>PVBE012307976.1_pt1 | contig 132594 bp, 121 predicted proteins | sample 1631181 | NCBI WGS metagenome assembly PVBE01 (sample SAMN08397723, study PRJNA350692) | Marine metagenome, whole genome shotgun sequencing project. | isolation source: water | place: Pacific Ocean | collected 2012-04
CCACTCGTTCGCCTCACAGCTCGTGATGGCCGGCGTGCCGCTCATCGCGGTGCAGCAGTACCTGGGCCACTCGGACCTGACGATGACCATGCGCTACAGCCACCTGAGTCCACGGGCCCGGCAGGACTACATCGCCTGCCTGGATCCCGTGTCGGACGACGACCGCTGAGCGCGAAGTGGGACCAAAACTGGTCCCACTTTCGGTCCCACTCGATACCCTCGTTCAGAGAACGGAGGTTCGAGCGGCAATAAGATGGTGGAGGCGGCGGGAGTCGAACCCGCGTCCAAAGACACTCAGTGTTGGCCTCTACATGCTTAGCCCTCGGATACGTCTCCAGCGGGGCCCGAGGGCACTCCCCGCTACGGAGTCGGTAGCGATTTGAAGTTGGGTTTATTATCGTCCCCTGACCCTACGCTACGAGGGTCTCAGGACTAGTCAGGTCGTGACGCGCCCAGCTGGTGTCCCTGACATACGGTCCAGCCGGACGGCTCTGCAGGCTGTTCAGGCCGCGAGAGCGAAGTTGTTGTTGTTGTTGGCAGTTATGCAAACTTGAACGGGGAATCACGAGTGTCCGTTCCCACTCGGCATGCAGCCTCGACCTACCGCGACCCTGTCGAAACCGTTTCGCCCCCTCATCACCTTTCCAAAGACCAGACTCCCGAGGGAGCCACCCCAATCTTGCCTTCTATGACTCGTTCGTCAAGTACCTGTTATTGTCCAGCCCCCGTTCGGAGCCGCCCATGACCGCCTTTGTCCTTGCCTTTGCGTGCATCAAGAGCCCGCTCGACAGCGCCGACACCGGCATCGAAAGTGATGCCGACGCCGACGCGGATGCGGACACCGACACCGACTCCGACACCGACGCTGACTCCGACACCGACACCGACACCGACACCGACGCAGACGCAGACGCGGACGCCGACACCGACGCGGACACCGACCAGGGGTACTCGGGCTTCACGGGCACGGTGAACTACGTCACCACCGACAACGGCGAGATCGCCTGCGACAGCGTGATCTCCCTGAGCGGCACGCCGTACACGGGCACGTGCTCCGGCTGTGACTTCGCCTTCCTCATCGACGCCACCATCGACACCGAGGACGGCACAGAGGACTGCTACCACCACCCCTACCTGACCTACGTCGAGGACACCTGGGCCAAGGACATCTGGCTCGGCCACAGCGACTCGTACCCCGGCTACTACTACGACTACGCCGACGCCTTCATCACGGGCTTCTCCTACGACTACTACGGCTACCTCTACCCGGGGTACTACTTCATCCTCAGCTCGGATGACAGCTACTCCTACGGCACCTTCGGTCGCACCGGCGACGACGTCGCCTGGAGCTTCGGCTACACCTACGCCGAGTACGACCTCAGCTACTACGACGGCTGCGGGAGCTACGCCGACTACAGCTACGCCTCCAAGGCCTTCAGGGGTGAGACCGTCACCGGCGAGATCGACTGTGCAGGTGACTACACGGATGTCTGGACCTTCGACGCCAAGGCAGGCGACACACTCTCCGTCAGCATCGACACGGTGGCCGCGAACAGCGCCTTCGACATCTGGATGTACATCAACGACGAGTCGGGCTGCTCGATCGCCTACGCGGACGACAACTTCGAGTGCACCTTCACCCCGGTCGACTACAGCTGCCCTTCCTACGAGTGGGAGGCGGCGAGCACTGGCACCTACCAGGTCCTGGTCAACTCCTGGGACAACTGCACCGGTGTGACCGCCGAGTACAGCCTGACGGTCGGCGGCGCCAAGGGCGACATCAGCCTGGCCGCTGACGATGCCGACGCTCGCGTCGTGACCACCGAGTTCGTCTACGACCAGGACGCCTCCGGGACGTTGATCCCCGAGTAGGACCCCGGGCGCCTACGGCAAGGGCCGGTTATCGTCCGGCCCTTCCCTGGAGACGTCCATGACCATCCTGCTTCTAGCGTTCGCCTGCATCAAGAACCAGCCCGACAGCGCCGACTCGGGCATCATCGAGGCCGACGCCGACGCCGACGCAGACACCGACACCGACACCGACACCGACGTGCCCGACTACGGGTACTCGGGCTTCAACGGCACGGTGAACTACGTCACGACCGACAACGGCGACACCCACTGCGACAGCGTGATCTCCCTGAGCGGCACGCCGTACACGGGCACCTGCTCCGGCTGTGACTTCGCCTTCCTCGTCGCCGCCACCGTCGACACGGAGAACGGCACGGATGACTGCAGCCACCACCCCTACCTGACCTACGTCGAGAACGACTGGGCCAAGGAGATCTGGATCGGCCACAGCGACTCGTACCCCGGCTACTACTACGACTACGCCGACGCCTTCATCACGGGCTTCTCCTACGACTACTACGGCTACCTCTACCCGGGGTACTACTTCATCCTCAGCTCGGATGACAGCTACTCCTCCGGCACCTTCGGTCGCACCGGCGACGACATCGCCTGGAGCTTCGACTACACCGACAGCGAGTACGGCCTCACCTACTACGACGGCTGCGACGCCTACGCGGACTACAGCTACGCGACCGAGTCCTTCGGTGGCGCGAGCGTCAGCGGCGCCGTCGACTGCGACGGTGATCTCAGCGATGTCTGGACCTTCGCGGCCAAGGCGGGCGACACCATCACCGTCAGCGTCGACACCGTCGCCGAGGACAGCGCCTTCGACATCTGGATGTACATCAACGACGAGTCGGGCTGCTCGATCGCCTACGCGGACGACAACTTCGACTGCACCTTCACGCCGGTCGACTACAGCTGCCCTTCCTACGAGTGGGAGGCGGCGAGCACCGGCACCTACCAGGTCGTCGTCAACTCCTGGGGCAGCTGCACCGGCGAGACCGCCGAGTACAGCCTGACCGTCGGTGGCGCCCAGGGCGCGGTCGGCCTCGAAGCCGACGACGCCGACACCCGCGTCCTCGTCAGCGAGTTCGTCTACGACCAGGACGCGACGGGCACGTTGATCCCCGAGTAGCCTTCAGGGCGCTGCGTCCACCAGGCGCAGCGCTTCTTCGTAGGCCGCGGTCGCTTCGGCGTCGCGGCCTTGCTTTTTCAGGATGTTGGCCTCCAGCATCGCGCACGCCGGGTACTGCGGCGAGAGGGCGCGGCAGTCCTGGATCGCCCGGTGGGCGTCGTCGAAGCGCTCCAGGTTGAACAGCGCCTGGGCGATGCTGTGGTGGGTCAGCGGGCTGGGGGGCTCGACGGCGACGATGGCGTCGAGCTGCTCGAGCTGGTCGGTGTAGCGGTCCTGGCTCGCGTAGAGCTCCACCAGCACGCGCCTCGATGGCAGGGCAGGGTCCGTGATCGAGACCTCTGCGAGGAAGTGCAGCTCGGCCAGGGTCTCGTCCCCGCGCTTGCGGGCGAGCAGCCCCAGGCCGTGGTTCAGCAACGGCTGGTCGGGCTCTGCCTGCAGCGCGCTCCGCAAGAGGAGCTCCCCCTGGTCCGGGTCTCCGGCCAGACTGAGGGCGAGGCCACGAAGACCTACGATCTCAGGTACTTCCGGCAATGCCGTGTAGGCATCTCCGGTCGCGTGGGCGAGCTCCGGGAGCCTGCCCTGTTGGAACAGCGCCCGGCACAACAGCACCCGCGGACTGGCGAGGTAGGGATCTCGTTCGACGGCGGTCCCCAGGTGCAACAGCCCCTCCTCGATGTCGCCCATGGACATGCGGACCGAAGCCAGCGAGGTCGCCGACTGGGCCGTGGGGGAGGCTGCCTCGAGGGCCTCTGCGGCGGCGAGGGCGCCCTCGAGGTCCCCGAGGCGGTTCAAGGTGACGACCAGCAGGGACCTGGGCTCGACCAGACCAGGCTCGTCGGCCACGAGCCGCTCGCCGATGGCTCGGGCCTCCGCGTAGTCCTCTGCCTGGAGCGCGGAGCGCATGCGCTCGACCTCGCGCAGGACCGGGAGCTTGTCCCGCGGGTCCGGCAGCACCGCGTCGTCTGCGACCTCGACTACGGTCGTCAGGTAGCCCAGCGCCGCCAGCTGAGCGAGACGTTCGGGATCCAGCTGGGCCGGCGTGGACTCCTCTGGCGGGCTGAAGGAGGCAGTCAAGAGGGCGAGATCGTTCGAGAGATTGGCGACTGCTTCCAGCTCGTCGTCGGCGTGGTCCGTGCTCTCGTTGCCCCTGGCGTGGAGCTCGCCGTTGTTGAAGAACTTCCAGTCGGTGCTGGCCACGGCGAGCTGCTTCGCCCAGCCGTAGTGGGTGTAGGCGTAGAGGCTCTCGATGTAGACGCTGCGCTCTGGCGCCGTGCCTCCAGAGAACAACCCCGAGAGGTCGGTCCCGTCGGCTGCGAGGCCCTGGTGCCCGAGCAGCCCGAGCACGGTCGGCGCGACATCGACGATGCTGACCGCCTCTTCGACGACGAGGGGCTCGCGGCCGCCGGGGGGGCGGATGATCAGCGGGATGCGGGTGGTCGCGTCGTAGAGCAGCACGCCGTGGAACTGCTCGCCGTGGGAGCCCAGGCCCTCGCCGTGGTCAGAGACCACGATCACCCAGGTGCTCTCGAGGTCCACTCCCTGGAGCAGCCGATCCACCTGGTGGTCAGTCCAGGCGAGCTCGGCGAGGTAGGGCCGATGTGGGTACTGGGTCTTGAACTCTGCTGGCGGGTCGTAAGGCGCGTGCACGTCGAAGAGGTGGACCCAGGCGAAGGTGGGCGCAGCGTGGGCCTCGCCCAGCCAGGCGAGGGCGTCGTCCACGACCTCGTCGCCGCGGCGCTCGACCCGCCAGCGGTTGCTCCCGGCGTCGCGGGCCCCGAGGTCGTCGAAGTAGGCGTCGAAGCCCTGGTCGAAGCCCCAGTGGTGGGAGGTGACCTCTGCGCCGACGGCCGCCATCGTGTCGTAGCCCTTGTCGTCGAGGACCTCGGCGAGGGTGATCTCGCCTTCGCCCAGGAAGTGGGCGCCGTTGTCCTGCACGCCGTGGTTGGGGGGCCACTTGCCGGTGAACAGCGACGAGTGGGCCGGGATCGTCAGGGGCGTCACCGTGTAGGCGCGGTCGAAGCGGAGGCCCTCTGAGGCCAGGCGATCCAGGGTCGGGCTGGCTCCGCCGCTGTTGCCGTAGGAGCCGAGGACATCCGCTCGAAGGGTGTCGAGCGTGATGAGCAGGACGTCGGGGGGGGGCTCGGACCGACAGGCCAGGAGGGCGAACAACACCGCGGCTATCTAACGCGCCCTCAGTCGAGCTCTCCGTCCATCTCGAGCGCGACGTGGACCAGGGCTTCGTCCACATCCAGCGAGCGGGCCAGCGCGATCATCTCCTCGACCTCGCCCGTGTGGATGCGTCCATCGGCCCTGGCGATCACCGCGAGGTCGCGGATGAGCTGGGCGCGGCGCCCCCAGCGGCAGCTGCTCCTGACGGCCTTGATCCGGTCGGGGAGGTGCTGGCTGAGGAGCTCGACGTTCAGCGTGCGGGGCACCTTGCCAGGCCCCAGGAGGGAGGAGAGCGCCTCGATCTCCTCTCGCACGACCACCCCGTCGGCCCCCGCCACCACGGCACCCGCGGCGAACAGCAGCCGACGCATGGCCTCCGCGCCCGCGCTGTCCTCTTCGAGGTAGGAGGGCTCCATGAGCGACATCAGGTCTTCGACGTGCATCTCCACCGCTGTCATGGGCGTGCCGTCGGGGGCGAAGACATCTGAGTTGGCGAAGCTCGCGAGCGCGCGGAGGCGCAGGGGGCTGAAGGGATGGGAGGAGAGCCAGTCCTGGTGCTCGACGTGCTGCGACGAGTCGAGCTCGTCCTGGGCGTAGAGCTCCATCGCCTGGTCGAGGAAGGCCTCGATCTGCTCCGGACCGGGCGCGGCCCTCAGCCCGCTGGAGAGCTTGAACAGGGAGCGCGCCGCGCCGTCGAGGTCGCCCTCGCAGCACAACAAGCCCGCGCGATCCGCGCTGATCTCCGCGTGCCGCTGCCAGCTGTGCGCTCGCAGCACCAGCCTCTTGTCGAGGGCCTCTGCGTTGGCGACCAGCGCGGGCAGCGGCAGTGAGTGGTGGCCGTAGAGGTGGTGGCCCAGCTCGTGGCCGAGCACGTAGCGGAGCTCCGGGGCTTCGAAGGACTCCAGGAGCGAAGAGGACACCAGCACGAAGACCCGGCCGTCCTCTGGCTGGGTGCACCCGGCGTTGAACTCCGCCGAGGGGTAGACGAAGAGCTCGACCTCTGTCTCGACTCCGAGGCGCTCGCGGCTGGCCTGGAGCAAGCCGTGCTCCACCGGCGCGATCTCGCCGGTGAGGCGCAGCGCCCGGGCCAGGAGGTTGCGTCGCGTGCCCAGCCGCCCGTGCTCGCCGAGTCGGGCCTGGATCCGCTGGACGTCCTCGTGCTGGACCAGCTCCTCGAAGAGACGCCGGTCGGCCTCGCTGCGAACCTCCTGGGCGTCCATGGGGCCTCCTTCGGTTCAGCGTAGATCGGCTGTCAATAGCCGCAGTCCCCGGTCTCGACGCCGTCGGGGTCCTCTGTGGGCTCGCCGGTGTAGTTCCAGGTGTCGGCGCAGGTCGTGAACCACACGGACTTGTCCATGTCCACCACGCGCCAGGCGCCGTCCTCGCCGAACTCGACCACCCAGAAGTTGTCGTCGTCGTAGCGGGTCGCGGCGACCACGTAGTGGGGGAAGTGGTAGGACTCGCTGAAGTCCAGCCAGCGGTGGGTGTGGCCGACGAGCGACAGGGCGGTGTTGTCGTGGCCCTCGAGCACGCTGAAGACATCGGGGTGTTCGCCCTCTGGATCCTCGTCGCGTTGGGTGATGACCGGGAGCATGTAGTGGGCCATCCAGACCGTCGGCAGCCCCTCGTCCAGGAGCTCGTCCATCCAGGCCAGCTGCTCGCGCCCGTAGCTGGCCTTCGAGGTGTCGCAGAGCTCGTGACCTGCCTCCCAGGTCGGCCCCAGCATCGAGTTCGCCGAGATGAAGCGCCAGCCCCCCATGTCCACCGAGAAGTAGGGATCCACCTGGAAGGTCTGGGAAAAGAGGTCCGCGCTGAAGGCTCGGCTCCAGCCCGAGCCCTCGCAGTCCAGCTCGTAGTCGTGGTTGCCCCACAGCGGCCAACTCGGCGCGCGAAGCTGTCCGAGCAGCTCGGCGGAGCGGGAGAAGCCGGTCTCGTTGTCCGCGAACCAGTCGAGGTCGTCCGAGTGGTAGCTGTCGTGCACCACGTCGCCGAGGACGAAGACCGCCTCCGGCTGGGGGTCCATCGCGTTGATGCGGTCGACGGTGCCCTGGAGCCTCTCCGGGGTCTTCATGATGCTCTCGTTGTCGAGGTCGCCGTTTTCGCTGGGCTCCGTGTACTGGGGCCCGATCACGTGGCTGTCGGCGATGAAGACGACGCGGAAGCTGTCCCCCGGACCCGTGTCGGTCGGGGCCGACGTGCAGCTGAAGAACAGGAGCATGGCCCAAGCTACCGCGACAGCTACCGCGACCCCCGAGATCCCGTGATACGTTCTCCTCGTCAGGCAGAAAGAGACCCGGAAGCCCCATGAGTGTGCTCCTCTCCCTCCTCGTGCAGCCTGCCGAAGCCTTCTGCGGAAGCTACGTCGGCACAGCTGGATCCGATCTGTACAACGAAGCCAGCGAGGTCGTGCTCGCTCGCGAAGACGGTCGCACGACGCTGACGATGGCCAACGACTTCGAGGGTCCCCTCGGCGAGTTCGCCATGATCGTCCCGGTGCCGGTGGTGCTCGAAGAGGGCGACGTGAACGTCCTCGACCCTGCCATCTTCGACCGGCTCGAGGTCTACAGCGGCCCGCGGCTCGTGAGCTACACCTGCGAGGAGCTCTACCCGGAGATCCCGGAGTTCGAGTCCAACTCCGGGCGCGCGGGGCTGGGCTGCTACAGCGCGGACTACGCGCTCGAGTCCTCTCAGGACTGGGCGGCGGACACGGGCATGGCGGACGGCTACGGCGGCACCAACGTCGAGAGCCAGTTCATCGTCGGCGAGTACGAGGTCGTCGTGCTCTCCGCGGATGAGTCCCTCGGCATGCTGCTGTGGCTCTCCGAGCAGGGCTACGCCGTGAGCCCGGCTCAAGCCGATCTCATCCAGGAGTACCTCGACGACGGCGCCTTCTTCTTCGCGGCGCGGGTCTACACGGACCGCATGCCGCAAGGGCAGACGAGCCTCTCTCCGCTGCAGTTCTCCTACGACTCCGAGTCCTTCGGTCTGCCGATCCGCCTCGGCACGGCGAACTCCACCGGCGAGCAGGATCTCGTCATCTACACGATGACGCCGATCGCGGACGGCCGGACCGGCATCTCGAACTACGAGGAGGCCACGCTCGAGAGTGTCTGTCTCTACGACGAGGACGACTTCGACGGCTTCGGGGAGTTCTACGACGGGCGCTTCACGACCGCCATCGAGGGCGAAGCGAAGTGGGTCGCCGAGTACGGCTGGAAGCTCGAGGCCCAGTCGGCCAAGTGCGACCCCTGTCCGCCAGAGGTCGGTGACAACCCCTTCCCGATCGCCGACGTCTTCGCCCTTGGCTACACCGGCGGCCAGGAGGTCTCCGACAGCGGCTGGATGTGGGGTGGGGCGCCGGAGTTCTACTTCACGCGGCTGCATGTCCGCTACACGCCCGAGCAGGCCACCCAGGACCTCTCCCTCTACACCAGCGGCATCACCGAGAACGTCCAGCAGCGCTACGTGCTCTACGCGGACTACCTGGAGTCGGAGTTCCCCATCTGCGACTACGGTTGGGTCGCCGACCCCGCCTCCTGCGCCGAGGAGGGCCGGGAGATGAAGAAGCGCATGAAGTACTGGGAGTCCGAGAACGACGAGGGCACCAGCGGCTGCTCGGCGTCAGACACCCGCTGGGGCATCGTGCTCCCGCTTGCCTTCCTCAGCGCCGGGTTGGTGCTGCTGAGGCGTCGCGACTAGCGCTAGGCGGTCTCCGGCGGGGCCTTGGCCTTGGTCCCGCCCATCAGCTTCGCGCAGAGCAGGCCGCCTACGAACCCGAAGAGGTGGGCCTGCCAGCTGATCCCCGCGGCGATGCCCGGGATCATCGTGAACAGCGAGCCTCCGAAGAGGAAGCCGACGACGACCGACATGATCATCGGACCCGCGCGGCGCTCCCAGATGCCCCGACCCAGCAAGAAGCCGATGAGGCCGAAGATCACGCCGCTGGCGCCGACGTGGACGCTGCCGGTGGCCCCGAGGAGCCAGCAGCCGAGGCCAGATGTGAGCATCGTCACGGCGGTGACGACGGCGAGGTCTGACTTCTTGCGCTCCATGGCCATCATCGCCAGCGGGACGCCGGCGAGGGTGTTGGCGAGGAGGTGACCCCAGCCTCCGTGGAGAAACGGCATCGTCAGCAGGCCCCAGAGGCCATCGACGGTCCGCGGCACGACGCCGTAGTCGAGAAAGGCCCAGCCGGTGACCCAGTTCACGAAGTTGACCGCCCAGAGCACCCCCGCGGCGCCGACCGTGATCGCGCCCGCGGTCTTGACGTCTGCGACCATGGCAGAGATCTCGCGCTTGATGACACCCGCCATACGTACATGCTACGCGCATGGGGCCGGTTTCCTTTCAGCCCCGTGCCCGAGCGCGCCATGATCCTCCTGATCTCCACTGCCTGGGCCTACGAGTCCCCCGACGTCGAGTTCCTGCTCGAGGACGAGGTCAACCTCTTCGAGGAGATCGCCTTCGACAGCGGCTGGCTGCCCAGCGGCTCACCCGTCACCGTGAAGTTCGAGCTCATCGCCGAGGGCGGCAGCCTGGTCGAGATGGAGGGGCTGTCCTGGCTCTACTGGCCAGAGGCCCTGACCCATGGCTACACGCCCATCGCCGAGAGCGGGATCTTCCTGCTGGACTCGGAGATCGGGATCCAGGTCTCGTACAAGATCGACTGGAGCGGCTTCTACTACGAGGCGCCCATCTGGACCGAGACATCGCTCTTCGAGGGAGGCAGCGTCTTCGATCCCTTCCTCCTCGAAGGACAGGACCCGCGCTGGACCGAGATCGAGAGCGTCGGCGAGCAGGTCGAGCTCTTCCGCTTCGAGCAGGACGTGATCACCGGTGTGTCGCTGTACGTGGCAGTGGACTGGCGCAACGACGCCTACGCCGCCTTCTCCGGCATCCAGTTTTCGACGAACGACTCGGTCATCGACACCGTCGACGGCTACGAGGTCATCGAGGCCCCCGGCGCCCCGGAGCTCGAGCTCGACACGACCTTCACCGGCCAGTACATCGCGGCCCTCGACGTCGTCATGGTGCCCACCTTCGGCATCTGCATCGACACCATCGGCTGCTACGACATCGCCTCCTTCGACCTGCCCATCCCGCTTGTCGAGAAGGACCTCGAGCGCGACTTCGAGACCCTGCGCATCGAGCACCCCCTGCCGGTGCTGGTCGTCGAGACACGGTCCTGCGAGTTCGGCGAGGTCGAGGTCGGCCAGATCGGGACCTGCGAGATCGAGATCCTGAACTGGGGCGAGCTCACGCTCGAGGGCACCGCGGGCATCCTCGGCGCCGGCGAGTTCAGCGTGTTCCCAGACGACGTCTACGCCAGCCGCGATCTCGGGGACGGACTCACCGTCACCTTCGCGCCCACGGTCGAGGGCGTGCAGGAGTCCTCGCTGATCTTGAACACCTCCGATCCGACAGATCCCGCCTACGAGATCCCGCTGGTCGGCGAGGGCGTCGTCATCGAGCCCGCGATGGTCACGATCCCCTCCGAGGTCGGCACCTGTGGCTGCACGTCACGGCCTACCCAGGCTGGCTGGCTCGCCGTCCTCGCCGCCGGAGCAGTGGCAGCAGGAAGACGAAGGCGCCGAGAGAGCTAGACCGGCAGCCGCAGGTCTCCGGGTCCTCTTCGACGACCTCCTCGCTCAGCCCGGTGTCCTCGTATTGGAGCCCGAGGCGCTGCGCGCGCTGGTAGAGGAAGAGGTTCCGGGGCTCGACCACATCGAGGACCTCGATCCACTCCCGGTCGGCGGTCATGGAGTCGATGTCCATCGAGGGGCCGACGAGGTTCGTCTGGACGTGCTTCCAGTACGGAGGCCACAGGGGTGTCTGCAGGGCCCAGAAGGTGTTGCGCGCTCCCCCGGGCTGGCCCGCGCACCAGCTGCCGCCGTTGACGAGGTCCAACTCGCCGGTGATCGCCGTGTAGAGGTTCTCGAAGGGGCCGTCCCGGTGGTGGTCGAGGTGGAGGACGATGTCCGGCTCGACCCTGATGCGGTGGAAGACGTTGCCCGCCGCTCTGTGGTCGACGGTGGTGCCGTGGACGAAGTTGGTCTCGTAGGTCAGCTCCTCGTAGAGCCCGTCGTAGCTGTTGGCGACGTTGAGTCCGTGGTGGCCCTCTCTGCCGGAGAAGGTGACCTCCCTGACGGTGATGTCGCGGGTCAGGGTGTCGACGAGGACGCCGTTGTCGGCGTTGACGAGCTCGACGTCACGGACCCAGCTGTCGACTACCCCCGCCTCGAAGAAGACGCCGTTGTAGCCGGGCTCCTCCAGGTGTCCGGCGTACTCCGTCTCGGCGAAGCGAATGCCGAGGTGCTCGACCCCGACCTCGGAGAGCGGCTCGAGGCTGCGCAGCTCGGGGTTCCACACAGCGCGCACGTCGTGGCGGAGGGGGGGGCTGAAGGTCACCTCGCCTTCTGCGACAGCCTCGACCCTCAGCGGGACTCGCAGGGTGACCGGTCGCTGCCACTCGCAGTCTCCGGGCCCCTCCTGGTCGTTGTGGAGGTGCCAGCCGAGGCTGCTGTCGTCGTCGTCCGTGAGCGCGAGGACCACGACGTCGCTCACTTCGATGCCCGAGCTGTCGTCAACAGATAGCGTCGTGTCTCCTCGGACCGCCTCTCCGGTCGCCGTGAGGGTGGCGCCGAGCCCAGGCCCCTCGACCCAGATCAGGCCTCCGTTCCAGGACCAATGGTCCTGCTCGCCGAGGAGATCCGCGAGCGGGTTGGGGAACAGGAGCACGGTGTCCTCTCCAGCGCCTTGGAGCACCGTGCCGGACCGGGTGATGCGGAGGACGTCACCGATGAGCCAGGTGCCTTCGGGGACCCAGACGACACCTCCCTGATCGAGGGCCAGCTGGAAGGCGGCGTGGTCGTCGAGGGTGCCGCCGCCGACAGCGCCGAAGTCCCTGACGTCGCTGGTAGCCGCGCGGGAGGGGAGCTCTCCGGCGGAGTGGCCAGCCCAGGAGTAGTCGGGCAGGCGATCCTCGCCGAGCAAGAGAGGCGTCTCGGCCAGGCAGAGGCCGATCAGGAGCACGGGGGCGAACCCAGCGCAGACAGCGCAGCCAGCATCGCCGGGAGGTCGGCGTACCAGGTGACGTCCAGCCGCGGGTGATCGTCGAAGATGCCGCGGCCTGTGACATACACGGGCGTGTTGAAGCCAGAGGCGCGGTCGCGCATCAAGCCAAAGCCCGGATCGCGGGTCAGGGGCGCAGCGCGCGCCCAGCAATCACGGGAGAGATCGCTGTCGAACTTCCACAACCCATCAGGATCACGCAAGAAGATCCCGGCCGGGCCGCTCGCTGCCATCTCTGCGTCGTAGGTAGACACGAACTCCATCTCGGGAGACTGCCATGCTCCACGTCCTCTCTGGTCTGTGCTTCGCCCTGGACAACGGTGGCTGGAACGGCCTCTTGTCAGCTCACGTCGAGGTCTCCGGGGTCGACTACGCCGGCTTCGACGGCGCAGCCCTGGACTCCTATGTCGCCGCCATCGCGGCTGCTCCGAAGCCAAAGGGCAAGGACCAGACGCTGGCCTTCTACATGAACGCCTACAACGCCCTGACCGTCGACCTGATCCTCGATCATCAGGGCAAGATCACGTCGATTCGCGACCTCGACGGTGGACAGCCCTGGAAGAAGCGGACCTTCGTGGTCGCCGGAGAGGAGCTCACCCTCGACCACATCGAAAACGGCGTCCTTCGACCCCTCGGGGACCCCCGCGTCCACGCCGGCCTGAACTGCGCCTCGAAGGGCTGCCCGCCGCTGCTCGCAGAGGCCTTCGAGGCCGCCACCATCGACGCGCAGCTCGACCGCGCGGCTCGGAGCTGGGTCTCGCACAACGCCTTCATCACCTCGAAGATGGAAGACGAGCTCCACATCTCGCAGATCTTCGACTGGTACGCGGTCGACTTCGCTGCCTACGCGGACGACTTCGACGTGCCCGGCGTGGACGATCCCAAGCAGGAGGCAGCGCTCAACTTCATCCGCGCCTACTCGGGTGACCACACGCGGAAGTGGATCGAGTCGGGCTCCTACACGGTCCACTGGTGGGAGTACGACTGGAAGCTCAACGCTCGCTGACGCTCGCTAGGTCGGCTCGAGCATGGCGCTCACGTCGGCCTCTACTTCCATGAGCTGGTCGCTGGGGATGTCGTCCCAGTTCGTCCCGGGCAGGGTGTAGGTCGCGTCGAAGGCCCGGGTCTCCACCATGTGGGCGCGGGGGTAGGTCAGCTTCTCGACGAGCCCGATGCCGTTGTCGCTCCCGGTTCCGGCGCGGCCGAGGCCCACCGCCGGGAGGGTGAGAGCGCGTGTCGTCGTGGCCCGGTTGATCAACAGGCGTCCCGTGCGCAGGCGGCTCGCGAGGTAGTCGAGGTCGTGCTCCTGAGACGGGAACAGCGCGCAGGACAGGCGGTAGTAGGCCTGGTTGTGAAGCGCGAGGGCCTCGTCGATGCCGCGCACCGGGTAGACCAGGAGCGTCGGTCCTGGAGGCTCCTCGTTCAGGAAGGCGCTGCCGCCCGTCCAGTCGACCTCGTGGATGGCGGGGCTGACGTAGAAGCCGCGCTGATTCGTCCGCGTCAGCGACTGGCCTTCGAGCAGGGCGCGGTGACCCTTCTGCGCGAGGGCGCGACCGTAGCGACGGAAGCGGCTCCGGCTGTTCTCGCTGATCACCGGGCCCATGAAGACCTCTGAGTCGAAGCCGTAGCCGACGTCGAGTCTCTTGGTCTGGTCGACGAGCATGCTGACGAAGCGCTCGTAGATGCTCTGCTCGACGATCACGCGACCGGTCGAGTCGTGTCGCTGGCCGGTCGTCAAGAAGCTGCCGGTCATGACCTCGTAGACCGCGCGGTCCATGTCACAGCCGTCGAGGACCACGGCGATGCCCTTGCCGCCGCTCTCGTAGATGACCTGCAGGTCGGGGCGGTCGAAGATCGCCCGCCGGACCTCCATCGCCGTCGAGAACGAGCCGGTCACGACGAGGGCGTCGATGTCCGGGTGGGCGATGAGGCGCTTGCCGACCCCGCTTCCCGAGCCCTGCACCATGTTGACCACGCCGCGCGGCATGCGGCACTGGTCCCAGAGCTCGGCGATGAGCTGGCCGGAGCCGGGGGTGAACTTCGAGGGCTTGTAGACGACGGAGTTGCCCCCGAGGATCGCCGCCGCGCAGTAGGTCGCGGTGATCAGGACGGGCTGGTTGTAGGGGCACAGGATCACGACCACGCCGCGAGCGAGGCGGTCGCTGCGTCCAGGCTGGTCGTCGAGGACGATCGGTGACAGCGCGCGGAGTCCGCGGTCCAGCAGCACGTCGAGGGTCTTGAGGGTCTCGATGACCTCTGACCGGGACTCCCACACGGGCTTGCCGGTCTCCCGCGTGATGATCTGGACGAGCCGCTCCCGACTCTTGGCCACCGCCTGTCGGAAGCGTTTCAGGCAGGTGGCGCGGTCGGGCACCGAGACAGTGCCCCAGATCCTCGCCGCGAGGCGCGCGTGGTCGATGGCGTCGTCGACGCTGGCCCCTGAGAAGCAGAAGCGACCTAGCACATCAGAGCGGTCGCCCGGGTTGATCCCGTTGATGTAGCCGTCGACCTGCTCGGGTCGCATGAACGAGCCGTAGACGTAGTCGCCTTTGCGCACGAGGCGGTCACGACTGTCGTCCACGCGCAGGCTCCCGAGATGCAAGCGCGCGGATTATAGCGCCCACCCCCCAGCGAGGCTCACGTGCGGAACGTTCACGACAATGTGCTCTCCTGTGTCGGTGACACGCCCATCGTGCGGCTGAACTCCGTCGTGGGTGACCTGCAGGCCCAGGTCTACGTCAAGCTCGAGATGCTCAACCCTGGCGGGTCCATCAAGGACCGCATCGCCCTCCAGATCATCGGGGACGCCGAGAAGTCCGGAGAGCTCGCCCCCGGGGGCGTCATCGTCGAGGGGACGAGCGGGAACACAGGCGCCGGACTGGCGATGGTCGGGGCCCTGCGTGGCTACCCCTGCACCTTCGTCATGCCCGACAAGCAGTCGGAGGAGAAGCGCGCCGCGCTGCGGGCCTATGGAGCCAAGGTCGTGGTCACGCCGACCGCCGTCGAACCAGATGACCCTCGCAGCTACTACGCGGTCTCGACGAGGCTCGGGAACGAGCCCGGGAGCTTCTTCGCCAACCAGTACCACAACCCCGGCAACCCGAAGACCCACTACCTCTCGACCGGTCCGGAGCTCTGGGAGCAGATGGACGGCAAGGTCGGGGCCGTCGTCTGCGGACTGGGCACCGGCGGCACCATCAGCGGCGTCGGCCAGTTCCTCAAGGAGCAGTCCGCCGACGTCAAGGTCGTCGGGGTCGACCCGGTGGGCTCGCTCTACTACGACTACTTCCACACCGGTCGCATGACCGAGCCGCACACCTACATCGTCGAGGGCATCGGCGAGGACTTCATGCCCTCGACCATCGACTGGCAGTACATCGACGACGTGGTCCGGGTGAACGACAGGGAGTGCATGCAGATGACCCGGCGCCTGGTCCGCGAGGAGGGCATCTTCGCCGGTGGCAGCTCGGGGGCGGCGGTGGCAGGGGCGCTGAAGTGGATCGAGCGGAACGACTCGCCGGAGCTGTCGGTGCTCATCATCCTGCCGGACTCGGGCAGCCGCTACCTCTCCAAGATCTACAACGAGAACTGGATGCGGGAGAACGGCTTCCTCGACGACGACTCGGGGATGGGCCGCGTGGCGGACATCCAGCGGCGTCTCGGCAAGCGCGAGCTCGTCTTCGTCGAGCCGGGCGCCAGCGGGTCAGAGGTCATCGGCACGATGAAGCTCAACGGTGTGTCCCAGGTGCCGGTCCTCCTCGATGGCCAGATCCAGGGCGTGCTCACGGAGAAGTGGCTCCTGGGCAAGGCCCTCGAGAAGGGTGGCGGCAAGGCCAAGGCCACCGACCTGGCCTCTGCGGAGTTCTGCACGGTCGGACCCAGGGAGCGCGTCGCGGTGCTCATCGAGCTCTTCAAGCGCTACAAGGTCGCCTTCGTCGTGAAGAGCGAGGGGCAGCGCCACGAGGTGCTCGACATCATCACCCGCATCGACCTCATCGACTTCATCGCGTCGCGAACCACGTCGTGAAGCTCGAGACCATCGCCATCCACGGCGGACAGTCCCCCGAGCCCGTGACCGGGTCGGTGATGCCGCCGGTCTTCCAGACCTCGACCTATGCACAGCAGGGCGTCGCGAAGCACACCGGCTACGAGTACGCCCGCACCCAGAACCCGACCCGGGAGAAGCTCGAGGCGGCGATGGCGGCGCTCGAGGGTGGCACCGACGGCATCTCCTTCGCCAGCGGTTGCGCGGCGACCTCCGCGATCCAGCACCTGCTCTCGGCGGGAGACCGCGTCGTCTCCGGCGACGACATCTATGGCGGGACCTGGCGGCTCTTCACGAAGGTCTTCGCTCGCCAGGGGCTTCGCTACGACTTCCTCGATCTGAGCTCCATCGACCCGGTCGACGCCATCGCCGAGGACACGGCGATGGTCTGGCTGGAGTCGCCGACGAACCCGCTGCTCAAGGTCGCCGACATCCGCGCCCTGGCCGCTCGGGCCAAGGAGGTCGGAGCCCTCGTCGTGGTCGACAACACCTTCGCCACCCCCATCTTCCAGCGGCCGCTGGAGCTTGGTGCGGACCTCGTCGTGCACTCGACCACCAAGTACATCGGCGGCCACTCGGACGTCGTCGGTGGGACCGTCGTCACCGCCAATCCCGAGCTCGCAGAGGGCCTCCGGTTCATCCAGAACTCGGCTGGAGCGGTGCCCGGGCCCTGGGACGCCTGGCTCACGCTGCGAGGGATCAAGACCCTGGCCGTGCGCATGCAGCGCCACCAGGAGAACGCACGCGCCATCGTCGAGTGGCTGCTCGGGCGCCCGGAGATCTCGCGAGTCTGGTACCCGACCCACGAGAGCCACCCGCACTTCGACGTCGCCACCAGCCAGATGTCCGGCTTCGGCGGAATGGTCAGCTTCGAGCTCGACGCGGATCTGCGGACCGCCGAGCGCTTCTGCGAGGCGACCCGCCTGTTCATCCTCGCGGAGTCCCTCGGCGGGGTCGAGTCCCTCATCGAGCTCCCGGCGGCCATGACGCACGCCTCGGTGCCTCCAGAGGTGCGGGCCGAGATCGGGATCGCAGACGGCCTGGTGCGTGCCTCTGTGGGCATCGAGCACGTCGACGATCTGGTCGCGGACCTCGAGCAGGCGCTCGAGATCGCCTTTGGCTGAGGTCCTGATGGTCTGCGCTGCGCCGGGCATCCCGGTGCGGGGCCCGTCAGGGTGTTCGGCACACCTCCGCGGCCTGGCGCGAGCCTTCGCCCGAGTGGCGAGCGTCCGGGTCGTCGCGGCCAGCCTCTCCGATCGGAGGGGGGTGCACGGTGGGCTCGAGGTGCCGGTGGCGGTGGCTGCCCCGCCCCTGTTGGTGACCCGTCGGTTCCCAGAGCGGCGAGAAGCTGCCTGGGCCAACCGGGTCTACCGGCTCGCCGCGAGGGGGCCTCGGCCCGAGCTCGTCTACGAGCGCTGGACCATGATGTCCGAGGTCGGCCGTCGCCTCCGGGGCAAGTGGGACGTGCCCTGGGTGCTGGAGATCAACGCCCCCCTGTTGGAGGAGCGTCTCCGCTTCGAGCAGGTGCGGGACGAGGCCTATGCCCGCGCCTGGGAGGCTCGCTCGCTCGCGGACGCTGACCTCTATGTCTGCGTCAGCCCCTGGCTCGCCGAGTGGGTCGCCTCTCGCGGAGTGCCAGAGGACCGCATCGAGGTCGTCCCCAACGGCACGGAGGCCATCTCGGGGAGGCCTCGCGAGACGGAGGGCTTCGTCATCGGTTTCCTGGGCAGCATGAAGCCCTGGCACGGCGCGGACCGTGTCGCCGGGCTCGCCGAGCGGGTCGGAGGTGTGGCGCTCTTCGTCGGTGATCCACCGGTCTCCGAGCGCGAAGTGGCCGACTGTGTGGCCACCATGGACGTCGGGCTCGCGCCCTATCGGGCTGACGCCCCGCCGTGGTTCTGTCCGCTGAAGGTCGCCGCCTATCGCGCCCAGGGCACGCCGGTCGTGGCCACCGCGCTCGGCGCCATGGAGCTGTGGGTCGGCGACGGCGGCACGGTCACAGAGGACGACGACGACGACCTCGTCGAGGCCATCGAGGGCTGGCGGGGTCGCAGGGCCCCGGCGATGCTGCGCTCCTGGGACGACGTCGCGGCGGAGGTGCTCGACGGGTTAGTTTCGAGGGGATGCTCACTCTCATTTCGCTGATCGGCTGTTTCCCCGAGGTGGAGATCCCGCCGCCGCGTGACTGTCCGGACCGGATCGCGGTCTTCGAGGACAGCGACGGCGACGGCTTCGGCAACCAGAGCGTCGTGGCGCTGGTCTGCGAGGACACCAGCGGCTTCGTCGACAACGCTCTGGACTGCGACGACACGGATCCGACCAAGGGCGAAGACTGCTCAGAGGACACCGGGGACACTGGCGACACCGGGGACACCGGGGACACCGGGGACACCGGGGACACCGGGGACACCGGGGACGGAGGAGACACCGGCGAGTGAGCGAGCGGGACGGCGAAGAGCTTCTCGAGGTAGGCGAGGCAAAGGTCGGCTTCCGCGGCGGGCTGCTCCCATACGTGCCCATCGAGCTCTACCGCTCGGCGATGCTCCGGGTCTGGGGCGTCTGCTACTACCTCTTTGGTTTCGCGTACTTCTTCCGCAAGCTGCGCCTGACCCAGCCCAGCGGCGAGCGGGTCCGCCAGGCCCTCGGGCGAGGGCCGGTCGTCTACGTGCTCCACACCCGCAGCATCGTCGACTACCTCGCGCTCAACGAGGTCCTGCGACGTCGCCGCCTGCCGCTGGCCGACTACGGGACCGGCATCTCGATGACGGCGTTCATGCCGCTGGTCGACGCCATCCCGATGCTCTGGCACAAGGTCGTGTGGTTCGCGAAGAACGGTCGCCTGCCGAACCCGGTGGACGTGGGCTGGCTCAGCCGCGCCGTGGCTCGGGGAAGCAACGCGGCGGTCTTCCTGAAGCCCGACCAGAAGTGGCGGGACTTCTTCACGCCCCCGAGCTGGCCAGACCCGGTCCCGGCGCTGCTCCAGGCCCAGGAGCACTCGGAGCGGCCCGTGCAGCTGTTGCCCGTGGTCGTGATCTGGCAGCGGGAGCCCGAGCGCGCTCGGCGCCAGACCATGCGCTGGCTGCTCGGCACGGAGGAATCCCAGGGCAGCTTCGCGAAGCTCCTGGGCGTGGCGCTGGGGCATCGCCGCGCGGTCGTACAGGTCGGCGAGGCGGTGGACGTGGCCGAGTACCGCGAGCGCTTCGCCGACGAGGAGGGGCCATCCCTCGCCAAGCGGCTGCGCCTGATGCTGCGCCGCTACCTCTTCCGGGAGCAGCAGGTCGTGCGCGGACCGGCGTTGAAGAGCCCCGCTTGGACAAGGCGGCTGGTGCTCAACAGCAACCGGGTGGGCAGCCTCGTCGATGCGGAGGCGGAGGCTACGCGCCGCCCGGTCGCCAGCATCCAGCGCGAGGTCCTGAAGACCTACGACAAGATGGCGGCGCGCTTCAGCTTCGGGGCGATTCGTCCAGCGGAGGTCATCACGAGCTTCCTCTGGAACTCGATCTTCCGGGGCATCGACGTGCGGCTCGAGGACGTGGAGAAGATCCGCCAGGCCGCGCGCTCCGGGGTCGCCGTGCTGGTGCCCTCGCACCGCTCGCACCTGGACTACGTGCTGCTCTCCAGCGTGCTCAACGAGCACGATGTCGTCATCCCCCACATCATCGCCGGCGACAACCTGAGCTTCTTCCCGCTCGGCTTCTTCTTCCGGCGGCTCGGCGCCATCTTCATCAAGCGCAGCTTCAAGGGCGAGCGCATCTTCCCGACGCTGTTCTCTGCCTACCTGACGCACCTCTTCCGCGAGGGCTACACGGTCGAGTTCTTCATCGAGGGTGGGCGCTCGCGCACGGGCAAGTGCCTGCCGCCCAAGCTCGGAATCCTCGGACACACGGTCGATGCCGGCGTGGAGGCTCGTCTCGGCAGGACCCTCGGCGAGGTGAGCTACCTGCCGATCTCGATCACATACGAGCAGGTGGCCGAAGAGGGGCCCTACGCCCGCGAGCTGGCAGGGGAGAGCAAGAGGCCAGAGGACCTCGGCGCGCTTGTGCGAGCAGCCCGGGTGGTGCTCAAGCAGTACGGCCGGGTCTACGTGCGCGTCGGCGAGCCCGTGAAGCTCGCAGAGGCCCTCGCGGACTGCGACTGGTCGTCGATGGACAGGGCGGAGAAGAGGGAGGTGCTCAGCGGGCTCGGCGAGACCATCATCCACCAGATCGATCGCCAGACGGTGGTGCTGCCGACGGCCCTGGTCGCCCTGGCGCTGCTCGCCCAGTCACGCCCCGGTGTGCCGGGCCAGGTGCTCCAGGCGCGGGTCGAGCGCTTCCGGACCCTGCTGGTCGAGGCCGGCGCCGAGATGTCGAGGAGCCTGGAGGATCCTGACTGGGCGCGAGAGATCGCGATGAAGCGCTTCTGCGACGCGAAGATGGTCGAGGAGCTCACCGGGGCCGACGACGTCGTCTTCCGGCCCGTCGCGGATCAGCGAGTGACGCTCGAGTACTACAAGAACGGCGTCCTCCACTTCCTGCTGCCGGCCTCGATGATGTGCTCCGAGATCAGGGCTCGTGGCAACGACCGCTTCCGGCCGAGCGAGCTGCAGGACGCCCTTCGCTTCCAGCTCTTCCTGCTTCGCTACGAGTTCTTCCTGGACCCGGAGCACGCCGAAGAGGACCTCATCGACCTCGCCCTGAGACAGCTGGTCGCGGTGGGCGCCGCGCAGGAGCTCGAGGATGGACAGTGGGAGGTCGTCGAGCGCGCGCGGGTCTCCGAGCTGGCCGAGCTGACCCTGAACTTCCTCGAGAGCTACTACCTGGTCCTTCGGGCCCTGCCGCAGCTCAAGCACCGTGACCTGGCTCGGAACGAGCTGGCTCGCGAGGTCCAGAAGATCGGCCGGCAGTTCCTGGCCGTGCAGGACATCCGGCGGCCCGAGGCGACCTCTCTGGTGAACCTCGAGAACGCGCTGAAGGCCTTCGCCGAGGACGGTGTCTACACGCTCAAGGCCGACGGCGGCTTCGTGACGAACCCGGACGCCGGCCGGCACTACGTCGAGAAGCTCCGAAGGCTGATGCGCCTCGAAGGCCCGACGGACGAGACCCGGCTCCACTCTTGACTGGAAGGGTCGACCGGCTCTTCGGCGGCAAGCCCGTTGGCGAGTCCCAGGTGCGCCGGGCCACGATCCTTCTGGCGATCGCAGTCCCGCTGGATGTGCTCGGGCTCGTCACCTGCACCTCTGTGCCAGGTGCGCTGCTGACCCTGGCCGCCTGGCAGCTCGCCGAGGCGGACATGAAGCGCATCGAAGCGGGAGAGCTCTCCGTCGAGCACGCCCCCGCCATCGCGCGGGTGAAGCAGATCGCCTTCTGGGCGATGGGGGCCTGCATCCTGGGCTTCGGCCTGCAGCTGGTCCTGCTCTCCACCGGCACATACGAGCGGTGGCTCAGGGCGCTCTAGAGCCTGCTCGGCGCGACCTACAGGAAGACCGCCAGCATCGGGTGCCAGTAGACCGCGGAGGCCGCGGTGGCGTAGTGGACCGAGGCCGCCTCGCCGTCGCCTTCGAGGGTGGCGAGGTCGCCGAGCACGAGCTGGGGCAGGCCGGCGGTCGGGTCGGCTTCCAGCGCCCTGTTGGCCTGCGCGCGGGCGTCGTCGAGCCGTCCGGCGCGGACCAGGGCGGCGCCGTAGCCACCGCGGAGCTCCCCGTTGTCCGGGCGTACGATGAGCTCCTTCTCGAAGCGCGCGATGGCCGTATCCAGCGTCGGCTGCGAGTCCTCGCCCGCGGCGACGAGCGCCTCTGCCGAGACCAGCGCCCAGGTGCCACTGGTCGCGTTGGCGTCTGCCAGCGCTGCCATGTGCTTCGCCGCGGCGGCGCGTCCCTCGCGCGAGGCCACGGCCATTGAGTAGGCCCGCACGGTGAGGAGGTCGTCGTTCTCAGCGGTCCAGAGTGCCTGCTCGTAGCTGGCCATCGCCTGGTCCCGCTTGCCGAGGCGGTCCTGGACCAGCGCCATGCCAAGGGCCGCGCCGGCATCGTCGAAGTAGGTCAGGCGACCGGCGCCGACACTCCACTGGAAGGCGGAGAGCGCCTCCTCGTACCGCCCCTGGGAGATGTAGGACAGGGCCGCGTAGTACCCGAGGCTCTTTTCGATGTCGCGCTCCTCCGTCCAGCGACGGTGGGCCTCGTCGGGGTTGCCGAGGATGGTCTCGGCGATGAGCAGGGTCGCGCGGGCCTGGTCGCAGCTGTGGGGCTGGGGCATAAAGCCCTCCCACTCGCCGGGCCTCCGGATGGGGATGAGGTCGAAGAGCTTGTAGCCCTCTTCCACCTTTGCCTTCTCTTCGAGGATCTCGGCGCGCTTGGAGGGGGCCATCTCGCCCCAGGGGTCGTAGACCTCGAGCGTCTTGACGTAGTACTCGCGGGCTTTTTCCCAGTCGCGGAGCGCGAGGTGGGCATCACCGACACCCTGGTAGGACGAGCACATCTCGTCCTCGTTGGCTTCCAGGGCCTGCTCGGCGTAGTCGAGCGCCTCCTGGTCGTTGCCGAGCGCCGCATGCACGGCGCTGACCCCGGCGTAGGCCGAGGCTTCGATCTCGGGGGCCTCTTCGCCCTCCTCGGTCTCCGGGGGCTCCAGAGCCTCCATGGCGTTGGACAGGGCTGTCTCGCCCCAGTCCGAGCGCTTGGACTCGCCGACCGTGGCGATGGTCACGGTCTTGGCCGAGGAGTCGAAGGCCATGTCCCAGTACGCGGTGATGTCCGCGCCGAGGAGCACCTGGTAGGGCTCGTAGGAGAAGCTGCTGGAGGTGGTCTCGGCGACCAGGAGCGGGATGGGCTTGAGGCCATCGAGCTGCAGCTCCGCGCTGTAGACGCCGAGTTCGCCCCGCTTCCAGACCGGCTCCCGGTCCGCGAGGACCTCTGCGGAGACCGCTGTTCGCTGGTCGCTCGCGGTGGAGAAGCGCACGGCGACGGGGGTGTCACCCAGGCTGCCGACGAGCAGCGCCGACGACGCGGTCGTGTGCGTCTCGATCTTGCCGTCCTTGTGGTAGGAGCCCTCGACGCGGCTGTAGGGCAGGGCCGCGCCGTCCACCGCTGCGCTCAGGTCGCTGCCTTGGGCGGCCGGAGCCAGGCGGACGACGCCCTCGCTGTTGAGGATGGCCACCGAGAGATCCTCGAAGGCCAGCAGGCCGAGGATGCCGCTGGTTCCGAGACCACCGGGTTGCGAGCCGACGATCACGGTGACGTCGGTGAACTGTGCGTCGCCCAGCCCGAAGTCGACGCCGCTGGAGACCTCCTGGACCACCCCCGCCTTGCCCATGGCGCGCTCCTTCGGCTCGCTGCCGCCGAAGGCCTTCAGGGCGCTCTCTCCCAGCGTGATGCTGGAGTCGCCCAGGCCGAGCTGGAACAGGTGCAGGCTCCCATCGGGTGCCTCGACCTCGACCAGGGGCGCGACCGTGCTCGGGTCGGCGTCGTCGTAGAGCGGGACCTCGACGACGCCGCCGATGCTGACCTCGCCGGGGTTCAGGTAGACGCTGTCCTGTGACGCGCGCGGCGTCGGCAGCTCCTCCTTGATGTCATAGGCGAGCGAGGTCGATGCAGACAGGGCCAACAGCAGCATTTCAGGGCCTCCGAAGCCGGACAGCTAACCGCTCGGTGGCGCCCGCGACAGCGCGTGCTAACGATCCGAACGCAGGAGCGACGATGAGCACGATCTACGAGGTTCACTCCCGGCAGGTCCTCGACTCCCGAGGCAACCCGACGGTCGAGGTCGAGGTCACCATCGAAGACGGGACGGTCGGCCGGGCGATCGTGCCGAGCGGTGCGAGCACCGGCGAACACGAAGCTGTCGAGCTCCGAGACGGCGGCGATGCCTGGATGGGCAAGGGCGTCTTGCGGGCGGTCCGCAACGTGAACGAGAACCTCGCCCAGCACCTCATCGGCCTCGACGCACGGGACCAGGCCTCCATCGACCAGCTGCTCATCGAGCTCGACGGCACGCCGAACAAGTCACGCTTCGGAGCCAACGCGCTGTTGGGCGTTTCTCTGGCCGTCGCCCGTGCCGCGTCGCTGGCGAACGACCTCCCTCTCTATCGCTACATCGGCGGCACCAACGCGCGGGTCCTGCCCGTGCCGATGATGAACATCGTCAACGGAGGCGCCCACGCCGACAACAACGTCGACGTGCAGGAGTTCATGGTCATGCCGGTCGGCTTCGGCAGCTTCGCCGAGAGCCTGCGCTGCGGAGCGGAGATCTTCCACAACCTCAAGCAGGTGCTATCGAGCCGCGGCCTGTCCACCGCCGTCGGTGACGAGGGCGGCTTCGCCCCGAACCTCGACTCCAACGAGGCTGCGCTCAAGCTCATCAGCGAGGCCGTGGACAAGGCCGGCTACGCCCTCGGCGAGGACGTCGTCTTCGCCCTCGACGTGGCTGCATCAGAGCTCCACGACGAGGCCGGGTACAAGCTCGGCGAGGACAAGCTGAGCGCCGAGGAGCTCGTCGGTGTCTACGCGAGCTGGGCGGAGCGCTACCCGCTGGTGAGCATCGAGGATGGCCTCGACGAGAACGACTGGGTCGGGTGGAAGCACGCCACCGATGTGCTCGGCCAGCGCCTCCAGCTAGTCGGTGACGACCTCTTCGTCACCAACGTCGAGCGCCTCAGCCGTGGCATCGAAGAGGGCATCGCCAACAGCATCCTCATCAAGGTCAACCAGATCGGCACGCTCACCGAGACCCTCGACACGATCGCCCTGGCCCAGAGCCATGGCTACACCTGCGTGATGAGCCATCGCAGCGGCGAGACAGAGGACACGACCATCGCCGACCTCGCCGTCGCCGCGAACACCGGCCAGATCAAGACCGGGAGCCTCTCCCGGACCGACCGCATCGCCAAGTACAACCAGCTGTTGCGCATCGAAGAGGAGCTCGCAGAGACCGCTCGCTACCCCGGTCGCTCCGCTCTGAGGCGCTGAACGACGAGGCGGGACGATCCCTGGCAAATTGGGGGGGGTGAGACAGGTCCGGATTTCCAGGCGGGTGCCCGGGAGCCGGGGACCGCCCCGCGCCGTTGTCGTCCTTCAGGGTGTATGACAACCCCGACACCCGCGATGCCATCGCGGTATCAGCCTCTGATCACTCGATGACGAAGACCGCTCCCGGCTGGAGCTCCTCGCAGTCCGGCCAGCCGGGCTCTCCGAAGGCGATCTCGTCCCTTCCGTCGCCGTCGAAGTCACCCACCGCCAGCTGGCGACGCCAGGGCTCCACTTCGTCCCCAGGGCAGGGGGTGGTCCAGCTCTCGCTCTTGAACCAGCCCTCCGCCCAGACCGGTTCGGCGACGCGGACGAGGTACCCGCCGTCATAGCCGAGGACCTCTGTGTGGCCGTCCACCTGCCACACGGTGAGCGCCGAGCGGGAGTCGCCGCCAGTGTAGAAGCGATGCTCCGGAGGCTCCACCTCCCCGCCCTGGCTCAGGGTGCGTCCGCTCAGTACGAGGACCGAGTCCTGCCCCTCGGCGTCCTTGGCTCCTCCGACGGCGAGATCGCCGAGCCCGTCCCCGTCCGCGTCCCCGAGGGACAAGAGGTTGAGCCTGGGCTCCTCGCTGTAGAGCTTGGCCAGGCTGGCGGTGGTTCGGTGACCGCCACCGATGTAGTACGAGCCGGGCACCACCGACACGTAGCCCTCCTCGGGATCCCGGCTGCACGCTGACGCCAACAGCGCGATCTCGCCCAGACCGTCTCCGTCGAGGTCCTCGAGGATCGCGACGCGCTCGCCGAGGTGCTCGCCGGGGAGGTTGGTCGCCAGCCGCATGCCGATCTCGTCGGCGGCGACGATGTCGGTGGCCTGGCGAAGATCCTGGCCGAGTAGCACATAGGCCTCGCCGCCGTAGAGCGGTGCGTCCGTGATCGGAGCTCCCACGACGAGGTCGGTGTATGCGTCCCCGTCGATGTCCCCGCTCGCGAGGTCGCTGCCGAAGCTCCAGGTGGCCGCTGCGGGCTCGATCTGCCAGAAGGCGCTGTGCGGCCCCAGGAAGGCGCCGTCCACCAACTGGGCACCGCCATAGACGGCGACGACGCCGTTGTCGGCGTGGGGGTGGCCGACAGCGACCTCGCCGAGTCCGTCCCCGTCGAGGTCGCCGAGCGGGACGACGTTGAGGTTGCCTGGCACTCGGGGCGAGCTGCACTCGCCGGTGGCGACGATCCAGCGAGCGCTGACCGCGTCGGTGATCGTCGCGACGTGGCCGCTGAGGGTGTAGATGTCGACGTTCCCGGCGCGGCCCTCGAGGTCTCCCTCGGAGGCCCAGGCGATGCCGATGTCGTCGGCCCCGTCCCCGTCGACGTCCCCCACGTCGAAGACCGCGTCCCCGTAGGGCTTGTCGAGATCACCTTCGACCACGCGAGAGGCCACCTCGGCGAGCGAGGGCGAGGCCTCGTCGGGAGCGGTGCATGCGAGGAAGACCCACCACATGGGGCCAGGGTACTCAGTCCTCGGGGGGGAAGACCTCGATCACGAAGTAGTCGTCGACAAAGCTGTAGCCGGCGTTCTTGAAGGCCTCCTCCAGCGCCGGCGTCATGGCGCTGGCCTTGGGCAGGGCGTAGCCCTCGACGGTCATGTCCTCGTAGGAGACGAGGCGCTCGGGCTCGACGGTGCTGGCCACGACGACCTCGATGAGGGTGCTCGAGGTGTCGCCGGGCTTCATGAAGGGCGCGACGAACCAGGTGCGGTCGGGGCGACCGAAGCGGCCGGCGCGCTCCTGGCTGACGCGCAGGGTGTAGTGGGCCGTGCCCTTGACGCGGACGGCGTCCTGCTCGACCCGAAGGTCCTGCCAGGCGACGTCTTCGGGCTCGGGGTGGCCGTCGAAGGGCCAGATGCGGGCGCTCCAGAGGAGGAACGTCAACAGCCCGATGGCCAGGGAGATGTAGAGGGCGGCGAGCTTCTTCATCGGTGGCACGAGGTTAGCGGTTCGGGGTGCGGACCTTTGTCGATCGCGGAGGGACCTTCACGGACGTCGTGCTCCTGAGCGACGACGGGAGCGTCTCGATCGAGAAGGTACCGTCGGACCGCGCGGTGGTCGGGGAACTGGCGCGAGGAGAGCTGGTCTTCGGCACGACGGTGGCCACCAACGCGCTCTTGGAAGGGGAGCGCGTGCCGACGCTGCTGCTCGTGAGCGAGGGTTTTTTCGACCTCGTCCGCATCGGCGACATGGCTCGACCGGAGCTCTTCGACGCTGACGCCGGCTGGCCCGAGCCGCTCTGTGACGAGATCGTCGAGGTCCGCGGTCGTATCGCCGCGGATGGAGCCGTCGTCGAGGAGCTCGTGCTGCCAGCGCTGGATCTCTCCGGCTTCGAGGCCGTCGCCGTGTGCCTCGTCAACGCTCACGCCAACCCGGCGCACGAGCTCGCGGTAGCGAGGGAGCTCGAGGGGGTCCTGGTAGCGCTCGGTCACGAGGTCTCTCCGGAGCTTGGGTACCTGGCGCGGATCGAGACCACGCTGATCGACGCCGCGATCACGCCGATCCTGGCTGCTGCGATCCGTCGGGACCGGATCCCCCCCGGCGCGCACGCCATGCGCTCCGACGGAAGCCTGGTCCCCGCTGGGCAGCTTCGGGCTCCCGACGCGGTGCTCAGCGGGCCCGCGGGGGGGGTGCTGGCCGTGGCCGCCATCGCGGAGGCAGCGGGCTTCGAGCGGGCCGTGGGCCTGGACATGGGGGGGACCTCTACTGATGTCTGTCGCGTCGACGCGGGCAGGCTCCCCCGCCGGGAGGGCGAGGTCCGGGTAGCGGGTGTGCGCATCCGCCGGCCCATGCTCGAGGTCGAGACCATCGCGGCCGGAGGGGGTTCCATCCTGCGGAGTGACGGCCTGCGGCTGAGCGTGGGGCCGCAGTCCGCGGGTGCGGATCCGGGGCCCGCGTGCACCGGGCGCGGAGGTCCACCGACCCTGACCGACGCGGCCCTTCGCTGTGGGCTCCTGGACCCGGGGGCCTTCTCCCCCCCGCTGGATCCCTCGCTCGTCGAGCTCCCCGGAGAGGCGGAGGCCTTCCTGGAGATCGCGCGCGAGAAGATGGCCCAGGCGGTCCGCCGTCTGGCGACGGCCCGGGGCATCGAGCTCCACGACCACGCCCTGGTCGCCTATGGCGGCGCCGCGGGCCAGCACGCCTGTCGGGTGGCAGAGAAGCTCGGCATCTCGGTCGTGCTCGTGCATCCCTGTGCCGGCGTGCTGAGCGCCTGGGGCCAGGCGCTGGCCCGGCGGGAAGAGGCCGGTGTGCGCCCGGTCTGGAGGCCGCTCGAGGACTGGTCGGCGGTGCTGGCGGCCTGGGACGCGATCGCCCTGGAGGACCTGGGCGATCTCGAGCGCACGGTGGAGTGCCGTCATGTCGGCACCGACCACGCGCTGGAGGTCGTCGGGGAGTCGGTCGAAGAGGTCCGCGAGGCCTTCCACGCCGAGCACCGGCGCCGCTATGGCTTCCTCGGCAGCGGCCCCATCGAGGTCGTCAACGTCCGGGTTCGCAGCCGCGCCACTGCTCCCGAGCCGCCACGCCTCGAGGGCAACCCGTGGGGACTCCAAGCGGCCACGGGTCCGACGGTGCTCTTCGCGCCGACCACCGCCGTCGAGCTGCCAGAGGGCTGGGTGGCCGGCGTCGAGCAGGACCTGCTGCGCATCGAGCTCGTCTCTCCGCCCCAGCGGCCAGCGCCCACCGAGCGCACACCGGAGGGCGTCGCCCTCTGGGGCAATCGCTTCATGTCCGTCGCCGAGCAGGCCGGAGAGGTCCTTCGCCGGCTCGCCCGCAGCGTCAACATCCGCGAGCGCCTGGACTTCTCCTGCGCGGTCTTCGACGGCGAAGGCCAGCTCGTCGCCAACGCCCCCCACATCCCGGTCCACCTCGGCGCCATGGGCGAGACCGTGCGCGACCTCATCCGCCGGGTCCCGGAGCTCCCGGGCGGCCAGGCATGGCTCTGCAACGATCCCGCCGCGGGTGGCTCCCACCTGCCCGATCTCACCGTCGTCACCTCGGTCGTGCACCAACAGCGGCGCTTCTTCGTCGCCTCCCGGGGGCACCACGTAGATGTCGGCGGACTCACCCCCGGCTCGATGCCGCCCAGCTCGAAGACGCTGGCCGACGAGGGCTTCGTCGTGCGCCACGCGCCGCTGATCGCGGACGGTCGGATGGTGGAGCTGGAGCTGCCCTCGAGGCAACCGGAGGTGGTGCTCGCCGACCTGCGGGCCCAGGTCGCGGCAAACAACCACGCGGCGGGCCTGCTCGTGGAGCTCGGATCCGCCTCGCTGATCGAGACCTGGATGCACCACCTGCACGACGTTGCCGCCGAGTCCGTCGAGGCGCTGCTCCCGACGATCGACGAGCGCGCTCTGTCCGCAGAGGACCCCGGCTACGGGCTCAGGGTTCGCGTCGAGAGGCAGGGGGGCGTGCTCACCTTCGACTTCAGCGACGTCGAGGGCCCCGATCCCGGCAACCGGAACGCTCCCGTGGCGGTGGTCCACGCAGCCATCCTCTACCTGCTGCGCTGCCTCGTCGGAGAGGACCTCCCCCTGAACGCGGGGGCCCTGCGCCCGATCGTCGTCGTGCTCCCCGAGGGGCCCTCGATCCTCACCCCCCCGCCCGGCGCCGCCGTCGTGGGGGGCAACGTCGAGACCAGCCAGCGCCTGGTCGATCTGCTGCTTACGGCCCTCGGCGAGAGAGCGGCCTCTCAGGGCACGATGAACAACCTCACCCTGGGCGGAGAGGGCTGGTCCTTCTACGAGACCCTCGGAGGCGGTGTCGGGGCCTCGGCCCGCGCCCCTGGTCGAAGTGGCACGCAGGTGCACATGACGAACACCCGCGCCACCGACGTCGAGGTCATCGAGGCCCGGCTTCCGCTGCGGGTGCGTCGCTTCACCCTTCGCGGTGGCAGCGGAGGGCCGGGACTTCATCGCGGTGGTGACGGGCTCGTCCGCGAGATCGAGGTCCTGGCGCCGACCACTGCCTCACTGCTGGGCTCGTCCCGCGACGTCCCCCCGCGTGGTCTCGCTGGCGGAGACAGCGGCCTCGTTGGGGTCGACGAGGTCTTCCGGGAGGGGGAGTGGAGGGCCTGGGATGGACAGCCGATGGAACTCCACGTCGGCGACGTCGTGCGGGTGTCGAGCCCCGGCGGGGGCGGCTATGGTCCGAAGCGATGAGAGTCCTCTTGATCAACCCCGCCATGAACCTCGAGAAGCTCGGTCGCTTCGCCGCGCTGCTCGAGCCCATGCCTCCCACCGGCCTCGCGTACATCGCCGGTTCCCTCGAGGCCCACGGGGTCGAGGTGCGCTGCGTCGACATGTTCGCCGACGGGCTGTCGGCCCAGGACGTCGTCGACCGCGCGGTCCGCTTCGAGCCGGAGCTGGTCGGCATGACCGTGCTCACCCCATCTGCGCCGGTCTGCGAGGAGCTCACGGCCCGGATCAAGCGGGCCCTCCCAGGGGTCAAGGTCGTCTGGGGCGGCGTCCACGCCGATGTCTTCGCCGAAGAGATCTGCCGGGACGTCGGTGTCGACTTCGCGGTGCACTACGACGGCGAGATCACGGCTTGCGAGATCGTCGACGCCCTGTCCGCCGGCGAGACCGATCTCTCCGCGATCGACGGGCTGTCCTGGCGCACGACCGGCGGAGAGGTCGTGACCAACAAGCCGCGCTCGTTGAACCGCGACCTCGACAGCCTGCCCTACCCGGCGTGGCACCTGCTGCCCTACCACCGCTATGGCCTGCTGCCCTTCGCCGACATCGCCAAGCCGGTCCTCACGATGGCCGCCTCCCGTGGCTGCCCCTACCGCTGCGACTACTGCTCGCTCATCCACACCGGCGGCAAGACCTATCGCCGGCGTGACCCGGTCCGGATCGTCGACGAGTACGAGCACCTCGTCGATCGCTACGGCGTGAAGCAGATCGGCTTCGTCGACCCCATCTTTCCGCTGGTGAAGAAGGACCTGCGGCCCTTCTGCGAGGAGATGGAGCGCCGGGGGCTCGACCAGCGCTGCGTGTGGCTCAGCGAGACTCGTGCCGACCGGCTCGACGCCGAGACCTGCGAGCTCATGTACCGAGGCGGCTGCCGTCGGGTGCTGCTCGGCATCGAGTCGGGGGTCGACATGCTGCTGGGCAACGTCAACAAGACCCTCACCACCGACAAGGTCCGGTCGGGCGTCGCGAGCGCGCGGGCTGCGGGCATCCAGACGGTCGGGCTGTTCATGATCGGCTTGCCCGGCGAGACCCCGGAGCTCACCCTGGAGACCATCGAGTTCGCCGTCGACCTGGACCTCGACTTCGCGAAGTTCGCCATCACGGTGCCCTTCCCGGGGAGCAAGCTCTTCGAGGACCGCTGGCAGAAGTCGCTTCATCGGGACGACTGGGAGAACTACACGACCTTCAACCCGGACCCCGACCGGCTCATCTACCACCCCCACAACTACGACCCAGCAGAGCTCATCAGGATGCAGAGCTACGCTTTGCGCCGGTTCTACATGCGCCCGAAGCAGATCCGGAAGCAGCTCTTCGAGCTCCGAACGCTCACGCCGAAGGTCCTGTTCAATGGCCTCTACGGCATCGCGGTGTAGCACTTTGCTACCGTGCGCAGGTGCTGCTGCTCTTTTTGTTGTCCTGCGCGGTCTCCCACGGCGTTCGCCCGATCGGCGAGGGCAACCACGCCGTCGAGGCCAGCCTCGGGGGACCGGTCGTGCGGCTCTACGACAAGCCCGTGCCGATCCCGCTCTCGAGCGTCGGGTGGCGCTACGGACTGCACGACCGAAGTGACCTCCACATGCGCCTGCAGCCCACGACCGCGCTGCTCTTCGGTGTCGTCGCCGGGGACGTCGGAGCCAGCTGGATGCTGGTCGATCAAGAGGGCTGGCGCCCGGCGGTCGTCACCGAGGGCAGCTTGTACGGAGCCCTGGGGAAGGGCGTGTTCCGAGGCTACGGAGAGCTCGAGGCGCTCGGCTCCTGGAAGCTCGGCGAGCGCGGCCACCTGGCGTATGTGGGCGCCGATGTCTTCGTGCAGCCCCGCGCCTGGGTCGAGGACAACCCCTACCTGCCGCTCCGGAGCGTGCTGGCGGGGCCGCTGGTCGGTGCTCGCTTCATGCTCGGCGAGCACACCGGGCTGGCGGCCCAGCTCACCTGGTTCGAGCCCTGGACGGACACAGAGGCGCTCACCGCCTACTACTACAGCCCAGGCCAGCAGGGCGCGATCCAGATCGAGCTCGGCTTTCACAGGACCTTCGGACGATGATCCTCCTGCTCGGCTGCATGACGATGGACGGCTTCTTCTTCGATCCGGTGGAGATCGAGGACTACGACTTCGACAGTGACGTCGCAGAGGTCGTCGAGTTCGAGTCCACCGACGGCACCCTGCTCTACGGGGTGTGGTTGCGGCAGCCCGAGCCCACCTTGCCCACCGACCCGGTCCCCCGCGTCCTGGTCCATCACCACGGCAACAAGGGCAACCTCGAGTTCCACTTCGACCGCCTGGAGCTGTACTACGACTACGGCTACACGGTCTTCTCCTACGACTACCGGGGCTACGGGCTCTCCCAGGGCACGCCAACCCACGACGACGTGCTGAGGGATGGCCTCGCCGCGATGGAGTTGGTCCTGGCGGATCCGGACACCCCCGACGACTCCCGCGAGGTCCTCGTCCACGGCACCTCGCTGGGGGGCTACGTCTCGCTCCAGACCTCGAGTGACCACCCCCCCCGGGCGCTCGTCACCGAGGACGTCTTCGCCAACGTCGACCGGTTGATCGAGACCAACGCCGGCGTCGCGATTCCCCGGCCCTGGATGTTCGAGGGCGAGTGGGACGCCACCGCGGCGGCAGCGAAGCTGGACGAGGTGCCCTACCTGGTCATCCACGGCGCGGAGGACACCTACGTCCGCACCGAGCACGCGCGCTGGCTCTACGCCGCCGCCGTCGAACCCAAGTCGTTGTGGCTCGTCCCCGGAGGCGACCACGGCCCCGCTTCCGACAGCCCGCGTCACTACGAGCTCCTACCCGAGGAGTACGAGGAGCGCCTGAAGGCCTGGTACGCGGAAGACGAGGAGTCTCAGTAGGCCTGCGCGAGATCCTCGATCATCCCGCGCAGCACGTGTAGATCGAAGGGCTTCTCCAGCACGGGCCGGCCGGAGGACCCGATGACGCGCTGGGCGCGGGCCGTGAGCGTCCCCCCGCTCATGAAGATCATCCGCGAGGCCAGCTGGGGCCAGCGCTCCTGCAAGGCCTGGTAGAGGTCGGCGCCGCCGAGGTTGGGCATCATGACGTCGCAGACGATCGCGTCGACGTCGTTGTCCTTCCGGAGCGCGTCGAGCGCCTCCTGGACGGAGCAGGCGACGCGTACGGTCGCAGCGCCGGCGAGACCTCTGCGCAGGGTGCTGCACACCAGCGGCTCGTCGTCCACGATGAGCACCCGGGCCTTGCGCTCGGGCTCGATGGGGAGGGGCGTGGGTGTGTAGCTCTCGGCGAAGGTCGTCTCGTCCAAGAGCGCCGGGAGCGTCACGCGCATGGTCGTGCCGGCCGAAGAGGTCGCAGCCACTTCGATGTCGCCGTCGAAGGAGCGCACGATGCGGCGGCAGATCGGGAGGCCCAGTCCGGTCCCGATGCCGATGGGCTTCGTCGTGTAGAAAGGCTCGAAGATGCGGTCAGCGTCCTTCGGGTCGATGCCGGGGCCGTTGTCGCTGACCTCGAAGACGATTCCCTCTGGCCGCAGGTCGGAGCGCACGGTGATGCGGGCGTTGTCCCGATCGCTGGTCGCGTGGGCGGCGTTGATCAGCAGGTTCACGAAGACCTGGGCGAGCCGCGTCTCGTTCGCGAGCACCGCTGGGACTGGTCGGAACGCCCGCTCCAGCTCGGCGTGGTGGCGGAACTGGGTCGAGGCCATGTTGATGGCGGCGTCCAGCACGTTCAGGGGGTCCACCGGCTCCAGCGAGCTCTCGTCCGAGTGCGAGGAGGTGCGCAGCTCCTCGACGATCGTGGCGACGCGGTCGCTGCCCTGGCAGGCTTCGGCGACGGTCGTGAGCATCTCGTCGACCCACTCGATGCGCTCGAGCTCGACCCCCCGCGCGACCAGGCGGGCGCGCATCGCCCTGAGCTCGCGCTTGAGGACTGCGAGGTTCCCGGAGAGGTGGGTGAGGGGGTTGCGGATCTCGTGGGCCACTCCGGCCGCGAGGGTTCCCATCGACGCCAGGCGCTCCGTCTCGATGAGACCCTCTGTGACCCGATCCGACAACAGCCAGGCGACCATCACTCCGGGCACACTCGAAGGAGGGACGAAGACCACGAAGGGCTCCGGGGTCCCGTCGATCGACAGCTTGCGATCGAAGCGGCTCTCCTTGCCCTGCTGCGCTCGCTCGAAGACGCGAGCGTGGCGCTCAGAGGACCAGTCGGGGTCGAGCTCCGAGCCCGTCGAGGCCGGGCCGAGCAGGGCCAGCGCCGAGTGGTTCGCGTGCAGGATCCGCCCCTGTGCGTCCATGATCCACGCGGGGCTCGGCGCGTGGCGCAAGAGGCCGATGATTGCGTTGAGGTCAGACACGAGGGAATCCTACTCGTCCCAGTCCAGAACCTCCCAGCCGCGTCGCCTCGCTATCGCTCTCAGCCGGAGGTCTGGGTGGACGCAGACGGGTCGCCCGACCGCCTCCAGCACCGGCAGATCCGAGGCGGAGTCGGTGTAGAAGGTGCAGTCCGACAAGGGCACGCGGCGCTCTGTCGCGAGCGTGGCGGCGTGCTCCAGCTTGCCCTTGCCGAAGCAGAGTCGTCCACGCGGCGCGCCCGTGAAGCGTCCGCCTTCTACCTCGAAGCGGTTGCACAGGACGGCATCGAGTCCGAGCTGTTCCTGGGCTCGCTCGGACATGAAGCTCGACGACGAGGTCAACAGCGCGATGGTGTCCCCCGCGGCCCGGTGCCCCTCGATCGCCCGGAGTCCGCCTGGTCGGTAGATCCCTGCGACCTCGCGATCGTAGAAGCGCCAGGTCCGCTGTCGGACCACTTCTTCGTCGTCGCCTTCGAGGCTGGCGATCGCAGCGAGCACGGCGCGCTCCATGTCCATCATGCCGAGCTGGTAGCGGAGGAGCCAGCTCATCGCTCGCAGCGCCATCCAGGGCGTGATGAAGCCCTCGCGCAGCTCGCTCCGGACCCACAGCGCGCCTGAGTTCTTCGACAAGAGCGTCAGGTCGAGGTCGAAGAAGGCGATCACGTGCGCTGGACGTCGAGGCGGGTGTGAATGCCGCACTCGGTCTTGCCGCCGGCGAAGATGCGCCCCGCTCGTTCGTTCTCTCCAGGCCGCAGCTTGCGGGTGCAGGGCTGGCAACCAAGAGAGCCGTAGCCCTTCGACAACAGTGGGTGGCGAGGGATGTCGTGCTCGGCGAGGTAGGCATCGACCCAGGGCCGTGTCTTGCGAGCCAGGGGGTTGATCTTCACGAAGCCCGTGGCGTCGCGCTCGACGAAGGGGATGCCGCCTCGCAGCCCGCCCTGGTCCGCTCGTCGGGCGTTGACCCAGGCGTCCCGTCCCCGAAGGGCCACCTGGAGCGGGGCCACCTTGCGATGGTCGCAACACTGGAGCCTGTCCTCGCGCCAGGTCGGTCCCAGCGGCGTCGGGTGGATGCTGGAGATCTCCACGTCCAGGAGATCCTGGATGTCGTCCAGGTAGTCCAGGGTCTCGGGGAAGTGGAAGCCGGTGTCGAGGAAGGTGCAGACCACGGCTTCGCGGTGCTGTCGTGCCATGTGGAGCAGGCAGATCCCGCCCGGCCCTAGACCCGTGGTGAAGGCCAGCTTCGGGCCCCATGTGTCCATCGCCCAGTAGAGGACGGTCTGGGGCTGGTCGAGGTCCGCGCGATGCAGCACGCGGGCGGCTAACCGACGCTGGGGCGACCGGCCCTACGTGTCGTACCAGGCGGGCTTGACCAGGCTCTGGTAGTGGCTCACGTCCAGGGGGCTGAGCCGCTGCTTCAGGGCGCCTGCGGCCATCATCGCGGAGACCTTCGCGAACCAGATGTACATGTCGCGCTTGTAGTCGACCTTCGAGAACAGCCCGCGCAGGATCCAGCGCGGGTTCACGAACTTCTTGTTCATCCGGTAGATCTCCATCGAGATCTCGTCGCGGGTGAGGTAGTCCGTGTCGAGTACGGGGCTGAGCCAGTCGAAGTCGTCGAAGTCGTCCATCGTGATGTGCCCGTTGGCCAGGGCGTCGTCGAAGATCGGCGTGCCGGGGACGGGGGTGATGGGGTGGAAGGCGGGGAAGTCGACGTCCAGGCGCTGGGCCAGCTCGACCTGGCGGGCCAGGGTGTCCTGGCTCTCGTTCCTCACTCCGACGATGAAGGTCGCCTGGATGAAGACGTCGGGGAACTCCTCCTTGAAGATGCGGATGGCGCGCTCGGCCACACCGCCGGTGTAGAAGCGCTTGTCCAGCTCTGTGAGGTTGTCGTCCTCTGCGCGCTCGACGCCGATGAGGATGTGGCACAGGCCCGCCTCGACCTGCTCACGCAGGATGCCTTTTTCGTGGTCGCGCACGATGCAGTCGGCCCGCATGAAGGTCATCCACTTCGTCTTCATGCCGGATTGGATCATCCGGCGGCTGAAGTCGTAGTTGAAGCGGGGGTCGATGTTCCAGCTCTCGTCTACCCAGACATACGAGCGCTTGCCGTAGCGGTAGTAGAGGAGCTCGACCTCCTCCATCATCCGGTCGACCGACTTGCTGCGCCAGCGTGGTCGCAGCCTCGTGGTCCCGTCCTCTCGATACGAGCGGTCCGCCATCGTCGTCCACCAGGCGCAGAAGCTGCACTTGCTGGTGCAGCCGCGGCTGTGGTGCAGGGTGCTCCCACCTGGACTGAAGAGGTACCGGGACGTGCCGTACAGGTGCATCGGCATGAGCTCGTAGGCGGGCAGGGGAAGGGCATCGAGGTCGCGCACGAGCTTGCGCGGGCTGGTCCGGACCGTCTCTCCGTCCCGTGACAAAGCGATGCCGTCGACCCCGTCCCAGGTCCCATCGCCGGGGCGCGAGCCCCCAGCCACCTTCTCGCAGATCTCGGCGAAGGTCTGCTCCCCCTCGCCGATGCAGATCACGTCGATGTCGCCCTGCCCGGCGTAGCGCAGGGCCAGGTTCGTGAAGTGGCCGCCTCCTGCGACCGTCACGGCTTCCGGGGCAGCCTCCTTGGCCAGCCGGAAGAAGCGCAGGGCCTCCTTGCTGTACATGGCGTGGTTCTCGCCACAGCCGATGACGTCCGGTGCGAAGTCCCGGACCTCGTCGAAGAGCGAGCGCCACCCGACGTGCAGGGGCATGCAGTCGATGACCTCGACCTCGTGGCCAGCGTCACGCGCGACCGCGGCGAGGGCGGGCATGGCCTGCTGGAGGAGGAAGTTGTCCCCCTCTGAGGTGTAGGGCCAGTAGCGCCTCGGCGGCTGGACGAGCAGGACGCGCATCTCGCTGAAGGTAGCCGCTCAGCTTCGGGGACGCGCGACGAGCATCCAGGCGCGGTTCCACTGCCGCGTCACCGGGTCGTCGCGCAGGTTTGCCTCGGCGGCGAGGACCTGGTCCAGCTCGAGCTCTCCCGCGGCTGCCTCGAAGGGGCCGCTGGGGATGTAGTGGGTGGGGATGAGCTCCTCGATCTGCCAGTCGTCACCGAAGAGATCGACGAGGTCCTCTTGGGTGAAGGTCTGGACCCACATGTCTCCCGGCACGTGCACGACACCGTCGGTGACCAGCGCTTCCAGCGTTCCGCTCCGCACGTCCAGGCTCATGGCCCAGCCGTAGCGCGCCTCGACGCTGGCGAAGAGGCGCCCGCCGGGGAGCAGGACGCGGCGGATGTTCTGCAGCACGCGCCGAGGGTCCTCTACGTAGCAGAGGACCTCTGCTGCGATGACGGCGTCGACGGGCTCGATGTCCGGGAGGAGCTCGCCGGTCGACCAGTGGAGATCCACCCGACCGGGTCTCCCCGCTGCGTGCTGCAGGGTGCGCCACAGGCTGCGCAGATCCGGATCGACGACCTCGACGTCCAGCCCACGATCGAGCATCGCCGCGGCGAAGCGCCCGCAGCCGCCGCCGAGATCGAGCACGCGCCCCTCGGAGGGCAGATCCCAGTGGTGGAGGTAGAGCGCGCGCTCCAACATCTTGTCCCGGTGGTTCGGGGCCGACGGGTCCAGGAAGTCCAGCCACTCGGGGTGTTCGATCCAGGCGGCGACGAGCCCCTCGAGGTTGTCCATCGGATCGGAGGGTGAGGGGCCGCCGGCGTGGATCGCCGAGAGTCGGGGGTCCGCGGGCGGCATCCAGAAAGCCCTTCCGGACCACGGGTCGAGGTCCTTGCAGCAGTACGGTGGACCCTCGGGGAGTTCGGGTGTCTCTCCGTCGAGGACGCGGGCGTCGGAAAGGGACAGAAAGGGCTCCGGTGGTGTTGACACCCCGTTGGCAGCGCAGCATTCTTGGGGTGCGTGCACTGGGGTCGGCCCAGGCAGCAACGACCAGACTGCCTGGAGGTATCATGAACTGGCGCCCGAGCCCCCGGCCGAAGCCCGGCCCCAAGAAGTAGCAGCTAGCCTGACTATTCCTGAGAGCCCGCCCCAGCGGCGGGCTTTCGCACGCCTGGGACCCGAGCTCAGACGAGCTCGAAGGCTGCCGGGTCGGCGACCAGGGCGCGCAACAGGGCCAGGGTCATGCCGTGGCCCGGGCGCAGGGCCTCGACGCGGCCCTCCAGCCTCGACCCGAGCAGGGTGAGGTCCCCGACGATGTCGAGGATCTTGTGGCGAACGGGCTCGTTGTCCACCCGGGGCTCGTTGAGTGTGCCCCCGTCCGGCGTGAAGACCAGGGCGTTGTCCAGGGTGCCGCCGAGAGCGAAGCCCCTCGCGCGTAGGGACTCGACCTCTTCGAGGAAGCCGAAGGTGCGTGCGTGCGCGACCTCGTCGAAGCGGTCGAGATCGATGGCGAGGGACTGAACGCCGATGCGCGGGTGGTCGAAGGAGATCGTGGCCTCGATGTGGAGGCCCTCTCCCGGGGACAGGCGCATCCGGCGCTGGCCGCTGCGGACCTCGACGGCGCGGAGCACTCGCACCCGGCGGGCGGGGCGGTCCTGCTCCTTGAACCCGGCAGAGCGCAGCAGCTCCAGCCAGGGGCCCGCGGAGCCGTCGAGGATCGGGATCTCCGGGCCGCTCACGCCGATCCTCACGTTGTCGACGCGCGATGCGCCGAGGGCTGCGAGGAGGTGCTCGACCGTGGCCACCGACTCGTCGCCCTCGCCCAGGGTGGTGGCCAGCCGGCTCGAGGCCACGCGCTCCAGCCGCGCCGGGACGTCGCTGGCGTCGGGGTGGTCGATGCGCACGAGGCGGACCCCGTGATCTTCTCCGGCGGGGTTCAGGACGACCTGCGTCCGGGAGCCGGAGTGGAGGCCGACTCCCTTCATGCGGACCTGGGTCGCCAGCGTTCGCTGGTTCACTTCTCGCTCTTTCCTGGCAAGCCCCTGATGACGCTTCCGGTCTCGACGCCGTGCGCGTCGAACCAGCCCTTGTTCATCTCCAGCGCGTAGAGCGCGTCCCCGCCGCTGGGTGTGCTGTTCCGGTCGAAGGGCTTCATCTCCTCGACGTTGATGACGCGGCCGGTCTCGTCGAGGAAGGCGATGCAGAGGGGGAGCGAGGTGTTCTCCATCCAGAAGCTGCGTGGGGCTGGCTGCGGGTAGACGAACAACATGCCCTCGTTCTCGCCGAGTGTCTTGCGATGCATGAGGCCCCGGTGGCGCTCCTCTGGTTCGTCGGCGAGCTCGACCACCACCTCTGTCTCTTCGATGGTCAGCGAGGTCGTGGGGAGCTTGTCGACCGCGCCGGCCGAGCAGGCCAACAGGATGATCAAAACAGGCCCTCCTGCTCCTCGGTGGTCGCCGGCCCGTCTGCGGGGGTGACGCCGAGGTGATCCCAGCCGCGGCGCGTGATGATGCGCCCCCGATGGGTCCTCTGGACGAAGCCCTGCTGGATGAGGAAGGGCTCGTAGACCGACTCGATGGTGTCCGTCTCCTCTCCGATCGCGGCGGCGATGTTCGCGATGCCGACGGGGCCCCCGTCGAACTTGTCCGCGATGGCGTCCAGGATGCGGATGTCCATCCCGTCGAGCCCGGCGTGGTCCACCTCCAGGCGCTCCAAGGCCAGCTGGGCGATGGCCAGGTCGATCACACCCTCGCCCTCTACCTGGGCGAAGTCGCGAATGCGCTTCAAGAGGCGGTTGGCGACCCTCGGTGTTCCACGGCACCGACCGGCGAGCTCCGAGGCGCCTTCTTCGGTGATCGGCACGGCGAGCTCCCGCGCCGAGCGCTCGATGATGCGGTGGAGCTCTGCCGCCGTGTAGAAGTCCATCGTGCACTGGATGCCGAAGCGAGCCCGCAGGGGAGATGTGAGCAGTCCGGCGCGGGTCGTGGCCCCCACCAGGGTGAAGCGTTTCAGCGGCAGCTTCACGGACTGCGCGGCGGGGCCGGTGCCGAGGACGACGTCGATCTCGTAGTCCTCCATCGCCGGGTAGAGGACCTCTTCGACCGCCCGGTTCAGGCGGTGGATCTCGTCGATGAAGAGGACCTCCCGTGTATCCAGGTTGTTGAGGATCGCGGCGAGGTCGCCCCCTCGCTCGATCGTCGGCCCGCTCGCGGTTCGAACCTCTACGCCGAGCTCCTCTCCCAGGATGTAGGCCAGCGAGGTCTTGCCGAGCCCCGGCGGGCCCGCGAGCAGCACGTGGTCCAGGGCCTCTCCCCTGTCGAGGGCCGCGCGGATGTAGACGCGGACGTTGCGCTTGATGCGCTCCTGGCCGATGTACTCGTCCAGGTTGCGGGGTCTCAGCGCCGGGTCGTCAGAGGCCTGCGCGATGTCGCGGACGTCGCTCATGGGTGGCTACCGCTGAGGATCCTCAGCGCTCCGGAGAGGCGTTCTTGTAGGGGCGCATCGGCGAGCCCCGCCGCGCGCAGTCCCGCCTCCGCCGAATCGATCTCGCTCTTGCGGTAGCCCAGGCGCGCCAGGGCCAGCCGCAGGGGATCCCTCGAGAGCGGGGGGTTGCCAGGGGGTGGCGTGATCGTGGGACCGGTCGGTGAGAACTGGCGCACGATCTTGCCCTTGAGCTCCAGCACGAGGCGCTGCGCCGTCTTCTTGCCGATGCCTGGTACCTGCAGCAGCATCCGGGTGTCCTCTGAGTGGATGGCCATCGCCAGGCCGGCCACGCCGAGGGTGTCCACCAGGCTCAGGGCGAGCTTCGGCCCCACCCCGGTGATGCCCATGAGCTGCTCGAAGAGGCCTCGCTCCTCTGAGCCGAGGAAACCGTAGAGGGTGATGCTGTCCTCGCGCACCTGGGTGCTGACGGAGAGCGTGACCTCCTCGCCGAGCGCGAGTCCGGACTGGAGCCTCCCGCCACAGCGCAGCTCGTAGCCGACGCCGCGAACGTCCACGAGGACTCGGTCGTCTCCGAGCTCGACCAGCTGTCCTCGAATCCGCGCGATCACGGGGTGCTCTCCTCTGTGATCATCGAGCGATGCTGCGCACCGCCGCGTGGTGCTTTGCGTGGGCCAGGTGGGTGATTGCGATGGCCGCGGCGTCCCAGGCGTCCGCTGCGAGATCGTCGGTGTAGCCGGTGAGCATCTGCACGGCGCGCTTCACCTGCTGCTTGTCCGCGCGTCCGGCACCGGTGGTCGACTTCTTCACGGTCATGGCGTTGTACTCGAAGACCGGGACGTTGGCCTCTGCCACCACCAGGAGCGCTACTCCCCGCGCCTGCCCGAGGCGCAGGGCGGACTCGCTCGACTTGTGGCGGAAGATCGCCTCGATCGCCACCACCTCCGGCCCGTGGATGTCCAGCACCGTGCGCAGGCCGTCTGCGATGGTGCGCAGGCGTAGAGGCATCTCCTGCTTGGTCGAGGTCCTGACCACCCCCGCGCTGAGCAGGCGGTAGCGTCCCCGCACGCGCTCGACGAGGGCGTAGCCGGTGGCCTGGGACCCGGGGTCGATGCCGAGGACGAGCATGGCTCTCCGAGGGGGTACGGATGTTCAGTATCCTACTCTCTCCGGCGCGCCAGCAGGAGCGCTCCGGTGAATCAGTCGACCGTGCCTTCCTGGAAGATGTTCAGGAGGTTGCCCTCCGGATCGCGCACCGTCACCGCCTTGCCGTGCTCGTCCGAGCGCTCGTCGACGATCGAGACCTGGTGGCGGCTCAGCTGGCGCCGAATGTAGGTGAGGTCCTGAGCGACCAGGTCCAGGTAGATCCCGTGCCCGCTGGGGCGCACCAGTCGGTCTCCCTCTGCGGCGTCCACCAGCGCGACCTTGCTGGTACCGCCGGTGTAGAAGAAGACGTGGTTCGTTCCCTCGGAGGCGACCTCCAGGCCCAGGACGGCCTGGTAGAAGTGCCGCGTGAGGCGGTACTCGAGGCACGGGACGACGACGTCGAGCAGGCGGACTCGCGGCATCAGCCGAGGATCCGGGCCAGCTCGTCGTCGGAGATGTCCGCGTTGTGGTGGACGCTCTGGACGTCGTCGAGGTCTTCCAGCAGGTCGATCATCTTGAGGAAGGTCTCCGCGTTGTCCCCCTCGATGTCCAGGCGGTTGTCCGGCACGTAGGTGAGCTCCGCTTCGTCCGTCGAGAAGCCCGCCTCGGCGAGGCCGTCCTTCACCGCCATGAACTCCGCCGGGTCGGTCGTGACCTCGAAGACGTCGTCCTCGCGACAGAGGTCCTCTGCCCCGGCGTCCAGCGCAGCCATCATCAGCTCGTCCTCGTCGACGTCCCCGAAGAGGAGCATGCCCTTCCGGTGGAACATGTAGGAGACGCAGCCGGTGGTCCCGAGGTTTCCGCTGCACCTGGAGAAGGCGTGCCGGACAACCGCGGCGGTGCGATTGCGGTTGTCCGTCATGACCTCGACCAGCACCGCGACGCCGCCGGGGCCGTAGCCCTCCATGTTGAACTCCTCGACGTTGTCGCCGCCGAGCTCTCCCGATCCCTTCGCGATGGCGCGGGCGATGTTGTCCTTTGGCATCGAGTTGGCCTTGGCCTTGTCGACGGCGAGGCGGAGTCGGGGGTTGGCGTCGAGATCGCCGCCGCCCATCTTCGCGGCGACCATGATCTCCTTGATCAGCTTGGTGAAGAGCTTGCCGCGCTTCGCGTCCTGAGCGCCCTTGCGGCGCTTGATGTTGGCCCACTTGGAATGGCCGGCCATGGGACCTCCATCAGTGGGTGGTCGCTAACCCGGGAGGCCCCGGTGCGTCAGCGCTGAGCCGACAGCTCGTCGGCCATCAGGCCGAACTTCGCGTCCCCGGTGATCGCCTCCAGCTGGCGCAGCGTGCGTGCGGCGTCTTCGTTCCGTCCAAGGTCCTTCGCGGCCGCCGCGAAGGCGAGCAACAGGGTGGGGTGGGGGTAACGCTCGAGCGCTCGGTCGAGCACGGTGTAGGCCGCGTCCGGTCGGCCCGCCTGGCTGAGGATGGAGACGATGGCCATCACCGGGGCGATCTCGGTGGGGTTCTGCTCTGCGACGCGAGCGAGGTGGTTCACCGCCGCGTTGATGCCCTCGATCGGGAGCGTGGCGAGGCCGACGCTCACGGCGAGCTCGATGTCCCCTGGCCGCGCTGCCGAGGCCTGGACCAAGAGCGGCAGGGCCTCCTCGAAGCGGTTCTCGTTGAGGGCGAGCATGCCGAGGGCGCCGAGCACATCAGGGCTGTCGGGGTTCAGCTGTTGGGCTCGGCGGAGGTCGATCTCGGCCTGTGGGACCAGGTCCTGCTCGGCGAAGAGGTGGGCTCGCCCCAGGTGCACGAGGTAGCAGTCCGGGTAGCGGGCGACGAGGTCGTCGAAGCTCACCTGCGCCGCAACGGGGGCGCTGTAGGACAGGGCTCTGGCCCGAGCGAGCTCTGCGTGGCCCGAGAGGTCCAGGCGCCCGGCGTTGATCTCCCGCACGACGTCGAGGTCCGCGCGCACCTGGCTCTGGGTCGAGTCGATCTCCAGGGCTCGGGAGAGCAGCTTCTCCGCGCCGGCGACGTCACCGGCGTTGATCCTCTCGGTTGCCAGGGCGTGGATGAGCCTGGGTTCGTTGGGGACGGCCTTCGTCCCCGCTTCGAGCCAGCTGGCGGCGTTGTCGGGGTCCAGGGTGGCGGCGGCCAGCCAGCCCTCCGGGTCCGCGGGCACGGTCTCGGTTGCCCGCTTCGTCAGCGCCAGGGCATCTTCGATCCGCTCCTGCTGCACCAGCAGGCCCGCGAGCCCCGCCCAGGCCTCCACGAGGCTCGGGTCGAGCTCCAGGGCCTCTTTGTAGCGCTCCTCGGCCCGCTGGAGGCCCCCTTGGGAGCGGTCGACCGAGGCCAGGCCCATGTGAGCGCGGGCGTAGGCGGGATCGGCAGCCAGGGACTTCTCGTAGGCGGCGCGGGCGTCTTCTGCGTCGACGCTGGCTCGCCCGTGCAGGTACCAGCCCATCGCCGTGTCGTTGGCTTCGACGAAGACGCCATAGGCGTCCTCGGCCTGGTAGCCGAGGCCGAGGTTCATCAAGAGATCGATGAGGAGCTCGTGGGCCTCGACGTCACCGGGGGTCTCGACGACGAGGTTCCGGCTGGCGGAGAGCGCCGCGGCCTCTTGCCCGGAGCGCATGAGGTTGACGACGTCTTCGGTGGAGCCGAGGGCGAGGGTGGCGAGGAGGTGGAGCATCGTTGTGTTCTAACCCCTGGGTGTCGTGAGGGCGCCTGTGCTGCCGGGGGCGTAGCCACTGGGGCCCCATCCGCATCGCGTCAGGATGCGTTCACTGAGCGGATGCGGTCGGATGGGCCGGTCAGGGGAGCGGGGTTGGTGAGCATCCAGGACAACACCATCATCCCCCCGCAGTCCGAATCTCGGAGAGTGTGAGGTTGAGGACTCGCACCGGGTGGCGAACGAGCCGCACAGCCGCCCCGACACCACCCAGGTCTCGCTCCGGCATTCGGAAGGCCGAATCCACAGCCATCCACAACGAATCCACAGGTTGTGAGTCTCCCCCCAGACCCCCCTCGGATCCCTCCCCCACCCTCACCAACGAAGCCCAATGATGGAGTGCGATGACGACTACGAGTGAGCTAATCTGTGTGTCCACTGAATCGGGTCAGCTTCAAGGAGGCGCAACGGAGATCATCCGGCGTGATGCCCTAGAGCGGTTCGTCGAAGTTGTCATCCCAGCGGTTGCCGAAGGTCTCGACCAGCACGTGCTGCTCGGCCGGGATCGCGCGACCGATCGTGAGCTCGAAGTCCGACACAGAGGACCAGGACTCCCACGAGTAGTAGGGTCCCGGCTCGATGATCAGTTCGTCGAAGCCGTCCCGGTTCAGGTCTACCCAGGCGTAGGCGACCCCGCCGTTGCGGTCCCGGAAGATCCCCTCCAGCTGGTCGGTCAGATCCGCGTCGTAGACGAACTCCGGCGCACGCTGCGAGACGCGCTGGGCGTCGCTCTCCGCGAGGGAGGATCGCCCGATTTCGGAGGCGATGGCGGAGGTCTCCAACCTCGAGCGCGCCTCGTTGAGATAGACCCCCGGCTCGATCTCGCAGACGGAGGTGGAGCCTCCGTGCCCGTACTGCGAGCCGTAGTCGCCCTCGATCAGCGCCCCTTCCTCGCAGGCGAAGTGCAGCAGCACCAGGTCCGGGAGCGCGTCGCCGTTCAACGACACGACGTGGCCCTGGAGCCACTGGTTGTTCGAGCCGAGGTACTCCCCGCCCGGAACCACGAGGTCCTCGCTGAAGTCGAGGTCGAGGCTCCAGGAGTCCGCCTCCAACGAGTCCGTGTCCCCCGCAGTCGCCAGCACCCGTAGGTCCTTGTCCGGTCCGCTGGTGACGCTCTCCCGCACGATTCGGGACACGACGCTCAGGTGGGCATCCGAGTCCCGGTACTCGACAAGGACGCTCGAGCAGGCCTCTCGGTCGACCGCGGCGGTCACCGCTACCAGCCGATCGAGCAGCACGTTCTTTCGCCCGTGCGAGGCGTCGAAGCGCGGGTCCGGACGGGCCTCGTAGTGGAAACGGGCCGTTGCCCGGGAGGTGGCGGAGCCATACCGGACCACGCTCAGGACGGGCTCCATCGAAGCCTCGTCCGCGCTGTCTCCGCCCAGCGTCGAGCAGTCCACGTCGCCGTCGGTACAGTCCCCCTGGGCGTACTGGAAGAGAATCCCGTTTCCGTAGCGGTCGAGCTGCTCGGCCAGCAGCCGCACACGGCCGGTGTGCGCCCCGAAACCGTCACTCTCCCCGTAGGTCCAGGTGGCGCCGTTCATGGTGCGGGTCCACACGAACGTCTCGTCGTCATACTCCAGCACGCTGCCGTCCCAGACCTCTGGATACCAGGCACCATCGAGGTAGACGAGGTCCATGCCGTCGAGGGAGTAGACAGCTGTCCCGTCGGGCTCCCAGCGCTGCGAGAACCGGGACAATCCCCCGATCGTCCACCCCGTTCCCATCGGTCCGTCACGTACCCCCGAGTCAGCCACCAGCGCGAGCTGGGGGACCAGGCCGCCGGGCGCAGGGGGTAGGTCCAGCGGGACGCGGTCCGTGTAGGCGCCGCGGCTCAGCCAGCCGTCCGGGCTGGGCTTCGTTGTCACCCAGGATGTCACCGGATCCGCAGATCCGATGATGCCACCACCAGCGTGTACCTCAGTGGCACACAGAGCAAGCGTGATGAAGACGATACAATACAGACAAGGCATACGCCAGGCGCGATGAGGCCGCATCGGGACCCCCAGAAGCGAGACGCGCAACGGCGCGCCCCATCACAGTAGCGCACCCATTCCGTGGCGGATTCGACCTGCAGGCCAAGATGTCAAGGAATCTGCATTACCCCTCCCAGATAATACACGCACCCTGAACGATAATCGGCTCTTGGCCATTTCGAGGTTTTACAATTTCGCTCGGAGGGGCCGGCGCGATCGAGGCGTGGGGTTCGCGAGGACCCCCACCCCCCGCCACCAGCTTCGCTCCTTCACCAGGAGGCGAGCGCCAGGGCCTCGTCAGGACCGCAGTTCGGACGGACCTCGTGCGTTGGCGCTACACTCCCGCGGACGGAGACCCCGATGCTGCTGATCACCACGCTCGCCCTCGCGGCCAAGCTCCCGGAGGTCGCTGTGATCGGCGTCCACGTCGAGGGTCTCGACGTGGAGGGGGGCGAGGCCGCGTCGCAGTCCATCGGCGAGGCCATCGGGCGCACCGGTGCGATGACCTTCATCGAACCGCAGCACGCCAGCGCGAAGCTGAAGGGGCGCGAGGACCTCGTCCTGCGAGACATGGCGCTCGGAGATGCGCTCGACCAGCTGGAAGAGGGCCGGGTGCTCTACGGCCGCGCCGAGCCGGAGGCGGCGATCCCGCTGTTGGAGGCGGCGATCGAGGACCTGGAAGAGGGCATCGAGGCCACCGGGCAGACCGCTGAGCTGCTCGACGCCTACCTGCTCCTGGCGCTCGCGCAGACCGCGATGGGCGAGGCGGAGGCTGCGCATTCCGCCTACCGCTCCGTCGTGGTCCTCGATCCCTCGCTGGAGCTCGATCCCATCAGCTACCCACCGGACATCATCGAGAGCTACACGGCTGTCCGCGACGAGGTCTTTGCGGTCGGCACCGCCACCTTGCGCGTGACCTCGAAGACCGACGACGTCGAGGTCTTCGTCGACGGGCGAGGGGTCGGCACGGTGCCAGTGGCCGTCGAGCAGCTCCCGGTAGGCACCCACCATGTCTACGCCAGCGGAGAGAGTGGCCTGCGCGCCTACGTCTCGGTCGAGGTCGCGGCTGGGGACAACGAGACCTTGCAGGTCGAGATGGGCGACCGGATGTTGGTGCCGCAGGCCGACTCTCCTACCGAGCGCAGAGCCCAGACCCAGGGTCTCTACGCCGCCCTCGGGACCTACTCACAGACCCCGCTGGTGCTGCTCGCCGGGGAATCGAGCGACGAGCAGGTCTCCCTCTGCATCTACTCCTCCCGCAGCGGCAACTTCAGCCAGGCGCTCACGGCTCCCGCCGGCTCCGATCCTGTGCAGTCGATCGTCGACCTCGTCCCGGCGCTCGGCAGCTACGTCACCGAGACAGGCGACATCCGCCCCGATCGAGTGGCCGTCTCGGTCCCGGCGCTCGACCTCGCAGACAACGCGGTGCTCACGCAGGTGCTGCTGGACCCCAACGAGGAGGTCCAGGTCCAGTACATCGAGTCCGGCCCCAAGTGGTACGTCTGGGCGGCGATGGGCGGCGTCGCTGCTGCTGGAGCGGGTGTGGGGGTCTGGGCGCTCTTCCTCCAGGACGAGCCCACGACCGAGACCCCGGACCAGGGCACGATCACCGTGGTGTTGCCGGACTGATGTGGCTCCTGGCCTGCATCACCTCTCCGAGGGACTACCAGGCGATGCGCGAGGCGGTGTTGGACCGCGACCGCGACGGCTACGGAGACCCGCTCCAGCCGGTCGTGACCTGTCCCGTCCCGGAGGAGGCGGTCCAGGACGCCTCCGACTGCGACGACAGCCGCGGCGACATCAACCCGGGCATGGTCGAGGTCTGCAACCAGACCGACGACGACTGTGACGGCGAAGAGGACGAAGACGTCGACCAGACCTGGTACCGCGACCAGGACGAGGATGGCTACGGCGACGACGAGGTCACGGTGTTCGGGTGCGAGCAGCCCAGCGGCTACGTCGAGGTTGGCGGGGACTGCGATGACGGGGACACTACGCGTTCTCCCGGGGAGCCGGAGGTCTGCGACGACTTCGTCGACAACGACTGCGATGGTGGCGACAACGGATGCAGCTGGGTCGGGGACGTTGGCGTCGAGGAAGCCGGTTTCTTTCTGGCTGCGGGCACCGGCGAGTCAGCCGGCAGCGTCCTCGATGGCGGGGTGCCCATCGAAGGTGGCGAAGCTGGTGTGCTTGTTGGCGCCCCTGGCTGGAATGCAAACACCGGCCGCGTCTACGTTGGCATTGAGGGCTACTACAATGCGGATGTCGACCTGAGTGAGGGACCCGTCTACATGGGATCCTCGGAGTACGACTACTTCGGGTCAGCGGTCGCGATCGGTGCCGATCGGGATCGTGACGACGACGTCGAGCCCATCGTGGGAGCCCGTGGTGCTGGGGAAACCAACGAAGGGTGCGTCTACGCCTTCGACGCCATCGACCCCGGGACCTATGGTCCTGACGACGGAGTCCTGGCCGCGTGTGGGCTCGACGCCCATGGCTACTTCGGAACCGCGCTGGCACTCAGCGGCTTCTCTGGCGGGTTCTGGAGCGGAGCACCAGGAAGCTCCGCTGTGTACCGGTTCCCCGAGTCTCTGGAAGGCGAGGTCGATACCGGTGCCGCCGATCGCAAGGTCACGGGTTCTGGTGACGACGAGTTCGGACAGTCGGTGACCTTGCTGGACATGGACGGCGATGGCGTAGACGCGCTCGCCGTGGGCGCCCCCGCCGAAGACGCCGTCTACCTTTTCCGAGACGTGAGCTACGGCCAGACGGTCTCGAAGTCCGACGCTGATCGACGGTTCTTCGCGCTCTCCCAGATCGGCTTTGGGGACGACGTGAGCGGAGGGGACTTGAACGGCGACGGGTACGACGACCTCGTGGTCTCGGTCGACGACGTGCAAGTCAGCGTGTTCTTCGGGCCCGATGTGGGCGATCTTCCTGACAGCACCGCCAACGTCCGCGCGACGGGTTCGAGCGGAGATAGATTCGGAGCGAGCGCTTCCATTGCCGCTGACGTCGACCTCGATCGGCAGACCGATCTGGCCATCGGGGCGCCCGCCTTCGAATCGTCCGGAGCGGTGTTCCTCTTCCATGGTCCCGTCAGCGGGGCAATAGGGCCAGATGACGCTGGCGCGGCCTTGATCGGGGAGTTCGAGGCGCAGCATCTTGGCGAAGCGCTCGTCAGTGGAGGCGAGGACGTTGTCCACTTGGACATCGTCGACTCGCTGTTCATTGGCGCTCCGGGGACGGGCTCGCTCATCGGAGGCGCCTACCGGGTGTCTGGCGAGGGATTGTGATCGGCTTGCTGAGTGCCTGTTGGTCGGCTCCATCCGATGCTGAGCTCGATCAGATAGCGCTACTACAGGCCAGCAAGGACCCTGCAGCCGCCGTGGAGACCTGCCTCCAGATCGGCGCGAACTTGGGACGGTCCGAGTGTGTGTGGAGTGTCGTTGGCACGGTGTCGCAGAGTGACTCGGAAGCGGCGGCGACGCTGTGCGGGGAGCTCACGGGATTCCACCGCGAGGAGTGCTTCTTTGTCGTCGCCGAGCGCAGCGGCGAAGCGCGGTGGTGCGCCGACGCGGGAGACTACGCGCCTCCTTGCCGTAACCACCTCGCCTTCGAGGTCATTGAGCGGTTGGATGGGGCCGATGGACTTCCGGGGCGCTTCGAGAACGAGATCATCAACGAACTCACCCCTTTTGAACTGCCCGACAGTGACTGGCCGGACCTCTATCTCCGGGCGCTCGCGCCAAGGCTCGATCTCTCTTCATCGCTCTGTACATCGGCGCTCCACCCGGAGCCGTGCCTGGTAGCGGTGCAGACGCACTACCGCGCCGTGCTCGACGAGCTCATCGAGAACCGGAAGCTCCGCTGCGAGGGTGCCCTGCCGGGGCGAGTCCAGGCTTTTGATTCGGCGGAGTTCGGACCTCTCGTCGAGAGAGCTCGCGAGCAAGGCCGCTGTGTTCACATCGATGTCGTCGGCGGGGGCCAGTGAGCGTGAAGCTCAATCCACCCTGAAGATCACCTTCGTGGTCTCGCTCGCCACCACCGTCACGCTCTGGCTCTTGTCCAGGCCGATCGTGTCGTTCTTCACGCGGATCGTGTGGTCGCCGCTGGTGAGCTCGTAGTTGAACATCGGTGTCCGCCCCGCCTTGTCGCCGTCGACGAAGATCTCGCCCCAGACCTTGCCGCCGGCGATGTTCACGTTGAGCTTGCCCTTGGCGGCCACCTTCTTCTTCAGGGTCCTGGCGACCGTCTCGCTGCCCTCGGAGGGGGCCGAGACAGAGAAGCTGGCGGTGTCGTAGCCGCCCAGGCGGTAGCTGACCTTGTGGTCGCCCGTGCCCTTGGTCCATTCCAGCGGTGTCTTGCCGATCAGCGAGTTGTCCACGTACACATCGGCGCCCGCCGGGGTGGACTCGAAGACGATGGTCGAGGTCGAGGTCGCGGTCGCGGGGGGGGGACGCGTGCCACCTGTGGTCTCGGTCTCGGTCTTCGTGAGCTTGATCGGCATCACGAGGCGCTCGCCGGCCACCACCTCGACGAGCTCCTCGAAGGGCTCGAAGCCCTCGGCCTCGACGCGGAGCGTGATCGAGCCAGGCTCGAGGTGCTCGACGGCGACCTCGTTGCCTGTGCCCGCCTCCTGCCCGCCGACCAGGACCAGGGCGCTGGTGTTGATGCGCAGCTTCAGCGCCCCCTCGGTGGGCAGCACCTCGACCTCGACCACGTTGGGTACGACAGGCTCCGGTGTCCGGGTTGCCAGCCACCCCACGACGCCGAGCAACAGCAGCACCACGGTGATCGCCACCGCGAGCGGGACTCGCGACGGGGGCTGGGTCTGGATGGTCCCCCCCGTCCCCGAGCCCCCGGTGCCCTCTTCCCAGTCGGGCTCCAGATCCAGCTCCGGGGCGCGGCTGTGGAGCTCCTGGGCGATGTTCGAGCCGTGCTCCATGCGCTCGGTCTCGTCGGCGCGCTCCTCTGAGAAGAGCTCCTCCATGAACATCGCCATGGAGCGCTGGATCGTCGGCGGGGTCGACGGGTACATGTACTCCAGCAGCTCCTGCTGGAAGTCCCTGGCGTCGCGGAAGCGCTTGTCGAGATCGGCGGTGAGCGCCTTCATGACGATGTCGTCGAGGCGCTGCGGCACGTTCGGGTTCACAGAGGACGGGGGCTTGATGTCCACCGCCTTGATCTTCTCGAGCGTCTTGATCTCGCTGTCGGTCTTGAACAGCCGCCGCCCGGTCAGCATCTCGTAGAGGATGATCCCGGCGCTGAACAGATCCGACTGCTGGGTGACGGTGTCCCCGCGGGCCTGCTCGGGGCTCATGTACTCGAACTTGCCCTTCAGCACGCCGTCCTTCGTGTCGTACTGGGACATCTCCGCCTTGGCGATGCCGAAGTCGGCGATCTTGACCTCGCCCGAGTAGGACACGAGCACGTTGCTGGGGGACATGTCGCGGTGGATGATCGCGAGCGGGTTGCCCCGCAGGTCCGTCTTCTTGTGGGCGTAGTCGAGGCCCTTGCAGGTCTCGTGCGCGATGAAGACCGCGAACTCCTCTGGGAGGAGCTTTCGGCGATGGGCCAGCTTTCGGAGGGCCTGCTTGATGTCCTTTCCGTCGATCCACTCCATCGCGATGAAGTAGTTGTCGCGGATCTTGCCGAAGTCGTAGATCTGGACGAGGTTCGAGTGCTGCAGCGAGACCGAGATCTTGGCCTCGTCGATGAACATCGTGACGAACTCTTCGTTGTCCGAGAGGTGCGACAGGATGCGCTTGATCACCTGGACCTTCTCGAAGCCCGCCGTCGAGAAGCTCTTCGCCTTGAAGATCTCCGCCATCCCGCCGGTCGCGATCCGATCGATCAGGTAGTACTTGCCGAAGGCTTCTGGCTCGAAAGAGGTGGCCATGCTCTCCGCGCGAGATGCTACCGGATGAGGGCTTCGAGCACTACTCCCCGCCTCCGCCGCCCGCTTCCACGCCCATGTAGCGGGCAGCCTCCTGGCAGCTCCACTCGTCGCTGACGTTGTCGACGAACTCCTTGCAGTGGTCGCGCTCCTCGGCCGTGGTGTTGGCCCTCGAGAAGTCGTCGATGCACTTATCGACCTCCTCTTCGTTCACGACGTAGCCGCAGTCCTCTGCGTAGGACGTGAGCTCCTTGCAGGTGTCCTGGCAGGCGTTTCCGCAAGCCGTGAGGCCCGAGACGATGATGATCGCGACGGCGAGCTGGCGCATGGGGTCTCCGACAGACGGGCTAATCTGGCACGGGCCCCAGCCACGTGCAACGCGGCCCAGGCGGGTTTGACCACTCATGGACGTGTCCCTCGACCACTTCGGCGTGCTGCAGATCGAGCCGACGGACCTCTGCAACCTGTCGTGCTCGATGTGCGCACCCCACCACGAGGGCTGGGAGCAGATCCACCAGCGACCCAAGGGGCGCATGGAGATCGGCCTGTTCGAGCGCATCGTGGACGGGCTCGCCGACGAGGACTGCCGCTTCGACCACGTGATCCTCCAGTGGCTCGGAGATCCCAGCCTGCATCCGGAGCTCGAGTCAATGGTCGGCCACCTCCAGCTGAGGCTCGGCGACCGGGTGGGCTACCTGCGTATCGACACCAACGCGATCACGCTGACCCCAGCCCGGATGGACCGGCTCGTCGAGGTCTACAGAAGACGCCCGGAGGTGCCGCTGCTCCTGGTGTTCACCATCGACGCCGTGAGCGCCGAGACCTACCTGCGCGTGAAGGGGCAGGACGCCCTGTCCCGAGTCCAGAGGCACGTGCGGCACCTGCTGCGCCGGCGAGCGCGTCTGGACGGCGAGGTGAACCTGAACGTGGAGCTCCAGTTCGTCCTCCAGCCCGGAAACGAGCACGAGGCACGGCCCTTCGTCGAGTACTGGAGCGACTTCCTGTCCTGCCAGGGGGCGGCCCGAGGCCACACCGACATCATGATCAAGCGGCTGTCGGTCGGCGCAGGGGGACCCGGTCAGCTCGAGGCCGACGAGCTCTACGAGCGCACCTGCAAGGAGCAGGGGATCAAGGGCGAGGATCGCGGTCACGTCGAGGTCAAGCTCTGGGAGCGCCGCCCGTGGGAGAGCACAGCGAGCGCCGGCGCCCGTCAGCCCTGCCCGGGTCTCTGGATGACGCCGGTGATCCGCCACGACGGCCACCTGATGATGTGCTGCGTGGACCTGGGCGGGGAGCTCGACCTCGGCTCGTTGGCGGATCACTCCTTCCGCGAGCTCTGGGAAGGCCCCACGGCCCTGAAGCGTCGCCTCGACCACATCGAGGGGCGCTTCGAGGGTCTCTGCGCGAGCTGCGGCGGCATCAACTGGTACCGCACGACCGACGAGGTCGTTGCTGCCACGCTTCGCCAGGGGTCGGCCACGAAGTAGCATCGCGCGATGGGCGTCTACACCACCGATCAGCTCGACGCCTTGCGCGCCATCCTGGCCAAGGCCCGGCGCTACGCGGACGAGGATCCCGAGGTGGCCGTCATGCAGGTTCGCAAGGCGGCGCGCCAGGCCCGGAGCGGCCTCGGGGAGAGCGCGTCACCCCGAGCCCTCCAGGACATCGACGCTCTCGCAGACGAAGACGCGCCGGCCGGCCTTCGGGCGCTCGAGGCCCTGATCGACTGGGCCGCGTCCGAGCTTCAGGGCGAGGAAGTCGATGACTTCCTCGTCGACGAGGTGGACGACTTCCTGGACGATGGACCCTCGGCCGCGGAGCGCTACACGGAGGCCGTGCGACACGAGCTGTCCTCTGGCACCTTGAGCGCCGAAGGCAAGCAGGGCCTGTCCCGGCTGCGGCGTGAGCTGGGCCTGTCCGCTGACGAGGCCAAGCAGATCTTCCAGCGCGCTCGCGAGGGGTCCACGGCCGACAGCCCGCAGGCCGAGCCGTCGGGGCCTCCGGAGATGACGCGGGTCGAGCCGACCACGCTCCTCTCACAGCTGTTCGAGGAGGAGACCGGGCGTCGGATTCCGATGCGGGTCTCGCTCAGCGCAGCCTTCGAGCTGGGCGCCTCACCGGTCTCGCCGGCGCTCTGGAGCGAGGTGATGGGGCAGGGGATGACGTCCCTCTCCTTCCTCGACGCGGTGGTCTTCTGCAACCGCCTGAGCGAGCTCCACGGGCTGAGTCCGCCCTATGAGCTCCTCCCTCGCTTCGAGCAGGCCCGCGCGGCCAGGGATCTCGACGCCTATGGCCAGTGTCCGCCTGGCAGCGTGGTCGCCTGGCGGGTCTATGCCAACGGCTACCGGTTGCCGACCACGGCCGAGCGCTACGCCCGTCCGGACCTGGCCGCGAGCGCCGAGCTCTGCTACGACGGCGCCGTGTACCCCTTCCTGGAGGCCGATCCGAGCGGCGTCGTAGAGGGGACCCGGTCGTCGCCGGTCACTACCACCGCCTGGTGCTGGGGCGGGACCTGGCCCCCCGAGCGGTGCGACCCTACGAGCGTGGCGCCTTCGGGCTGCGCCTCGCCCGGTCGCTGGCGGGTGTGCCGCTGTCCTTGATGTTCCCCTACACGGAGATCGACGGCGAGTACTTCCAGATGAGCGTCGGCGTCGGTGTCGTGCGGGTCGAGGACGTCATCGAGGCCACCGACGAGCTGCGGGCGCAGATGACCGGCCCAGCGGCGACGTCCGAGCTCGAGCCCCGCTCCGCCACGATCGATGCATTCAACCAGCAGCCCTTCATGCTCATGGGCGGGAAGTACATGGGCATCGACGTCCAGCTCCGGTTCCGGCTGGACCACGAGGTGCATTGTCTGCAGTACGTGCACCGCAAGCGCACGCTGGTCAGCGAGGAGCTCGTCATCGTCGACGGTCGCACCTTCAAGGGCTCGTGGACCAAGCAGATCACGGGCATGCAGGAGAGCATCCCCTTCGAGCTCGTCGACGGTGGTCGCACCCTCCAGTGCCTGCTGAACAAGAAGCACCTGGGTTCGGTGATGGACGTGATGCTCGAGACCAACCAGTGCCTGTTCGAGCTGCAGACGCTTGAGCTCGTCGTCTCGGATCTCGCGGTCTGGGACTGGACCTTCGAGGGGAGCTGATGAGCCTGTTCACGCGCACCTGTCCCTTCTGCAAGGCCAGGTTCGATCCGCCCGCCTGGCACGCTCCCTACTGCTCCTGGGGCTGCAAGAAGGTCGTGATGGAGGAGGAGCGGGACGACCAGCGGCGCGCGAAGGACAACGAGCGCAGGGAGTGGCTCTCCGCGCCGGCCCCCGCGCCCACGCAGTCGGTGAGCGTCGACCAGGGCCTGATGCACGACAGCCGGAGGATCCTGAAGAACGCCCGGGACTGCCTGGCCGAGGGTCGACAACAGCTCGCCCGGATGCGGGCCGAGAACCGCGACAAGCAAGCCCGACTCGACCGCTTCGACCGGCAGGGTGCCTCCAAGGTCCGGCTGGGGGAGCTCGGGGCCGAACTGAAGAGCGCCAAGGCGGAGTACGCGGGGGTCTCCTCCGCGCTCGTCGAGCATCGCGACAGCGCCGAGGCCGCGAGTCGTGAGGGCCGCGCGCGGACGAAGGAGGCCGACCGCAAGCTCGAGGAGCTGCTCGGCGAGATCGACGGCGTGGCGGTGTGGATGATGGGCTTCGTCGGCGACGACGTGCCCCGGGGTTTCACCGTCCAGCTGGACGACACCAGCGCAGAGGACAAGAGCCTGCGCTCGCTCGGGAGCTACGTCGCTCGCAAGCTCGATGAGCAGGACGACGAGCTGGCCGAGACCTGTGCGAGCTGGAGAGGCACCGGAGCTCGGCGCGTGCCCCGGGTGATGAACCGGCAGATCGCCGACGAGGTCGCCAGCATGGCGCGCAAGTTCTACGGACTCTCGGCGCGCACGGTCCGGCCATCCCCCGATCGAGGCGACTACCCGGTCGAGGACGAGCTCGAGATCGCCTCCCTCGACGGGCTGATGCGGCGCACGGAGGCCAAGGTGCTCGGACTGCGCGCCGCCCGGCAGCAGGCTGCAGAGGAGGCGCCTGAGCAGGACCTGATGGCCCTGCTCGATGAGGCCTGCGCGCAACAGTACGTGGCAGCGGAGCCAGAGGTGACCCCGAGCGCGTTCACCGTCTCCCTGGACGCTTCTCGGGTCCCCCCGCGGCGGCGAGGGGGCGTCGAGTTCGTGCTGTCGACCCGGACCGGACTGGACGCTTCCTTCGTCGAGACAGGCGGCGCCTTGCCGCTTTCGCTGTCCGAGGTCGACGCCAGGGCCCTCGCAGAGGCCCTCGCCGGGACCCACGCGGAACTCGTCGTGAAGGTGGTGGGGGCCTGATGGGCATCTTCACCCGCACCTGCCCCCACTGCCGCCGGAAGTTCGAACCGCCCGCCTGGCACTCGCCGTGCTGCTCCTATGGGTGCTTCTCGAACATGCAGGAGGAGAGACGGGAGCGCGACAAGGCGGACGAACAGCGGCGAGATGCCTCGAGGCCTCGCTTCGGCGCGGCCGGTGGCGGAGGCCCGGTGGTGGTCCGTGGACTCTCCGAGGCGCTCGAGATCCAGCGACAGCTCGGGGACGCGGCCTCCGAGCTCGGGACCCTGGTCGCCGAGAAGAAGGCCGCGTTCGCAGAGGGCGAGCGCCTCGACGGGGAGATCGCCCGACGCGAGCGCGAGGCTGGGACGGACCCGGAGGTCGCCGCGGTCTCGGGCCGGCTGAAGACGACGCGAGCCAACATCCGCCACGGTCGCAAGACCAACGAGCGAGCGGCTCAGGCACGGCGAGAGGCCCATGGGCAGGCCCACGCCGCGGTCTTCGAGGCCTTCATGGCTCACACCGAGCGCGCGAAGATGCTCGGGGATCTCCGCGACTGGCTGCTCCGCCTCGCCGAGGTCGAGGTCTCCGACGACTGGACCGTGGTCTTCGACGAGACCCGGATCCCCAAGGACCTCCGCACGGATCTGTCCGAGATCATCGCCCAGTACACCGACGAGCACCCCCACACCTACGCGCGCATGTTCAAGCACTGGTCGTCGACAAAGGGCTCCCAGCGCATCGACGCGAAGCTGACGAAGGGACAGGCCGACCAGCTGAAGATGGAGCTGTCGATCATCGGGGACAACCTGCGGGTCCGCGTCGCGCCGGTGGGGGACGAGGCGGAGCTCTCCATGTCCGACCTCTGCCGGCTCGTCGAGGCTCGGGCGCGACAGCGCGAGCACGGCATCGAGGCCCTCGAGGTGGCACCCCAGCACCCCGCTTACGGAGAGCTCGTCGAGATGACCCGTGACCTGCCGACCGCCCGGATCCGCGGCGGCTCTGCGTTGCGCGCGGACAAGAACGTCGCCAGGCTGATCCGGGCGCTCGGCGTGCCGGACGACGAGAAGGTCCTGGTCGCCGGGGACGACAGCTACCAGAGCTGGGACAAAGGCTGGGTCCTGAGCAACCGGGCCCTGCGCTCGAACGGGCGCAAGGGCGCCTTCGACCTCCCGCTGGCTGCTCTACAGGGTCTGGAGGTGAGCCGCGTCGAGCACGCGCTCCACATCGGGCCGCACGCCATCGCCGTCTACGACCACCCAAAGCTGATCCGCCCGATCCTGGTGCTGCTGGCTCGGGACTGGGGCCTGGAGATTCCCGAGGAGTCCATCGCCGAGGACCACTTCCCGCCCATCTCGTCGGAGCTCTTCGACATCCTCTCCGCAGAGGCCGAGGGCTTGCAGGGCAAGCGCATCCTGGGGGGCACCGACGCCCGCGCTGGCAGGGCGCTGGTCCTGGCCAAGGTCCTTGGGGCGGCGGGAGACAAGGCCATCCTCGCGATGGACGACACGGCGCTCGGTTCGTGGAAGCGGGGCTGGGTGCTCACGAACCGGCGGCTTGTCAGCAGCAACTTCGAGCTCGCCGTGAGGGATCTGGTGGGGCTGCCGCTCGCGCACAGCGGCCGTGACCTGCAGCTGGGTCGAGTCGTCCTGCCTTGCGGCGACCACGGCGAAGACGTGCTCGAGCTCCTCGAGCTCCTGGCCGAGGGGCTCCGACCGTGAATACTCCCGACGCGCGACACTCTTCCGAGCCGAGGTCCAGATGCTCATCCTCCTCCTGACTGCCTGCAACAAGTACGAGGACGAGCGCACCTGCTCGGCGAGCCTGGACGGCATCCTGGCCGACGGCACCATCCTGAACCTCGATCTCTGCGCGGCCGTCGACCTCGACGCCACGATGGAGTTCGACCCGGACGACGCGCCGAAGGTCCGGTCCTTCGACCTGACCTTGCACGCGGTGGACGAGGTGGGCTTCGAGTGTTCGCTGTACATCCACCGCGAGGCCGTGTGCGGGGTCAACACCTACGAGGTCAACCACGCTGGCGCGGCGGCCTTCCTCAGCTACGACTGCACCGGGGTGCCGGACGGGCTCGAGGGCGAGTGGTGGATGGACAGCGGCCAGGTCGTGATCACCGACGCCTCCGCTGGCGACAAGACCGGGAACTTCACCAACGAGAAGCTCTTCGTCGACATCGAGGGGTCCTACGCGCTCGCAGCCGAGGGCGGTCATGCCCTGGCGGGGAGCTTCGACATCCACTGGCCGGTGACGGGACAGGACGCCGAAGAGGTCACGATGTCCGAGGGGCTCTGGGTGCTCGACCTCGAGCAGACGAACGACTGCACCACCTACCCGAACGGGAGCGCGGATGGGACCCTCCTCGTCATGCGGGTGGGCGAGTGCCTCAACGGCGTGCTCGCCGGCGACGCTGGGGAGGCGACCTACCCCCTGCTGACTACAGGCGACGGCGTCGAGGCCTACGGGACCGGTAGCTTCGAAGGAAACGGCACCGACTGCGAGGTGGGGTGGGTGGACGAGTTCCTGTTCACGCCCACCGGCGCGGGCTTCGACGTCACCGGCACGGTGAACTACATCCCGGAGGGCGCCTGCGCCATCCCCTACAACGACCCCTGCACCATGACGTTCACGGGGACCGCGGGGCTCTGACCGGTCGGTGACCTTCCTGCTAGTCGGTCGCGCGGGCCTCTGACCACAGGCCCTCGTCGATGATGCCGGTGACTGAGTTGCCGGCGTGGTCCGTGAGGCTCTGACCCGCGGCCGAGTCGCCCTCGCTCTCGCCTCCCGAGTCGTCTGACGTGACGCGCCAGAGGAAGACCGTCTTGGAGTCGACGGTCAGGGGGTAGTCGGGGGTGAAGCTCCCGCTGAACAGCTCTCCGTGGGTGGCTCGGAGCTCGTCCATGCCCAGGGTGCCCTGGCCGTCACCAAGGTCGAAGTCGTACTGGGAAGAGGTGGCGTCGAGGTGGCAGTCGAAGCTGCCCGTGTGCGCGACTTCACCGTCGAGCCAGACGATCGCGTCGTCCCGAGTCAGCTCTACGGCGAGGTGGTGCCAGCCAGCATCGCCGAAGAGGTCGGGGAGGTCCATCTGGCGCGCGACCCCCTCGGTGTTCTCGCACCGGTACTCGATGGCGGCGTCCGGCCAGGACGGGTTCACGCCCAGTATCCAGGGACCCCCGTCGAGGATCACGGTGGTCGATTCGTCGACGTCGAACCAGCCGTCGTAGGTCATCTTGTCGTCGTCCGCGGTGAGGGCGAACTGGAACGGAGTCGTGATGATCCCGACGAGCACTGTGCCCTTCAGCGAGGCGATGCCCACATCCGTGTCCGCGTCCGCGTCCGCGTCCGCGTCCGTGTCCGTGTCCGTGTCCGTGTCCGTGTCCGCGTCCGTATCGCTGTCCGCGTCCGCGTCCGTGTCGCTGTCCGTGTCTGCATCCGTGTCCGCGTCCGCCTCTCCGGTGCAGTCAGGGCTGCCCACGCAGCCATCGTCGTCGCAATCGAAGAGCCCGTCCGCGTCGTTGTCCGCTCGGTCGACGCACTCGCCGGGGTCGTCTCCTTCGATCTCTGCGCAGGCCAGGAACAGGATCAACATGTCGTCCTCCTGCCGCGATCCCTATCCCGCACGACCACGGCGCCACGATGCTCCGATCGGTCATTTCGAGCGATCCCGAGGCCAGCTGACTCGCGGGTGCGCTCCCAAGCGCGTATGAGATCCCGGCGCGGTGTGCGAGGAGGTGAATCGTGGTCTTGTTGCTGCTTGCGTGTGTGGGCGAGATCGGTGGCATCGTCACGCCGGACTCCGGGACGGACTCCGAGTCGACCGATGACTCCGTGCCCGACGACACCCTCCTGAACCGACGGCGCCTCGCCGTGGGCAGTCAGCACAACTGCCTCCTCGAGACCGACGGCACCGCGAAGTGCTGGGGCTCGGACAGCGACGGTCAGTCCACGCCTCCGGACGTGAAGCTCCGCCGGATCTCAGCCGGCGGATCCAGCACCTGCGGCCTCGACGTCGACGGGCTGGTCCACTGTTGGGGCGCCGCCCTCGATGGTGCACCCGGCGGCGACGGATACGACGACATCGATCTGGGAACCGGCCACGCGTGCGCCCTGCACTCCGATATGCACGTCGACTGTTGGGGCGCCGACAGCTTCGGCGAGACGAGCGCCCCCTCGGGCAAGCTCGTAGCGGTGAGCGCTGGCGACGGGGTGAGCTGCGGCCTCGCGCCGAGCCAGACGATCACCTGCTGGGGTGGCTCCGGCGAGTCCGCTGACGCGCCCTCCGGCCAGTTCGACGAGATCGACATCGGCTCTCGTACCGGCTGCGGCGTGAAGTCCAGCGACGGCTCCGTGGCCTGCTGGGGCCGCGACAACTACGAACAGGCCAAGCCTCCGACCGGCAGCTTCACAGAGGTCGCAACCGGCATGGACAGCTCCTGCGCTGTTGACGACGCCGGCATCGCGACGTGTTGGGGCGATGCCAGTGACGGCATTGGAGATCCGCCGGATTCCGGTCTCCGCGCGGTCGGTGTCGGCTGGGACCACGCCTGCGGCGTCGAGGGCGACGACGCCATCGCCTGCTGGGGTACCGATAGCTCTGGGACCGGGGTCCTGACTCCCCCGAGCTGACGGCTACTGGCCGTACACGACGACCGTGCCCCCGTGGTAGTCGCTGCTGGTGGCCGCGTACGGCGTGCCGATGACCAGGTCGTCCAGCCCGTCCGCGTCGAAGTCGCCGAACGCGATGGGTCGACCCTCGTAGCCGTTGTAGAGCGGGTAGCCCGACCAGGTCAGGACCACGTCGGAGTCGGTGTCGACGTCTAGCGTGCCCGACACGCCGCCGTACACCAGGTACGCCGTGTCGTAGCCAGCCTGGAAGGCGACGTCGTCCTTGCCGTCTCCGTCGAAGTCGCCGCCGCCTGCGCAGCCGCTGCCCAGGGCCCCGCTGCCCGAGCCCATCTCGAAGTCGACGTGGCTCGTGCTCGTCAGCGTCGTCTGCCCGAGGATCAGCTCGGCTGTGCCGTAGGCCTCCGTCAGCAGGACGTCGCCGAACCCGTCGTTGTCCCAGTCGCCGGCGCCACAGGCCACCGTACGGGTCCCCGGGCCGAGCTCGACGGCGAGAGTGGCTTCCGTGTCGAGCGCGCCCGTCGACAGGCTCGAAATGTTCGTCAGGACATGGAGGACTCCGCCCCGCGACGAGCCGCTGACCACATCGTCGATGCCGTCGCCGTCCAGGTCGTCCACCACCCGAGGGCGCGAGCCGTACGTGTCGGGGTAGCTGTCGCCGACGAGGATCACGTCCGAGTCGTCCAGCGTCACGTCGGTCGAGATCGGCCCGTATGTGATCTGGACGGCGCCGCGCCAGACGCCGCTTCCGCCGTTGCACTCGTGGTTCCACATGGGGCTGCCGACGATCAGGTCGTCCTGCCCGTCCCCATCGACGTCCCCGAACTGCAGGTCCTCGTCCGCCTTGGTGCCGAACCTCCAGAAGCAGTCGTAGTCGCCGCCCTCATCCAGGACGAAGTCCGCGGTGGCCGCGTCGAGCGTGGCCGTCACCGGGCCGAGCCAAACCGCGCCGTAGTCACCGGTCGACATCCAGCCTCGGACTCCGAAGTCCGTGTTCCCGTCGCCGTCGATGTCGCCCATCGCCGTGCCCATGGTCCGCTCCTCGTGCGAGGTGCTGGCGTTGTAGATGTCCGCGTCCCAGCTCGAGATCGGGCCGGTGACGATGAAGCCGATGGAGGCCTCCGTGTGGTCGCCGTTGCCGCCGATGTAGAGGTCGTCGGCGCCGTCGTTGTCCCAGTCGCCGACCTCGAGCCACGTCCCCAGGTAGGTGTCCCCGCTGCCGGACGTCGTGGTGTCCATCTCGAAGCCGAACTCGGCGATGTCGTTCTCGGCGTCGTTCTCGAAGTCGCTCCCGTCACAGTCCAGGTCGACACCGTCCGCCACGTCCAGGCCGGGCTGGTCGGGCCAGACGCTGTCGTCGCTGTCGTCGCAGTCGGTGCCGGCGTCCACCGGTGAGCTCAACGTGTCGTCGCCGTAGCCATCGGCGTCGGCGTCGATGGTGCAGAGCGTGGACTCCGCCGAAGCCGCGCCCGGGTACGCCGTGTCGTCGCCGTCGTCGCAGTCGGTGCCGGCGTCCCAACAACTGCTGGACGTCGGCGCCGTGATGTTGCCGTAGCCGTCGCCGTCCAGGTCCTGCACGCAGCCGCCGTCTTCGCCCGCCCAGTCGGGGAACGTGGTCGCGTCGCTGTCGTCGCAGTCGGTGCCCGCGTCGAAGCCACTGGCGCCGGAACACGTGCCCCAGCCGTCGCCATCGCTGTCGCGAGCGCAGAGCGTCGGCTCCTTGGTTGCGGCCCCCGGGAAGATGTCGTCGTTGCCGTCCTGGCAGTCGGTGCCGACGTCGTACAGGCCACCCGGGTTGTCGTCGCCGTAGCCGTCCGCGTCCGTGTCGTTCATGCACTCGCCAGCCGTCGCCTCTGCCACGGCGCCCGGGTACTCGGTCGCGTCCGCGTCGTTGCAGTCGCTGCCCGCGTCGTAGGGGCTCGAGGCCGCGCCGTCGGCCCATCCGTCCCCGTCGACGTCCAGAGCGCAGAGCTCCGGCTCCTCGCTGGCGGAGCCGATGTAGACGTCGGCGTCGCCATCGTCGCAGTCCGTGCCTGCGTCGTAGAAGCCGGTCGCGAAGGCGTCGCCGAAGCCGTCTCCGTCGATGTCGGTCATGCACTGGTCGGCGGAGGCCTCGGTCACCGCGCCCGGGTACTCGTCCGCGTTCTCGTCGTTGCAGTCGTCGCCGGCCTCGAGAGGCTCCTGCGCGCCTGCGTCGGCCCAGCCGTCGTCGTCGCTGTCCCGCGTACAGAGCTCCGGCTCGTTCTCCGCGACACCCAAGTACACCTCGGCGTCGGCATCGTCGCAGTCCGTTCCGGGTTCGGCGTCGCCGTCGGGCTCGGGGTCCCCCCAGTCGTCCTCGTCGGCGTCGGTCATACAGGCCGTCGCGTCGTCGTTGGGGGCCGCTCCGGGAGCCGTCAGGGGGTCGTCGTCGTCGCAGTCGTCCCCGTCGTAGACCACATCGATGCTGCCGTCGTCGTCCTCGTCGCCGTCGCTCACCGCGCACCCGGTCGATGCCATCTCGGTCCCCAGCTGGGTCGCCTCGAAGACGATGTCGCCTTCGAGGGCCATCCCGTCGTCGCCCTCGACAGCCAGGTACGCGCTGAGGCCCATCTTGTGCGGGGTCGACGCGCCCACGCCGGCGGCGATGCCCTCGTTGACGTCGTCGATCCGCACGTAGCCCTCTCCGGTCCAGGCGGCGGAGCCGCTGAAGTCGGCGCAGGAGACGGTCGTGGCGAGCAGCGCGCCGGACTCGCCCTCTCCCTGGAGGTAGTAGCCCTCGCCACAGAGCTCGGTCTGGTCGAGCGTGAACTTGCAGGTGCCGCCTTCGGCCGCCTTCATTTCGAGTGCGAAGCTGGTCATCTCGGGGCGAGCGTCTGCCGTGTACTCGAAGGTGGCGTCGAACGACCAGGAGTCACAGAAGTCCTGGGCGCTGGTATCGGTCTCGTCGCTGAGGGTCAGCAGCGCGGAACAGGTCGACTCGCCGCGGTCCACCCCTCCGTCGCAGTCGTTGTCGGCGCCGTCGCCATAGTCCTCGTCGGCGCCCGGATGGCTGGTGGCGTCCTGGTCGTCGCAGTCGTCCTCGGCGAGGGCCCCATCGCAGTCGTTGTCGTCCTCGACAGCACCCAGCGCGCTGTCGTCGTCGTCGCAGTCGTCGGCGGCGAGGACGCCGTCCCCGTCGTTGTCGGCGGCGCCGCTGTCCGAGGTGGTGTCCTTTTCGCCGCAGGCCAGGAGCAGTGCCAGGATCATCGCTCGTCTCCGTGGGAGGCCACTTCGAGCCGGGGGCGGGTATCGTCGGCCTTCTGGGGACTCACCGCAAGCCGAAACGCCGGTCGGACAGTGGCATCCAGGGCTGCATGGCCATTCGACTTGTGTGGGAGCTTAGCAGTCCGGCGCCACCCGAGCCCACCTGGGATGTCTTCAGCGACACCGAGCGGCTCATGGCGGCCATGGGTACGATCCACACCTACTACGACGAGCCCCGCGAGGACGGCGGCATCCGGCGCCTCGGCCGGAGCCAGAAGATGGGCATGACGCTCGAGTGGGAGGAGCCTCCTTTCAGTTCGTTCGTGGTCGCTGGCTGCGCTCCCAGCGGAACTTCCTGAACGGGCCTCTTCGGCAGCTCGTGCTGCTCTTGCGCCTCAAGCCCCGCGGCGACGGCGGCACCGATGTGCGCTTCTCGGTCGAGCTGGAACCCCGCGTGGCAGCCCTGGAGCCTGTCGTCGCGGTCGGCTTCGCCCGGGGCCTCCACGACGGCCTGGACGCAGCCCTCCCACAGCTCATGGAGCGGCTCCACGCCCCAGAGCTGCGCTTCGGCCCGTCCTGTCCGGTGCTGGGGGAGGCCGAGCGGCAGCGCATCGCGGCGGGCTGTGCTCGCCTCGCCGACAGGAGCTTCGCCGCTTCGCTCGAGAGCTTCCTGAACACCGCCTCGACAGCGGACACCATCCACATGTCCCCCTTGCGCCTCGGGCCGATCTGGGGTCTCGGCGCGGACGAAGCGGTGCGTGCCTTCGTCGATGCCGTCGAGGCCGGGGTCCTGGCCATGCGATGGGAGGTGCTCTGCCCCTTCTGCCGTGGCAGGCGTCCCCTCGAGCGTGCGATTCGGCGGGTTCACTGTCCGGCTTGCAACATCTACTTCGACAGCACCTTCGCGGACGCCGTCGAGGTCAGCTTCGGGCCCGCGGACGCCATCCGGGTCGAGGCGAGCGCGCCGAGCTGCCCGGGATCGCCGGTCTGGCGCCCTCACTGCCTCGTCCAGGAGCGCGTGCAGCCCGGGGCTCGAGTGCGCTTGGAGCAGGATCTCGAGCCCGGGATCTGCCGGCTGCGAGCGTGGCCGATGCGTGGCGCTGCGTCGGTCGAGGTCCGCGAGGGCGGTCCTTCGACGCTGACCGTCGAGATCGGGGAGCGGGGCATTCGCCCGCTGCGGGCCACCGTGGGCGTGGGTCGGGTGGAGCTGGTGTTCCTCAACACGGACTCACGGCCGCTCGACGTCGCGCTGGAGCGGCGCACGCTGGGAGACCAGGTGCTCACGGCCGGGCGGGTCCGGGAGCTCACCGGGCTGCCAGCCGGCCAGGCCCTCCGAAGTGGGAGGTCAGCTCAGCGCCGTGGACTCGTCGCCGCCGAGCGCACGGGCATCGGGAGGGAGTCCCTCGCGGATCGTCTTCGCGACCTCCCGGCCAGGGTGGTGCAAGCGGATGAAAGGCGCCTCGTGGCGAGCTTCGACGACCTCGACGCGGCGCTGGGGAGCGCGCTGGCGCTTGCGTCCTCAGAGGACCTGAGCGTCGGGCTCGGTGCGGGTATGGTGACGGAGCTGGACGAGCAGCTGCTCGGCGAGGCGGTGGAGGTGGTCCTGGGTGCGGCCCCCTTGGGATGGTTGCCCTTCCCGGCGATTCCGCTGGCGCAAGCAGGGGATCCCGAGCTCGGCGAGGCCCTCGCAGCCCGCACCCTCCGGCTCGTCCCCGCCCGCTCCAGCGAAGAGGTGATGCGGGTCCGCGAGGCCTTTCTCTGAGCGTCCCGCGGGGACGACTTCGGCATGTCACTGCGCTGAGCTCTGGCGTGCCCTGCGACGGACCCAGCCCCCGATCGGCCAGTAGACGAGCCGCAGCACCCACCACGGTGACACCCGGCCCAGGGTCGTCACCAGCCACTGCAGCCAGCCGGTGACCACCATCGCTCGGCCGCGACGGAAGCCCCGTAGCGACTCGCGAGCGCACTGGGCGGCGGGGATCTGGACCCAGGAGGGCACGTCGAAGCCGGTCGGGTTGCCGGCCACCTCCCAGAACTCGGTCACGACCGGACCGGGGCAGGTCTGGGTGACGACGACACCCGTTCCGTAGAGCTCGCTGCGGAGCGCCTCGGTGAAGGCCGAGACGTAGTGCTTGCTGCCGCCGTAGATCGAGGCCAGGGGCGTCCAGGTCATGCCGTAGCCGCTGGAGACGTTGAGGATGCCGCCGCGGCCGCGTTCCAGCATGCCTGGCAACACCCGGTGGGTGAGCCAGGTCAGGGCCCGCACGTTGACGTCGATGAGCAGCATGACCTTGTCGACAGGTGTGCGCTCGAAGAGCTCGATGTCTCCGAGGCCGGCGTTGTTGATCAGCACGTCGACGCCGCCATGGTCCGCCTCGATGCCCGCGATCAGCGCCTCGCAGGCCTCCAGATCCCTCAGGTCGCAGGGGCGCGCCTCTGCGTTGGGCAGCCTCGCTGCGAGGCTCTCCAGGCGATCGACGCGGCGGGCGACCAGCACGAGGACCCTCGCTTCGCCCAGCTCCTCGGCCATCGCGGCGCCGATGCCGCTGGAGGCGCCCGTCAGGACCACCACCCCGTGCAGCGGCGGTTTCATTGGAGGAGCTGTGGGCGCATGGTTCAGCCCCGGCGGAGGCGGCCCAGGATGCGAGCCACCATGCCGGCCTCTGCGCGTGTCTTCCAGGCATCGCGATCGCCTCGGAGCGACGCCTCGCGGTTTCCGGCCTCGAGCAGCCGCTCTCCGGCGTAGCCCGTCTCGTCCTTCAACCGGCCGACCGCGTCGTTGAGCCGGTCCTGCTCCCGTCGCGAGGTCCGCAGCTCGACCTCCTTCTTGGCGAGGTCGGCCCGCAGATCGGCGAGCTCTCGACTGAGCGCTCTGGCCTCTTCGCCGATCGCGGCGTTGTCGGCGCCGAGCACACGCACGGCCTCGCGCTTGAAGCCCGCGACCTCGTCGAGGGTCCGGGTCAGGCGCTCGATCGTTCCGGTCAGGGTGGCGATCTGTTCGGAGAGCCGGGTGTTCTCGGCTCGCTTCTCGCCGACCTCGGCTTCGGCCTTGTCCCGCAGGGCGCGCTCGGCTCCGAGCAGGCCGCTCAGCTCGCCGATGTGGGCTCGAGCGTCCGCTGTGTCGAGCAGGGGGGTGGAGTGGCGGTCCCGGGGCGCGGCGTCGGACACCCATGCCACCAGCGGCGCTTCGGCCGAGGATCGGGCGAAGTCCTTGGCTCGGGCGCGGGCGGCCTTCGAGCGACGAGCCACTGCCTTCTCGTCGTCGAGGACCTCGTCGAGCACGGCTTCGAGGTCGTCCTCGACGAGCCAGCCGGCCTCGCCCAGCTCCAAGGCGTGGTCGCCGCGGGTGATCACCGGCAGGCCACAGCCCAGGTAGTCCACGTGACGGAAGGCCAGGGCCAACTCGCGCTCGGGGTTCGGGGCCATCACGTCCAGGGCGGCGGTGGCGGTCGCGTAGGCCTCCAGCAGCTCGGACCAGGGGAGGTTGCCCACGTACTGCAGGCGCTTGGAGGGGGGGACCTCGGCGGGGAGGTCGACGACATCGCAGTCCCCGACCGCTGGGCGCCCGCCGTAGACGACGATTTTGCCCTTTTTGCGCTTCTCCAGGTGGGCCTGGGCTCGGGCCAGGGCCTCTCGCGGGTCCTGCCAGGGCCAGCTCACCCCGCCCATGACGATCACCGGCCGCTTGGGGATGCGGCGCTTCGGCCCCTCTGGAGCCACCAGGGGCACGACTCGGCCGCTGGCCTGGCGCAGATCGACGCCGGCCAGGCTGAGGAGACCCAGGTAGAACCAGCGCTGTCGGGGGTTGCTGAAGAGGAACTCGTCCGCGGCGGCGATGGCGCGCAGGGTCTCGACAGCGGCGTCCTCTGTGTCGTCCTGCCAGGCGGACTCGAGCAGGCGAGGGGCGTAGAGGTCGACGACCAGCGGCGCGATCCCCGCCAGCGCCGGGGCCTCCTCGGGCTGGACGCAGACGATGCGGTCGGGGCGCACGGCGGTGGCGTAGCGGCGCAGCTCGGAGGCGTTGGCGAAGCTGGGCGGGCCGCCCTCGACCACGTCCTGGTCGCGGGTGACGTAGAGCACCTCGTGACCGGCTGCGCGGAGGGCCTCGCCGTGGTGCCAGGCGCGGATGGCGCCACCGCTGCCGGGACGGTCTTCTCGGGGCAACCAACCGTGAAAGACGACGAGGACGCGCACGCCACATCCTAGCCCAGGTCGCGATCCTCAGCGCTTGAGCGGCCGCCCCTGGGCGTCGGTGTAGGTCCCGGACACGATCAGGATGAGGTCCACGATCGTCCAGATCCCGCACATGCCGCCGGTCATGAGCTGGATGAAGCCGATCACGATGTGGCCGCTGTAGAAGCGGTGGACCCCGAGCAAGCCGAGGAAGAGGTTCAGCAGCAGGCAGACCGTCCAGTCCACGTCGCTGGTGTTGGGGTCGATGACCTCTTGAGCGGGAGCGGGAGCGGGAGCGGGGGCCTGTTTCTGGGCGAGGCCTCCGGTCAGCTGCGCCCCGCAGCTCGCGCAGAAGCGCCCTGCGCTGGCCTGGGCTCCACAGGTCTGACAGAAGTTCGCCATCACGTCGTCTCCAGCTCTTCTTGTTTCTCGCTGATCCTCGCCAATAGCTCGCAGACGGGGTGGTTGTCGGGCGGGAGGCCTTCTTCAGCGGCCAGCACGGCCTCGAGCCTGCCGGTCTCCTGCCAGATCCGCCTCTGGTCGTCCAGGCGCTTCTTCTCTACCTGCGCGCCTTCGACCACCGCGCGCAAGCTGGCAGCGTCGAGCTCCTCGCAGCCGAGCTCCGTGGCCCACCCCGGGACCTGGGCCTCTTTGTTCGCGATCGCGGCCTCGACGGCCTCTGCGAGATCGACCAGCTCGTGGCGGATCGCGCCCACACGGCCAAGGACCTCTGAGGTGGAGTCGCAGCGGACGCTCTCTTCGCGGAGGTTCTCCAAGAGCTCGCGGCCGACGTCCCCGGTCCCGCTCTTGAGCTTGCCCTCGGCCATGCTGACCCTGGCCTGGATCGTCAGCTGTTCGGCCTTGGCCTTCGCCACCGCGAAGAAGCCAGAGGCGTGGTTGAGCTCCAGGTAGCGATCGCGGAGCTGGGAGCACTCTTCCTTGATCTCCGCCAGCGGCTGCATCTCGGTGGTCATCTCGATGTGGCCTTCTTCCCAGGCGCCCACCGCTGCGACTCCGAGCTCGGTGCCCAGCGCTACCAGGGACCTCTTGCTGTCTTCGACCCTCTGCGTCGCTGCCGCGACGGCCTCGTCTGCCTCCTTCCACTGGGAGTCGACGGCGAGGGTCTTCTTCAAGACCAGCTCGTGCGCGGCGTTGTCAGCGTCGTGGCCCTCGGTCGTCTGGGCGAGCTCGGCGAACAGCGGGCTCGCGTCCGACTCCGTCTCTGTGATGGCGCTCCTGAGCTGGACCTTCAGGGCACCGAGCTCGCTCTTCAGCGCGCCGCGCTTCTTCATGCTGGCAATGCCGGAGCCGATCGAGCCACCGTCCCCGCCGGTCGGCCCCTCGTCGGCGGAGGTACTCGGAGAGCTGCCTTCGCTCATCTCTCCGGCGCCGACTGTCTCCCCCTCGCCGAGCTCGACCTCGTCGTGGTCCTCTGGCACCTGCAGCTGCCATGCCTCCAGCCACTGGATGCTGCTGTCGCGGCTGTAGAAGCTCCCGGCCCCGTGAGCCCTCGCCGCGGCCAGCGCCATCCCCTCCTGGAGCCGCTTGCCCCAGCGTCCGACGTGGGCCTCTCGGCTGCCGGCGTGGCGGGTCGCCGAACGGACCCGGTAGCCAGCCACCTTCTCGCTGAGCAGGCCCCTCTCCATGAGCCAGTCGACGTCGAGCACGAGCACGTCGTGGGGCGCGAGCTCGAAGGTGCCTGGTTTGCCCCAGGCTTCGCCGGAGCGCAGCTTCATCCCTGCGGTCAGGGTCAGGGTGCCGGGGGCGACCAGGAACTCGAAGGTCCTGGGCACCTGCCCCGAGAGCAGCAGGAAGCCGCTGGTGCGGACCAGGGTGCCGGTGACCGGGCCGAAGGTGTTCTTCGTGTACCCGGTCTTGTAGCGGATGACGTCGTCGTCTCCGACCTCGCCCTCGAAGGCGTAGCAGCCCAGCGGCGCCGACTCGAAGCGCAGCTGGAGGTCGATCTGCTCCATGCCGCCCTGCAGGCGGGTCTTGACGACCACGGTCGCGGCGTCGATCGAGCGGCCGACCTCCTCCATGCGCGAGGCCACCTTGGACTCGAGTTCGGTGCCCAGCGACTCGTCGAACATCAGCCCGCGAGCCATGCCCATCTGCTTGACGCGGTTGGGGGCTTCGCCGAAGGAGATGCAGAGCGCGGCGCCCGTGTCGGCGTGGGCGCCGGGGGCGTTGGACAGGCCGGCTCGGAGAGCAACTCCCAGGTAGCTGCTGGACTCCGAGAACAGGCTCTGCAGGCCAGCGCCCATCGCCTTGGCCTGGGCGGCCTGGGCGTCGGCCTCCGCGGCGGCGATGTCCGCGGCGGCGTCCGCGAAGGCGTGGCCACAGAAGCGACACTTCCTGGCCTTGATCTTCACGTCCTCTGCGCACTCGGGGCACTCCTTGGTCTCCGCCGCGGTCGCGGTCATGGAGCCGGCCATCAGCCCGGCCAGCCGCATGCCCTCGGCCTGGTGGACCTGGGCCCGTCGCGCTGCCTCCTGGGCTTCGGACTCGGCCTGTGCCGCCGCTGCCCGCTGGGCCGATGCCTGGGCCTCAGCACGATCCGCTGCGTGCTGGCTGGCGCGATCGGCGCTGTCGGCGCGCTGTTGAGCTGCCTGGTCGGCCTTCTCGGCCCGCACGCAAGCGGGGCACTTCGTCCCGGTGATGCTCCCGGTACCCTTCGCGAAGTTCGCTCCACACCCCCAGCACTTCAGACTGCCGCCCACGACGACTCCCGTACCTTTGGACTGGCCAGCATAGACCGCTTGTGCTCCACTGCGGACGGTGCCGATGTAGTCACATGTCTACACTGCTCCTGCTCGCCTGCACGGAGACCAACCTCGCCCCCATCGAGAGGCCTCGTCCGCCTGCTCGGCCCGATCGCTCCGAAGACACCGGGGGCGTGGACGGATTCGACACTGGCACGCCAGAGACCGACGACACCGACGACACCGACGAGCCGGACACCGACACGGACGTTCCGATCGACGACGACTGCTGGGACGAGCACTTCGAGCCCCAGGCGGACATCTCGGATCTGAAGGCCGGTTTTTCGGCCGGCAACGCCCGCTCGATGCTGGAGGAGCTCTTCGATCGACGCTTCCAGTCCGCGGCGCATCTCATCGATGCCCAGTCGCACGATCCCTACATCGACATCTTCACCGAGACGAGCAGCTGGGGTGTCTTCGTCGACAGCCTCGGCACGGTCGTGCACGAGACGGTGCACGGCTGGGACTACGAGAACAGCCTGGGCGGCAGCGGGGGCTACTTCCGCTACTGGTTTCTGCGGGACCTCAAGCCCCAGACCCCCTGGTACGACGGCTTCGCGCGCTCTCGCATCTACGACCGGGTCGAGGGAGACGCCACCTCGCTCTACTACCTCTACTTGACGGGTCAGCAGGGCACCTACGGCTGGGTGGAGCTGCTCGACGAGACCAACTGCTACGTCAACGGGCTGGGCGCGCTGACCGTGGTCGCCGAGGACATGCCCTGGGGCACCTCCGCCGTCGACGGTCCCACTGCGTTCTTGTACTTCATCGCGCTCTACATCGAGGAGGCCAAGGAGGAGGAGCCGGCGGTCTACGCCCGCATCTCCGAGCCCCCCTTCCAGGACGTCGTCAGGGATCTCTGGCTGCGCACCCACTTCTTCCTGTCGTGGGCCGACCACGAGCCCAAGCTCTCGGTCGAGGGAGAGCGCATCAAGGAGCTGATGTACGCCAAGGAGCACGTCATCGAGGATTACCTCGGCGTCGGGCTCGACGGGCACTGCCTGGAGTAGTCGCGCCGGCCGCACCTCTGCTGTGCAATCGCTGCACGGGCGCCGGGCTAGACTCAGCGCCGTGAATCGCCTCTCCGATGTCGAGCGCAACGCGCGCATGTACGTCTCCCGAGCGCTGAACCGCTCGCTGGCGCCCCCGGACTGGCTCTCGGTCAACCTGACGCTGCAGTGCAACCTCTCCTGCGTCATGTGCACGACCTGCTACGACCTGCCGGACGAGCTCTCCACCGCCGAGGTCAAGGGGCTCATCGACCAGGCGGCCCTGTGGGGGGTGAAGGTCTTCAACCCCCTCGGCGGCGAGCTCTTCATGCGCGGTGACCTCGAGGAGCTGCTCGAGTACGCCTGCCACAAGGACTTCACGATCACGATCACCACCAACGGCACGCTCATCAACAAGCGGCGGGCCGAGACCATCGCCCGCATCCCGCCTCATGCCCTCCACATCAACATCAGCATCGACGGGCCAGAGGCGGTCAACGACAGCATCCGCGGCGAGGGCATGTACCGCCGGGCCATCAGGGGCTACCAGAACATCCGCGAGGCCGACGCAGCCGCTGGGAACGTGCGCCGGAAGATCCTGGCAAACACCATCGTGCACAGGCGAAACCTCGCCCTGGTGACGGACTTCCTCGCCGAGCAGGAGCGCCTGGGCTTCGACGGCGTGCAGCTCTTGAACCTCTTCCGCCACGGCGAGGACGCCCCAGAGGACGCCGTGGGGCTCTGGATCCGACAGGAGGACATCCCCGCCCTCGAGGGGCTGGTCGAGGAGCTGGTGGAGCGGGTCTCGAGGCAGGGGCGCGCTGGCTTCCGGATCCTCAACAGCCTCGACGATCTCCGCCTGGTGGTCAGCTACTACCGGGACACCCTCGAGCCGCTGGAGGCGCCCTGCTGGAGCGGCTGGAAGGAGCTCTACATCAACGCCAACGGGGACGCCATCATGTGCGATGGGGAGCTCGACTTCCTCGCCGGCGGCTTCGGCAGCGCCCGCACCCACACCCTGAGGCAGCTCTGGGCCAGCGAGGGGCTGAGGCGACGCCGCGAGGTCGTGAAGTCCTGCCGCACCCCTTGCATCCAGGACTGCTACCTGAGGCGGGACAGCGACTCCGCCGGGGCCATCGGGAGCGCGGCCCTGTCCATCGCCGCAGGGGCCGTCAAGGATCGACTCGGCAGCCTCCGCCGGCAGAAGGGGACCCGCGTCGAAGGCGGCGTGCTCCGCCTGGAGCTCTCCGACACCGCGCCCTGGGCTTCCAGCTGGGATCCGGCGACCCGCAGGCGCTTCGAGGAGCTCGTCGCCAGCTCACCTCGCCCGGTCGAGGACTGCTTCCAGAGCCCCGAGAAGTGGCTCGAGTACCGCGATCGCCGCTACATCGACTTCGGCCGTGGCTTCATGGGCTTCGAGGTCGTGAAGTCCGTGGTCGAGGACCTCCGCAAGAGCCGCCTCGTCTTTCCGACCCTGCAGCTCTCCTGGCGCGGCGAGCCCCTGCTGCACCCGGAGCTCGTCCGCGTCCTGCGCTTCGTCCTGGGCTCCATCCGCGACGGCGTCTTCGAGGAGCTGCGCATCGTCACCGACGGACGCCTGCTCAGCGACGAGATCGCCGCCCTGGTCGGGGAGTTCCCGGAGCAGAGGCAGACCTGGATCCTCCACGGAAACGGCATGGCTCCCTTCGAGGACGAGGCGGTGGCCCACGCGGAGGCGCTGCTGCGACACCGGGGAGCCCAGACCCGGGTCATCGCCAGCTGGGTGGTCGACGAGGAGCTCGATCCCCACTACTTCGTCGAGCAGTGGACCCAGCGGCTGAGGGCTCCCGAGCTCAGCGCCGGCCGCATGCCCGAGACCGGCGACGGCGTCTGGTTCCGGCGCACCGACCACGACCACTTCCAGGCCACCGCGGAGGCGAGGCGACGCCTGCGCGAGGTCGCCGAGGTCCTGGGCCTGAGCGCTGACGACGGCTCCGAGGAGCACCCACGCAGCTGCTTGGGAGCCTTCGCGACGCCGACGGTCAGCTGGGACGGCAAGGTCGTGCTGTGTCCCTGGGATGTCGGCCTCGAGAACCGGGTCGGCCAGGTCACGGACGACCGACTGTCGAGGATCTGGCAGGACGACGAACACCTCGCGGCCCTGCGGAGGGACAGCCGCGGCCGGGGCATCCCGCCCCTGTCGAAGTGTCGGGACTGCCACTTTCCGTACAGTCCAAACCGGTAGCTGTCACAGACCGGCCGAAGGAGACGTATGTTGGGGGCGTCAGGGCTGCTGGGCAGAGAAGCCAATGATGAGTATCTCCCTCGTCCTAGCGGCGCTGTCGCCGAGAGCGGAAGCGTTCTGCGGCACCTACATCGGCCAGGCAGGCGCCGACCTCACCAACAGCGCGAGCCAGCTGGCCATCGCGCGTCAGAACGGTCGGACCACCCTGACGATGGTCAACGACTACGAGGGCGAGCTCTCCGACTTCGCCTTCGTGATCCCGGTCCCCTCGGACCTCCAGCCAGAGGACGTGCGGGTCGTCGAGACCCACCTCGTCCGCACGGTCGAGGTCTACAGCGGCCCCCGCCTCGTGCAGTACGAGTGCGCGGACTACGGCGGCTGGGAGCGCATCGAGACCAAGTCGACGAAGGGCCACACGCCGCTGTTCGCGCTCCCCTTCGCGACCCTCGGCGGCTGCTCGGACTCCACCATGGCGAACTCCGACATGGGGATGGGCGGCAGCGTCGCGGCGGTTCCCTCGGACGAGGCCGACTCCGCCGTCACCGTCGAGGCCGAGTTCGCCGCTGGCGAGTACGAGTTCGTGCTCGTGTCCGCAGATGACGGCGAGGGCCTGATGTCCTGGCTCGACGCCAACGGCTACTCCGTCGGAGAGCACGCAGAAGAGGTGCTCGGCTCCTACATCGCCAGCGGCTCCAGCTTCCTCGCGGCGAAGGTCAGCCTCGAGGCGGTCCCGGCGGGCATGACGAACCTCTCCCCGATCCAGATCTCCTACATGTCAGAGGGCTTCTCCCTGCCCATCCGGCTCGGCACGCTGAACTCCGGCGGCGAGCAGGACCTCATCGTCTACACGGTCACGCCCTACGAAGATGGCCAGGTCGGCATCGCGAACTACCCTCGCGCCGTCATCGATGACGAGTGCCTCCTGCGCACCGACGAGTGGGACAGCTTCGCGGACTACTACAACCACCAGTTCGACCTGGCCTTCGAAGAGTCAGATGGCTTCACCTGGGTCGCCGAGTACGGCTGGGCCGTGACGCCTTCGTGGATGCAGCCTGGCGCGACCTCCTTCAAGTGCGACCCCTGCCCGGCGCCGGAGCTCTTCCCGAGCGGCGCGCCGACCCAGGCCCCGGGCGAGGACTACGATCCCCTGCCCGACGAGACCATCGAGGCCCTGGGCTTCAGGCTCGACCGGGAACAGTCCAACGACACGGGCTGGTGGGGCATCGCCCCCGAGTTCTACGTGAGCCGCATCCACATGCGCTACACGCCCGAGGCGGTCGACCAGGACCTGGTGCTCTACACCTCTGGTCTCTACAGCAACGACCAGATCCGCTTCATCGACTACGCGCCCTACCTCGAGGACCAGTTCCCCATCTGTGGAGAGGGCTGGGCCCCGGACCCCGGGAGCTGTGAGTACGGCCCCGCACCCGACCCGAAGTGGGGCCTGATCCCGATGGCCGGATGCAGCACGCTGGCGGCCTCTTCCGGGACAGGGCTGGCCGGCCTGGCAGGACTCCTCGGGTTCGCCCTTCTCTCCAGGCGGCGGAAGTGATCCTGCTGCTGGCCGGCCTCGCGCGGGGGTCGGAGCCGAGCGTGGAAACGACCAGCCCATACCAGTTGGGCTACCACGCCGGCTACGACGCCGCCGAGGCCAAGCCCCGCGGTCGCCCCGGGCTCGTCGGTTTCGCCGCCGGGTTCGGGACGGCCGCTCTCGGAACGACCCTCGTGGGTCCCTGCCTTGCCTCTCCCTGCATCGTCGCGGGAGCGATGTCGACCTCGGTCGCCTACTCGATCAGGGGCCCGAGCGACTCGGAGGATGGGGAGCAGACCTGGCAGTACTCCAACGGCTACCGCCACGGCTGGACGGACGCGACGCTGCCGAAGCGCATCCGCCCAGCGCTCCTCGGCGGGGTCGCAGGAGCCATCGTCGGGACAGGCGCCGCCTACCTCGCTGTGGGCTTCGCCTACCAACGCATCGGCTACGAAGTGGACACCTTCCCCTTCAACCGGATGCAGTAGCCGGGATCAGCTCGAGCGCGTCCAGCAGGACGGAGGCGCCGGCCCCTGGTCTGTGCGCGTGCCGAGAGAGGTGGCGCCTGAACTTGCGGGCCCCGGGTCTGCCGTGGAAGAGGTTCAGCAGGTGGCGCGCGACGTGCCCCAGGCGGTCACCGGCGTCGATCCTCTCAGAGGCGTAGGCAGCCATCGCCTCGACGATCTGGACGCGACAGAGGCCCGGGTCGTCTCCTCCGAAGAAGCGGCTGTCGGCGGTGGACAGCAGCATCGGGTCGTCGTAGGCGGCGCGGCCGAGCATCACGGCGTCGACCATCTCGAGGTGGGCCTCCACGGCATCCAGCGTCGTGACGCCGCCGTTGAGTTCGACGGCCAGCTGGGGTCGCTCGCGCTTGAGTCGGTAGACGTCCTCGTAGCGCAGGGGCGGGACCTCGCGGTTCTCTCTCGGCGAGAGCCCTTGCAGCCAGGCCTTGCGCGCATGCACCGTGAAGCGGTCGCACCCGGCCTCTGCGACCGTGTCGACGAAGCGCAGCATCTGCTCGTAGGTGTCCTGCTCGTCGAAGCCGATGCGGTGCTTGACCGTGACCGGCATCGAGCAGGCCTCCTTCATCGCGCGCACGCAGTCGGCGACGAGCTCTGGGGTGGCCATGAGGCAGACACCGAAGTGTCCGCTCTGGACTCGGTCGCTGGGGCAGCCGACGTTGAGGTCGACCTCGTCGTAGCCGAAGCCCTCGGCAGCCCTGGCGCACTCGGCCAGCATGGCCGGGTCGTCGCCTCCGAGCTGCAGCGAGATCGGGTGCTCGATGTCCGAGAACTCCAGGTGGCGCCTGGCATCTCCACGCAGGATGGCCTGGGCCACGACCATCTCCGTGTAGAGCAGGCATCGCCGCGTGACCTGACGCAGGAGCACCCGGAAGTGGCGGTCCGTGCGCTCCATCATCGGTGCCACCGACAGCGGTGGAGTCATCGCAGTTGGAGGCCGCTGGGCTGGCGGCGTACGCCGATCTCGAAGACCAGCTCGGGGGTGGGGTGGTCGGCGAAGTCCTCTGGAGCATCACCCGCGAGCACCGCTCCGCTGAGGCCGAAGCCGAACAGGGCGGTCGGGCTGATCGCGGCGTCGCGGAGGTTCCAGGCGTAGCCGACCCCCGCGTCCAGGGCGAGGCCGCCCCAGTGGTTCGGCCCGCCGCCGGGCAGGTCCCGCGGATGGGGCACCCAGCGTCCGGACAGGTCGGTCTCCTCGGCCAGGCGCAGTCTGATGGCTTGGCAGTCCGCGTCCTTGTCTCGCCACTGTTGACGCACCGCCCCGGCGGCCTCGAGCACCTGCGCGACGGCGAGATAGGGCTTGCTGTTCGGCTCCACGATGAGCCCGACATTGGCCTTCCTTAGACCGAGCTGCGTGGTCGTGTCCCAGACTCCCGCGTAGAAGTCCCAGACCCGGAAGGAGCGGTCGAAGATGCCGTAGAAGTTGCCCATGTAGGCGGCGATGGGCACCGTGCGGGTCTGGATGAAGAGCGTGTCCTCGAAGGCCTCGCGCTGGTCTCGCCGGAAGTCCGTCAGGTTCTGCATGCGCGCCGTGGTGACGAAGCCGGACAAGAGCGCCTCGACCCGCTCGGCGCTCGATGACTCGGCCGGGAGCGGGTCTTTCTCCGGGTTGAACTCCAAATCGGGGTCGAGGAAGATGAAGAAGGGGTCGGGGTCGGTGCCGGGGCGGGTGACGAGCCTCCGTGCCACCTCCATCGGGTTTCCGTCGAATGTCCCGCCGTCCATGAGCAGGATCGGATCCCGCCCCTCTCCGCTGTGGCACTGTCGCGGCCAGAGGGAGAGCCGCTCGTACTCGTCGCAGTCCAGCGACCAGAGCGGGAAGGCGATCGGGATGCCGGACGAGGGCTTCACGAAGGTGCTCATCGCCCTGTAGGGCACGGAGTCCCGGCGCCACTGGAGGACGAGGTCCTCTGCGTCGCACTCCTCCGGGTCGTCTCCGGGGCACTCGAGGTCCATCACGCGGGCCTCTTCCTCGTCTCGCTCGAGGAGGAAGGCGAAGGCCTCGTTGACCTCTCGGATCATGCCGGTCTTGTCGCTCTCCGCCTCGAGGCGGGCGGCGGTGAGCCCTACGAGGACCTCGTCGAAGACGCCTGCGTGCTCCTCCGGCTGCCAGGTCTCGTCGAGGGCATCGAGCACGAGGGCGAAGGCGTGGTGGGAGATCACGCCGTCGTCCGCTGTCAGACGCAGCCCAGCGACCGCCTCGGTGTCCTCGCCCGGGTAGCTGGGTGGGTGGTAGTCGACGGAGCGCTCGTCGTTGGTGAGCCCCATCGGTACCCACGCCTCGAAGAAGAGGGACTCCTCCGGCACCGGCGCCTCGGCGATGGGCTCCTGGATCAAGGCGGTGGCGGCGAGCAGCGCGTTGATGCTGCCGGCGCTGGAGTCGGCGAAGACGACCTCCTCGACGCGCTCGGCCTTCTTCGCGCGCTTGAGCGCCTCTGTGATCATCCAGGTCTGGCCCCCCTGGTAGGCGCCGCGGGTGACGCCGCCGCTGATGACCACCGCGATCGGGTCGGGCTCGTCCTCGAGCACCGGGCCTGGGTGGCCTGTCCTGCGATGGCCGAGACCAGGAGACCCAGGAGCATGCCCACCTTCCGATGGGCACGATGCCACAGCCTCAGCGCAGACCGAGCACATCTCGCATGTCGTAGAGCCCGGGGGGACGCCCGACGACCCAGCGTGCAGCTCGGAGAGCGCCGCTGGCGAAGGCCTGCCGCGAGGTGGCGAGGTGCGCGAGCTTCAAGCGCTCCCCGGGGCCTGCGAGGTAGACCGTGTGCTCGCCGGAGATGTCGCCGCCCCGCAGAGCGTGGAAGCCGATCTCCTCGTCGCTGCGGATGCCGGTCTCGCCCAGACGACCATGAACCGCCAGGCGGCCCAGCTCCTCGTCCCGGGCGTCCGCCACCGCGCGACCCAGGGTCAACGCCGTGCCGCTCGGGGCGTCACGCTTGAACTCGTGGTGCATCTCGACGATCTCGACGTGGAAGTCGGGGAGGGTCGCAGCGGCCCGGGCGACCAGCGAGTTCAGCAGCGTGATGCCCGTCGAGAAGTTGCTGGCCAGCACGATCGGCGCGCGGGTCCCGCGCTCCTCTATTGCTTCGCCGACACTGGGGCCGAGGCCGGTGGTGCCGATGACCAGGGGCATCTCGCGAACGAGGCAGTCCAGCAGCGCCTCGGTCCCCTCCGGCAGGGAGAAGTCGATGACGACCTGGGCGTCGTCGAGCACCCCTGGTGCGGGGCTCGGGAAGCCCTCCGCCGCGTCGGTGGCTCCGGCGAGGACGAGGTCCTCTGCCTCCATCACGTCCGCGACCAGCAGCATGCCCATGCGCCCGGCGGCGCCGTTGATCGCGACCCTCATGAGAGACCCTCCAGCAGCTCCGGTGGCGGGGACGAGACCGGCGCCAGGGGTAGGCGGACCTCGTCTTCGCAGAGGCCCATCGCGGCCATCGCCGCCTTGCAGGGAGCGGGGTTCGTGTCCGAGAACAGCCACTCGACCAGCGGCATGAGGCGATTGTGCAGCTCGCGCGCCTCGTCCAGCTCTCCGGCGCGAGCAGCGGCGCAGAGCTGCGTCGTGATCCTCGGGGCGACGTTCGACACGACCGAGATGACGCCGAGCGCCCCCACCGCGATGAGCGGAAAGAAGGTGAAGTCGTCCCCGCTGAGCACCGAGACGCTCGTGGTGGCGGTGAGCTCCGAGCCGTAGCGGAGGTCGCCGGTGGCCTCCTTCGCTGCGACCACGCCGTCGAGCTCGCAGAGCTCCGCGAGCAGGGAGACGGGCAGGCGCTGACCGGTGCGGCCGGGCACGTGGTAGAGGACCAGGGGTAGCCCGACCGCAGCGACCGCAGCGACGTGTGCCTTGTGCCCGCGCGGGCTCGGCTTGTTGTAGTAGGGCAGCACCAAGAGCCCCTTGCTCGCCCCCAGATCGAGGGCTCTGTGTGCGTTGTCCACGCTCGTCGCGGTGCAGTTCGTGCCGATCCCCGCCGTGACGTGGGCGCCGTCGGCGACCTCGACCGCCGCGCGGATGCAGGCGGCCCACTCGGCCCTCGTCAGGGTGGGCATCTCGCCGGTCGTGCCGCAGGGGACGAGGCCATCGACCCCGTTGTCGAGCTGACGGATGGCGAGGTGTCGGTAGGCGTCGAGGTCCACGCCCCCGCCCGAAAAGGGCGTGACGAGCGCGGTGTGGACGCCCTCCATCAGAACTCGGCGGTGAGCACGAGCCGTCCCCCGAAGGAGGGCGCGTCGAAGTCGCCGCCCAGGGTCTCGTGTTCGTAGTTCTCGTAGTAGGGGCCTGGCAGGAAGGCTCCGGCGGTGCCCGTCGCGGAGAAGTGCTCGAAGGGGCTGTAGGTCAGCGACAGGTCGAACTCCTGGCCGTAGCCGCGGTCCGCTTGCTCGTCCTCTGGCAGCTGGAGTGCGCGGGCCCCGATGTAGGCGAGGTCCGCGGAAAGATCCGGGCGAAGGTGGTAGCCGATGTGGGGTCGCAGGAAGAGCGCGTTGGAGATTCCGTCGCCGGTCCGCACCGCGTCGAGGTCGCGACCTCCGTTGGCGTCGTTGATCACGGCGGGGGCGAGGACCGGCATCGGCTCCTCGAACATCATCAGCGCGATGTTGTAGTCGCGGTCGAAGGTGAAGGTCCGCAGCACGTTGTCGTTGGGGTCCGTGTCGCCCGTCGCGAGGCCGAACTGGAGGCCGCCGTAGATCTTGTCGATGTCGATGCTGCCCTCGATCACGCCGCCGGCAGCCATGATCTGGATGTCGTTGACGCCGGTGTCGAGGTCACCGCGACCGAAGACGCCGACGATCTCTGCGTCGACGTTCGCGGGGCCCATCTCCACGTGCGCCCAGACGCTGCCGTTGTAGGCGCGGAACTGGGGGCTTCCCTGGAAGCGGAGGCGGTTGTAGAGGCCCACGCCGAGGGTCTCGGTCTGCCACGCGACGGCAAGGTCCGCGGCGTTCATCGCGTCCTCGAGCTCGTCCCGGTCGAGGAGTCCCTCGTTGATGAGCTCGTATGCGCCCATCACGTAGACCGGGCCGACCCGGGTCGTGAACTGGAGCCGGTCGCCGGTGTCGCCGTACTCGTCGAGGGGGTCGTTGCCGTCATCGAAGAGCACGCCTGCGCCCCAGTCGATCGGCATGCGGCCGAAGCGCACACGCCCGTACTCGGTGTAGACGTCCGCGTAGGCCCGCGTGAGCTGGATGTTCCTGAGGTAGGAGGTCCCGTCGGCGGCGTCGCCGTAGGGCGCCACGCCATCCGCGTACGCCATGGCGATCGCGTCGCCGGTGACCGGGTCGGTCCAGGTGTTCGTCGAGTCCCCCCAGACCGTCAGCGGCAGCATGTCGATCTGCGCGAACACGCCTACGCGACTGGAGGCGTGGATCGCCGGGGACAGCCGCAGGCGATGGTCGACGAAGCTCGTCCGCCCCAGCAGGTTCGGGTTGTCCTCGGACAGCGACAGGCTGTCGTAGATGAGTCCGCGAGCTCGGTAGTGACCATGGAACTCGACCTCGGCTGCGGAAGCCGTGGTCAGAAGCGTCAGCAGATACAAGAGAAGCAGCACTCCAAGCGACGACGGGGCGTATCCGGGCGGTATGGGGCTCACCACCTCTCGTCAACGGGTAGGAGGGCCTCGCCTCAGAACATCTTCTGGGCGCGGTCCATCGACAGCAGCCCTTCCTTGTCCTCCCAGTACGAGTCCACCTCTTCAGAGGCGCTCGGCGTACTCAGCAGCCGGAACCGAATCAGCTTCATGCAGATGGCCACCGGGGCCACGGCGAACCAGTAGACCCCCGACATCAGGACGAAGTTCTGAGCCGAGATGATCTTGTGGGCCACGCCCTTCCAGGCGCGCCAGATGCGCTTCATCAAGGGCAGCACTAGAAGACCGTGTAGATGAAGGGCAGCACCGGGCTGGCTTCGGCCCACAGGATGAAGGCCACCATCAGGACGAGGACGACGATGATCGGCGTCATCCACCAGGCCTTCTCGTGCACGATGAATTCCCAGAACTCGCGGAGGAGGCCGCGCTGTCCCTCTGGGAGCTTCGGGCCCTTGGCTTCGAGGTCGCTCATGCGCCGAGTCTACCTCAGCTCTCAGCCCACGGCCCACCAGTCCGTTCCCTCCACGAGATCGCCGCGGAGACGGTGGATCGCCGCCCGAGACTCGGCGAGCGCCCTGCGCGGAATCGCCACGAGCAGGACATCGAAGTCCAGCTCGCCCAGGGCCTCGATCGGTCGGATCGAGTGGCCACGGCGGGTACCTCCGGGCTTGACATCGACCAGTCCCACCAGCTCCGCCTCGACCTCCTCCAGCAGGCGCAGCCAGGCACGGCCTCGCTTTCCAGCCCCATAGACGGCGACCCTGCGGCCCCTCAGCAGGGCTCCGAAGTGGGCCTGGCGTGTGAGCTGGAAGGCCGCGCGCGTGTAGGCGGGGTGGGTGCGCGTCAGGCGCTCCGGGTGATCGCGGATCAGCAGGACCTCCTCCTCGACCCGACCGAGCCTCCATCCCGCTGCGTGCAGGCGAAGCCAGAGGTCGTAGTCCTCTGGGATGGGCTCTCCGGCGAGCAACGCGCGGTAGCCGCCGACGGCCTCGACGGCCTCGGCGCGGAAGGTCACGGCGGGGTGGAACAGGGGGCTCTCCACGCCGATCTCGCTGTTCACGTCGCAGGTGTTGACCCAGTCGACGTAGGCCTGCATCCCGGGGGTCGCCGACTCGATGCGTGCCCGTCCTCCGACCGCGGCGACCTCCGGGTGGTCGCGCAGGAAACGCCGCTGGGCCCCGATCCGGCCGGGCAGGGCAAGGTCGTCGGCGTCGAGCCTGGCGATCAGCGGGTTGCGGCACCGGGCGCGACCCCGCTCCAGCGCTGCGACGAGTCCACTCGCGGGCTGTCGGATGGCGCCGGGCACCGGCACCAGGCTGCCGTCATCGACCACGACGACCTCGTCCCCGGGCTCCAGCTCGATCGAGGCCAGCGCTTCTGCGAGACGGGGGTCGTCCCGGACTGGAAGAAGCCAGCTGACCTTCACCGCAGGGTGAACCTGCTCTGCAGCAGCGGGATCTCCACTGGCTCACCGGGGCCTCCGGAGAAGTCGACGGTGACCATGCCGCGTCCCTCCTCCACGACCTCGCGGTCGAGGCCCTCGCGCCGCAGGTAGGGGCCCAGGTGGTAGGCCCAGCCGTGGGTGGTCTGCACGCTGCAGTCGATCTCGGGGGCGTCGATCACCCGGACCGGCCCCGGGCTCGCCCCCCGCGCGAAGTCCGCGACGGCTTCGTAGCCAAGGTCCGCGTCCACCGGGGGACGCAGCCACACCTGGACGCAGCCCGGGTGGAAGGCCTGCGCGCGGGGGTTCGGGCCGGACAGGGACAGCTCGGCGAAGCTCACCCACGCGGTCCAGCCGACCCCGGCGAGCACGACCGGAGCCCAGCGAGGGCGGGCCTGGACACCGGCGGCGAGGATCAGGCCGGCGGCGGGCAGCAGTGGCACCAGGAGGCGGTCGTACTTCTTCGGGACGAAGGTCAACAGGACGACACCGCCTACCAGCCAGGCGAGGCCGACGATCACGGGAGCGCGGCCTCGGGGCTTGCCCGCGGCGACCAGCGCCGCTGCCAGCAGCAGGAGCCACACCGGACCCAGCGCGGGCTGCCAGAGCGCTTGGGGGTAGTAGAGGACGTGGTCGCTCAGGGCTCCCGGATAGCCCGCGCTCTGGGACGCGTAGTCGAGCTGCTCGCCCAGGTTGTTCAGCGCCCACGGCAGGGCGACGAGGGCTCCGACCGGGAGGGCGACCAGGCTTCGATGAGGGCGGATCAGCACCAGCACGGGCACGACCGCGTAGAGCAGGACGGTCTGCTTCGTGAGGAAGCCCACCCCGAGCGCCACGCCCAGCAAGAGCGCGGAGCCCCAGCCAGGGCGACGTCTCTGCCAGGCGGCGGCGAGGATCGCCAGCGCGACGGCCGCCGCCAGCGCTCCCTCCGGCATGAAGTGTCGCGACAGGCCCGCTGACAGCGGCAGGAAGAGGACGGCCGCGCCTCCCACCAGCGCCCCCTCCCGTGCGCCGAGGAGTGCGGCGGTGCCTGCCACCGCGGCCGCGCAGACCAGGAGGAAGAAGAGGTTCACGGCGCGGACCGGAGCGTCCCCGGGCTGGCCTCGACCGCTGAGGTGCCACCACGCTCCGACGGCTGCCGGGTAGAGCGAGGGGTAGTCGCCCATGTCCTCGTAGACGCTGCGCTGCACGAAGTGGTGCAGGTTCCCCTCCCGCAGGTCCTGGACGAACATCTCGGCCGCGCCGACGTGGCCCTCCTCGTCCCCGTCCCTGACGAGTCGGTCCTGGCCGAGCCAGGCGATGTTCAGCGCCAGGAACATCGCGACCAGCGCGGCCGCGAGAGCTGTCCTCACGCGTGCCCCAGGATCACGAAGCCGACGAAGCCGGCGATGGCCAGGAGCGGCACGACCGTGCGGATGATCGGGCCCTTGATCGGGGCGGCGTTGGCGCCCACGGCGACCGCGCCCAGGGCCAGCAGCGGCAGGAAGTAGTGGGAGCTGAAGTGATCGATCGTGCAGAGGAACAGGGAATAGACCAGCGCGGAGCCCAGCACCCAGCGCGCCCCTCGGGACAGGCCCGGCAAGGCGAGCACCAGGCCAAAGCCCGTGTAGCGCAGCCAGGTCCAGTAGAAGACCGGCGGGCGCTCGAAGATGGGGTCGGCTTCCTGGTTGTTGTCGAAGTGCTCCGGGACGGTCTCGAACCACAAGATGTCGAGCCACTCGTCGAAGACCCCGAGCGCAATCGCCAGGCCAGCCAGGGTCGCGGCGACTGCTGCTACCAGGCCCCACAGCACCAGGAGGCGTTTGAGTACGCGCTCTCGGTAGACCATCCACAGCAGGCAGGCGGCGATGCTCAGCGCGATGGTGCCGGGGTAGCGCAACAGCCCAGCCAACAGCGCGATCGCGGCGAAGCGCCAGTGCCCCGGCTGCTTGAGCGCTACGAGGCCACTCACGAAGGCGACCGCGTAGAGCGAGTCCGGGAAGTTCGCGGAGCCGGGGTCCAGCATCAGCTTGCCGTGGGCGATGGCGGCCGCCCCCGGGAGCAGCCACGCGACGATCGGGGCGTTGGGAGCGACCAGCTCGAGGAGGCGAACTCCAGTGCCGGCCAGCAGCACCAGCACCCACAACAACAGCAGGTTCGCTCCAATGACGTCGCTGTCCACACCCACCACCGCGACGGCCAGGACCCAGCTCCACAGCGGGGGCTGGTTGACCGTGATGTTGCGTTCGCTGGCGAGGATCTCGTTCGACCAGCGCTGGTTCTCCACGATGTTGAGCAGCTGGTAGTAGTGGACCAGCTTGAGCTCGTCTTCGCCGTCGAGCTCCCACGGGGAGTGCACGCTCGGCATGACGTAGAGCTGGTTTCCTCGACCGGACAGCTTGATCTCCAGCTCTCCGGCGTCGACCTCCAACACGGTCCCCACGACGCCGCGGTCGAGGTAGCGAGGGACCGGGCCCTCGTTCACGTTCACGGTCGGGTCGGACTCGATGGTCCAGGAGTCCCCGCCGATGGTCATCATGTCGCCGACATCCCCTCGGACGGCGACCGCGATGGTGCCGGGCTCCTCGATCACGAGGGAGCCGCCGTGGCCGTCGGCGTCTTCGAAGCGCAAGGTCCCCAGCTCCTCCCACCCGATCACCGTGGCGCCGGTCCAGCCCGGTCCGGAGTGGAGGGGCACCGCGTCCTCGGCGAGCGTCTCGAGGCCCTCGGCGTGCCACCACATCTCCAGCGGGCGCAGCAGCTGGCTCCTGGCGCTCATCGCCCAGATGACGATCATCAGGACGGAGGCGAGGACGCCGAAGCGGACGCGCAGGCGCGTGGACTCCGAGCGCCGGTGCGGCCAGCCCCAGGCGGTGCCGAGCACGGCCCAGATTGCGCTCACACCGAGCAGGACCGCCACGCCGCCGCCTGTCGCGCGCAGCATGAGGAGGGTGGGGATGGCGAGGACGATGCTGATCCAGGCAGCGTCCAGGTGGAGCTGGAGCTTCGAGGCGCTCTGGCTGAGGCGCCGCGCGAAGCCGACCCCGGGCGCCCAGAGGACCGCTGGCAGGACGAACAGCGCCTTGGTGACAGGGCTGCCGTCGACAAGGACCACGACCATCGCGAGGAGCACCGTCAGGAGGTGGATCACGGCGCCGGCACCTCGTGTCGCAGCACGTCGTCGGGGTCGTGAGGCCGATCCATCGCGGCCACGACCACCAGCTCCGTGTCGCCGAGGTTGAAGATCGCGTGGGCGATGCCAGGGCCGACCTCGAGGCGCCGCTGCAGTGGGATGTGCTCCACTTCGCCGGTGCCGGGGTCGAGCACGCCGACGACGCCCTCGCCCGAGACCGCCACGAAGACCTCGGTCGTGAGGCGATGGAGGTGGTGTCCTCGGCTGGCGCCGGGGGTGACGACGATCGCGTAGACCTCGCCTTCGACCCGGCCAGGGTGGGCCTTTAGCAGGGAGCCGCGTCCGTCCGCGAAGACGGCGAGGGGATGTTCGGTCACACCGCGCATCGAAGGGCCTCGATGGTACGCGCCAGGCCCTCCTCCAGCCCGATTCGTGGCTGATGAGCCAGGAGCCGCCTCGCTCGTTCGTGGTCTCCGAGGAAGCGCTCGACCTCGCCGATGCGCGGGGCGCGGGTGGTGCGGATGAGGTCCAGCTCGGCGCCGCAGAGCCCGAAGATGCGCCGGACCACGTCGATGACGCGGAGCTCGGGACCCCCGCCGATGTTCACAACCAGTCCCTCTACGCGGTCGTCGCGGCAGGCGAGCAGGCCGCGGGCGATGTCCTCTACGAAGTTGAACTCCCGGGTCTGGGTGCCTGCGGTCATCTCGAAGGTCCGAGATGCCAGCGCGGCGCGGATGGCGCTCGGGATCAGCCGTGGACCCCGCTGACCCGGCCCATATGTGAGGAAGGGGCGCGCGACGGTGACCCGCAGCCCGGGCATCTGCCGGAGCCTCTGGGTCGCCTCGACCTTGCACCGGCTGTAGGGGCTGACCGGGGACGGCGGCTGGTCCTCGCGGAAGGGGGCGGGTCCGTCGCCGTACTCCTCGCAGGTGCCGACGTGCACGAGGCGGGCACCGGTCTCGCGGCAGGCCTCGGCGACAGCGACGGAGAGCTCGACGATGCCTCGGTGCATGAGGGCCTCGTCGGCATCGCGAGATGGATCGACGGGGGCGGCGCAGTGGATCACGAGGTCGGGTGGGAGCTGGAGGATGGCCTCGGGGTCACGTGTGTGGTGGACCTCTGCTCCGGCGGCGTGGGCGAGTCGCACGACCTCGCCGCCGATGAACCCTCCGGCTCCGGTGACGGTCACGACCGCGGAGGACAGGTTCATGAGCGAGAGGGTACCGCCCTGGAAGGGGGGAGCGGTCGCGGTCGCCGACTGGGCCATCTCGAAGGGCGACGTGGCTCCGACCGGGCTGGCTCCCTCGGATCCGCTCTTCGCAGGCGAGTGGGACCTCGGCGCCTGCCAGATGAGCGTCCTGGGCCTGGTGCAGGTGATCGAGCGGTTCCCCGACACCGCTGAGCGCTACCTGCCAGCCGTGCGGACCTGCAGCGCCTGGCTGGCCTCGCCGGACTCGCGGAGCTTCGGCGCTGCTCGCTGGGGTCGAGACGAGTTCGGCGCCGCCTACGTCGGCTACAGCGCCCTGGCCCTGGCCCGACACCAGCAGATCGACAGGGACTTTGCCCACGAAGCAGAGCTCGATGCGATGACCGAGGCGCTGCTCGCTGACCTCGACGGCCCCGTGTACGAGCTCCAGACCTACCCCGGAGAGGTCTACCCGCCGGACATCGCTGTGGTCGCTGCGGCGCTCACGGTGGCGGGTCATGGCGAAGCGGTGCAGGCCTGGCTGCCAGCCTTTCGCGAAGTCGCGATCGACCCCGACTCGGGGATGCTCTACCAGGCGCTCAGCGCCGTCGACGGTTCACCCAGGGACCTCCCCCGCGGGTCCGGCACGGCCTTCGCGGTCTACTTCGCCCACTACGCCGATCCGGAGCTCAGCGCCGAGCTCTACCGCGCGCTCGAGGACCGGCAGCGACACCTCGGACCCTTCGGTGGGGTGCGGGAATACCCCGTGGGCGTCGATGGCCACGGCGACATCGACTCGGGGCCCGTGTTGTTTGGGATCGGCGTGTCGCCGACTGGCTTCTCGCTGGCCGGGGCGCGCTTGCACGGTGACCGCGACAGCTACCTGCGCAACCTCCGCACGGCTCGTCTCTTCGGTCTCCCGGTGCCCGCCCGAGGGGGGAGCTGGTACGCCACCGGGGGAGGGCTGGGGAACGCGATCCTCCTCGCCATGAGCACAGCGGGTTCCTGAGAGATAGAGAGGCCGGATGGTGCTCATGTCGCTGCTGTCGTGCGGTTTCTCGGCCTCTGGAGGGCTCGTCGACTCCGGCGGCGATGACCCCACTCCGGCCGACGACAGCGCGAGCCCAGGTGACACCGGCGACACCGGCGAGCAGCTGGACCCCCTCGACAGGGACGACGACGGCGACGGCTGGAGCGAGAACGAAGGGGACTGCGACGACGAGGACAGCAGCGTCCGCCCCGGCGCCACCGACACCTGCGACGGCGACGACGACGACTGCGACGGCGAGCTCGACGAGGACGCCGTGGACGAGGATCCCTACGAGCCCAACGACGACGATCCCCATGACCTGGGCACGCTGGAGGCCACCTCCGGGCACGCGGCCGTGGCCTTCCTGCACAACAACGCGGACGACGACCGCTTCAGCTTCTACGTCGAGGACAACTGGTACGGCGACGCCTTTCCAGTGACCGTGACCCTGGCCAACATCCCGGCGAACGCAACCTACAAGCTGACAGTGAACCGCCTGTCGACCGATGGCTCGGAGGAGCTCGGACTCGTCGACGAGGACTTCGGCTCGGGCACGGTCTCGCTGGTCCTCGAGGACTCCAGCGGTCCGGACGACGGCGGTGTCTACGAGGTCGTCGTCGGTGCCATCGCCAACGCCGACTGCGGCAGCGCCTACCTGATGACCGTCGCGGGTGAGTGACCAGCTCCTCGCGCTCCTGATCAGCCTCGCCGTAGAAGTCCCCGTCGCGGTGGGCCTCGTGAAGCTGGCGCGCTTCGAGGTGCAAAACTGGCGCCGGCTGCTCCTGGTCCTTCCGGCCGTGACGCTTCTGACCCATCCCTTCGCCTGGACGGTCAACCAGGACCTCTTTCACTGGGATCCCTACGCCCGACTGGCGCTGATCGAGGCCTCCGTGGTGCTGATCGAAGGCCTCATCATCGGCCACTGGGGCAAGCTCGGCTTCAAGGCCGGGTTCACGGTGGCCCTGGTCGCGAACGCGCTCAGCTTCGCCGTGGGGCTCGTGTTGTTCTGATCACCTGCGGCGGGTGGCGAGCATCAAGAGACCGAGCCCCAACGCCCCGCTCAGAGGTACGTGACTGCAGCCCTCGTCGTCGGTCTTCGCCGGCTCCTTCTTCTCGGGAGCCGCCGCGCAGGCCGCGACAGAGGCACAGACACCCTCCGTGCAGGAGCCGTCCGCAGCGCAGGCCCCGGTCACCCGCTTTCGGGCCTCTGTGCAGGGTGGCGCTTCGATCGGGCGCAAGAAGCCGCAGGGGACCTCTTCGGCCACGACGCAGAGACAGGCGTCATCGGACATCAGCTCGCAGTAGGCGCCCGAGTGGGAGCTCATGCCCATCGATCCAGCCGGACAGTCGGTCGGTGCGCCCGGGATGGCGTCTCCCCACGACAAGGCGACGAGGATGTGGATTACGACCTCCTCCTCAGGACCCCCGCGAAGGCCAGCAGGAGCGCCCCGAGCCCGACGGCGCCGGTCGTCGCGCAGCCTCCGCAGGCCCGCTGCTTCGCCGTCGCACAGCGGTCGGCGGTCTCGCAGGTGCCGGTGGTGCAGTCGCTCTGCTCGTCGCAGGTCTTGTGGGCCTCGACCTTCTCGAAGGTGCAGTCGGCGGAGTCGGCGACCCGGCCCCCGCAGGCGACCTCTTCCCGAGTGACGCAGAGCCCGACGTCCGCGACACATGCCCCCTCGTTGCACTCGTTCGCGTCGCACTCGTTGGGCAGGCACCAGCTGCCGATGTGGGAGGCGGTGATCGTGCTCCCGCGCGGGCAGTCGAGGCTGGAGTCGAAGGAGACCGCGTCGGCGAAGGCCAGCGGGATGAGGAGTTGGAACACGGCTGCCTCCGGTTGACGCAAGTCTACTCCTTGCAGCGCTCCTCGTAGCTGGCCAAGAGGGGATCGACGCCGCTCCCCCCCTCTGGATGCTCCACCAGCCAGTCCCGGATCGACACCGTGGAGTCCCGCCAGCCGGCCTCGAAGGGGTAGATCGCCGGCAACCCGAGGCCCCGGCGCCTCTCGAGCTCACGGGTCCAGCCCTCTGTCTCGTAGGCGATCCACGACTCCAGGCACTCCGGGCTGCCAGGCTCGGGCTCGGACATCGCTCGGTGGGCGAGGAGGTGCTCGCCCTTCGCGACGAGCGAGGGGTCGTCCCATGCGGCGTCGAAGACGATGACCTCGCCGATGAGCACGTTCCGGTCGCCGAAGCAGACCTCGCCGAGGGGCTCGCCCATCGCCTCGAGGCCCGCCTGTCGCGCCGGGTCGACGCCGCCCTCGGGGCAGCTCTGCGAACAGGCGATCAAGAAGGTGATCACAGCTCGAGCAGCGACTCCTCGGTCACGGCGAAGCAGGGCTCGAGTCGGAGACGACGGCCCCCCACGCGCACCGTGCCCGAGAGCTCCCCGTAGAACTGGTGGAAGTCGGCTCGAACGAGCACCAGCCGCTTCTCCTCGTGGCGGTGGAAGGCGGGGACGAAGCGGAAGTCGAGGTCATCCCCGTGGATGCGCCAGTCGCTGCCGTGCTCGTAGGAGAAGTCCACCTCGCCGAGCTTGAAGAGCCGATCCTCGGTCCAGATCAGGTACTTCTTGTTCGGAACCTGGGGCCGCGCGAGGTGGCGGTCCTTGGCGATCTGCACACCGAGCCGGGTGCGCTCGCCGGTCTCGAGGTCCACGGCGGTGCCGACCCCGGCCACCCAGTTCCATGCCTGCACCCCGCGCTGGTGCCCGATGGTGCGGTCGCAGGTCCCCATCGTGCCGGCTGGCAGCTCGACGACCCGGTCGCCGACCGCCAACAGCCCTCGCTCCAGCTCCAGGATCCGGTACCACTGGATGGCTCCGCGGCCTCGCTGGAAGCGGCTGGCCTGGATCAGCGGGGGGCCGAGGGCGTGGCGCGCCGTGGCCACGAAGTGGAGGCCGTCGGCGTTGATCGCCAGCTCCACGGAGAGGTCGTCCCCGATGCGCACGAAGCTGCCGGTCTCCGAGTCGCGCCAGTGGGTGAAGGGGGGCTCCACCCTGACCGTGTCCTGGGGGTAGAGGTGGGTCAGGCTGGCGTGGTGGAACTCGCCCGTGCGCTTGTTGGCGACCAGGAGCGCCGTGTTGCTCGCCCGCGTCAGGTTCGCGAGGTTGCAGACGATGAAGTGATCGGGGGCGTCGAAGGTGAGGTGGACCCAGCGCTGCAGGGCGATGTCGAAGGCAGAGCTGTCGTCCAGGTTCCAGTCGCCGTCGAAGTCGTGGAACCAGCCTGCTTCGTAGGTCCCGTCGGGCTTGATCAGCGCCTTCGGGCCCGGTCGCGGCGTCGAATAGTCGATCCCGAGGTCGAGGAAAACGGGGGTGCGTCCGGCGGCTGCGTCCAGCTTGTCGATGATGCGTGGCACATCTCCAGACTAACGAGCGCGGGCCGCGGTCAGATCTTGTCCGCCGCTCGGGATAGAAACGTGACATGGCGAACGACTTCCTCTCTCAAGCGAGCTTCGACGCTGACACCGTCAGCCTTCCCCCCGATGCTCTCGGGCACGAGCGCCAGGCGCGGCGCATCATCGGCTTTGCCCGCCAGCTTCCGCCGGGGGCGGTGATCGCGCTGCAGGGCACCTGGGGACGCGGAAAGACCGACGTGCTGGCTCGTCTCGCGCAGGTCACCTACCAGCCGGAGCGACCCCCGGGCGTGGTGGACCGCGCTGTGTGGATCAACCCCTGGCAGTACGGCACGCCCGACCTGCTCACCCCTGTCGTGCTCAGGCTGCAGGACCGTGCACGGACCCGCGGCGGCGCTGCGCTGGAGGCGTCGAAGATCCACGGTCCGACAGTCATCCGCGCCGGGCTCGGCTTCGGGGCGAAGGCCGGGGCCTTGCTGGGCATCCCCGGAGCCCCCCTGCTCGAGGCGGCGGCGCCAGCGGCGGCTCATGCCTTCGGCGCCTTGACCGCGGACGATCCCGGCGATCCGGTCGCGCAGATGGGCGATGCCTTCCGGCAGCTGGTCGACGCCGCCTGCCCGCCAGAGATCCGCGGGGTGGGGGGCCGTGTCTTCATCCTCGTCGACGACCTCGACCGTTGCCTCCCGGAGCGGCAGGTCGCGCTCCTGCAGGCCCTGCGGTTCCTCGTCAGCGCCGGCGCGAGCGCCACCTTCGTCGTGGCCATGGACCCCGATCTCGCGAAGGAGGGAGTCCGCGCCTTCTACCGGACGGACGACTTCGACGCGGAGCGCTACCTCGACAAGATGTTCGATCTGCGCGTCGACATCCCGCCCTTGTCCGACGCGATGCTCCAAGCGCTGATCGACGGGGAGTGTCGCCGACCGGTGCTCGCCGACCACGGCGAGATCGCCCTGGGGTTGAAGGTCCAGGACGCCGCCGGGGCGCTCGCCGTCCCGGACCTGCGCAACCCCCGACTCGTCTCGAAGGTCTTCACCAAGCTGCGCTTCCTGCGAGCGGCTGGGGCCCTGCCCGCCGTGTCCGGGGAGCAGGCGGTGCTCTGCCTCGCCGTCTTCGAGCGCTGGCCAGAGGTCCGGGCCGCGATGGACGTCGCCAGCCCTCGCGAGATCGCCTTGTGGGCCGACGGCAACAGCTTCGGCACCAACACCGACGCCTTCCTCGAGGACCTCCCCCTCAGCCGCAGCCTCGCGCTGGCCGCGTCTCGAATGAGCGAGGAGTCCGAGGCGCTGCACCGGGCCCTGCGAGAGGTGGGACTCTGACCCTCGAGATGCTCGTCGCTGCCTGGCGGGCTCGGCTCTCCGGTCGCCACGCCCTGTGGTCGTCGCCGCTGTTGTTGCCGAGCGCCGAGCAGCCGCTGACCCTCGCGGAGATGGCGCTGCCGCTGCGGGTGACCTCTCGGCGGGGCGGGGAGCAGGTGCTCGGGGCTGGGGACGTGGCCGGTCGGAAGACCGTCGTGGTCGGTCCGGCGGGCAGCGGCAAGAGCACGCTGTTGAAGCTCTTGTTCGGCGAGCTCATCAGCCTGGACGACTGCCTGCCGATCCTGCTGGATCTGCGCGATCTGCGCGCTAGACCCTCGCTCGACGCCTGGATCACAGAGGAGCTCCAGCGCCTCGTCCCGGAGCTGGTCGGGGTCCCCGATCCGCTCCGGCGGGTCGCCGCGGAGGGCCCGCGACCGATGCTCCTGCTCGACGGCTGGGACGAGCTGGGCGAGTCTGGCAACGAGATCAACGCGCAGCTCGTCGGCCTGGTTCGGGCCTTGCCCCAAATCGACGTGGTCGCCTCGACCAGGCCGGTCGCTCGCGGTCTCCCGAGCGAGGCCCAGGGCTTCCAGGCGTTGCAGCTCCAGCCCTTCGACGATCGGGATCTGGACGGGCTCGTCGATCGCCTCCTGGCGGTCTGCGTCCAGGCTGGGCGGCGGTCCGAGACCAAGGCGCGCTTCTTGGCCTCTCTGGAGGCGAGCGAGCCCGCTCGGGCCTTGGCACGCCGCCCGCTCCTGCTGCAGATGATGCTGCTGCTCATCCCCAACGAGACCCTCCCGGAGCGTCGACACCGGCTCTACGCAGAGTGCATCGACGCGCTCCTGCTCACCCGCACCACAGAGGATGACCTCGACGAGCGGCTCGCGGCGCTCGCTGGATTCGCCTGGCGCATGCAGCAGATTGACACCGTCGATCCGGAGAGCGCGCTTCCCCCGAGCTGGACCTCTCGCAAGCGCCGGGCCTTCGTCGAGTGGCTCTGCGGTGACGCCGGGCTCCTCGAGCGGACCGGGCCGGGCGCGCTCCGCTTCCTTCACCCGGCGCTGCGGGAGTACCTGGCCGCCCTCCATCTCTCGATGACGGTGGGAAGCCCCCAGAGAGGCGAGACCGCCCGAGAGCTCGCTCGGGATCCCCGCAGCTGGGAGGTCCTGCGTCTCTGGCTTGCCGTCCTCGCCGAGCCGGACGCCGCCCGCCTGGTCCGCGATCTGGAAGCGGACAGCTGCTTGATCGGGGCGATCCACTCGGACGGACTCGGCCGGGAGCAGGACTTCGAGAGCTGGTGCCGGAGCTTCCAAGGCGACCTCGTGGAGGGCTGGCCGCGACGCATCGGCGTGTGCACCCAGTCCTGGGCGTCTTCCAGCGCCCGGGCTCGTCGGATCCGCCTGGCAGAGGTCCTCCTCGATGGGGTCGAGACGACCAGCTGGGATGCCTGGCTCCGAGTCTCAGAGGTCGTCCTGGACGCGGACCTCGGGGTGGAGCTGCCGGATCCGATCACCCCGCGCGCCCGCCACCTCCTGGCTGCGGTGCGGGGGGACTGCAGCCGCCCGGAGAGCGTCGCCCTCGGGCGCGTACTCGCTGGGGGCTCGCCGCTTTGGCCCGGCGTGCTCTGGGAGGTGTCCCTGCTGCAGGCCTGGCCCTCGCGGCGGGTGGCGTGGTCCCGGTGGTTGCAGCGACTGGCCTCGCTCGGTGCCGACGAGGCGACTCTGGCCGCCGCTCGCCCGCCCCTGGTCTGCCGAGATCAGCTCTGGTGGGAGGGGTTGTTGTCCGAGTGGACGGGCTTCGTCGACGACCACGGCACCTACCGGCCCGCCGAGCACTGGGCCCACCGGCTGGCCCTGACCGACCCGCGAGCTCCGGACCCGCTGGATGGCGACGCGGTCATCGAGCTGCTGGCCGACACGCGCACCCCCTCCTTCGCTGGCGGCGTCGTGAGCTTGATCCGCTCCGCCTGCCGGGCGCGGCTGGGCCAGGGAGAGCTGGCGCCAGACGACACCGACGAGCCCCTCTGGGCTGCGCTCGCGCGGGTGCTCGCGGGCTGCTCGCAGCCGGGCGACGTCGAGCTGCTCGAAGACCTCGCCCGTCACCCGGAGAAGCGCTCGGGCCCACTGTCGTGGGGGCTGCAGTACGTGGTGCGCGGGGACATCTGGCTCGATACGGACCGAATCCTGCGGCTCGAGGACCTCGGCCTGAGTCTGCCCTTGGTCGACGCGTAGCGAGGTCGAGGCGCTTCAGCGCCCACCCAGCTCGAGCAGCATCCTCACCGCCCTCAGGCGAGCCTGGCAGGAGAGCCACCTGCAGAGCACGTCCGCTCGGGCGTCCGTCCCCGTGAGCTCCACCATGAGCGCGCTGCGGCGCTCCTCGTCGCCTCGCGTGCGGGTCGCCCAGCCGCGCATCAGGGCCCGGGCGGCGACGGCGTCCAGTCCTCGATCCGCGCTCCAGACGGTGGGCATGAAGCGGGCGTCGATGTTGGCGACCGGGCCGCCCTTGACCGTCGACCCGTCGCTCTCCGCGACCACCAGGACCGAGTCGTGGCCGGCGCGGAGGCAGAACTTGCCGCTGGGTGGCTGCGTGGCGGTCTGGAGACGCCGAGCCAGGCTCAACAGACGGGCCTCGTCGCCACGACGAGCGACGATTCGTCTGCGCATGGCGAGGCGATGGCGCCGGTCGGCGAGCACGGAGCCGAGGGTGCGGACGAGGAGCTCCTCGGCCATCTCGGCGGTCGGGGTTGGGCCCTCGGCCAGGCCACGGGCGAGGGAGGCGACGGGGTCGATGTTCTCCGGGTCGAGCTCGGCGATGGCGCGGCCGAGATCGGCGAGGTCCTCGCAAGCGTCTCGCGGGCGGGGGAGCACCGGGTCGAGCCAGGCGAGCTTGACGCCATCGCAGGTCTGGACGAGATGAGCGGGTGTGAGTCCGCCGTGCACGAGCCCTCCCGCGTGCAGGCGCCGGAGTCCGGCCAGCCCCCCTCCGACGTAGCGGGCGACGATGCGCGGATCCGGCGGGTCTTCGACCGGCAACAGGTCCGCCAGCGAGGTCCCCGGCAGGGGCACGACGAGGTGGGGCCAGACCTCGTCGACATAGCGCTCCGGAGCCAGGATCTCGGGCCCGGGCTGGGTCCTGGCGGCGCGCTCCAGGCGGCGACGCCACACGGGGTCGTCCTTGACGGAGGGGCGCAGGACCCGCAGCGCGACGCGCCCGTGACCGTCCCAACCCTCGAAGGTCACGCTCACCGGGTCCTGGGCCCAGAAGCGCCCTCGCCGCACGCCCCCGAGATCGCTCGGGAGCCCGTCGGTGATCGCCTCCAGCTCGCGCAGCGCCAGGAGCCAGGGATCGGCGCGGCGACCAAGGGCCTCTACCGCTTCCCTTCGCTCACTCAACTCGGCAGGCAGGTCCTCGCCGATCAGCGTCCTGAGTTCGGCCTCCAGCTCGCTGGGGCCGAGGCAGCGCGGGTCCCTCATGCTCGGAAGGCCACGCGGGCGATGCCCCACAACAAGGGCCGCATCAGCCGCACGTGCAGCATCGGCGGTGCGATGCCCTCCTCGTAGGCCGGGTTGTCGTCCCCGGTGGCGGCGGCGTAGGCCCGCGCCTCGGCCACGACGATCCCTCGGGCACCGATGTGCCAGGTCTTTCCGATGGGCCAGCTCATGTCCCCGTCTAACCCGCGTCAATCCTGTCGGTGGTCTGGAACCCGGGGCTATCCTGGGTGTCGTGTTGCCCGTGGCTCCCGACTCGCTCTGGTGGCTTGCAGCGGTGCCGCTCATCGCGGTGCTGCACGAGCTAGGACATGCGCTCGCAGCTGGACCCGCGGGCTACCGCGTCACCAGCTTCGGCGTCGGGCATGGCAAGCCGCTGTTGCGCTGGCGCCTGCGCTCCGGGACCATCGTCTACCTGGGCCGCTGGCTCGTCAGCGGCGGACTGTGCGTGGCGATTCCGGTGGAACCCGTCCCCGCCCGGCGCTGGCTCTACCACTCGGGCGGGCTCATCTTCCAGGGGCTCCTCGCGCTGCTCCTCTGGCCGCTGGCTGGCTTCTTCCCCGTCCTCGAGAACGTCTTCTGGTTCAACCTCGCGGTCATCGCCTGGAACCTCGTCCCGGTCCGGGTTGGCGGCTACGCGACGGACGGCTGGCAGCTCCTCGCCGATCTCTTCCGGCCCGCGACCACGGGCCACGTCTTCACGGCCCGGGCCCAGGTCGAGCGGGTCCTGCGCTTCGAGAGCCGCGTCGGCAGTCCCCTGGGCGTGACCTGGTGTCGCCTGACGCTGCGGTGGATGGACATCGTCGTTGGCCTCGACGACGACGACTGGCGACCCGACGAGGTCATGCTGATGGCCGAGACGCAGCTCGAAGCCCTGCACGGCTATGTCACCGCGGAGCGCCACCGGGTGGAGGGGCGCTCGCTGGCCGCTCTCCACACGGTTCGAGAGCTGCGGAGGGCCTGGGGTGCCCACCTCCCGCCGCTGGCGCTGGACATGCTGACCGTCGCCGAGGCTCGCGCCTTCATCGCGCAGGAGGAGCCCAAGCTCGCCCAGCAGGCCATCGCCCGCCTCGCCGGCGCCAAGGGTGTCGTCGCCCACGACGCCGCGGCCATCGAGCTCGCCGCGGCGCTCCAGCTGGCGGACGTCGAGGTCGTCGAGGTCGCAGCTCGACGCCTGATTCCGCTGCTCGATGGCGGCATGCTCGATGCCCCGGAAGCGGTCCGAAGTGTCTGGGACGCCTCGGCAGCGCTCAAGGAAGAGGGGCGCCTGACCTCCGCAGAGGACCTCGGTCGGGAGGCCCGCGCCGCGGCCCGCCACCTGATCGCCAGCGCCGCGCCGCAAGACAAGGTGTCCATCGCAGCGCGGCTGGGCGAGGTCGCCGGGGTGACGATCACCCACAAGAGCGCTGGTCCCTAGGGCCGGCCCTCGGACTCTCCAGCACCCTTCCACGAGGGAGCCCTGGGCGCGTGCCGCACATCGGGCCATGGGTCAGGACGCTCCGTGCAGGTCCAGGAGTACAGGCCCGACCCTGGCTGCGGATGGGTGAGGAGGCTCCAGCAGTCTCCCAGCGTGGTTGGCATGTGGCCGGTATCCATCGTGATGGTCTCCCGCGGGCCGGAGGGCAGCTGACCGCTGATGAAGTCGTCGGCCCAGACGAGCGCGACGATCGGAGTGGTGGCGGTGCTCATCGCCTGGCCGCAGGTGTCGTGGGTGGCGGTGCAGCGGACGTACTCGCGGCTCGCCGCCAGGATGGGCATGGGCCGTTGCCCGCTCATGTCGTAGATGACGGCGTCGGCCTCCAGGTACTTGTCGGTCCACTGCACGGCGTACAGCTCGGCTGGGACCTCGCGCCCCACCCAGTTGTCGGTGTGCTGCGCCTGTCTGGACTGGTAGCTGTTGTCGAGGTCGCTCATCGGCGCGCCTGGCAGCAGCCAACCGGCGGCGAGGCCTGCCGCCGCCAGTGGTCCGGCCGCCAGCGAGACCCCTGCGAGCGCGACGACCGGCACCTGCTCGAGGTGAGGGAGCGCATAGCGATGCGCATAGTGCAAGCGCATGACAGAGGAGGCCGCGGCCACCTGGAGCAGCACGAGCAGCAGCGCTCCCACGCGCCAGACCTCGCGGCGCCAGAGGAGGGCGGCGGGCAGCAGGAGCAGGAGCAGGGCCCAGAGCGGGCTGGTGGAGGGGAAGTGCATGGGCAGCGCGTTCAAGAAGGAGGGGTCCAGGCCATCCCCCTTTGGAGCTACGGCACCCAGCACGCGCGAGTAGCTGGACACCAGCTCGCCGAGCGCTCCGGGCTCTCCCAGGGCGAAGCCCTCCTCCATGTGCGGGCTCAGGTCTTCTACGAAGTTCATGGGCGTTCGCACCGCGATGCCTTCCAGGCTCAACAGCCCGAGTCGGTAGCGTCCGACCAGCCAGTGGGTGACCGGCAACGGCAGCAGCGCCGCGAGGACGAGCTGGGCACGCTGCCAGTACGGGCGAGGCCGAACGAGGCCGAAGCCGACTGCGACCAACAGGGTGGCCATGGCGAGGGGCAGCTGCTTGGGGTCCGCCGCGATGGCCATCCCAGCCAGGCTGGCCAGGCCCCAAGCGCACCAGGGCGAGCCCGTGCGGGCCAGCCCGATGCCCGCCGCGAGCAGACCCGCATCGAGCAGGCCCGAGAGCGGGTAGTGGGTGAAGGTGCGGCCCGCGTCCAGCACGACGGCCTGGCGCAGTCCCAGCACCGCGCCGCCGATTCCGGCCACCCGTCCCGCGAGCAGGCGGCCCACCACGTAGAGCGGCAGCGCCGTGAGGGCGGTCAGCGCCATGCTCAGGGCGGTTCCCGTGGTGGGGACAGAGGGGCCACCCCGCGCGAACAGCGCCACCAGGTAGGGGTAGGCCGGGTAGCGGTCGTCGAAGTAGAGCTCCCAGCGGCCGGTCTCGAAGGCCAGCGCGCAGCCCAGGTAGTTGCTCGAATCCGGGCCCATCGGAGCCCGCGTCGGGGCGAGCGACAGCCACGCCAGTATCAGCGGAACCGCCGCCAACAGGACCGCAGCCGCGACGGATCCAACCTCCCAGGCCCAGGTCGGGCCGGGCAAGCGCACGTGCCGCAGCCGCCTCCAGGCAACGGCCCCGCCGATGGCGAGGCCCACGGTGATCAGCTGCCAGATCAAGGCTCAGATCTCGAAGTCGGCCATGAGAATCGAGTATCCCATGGCCGACTGTGAGCCCGACCCGCCGCGAGAGCGGGGCGTGCCGGCTAGCACATCCCGTCGAGAGCGGCCTGCAGCACCGCCTCGAGAGCGTCGGCGGTGGCGGAGGCGGGGAGGGTGACGGTCAGGTCGATCGGCAGCCCGGTCTCCTCCTTGGGCAGCACTATCTCGACGTCGTCGGCGTCCACGGTCACGGTGGCGCTGCAGCTGGAGAAGCTCACGAGGCTCTCCACGGTGACGTCGACGTCCTCGATGTCGATCTCCTGGGGCTCGAAGTCGTCGCTGCCGTCGCCCAGGTTGATGAAGTCGTCCCAGTCGATGGTCACGGTCTCCAGCGTGGCGACGAGGACCTGGCTGATGTCGCCGGCGGTGGGGCAGCGGCACGGGTCGGTGAAGCTCCAGGTGAGTCCGACGATGTCGAGCTCGTTGGCGTAGGGGGCGCCATCGGTCTGGACGACCTCGCTCGACCAGCTGCCGTCGATCGTCAGGCCTGTGCTGTCGACAGCCAGGCTCCAGTCGAAGTCGGCCTCGAGGGCCTCGTTGGGACCGCTGGCGACGATGCCGTCGACGCTCCAGGCGGACAAGGCGCCGTCATACAGCTGGATCGCGAGGGTGCCGGAGAGTGCCTGGTCCCCGACCTGGAAGTCCTCTGACCACGTGCCCGTGACCGTGCCCTCGCCTTCCCACGAGAGCGTGAGCTGACCGGCGGCGTCCTCGCAGGCGTCGTAGTCGAGCACGATGTCGCCGCTGTCGAAGCTGGCGGTGACGCAGCGCTCCTCGCTCGGAGGAGGCGCGACGAGGTGGTACCCCCCCGTCCTCGAAGAAGCGACGGACGCCCTCGTCTTCCATCATGTCCGCCATGGTCGAGCCCAGGGCGACGAGGGCCTCTGTGGAGGCGGTCTCGGCGCTGAAGCTGCCGGTCCCGGGACCGAACTCGACGATCTCGTCCTTGGCCGGCGTCGGCTCGGTGGCGTTGTCGGTGGGAGTCTCGGTCTGGGTGCAGGCGAAGAGGCTGATGAGCAGCATTGGGAACTCCGTGAAGTGGGGTGTGCTTCCACGGTGCCCGCGCCTCGCCGGCAACCTTGCCGAAGCCTGCCTGCCCTACAAGCCCATGCCGAGCCAGACGTAGACCGCGCCTCCGTTCTCCTGCAGCGAGCTCGCTCCGGGCGCCCCCACGAGGAGGTCGTCCACACCATCGGCGCTGACGTCGACACCGGCCAGCGCGCTCCCGGCGGCGTGGTTGGCCCCGGCGCCGCGCAGGATGAGATCAGGTGACGACAGCGAGCTCAGGGGCCCGTAGAAGAGGTGGACCGCGCCGATGTCGTCCCCGCTGAGGTCTCCAGGAGAGGCCAGGGAGTTGCCCGCCGCAGCGTCTGCATCCGCTCCGGCCCAGGCCACGGCGTCGTCGAGGTCGATGTCCGCGGACAGGGGGCCGAAGCGCACAGCGGCGCTCGGCGCCCCCGAGCACGTCCCCGAAGCCATCGAGGAAGCCGTCGAGCGCGCCGCTGTACTAGGCGTAGCCGATGCCCAGGAGGAAGACGACGGCGGCGATCTTCTTGAAGTCCATGTTCATGGCTCAGCCTTTCGCTTCGAGCTCCGCGGCCCATTCTGCCTCTGTGGGCACGCGTTGGAGCGTTGTGACGTAGAAGGCGACAGCGCCTTCGCCTGTCATCGTACAGCTTCCGCCGAGGTCGAGGTCACCCTGCGCCAGGGATTCGTTCTGCTCGAGGCAGGGCGCGGTCCCGCTGCCTACCCAGTCGAGTTCGACCAGCGGGGAGAGCCGCACGTCGACGACCTCCGGACCCATCTCCTTCACGAAGATGCCCAGGAAGATCTTCTCCGGGAAGCCGTTGTCCTCGATGGTGCCGAGCCCCTTCGAGAGGGTGGTCTCGAGTCGCCCCTCCACGATGTTGAGGGTCTGGGTGTCCTCCCAGGTCGGGTTCCGGTCCATCATGGATGTGTAGATGACGAACCGGAGCACGACCCGCTTGCGTTCCACGGGCTTTCGGCGATGCGTCACGTTCGCGACCACCTCGATGGACAGCTTCGGGGTCTTGTCGCGCGCCAGCGCTGTGGATGGCCACAGGCCGATGGCCAGGGTGCCGAGCATCACTTCCCGTCGATTCATGCCCGGACTGTACCAGCGGGCTCTGCGGCGAACCGTGGGACGGATCAGAGCCGTTGTGCGGCTTCGATCAGGCGGGCTCCGGCGTCCTTGGTGATCGGTGTTCCGTGAGCGACCGTGATCACGCGGACGTCATCCCGCTTGCCCTGCTCCTCCAGCCATCCTCGAAGGGCATCGGTCTTGCCCACATGAAGAGTCGGCCGAGTCTGGTGACGCCGAAGAACCCGGTGCTGGCTGTGACGTGCTGGGCGATGAAGCCCGCGACGCCGGGCAGGTGCTCCTCGATGTTGAAGAGGAGGTCGGTGCAGCAGAGGGCTACGCCGGAGACCAGCGGTAGCTCGTAGACGTGCTCCCACTCTCCGGTCGGGCCGTGACAGGTGATGCCCTCTTCGGCGAGGAGGTCCGCGTCGATCTCGTCCACCTCGACGACCTTGCTCACAGCCTGGCGGGCAGCGGGCGGACAGCAGACCTTCATCTCTGGGAAGCGCTGTCTCCAGACAGCAGCGTCGGCTCTGTGCATCGAGTTCGGGACCACCAGGATCCATGGAGGTCCGAGCCCTTCCAGCTCTTTCAGGCGACGATCGTCGAGCGCCACGGCGCTGTGGATCAACAACCCGCCGTCGCGCAGCCGGTACAGCACCATGTTCCGTGGCAGGCCCGATCTGGGCAGCGAGCCCGTCACGGTCCACAGGCCCTCGGCCAGCTCGACGAGGTCTCCGTGTGGGTGGACGTGCTCCTTCCAGGTGGACATGGAGGCAGCCTGACACGTGACGGCACCGCCGGGGAGGTCCGGCGACTCCCCCGCCTCAGATCACGAAGCGTACCGAGACCTCGTCGCCTCCGATGTAGAGGACCGGCAGGTAGGGAGGCACGAACCAGGTCAAGCGCTGCATGAAGGCGTCGAAGTGGCCGCGCTCCGCGAAGGCGGTGGGCTCGACGTTGAACACAAGGTTCTGGGTGGGCTCGCGTGTCGAGTCCATCACCAGCGAGAACATGGGTGTCTCGACGCCGCAGGCCTGCAGGTAGCGCCGCAGCGTCGCCCGCGCCCAGGGCGGCACCAGGGTCTCGTCCGGCGCGCCGACCAGGACCTGGCGCTCCTCGCCCGCTGCCAGCGTCTCCGTCTGGACGCCGCTGGGCGTGTCGTCCCACAGGAACCTGCCTCGCGCGCGCAGCGACCACAGGGTGCCGTAGGTGAAGACCCAGCCCGGGGGGGTGCGGTTCGGCTCGAGCACGATCCCGAACCCTCGATCGGTGCAGTGCTCCAGGATGTGCGCCACGCAGAAGGCCGTGAACTCCTTGGCCTCTGGTGGGAGGTCCAGCGCGAAGTATGGGAAGCCGTCCGGCCCCTGGATCACCTGGGGGTCGCGTGCGGCAAGGCTGGCCTCGAGCACCACGTCCTGGAGGCTCCCGAGCCACTCCGCGGTCCGAGCGTCCTGCGGTTGGCTCAAGAGCTGAGCGAGCTGGTGGGTCTTCTGGAGGTCGAACACTCGAGGACCCTACTCCATGTAGCCCAGCTGCCTCAGCTGCCGGATCATCGCCGCGTCCTCGGCCGTCGAGGTCGCCGTGCTCGATGTGCGCTCGCCGTAGGTGTTCACGGTCTGGAGCGGGTTGTCTGCCTGGAACTTCGCGCTGAAGAGCTTCGTGAAGGGCTCGCCCTCCATGTCCTCGCCCACCGGGAGCCCCAGCCCGTACAGCAGGGTCGGGGTCACGTCGTGGATGCGGATGCCGCTCATGTCGGCGGCCGGGTCGATGTCGGGCCCATGAGCGATGAACACGCCGGCCGGGTCGCCGGAGTGGCCGCCGCTGTTCTCTACCCAGCCCGCGATGATGCCCTTCGTCTTCTCTCCGTCGATCAGCAGCGCCTTGCTGACGCCGACCTCGTTGGTCGAGATGACGAAGTCTCCGCCGCGCTGCTGGTCGCGAGGGCTGGCGTCCTCGATGGTGAAGGCCGGCTCGCCGCCGGTGTAGGTGATCGTGGCGAGCCTCGCCTCGAGCTCCGCGCGCAGCGCCGCGGCTGTCTCGTCTGTGTGGGTGCCCCCCGGGTCGCGACCCTCCATGCTGATGCGGACGCGCTTGCGCGCTTCGTTCAGCGCCGAGCCGTAGGTCCACATCTGGGACTGGCCGACATCGATGGTCCCGTCCGTGTAGGTGGCGTAGCCGAGGTGCACCAGGAGCTTGTCCAGGTCGAAGGTGACCTTGACCGTGACATCGTCGAGGGCGTGGAAGCCGTGGTCGCTGACGATGATGACGTTGACGTCGTCTCCGGCGCTCTCGAGCACCCGACCCACGACCGTGTCGAAGCTGCGATAGGCCCGCGGGATCTTGTCCTGGTGCTTGGCGAGCCTCTCCGGATCGGGCTCGCTGTCGAAGTCGCCCGGTCGGAAGTACTGCCAGTACTTGTGCGAGTTGGGGTCCGTCCCGTGGACGTACATCGCCATGAAGTCGAAGTCCTTTGCCAGGCGCGGCGCCCACTCGGTGGTCACCCGGTCCTCTGGCGCGAAGTTCGCCTTGCCCGGCCAGAGCTGCATGTGGGCTGTGTTCAGCGCCCCGATGCTGCCCTCGACGGAGGCGTTCCAGTCCAGCGGTGTTGCGCAGTCGGGGACATCGGACTGGCAGCGCTCGCTGATGTTCACGCCATTGACGGACTCCGGCGGCCAGCTGCCCCACCAGCCGACGAGGTTGGTCCTCATGTCGGCGGCGGAGGTGATGTTCCAGATCGCCGGGACCTTCCGCATCTCGGAGCTCACCGGGACGTCTCCGTCGTCCGTCGCCACGACGAAGCCGGTGATCCCGTGGACGTCGGGGACGTGGCCCGTCGCGACGGTCGTCCAGATGACCGGTGACCAGCCGTACTCGGTCTCCAGCGGGGCCCGGACGCCCTCGTTCGCCAGGCGCTGGAGGTTGGGCAGCTCGCCCCGGGTCCAGAGGTCCTCGATGACCGACCACTCCCCACCATCGAAGCCGATGAGCAGGAGGGGGTGTCCAGCGGGGGCGGTGGCCTCCGCCCGAAAGGCCCAGGCGGCCAGTCCCAGGGTGGCGAGACTCAGCAGGTGACGAGCTTTCATCGGGATCTCCAACACCTGGGAGATATCCCGATTCCGGCGTATACACCTTGTCTACTTTTGACATGTCGAGGCGCAGGCTCCGTGTAATGCTGCGCCCGGTACCGACGGATTGTCCGTGATCCTGTCGCTGATCTGCAGCCTTGGCCTTGCAGATGACACCGGCCTCACAGCCCCTCCACCCGTGGTCGGAGGGGGAGCGGCGCCAGCTGGCAAGTGGCCCGACACCGCGGCCATCGTGTTCAACGGGAACTCCGTCGGATGCACCGGCACCCTGATCGCCCCGGACGTCGTCATCACGGCTGGCCACTGCGTCGGTGGCATCACCCACGTCATCCTCGACTCGACGAACTACTACAACAACGGGGAGAAGATCCGGGTCCGCAGCAGCCACGAGTACTCCAACAGCTGGGGGACCGTGGATGTCGCCGTCCTCGTCCTGGAGGAGGAGACGACCATCGAACCGCGCGTCATCGCGCAGGACTGCATCCTCGACACCTACCTCGCCGACGGCGCGGACGTGCAGATCGTCGGCTACGGCGCGACGGACATCTGGGGCACGGTGTACACCTCGACGCTGATGGAGGCGACCTCGACCGTCGCCGACCATGACTGCACGGACATGTGGCGCGGCTGCAACTACGCCGTCAGCCCGGGTGGCGAGATCGCGGCTGGTGGCGAGGGTGTGGACGCCTGCTATGGCGACTCGGGCGGCCCGCTCTACCTGCTCACGCCGGAAGGCCACTACCTCGTCGGTGTCACCTCGCGCTCCTATGCAAACGTCTACGCACCCTGCGAGGAGGGCGGCATCTGGGGACGACCGGACTATGTCGTCGACTGGATCGAGGAGAAGACCGGACGCAGCATGCCAGCGCCAGACTGTGACGGGGACGACGACCCGGGTCCCGATGACGACGACGACGACGGCGGCGGCTCCGACGACAACCGCGCCCCCGAGCCGGTGTGGGGCAACATCGTCGTGGTCGCTGGCAGCATGGCGCGCACCAGGGTGGTCCCGAACGACCCCGACTCAGAGGACGCCCACAGCTACGCGCTGATCGAGGCCAGCGAGCTCGGCGAGGCCTTCGTCGAGGACGACGGGACGGTCATCGTGCGGCCGGCCAGCTCTGGTGAGGAGGTCCTGCGGGTGAAGGTCACCGACGACGGCGATCCTCCGCAGAGCACCGTCGCCGAGGTGACTGTAGAGGTCATCGAGCCAACCGCAGAAGGGGGAGGCTGCGGTGCGGTTCCCCTTGGCGGCGCGTGGCTGCTCGGGCTCCTGGTCCTCTGGCGGCGTCAGCGCCGGAGCAGCCCGCCGTAGCCGATGCCGAGTGCGTAGAGCGCCTCCCGCCGGAGCTGGCCGCTCCGAAGGCTCCGGAGCAGGCGCCTCGCGACATAGCGGGGCCGCCCATAGAAGGTGCGGTAGGCCGCCTTGGTGTGGGCCTCGAGCTCGGGCCAGGTGAAGTCGGGGTGGTCGTAGAGCCCGTTGTCGGGCTGGTGGATGCTGAAGTCGTACTTCCGAGGATCTCGGATGCTGCCAGCCCACTCCTCGTACAGGGGGGTGCCGGGCAGGGGCATCGTGATGCTGAACTTCGCGAAGTCCACGTCGAGCGAGGCGGCGAACTCGGCGGTCTCTCGGATGGTCTCCTCGGTCTCGCCGGGGAGCCCGACCATGAAGTAGCCGAGGATGGTGAAGCCGTACTTGCGGGCCCAGCCGACGGCGCGGCGCGCCTGGCTGACGGTGGCGCCTTTCTTGATGCGCTTGAGCACGGCGTCGCTGCCGCTCTCGAAGCCGAAGGCGAGGAGGTAGCAGCCCGCCCTGCGGGCCACGCGGAAGAACTCCTCGTTCACGTTCCCGACCCGGATGCCGTTGGTGCAGGTCCAGGGCAAATCCACGTCGCGCCGCAGCATCTCCTCGCAGGTGGCGATGGCTCGGGAGGTGATGGTCGTGAAGGAGTCGTCGACGAGGTTGAAGCCCCGGAAACCGTGGGCCTTTGCGTGCTCCAGCTCGTCGACGAAGCGCTCCGGGCTCTTGCTTCGCCAGTCGCTGCCGAAGACACCCTTCGTGCAGTAGACGCAACGGGCCCGGCATCCTCGGGAGAACTCGAGGTCGGCGACCGGCGCGGTGTGGGCGACGAGCGAGCTCCGGCTGTAGCGAGACAGGTCGAACTGGTTCCAGGCGCCGAAGGCCAGCGCGTCCAGCTCCTGGATGGGCGGCCGGTCGTCGGTGCGTCCGCCGCGCCAGGACAGGCCTCCGATCTCCTCGTAGCTGTCACCATCGACGAGCTGCACGATGCTGTCGTCGCCCTCGCCGCGAACCGCGACGTCGAAGGGGGCGGCCTCGAGGACCTCGTCGGGGCGGGTGGAGGGGTGCACGCCTCCAGCGACCAGCAGCGCGGAGGGGCAGACTTTTCGGGCCAGCTCTGCGATGCGGCGGGCTTGGGGGAAGAGCGGTGTCCGGAAGGTGACGCCGATGATGTCCGGGCTCTCTGCCCCGAGCCGGGCTTCCAAGGCGCCATCCGGCTCGGCTGCGAGGCGCTCGGCATCGAGGTCCCAGATCGTCGCGGTGTGGCCATGGCGCTCGAGGTTCCCGGCCAACAGCGCGAGGTTCAGTGGCGGCGAGAGCGTGATCGCGGCCTTCACTTTCGAGTGCTGGTAGTAGTCCCCCATCGTGGGGTTCACGAGCAGGACGCGCATGCCCCCTCAGGCCGTGTCGGCGGCGAGGTCGCGGTACCAGGCGAAGCTCCGGGCGAGCCCCTCGTCGAGGCCGATCCGAGCTCGCCAGCCCAGGGCCTGGATCTTGGCGGTGTCGAGGGCCTGGTGGGCGATCTCGCCCCTGGGATCCTCCGCGGCGATGGCCGGCTCCTCTCCGCCGCCAGCCAGCGCCCGCAGTCGCCCCACGATGTCGAGCACGCTGGCGTTCTCCCCGCTGGCGATGTTGAAGGCCTCGCCGCGGTGCTCCGCCGCGCGGTCCAGGAGCATCAGCGTGGCCTCCGCGGCGTCGTCCACGTAGGTCCAGTCCCGGGTCATGGTGCCCGTCGAGCGCAGCACAGGGACCTCGCGACGGGCGAGCTGCATCGAGATGCCGGGCACCAGCCGGTCCATGTTCAGGTCGCCCGGACCGTAGAGGTTCCCGCAGCGCGTCACCACGACCGGGCGGCGGAAGTGGACGCCGTAGCTGCGGGCGATGAGGTCCGTGCAGGCCTTGCTCACGTCGTAGGGTGCGCTGGGGTCCAAGGCGGCAGACTCGTTCGTGGGAGTCGCCGCGGCGCCGTAGGCCTTGTCAGAGGAGGCGACCACGATGCCCTCGACGTCCCGGCAGTGCTCGAGCAGGAGCCAGGTGCCGCGCACGTTGGACTCGAAGGTCGACAGGGCGGTGCGGTTCGCGGTGGTGACCTGTGTCTGGGCGGCGAGGTGGAGGACGTGGGTGGGCTGGTACTCGGCGACGAGGCGTTGCGCCGAGGCGAGCTCGCTGCGGACCTCGATGGCTCGATCGAGGTGCCCGCTGCGGTAGAAGCGGCTGCGCGGATCCCGATCACGGACGAGTGCGATGACCTCGTCGCCGCGAGCCAGCAGTCGATCCACACAGGCGGCGCCGAGCAGTCCGGCGGCTCCGCTCACGAGGACGCGACGAGCCATGGGGCACCTCCGTGGTCGTGGATGCGGTTGATCTCGGTGAGATCCCGGGGAGTGTCGACGGAGAGCCAGAAGCCTTCGTGGCGATAGGCGGAGAGCTGCCCGGCCTCTGCGAGGCGGCCGAGGGCGCCGTTCTCCAGCGGCTCGCTCGCGTTCATGTAGTCGAAGGCACCGGGCTCGAAGACGAAGAAGCCCCCGCTGACGTAGTCGTCCAGCTGTGGTTTCTCGCGGAAGCGTGTGACCCGTCCACCGCTGAGGTCGAGGATGCCGAAGCGCGAGGTCGGCCTCAGCGCGGTCACCGTGGCGAGCCGGCTTTCACTCCTGTGATGGGCGTACAGGGCGGCCAGATCGACGTCCGCGACCCCGTCGCCATAGGTGAAGAAGAAGCTCCGATCCTCATCGAGGGCTGGGCGCGCCAGGAGGAGCCTGCCACCTGTCGAAGTGTCGAGGCCGGTGTCCAGGATCCTGACCTCCCAGTCCAAGGGCCGATGCGCCGCGAACCAGTTGTCGATCACGCCTCCGAGGTAGCCCGTGCAGAGGACGAAGCGCCGGTGTCCCTGGTCCGCGTAGCAGCGCATCACGTGCCACAGCAGAGGTTGGTCTCCGACGCTGAGCATCGGCTTCGGGACCCTGCCGCCCGCGGTGCCCATCCGCGTGCCGTAGCCGCCGCAGAGGATCACGACCTGAAGCTGCACCGCCCAAGGATAGCCCCGGTGTGTGACACTCCCCCTCGGAGGTAGGGATGATCAGCCGGGTCCCGCAGATCCGCCGGAGCGATCCAGAGGCGTCCGCGGTCCACGTTTGGGGCGCCGAGTTCGAGGAGTGCGCCGTGGCGTGCGAGCTCGCGGGATGTCCGGTCGTTCGCCTCGAATCGGGCGGCTTCTTCAGCGAGTGGAACGCCACGACCAAGGAGCACGTGCTCTCCGGGCAGTTCCGCGTGGCGCACGAGATCCTCGCCTGGACCGTGGTCACGCTGCGCGAGCTCGGTCGTAGCCTCTTCAAGGCCGTCGTCGTCGACCAGGAAGAGGACGAGTACTCTCGCGATCCCGCCTGGGGGACAGAGGACTTCGGCGAGTCCTACGAGCGGGAGATGGCGCGCGTGGTCGGCGAGTGCGCCCAGCGCATGCGCATCGCGATGCTCGACGAGGTCCTCTCCATGGCCGCCTGGCGCGTCTTCGACCGCCAGCGAGGCATCCTCACCGCGCGCTATGGCCTCGGCGCGCCAGAGCAGTACGGCGAGGTCCAGGCCGTGCTCGACAAGATGGGCGTCGAGGGCGTCGAGCGAGAGCACCTCCGACAGGTCTGGATCGCGTCTCAGGCCTGGTGGTAGCTCAGTCCTCGCTCTTTTTGGTGCGCTCCGGCCCGAAGATGCAGTTCCGGCCTGACTGCTTGGCCTGGTAGAGGTTGCGGTCGGCCTTCACGAAGAGGCGCCGGCCGCTCTTGTACCAGGCGCCGTCGGTGCTCGCGACGCCCAGGCTGCAGGTGATCTCGATGCTGACCCCGGCGAAGACGACCGAGATCTCGCTGGTGAGGACGCGCAGCCGCTCAGCGTAGCGCATCGTGTCGTGGAGCGAGGTCTCTCGCAGCATGAGCACGAACTCCTCACCGCCGTAGCGAGCGAAGATGTCCTCTGCCCTGGCTGCACCCTGGATGACGTCGGCGACCGCCCGCAGCACCTCGTCGCCGGCGGCGTGACCGTGGGTGTCGTTGACCTTCTTGAAGTGGTCGAGATCCAGCACGATGAGGGACAGGGGCGTGCCGTGTCGCTCGGCGTAGCTGAACTCCTGCTCCAGGCGCTCGAGCAGGTACCGCTTGTTGTAGGCGCCGGTCAGGTTGTCTCGAACGGCGGACTCGTAGAGCTGCTGCTGGAAGGACTCGTCGAGCTCGTCCTGGAGGCTGAAGCGCAGGACCATCGAGCCCCCCAGCATGATGCGATCGCCGTCGCGCAAGGTGGGCTGCTCTCCGGCTCCCAGCTTGTGCCCGTTGACGAAGGTGCCGTTGGTCGATCCGTTGTCGGCGATTCGCGCTCCGTCGTCATCGGCTTCGACGCGGGCGTGGATGCGCGAGACGCCCTCCTCCTCGAGAACTACGTTGCACTTTCGGCTGCGCCCGACCGTGTTCTCTCCATCAGCCAGCCGGTGCATCTTGCCGATGGACGCTCCCGACAGGACGATCAGGAAGGCCTCTCGGTCCTCTTGGGAGGGGTCGTAGTGGCGCTTGATCGGGTTGGCTTCGGTCTTGTCGTCGTCTCGCTCTTCCACGAGCCGATCCTAATCCAGCTCCACGGCTGGGATCGGCGAGCCGGGCAGTGTCAGATAGCGGTCTCGCAGGGCTGTGTGGCGAGACTCGAGCGGGATCACGTTGCCGCCGATCATCAGCCACGTCGCCTGGGTCGTCACTTCGAGCGGATCACCGTCCCAGAGCACGAGGTTCGCGACGCGGCCGACCTCGATGGTGCCGCGGTCCTCGACACCGAAGACACGCGCCGGAGCGGCGGTGATCGCGTCGAGGGCGGCTTCGTGCGGGAGACCCTCGCGCACCGCGTTTCCGGCGAGGTGGCGGAGCTCACGGCTGTTGTGCGCGGAGCCGGTCGTGAACATCACCTCGACCCCGGCTGCGTGCAGCAACGCCGCGTTGTCAGCTCGGGCATGGAGCTGGTCGAAGGTGCGGGGACCGTAGAGCATCGGGTCGAGGATCACGGGGACCTCGGCCGCTGCGAGCTCATCTGCCATGAGCCAGGCTTCGGCGCCGCTGCGGAGCACGAGCCGGATCTCCTGCTCGTCAGCGAAGCGCAACAGCGCCTCGATGTCGGAGGCCCGGTCCGCCTGGACCACCAACGGCAGGTCTCCCCGCAGGACCGGCTGGAGGGCTTGGAGGTCGGCCATCGGCAGGCTGAGGTCCCGCAGCTGGTCCCGGTCGTAGGCGCTCTTGGCCCGGGCGTAGGTGCGCGCGTCGTCCAGCTGGATGCGGAGCGTGCCGAGGGAGGCCGCAGCGTGGGCGCCGAGGGCTGTGTGGAGAGCGACGTCCGTATCGACGAGGGCCTCTGCCTGGGTCTGGGCGGCGAGGTCGACCCAGGCCGAAGTGCCACGGATTCCCGAGCCGGTGGGCACGGCCACGGCAGAGGTCACCCCCCCTTGGCGGGAGATGGCGATGACGCTGGAGCGCGGGTCATAGCCGTCGGCCACCCGGTAGCTCGGGTAGCCCCCGGCGATCTCGAGGGTGCTGTCCTCCATGCGCACCTCGACCAGGCCCATCTGGGAGTCGACCTCTGTGAAGCCGTAGGTGAGGACCCTGCCCTCGCCGTCGACGGCCTTGCAGCCGGTGACGTCCAGGTCGCGCCCGAGTCGCTTGATCTCCCCCGCCCGCACGACGACGTCGATGGACTTGGGACCATCCGGCGTGTGGACCGAGGCGCCGGTGATGTGGATGCAGTCGGCCAGGGCGGTGTTCAGCAAGAGCAGGGTCATCGTGGTGCCTCCTGACCGAGCATGAGGTCGCTCCAGGGCTCCGTCGGCTGGGAGCGGTCGTAGCGGAGGACGCCGTCGACGAAGACCATCGAGGCGTGGGTGTAGACGGAGAACGGGTGGCCGTCCCAGACCACGACGTCGGCTCGTTTGCCTCGCTCGAGGCTGCCGACCTCGTCCTCGATGCCGAGAGCCCAGGCCGGGTTCCAGGTGATCCAGCGCAGGGCGTCGTCCTCGCTGATCTCGAGCCCGGCCTCCCAGCCGTAGCGCATGCCCTTGGCCGCCTCCTGGTTCAGTCGCTGGGCGTCGATGGGGGAGTCGCTGTGCACGATCGGACGGCCCCCCGCTGCCTCGTTCATCGCCAGGTTGTAGGGGATGCCGTCGTAGGCCTCCATCTTGAAGCCCCACCAGTCGGCCCAGGTGGAGACGCCGACGTCCTCCTCTGCCAGCACGTCCGCGATCTTGTAGGCCTCCAGCGCGTGGTGGAAGGAGCGGACCTCGAAGTCGAACTCCTCCGCCACCTGGAGCATCGAGAGCATGTCGTCCGCCCGGTAGCAGTGGATGTGGACGAGCACGTCTCCGGTCAGCACGCCGGCCAGGGTCTCGAGCTCCAGGTCGCGCTTCGGCGGCGTCGGCTCATCGCCCTGGCCTCCCTGGAGCCACTCGGCGTGAGCGTCGGCGTAGCGCTCCCACTCGGCGAGGTATTCGGTGGCCTTGGCGAAGGCCTCGCGTTGGCCTCGCAGGTTGCCCATCCGCGTGCTCGGGGCTCCCTTCTTGTTCTCTCCATAGACCCGCTTGGGGTTCTCTCCGCAGGCCATCTTGATGCCGTCGGGAGCGCCCGGGAAACGCATGGCCCGCGAGCCTCGTGTCGGCACCATGTGGACCGTCACGCCGCGGCCGCCGATGAGGTTCGCCGAGCCAGGGATCACCTGGATGGTCGTGACACCACCGGCGACGGCGAGCTCGAAGTTCGGGTCCTGCGGCCAGAGGCTGTGCTCGGCCCAGACCCCCGCCGTGACGGGGGCGCTCGCCTCGTTGCCGTCGCCGTGGGCCTTCGCGCTCGGCGAGGCGTAGACACCCATGTGGCTGTGGGTGTCGATGAGGCCAGGGGTCAGGTACTGGCCTTCGAGGTCCAGCACGACCCCAGAGGTCCGCGGCGGTTCACCCTCGCCCAGCGCCGTGATGCGGCCCTGCTCGAGCACGAGCCAGCCTGGAGACCAGGTGTCTCCAGCGGCGGTCATCACCGTGGCGCCGCGCATGGTCACGGTCTGGGCCTCGGCCGCCGGCAGTGGTTCGACCTGGGCTTTGGCCCGCGCGTCGATAGCCGAGAGCGTCTCCGGAGGACTGTCGGGGAAGCTGTCGAGGACCTCTGTCGAGGGTTTCGGGCAGGCCAGGAACCAGAACAACATGGGGAGTGCCACCTTCACCCAGGTGCTTTGACCCGCCGGGGGGCTCGCAGCCACTCCGATCGCGGATACGCGTGCGATGATGAGGCCGATGGCGGCACGCTCTCCTCTCTCCGCGACCCTTCGCGCGCTGGCCTTGCTCGCGGTCGTGGGCGCTTCGGCGATGGGGGCGGTCGCGATCAGCGGAGCGGCCGAGGCGACGCTGCCCACCTTGCTCCTGCTCGTCGCCGAGCCCCTGGTCTGGGTCATCCTCGTCGCTGCCGCCTTGCACGCCGGGCTCTCTCGCCGGGGCGGGGCGCTGGTCGTGGCGCTGTCCGCCCTCGTGGCCCTCGGCACCGCCGTGCGCCGGCCGCCTCCACACCTGGGTCCGACGGAGGCCTCTGCGGAGGCTGGTCCGACGGTGCGCCACTGCGTTGCAAAGGCCGAGATGCCCCCTCGCGCCCTGCGGATCGCGACGTGGAACGCCGCACATCATCCGGATCGGGCGGCCGCTACAGAGGCGCTGTTGTCCCTCGATGCCGACCTCCTCGTCGTCCAGGAGGTCGACGAGGAGTTCGTCGACGGCATCGCTGGGGCGCTTCAGGACCGGCTGTCCCGGCGCGCTGTCGCGAGCGCGCCCCGGGGCCTGCACGACGCGGACGAAGAGCCGATCGCAGAGGGCCTCTTCGTCCGCGCAGAGGAGCGCTGGGGCCACGGTCTCGTGGTCCGCGACGGCTTCTTCGGCGTCTGCGGAGCGGAGCAGAAGGACGCCTTCGGCATCAGCGTGCCCACCGCTGGCGATCACGAGGCCCTCGCCAGCCTCGCGTTCCCCATGATCGACGATACGGTCATCCCGGTCATGGCCGTCCACCTCGACACACCGGCGCTGAAAGAGGTCGGTGCCTGGCCGGCGCTCATCGGCGGCAGCGCGGAGCGGCTCTCCAGCTTCGTCTCGGCTCTGAACGCGCCCTCGCTGATCGTGCTGGGGGACTCGGCGACCCACGGCACCTTCCGGCGCTTCCACGGGCGCCTGCAGGACGCGGGGCTGCTCGAGGTCCCCGGTCGAGCGAGCTGGCCGACCAACGTCGCGGGCATTCCGAGCCTGCCGCTGTACCAGGTCGATCGCATCTGGCACGGCGCCGCCTGGGAGCTCGAGGACGTCGAGACGGTGCGTATGCCCTCGGATCACATGGCCGTCGTCGCCAACCTCGCCCCGAGGGAGCCGGATCCCGGGTAGGCTGCGCCGTTGTCCGAGGTGTCCCCATGCTTCTCGCCTTGCTCGGCGCTGCCCTCGCCGAGACCCCGACCGATTGCGGGGAAGTCGAGCCCCTGGTCCCGGACATCGCGCTCTTCGATCTGAACCCCGGCTCTACGACCTACAACACCGAGCTCGGCCCTCAGGACTTTCGCGGAAAGAGCATCGTCATCTACTGGGCCCACGCCAGCTGTGGCGTCTGCCAGTCCCATGGCGCGGCGCTCCAGGTCATCTGGGATGAGCACCCCGAGTGGCACGAGGACACCCAGATCCTCATCGTGAACGGCATCGGGTACGAGGCCGACCTCCCGAACTTCACCAGCTCCATGTCGCTCCCGGTCCTGCAGGACGACGTCGAGGACCTCGCCTACGACACCTACGGCGCGAGCAAGTGGTACGTCTACTTCGTCGATGACGAGGGCACCCTGAAGTGGCTCCACTACTACCTCGATGTGTCCGGCTCGGAAGAGGACCGCTTCATCGAAGAGGTCGATCGGCTGCGAGGTGAGCCATGATCTGGCTCCTCATCGCGTGCAAGAACCCGAGCGGAGACAGCCCTGTCGTCGCGGAGAGCGCTGTCGACTCCACCGCGGACACCCACGACAGCGACAGCGTGGAGCCGGAGGCGGGCTGCGGCGAGGAGCGCCTGTCGCTCTCCGGCGAGGTCTGCGTGCTGGAGAGCCCCTGCACGTGGACCGGCGGTCACTCCTACGAGTACTACGGCATGTCCGTGGACGCGGGGGACATGGACAACGATGGCCGGGACGACATCCTCATCGGGGCGCCGGGCCATCGCTATGACGGCACCGAGTCCAACGCGGGCCGGATCGTGCTGCTCAATGGCACCGGCGTCTCGGCGGACGAGCCCGCAGTCGAGCTCTTCGGCACGGTCGCCGGCGGCTACCTCGGCAGCTCCGTCGCGGTGATCGGCGACACCGACGGCGACGGGCATCGCGACATGCTCGTCGGCGCGATGGGGCTGAGCTCGACCCAGACCAACGAGGGCGCGGCCACCCTCATCCTCGGCGGTCCGGAGCTCACGGAGCTCGTCGCAGCCGCGACCTGGACCGGGTCCATCGAATACGGCCGGGCAGGCTGGGACGTCGACGGCGCCGACCTCGACGGGGACGGTCTCTCGGAGCTCTTCGTCACCGGCGGGATCAGGGACGACGAGGACGACCCCGACAGGGGCCGTGTCTACGTGTTCTCCGGGTCCGCGAGCCTGTCGGGCGGGAGCCTCGACGACGCCGACGTGGCCTACGTCGGCCAGGGCTCCGTCGAGGCCTGCGGCCAGGATCTCGCCCACGGCGACTTCGACGGGGACGGTCGCGAGGACCTCGCGATCGGGGCGCCCAACGGCAACGGCTACGACGGTCGGGTGTGGATCATCCCGGGCGGCGGCGACGAGACGGGCGAGGTCGCCATGGCGACCTGGGACGACTACATCGACGGCGAGGTCACCTACGACGCCTTTGGCTTCAAGCTCACCGCTGGTGACTTCGACGGGGACGGGGTCTCGGAGCTGGCGGTCGGAGCGCCGCTGAACGACCAGGCCGACCCCTCCGCAGGCAAGGTCTACGTGTACTCCGACAGGGCCCAGATCGGGAGCTTCCTGGGCGAGTACCACGACTTCCAGCTCGGCACCGGGCTGGGGGCTGGCGACCTCGACGGCGACGGTGACGACGAACTCGTGATGGGCTCTGTCAGCGCCTGGCGCGGGCTCGTGACGAAGGGCGGGCGCGCCTACGTCGCCTCTGCAGAGGACTTCGGCGAGGACATCCCGGTCGCCGAGGTCGATCGCAAGGTCCACGGCGGCAGCGTCAAGGACTACATCGGCGGCGCCTTCGCCGTGGGCGACCTCGACGGTGACGGGCCCGCCGACCTCGTCGTGGGCGGCGGCTACGAGAACTTCGATGGCGGTTACGACGTTGGTACCGTTCACATCTTCTTCGGAGACTGAGCCATGCTGCTCTTCGCACTGTCGACCCTCGCCTGCCGAAACAAGGACTACGAGGACACTGGCCCCCGCACTGACGACTCCTCGCTGATCGACGAGATCGACAACGACGGAGATGGCTCTCCAGCGAGCGAAGACTGCGACGACGACGACGTCTCCGCCTACCCCGGCAACTCAGAGGTCTGCGACGGCGTCGACAATGACTGCAACGGCGACGTCGACGACGGTGTCGGCGACCAGTGGCCCCTCGACGGCGACGGGGACGGCTACGGCGGCGGCGAGACGGTCCAGGCTTGCGACCAGCCCAGCGGCACGGCGGACAACGCGGACGACTGCGACGACTCGGACAGCCGCACCTACCCGGGCGCAGAAGAGCGCTGCGATGGGGTCGACAACGACTGCGACGAAGCGGTCGACGAGGACGTGCAGGAGGCCTGGTACGGGGACAACGACGGCGACGGCTTTGGCGATCCGGACCTGGCTCTCGACGACTGCGACCCGCCGGACGGCTACGTCGGCAACGACCTGGACTGCGACGACAACGACGCCGAGGTCTGGCCGGGCAACACAGAGGTCTGCAACGAGATCGACGACAACTGCGACGGCCTCGTCGACGAGGGCTTGCTGGAGACCTTCTTTCTCGACGGCGACGGGGACGGCTTCGGCACCTCGGAGACGGTCGAGGCCTGCGAGGAGCCCAGCGGCTACGCCTCGGAGGGCGACGACTGCGACGACTCGGACGCCTCGGTGAACCCCGACGCGGACGAGCTCTGCAACGACCTCGACGATGACTGTGATGGCGAGATCGACGAGGACTCGGCCATCGACGCCGAGACCTGGTGGGTGGACGCTGACGGCGATGGCTACGGCGGCACCAGCTACAGCTACACCCAGTGCGAGCAGCCCAGCGGCACGGTCGAGAACTCAGAGGACTGCGACGACCTCGACGAGGACGTCAACCCCGACGCGGACGAGTACTGCGACGGTGCGGACAACGACTGTGACGGCGACACGGACGAGGACGACGCCCTCGACGCCAGCACCTGGTACGCCGACAGCGACGGGGACGGCTACGGCGACTCCTCCACCACCGGCGAAGCCTGCGACGAACCCAGCGGCTACACGGACGACGACAACGACTGCGACGACACGGACTCGAGCGTGCATCCCGGCGCCAGCGAGACGCCGGGGGACAGCACCGACAGCAACTGTGACGGGGCCGACGGCTGCAACGACATCGACTGCGACAGCGTCCCGGACGTCGTCTTCTACAACTACTACGGCGCCTCCGGCTACAGCACGGACAGCACCTGGTACGACGCCAGCCTGACGGGCACCGACATCGACACCGCCGGCGTGCTCGATGCCCGGGCAGAGGACCTCGATCAGGACGGCTACGTCGACCTCGTCATGGCGGGCTACTACGGCGACAGTGGCTACGCCTCCGACTCGCAGGTCTGGTGGGGCAGCGCCAGCGGCTACTCCTCCAGCGACGTGACGGAGCTCGGCACTGACGGGGCCTGGCGCATGCACGTCGCGGACCTCGACGCCGACGGCTACACCGACCTGGTCTTCGGCGGCTACTACGACAGCGGCGGTTACGGCACGACCTCCTGGATCTTCTACGGCTCGTCCACCGGCTACGACGCCTCGGACTCCGACACGCTGACCACCGCCTCCGTCTCGAGCGTCGCCTCGGGTGACTTCGACGGGGACGGCAACACCGATCTCTTCCTCTGCAGCTACGTCGGCAGCAGCTACGTCTACTACGGGCCCGCCTGGACGACCTCGGACACGGTGAGCTCGACCTACTGCTACGACACAGAGGTCGGAGACCTCAACGCCGACGGCTACGACGACGTCGCGACGGCCCGGGCCGATGGGTACTCCCAGATCTACTGGGGCACCTCCAGCGGCATCTCCAGCAGCTACGTCGACACCCTCGGCAGCTACTACTCCCGCAGCCTCGACATCGGCGACGTCGACGCCGACGGCTACGACGACATCGTCGTGAGCGGCTACGCGGGCTCGACCTTCGTGTGGTGGAACTCGAGCGCCGGCTTCTCCACCTCGGTCTACACCGCGCTGAGTGCGACCGGCTGCCACGGGGTCGAGGCAGAGGACCTCGACGGCGACGGCTACCTCGAGGTGATCTGCGCCGTCTACTACGACAGCAGCTACTCGACAAATAGCGTGGTCTGGTGGGGCTCCTCGTCGGGACCGGACGACTCCGACTCCACCGAGCTCGACACCGAAGGCCCCATCGGTCTCGCCATCGGCGACCTCGACGGCAACGGCTACCCGGAGCTGGTCTTCAACAGCTACTACAACGGCAGCGGCTACTCGGGTGATTCGTACATCTACTGGGGCAGCGCCTCGGGGTACGACACGACCGACCGCGACGACATCAGCAAGGGCGGCATCTGGGGCCCGCCGCTGTTGGTGGGTGACACGAGCTGGTAGCTCTGTCCCCTGGCTAGAGCAGCAAGGCCGCGGCCGCGACGAACCCGGCCAGGGCGATCGCGATCGCCAGGATCCAGGTCGCCATGTACGACGGCACCACGGGCACGCCGGGCGGGGAACCGCTCAGGTGCGGAGGCGCGGCGAGGGCTCGCTTGATCTGCCGCTTGGTGCCGGACGAGATCGCGCAGAACCTCCAGCCGTGATGGGGCTCGAAGACGTCGGACTCGTCCAGCTGCCAGACCGGCAGTGCGTCGACGTCGAAGGTGTAGCCGCGGACATGGAGCCGCATGGTCACTGCGCGGTTCATGTCGACGCCGAGGGGGCCTGTCGCGCGGAGGCCGGTCCTGGACAGGTCCAGCACCTGCCACGAACTCCAGGTCGTGGCCTGGCGGACCTCGACCCAGGCGTCGACTGCCTGGCGAGGATGACCGCGACGCTCGGTATCGGCGCTCATGCGCGAAGAGGTTGTCAGACGCGGAGCGAGGTTGTCTTCCGTCCTGCTTTCAGAGGAGGATCCACGCCGCCGCGGCGAGTCCAGCGCCGACCAGCGCGACGGCCAGTATCCAGGCGCTCGTCCACTCGTGTCACAGAGGCCAGTGTCTCTTCCCAGGACGCTGACGAGGGTGGCATGTCACTCTCCTGAGAGTAGAGCGGATAGGCTCTGGTGGTGAGTCACATCCTCTTGATCGATGACGACGCCTCGCTCCTGGACGTGCTGGCGCTCTCCTTCGAGGACGCCGGCTACGAGGTCGTCTGCGCATCCGACGGCGCCTCGGCGCTCGCGAAGCACCGGGCCCGGCCCGCTGCGCTCCTGGTCAGCGACGTCAACATGCCCCACCTCGACGGCTTCTCCCTGTGTCGCAGGCTGCGTGAGTCGGGCGACAACGTGCCCGTGATCCTGCTCACATCACGGGACAACGAGATCGACGAGACCCTTGGCTTGGAGCTCGGCGCCGACGACTACGTCGCAAAGCCCTTCAACACGCGCGTGCTGCTGGCCCGGGTGAAGGCGCTGTTGAGGCGGGAGGCGGCGCGGGCCTCGGACACCAGCGGCAAGCAGGTCACCGCCGGCAGGCTGAGCCTGGATCCGGATCGGCTCGAGGTCCGCTACGCCGAGGCCCTCCTCGTCACGACGGTGACCGAGTTCCGGTTGCTCTCTGCGCTCGCCTCGCGGCCGGGCATCGTGCTGAGCCGCGATCGCCTCATGGAGCTCGCGCGGGGCGACGACTCGGTGGTCGCGGAGCGCATCATCGACACCTACGTCCGGCGCCTGCGCCGCAAGCTGGAGGTCGTCGATCCCGGCTTCGACGAGATCGAGACCGTCATCGGCGCCGGCTATCGGTGGCGCGGCTGAGGCGACCCCGTTCCCTGTGGTGGAGGGCCCTGGCGGTCGCCATCGCCGTCGCCATGGCTCCGATGGTCTTCGTCTGGATCTCGAACCTGGCGGACGCGACGGTCGGGGACCAGATGCTGGAGGAGACCAGCTACGCCGCCGACCGCGTGGAGGCGCTCCTCGACGACGAGGTCAACGAGGCGCGGCTGAGGACACAGATCGAGGGGGTCGCTAGGGCAGGAGCGGTGAGGATCCGCCTGCTCGATCCAGACGGGAACATCGTCCACGACATCGACCACGAGGCCGGCGAGGGGCTCCTGTTCGTCTTTGGCTCGATCTTCTTCGCCGCGGACGACGCGCCGACCCTGGCTGCCTACGACGCTGGTCTCCCGGCGGTCGATCGCCGCCTGGAGGTCAGCATGGCCCAGGCCACCGGGAGCGCCGCCGGTTGTGAGCACAGCCCGGGCGCCAAGCTGCTGGTCTGCTACAGCGCCCGCAGGGTCGAGCGGTCCGATGGGATCTGGGTGATCTACACCCAGGAGTCCTCCCGGCGGGCGATCCGGGCCCTCTACGACCAGCGCTACCAGCTCGCGAAGCTCACGCTCTTCCAGGTGCTCTTCGCCGGCTTGCTCGGGGCCTGGCTCGGCTGGCGCATGGTGAGGCCCGTCGAGCAGCTGAGGCGCCAGGTCCTCGACCGCACCCGCCCCCGTGTCTCGACCCAGCCCGTGGTGCTCGATCGCGAGGACGAGATCGGCGACCTGGCCAGGGCCTTCAACGAGCTCCTCGATGCACTCCGGCAGCGGAACGACGACTACCAGAGCTTCGTAGAGGACCTCGCCCACGAGATGAAGAACCCGGTGGCGGCGATCCGCGTGGCGGCGGAGCGAATGGACGGTCCGCTGGACACCGAGCGCGCCCAGAGGCTCGGTCGGATCGTCAGGGACTCCAGCCAGCGCCTGGATGATCAGCTCACGCGGTTCCTGGAGCTGGCGCGGGCCGAGGCGGGCCTCAAGGAGGTCGCGCGAGAGGAGGTCGATCTCGTCGGCCTGGTCAGGGGTCTCCTCGACATCCAGGACGAGCGCTACTCGGAGCAGCGGCGGTACCTGGACGCGCCCGAGCACGCGATCGTGTTGGGGGCTCCCTCCCAGCTCGAGACCGCGCTCCGGAACATCGTGGACAACGCCTCCTCCTTTGCGGGGCAGGGCGGGGTGGTGCGCGTGCTGGTGGCACCGGAACGCGACTGCTGGGTGGTCACGGTCCGGGACTCCGGTCCCGGGGTCGAAGAGGCCGACCGCGAGCGGATCTTCGAGCGTTTCTTCACTCGCCGGAGCGGACGTGGAGGGACCGGGCTCGGCCTGGCGATGACCCGGGCTGTGGTCGAGGCCCATGGCGGCACGGTGGGGGTGGACCCGCCGCGGGGAGGCGACGCCGCCGGGGCATGTTTCGTCGTGAAGCTCCCCAAGCGGGATTAGAGTCCCACCCGTGATCTCCCACCGCGAGCGCGCCCCCCTCGAGTTCGTACCGGCGGAGGGCGAGACCACCTGGCAGATCCCCAGCGCCTACGAGGGCCGAATACTCGTGGACGTCGTCCACGACGGCGACGTCATTCCAGAGGCATACCTGGCGGACGCACTGGGTCGGACGATCCCGCCAGAGGCCTACACAGGGCGCTTCGTGGCCGAGCGCGACTGGGGCGCGAAGCTCGTCGCCGGGGAGATCTCGCGTTGTCTGGGCCTGGAGGGCTTCTACTCTGTGTCGCTTGCGCGCGTGCTCATGGACTTCGCCCGGTTCCCGGGCAGCACGGCGGGCGTGATGGGGCACCTGCGACGCTTCGCGATCAACCACCCCTTCTCCGCTCTGTTGGGTCACGAGCAGAAGCGCGATCTGCTGGAGACCTGGTACGACGGTGTGTCCGCGGCCTTCGACGGGCGTGTGCGCGGCCGACTCATCAAGCTCGCGGTACACACCTACGACCCCCGGAACCGAAACGGCACGCTGCGCCCCAAGGTCTCCCTGATCAACCGGGTCGACGGCTTCGATCACGACTCGGGGGTCACGCACACGGCCTTCGACCCGATCTATCCGCACATCCTCGGCGAGTTCACGGCTCACCGGGTGCTGCGCGACCGGATCAGCCTCACGCTGGAGCGCAAGGGCATCGGCTGCGGTCACGACTACCCCTACCTGCTCCCGGAGGGCAGTCTGGAGGTCCGAGGCCAGGTCTGGACCTTCTTCGACTGGGTCGGCCGCCGCTTCATCCAGGCTCACCCGGGGACCCTGAGGGAGCCTGCCTTCCACATGGTCTGGGGGATGCTCCTGGACACGAACCACCGGAGCACCGAGAGCGCTGCTCTGCGGGCCTACCTCCACCGCTTCCGCCGGGCCCCTGCTGGTCGGGAGCGGTCCTTCCGAGGTGCCCAGGAAGCCTACGAAGAGGTCTGCGCCTTCGTGCGCAAGGACGACTGGGCCGTGGTGCAGGACTTCCGCTTCAGCCCGGAGCGACCGAGCTTCTTCGGCATCGAGGTCCGAAAGGACATCGTCTGCGAGTTCGGTGCCGACGGAAGACCCAACGGGACGGTCCACGAGGGCGCTCGCGAGATCGCCGAGGCCGTCGCGGAGGGCATCACGACCTACCTGCACGAGGATCGCCCCGACCGCAGCGTCGCTGTCTGACCCCGGTTCACCTCGCGTACACACTGGCTTCGCAGCCCTTTCAGCGGACTGCCCGAGAGCATCCAAACCGGCGCCCTACCTTGACTGGGAACCAAACGGAGTGCTCGTGCAGGTCATTACCAACCTCTTCAACCTGGCCGGCGGCTATACGGTCGAAGGCGAGGACGACGGTCCTGCCAAGCGGGCTCGGCTCCTCATCCAGGCGGCCGTCGCCACCATAGTGCTGGCAGCGATCTACGGCGTCGCAGCTGGGAGCACCGACGCGACGCTGGCGCTGTCGAACATCTACAAGATGCCGATGGTGATCCTGTTGTCGGCCCTGTGCGCGGTGCCAGCGGGCCTGCTCACGTGGCGCCTGCTCGGGGCTCGCCACAAGGCCACCGACCTGCTGATGGGCCTGGCGTCCGCGAACTTCACCGCGGCGCTCGTGCTCGCCGTGCTGGCCCCCGTCGTGGCGCTCTACTACCACACCAGCGGCTACCTCGGCGGCACGCTGGCGATGGGGGCGGTGTACCTCTCCCTGGTCGTCGGCTTGATCATCCTCGTGCGCACCGTCGCCAAGAGGGTGCCCAAGGATGTCGGTCGCATGCACGTCGCGATTCCGGTCCTCGTGATCGTCGGGATCCAGCTCGCGACGCTCGTGCAGTTCATCTACATCGCCTCGCCCATCCTCCCCGAGATCACGGTCTTCGACGGCGGCATGGACGCGATCGTGAACGGGGGCTGAGCGGTGCTGGCGCTCCTGATAGGCCTGGCACAGGCGGAGGTCTCCGTCCTCGACGCCGGCCACCACGGAACATGGACGGGTGACACCATCGAGTGGCGCTCGGACCTCGTGCTCGAGGGCAAGGGCGACTCCCTCTACCTGGAGCTGGCTGCGCCCCTGCCCGCTGGTTCAGAGGTCCTCGACGCCACCCCTGGGACGACGACGACGGTGCTGGACGACGAGGGCCGCATCACCGCGATCCAGATCGAGGACGTCTGGCTCGACGACGTCGTGGTGCTGGAGATCCGCCAGCCCGCGAGCGAAGAGCAGCTTGCGGCGCCGATCGTGGCGAACTCGAGGCTACAGCGGGTGACCTTCGAGGGCTTCTTCTTCGAACCCGGTGACGCCCTGGGGGTGCAGAAGCACCTCCGGCACTACGCCCAGGCCGACGTCGGCGTGAGAGAGAGGCAGGCCCTCGATCGCAGCCTGGGCAGGGCCTCGATCGGGCGGCAGCCGCTGTATGTGGTCGCTGATCCGCGCATCAGTGCGGCGGGCGGTCTGGTCGGCGAGGTCATTCCCCAGGGTCGGCGCCGGGCCAGCGTGGCGCTTGCCACGGGCGGCGCCTTCGCCTTGCTCCTCGGGGGTCTCTTCCTCGCCTACCGGATGCTCGCGGGCGTGGCTCGGAAGGAGGAGGTCGAGGCCTACCTCACGCGGGAGCTCGTGAAGCCAGAGGACCTCGAGCGCATGGGTCTCTGACCGACCACGTGCGCCAAGAGGACCTGTTCAGGGACCCCGCCCTGGCCAGCTGCGGAGACCTCCTCCAGCGGCTCGGCTACGCCGCGTGAACAAGGGCAGCTGAGCGGCGGGTTCTCGCGCCAGGTGTGGATGCTGGCTGGACTCCACCAGCCAGGCGCCGGCCTCGAGCACCTCTTCTTCGGTGGCGCCTCCTCTCAGGCGCACCAGCGTCCCCGGCTCCAGCTCACGGAGCTCGTGTCGATGGTGCAGGACGTGCATCGGCCTGGTCGCGTGGTCTACGAAGCGGAAGGTGATGTCACGGCCGAGGTCCCAGATCACCGTGCCCTTGGGCTCGTTCGCCTCGCTGAACAGGGTGCGCTCCGTGGCTCCTGGCTGGACGACGAGGGCCTCTCCGACCGGGGTGACCTGGCGGGGGTGGATGTGCCCGCAGAGGATGTGGCGGACACCGCCGGGCAGGTGGCGCTCGCGGATGGTGTCGGGCTCGTCCCGGAAGACCAGCCCGGGCACGATGGCTCCTTCGAAGGCCTGGTGGGTGACGAGCAGGTCGACGCCCTTGCCACAGGCGATACGCGAGGCGCGTTTCCAGCGCTCGGCGCGGCGCTGGTAGGGCACGAGCGCCAAGGCCACGCCTGCGATCTCCAGCCTCTGGGGTCGGTCGCAGACCCACAGGTTCGGGGCGCGAAAAGGGAGGCTCTTGACGATACCCCCGCGGTCGTGGTTCCCCGCGATGAGGGCGATCGGCACCCGCTTGGCGGCGCGTGACAGCAGCCGCGCCGCGCCCCGCATCGCGTCGGGGTCCGGACGGGAGCGGTTGAAGACATCTCCCGTGTGGATGAAGAGGTCGACCTCCTCTCGCATCGCAGGCTCCAGCGCGCGAGCGAGCGCCGCCTCGTGGTCCAGCCCTCGCGTCCACCCCTCTGGAGCCCCCTTCACTCGCAGGTGGTTGCCGAGGTGGGTGTCGGTGAGGTGGAGGATCTTCATGGCTCCACCATCACCGGGTGGTGGGCCTGAATCTGTCCGAGTGGATCAGTTCATCAGGGCGCGGCTTCGGCGGCGCCAGACGGCGAGCAAGGGAAGGAGCCAGAGGGCAGCCGGGGGGACGGACGCGCAGCCGCATGAGCGACCATCGGGTTTGTCGCCAGGAGGGATCTCCTCGGTGCCGTCCTCGCCGTCGCAGTCGGAGTCGACGCCGTCGTCGGGGGTCTCGGTCGCCCCGGGGTTCACCTCGGCGTCCTGGTCGTTGCAGTCGTCGCCGTCGGGGGTCGCTGCGTAGCCGTCGGAGTCGGCGTCGAAGTCGTCGTTGCCGTTGCAGTCAGAGTCGACGCCGTCGTACCAGGCGTCGTCCGCGCCAGGATGGACGGTGGCGTCCTCGTCGTCGCAGTCATCACCCTCGCCGCCCTCGTAGCCATCGCCGTCGATGTCGACGAGATCCTCGCCGTCGCAGTCCTGGTCTGTGCCGTCGTAGGGGACCTCTTCCGCCTCTGGGTGGACCTCGTCGTCGGTGTCATCGCAGTCGTAGGCGGCGGTCCAGCCGTCCCCGTCCTCGTCGGTCCAGACATCCGGGTCGGCCTCTGGGCCTCCGAAGGCCCCGATGTCGCTCCGGGAGCCGTCCGGGTCCTCGATGTCCGGGTCTCCCGCGTCGATCAACGGGCTCGTCGCCGAGGGGAACATCGCGCCCCCGCAGCCGTCACCCGGGATCCAGTCCTCCAGGAGGGGGTCCGAGAGCACGGCCTCGTCAGAGGTCCGGTCGAATGACCACTCGTCGGCGGCGATGTCGTTCTCGTACCAGGCGTTGTGGCTGCCGCTGAGCTCCGGGTCCTCGTCGCTGTCGAGGGCGGGGGCGACCGGGTGCCAGGCGAAGAGGTTGTTCACGACCTCCGTCGTGTTCGCGCGGACCGCCAGTCCGGACCCGCCCTCGGTGGCTTCGTTGGCGAGGAAGTGGTTGTTCACCACCGTGGCGTCGCCGCCGTCGAAGAGGTTGACCGCGCCTCCCCAGACCGCGGCGATGTTCTCCGCGAAGACGTTGTTGGCGATGACGTGTCCTTCGCCCCCGGACTGGTAGTCGACGATGGCGCCCCCGTCGCTCATGGTCTCGGAGCCCTTCGCCTCGTTGCCACAGAAGCGGTTGTTCACGTAGCTGACGTCGTCGATGTCGAAGGTCATCACGGCGCCGCCGGTGCCGCCCTCGTTGTCGAGGAAGGTGGAGTCCTCGATGGACCAGCTGCCGCCGCCGTAGCCGTAGATGGCGCCGCCGAAGGACTCGGCGGTGTTGTTGGAGAAGTTGCTCCCGGAGATCTCGAGGGCTGCCCCGTCGTCCACGGGCCGCCAGCGGATCCCGCCGCCGTTGGCTGCCGAGATGTTCCCGTTGAAGCTGGAGTCCTGCACGGTCAGGCTCTCCGTCGAGGAGCTGTACAGCGCCCCACCGGAGCCGCCGATGTTGCCCTCGAAGGCCACGCTGTCGAAGACGCCGTCCCCGGCGTAGAAGCGCACTCCGCCCCCGTAGCCGTCCGCGGTGTTGGAGACGAAGACCGAGCTCTGGACAGACAGGGTCCCGGCCTCTGTGCCGACGAAGACGATGGCGCCGCCGGTGGCGAGGTCGTCGTCGGAGACCCGATCGGCCGAGTTCCCCTCGAAGGTCGAGGTCGTGATGGTCGCGTCGGTGTCCCAGATGGCCAGGGCGCCGCCGTAGTAGGTGGTCACCGAGTTGGACACGAAGCTGGAGTCGCTGATGATGAGGTCGCTCGCGAAGGTGCTGACGGCACCGCCGAAGCCCTCTTCGCAGCTGTTGAAGGCGAAGTCGCAGCCGACGATGGTCGTGCTGCCGTTCTCTGCGCGGATCGCTCCGCCTCGCCCGGTCGCGTCGCCGATGTCGGCCTGGTTCCCCGTGAAGTCGCTGTCCTCGACGTAGAGGTCGCTCGTGTAGGCGTAGATCGCACCGCCCTTCTCTCCGCGTCCGGCGCTGAAGCTGGACCCGGTGATGGTGATGGTGGACCCATAGGCGTAGACGTGGCCGCCGTTGTACTCCTCGACGTCGCTGTCGTTGAAGCTGCAGTCGTCGATGTCCACCGTCGAGCTGAGCAGGTAGACCGCGCCACCGTGGCCAGCGTTGGCGGCCGCTGAGAACGAGACGTCGGAGAGGTCCAGGGTGGCGTTGGTGGCCTCGATCGCCCTGGTGCCGCCTGCTTCGATGGCCACGCCGGAGAGCGTGACGGTCGCATCGTCGACGGAGAGGACGGCGTCGTCGTCGCCGGACAGCGTGGTGCTGCTGGAGCCGGCCCCGACGATCTCCAGGTCGATGGTGATCTCGACCGAGCCGTCATGGCTGCCGGCGGCGAGCTCGATCGTGTCGCCGGATTCGGCCGCCTCCACCGCCGAGGCGAGGTCGTCATGGTCGCCCGGGACGGACAGCGTCGCGGCGGCGGCCGTTGAGATCAGGAGCATGGGCCGAGTCTAGTACACGGGGGTCTTGATCGAATGCCCGCGCCGTTCCTACTCGTCGAGGGACCCGGCGTAGGTCAGCTCGATCGTCGCGCTGGTGAAGACATCCGGGTCGAGCTCGAGCACGAGCCGCTGGGCGGGGACCCACTCCATGACGCGGTTTCTCGCCGTGCCACGCTCCTCCAGGTCGTAGTAGGGGTCATCGAGGACATCGATCATGACGTGCCGCCCGTCGACATTGTAGGTCCCGGTCCACTCGAACGCCCAGTTGTACGGCCCGTCGTCGACCTCGACTGCCGAGCCCACCAAGTCGGGCTCCACCTCGAACTCGGCCTCCCCGAAGAACCACGAGCCGCCGCCATCGCTCCACACCCCGTGGAGATCGGACCGTTGTTCCGGGAACGGACCGCAGGCGAGCATGAGCACCGCCAGGCCGGCGCTCATGCGCATTCCCCCGGGATCCACTCGAGGCGCACGTCGAAGGCGTGAGCGTCCCCCGCCCGTCCCGGTGACGTGAACTCCGCGGACAGGACGTACCGACTGTCCAGCGCCGATGTCCCATCTGGGTTGCACGCCCGAGGCGGACCTCCGGCAGCGCGCGCCCGACCTCTCTCCTCGGCGGCGTGCAAGCACGTCTTGTTGCACATCTCCGGGGGTTCCGGAGAACCCAGGCCGATACGCAACATCCCGTCGCTTTCGGGGCCTGCCTGGCGAGGTGGTGGTGACGCCAGCGTCGCCTTCCCCGGTGCGGCGTGGTGCCGCGGTCGCCGAGCGCCGCTCGAGGCGGTCCCCTGATTCACCGAACGACTCGGGGCGCGCAATCCGGAGGTTCCAGTCAGAACCCCCGTCTCGCTGCACCGACCTACTCTCGGTAGAACGTGAAGGTGTCCAGCGTGATGGGCTCGAAGGGCTTGTCGTTGTGGTCGCGATGGACGCGCGCGATCTGCTTGATGACCTCGATTCCCTTGGTCACCTGTCCGAACACGGTGTGCTTGCCGTCGAGCCAGCGGGTCGCGACCTCTGTGAGGAAGATCTGTGAGCCGTTGGTCTTGGGGCCGGCGTTGGCCATGGAGACGACGCCGCCCTTGTCGTGCCGGAGGCTCGGGTGGATCTCGTCGTCGAAGCGGTATCCGGGGCCGCTGCGACCGGAGCCCTGCGGGCAGCCTGCCTGGATCATGAACTCGGGGATGACGCGGTGGAAGATCCCGCCCTGGTACAGGGAGCGAGAGGTCTTCCCGCCGGCCGGATCGGTCCACTCGACGTTACCGGTTGCCAGTGCCCAGAAGTTCGCGACCGTGCGAGGCGCCTCGGCCTCGTGGAGCTTGATGACGAGGTCACCCATGCTCGTCTCGATCTTCACGAAGAGGTCGCCGTCGCCGGGGACATCGACGGGGGGCGCGGGTGTGTCGGGATTCAGGGCCATCGAGGGCCTCCAGATTCAGGGCAAGTCAATTCAGCCCTCATACGTATTCCGTCGAGGAGTTCAAAACCATGAGCGAACGAAACGGCAGCTTGAAGGGAGTGGGGCGGGGTCACCAAGAGCGTGGTGGACCTCGGCACCGTAGAGGGGCTCACGGAGCTGCGGGATCTGCAGGTGAGCAACGCCTCGGCCCTGGTCGTCGGAGAGACCCTCCCGGCGCTGACCAGGCTGGTCTTCCACGACGTCTCCATCGATGATCTCCCCGGCTGCGACTCCCTCGAGACGCTGTCCCTCGACTCCAGCACCGCTCGGGCGCTCGATGTGTCGCGGTACCCGAGCCTGAAGGCGCTGGCGATCCACGGATCTCCGTGCCCGAAGCTCTCCGGGCTCGCGGCGTCGAAGGTCAGGACGCTGAGCCTTCGGAGCCCAAACGTCGAGCTCGATGGCCCGGGGCGTCGAGGTCGTGCAGGTCGAGGTGTGAATCAGTAGCTGCGCTCAGAGCGCTTCGAGCACCCGCCGGATCTCGATGAGGTCCACGCCGCCTTCGTTCTGGCGCTCGGCCTCGCCCAGGATCTCCAGGGCTTCCTCACGGCTCACGCGGCTGGTCTGGCCTCGCTCGGCCTTCATCGCCTCGGCGTAGCCGTAGATCGCCTCGCCCTTGGTCAACAACGCCGTGTCACCAGCGCTCATCTCGGCGAAGGTCCAGCTCTTCCGGAGCTGCTCGTCCGCGAAGGTCTCCGCGTCCTTCCAGCTCACCTCCACCCCGATCTCCGAGTCCCCGCCAAGCTCCTCGGGCGCGCAGGTGACCAGGCTCATGTTGAAGACCATGGTGTCGTTGGGGGGGATCAGGTCCCTCACATCGGAGTTCATGATCGACAGCTCGTCGACTGTGCTGAGACCGCTCAGACCCGTCAGGTCGACCATCGTAGAGCCTTCGATGAAGACCGACCGCACCTCGACGACAGAGTCGAGTCCCGACAGGGAATCCAGCGAAGAGCCGGTGACCATCAGGTCCTGCCCGGTCGAGCGCAGGTGTTCGAGTCCGGTCAGATCGGTCCCGGACACCCCATCGAACCATGCGTCTTGTTCGACTTCGCACAGGCAACCCAGATCCCCGAGGTCTGCGACATCCCGGACATGCAGCTGACCCTCGACGAAGAGAGACCCGCCCGAATCGCAGACGCCTGTGTCATCCGGCCACGTCAACGTGCTTGGCCATGTGGTCCTGTCAGGCCGGTCACAGTATTCACTGTCGGAGGCTGAGTCTTCGCGCACCCCCGCCTCAGGATCGACGGGTTCGCCATCGCCCGCTGTATCGTTGGGGACCTGACAAGCCAGGACGAGCCACATCCTCATCGACTGGTCACAGATGCGGCAGCGGCCTCTACGTCATGGGAGACGCGATCGACACCGACTGCCGCCCCAGCACATCGCCAAAGAAGCACGGGCACCTCCAGACGATGACGTACGACCAACCACGTCGGCGTGTGACCACAAGCACACGAGGCTCAGCTGGAGGAGGAGCCGTTGCACGTCCGGAAGCGTCGAGCCCTGCTTCCAGGACCGCAGGCACCGATGTCCCGAGAACAGGCAGCACACAGTCTCCGGACCCCCGGATGGCTGGTGATGCTTCGAGGTCGATCGTGATGTCCAACACCAACACGCAGCTGTCCTCGTTGACGGCGAAGCCCGACTCGACGACTTCCAGGTCCACGGTCCCCTTCCAGACCCCCTCCCAACTCGGCGGAGCGACCCCCAGCTGAGGCGAGAAGCGCCGAAGTGGGACTCAGGAAGACCCCCGAGAATCCGGGAACGTGTTCCCCGCGTGGGCCGTTTCGGGCCGTCTTCGGACCCAGCATGCGGACCTAAGCGGCTGGAATCACGTTCGCGTCGATTACTCGACATAGCCCAGACTCCGCAGCACAGAGAGGTCGTCACCCAGCTCGCCTTCGTAGGCGGGAAGCGGCCCCGGGAGACAGGCCACGGCCTCTGGTGCGAGCAGGTCGTGCTCCCCCGGGTCTTCGTCGAGGTCGTAGCGGCCCTCTGCGAGCCAC
>PVBE011517497.1_pt1 | contig 132362 bp, 118 predicted proteins | sample 1631181 | NCBI WGS metagenome assembly PVBE01 (sample SAMN08397723, study PRJNA350692) | Marine metagenome, whole genome shotgun sequencing project. | isolation source: water | place: Pacific Ocean | collected 2012-04
GGCGCGGCGTCTCGTACCGAAGGCTCCCGTCCGGTTGCAGCGGGTTCCCCAACTCCTTCCACGTCCTCGGCCGCTCGTCGCGGTCGGAACTCGATTTCGGCGTCGAACCAGTCTCGGTAGGTGGCTTGCGTGGCTTGCTCATACTCTTCCTTTAACAGGCGCCCCTGTGTCGTCGCAATCCACTCGTCCGGCAACTCGTACGGATCGGTCACGCCCGTGCGCTCCAACTCCGCACCGAAGGCCGCCTGAAGCCGTTCCTCCGCATTCATCCGCGCCCTGTCGAACGCCGGTTGCAAGTGCCGCTCCCACCACGCCTGCATGATGTCGACATCGCTGGCGTCGTCCACGAGGCGGCCCGATAGCCCAAGGCGCTCGCCCAAGGCTGCCCGGCTCCACCCCGTGCTCCTGCTCCAGCAGCGGGATGATGACGTGGGTGTCGCTCACCAGGCTGCCGTCAGGGCGGGAGATGTAGGGGACCTTGCCACTCTTCGTCTTCGGGGGACCGCTGAGCTGGTGTTCCTCGTAGGGGATCTCGACCATGCGCAGCCAGGCCTGCAGCTTCATGCAGAAGGGCGAGGCGTTGGGCAGCCCCAGCAGGGCGGCATCAGGTGGAGTTGGACGGGATCGGGCATTGTTCCGGCCTCTTGTCCGCCTGGATCTACCCCCATTTGCTCGACCACGAGGGCCGCGCCGCTATAGAATCCGCCCATGGCCAACGAGTTCCTCCCGGCTTCCGTCCTCATGACCCTCGGACTGACCGGGTGTGGTCTCTTCGGGCCCTGTCTCAGCATCAACAACCCCAACGCCTGCTTGAGCATCGCCATCGACACCGACTGCGACACCTCCGATCCAGAGGACACCTCCTGCCCCCAGGACACCGCCTCGGGAGAGGCCGCGGAGCAGGCTGAGACGCGCTCCGAGATCACGCGCAAGGTGATCGAGCACGGCGTGTTGCCCGCGGACGTAGCGGACCGGCTCCAGCCCTGAAGAAGGGTCTCCCGCCCTCGGTCATCATGGCTCTGGGCCTCTCTGGCTGTGGCCTCTTCGGCCCCTGCCTGGAGCCCACGCCCTGCCTCTCCGTCGTCGATCCCTGCTCCCAGGACCCGAGACCGCCGGACTGCGGCGAGCCCGTGCCGATCGGACCCTGTCTCGAGCACCACATGCCGCCGGCGGTGTGCCTGAGCGTCGTGCCTCCGACCGTGTGCCTGAAGATCGACTACCCGGAGCCCTGCCTGAGCATCGCTCCGGAGCCAGACCCTCCAAAGGACGACTGCGACCCCGCCACGGACGACGACTGCCCGAGCAGGGACGAGGCCAGACAGAAGGCCAAGGAGGCACTCCCAGAGGACGTCAAGGAGAAGGTCGAGTAGGTGGCCGTCGCCACGGAGAGCGCCCGCCTGGACTTCGAGCTCAGCACCGGCTGCGACCACCGCTGCGCCCACTGCTACAACATCTGGAACGCCGAAGAGGGTGATCCCCAGCACGGCTACCGTCGCCGTGGCCCGCCGAGCACATCCGCGCTGAAAGAGACGATGAGCCGCGCCGTGGAGCAGAGCGGAGCGGTGCACCTCACCCTGACCGGCGGCGAGCCACTCCTGCGCAAGGACGCCCTCGACATCATCGACCACGCCCGGCAGCTCGTACCCAGCGTCTCGCTCATCTCCAACGGCAGTCACATCGACGAAGCCACGGCCAGGGCGCTGCGCGGGGTTCGCAGCGTCCAGCTGACCCTGCTCGCTGGAGACCGGGACCTTCACGACCGGCTCAAGGGCGCCGTCTGCTTCGACGACACGACGCGGGCTGCGATCGCGCTGCGTGACGCTGGTGTTCCCTCCCAGTGCTGCTTCGTGGCGCTGTCCGACAACCGCGGCGAGCTGCGGTCCGTGCTGGAGCTCTGCGTCGCCCTCGACATGGGAAGCCTGAGCTACAACCGCATGAGCCCCGCAGGGGGTGCCATCCACCACTCGCAGCGCCTGATGCCGGATCCTCGGCAGCTCGAAGAGGACCTCGAGGTGGCGGATCGACTGGGCCGGGCATGGAACATCGCGGTCGGGACGGCGATGCCCATCCCCCCGTGTCTCGTCCGCATCGAGCGGTACAGCTGGATCCGCTTTGGCTTCTGCAGCGTCGGATCGAGCTCCCCCAGCCTGGTCGTCGACCCCTGGGGAGATGTCCGCAGCTGCAACCTGTCGGGCCACGTGCTGGGCAACGTGCTCGAGGACGACTGGTCCGAGATCGTGGCTAATCCCTACCTCGCTGAGTTCCGGATGGCCCTGCCGAAAGTCTGTAGTGGATGTGCCTACGAGAAGAGCTGCCAGGGAGGGTGCAAGGAGAGCGGCTTCGCCAGCTTCGGCGCCCTGTCGGAGCTGGAGCCCCTGGTGCGTATGGTCCTGGAATGAAGGCGCCGGCGGTCCTGCTCATCAGCCCGGGCATCCTGCGCTGGGTGGACGGCGACTTCGGCCTGCCACACCTCGTCGCGCTGGGCGGCTACCTTCGCGAGCACACGGGCGTCAGGGTGGAGATCATCGACCTCAACTACGAGGGCGGTGATCACCAGAGCCTGCTGAAGACACTGAACGATCTCCGCCCCTTGCTGTGTATCGGTGTGAGCGTCTACTCCAGCTTCGACTTCACGCGGGTCAAGGCGCTCGCGCGCTTCTTGAAGAAGGCCATGCCAGGCGTTCCGCTGATCGCAGGTGGGTACCACGCCTCGGCCCTTCCAGGGGACCTCGAGCCCTTCGACAGCGTGGTGCAGGGCGAGGGTGAGCGCCCGATGACGCGCGTCGTCGAGACCCTGCTCGGTGGCGGCGTCGTCGAGCCTCTGTATCCACACGATCTCGTAGAGGATCTCGACACGCTCCCGCCCTATGCCTGGGACCTGCTCGATCGCTACTGGCCGAAGGCCCTGCAGCTGGGACGCAAGCTGCAGATCTACTTCTCCCGTGGCTGTCCCTACCACTGCACCTTCTGCATGGAGCGGGCCAAGTCCGGCTACTCCTGGCGGGCCTACAGCGTCGAGCGTGCGCTGGATGAGCTGCGTCGATTGGGCACCTTCACGCCGCTGGAGCGCTGGGTCGTCAACGTGGCGGATCCGCTCTTCGGCTTCCAGCGCTCCTGGCGGCGGGAGCTGCTCGATGGCATCGCCACAGAGGGCCTGCTTCCACGGCAGTTCTGGACGCTCACCCGCAGCGACGACCTCGAAGCAGAGGACGTGAAGCTCCTGGCAGAGGCGCGCTTCAGCATCGGCATCGGGCTCGAGACCGGCAGCCCGCGCATGCACGGGGTGATGCAGAAGGGCAACACGCCGGAGCGCTACCTCTCTGCCATCCGCCGGCTCGCTCGACTTAGCCAGGACAATGGGCTGACCTGGGCCACCAACATCATCGTCGGTCACCCCGGTGAGACCCCCGAGTCCCTGCGAGAGACCCGGGACTTCGTCGAGGAGCTCTTCCTCGGCCAGCCGACCACGCGGGGCTGGCTCAGCGTGGACCCTTTCCGCCTCTACCCGGGGTCACAGGTCCACGAGCAGATGCAGCTCTGGGAGGAAGAGCACGGCAGCCGCTTCCACCAGCCCCGGTGGTGGCGGAGCTGGTACGACGGTCCCTTCCGAGCCGAGCACCTCGACCCAAGCCGGGAGCTGGACTTCGAGGCGCGCGTTCGCTGGATGGGCGAGGCCTACCCGCCGCTGTTGGAGTCCATCCGCCAGCGCTTCGTGAGTAGCGGACGAGAGGTCGACCGGATCTACCGGATGGCCATGGACGAGCAGGTGGCGAACCTCTCGCCCGAGCGCCTACAGAGCGTGCTCCAAAAGGCCCGGAGCGTGCCGAGGGACGCCGGGGTGCGCATCGAGGTCCCAATCGGACTGGCTCTGAAGGACCCCTGGGTGCGCCGCAGGGAGGCCGCGGTTCGCCGGCTCCTGGACCGAGGCGTGCTGCGGACCGCCGAGCTCGTCGAGGCCCTGTTGCAGGAGAAGCCGGAGCACTGGATGCCCCCCGAGCAGGCCCTGCGTGTCCTCGCCGGCGAGGCGACGGAGCCCCACGCCGAGGGTGCCCTGCCCGAGTCCCTCGGGATCGACGCCATCGCCCTGGGGCTGGAGGCCCTGGGTCCGCTGCGCGGCCAGCGGGTGGCGGATCTGGGTGCGGCGAGCGGCTACCTCGCAGCGCTGCTGTGCCGGCTGGTCGGCGAGGGCGAGGTGCTGGCTCTCTCCGGGCTCGGCGACCTCCAGGCCATGCTCCCCCGGGCCAGGGTCGTCGAGCCCCATGCCCTTCCGCTGCCGGAAGAGGAGCTCGACGCCGCCTGGCTCGGAGCGGCCATGCCGCGGTTGCCGGCGGAGCTGAGAGAGCGGGTCGATGGAGGGATGCGCCTGGTCACCTTGCTGGGCCCGCGCTTTCGTGCCCAGGACCTCGTCCTGCTCACGGCCCATGGCGAGCAGCGCCTCGGTCGCGTCAAGGCGCCCGTGATGGGCGGGCGCTGGGGCTGGGTGCCGCTCCCGGCGGCCGGTGTGCCCGCGGACCTGCGCTTCGTGCGCTGGCCGGGGCCCGCGCAGGCCTACCACGTGCTGGCCCACCTCGATCTGGGGGCGGACGCCGCGGGGCTCTACGACCCCGAGCTGCCCTCGAGGCCCTGGGTCGAGCCCCTGCGTCGCGCATACGCAGAGGCCGACAGACCCCTCGTGCTGCAAGGCAAGGCACTGAGGCACCGGACCGTGCCTGCACTGCTGGCGGACCTGCGGAGCTCCGGAGACGGGCTCCAGGTGCTCTTCGCCGATGCCATCGAGTCCGAGGGGCAGGGCACCTGGCCAGAGCTGGAAGAGCACGCCGCGTTGTCCCTCGAGCTCCGACACCTGGCCGGGCTCCTGTGGCAGCACCGCCCCCCGCCCCTGCGCCTGCTGGACTGCCCCTCCCTGGGTCGCCACGGCCGCGCTGGCTGGCTGGATGGGGAGCGCATCGTCGCCGTCAACGCCGCAGAGGATCCGGAACACGTGCTGCAGCAGGTCCTGCACGAGTGGGTCCACACGCTCACCGACTCGCTGGTCGAGGTGGACCACGCCAGGCGAGACACCCGCCTCGGCAGCGAGGGCTTCCAGGTCCACGCGGAGCTGGAGAGGGTCGCCCTGTTGGCGACCGAGGCCATGCTGAGCGAGCGGGCGCCGGAGCACCTGCCAGGCTTCCGGCGGTGGCTGGAGCGAGTCCTGTGAGTCGCACCTTGGTCGGGTCGTCGCCGGGGTCCTCCAACCGATCGGTCTTCTCTGAGGGAGCGGGGCCTTGACGCGTTCTTCACAAGACGAACGCTCGGCTGGATGCCGCATGCTGGATTCGTGGAATACAAGAGTTGATGGTCGGGCTGCTGCTGGTCTTGGCTTGTGATGGTCCCGTGGAGACGACCTCTCCCTCCGTGTCGCCGGGCCCGGAGGACGAGCTGCACGACTCCGCAGACGACTGTTCGGATCCGTCCAGTCCGTGTGTCGAGGCGACACCAGGCCGAAGATGCCGACGTTGTCGACCCAGTCGATGTCGTCCATGCCGGGGATCGGGAAGACCCGGGCACGGGCCCCCGTCGCGATCAGGCTGCGCTTGAAGCGCAGAGTGGTCTCTCCGACGCGGACTGTGTCGGATCCTGTGAAGCGCGCCTCGCCCTGGAACACGTCCACGCCGGCGTCCCTGAGCCGGGCGGCGCTGTCGTGGTGTGCGATGTCCGCCCGGATGCGACGCATGCGCTCCATCGCCGTGCCGAAGTCCACCTCGACCCCATCCACGCTGACACCCATGACTCCACCATGCTGCAGCGCGTGCACGGCGTGGGCAGCGGCCAACACGCCCTTGCTCGGGATGCACCCGAAGTTCAGGCAGTCGCCGCCGAGCATGTGCTTCTCGACCAGCGCCACTGTCGCGCCCAGGCCAGCGCTGCCCATCGCGGCCACCAGCCCTGCGGTTCCGCCTCCGAGCACCACCAGGTCGTAGCGCTCGGCGGGAGTCGGGATCGGCCAGTCCCTTGGTTGGACGTGGGACAGGAGCCGATCCTGGTGGCTCAACAGCAACCCCCTCCCGCATAGTGCCAGGTGCTCCCTGTCACCCTCAGCAGCGGGTTGTCGAGCGCCTCGAAGGCGGCCGCGGTCTTGTCGCAGATCGCGAGCGGGACCTCCGGGATCAGCACGTGGCCGTCGCCGTCGTCGAAGCTGCCCTGGCCGAGCCAGAAGGCCACGCGACCAGTGAAGACGCAGGCGCCGTCGGCGGGCACGGGGCCCTTGATCGCGACGACCTCGATGGACTCGAGCAGGATGTCCTCGTCGATCCCGTAGGTCTCGGCGTCCAGCAGCCGGTAGGGCATCCGGCGGCGGATCTCGATGGTGCCGAAGCCGGCCTCGACGAGGTCCTCGATGTAGCGCTCGTAGCTCGGCGCCCCGGACAGGCAGCGGGCGCGGAGCTCCTCGTCGTCGGCGAGCTTGTCCGGCATCTCGATCGGGGTGATCGGATCGGACAGCACCAGCCGACCGCCGGGCCTCAACACCCTGTGCATCTCGGAGAGCGCTCGCAGCCGATGCTCGTCGGTGAAGATGTTGAACAGGCAGTTCTGTGCTGCGAGGTCGACGCTGTCGTCGGCGACGGGGAGCTCCAGCGCGTCGCCGTCGCGGACGTCCACGAAGTCTGTGGCGAACCAGTCGTTCGTCTCGGCGGCGATCCGGAAGTTCGCCCCTGCCTTGTCTCGCATCTGGGCGACGGGATCTATGGCGATGACGCCCCCTTCTCGCCGCGCGAACCAGGCGAACTGTAGGGCTTCGAGGCCTCCTCCGACTCCCACGTAGAGGATGGTCATGTCCCCGTGCAGGTCCTGCAAGTGCACGGTCGTGCCGCAGCCGTAGTTCATCTCCAGCATCTCGACTGGGACCTCGAGGCCGGGGAGGGCCCACACCGGGCTGGTGGTGCAGCAGAGCTGCGCGTCGGGGCTCGCGGCCGCCTCGGCGTAGACGTCGTGGGTGGTGCGAAGGTAGCTCTCTCGTTGTTCCATGGGTCCCTTCAGGTCAGCGCACCACCGCAGGACGAGCCGGCGCCGGCGGTGCAGCCGAAGCAGTGTGTTCCGACTACGACGGGGCGTCCCTGCCAGTCGTCGATGTCGTCGATGTCGAAGATGGTCGCCTGCGGTCCAGGGACCGGCAGATCGAGCATCTGGTTGAAGTCGCAGTCATAGAGGGCGCCGTCCCAGCCGACGCTCAACAGGTGACGACACATCAGCCCGTCCACCGTGCCCGGGTTGAACGCGCCGGCGAGGAGCTCCATGTACTCATCGTGTCGACCCTGTCGGGCCAGGTCGGAGCCAAAGCGGGCGATCGGCATGTTCGCAATAGCCAGCAGGTTGCTGAACTCGACGCCGAAGTCTGTGCGTAGTCGCTGCTTGTAGTCCCTCTCGAGCCCCTCCTGAGCCGGAGGGAGGAAGGCGCCGCCGGGGTTGTAGACCAGGGTCAGGCTGCGGCTCGTGCCGTAGCCGAGTCGATTCAGGAGCCTCAGCGCCTCGACGCTCTTGTCGAAGACCCCGCGTCCGCGCTGCTTGTCGACGTTGTCGGCCGTGTAGCAGGGCAGGCTGGCGACGACCTCGACGTCGTGCTCGGCGAGGAACTCGGCGGTTCCTTCCTGCCTGGGCTCCCACAGCACCGTGAGGTTGCAGCGGTCGATGACGCGCCGGCCCAGGGCGCGAGCGCCCGCGACGAGGCGGCGGAACCCGGGGTTGAGCTCCGGTGCGCCGCCGGTGATGTCGAGGAGCTCCAGCTCGGGGCTCTTGCCCAGGAGCTGCAGCACGGCCTCGATCGTCGCTCCCTCCATCATCTCGGTGCGGGTCGGACCGGCGTCGACGTGGCAGTGACGACAGGCCTGGTTGCACCGCTTGCCCATGTTCACCTGCAGCCAGCTCGGGCGAGCGCGCCGCAGGGGGCCGACACCATGGACTCTCAGGGTTCGGCCGAAGTCGTGGGTCGTCATGACCACCCAGATGCTCTGTGGGCCCCGGCGATGCAAAGAGAAGACCCTGGACGTGGTCGTCGACCAGGAGGGCGTCGTCCGCTTCGTCGACACCCGCTACGACCCGGACACCATCGAGGCGCTGATCGACGAGCTGCTCTCCGAGTGATCTACAGGCCCGCGCAGTCGGTGGCTTCGATCAGTGGGAGCAGCGCCTCGAGGTGGTTGTCGTAGGCGTCCTCGTCGAGGATCGGCTCCACCTCGAGCTCTCCGGCGAGCTCACCGACGAGGAAGACGCGGTCGTTTGGGATGCCGGCGGCCAAGAAGGCGGTGATGTCGGACTCGGCGTTGCCATAGGCCCAGGCGTGTGACCAGCCCTCTGCGGCCTGATCCGAGAGGACCTCTGTCTTGTACTCGGCCGCGTCGTCGCCGAGCACGCCGTAGCCATCCGAGAGGTAGATGCGCTCTTCGTCGACGGGGAAGTCGTGGGCAACCAGCCAGTCCCGGGTGCCCTCCCACGCCGAGCGGCCGTCGGAGAGCTGGAAGTCGTCGCCCCGGGCCGTGACGTAGAAGACGCCGTAGCCCTGGGCGGCGTAGGCGCTCATCAAGGTGTTGGCCTCCGACCGCATCTCCGGGTCGTAGGTGGCGTCGGCCATCTGGGAGACCCACTCCCCATCGCTGGTCGTCAGGGTCTCGTCGATGTCGGTGACGACCGCCTGGTAGGAGACGCAGGGGCCGCTGTCGGGGTTGGTGCCTGTGCAGGCCGCGAGCAGGAAGAGCATTGGCACCTCTACCTCGCTTCACAGGCTCCTGGCGAGCTGGCCCAGCCGCACGACGGCCTCCTCGGTGCGTGGACCCCAGGGCACGCTGGCGTTGAGTCGGAGGCAGCGCCGGAGCCCGCCAGTGGCCGAGAACATCGGCCCCGGAGCCACGCTGATGCCCTCGTCCCAGGCCCGCTCGAAGAGATCGAGGGCGTCGCCGTCCGGGATCTCCACCCAGAGGAACTGTCCGCCTCGAGGCCGGCTGATCCCCGTGTCGCTCGGGAAGCTCTCTGCGACCGCGGTCGAGATTCGCCGCACATGGTCCCTGTAGGCCCGGCGCAGTCGGCGAAGGTGACGGTCGTAGCCCCCGCTGTCGAGGAACTCGGCCGCCGTGAGCTGTGGAACCGTCGCGCAGGCGAGGCTCGAGACCATCTTGCGCCGGGAGAGCTCGGCGGTGAACCGGCCCCCAGCGACCCAGCCGACGCGCAGCCCCGGGCTCAGCGTCTTGCTCAGGGTGCCGCAGGAGAGCACGATGCCGCCCCTGTCCCAGGCCTTCAGCGAGCGCGGCCGCCGACCGTCGAAGCCAAGGTCCCCATAGGCGTCGTCCTCGACGATCGGTACTCCGGCCCGGCTGCACATCTCGACGAGGCGCCCCTTGCCCTCGTCGTTGACGAGGGAGCCCAGCGGGTTGCTGTAGTTCGGCGCCACCGCCACGGCGTAGACCTCGGGCAGGACCGCCTCCAGGGCGTCGAGGTCGATGCCTCGGCCTGGGTGGCAGGGCACCTCTACGGGCTCGATGCCCTGGGAGCGCAGGATCTCGAGCAGTCCGAAGTAGGTGGGTGACTCCACCGCGACCCGGTCACCAGGGGAGCAGATCGTGCGGAAGCAGAGGTCGAGCGCCTCCTGGCAGCCGGCGGTGATGACGAGGTCATCTGGCGACAGCGTGCAGCCCGTCGCGATCAGTCGCTTCGCCAGAGCCCGTCGGAGCCGCAGGTGACCGGGGGCCATGACGTAGTCGTGGCTCTCTCGTCGCTCCCTGGCCACCCGACCCATCAGCCTGTCGAGCTGCTTCAGTGGGAGCTGGCCAGGATCGGGGAGCCCGCAGCCGAGGCCGACGAGGCCTTCCTGCCCTGCCCTCATCGTGATGCGCACCATGAGGTCGTGGCTGTCGAGGCCCGGTCCGGGCTCGGAGGTCCGAGGCTCAGGAGGCCGCGCGCTCGCCTTGACGTAGTGCCCGGACTGCGGGCGCACCTCGATCGTGCCTCGGTCCTCGAGCAGCCGGTAGGCCTGGAGCACCGTCGAGACGCTCACCCCCCAGTCCTGGCGCAGGCCGCGCACCGACGGGGTCTTCTGTCCCGGGAGCAGGGTCCCCGCGTCCACGAGGTCCTGGAGACGATCGGCGATGTCTTCGTAGAGCGGCATTGGGGCCGAATTGTACCTGGAATGGTGCCAGTAGGGAAGTGTACCCGACACACCTGGAAGAACCCAACTGTACCCCTAACACGTGTAGAGTGCTGTCTCCACCCACAACAGATGCTCGCGCCCAGGCTCTCTCCACGAAGGTCTGGTGTTGCTGCTGGCACCCACCGGCATACTGCGCCTCCCATGGACCCGCTCGTCTACCAGTACGTCGTCGGTGGAGCCGTCTTCGCCGTCGGGATCGGCTTCGCCTGGAAGCAGGGCTACGTCGGCCTCGAGGGCAAGGGGCTGCGGAACCTGATCCTCCTGTTCCTGGGGCTCTTCGCGGTCGCCGGGGTCCAGGCCTGGCTGCAGTACGCCCCGATGGAGGAGGCCGCGGCCGTCCCCTACACCGGCGAGCCCTACGAGCGCACCAGTCTCGGCACGAACCTCGACTACGGGATCATGGTCGGGTACTTCGTCGCGATGCTGGCCATCGGGACGTGGTTCGGCCGGGGGAACACCTCGACGAAGGACTTCTTCTTCGGCGGTCAGCGCTTCTCCTGGTGGCTCATCGCGTTCTCGATGATCGCCACGACGATCGGCAGCTACAGCTTCGTCAAGTACTCGAAGATCGCCTTCGGCTACGGCATCGCCTCGAGCCAGACCTACCTCAACGACTGGCTGTGGGCGCCGCTGTTGATGTTCGGGTGGCTGCCGCTTCTGTACTTCTCGCGGGTCGTCAGCATCCCGGAGTACTTCGCGCGTCGCTTCGGCCCGATGGCCCGCATGGTCTCGACCGCGCTGTTGCTCGTCTACCTCGTCGGCTACGTCGGCATCAACCTCTACACGATGGGCCAGGCGCTCAGCATCCTGCTGGGTTGGCCGGTCTTCTGGTCCGCCGCCGGCGTCGCGGCCGTCTCCGCGATCTACGTCACCTTCGGCGGCCAGACCAGCGTCATCATGACCGACCTGTTCCAGGGCGTGATGCTGCTGGCGACCGGGCTCGTGCTGCTCTTTCTCGGCATCCACTACCTGGGTGGCTTCGAGGACTTCTGGGCCCACCTCCCCCGCGGCCACCGCCAGGCCTACGTCGACTTCAACGCCGACGCCAACTACCCGGCTGTCGGCATCTTCTGGCAGGACGCCATGGCCAACACGGCCATGTTCTATTTCCTGAACCAGGGCATGGTCATGCGCCTGCTCGCGGCCCGCTCGGTCAAGGACAGCCGTCGCGCGGTCGTGACCGTGATGCTCGTGCTGATGCCCATCGCGGCCCTGGTCGTGGCCTCTGGCGGGTGGGTCGCAAAGGCCCTCGTCCACGCCGGCGTGCTCGACCCGACCATCGAGGGCAAGGAGGCCTTCTTCGTCGCCGCCGACTTCCTCGCCGTGCCGGGTGTCTTCGGTCTGATCATGGCCGCCCTCACCGCTGCGCTCATGTCCACCGTCGACACCCTCGTGACCGCTGTCGCTGCGATCGCCGTGAACGACGTCTACGCGCCGCTGAAGCCGAAGTCCACGGACAAACAGCGCCTGGGTATCGCCCGCATCTCCTCCGTCGGCATCAGCGTCATCGGAGTGTTGCTCGTGCCGGTCTTCATGCAGTTCGGCTCGATCTACTCCGCCCACGGCGCCTTCACCGCGGCCGTCACCCCCCCGCTGGTGATCGCCTTGTTGTTCGGCGTCTTCTGGCGCCGCTACACGCCCACCGCAGCGCTCTGGACCATGGTGGGGGGCTCCATCGCGATCTTCGCCTCCGTCGTCTGGCCAGAGCTCATCGCGCCCTTCGCCCACGGCGTGCCGATGAAGGAGGTCGAAGACGGCTTCCTCGCGGGCAAGGACGTCTGGAAGTTCATGCGCGCCTTCTACGGGCTCATCGTCTGCGCCTTCATCGGCGTCGTGGTGACAATGTTCACGAAGGCCCGGCCCATCGAGGACGTCAAGGGCCTGGTCTGGGGCACCGTCAACGACGCCATCGCCTGGTACAAGGGCAGCCCGGGCGAGGAGACCGAGAGCGCCTGGGCTGCAGCGAGGGCCCAGGCTGGCGAGGACGACCGGCGGATCGGGCGCGGGCTGCTGCCGGTGGTCACCCTCGCCAGCGGACTGGCCTCCACGCTCGACGCAAAAGAGGGCGACCTCGTCTACCTCAGCGACGCTCGGGCCTGGCTCGGGGGGCTCAAGGCCTCCCACGCGGTGATCGACGCGATCGACGAGGCGCTGCCTGACGGAACCATCGTCGTCGGTCCCACCCTCCAAGCGGTGCTCGGCGGGGTGGAGCGACCCCTGCGGGTCAAGCGCCTGTACTGATCGGGCGGGCTACGTGTGGGTGCAAGGAGTACCCCATGGACGAACGTGATGAGCCGGCTCGCCCGGTCGACATGATCGCGGACGAGCTTCGTCTGCAGGCCTGGCTTGCCAAGGCAGAGGTCGAGAACCCCAGCGTGCGCAAGCCAGAGAACTTCGAGCGCCTGTCGCTGTTGGCCCTGACCCGAGACGAGCTGCGGCTGCAGATGCACCTCGGCAAGCTCGAGCTACGAGACGGATGGGAGGAGCACGAGGAGCGCTGGCGTCACCTCATGAAGTGGGCCGGTGACACCCGAGAGGACGTCGAGGACAAGGTCGAGGAGACCCTCGAGGCCCTGGAGAGAGGCTACCGCCTCATCCGCCACGGGGGCTGAGGTGCTCGCGGACGCCGCCTGTGTACGCGGCTTCGAGCGTGGCGCAGGTGTCGTCGTCCAGCTCCGGCGGCGCGTGCACGACGAGGTGTACGAAGAGATCCCCGGTGGGTTTGCCCTTGCGGGCGACGCCCTTTTTCTTGAGACGGAGCCTCTGGCCTGACTGCGAGGACGGCGGCACGCGCAGCTTCACGCTGCCGTCCAGCAGGGGGACCTCGACGCGGGCGCCCTTCACCGCCTCGACGACGGTGATGGGCAGCTCGAGGTGGAGGTCGAGGCCATCTCTCGAGAAGACCGGATCCGGCTCGACGCGGATGCCGATGACGAGGTCCCCCGGCGGACCGCCGCCCATGCCGGGGTGGCCCTTGCCGCGAAGGCGGATGTGGCCCCCGTCGGCCACTCCGGGGGGGATGCGGACCTCGAGGTCTCGTCCGTCCACGAAGCTGAGCCGTCGCTGGCCGCCCAGCGCCGCGCAGCGGAAGTCCAGGGAGAGCGTCGCCTGCATGTCGGTGCCGCGGCGTGGCCCCCGTCGGCGGCCGAACAGCTGCTCGAACATGGCCGGATCACCTCCCATTCCACCGGGGCCCTGCCAGCGCGCCTGCTGCTGCCACCGCTGGCGCGCTCGAGCCTGCTCGGCGTCGAAGCCCAGGCGGGTGGAGGCATCTCCGAACTCGTCGTAGAGCTTGCGCCTGGCCGGATCTCCTAGGGTCTCGTGGGCGGCGCTGACCTCCTTGAAGCGCTCCTCGGCCCGCTCGTCGCTCGGGTTCACGTCGGGATGCAGCTCCCGCGCGAGCCTGCGATAGGCCTTCTTGATGTCCTTGTCCGAGGCGTCCCTGGGGACACCCAGGACGGCGTACAGGGACTCCGGCACGCGTCCTCCTTGGCTCTCTACCTAGGCAAGGGCCCGGCCACGACAAGCTGGGCGCTCCCGAAGATCGCCTGTAGCGGCTATACTGCGCGCCTCCATGGAGTTCCTCATGTTTCTCAGCCTCCTGTTGTCCGCCTGCACGCCTGGCAGCATCGTCCTCGGTGGAGGTGGTGGAGACTCGGGCTCCCCCGACGACACCGGCGGCGAGGACCCGCACCCCCACGCTGGCACCTACAGCGGCTCGATCGCCTGGTGGATGGACGACTGGGACTGGGTCATCTGCGACGGCGAGGACATCGACGTCGAGATCAACGCCGTCGGCGAGTTCTCCAGCTCCGGTCTCTGCGTCTACTACGGCCAGTACGATGACTACGACATGGCCATCGAGCTCGACGGCTCGGTGACCGAGGAAGGAGAGGTCACCGGTGAGATCTCCTGGGAGACCTGGGCCATCTACAGCGGCTACGAGCTGGAGACGATCACCGCCGACCTCGAAGGCACCGTCGACGACGGCGAGCTCGACGCCGAGTTCGAGGCCGACGCCTACATGGGCGACTACGGCGACTACCCGGTCAACGGCGCGATCCAGGCCGACCTGGAGTAGGTCGACCCGGCTCGCGAGATCAGTAGCGGTAGTGGCCCGGCTTGTAGGGCCCGTCGACCGTCACGCCGATGTAGGCGGCCTGCTCCTCTGAGAGCTCGGTCAGGTGCACGTCGAACTTCTGCAGGTGCAAGCGGGCGACCTTCTCGTCGAGGTGCTTGGGCAGCGTGACCACGCTCTTGCCGTAGGCCTCTGCGTTCTGGTGCAGCTCGATCTGCGCCATGGTCTGGTTCGTGAACGAGGCGCTCATGACCAGGCTCGGGTGGCCGGTCGCGCAGCCGAGGTTCACCAGTCGACCCTCGGCGAGGATGAGCACGCTGTGGCCAGCTCCGCCGTGGGTGTTCTTGAACTTCCACTCGTGGACCTGGGGCTTGATCTCGATCTTCTCGACCTCGCCGGTCTCCCGCATCGCCTCGAGGCCGGCCATGTCGATCTCGTTGTCGAAGTGGCCGATGTTGCAGACGATGGCGTTGTGCTTCATCTGCTGCATGTGGGCAGCGGTGATGATGTCCTTGTTGCCGGTGGCGGAGACGAAGATGTCCGTCTTGTCGACGACGTCTTCGATGGTCACGACCTCGATGCCGAGCATGCTGGCCTGAAGCGCACAGATCGGGTCGACCTCGGTCACGGAGACCTTGGCGCTCTGGCCACGCAGGGACTGCGTCGAGCCCTTGCCGACGTCGCCGAAGCCACAGACCAGGGCCTTCTTGCCGGCGATGAGCACGTCCGTGGCGCGCATGATCGCGTCCACGAGGCTGTGGCGGCAGCCGTAGACATTGTCGAACTTCGACTTGGTGACGGAGTCGTTCACGTTGATGGCGGGGAAGAGCAGGGTTCCGTTTTCGACCCGCTCATAGAGGCGATGCACGCCGGTGGTGGTCTCCTCCGACACGCCACGGATGGGCTCGGCCAGCTCGTGCCAGAAGCGGTCTCCCTTCTGCTCGCGCACGTCGTGGAGGATCTGGAGCACGCACTTGAACTCCTCGGACTCGGCAGAGACAACCGGCGGGATGGTGCCGCTGACTTCGTACTCGCGGCCGAGGTGGACCAGGAGCGTGGCGTCGCCGCCGTCGTCGAGGATCAGGTTCGGGCCGGTGCCGTCGGGCCAGCAGAGCGCCTGCAGGGTGCACCACCAGTACTCGGGGAGGCTCTCGCCCTTCCAGGCGTAGACCGGGGTGCCGGCGGGGTTTGTGGCGGTGCCGGTGGGGCCGGCGACTGCTGCTGCTGCCGCGTGATCCTGCGTGGAGAAGATGTTGCAGCTGACCCAGCGCACGTCCGCGCCGAGCTCGACGAGGGTCTCGATGAGCACGCCGGTCTGGATGGTCATGTGGAGCGAGCCCATGATCTTGGCGCCGGCGAGGGGCCTGGTGCCCGCGTATTCCTCGCGCAGGGCAGCGAGCCCCGGCATCTCGACGAGGGCCAGCTCCAGCTCCTTGCGGCCGAAGCGCACGGAGTCCTCCGAGAGATCGGCGACCTTGTGGGGGAAGTCCGAGAACAGCGGAAGGAGGGTGTCCATGAAGGTGGTGTCGGGGTTGTTCGTCATCTCTGGCTCCGGAGTCGATAGGCTCAATCCGTTTAGCCGGATGGACAAATGGATTGCAAGCGCTTAGGAAAAAACATGACGGTCTTCGAGCTCATGAGCGCCCTCTCCGAGCCCGTGCGTGTGCGCATCCTGGCCCTCGTGGAGGCAGAGGAGCTCGGCGTGAAGGAGCTCCAGGAGACGCTTCAGCTGCCGCAGTCGACGATCTCGCGCCACCTCAAGGTGCTGGTGGATCGGGGCCTCGTGCAGCGCCGATCCTCTGGCACCCAGAGCCTGGTGCGCCTCGCCACGCTGGACGCTTCGACCGACGCGATCTGGCAGTCGGTGCGGGCTCAGGTCGGCGAGACCCGGGAGGCGGACCTGGCGCGGATGAAGACCGTTCTGTCCTTGTCTCGGGCGGACGGCGAGGACTTCTTCGGCCGCCACGCTTCCCGCTGGGATGCCCTGCGCGAGGACCTCTTCGGCCACGACTTCGTGCTCCCGACGCTCCTGTCGCTCCTTCCCCGCGAGCTCGTCGTGGCCGACCTCGGCTGCGGCACGGGTGCGATGCTCGCTTGTCTCGGCTCGCTGCGGGTCATCGGCGTGGACCGCGAACCGGCGATGCTGGATGAGGCCCGCAAGCGGGTCCCCGAGGCGGATCTGCGCTGCGGACGCCTGGATGATCTGCCGATCGAGGAGGACGAGCTCGACGCGGCGCTGTTGGTGCTGGTCCTCCACCACGTCGAGGACCTCTCGGGGGTCTTCTCAGAGCTCGCTCGGGTGCTCCGAGGGGGTGGTCGTGCCATCGTCCTGGACATGGTCGAGCACGACCGGGCCGAGTTCCGCCGCACGATGGGCCACAAGCACCTGGGTTTGTCCGCGTCCGGGCTCGGCGCGCTCGCGGCGGGCCATGGCTTGGAGATGGTGGGCCAGTGCGAGCTCGCGCGCGCCGAGGGCGCCCTGGGCCCCGCTCTCCAGCTGCTCGTCTTCGAGAAGAAGGGATAGACGGGCGTGGACTGGGTCACGACCTTCTACGCCCGGCAAGGCGAGCTGACAGGCTGCTACTCCGGTGGCGTGCTCGCCCACCATCGCGCGAAGGCTGCCCGCGTGCCCGCCCTCGCTGGTCGCGACGGCGGGCGCGTGCTGGAGCTGGGCGCCGGTGGCGGGCAGATGGCTGTCGCCGTCGCCGAAGGAGGCTTCGAGGTCGTCGCGGTCGAGCTCGTTCCGGCCTCTGCCCAGAGCGCGCGGGAGCTGGTCTCCTCCACCGGGGCGGCGGTCGAGGTCGTCGAGGGCAGCTTCTACGAGGTCGAGCTCTCCGGAGGCTTCGACCTCGTCGTCTACTGGGACGGCTTTGGTGTCGGCAGTGACGAGGACCAGCGGCGCCTGCTGAAGCGTGTGCGGGCCTGGCTCGCCACCGGCGGCGTGGCGCTCGTCGAGGTCTACACGCCCTGGTATGCGGCCCGCTCTGCGGGGCACGGCTGGCCCATGGGCGAGGCAGAGCGCGAGTACGGCTTCGACGCGGAGGGGAGCCGCTGGCTGGACAGCTGGTGGCCGCGCGGGCGACCGGAGGAGGCTGTGACGCAGTCGCTCCGTGCCTACTCGCCGGCGGATCTCGAGCTCCTGCTGGAGACAACGGGTCTCGCGTTGGAGTCGATCCACCCTGGCGGCGGACTCGACTTCGAGACGATGACCTGGAAGGACCCGCGGCCACTGTCCGAGGCGATGGCCTACACCGCCGTGCTTCGCTGATCCCTGGGCAGAAGCCGCGTATCATGTGCCGCTATGCTGTACCTGCTGCTCGGATCCGTCCTCGCCACCGACCTCCGGGTCGACTCCACGGGTAGCTTCGTCGTCGTCAGCATCGACGGCAGGCTCGTCGGAGCCACGCCGATGGAGCTCACCGACATCCCCGCCGGCCGCCACGAGGTCGGCTTCTGGCAGTCGGCGACGGACTCCCAGCCGGTCTTCGTGGAGTACGTGGAGATGGCCGAGGCGGACGCCCTGCGGCTCGTCGTGGATCTCCAGCTGAAGTCGGTCGAGGTAGAGGTTCTCGCCGCCGCCCAGGCTCCGGCCGAGCCGGCCAAGGCCACCGAGGTGGTCGAGGCCCCGACAGAGGCTGTGCCGGAGACGGTTGTCGAGACGGTGGAGACGGCGCCCGAGACGGTTCCGGAAGCCCCGCCGGAGACTGTGGCGGAGACCGCCGCGGAGACCCCGACGCCTGCGGCGCCCGCGAGGAACATCGGTCGCCTGGCGCTGAACTCGGCGGTGACGGCGGTGGGCGTTGGCGCCGCCGGGTTCGCTGGCTACGAATACGTCCAGGCCAGGACCTCCTATGCGGCCTTCCTCGCTGTTCCCAGCGACGATGTCGCTCGGAAGATCTACGAAGAGGAGGTCCAGCCGGCCCGGACCCTCGCCCTCGCAGCGGGGGTCGGCGCCGGATTGGCCCTCGGGACCGCCGCGGGCCTGTGGGTCACCAGCGATCTCACCGTGACGCCCACCCCGGGCGGCCTCCTCGTTCAAGGGAGCTTCTGATGCTTCTCCTCATACTGGCTTGCCTCCCCACCAGCGGTCGCGACTGGGACAGCGGCTTTCCCGAGGCGGACGCCGACGCGGACACCGACGCGGACACCGACTCCGACTCGGACGGTGACTCGGACGCGGACTCGGACTCGGACTCGGACGCCGATGGCGACGGTGACGTCGACCGGGACGGCGATGGCTACGACGAGGACGAGGACTGCGACGACAACGACGAGGACGTGAACCCCGGGGTTCGCTCGGATGAGTGCGACGGTGTCGACAACGACTGCGACAGCGGCATCGACGAGGACTTCGACGACGACGAGTACGAGCCCAACGACGAGGAGAGCACGGACCTGGGGGACCTGACGCCATCTGGGGGCGCGGTCATCGAGGCCTACCAGTTCCCCGAGAGCGACGTCGACATCTTCATCTTCTACCTCGAAGACGGCTGGTGGGACTCCTTCGACTTCAACGTCACCCTCTCCCCGGCCATCAGCGTCGACGGGATCCTGGAGCTCTACTGGTACCCGGACGACGAGACCGGCTGGGAGTTCATCGAACTGGCCGACGCCACCGGAAAGGGCGGCGCCGAGAGCATCTACCGCGACGGGGACGCGTGGTCCTCGGACACGGCCTGGTATGGGGTCATCGTGTCCTCGGGCGACGGCGAGAGCTGCGACGACCCCTACTACTGGGAGCTCGATCTACCCTGAGGTCGGCCCTCAGCGCTCGGCGGTGGCCGTCGACGCCATGTCGGTCTCGACCTTGTCCAGTCGGAACGCCAGCGCGTCGTAGTCCGCGTTGGTGCGAGCCAGGTCGAGCTGCATCTGGAGTGCACCGACCTGGCGCAGCTCTTCTTCTGTGTCGGCGCGCTGCTCGAGCTCCCCGAGACGAAGGGAGAGTTCAGCGGCTTGCTCGTTCGGCCCACAGCCGAGCGTGATAAGGAGAGCGAACATCTTATCCTCCTAGGAAGAGGCCAGATTAACACGGTCCAACGCCCTGATTTACACTCGCCTGACATTTTCCTGATGACAGTCCGGCAGCAGAGGAGGGGTGTCTTCCGGCTCATGTTCCTGGCGCTCGTGGTCTTCGCGCTGACCCTGGCCACCCGCAGCACGGACGAGCGGGAGCCGGGCCCGGAGGTGCCCCAGGTGCCGCCCGAGACGGTAGACGTGAGACCCATCGAGCCCATCGAAGCCCGCGCTCCGAGGACCTTCACCGCCGGCGGCAAGACCCACCTCCACCGGCCGGTAGGCTACCTGGACGAGGGCAGCCCCGAGGTCCTGGGGCCGCTGTCGCTCGAAGCGGCGGTGCGCGCAGTCGAGCCCGCCGTCCAGACCTGCATGCAGCGCTGGTGGATGCTCGATCCGGCGCTCTCCGGCAAGCTGATCGTGGGCTTCGCCATCACCACCGAGGGGCTACAGCAGGTCTGGATCGAGGATCACGAGGGCCTGGAAGAGCCCGTGCTCACCTGCTTTTCCGATGCGATTTGGGGATTGCGCGCCTGGCCTCGGCCAGCGATGGGGGAGACGGTGGTGACCTGGCCGTTTTCCTTCGGCGAGGAGCCGGATGAGGAGTGACTGGGAGGATCTCGACTCGCGGATCCCCGAGGAGCTTCGCGAGCTCGCGCGGAAGTCCAAGCCTCGTCGGGTGCGTCTCTGCCTCGATCTGCTCGACCGGCGCCTGAAGGGAATCACCGTCATCGGCGAGGCCATCCACCGCCGCCACAACGTCTCCGCAATCCTCCGCAGCGCAGAGGCCTTCGGGATCCACGAGGCCCACCTCGTCACCAATGACTTCAAGCCCAGCGTGGGCGCGGCCAAGGGGGCCGAGCGCTGGCTCGAGCTGGTCTTCCACGACACCACGGCCGACTGCTTCGCTGCTCTGCGGGAGCGGGGTCACAGGATCTGGATCGGTGACCTCGGGGAAGGGGCGGTGCCCCCCTCGGAGGTCCCGGTGGACAGGCCCATCGCGCTGTTGTTCGGCTCGGAGCTCTCCGGGGTCAGCCCCGAGGCGCGAGAGGCCGCGGACGGCATCGTGCAAGTGCCGATGCGTGGGGTCACCCAGTCGCTGAACGTGAGCGTCGCGGCTGCTCTGACCCTCCACACCGTCTGCGAGCGCCGCCGCGCCCAGCCTGGCGCCGTCGGCATCGAGGGCGAGGCGCGCACCCGGTTCCTGCGGCGCTTCCTCGAGCGTGAGAGGAGTCGAAGGCGCGCAACCACCGCGCTGTGGGGGGGCTCGGAGTAGCCTCCCAGGCATGTTGCTGTTTTTACTGGCTTGCACGGGCGATGGACCGGGAAGCAGCGAGGCCGACACCGACTCGGACGGGACCGTCGACTCAGAAGACTGCGCTCCCGAGGACTCGGCGGTCCATCCAGGGGCGGATGAGCTCTGCGACGGCATCGACAACGACTGCGACGGGGAGACCGACGGCGCCGACGCGGTCGACATCGTCACCTGGTACGCCGACAACGACGGCGACGGCTACGGCGACGACGAGGGGGCGGTGCAGATCGCCTGCGAGCAACCCAGCGGCTACAGCTCGGAGGCGGGCGACTGCGACGACTCCGACGCGGACGTGACCCCGGCGACGAACTGGTACCCGGACATCGACGGAGACGGCTATGGCGACGAGGCCAGCCCGATCCAGGCCTGCGAGCAGCCAGCCGCTGTCTACATCCTCGTCGGTGGAGACTGCTTCGACGGCAGCGTCGATGTCCACCCGGGCGCCGACGAGTACTGCGACGGCGTGGACTCCGACTGCGACGGGGAGCTCGACGAGGGGGACGCGCTGGACGCCGTCTTGTACTACGTCGACTCCGACGGTGACGGCTACGGCGGTGATGATGGAGCGATCGCTTCTTGCACGCCCTTGTCCGGCTACGGCACCGAGGGCGGCGACTGTGACGACGAGAACGCGGAGGCCTATCCGGGCTCCACGCATCGCGAGGTACCCTTCGACGGCTCCGACACCGACTGCGACGGCAACGACTTCTGTACGGACCTCGACTGCGACGGGCTCCCGGACGTGGTCATTCCCATCCAGTACAGCGGCTCCAGCTACGCAGCGGACTCCTGGGTCTACTTCGGCAAGGGCGACTACCTCACCGACACCGCCAGGCGAGCCCTCCCGACCAACTACGGACGGAACGCCATCGCAGAGGACATCGACGGTGACGGCTACGTCGATGTCGTCTTCGCCCAGTACTACGACGGCTCGACCTACGAGGTCCCGAGCCGCATCTACTGGGGCACCGACGGCGGGCCGCGGGACTCCATCTACACCGATCTCGCCGTCTACGGCGCCTACGACGTGATCGCAGAGGACCTCGACTCCGACGGCGACGTAGACCTCGCCTTCGCGTCCCACTACGACGGGGACTACGAGACCGTCTCCGCGATCTACTGGGGACCGGACTTCGCCGAGGAGAGTCGCACGGAGATCGCCACCACAGGCGCCGTCCGGCTCGGGACCGGGGACCTGGATGGGGACGGGAACACGGATCTCGCCATCTGTCAGTACAAGAGCGACTCCAGCTACAGCATCGACAGCCAGGTCCTGCTCGGACCCGAGTTCGTCGAGTCCGTCGGCCTCGCCACGATCGGCTGTCGGGATGTCCTCATCGATGACCTCAACGGGGACGGGTGGGCCGACGTCGTCTTCGCCAGCCACTACGGCGGCAGCTCCTATTCGACCTCTTCCTACGTCTACTGGGGCTACGAAGGGGGCCCCTCCACCGCATACCGGGCGAGCCTCCCGACCCACGGTTCGGCCGACGTCGAGGTCGGCGATGTCGACGGTGATGGCTGGGACGACCTCGTCTTCAGCGCGTGGATAGCGGGCACCTCGTCCTCGTCGACGGCCTACATCTACACCTACTACGGCAGCTCACTGGGCTTCTCCAGCGAGGTGGTGGACACCCTCGCGCTCAAGTACGTCTGGGACCTCGAGCTCGCGGACCTCGACGGCGACGGCTGGCTCGACCTGTTGACGCCCGTGTACCACACGGGCTCGAGCTACAGCACGACCAGCTACCTCTGGTGGGGTGGCGAGGAGGGCTGGTCCAGCGAGGATCGGACCGACTTCGAGACCTTCGGCTCCGCGGGCTGCGGGGTCGGCGACATGGACTCCGACGGCATGGTCGACCTCGTGTTCGGCTCCTACTACGGCGGGACCTGGTCGAGCCCGAGCGACAGCTACGTCTACTGGTCGAGCGACGACTACTCCGACCCCGACGTGCTCGAGACCTACGGAAACTGGGGCAAGCCGCTCATCGTCGGTTCCAAGACGCCCGAGCTGTAGGCCCTAGGCGACGACGCCCGGGAAGGCCTCGCGCAGCAGCCCGATCCGGGGGTCTCCGCGCTGCAGGCCGGCGCCGAGGTTCTTGACCATGTCCACCATGCGGCCGTCCTCTACGTTGCGGGCGGACAGGGCCTCCAGGTAGCCGTCGAACCAGCCGGGGCTCTTGTTGTTCCGCTTGATTCGGGCGAGGAGTTCACTGGCTCGCTGGGGGTCCTGGCGGTCTTCGAGGTAGAGCTGCGCGAGCATGCGCCCTGCCTCGACGTCGAAGGGGAGGCTGCCACACCGGCCGGTCGTGCAGTTGCTGGTCAGCCCGGCTTCGAGGACCTGCATCGCCTCGAGACGCTTGCCCGCCTTGAGGCGGCAGCGGGCCATCAGCTTGTAGAGCACCATCACCTTCGGGTGGTGGCGGATGGTCAGGCGGGCCACCTCGTCGGCCTCGGCGTGCTGGCCCAGGGACTCCATGAGCATGGCCTTGTTGACCAGCAGCGAGACGTCTGCGCCGTCGCGACGCAGGCTGTCGTCCAGGACCGCCAGGGCCTCTTGCCGTCGGGCCTGTGCAGCCAGCGCGCTGGCCAGCAGGACAGCGGTGTGGGTGTCGCCGATGCGCCTGTGGCCTCCTTCCTCCTTTGCGAAGGCGACGAGGTCGCTCTCTGCCATGTCGGGCATGCCGGCCATCGACGCTGCTCGGGCCCTCTCGAAGCGGGCGACGCTGTCGACAGTGACGAAGCGGCCCAGGACCTCGACGGCGTGCTCGGGAGTGCCGTCCTCGATGGCCAGGACCGCCGTGGCGAAGTCAGGGCCGAGGCCGGCCATGCGCTTGCCGAAGTCCTCTGGGTAGCGCTCTAGCAACAGCGCGAAGCGCAGCCGGGGATCGTCGGGGGGCAGGCTGTAGAGGGGGTCTTCGATCTCCGGCGCGGGTCCGCCCTCGCCAGCCGTCGGTGTCGGGGCGCCCCCGCCGAGAGCACCCCCGAAGACGCCCCCGGGGGACTCGATGGGCCGGCTCTCTGGCGCCTGGTCGCGCTTGGCGGCCTGGCGGACCTCTCGCACCGCGCGCCGAGCCCCGCGCACCTCCGGGTCGCCAGACTCGGCGAAGCTCGCCGCGAGCTCGAGGTGCTCCTTGGCGGCCTCAAGGTTCCCGGCGTTGGCGCAGGCGACGGCCTCCTCGATGTTGCGCTGCTTGAGGCCCTCGTTCGCGGCGCCTCGGAGGCGCAGGGCGCGACTGCCGTCGATGCCGTCGATCTCGTCGCGAGCCATGCGGTACTCGCCGTCCGCGAGCAGGCGCTCGGCCTTCGCGAGGCGATCCTCGGTCGAGGGGAACAGCCAGGACAGCAGACCCATCACTCCTCTCCTTCGGCGAAGAGCTCGTCGAGCGGGCCCCAGCGCCGGTACTCGGTCAAGAAGGCCAATGTACGCGGATCGGCGTGGTCCACGTAGAGGATCCCATCGAGGTGGTCACACTCGTGCTGGATCACGGTGGCGTCGTAGCCCTCGAGCACGATGTCGACCTCTGCTCCGGATCCATCCCAGGCCTGGAGCCTGACCTTGTTCGGGCGCTCTACTGCGCCCCGCATGCCCTCGACCGAGAGGCAGCCTTCGTAGCTTCGACGGAGCTCGTCTGTGAGCGGCGTGACCACGGGGTTGATGAAGCAGTGCAGCACCTCGTCGTCACCGAGCTCGACGAGCAGCAGTCGAACCGGCGTGTGGACCTGGGGTGCGGCGAGCCCCGCGCCGTCGTACTCCTCGAGGGTCTGCTTCATGTCGGAGATGAGCTGCTGGACCGGCGCGGCGCGGATCGCCTCCACCGGGATCGGGTCGGCCAGCACCCGCAGGATCGGGTGGCCCATCTGCGCAACCTTCAGGATCGCCATCGCCTACGCCTAACCGGCTTGCGCGGGTGCGCGGCCGTGCTAACTTCCGCGCCCAATTCGTCTTCGAGGAGAGCAACGTGGCAGACCCGACCGAAAAGTGGGAAGACAACCTCCCGGGAAAAGTCACCATCGACGGGAACACCGTCTCCTTCTACGTCGACAAGGAGTGCATCCTCTGCTCGGTCTGCTCGGACGCCGCGCCGAACAACTTCCGCATGAGCGACGACGAGGACCACGACATCTGCTACAAGCAGCCGGATGGCGAGGACGAGCTGGAGCAGTGCAACGAGGCGATGGAGAACTGCCCGGTCGAGGCCATCGGCGACGACGGCTAGTGCCCCTCGGCTTGCTCCCGTAGAGCCCTGATCTGCGGGTCTTCTGGGATGCCGTCGTCGAGGTTGATCTGACGATCGACGAGCACCCCGCGATCCCAGTCGATGCGCAGCTCACCGAGCCGCGTGGTCTCGTACTGCGCTCGGACCAGGACGGCCTCGTCGATGTCGACGGGCGCGAAGAAGCCCTGGTGCCTCGCGGCGTCGATCACGATGTCCACGTCGCCTCGCCAGACGATGCCGCTGACGGCCTCTGGCATTCCCCAGGTCATCAGGACCACGACATCGGCGTCGAGCTCCTCGATCGCCGCGAGGGCGCCCTCGACCGGGTCGTAGAGGCGCCGTCCGGCCACGAAAGCGATGGATCCTGGAGCGCCGACGGCCACGACGCCGAGGGTGTGGCCGTCGAGCTCGAAGAGGCGGGAGGGCGTGACGCCCTCGACGTTCGCGGAGATTGCCCAGGGGGGGATCTCGTCTCCGAGAGCGGGCAGGTCGTGCACCGTCAGGTTCGCGGCGTCGACCCCCAGGGCCTCGAAGGCCTCGAGCAGGATCCGGTTGTTCTCCGTGGCCTCTTCCCGGTCGTCGAGCCAGTAGCCGTCGAAGAACAGCAGGTGGTGGGCGTCGGTCCGGCGCTCCGATGCGCGCACGTAGGAGGCGACCCTCCCGAGACCGCCCCGCGGGCGCTGGCCGCAACCGCATGGGCCGAGGTTGCCCTCGAGCTCACCCCCGTAGAAGAGCACCAGGTCGGCGTCGACGTTCGAGACGCGCTGCTCCAGCGTGCCCCCGAGGACGAGTTCGCTGCGCTCCCGCTCCACGACGTGTGCTTCCGTCGGTGGAGACTTCGTCAGGGAGTTGGGTGTGCAGGCCAGCCACCAGAGCATGAGGGGATGATAGGTCGGTGGCGATGAAACGGGCGGTCCTCGGCGTTGTGGTGGCTGTCGGCCTGCTGCTCCACGTCGTGCAGCTGGTCGATGGCTGGGACAGGGTGCGCGATGCCGGCCACGGGCGCGACTTCGCCAGCTACCACTACGCGGTGAAGGCCGCGGCAGAGGGCCAGGACCCCTACGACAAGACCGCCCTGTCAGCCCTCGCCAAAGCCGAGGGCACGAGAAACGCGGTGCATCCCTACTTCTACCCGCCGCCGTTTCTGCTCACGATGGCGTGGGTGCTGCCGCTGTCCCTGGAGGCCGCCTACGAGACGTGGTTCTGGCTCGACTCCCTCTTCCTCCTGGCTGCCCTGCTGGCCCTCGTGAAGTGGCGGCCGGGTGTACCAGCCATCGCCATGGGCGCGGTGCTCCTCGCGAGCTTCACACCGCTGATCAACAACCACGTCATGGGTCAGGCGAACCTCCCGGTCGTGGCCCTGGTGGCCTGCGGGATGCTGGCGGAGCGAAGAGGCCGGGGGGTGCTCGGTGGCGTGCTCGTCGGTGTCGCCTGCATGCTCAAGATGAGCCCTGGACTGTTGGTCCTGTGGTGGCTCGTCCGCCGCCAGTTCAGACCGGCGGCTGCTGCCTGTGTGACCGCGGTCGTGCTCACCCTCGCGTCGCTTCCGTTGGTCGGGCTCGATGGCCAGCTGCACTTCTACACCGACGTGCTCCCTGGCCTCGGCGAGGGCGACTACAACGGCCTCACCGTCGAGATCGCCATGTTCGGGAACCACTCGATCCCGAACTTCTTCGCCCAGCTGTGGCCGGGTGGGCGGACCACCCTGTCGATGGCCGCCCGCGTCGGGAGCGGCATCACCTCCCTGGGGCTCGTCGCCGGGGCATTCTGGTGGCTGCGTGAGCCGGCGGACGACCTCGACCACCTCTCGGCGCTGGGCGCGCTGGTGGTGCTGATGCTCGTCGTGCCGGTCTACACCTACGAGCACCACGTCGTCTTCGCCGTGATCCCCTGGGTAGCGGTGGCCTGCGCGGTCTGGGAGGGGCGGCTCCATAGAGGCTGGATCGCGGCCCTGGCCCCTGCCTACGTGGTCGCGGCCTGGCAGCTCAGCCACTGGAAGGTGGTGGCGCTGGCCCAGGGGCCGCTGTCGGAGTGGGCGATGCAGGAAGCGAAGTCCCTCTCGCTGCTGTTGCTGGGCGTCGCCTGCCTGCTATCTGTCAGGCGCTCTCGGTGATCATCACGATGGCGCGGCGCCACTGGACCAACAGGCCTTCGTGCTGTGGCACCTTGGAGAAGAGCTCCTTTCGTGCGCTCAGGATGACGTCGCTGTCACGCTCCTCCGGCTCCTGGCAAGCCCACTGGTACAACATCCAGCGGGCCTCGAGGACTGCCTTGGCGGCCTCGGGCTCGACCTCGAAGGCCTCGACCGGGATCTGGCTCTTGAGCAGCGATCGTGCCGGATCTTCCTCGCACACGGGCCGCTCGGCGACGCGGCTCCTGATCGACGCGACGGCTGGCAGGTGCATGAGATGGAGATCGTCCAGATCCTCCTCCTCATCCGACTTCACGAGCTTCAGCGGTTCGATCATCTCGATGTCCTCGTCCTCGAGGTCGAGAAAACCGACGTCCTGGCTGTCTTCTTCGCTGTCTTCAGTCAGTTCTTCTTCGAACTTCCGGGCGGCATTGGAGCTCATGGGCACCTCGTTCACGCCGGGGATCGGAACGGGGGCTTGACACCCTTAGCCCTCGTCGACACCAGACTGTCGGATGCAGGGCGATCACAGAGGACACCGACATGGTCTGGCTTCTCGCGTGTACGGGCTCCGATCCCGACGACACACCCGACTCCACGGCGGACACTCACGACAGCGTCGCGGAGTTCACGCCTCCGGACTGGTGCCCCGCTCCCGAGTCCGGGAGGCAGGACGTCACCACCACCGACGGCAGCCCCTACTACGTGCAGCATCCCGAGGGTGACGGGCTCGACGCCCCCATCGTCGTCTTCCTGCCGGGCGGCAACGGCAAGGGCGGCGCCAACGGGCACGCGACCGCCTCCTGGGGTGCCTTCTTCGACGGCGACCCCCGGGGCTACCGGCTGGTGATGCCCTATGTCGAGGGCAATGACTACCCCCAGACCGACGTGCCGGATGTCGAGGCGGTGCTCGACGAGGTCCTCGCCTGCTTCGGCGGTGACGGCTCGCGGGTCCACCTCGCAGGGCACAGCAACGGTGGCTACCTCGCCTACAACGTCGTCGGCCCCGATCTCGCCGAGCGCTTCCTCAGCATCACCGGGGCCCCCGCCTACTTCGTGCAGTTCAAGTCCAACAAGCTCGAGGGCCTGGCCTTCCACAACTCCGCGGGCGAGACCGACACCGCCTGGCTCGGCTACATGGAGGACGCTCACGCGCAGCTGGAAGACGCTGGCTTCGAGAGCGAGCTCACGGTCTGGCCGGGCGAGGGGCACACACCGTCAGCCAGCTGGGATGGCCGCGACGGCATGTTCGCGTTCTGGGACGAGCACCAGTAGCGGCGCGCTCAGGTCAGGGCGCTGCTCAACCTGATGAAGTCATGGTCGGCTCCAGCGAGGCGCTCCCTGGCCAGCTCGATGTGCTCGGCTTCTTCGATGCCGATCCAGCGGCGGCCGGTCTGCTCGGCGACCGCAGCGGTCGTGCCCGAGCCGAGGAAGCAGTCCACGACGAGGTCGCCCGGGTCGCTCGCCAGCTCCAGGCAGCGCCGCAGGAGTCGCTCGGGCTTCTTGCCGTACTTGAAGCGCACGCCGCCCTCTCGCGCGATGCCTTCCCAGGAGATGTCGGTCCAGACATTGGTCAGCGGCCGTGAGGCGGTCCGCTTGCCGTCGATGACCCGGACCTGCTTCGCGTAGAAGAGCAGCTGCTGGCCGCGCAGCACGTGCTGGGGCTCGCGTCCCTGGCGCTCCAGGACGTGGACGCGGTCAGGATCGGCCTTGCTCCTCGCCTTGAGAGCCCTGATGGCCTTGCCCGACTTCGTATCGGAGATCGAGGCCAGCCTGCAGACCTGCTCGCAGTGTTCGACGCGGAGCTCGTCGGGGTCCACGCCGCGCTCGCGGGCGACCTCGCCCAGAGGTCGAAAGCGCCAGGCAGTGACGTCGTCGGCGGGGTTTTCGAGCCACATCGAGTAGGCGCGGTCAGGGGGCCTCGGCACGCGCTGGGTGTTCCAGCGGAAGCGCTCACGGTCCTTTGCGTACCAGAGCAGGTACTCGCTGGCCTTGAACAGCCCCCGGTTGACCGTTGAGAACTGAGAGGGCGGTCGCGCATCGATCGTGATGCGGTTGACGAAGTTGGCCTCGCCGAAGACCGAATCGAGCAACAGCCGCAGGCGGTCCATCTCGTTGTCGTCGATCTGGACGAAGAGCGAGCCCTCTGGCGAGAGCAGCTCACGCAACCCACGGGTCGTGCTGCGCATCAACTCCAGCCAGTCCTCTCGGCTCCTGGCGTCGTCGTAGCGCTGGCCGCGACCCGCCTTGTTGCCCGTGTTGTAGGGGGGGTCGATCCATGCGCATCGGGCCCTGCCGCGGAAGGTGGGCAGCAGGGCCTCGAGGGCTTCGCGCGAGTCGCCGTGGACGAGGTGGTTCTTCGCGGGATCGAACATGCGCAACCGGTAACGCCTCGCTCGTGCCCTGGTGTCCAAGGGGGCAGATGTTGAAGCCCCAAGAGGCGCGCTGGCTGTCGGTGGTGGTCGCGGATGACATGGTCCGCGGCGACCGCAGCTCGGCGAACCGGCGGGTCTCCCACTTGCTGCTCGACGACGGCGTCGCGGCGGGGCTGCGGTGCTGGACGCCAGCGGCAACATCTTCGCGGTGGCGCTCTCCGAGGCTGACCCGGAGCTCCAGCCCAGCGCGGCCTGGGGCGTCTTCTCGGGCACCCTGGACAGCGGCGACGCTGCTCGCGCTGATCGACGAGCTCCTCGACTTCGCCCGCATCGACGCTGGCAAGCTGTCACTGGAGGAGGAGAGCTTCGATCTGTTGGAGCTGGTCGAGGACCTCGCGTGGCTGCACGCAGCCAGCGCCCAGCGACGGGGCATCGACCTCATCTGCCGGGTCAGCACAGAGCTCCCGGCGAGGGTCGTCGGAGACGCCCTCCGTGTCCGGCAGGTGCTCACCAACCTCGTCGGAAACGCGCTGAAGTTCACGGCGGTCGGCGAGGTCTCGATTCGCGTTGACGTCGTCACTGAGGGCGAGGAGGACTGGGAGGTCCTCTTCGAGGTCGACGACACCGGCGTCGGCGTGCCAGAGGACAGCCTCGTGGACATCTTCGAGTCCTTCCACCAGGGCGACGGCTCGACGACGCGGCGCTTCGGAGGCACCGGGCTGGGGTTGGCGATCTGCAAGCGCCTGGTCGACGCCATGGGGGGCAAGATCGGCGTCAGCAGCGCCCTTGGCAAGGGGAGCCGGTTCTGGTTCACCGTGCCCTTGAGGCGGGATCCGGCTGCGGTGCGCGCCTCGGCCCGCGCGGTGCCGAGTGGACGTGTGTTGCTCGTGGACGACTGCGGCAGGTCCCGCGCGGCGCTCCGGGAGTACCTGGACGCGTGGGGACTGGATGTCCGAGAGGCGAGCGACTCGTTGGCGGCGCTCTCCGCCCTGGACCGAGCGGACTTCGACCTCATCATCCTCGATGGCCAGCTTCCGGGCGGTGGCACCTTGCTCCGGGCGGGGCAGTCGTCGCTCACCATCCTGCCGATCGACGAGGCGGATCCGAGCCGATCCGACACGCTCGCGCGTCCTGTGCGACGGCGGCAGCTGCGGGATCGAATCGCGGTTCTGCTCTCCGGCGAGCAGGATGAAGAGGTCATCGTCCCGGTCTACGACCACCATCTCCTGGCCCCCCGCATCCTCGTCGCGGAGGACAACCCCACCAACCAGCTCGTGGTGGGACGCATGCTCGAGTCCCTCGGCTGCGAGCCGGTCCTGGTGGACGATGGGGAGGCAGCGGTGGAGGCGCTGCGCGAGGAGCAGTTCGATCTCGTGCTCCTGGACTGCTTCATGCCTGGCCACGACGGCTTCGAGGTCGCCCGGATCGCCCGCACCCAGCTCGGCCTGGACCTTCCGATCGTCGCCCTGACGGCCCACGCCGTGGATGGGAACAAGGAAGCCTGCTTGGAGGCGGGCATGAACGACTTCCTCGCCAAGCCCGTCACGATGGACGCCCTCGCCACCACGGTCGACCGCTGGGTCGGACTCCCGCTGGTCGTGCTGCCGATCGCCTCGTCGAGCTAGGTCTGGCCCATCGAGGCCAAGGCGAGGCGAAGGTCCTCGTCGTCTCGGATCTCCAGCACGTCGATGTTGCCGCCGCAGGCATCGCAGAACTGCTGGTCCGGCAGGCTCCGGCAGCGGGTGCACACGAAGTAGGGGCGCTCCATGTTTCGCAGCCGGTCCTGGAAGTCCGGGTCGAGGGGGACCGCCTGTGCCTGTCGGAACTCGCCGGACTGGGGGTTGCCGTGCACGAGCAGGAGACCCCCGATGATCACGAAGACCAGCCCGATGGCGGGCACCACGATGAAGAAGCCGTTGTTCGCCACGTAGTCGAACGCGGTGAAGCCGAAGAGCCCCGCCGCGATGAGCAGGGAGATCACACCGCCAGTTCGTCCACTCGAGAGCAGGGCGTCCACGAGCGCACTCATGTGCTCACACTACCCCGAGGATCCCGACCTCCACGAGCCGGCGGCAGGAGCTGTCGAGGTCCTCGTCGGCGACGAGGCGAAGGTGTACGCCGCCTCTTCGGCGCGCTTCTTCGGCGAGAGTCGCGCCGAGTCGCTCCAGGCGCTCGAGGTAGCGCTCCACCGTCGGCCGGTCGAGCACCACGTCGACCTCGCCGCCGGTCTCCGCGTCGCGGAGGCGCACGGCACCACCCTCGGGGGGGCGGTCGTCGAAGGTCGACAGGACCTGGACGAGGGCTACACGACCCGCGCGAACCCCGCGCAGCCAGCGCTCGGGACCGTCCGGGACGAGGAAGTCCGAGACCAGCACGAAGAGGCCACCTGAAGAGGTCTCGAGGGCGCCGACGGCTTCGCCCAGAGGACGAACGCCCTTGAAGTCCACGCCCTCGCGGAGCAGGCGCTCCACGCTGATGCGCTCCTCCCTGTCGCCGAGCGCGCGGATCCGCACGTGGAAGCCCTCGGCTGCGGCGCTGCGGGCGAAGAGCGCCGCGAGATCGACGGCGCGCTGGGCCTTGTCCGGGTCGGTCGCCATCGACGCGCTGGCGTCGATGAGGAGGTCGAGGCTCGGGCGGATCTCCTCGCGATAGCGCTTCAACAGCAGCTGGTCGGAGCGGGCGTAGGCCCGCCAGTCCAGGTGCCGCACGTCGTCGCCGGGCTGGTAGTTCCGGTGGTCCTGGAACTCCGTCGAGGAGCCCGTGCCTCGGCCCTTGTGCATTCCCGCGGGGCCGTGGGCCGGCGGCAGGCGCAGGCTCAGGACGTAGCGCTCCGCCAGCGCGGCGGCTTCAGCGCGTGGCCGCACGGTCTCGGGCCTCCTTGCTGGCCAGCCCCAGGCGGCGCAGCCCGCGCACGACGCGCGGCAGGTTCACGAGCGCGGTGACCGCGACGCCGATGGCCAGGATCTCCGGGAGGGACTCGTGGCCATCGATGGCGCGCTCCAGGGTGTGGAAGGGGTTCCCGACGTGCTCGAACTCCTGGAGGTCCCAGTCGCCGATGACCGCGCCGATGACGCTCGGGACGAAGAGGCAGGCCAGACAGAAGACGGGCACGCTGAACACCGCGGCGATGCGGCCCTTCGTCATGTGGGTCCAGCGGTTGAAGAAGGCGGTCGGGAAGCCGACCCCGATGAAGAGGTACGAGGTCGAGATCAGCACCGCCGCCTGGACCTCGTAGTAGTCCCAGTCCAGGACCGCGACCGAGCTCAGCGGTGGCGCGGACAGCAGGAGCACCACGATGCCGGTGAGCAGCGCGCCCAGGAGCAGCACGGCGTGGGAGCCGCCGGGCTGGAACGGAGCCGACAGCAGCGCCCCGCGGCGGGGGACGTCGATCCAGGCCCTCCGACCCATGCGCTCGGGCTCGGTCAGGAAGCCGGTGAAGGGGACGAGCAGGACCATGCAGAGGTAGGCCGTGACGATGGCGATTCCTTCCTCTTCGCTGTGCCCGGCCTGGTCGATGGCGTAGAGCCCGGCGATGGCCGTGAGGCTGACCAGCACCGTCAGGATTCGCAGCGGCCGCGTGCGGTTCTCCTCCGGGTGGGCGATGCGGGCGACAGCCGCGGCGAAGCCGAAGGCCCCCGCGGCGCCTCCGTGGAAGGTGAGGGCCCCCCAGACCCACCAGAACTCGTCGTGGGTGATGGTGTCCGGGCTCGAGATCAGCTCGCTCGCCAGCGCCACTGCGATGCCCACGCACCACAGGAGTCCGCCGCCGAGCACGGTCATCAACAGCACGCGCAGCAGGCGGTTCGTGCCCAGCCACGAGGCCGCTATGGTCACGCAGGACAAGAAGCCGCCGAAGAGCACCACCGTCAGGACGCTCACGCCGAAGGCGGCGATGTCGACCCCCGGGAGCAGGAAGGCCAGCCCGAGGAAGGGCAACAGCGCCAGGAACATCAAGCCGATCTGGACGAGGGACGCCAGGAGCCGGCCGAGCACCACCTGGCGTGGACTCAGCGCCGTGAGCAAGAGGACCTGCGTGCGTTCGGTGTCCCAGTTGCCGCCTGCCGCGAGGAAGGCCTGGAAGGGGACGAGCCCCATGACGCAAGCGGCGAGGCAGAAGAAGACGACGCCGAAGAAGATCTTGCCGAGCTCGTCGGGGTCATCGACGACGCTCAGGAGGAAGCTCCCGGCGAGGCAGGCGATGACCAGCGCCAGGGCGTAGGTCCCCCAGAAGTACTTGCTCCGGACCGCTTGCCGAACCTCCTTGACGAGGATCGGGTTGATCCGGTCGTCGACCCAGGTCAGGACTCCCGAGACCAGGATCACTGGACGTTCCCCTCGGTCAGGGAGAGGAAGACCTCCTCGAGATCGGCCTGCAGAGACCGGAACTCGATGACCTCCAGGCCCCGGGTGATGGCAGCCGCCAGGACCCTCGCGGCTCCCCCCTCGTCCTTCACCGAGAAGACGACCGCGTCCCCGTCGCAGCGCACGTCGTGGACCTCGGGCTGCTCGGCGAGGAAGCGCTCGAGCTCTACGGCATCACCGAGGTGGCGAATCGAGAAGACCGGGTCGGGCTGCAGGCGCTTCTGGATGTCGGTGACCTTTCCGGAGGCCCTGACGCGCCCTTGCTCGATGACCGCGACGACGTCGCAGATCTCGGAGAGCTCCGTGAGGATGTGGGAGCTGATGAGCACTGCCTTTCCGAGCTCGTTGGCAAGCACGGCCAGCAGCTCGCGCAGCTCCACCCGGGCGCGGGGGTCGAGGCCCGCGGCCGGTTCGTCGAGGATGAGCAGGGCCGGATCGTGGAGCAGGGTCACGGCCAGGCCGGCGCGCTGCCGCATGCCCTTCGACAGGGCCGTGCAGTCCTTGCCCACCAGCGGACCCAGGCCAGTGAACTCCACCACGTCGGCGATGGCTTTTCGGCGACCCTTGCCGCGCAGGCCCTGCGCCCTGGCGTGGAAGTCGAGGTAGTCCCCCACCGGCATGTTCGGCTCGGAGGCGTAGGCATCAGGCATGAAACCCAGCTGACGCCTGGCCTCGCGGGGGTGTGTCAGGACGGAGAGACCACCGATGAGCACGTCGCCGGCGTCCGGGAGGTCCAAGGTCGCGGCGATGCGCATCGTCGTGGTCTTGCCTGCCCCGTTCGGCCCGATGAAACCGCAGATCTGCCCGGCTTCGACGTGGAAGGAGACATCATCGACCGCCTTGACGTCACCGAAGGCGCGGTGCAGCTCGCGGATCGTCAGGGCGCGGCTCACGAGTCCTCCATCACGCCGACCACCCAGTGCTCGCCGGCCTCTTCCTTCACCTCGACGCCTTCCGTGTCGAGGAAGGGAGAGGTCTCGATGCGGGCGACGTAGGTCCCCACCGGCCAGTCCATCGCGCGGTCGGGCCAGGGCGAAGGGGTCTTCGTGGCCATCTCGCTTTCCCAGAGCATGGCCAGCTCTGGCTCGAGATCCTCGATTGGTTCGAGGACGGCGCTGTCCCCCTCCTCGAGGTCCTCGATGAGGAACCAGCCCTCGTCCGTCCTCACGATGGCGGTGAGGATGTCGGCTCCGAGCGCGTTGGCGGCCTCGTCACCGACCAGGTCGAGGCGCTGGCGTGCGCTGCCCTCGGACAGCACCACCTGTCGCGTCCCGGTCCTGACGGGGGCGAGATCTCCGCCGAGGACACGTCCCTGCTCCCAGGTGATCTGGGGGTTGAAGTCCCAGTCCGGGGAGACCGGGAAGTGGAGGGTCTCGGCGGCTGGTCGCAGGCCTCCTCGCGGGGAGAAGCCGATGTAGAGCTGGCGCACGTTGTGGGTGGCCGCCGTGTGTGTGCGCTGGTCGAGCATCGTCATGCTGTGGCTCGCGGTGCGCACGCCGAGGCCGTTGTGTGCGATCCCGTAGCCGACCATCACGGCGGTGGAGCTCAGGGCGATGATCGGGGTCGTCGCGAGCAGGCTCGCGGGACGCTTCAGCAGGCGCACGACGAAGGCGTTGACGGGGCCGAGCAGGATCGCGATGCCGAAGATGAGGAGCGCGAAGGCGCCGCGCGGGAGGTGGCCGACCCCTGGGATCACGGGCAGGGCTCCGGGGTCGTTCCCGGTGGGCCCTCGCGGGAGGCGGCGGGACAGCGGGCTGCTCCAGGCGGGCTGGACGACAGAGCGGACGATCAGCGGCTGGTCGAGCTCCTCCTCGCTCAGGAATGCGAGCTGTCCGAGCCCCATCGACCGGCTGTTCAAGCCGGGCAGCAGTCCGGACTCCAGCCAGGGCGTCCAGGCGAAGCGCTCCTCCATCCAGGGCGAGAGCAGATCGTCCGCCGCGGCGAACCCGGGGCCTTCGTCACCCACGACCACGAGGCTGCCGCCGAGGCGGACCCAGCTCGTGATCGGCTCGAGCTCCTCGCGCGCTGGCGTGCCGTCGCGGACATCGAGGATGACGAGCCCGAGGCTGCTGTAGGCCCCCTGGTTCTTGGGGAGGTCCTCGAAGCCCACGGCGCCGGTCGCGTTGATGTCCGACAGCACCAGGCGGTCGACCCAGGCGTAGGTCGAGTCGTAGTCGGGCTCGCTCGCCGAGACGAGGAGCACGCTGCCACGCCCGTCCGTGGAGCGCTCGTAGGGTCCGATGGACGACAAGGAGGTGATCCAGTCGTTGCCTTCGAAGACGGTGAGCGAGTGCTGGGCGGAGTGGTCCAGGTAGCCGGGCAGCAGGAACTCGAGGGTGCGACGCTCCCCGGGCTCCAGCACGACGGTGCGGGAGGTGTTCGCCGAGTAGCCATAGGACTCGATCAGCTCGATGCGGATCTCGCGGGTCGCCTTGGAGCTGTTGTCGACGCGAATCTCGACGGGCACGTAGCCCCGCTCGACCTTCAGCGGCCAGGCGTAGCGACTCTCGATGGCGATGCCGTTGTCGCCGCCGGAGTAGACCTGCGCCGCCATGGCGCCCGCGAAAAAGGCGAAGAGCACTTCTCAGGCGACCTCGCCCGGGAGGGCCTCTGGGAGCTCGTCGACGTGGGCCAGCACCGCCTCGGAGAGGCTCCTGCCGTCGTGCCCGTCGAGCTTGCCGCGGTAGTCGACCACGACGCGGTGGCCCAGGGCGTGCGGGGCGACGGTGCGGACATCGTCGAAGCCGACGTTGGGTCTGCCAGCGAGCAGGGCGTGAGCGCGGGCGGCCTCTGCTATGCCGATGGCTGCGCGCGGGCTGGCGCCGTAGCGCACGTTTCGCTTCACCACGTCCGGGGCACCGGGAGAGCCCGGGTGCGTCGCGTCGACGAGGCGGGCCGCGTAGCGGGCGACGGCCTCTGGCAGGAAGATCGCGTCCACCAGGGCGAAGAGCTCGTCGAGGTGCTCGGAGTCCGTGACCGGTGTGGCCTCCGGGGGACGTCCGCCGCGGCGCTCGCGGATGATGGTGGTGAGCGTGTCGGGACCGACGCGGTCGACGGTGAGCTTGAACAGGAAGCGGTCGAGCTGGGCCTCTGGGAGGGGGAAGGTGCCCTCCAGCTCGATGGGGTTCTGGGTCGCGAGGACCCAGAAGGGAGCTGGCAGGACGTGGGTCTCTCCGAGCACCGTGACGCGGCGCTCCTGCATCGCCTCCAGGAGCGCGGACTGGGTGCGCGGCGAGGCCCGGTTGATCTCGTCGGCGAGCACGACGTTTCCGAAGATGGGGCCCTTGTGGAAGACGAAGCGTCGCTGCCCGTCCTTCTCCTCCAGCACCTGTCCGCCCGTGATGTCGCCGGGCAAGAGGTCCGGTGTGAACTGGATGCGGCGGAAGTCGAGGCCGAGCAGGCCGGCGAGGCCCTTGACGAGCTCTGTCTTTCCGAGGCCGGGCAGGCCCTCGAGCAGCACGTGACCACGGGCCAGCGCGGCGACGACCGTGAGGTGGACCAGCGCCCCCTGGCCGAGCAGGCGCGTGTTGAGACCGTCGAGCAGGCCCTTGGCGAGGTGCTGGCCCCGCTGGACGTCTTCGGGGGAGAGCAGGTCGGACATCTAGTCGTCTTCCGAGTCTGAGCTGAAGAAGGTGGCGACGGCGTCGCGGTGTTGAGGAGCCAGGTCCCGGCGCCAGGTGTTGGCGCCGTGGCTCTGGGCGGTGGCGCGGGCGGCGTCGCCCTCTGCGTGGACGTCGACCTCTGCGTCGGCGAAGGCCTCGCCGAGCAGCATCGTGTGCTCGAGGTCGATGTTGGTGCCAGGTGGCAGGACCGTCGGGGCGAACTGCTCGGAGTGATCCGCGCGCTCGTCCCCGAACTCCAGCGGAGCGGTGCCCGGGCCGCGGGTGATGCCGCCCTCGCCGGGCTCGCCGTTGGCCAGCGCGAGCGCCATCGCGTCACCCTCGCACTCCCCGCCGGGCTGATCGCACTGGCCCTCGCCCTCGATGAGCTGGGCGGACTCGAGGCGCACGCGGCCCTCGTCGATGGCTTTCTGGAGAGCATCGGCCATCGCCTGGGCCTGCTCGGGGCTCATCTGCGGCAGCCCGTCGAGGCCGTCGAGCTTCGAGGCCATCTCTGCGAGCTCCGGCGGCAGCTTGCGGGTCAGACCGGCCGCTGCGAGCTCCGAGAGGGCCTTCTCGATGGACTCCTGGAGCGGGTCGGTGCCGCTGCGTCCGTTGGCCAGGGCGTCCTCGGCGCGCTCGGCGGCCTGGTCCAGCTCCTGCGCCAGCTGCTCGAGGCGCTCTTCGGTCGCGTCGACCGCCTCGAGGTTGGCCTCGCTGGCCTCTGTGGCGTCCGCGAGGTCCTCGATCGTCTCCTCGATCGCCTCGACCTCGTCCTCCTCGATCTCTGCGACCTCTTCGATGGCGTCGAGCTGATCCTCCAGCTGCTCGATGGTCGCGTCGGGGAGTCCCGCTCCGGGACCCCTCGGCAGGTCGCTCACCGGGATGAGGAAGGCCAGGGCGGAAAAGGCGAGACCGGGGATGGGCCATCTCCAGGGGAGGCGCATCGTCGGAGTCCCGCTGGCGCTGGCGATCCAGCGCAGGTCGGGCTTCTCCAGCGCGGTGAGGACGCGCCCGTCACCGCCGTCGAGCCAGGCAGCTGCGGTGCCCTCTGAGACGAAGCGGGTGCGGGCGACGAGCCACGCAGAGGCCGGGACGATCGCCAGCGGCAGGAAGCCGGGCCACCAGGCCTCGCGCAGCCAGAGCCGGAACATCAGGACGACGGCGCCGACGATGAACAGCGCCACCCCCGTGTGGCGAAGGAGCTCGCCGGTGTAGGCCGCCACGGCGATGCGGCGCTGAACGAAGCGGACGTGGTCGCGGAGGCTCACGGGCGAATCCTAATCGCGGGTCGCAGAGAAGACGTGCAAGCTCTGCGGACTCTTTCAGCGCGGGCTGGTTCCATGCCTGACCGACTGGGCTCTCCGGGCTCCTGAAACACCCCCGTCACCTGTGGCGTTTCGCACAGGCCGCTGGGCGTGTCGACTCGATCCCTGGATGCGTGCTCCCAGAGGACCCGCGTCATGGCGTCGTTTCCGCGAAACGGACGGGCTGGCACGCTCCGTGCGGCCCCTGAGCGTGCAGGAGCCGGCTCCTCGGTCCCCGCGTCAAGGAGGCAACATGCCCGCTCTCGATCCCCGCATCCTCGCCGTGCTCGGTGTCACCGCACCGCTGGTGCTCCTCGGGTGCAACAACGGCGACGACTCCGGCGACAGCAACGCCGCCTGCGCGGACGGAATCTCCGCCGACACCCTGAGCTCCAAGGCGGTGAGCGCCGGCCCCACCCTGGACGGGGTGGCCGACGAGGCAGCCTGGGACTGCCTGGACACCTTGGAGATCGACCTCGCCGCCAACATCGTCTACACCCCAGAGGGCGCCCCGGTCCAGGAGGACGGCGGGGTCTGGACGCTGGAGATGTCCCGCAGCCTGACCACCAGCGCCGGCGCGGAAGAGGACGTGCAGTTCGACGACCTTGGCGCCGAGTACCTCTTCGGCGTGGCGGTCTTCGACAACACGCAGATCAACCACGCGGTCCACGACGGCGTGCTGAAGCTGGTCTTCCTCGAGTAGTCGGACGATTAGACCCGCTGGGAGCCGGGGGGGGCTCCCGGCGCCTGCTCTGGGCCCTCAGCCTTCCGGCGTCCACCCGTCGAGGCTGACCGTTGCCTCCAGTAGATCCATGTCTCCGGTGACCTGCTGCAGCTTCTGGTTGCCGAGCTCGAGCTGGCGGTTCATGCCGACGATGAGCAGGCGGCGGAAGACGTGGGCCTCTCCGGTCTGCTCGGCGAGCAGCGCGTAGAAGCGGGTCGCCGGCATGCGAAGGAGTTCGCATCTCCCCTTGGCCTGGCAGGAGGCGCTGCGCTGGGTCCCGTTGACCAGGCCCATGTGGCCGAGCAGCGCCGGGGCGCGGACGATCGCCAGGGGTCCGTCGCCGGGGATGCCGCGCTTGCGGACCTCGATGAGACCCTCCAGCAGGACCCACATCTCCTGGGCGATGCCGCCCTCTGCGCAGAGGTGCTCGCCGTCCTCGAGCACGAAGGCCTCGCAGTCATCCAGGGCGAGCGTCAGCATGCGCGGGTTCATGCCGATCCCGTGGCGGTCCAGGAGGAGGCGCGCGGCGGTGTCGATCATCGGCCCACCTCTCGCAGGAACCTCTTGAGGCGCTGGGCCAGGGTCTCCTGGGGCGCGTCTTCCTCCGGAGGCTTCGCGGCGCGCTGGATGGCGTGGTTGCTGGCGTGGATGCGCCGGGAGAGCATGGCGACGAGGTGGACCTGCATCGAGACCACCGCAGGGTCGGTTCGCCAGTCGTCCAGGAGTGCCGGCGTTATGACCACCGCGGTGCTCTCCACCACCGACAGGACGAGCGCTTCACCGCGGTGACCGTCGCGCATGAGCGCGGTCTCTCCGACCAGCTCGCCGGGCCACACGTCGGCGACGATGCTCTCCACCCCTGGCAGCTTGATGGCCAGGCGGCCGCTGGTCAGCAACAGCGCGTGGTCAGCCTCGGCTCCCGGCTCGAAGAGCAGCTCACCGGGCGCGAAGCTCCTCTCTTCTCCCGAGAGACGACACAGCGCCTGCATGTCGCCCTCGGGGAGGCGTGACAGTCCGCGAATGGCGCCTCGACCCAAGCTCATGGTGCGGGTGTACCACGAGCGAAGACCTCGTCGGCGAGCTCGACCATCGCGCCTCGGAACGCGGGCGCGTGTTTCGGATCGACGAGGCGGGCCCTCACGATCCAGACGTCGCGCTCGCCCGCATCGCGGTGGACCTCTGGGGCGCGATCGGGGGCGAGGTAGGGGGAGAGCAGGGCGAGCTCCTCCAGGGCGTGCCGGACCCGACTCGCGTCATGACAGAGGGGGACGTGGATGCGTACGCGCACGGGGACGAAGCGATCCGGGTCCGTGTGGAGGGTGGCCTCGAGGAAGACCCGGTTCGGGACCGTGAGGAGCTGCCCGCCGTCCTCCAGCAGATCGACGTGGCGCAGCCCGATGGCTCGGATGACGCCCTTGTGCTCGGCCAGCTCCACGCGCTGGTCCACCACGAGGCGGTGCTCGACGACCAGGACCACGCCGGCGACGAAGTCGCGGAGGACATCGCGCGAGGTCCATCCGACAGCAAGGGCCACTCCGATGAAGACATACGCGGGGGCGGGGTTCAGGCCCTGGGGCAGGAGCATCAGGGCGGTGATCAAGACGGCGGACAGCGTGCCGATCCGGAGGCACACGACGGTGCCGCGAAGCAGCAGTGGAAGCAGGCCGCGACTGGGAAGTCGGACCAGGAGCCCTCGCTCGATGCCGCGGGTGGCCAGCAGCATCAGGACTGCGAGCAGGGCGGCGACCAGGGCCTTCCTCAGGCTCGGCTCGGGGGTCACCGGGAGCTGGCGGGCGACCTCCCGCTCGGGCTCCGGAGCGTCCACGGTGGGGGCCGTGGGCGCGACCGCCTCCGGCGCCACCGGCTCCTCGGGTTCGACGGGCTCGGTGAGCTCGGGGAGGGGCTCCTCGGGGACCTCTGGCTGGCCGAAGTCCGGGGGGAGCTCCGGCCCGAAGACCTCGCCGGAGATGTAGGGATCGCCTGCCTCGACGACCCTGCCGGAGAGGGGGTCGATGACGTCGAGTCCGCGCTGGAAGCCCTCGCTTGGGGTGTAGCCGTCGGGCCAGGGGCCCAGGACCCCGCTGCGGCCCGCGTCGTCCTCTGGCGTCACCCACGGGCGCGGCTCGGCGACCTCGACGGGCTCGGTGAGACCGGTGTCCTGGGCAAGGGCCAGAGCGAGCAGGATCATCCCTGGAACCCTCGCTCGACGAGGACCCGGTGCAGCGCCGCGACGAGGTGGTCGGCGAGCACGTAGCGTCCCTTTCGGGTGCGCTCCACGAGGCCCAGGTGGCCCAGCATCGCGAGCTCGGCCCGGGAGCGGTCTTCGTCCTTGCGGAACTGCCGCGCGTGGAGGTGAACGTCGATGCGCCCCTGGCGAGCCAGCTGGCGGAGGGTGAGCAGGGTCTCGTCGCTGAGGCTGCGCAGGGCCGACAGGGGGGTGTCGGGGACGTCCCCGATGACGATGAGGTCGTTGCGCGAGTCGACCTCCGTCGCCGACGCCATCCACAAGGCGAGCGCGTCGGAGAGCACGCCGCCGGTAGCTTCGTGGAGGTGCTCGAAGTAGGCCTCCTCGTAGAGCTCGTCGCGACCGCGACCGCGACCGCGGGCGAAGGCCTCCTTCAGCGACCAGCCCAGGCTGCTCTCTGGGGCCGCGAAGCGCAGGCCGTAGCCGCTCATTCCGTGGCGCTGGAGGATGCTGGAGCGCAGGGCGTGGGGGCTCAGCGGGCGCAGCCGGAGGGTGTGCGGGAAGACCTCTGAGAGCGAGACGACGCGGTCGGCGTAGGCCCACACGGTCTTCTCTATCGACAGCAGGAAGGCGTTGAGACCCTGGTCCTCGACGACCAGCCTGGCGAAGGCCCGCAGGGGCGCGAAGCCGCCGGGCTCGATGGTGAAGAGCCAGTGGGCCCCCTCGACGACGACCACCACGCCGCCGGTCGCCTTGGCTGCGATCTGCTCGATCTCGTCTGGGTCCTCGACGTAGCCGGTGAGCGTGTGGCGCACGACCTTCACGTCCAGCCCGCGCAGCACGAAGTTGACGGCGGCTCCCCTGGTGTCCTGGCCGGCGCCGAGGATCGAGACGCTGCGTGAGGCCCCGGTCTCGTGCCCGGAGAGCACCCGGCGGATCCGGCCCAGCTCCTGCTCGCGGCCCTCGAGCAGGTCGGCGGCCTCCAGGGTGGCGTCGCTGAAGAGCCTGCGGAACACGACCGGCAGCTCGACGGGGCTGACCGGGGCGGTGAAGTCGTCCGGACCGATGGTCTCTGGCGGCGCCTCCGGCAGACCCAGGCGGCGGCGGGCATCCTCGTAGGCCTCTGTACCCATCGTCCGTCTCAGGGCGTCGTCGAGGTAGCTGCCGAGCTCGCCGAAGCTCTCTGCACCTCCGGTGATGATGCGCCGCCGCCGCTCGATCTGCCCGCGCGCCAGGCGACGGCGGACCTCGTCCCAGCGCCCACCGACGAGGAGGTCGTGGAAGCCCTCGATCTGGTCGAAGACGGCGGCCCGGATGCGCTCGTGTGAGAGCCGGCCGAGATTCTCGTGCTGGGTGTGGAGCTGGCCGAGGCGCGCGGCGAAGCGCTCCATCGTCGCCAGCAGCGTCTCCCGGAGGACCTCCCTGGCGCCCGCGGGGACTCGATCCCCCTGGGCGGCCACGACGCCCAGCTCGGTGTGGGCGAGCTCGACGTTGAAGCTGAGGCTGCGCTGGAGCTCCTCGGCGGCCCGCACGATGACCTCGACCTCCTTCAGGAGCTGCTCGAGGATCAGCGACAGGTCCCGCCCGACCTCGGCGTCGAGGTAGCCGGTCGCGAGCTCGCGGAAGGGGATGTCCTCCAGCCGGGGCGGGGCGGGCAGGCGGCGTCCGGTGAGCCCCGGGGGGTTCAGGGCGACCTGGAAGTGGTCGGTGAGGTGGTCCACGCCGTCGGCGAGCGCATCTCGCAGGGGCTCCACAACGGACTCGCTGCGGAGGCTGTCCCGCATCGCCTCGGCGATCGACAGGGCGTCCTCGATCACGTGCAGCGTGGGCTCGCAGCAGGCCTCGATCCTCGAGAGCATCGGGTCCGGACCGAGCTCCTCTTCGAGCACACCCACCAGCGTCTCGATCCCGGAGTCCAGTCCGGTGACGATGCGCCCGAGCTGGACCACGACGCGCCCGTGGAGCTCCCGCTCCAGCTGGTGCCCGTGCTGGTCGACGGCGTCCTCGGCCAGGTCTCGCAGGCAGAGCAGCTGGAGCTCCATGGCCATTCCGTTGGCGATGGCCCGGGTCAGGTCCCGGCTGTGGGCGAGGCCCGTCCCCAGCTCTTCGAGGGCTTCCTTGCGCGCCGAGTAGACCTTGCTGAAGCGGTAGTCCCGCGTGGTCAGACTTGGCGTCCCGGCGGTGCCGAGGAAGCGATTGAACTGCTTGTAGGGGCGTCCGACGGCGGCAGCTGCGACTCGCACGGTCTCGTCGGCCAGCCGGTCGACCTCGCGCTGGGCGATCTGGAACTCCTCCTCGATCTCCTCGAGCAACAGAGCGAGCAGGGACTCCCACTTCTCGGCCACGAAGTCCTCGTGCTCGAGGAGGTTGTCCTCGCTGCGGCGGAGGAGCTCGAAGACGTTTCGGGTCCGGGCCAGCAGGTGGCGCTCGGACAGCGCCATGAGCCCGGCTAGCTCGCCGAGGTGCTGGGGGGCGTGACCAGACAGCGTGTACCGCGCGAGCGGTCGGATCTCGACGACGCGCAGGTCGTGGCCGAGTCCCAGACCGCGCACCCCTCGGGCCAGGAGCTTCGAGGCCCGCACCAGCCGCGAGTCGCCCTCCAGCGGCCGCAGGAATCCATCTTCGTAGGGCACCTCCGTCGCCTGCGGCAGCGCGTCGACGGCCTTGTCGATCGCTCGCACGAGCTCCAGGAGCACCTCGTGTTCGTGGCGGAAGTCCACCGTGGCGGCCCGGTCGAGGATGTGGTTCTCCCAGCTGGTGGCGAGCCGCCGGCGGCTCTCGCGGACCGCCTGGGCCATGTCCTCCGGGGTCGTGTTGGGATCGGACGCCTTGGCCGTCAGCCGTCGGTGGTAGCGCAACATCTCGCGCCGCAGCTGGCTGAGGAAGTCCTGGGCCGAGCGGCGGCGACGCGCCGTGGTCGAGCTCCGCAGCTCCCTCGTGAGGTGCTGGAGCTCGGCCTTCAGCTCCCTGGAGAGCTCCAGCAGCCTCCGCCAGCTGACCAGCGGCGGCTCGCCCCAGGGGTCGAAGTGCGTGTGGCCCGGCTCGGGCAGCCACTCGGGCAAGGGCCTGTCGATCTCGGCGGTGGCGTCCTCTGCGAGGCTGTAGTCCTCGGACAGCGTGGGGTCGTCCTCCCGCTGCGTCTCCCCCGCGAGGCCGAGGGTGACCTTGAGCAGCACGGGCCCGAACATCTCGTTGATCGCGATGCCGGCGACCGCCATGGTGGCGAGGCTGGCTCCGGTGTCGCCGAGCTGGGAGATCGCGGTGGCCATGGCCAGGGCGATGCCGGCCTGGGCGCCGAAGCCGAGGAAGCCCCAGCGGCTGAAGATGCGTGGCCCCCGAGCCAGGATCGAGCCCGCGGCGGTGCCGGCGTAGAGGCTGGCCAGGCGCGCCGCGAACAACAGCGCGGCGAAGGCTGCGCTCTCACCGAGGCCGCGCAGGTCCAGGTGGGCCCCGGCGAGGAAGAAGAAGACGACGTAGATCGGCAGCGACAAGCGGTCGACGGCAGCCTTCAGGGTCCCGTGGGCGCGGGTGAAGTTGCGCACGACGAAGCCGGCGAAGAGGAAGGACAGCAGCGGATCGACGCCGATGAGCCCGGCGAGCCAGGTGACCCCGAAGCAGAGCCCCGCGAGGATCAGCAGGAACTCCTGGCCGACCCAGCGGATGCAGGCGGTGACGCCCACGCCGAGGGCCCCTCCCAACAGCACGCTCCCGCCGATCTTCAGCAGCAGCTCGACCGCCAGGCCCTGCTCGGAGGGCTCCGCTCCCAGCGAGGTGCCGACCACGCTCATCGCCACCGCGAAGAGGACGACGACCACGACGTTGTTGAGGACCGAGACGCCGAGCACCGTGTCGGTGACCGGCCCCTTGGCGTTGGTCTCGTGCACGATGGCGATGCTGGCGGCGGGGCTCATCGCCGAGCCGATGACGGCCAGCAGGACCGCTGCCGCGACCTTCACCTCTGTGGGCTGCTCCACGAGGAAGGGCACCGCGAAGCCGTCGATGGGGCCAGAGAGCAGCCAGACGAGTCCGCCGAGCACCGACAGCAGCAGCAGGAACTGGAAGCCGAGGATCCCGCTGAGCAGCTTGGCGCCTCGCTTCAGCGCCGGCAGCCCGAGGGCCCCCCCGGCGCTCAGGGCGATGAGGGCGACAGCCAGGTTGTCGAAGAGACTCAGGTCCCGGATCGTGTGCTCGTCGAGAACGACCATCCAGTCGGGCGTGTGGAGCACCTCGTGGGCGTGGTGCCCGCAGAGGATGCCGGTCACGAGGTAGGCCGTGATGTGCGGCAGCTTGACGGTCTCGAGGATCTCGCCGAGGGTGAAGGCCGCCAGGATGATGAACCCGAAGGTCGCCATCGAGACCGGGTTCAGCAAGCCCTCGTGGGGCTGGTGCACCGCCTGGAGGAAGAGCATCAGGACGAAGAGCAAGACGACGATGAGGCCCTTCGTGAGGCCCTCTCCGAGGCTGAGCCTGTCGCCGACCATCAGCGCCTCCAGAACCCTGGCGTCAACAGCGCCAGGACTGTGAGGAACTCGAGGCGACCCAGGAGCATGAGCGCCGAGAGCACCAGCTTGGTCGGGCCCGAGAAGAAGCCGAAGTTGTCCGTCGGGCCCACCATCCCGAAGCCCGGACCGACGTTCGCCACGCAGGCCAACGAGGCCATGATCGAGGTCGTCCCGTCCACGTCCTCGACCAGCGCAACCCAGATGGCGCCGAGGCCGACGGTCATCACGTAGACGCCCATGAAGGCGAGGATTCCCGTGAGCGACTGGTTGGACACCACCGCCCGCCCGACGCGGACCGGGTCGATGAGGTGGGGTCTGAAGCTCCGCTTGAGCTCCGAGACCGCCGCCTTCACCAGGATGATCACGCGGATCAGCTTCATGCCGCCGGCGGTGCTGCCGGAGCAGCCGCCGGTGAAGAAGAGGATGAGCAGCAGCATGCGCGTCGCGCTGGGCCAGAGCTCGAAGTCCGCGGTGCCGAAGCCCGTCGTCGACATGATCGAGGCGGTCTGGAAGCTGGAGAAGCGGAAGGCGTCCCCGACGCTGCCCGCCTCTGGGAGGATCACCACCGCACAGAGCACCGTGACCGCCGCGAGGATGCCGAAGTAGGCCCTGGTCTGGATGTCCTTCCAGATGACGGAGGGGCCCTTTCGGAGCGCCTCGTGGAAGAGGCCGAAGTTCATCCCGGCGACGACCATGAAGACGAGGACGATCATCTCCACCAGGACCTTGTCGAAGCCCCCGACAGACGCGTTCTGTGTCGAGAAGCCCCCGGTTCCCATCGTCGAGAAGGCGTGGACGACGGCCTCGAAGATGGGCAGTCCGGCCAGCCACAACAACACGATCTCCACCGTGGTGAAGAGCACGTAGACCTTCCACAACACGCTCGCCGACTCGCGGATGCGGGGAGACAGGCCCTTGCTCCTGGGGCCGGGGACCTCGCTGCGGAAGAGGTGCTTGCCCCCCACGCCGAGGGCCGGGAAGACAGCGACGAAGAGCACGACGATGCCCATTCCGCCCAGCCAGTGACTGAGCATTCGCCAGAAGTGGAGGGCCGGGTTCAGGCGCCCCTCGATCTCTGGGAGGATGGTGGCTCCGGTCGTCGTGAAGCCGCTGGTGGACTCGAAGATCGCCTCGCTCGGTCGGAAGTCGGCCCCGATGAGGAAGGGGAGGCCGCCGACGACGCAGAGCGTTGCCCAGGACACGGTCACTACGAGCAGGGCGTTTCTTCGCGAGAGGTCGTCGAGTCGCGCGTTTCGGCCGAGCCAGAGCGCGATCCCCGCGAGGACCCCCACGATGAGGGCGGAGACACCCATGTGAACCGCCCCCTCGCGGCTGCCCATCGCGACGCCCACCAGCCCGCTCGCCGCCATGGCGATGGCCACGCCGATCATCAGGAGCCCGACCGGGCGGGCGACCTGGGGCAGGTCTCCCTTCAGCTCGCCGAAGCGCCAGCCGGTTCGACTCAAAGGACCTTCTTGCGGAAGAGGCGCTCGAGGGCCGGGCGGGCCGCGGCCCTCGCCACGACGACGACGATGTCTCCCGGCTCGATCTGGTCTGTGCCGGACGGAACGCGCACCTCGCTGCCGGAGACGATGCAGCCGAGCAGCGCTCCCCTGGGCAGGTTCAGCCGCCTCAGCGGCGTGCCGACGATGCGGCTCCCGGTGCGGGCGAGGAGCTCGATGACCTCTGCCTGGCCGTGCTCGAGCAGCGTCAGCGACTGGACCTCGGCCTGTCGCACGTAGCGGAGCACGTTCTCGCTGGCGACGGTGCGTGGGGACAGGACGGTGTCGATGCCGAGCTGCCGGTAGATCTCTGCGTAGTCGGGCCGCTTCGCTGTCGAGATGGTGCGGCCGACGCCCACGCGCTTGGCCAGGAGGCCAGCCATGAGGTTGACCTCGTCGTCGCCGGTCACCGCGGCGAAGATGTCGAAGCTGCCGGCGGCCTCCTCCTCCAACAGTCGGAGATCAGTGCCGTCGCCGTGGATGACCGTGACGTCGGCGAGCTCTTCTGCGAGGTGCTCGGCCTTCTTCCGGTCTCGCTCCATGAGCATGACCTCGACGTCCGACTTCGCGAGGATGCGGGCCAGCGCTCCGCCGATCACGCCGCCACCGACGACGCAGACCCGCGATGCCTGGCGCCCGCCGCCGAAGAGGTCCTCGACCGCCTCCATCCGCCCGGCGTGACCCAGCAGGTAGACCCGGTCACCGGCGAGCAGCACGTCAGCGCCGCCGGGCACGAAGAGCTCGCCTTCGCGCACCACCGCGGCGACCAGGGTCTGGTCGGGGAGGGAGAGGTTCGCCAGGGTCTTGTGGAGCATCTTGGAGCTGGCTGGCAGCTCGACCTGGATCATCTCGACCCTGTTGCCCGCGAGCCCGAGGACCTCGATCGCTCCTCGGCTCCTGGCGATCTTGGCGATCTCCTGGGCGATGAGGATGCGGGGGTTCAGCACCACATCGATGCCGAGCAGTCCGTAGTGGATGCCCTGCTTCGAGGAGGAGTACTGCTCCCCCTGGACCCGGGCGATGGCTCGGCGAGCCCCCAGGTCCTTCGCCGCCCGCGCGGCCACCAGGTTGACCTCGTCGTTGTCGGTGACAGCGACCAGCAGGTCCGCCTTGTTGGTCTCCGCCTCTCGCAGGACCCGCGGGCTGGAGCCGAAGCCCAGCAGCGTGCCGACGTCTTCGGCCTCTTCGACGGCCTCGAGGTTCAGCGGGTCGTTGTCGATGGCGACCACGTCGTGGCCGTCATGCTCCAGCTCGCGGACGACGTGACGCCCGACCTGTCCCATTCCGACGACGACTACGTACATCAGCTGGCCTCCGTTGTGGGCGTCTCGGCGCGGATGTCACCCGAGTCGATGAGCAGGCCCTTCATGAGTCGCGCGGACCAGAGCTCGTTGAGCAGGACGCTGGCCAACACGCAGGTGACCACGAGTCCGGCCAGGGGCTCGTGGGGGTAGACGATGCCGAAGTTGAGCGCCATCGCGACGGCGACCTCGCCCTGACCGAGCAGCCCTCGACCGACATCTCTGCGGATGTCGCCGCTGGCGAGGGCCGAGAACCAGCCGCTGGTGATGCGGGAGCCTCCGCGCACGATGGCGTAGCCGACCGCGAAGAGCAGGATCGGCCAGGCCACACCTGTCCAGGTCGCGCCCGCGAAGATGAGCAGGAGGATGTACATCGGGCCGCGGGTGCGCTGGAGGACCTCGAGGATCGCCTTGCTCGAGGCGTCCTTGGCGTTGAACAGCATCACGAAGCCGAGCACGAGGTTGACCAACAGCGGCGAGAGCTCGAGGTAGTGGGCGGCTCCGGAGGCGAAGACGATGATGCCGACGAGCGCCAGGAACTGCTTGTCGACGTCGTCCTCGTCCTTCATGAAGAAGCGGAACAGACCGCCGAGCACGACTCCGAGGCCGACGCTGACGCCGTACCACTCGGGGTGGGTGACGGGCGTGTCGCGCCAGGGGATGGGGTAGTCCTCGCGGAAGATGCAGAAGAGTCCGCCGAAGACGGCGATGGCGAGGAACTCGTCGAGACGGATGGACTGGGCGAGCGTCTTCGTCGTCTTGCCCTCTGCTCCGAAGCGGCGCTTGACGAGGTCGAGGATGCCCGGCGAGGTGGCCATCGCTGCGCTCGCGAGGACCAGGGAGGCCAGCAGGCGGCCGCCTCCTTCGACCTCTGGCACCCCAGGCAGCAAGAGGGCGAACCAGACCACCACGAAGGTCAGGGCGAAGGTGACGAGGCTGCCGAAGAAGGCCAGCATCACGGCGCCGCCGCTGCCTTCGGCGAGCAGCTTGCGAGGGCTCAACAGCGCCCCGTAGAGCAGGCCGACCCAGCCGATCGCCAGGCTCATGAGCGGGCTCAGCTGACGGATGGTGGGCTCGTCGATCAGGTGGAGAACCACCGGTCCGACCAGCACCCCCAGCAGCATGTATTCGCTGCCGGTGGTGAAGAGGTAGCGGTCCTGCAGCCACTTGACGACGAAGTGGAACAGCAGGTAGGCGATCGCAGCGATCGCCAAGAACGGGAGCACGGTCGTCATCAGCTTCTACGGGGGTTGCAGATCCTCCTCAGCCATCGAAACACATACTGGTCTCATAGACATAGTTGGCCGGCGGGCCATGCTCGGACTCGTCCTCTGGGGTGATCGTGCCTCGGCCATAGTCAGACGCGCCCCAGGTGAAGCTGGGGCTCTTCCCGAAGTACATGTACACCAGCATGGCGTTCTCCAAGTTCGGGTTCCCGGAGGGCGTGAGCGTGTCGTAGAAGGTGACGAAGTCCATCTTCATGGTGTCGCCGTACTCGAAGTCGTCCTCGTCCGGGTGCTTGAAGGTCGCCAGGTAGTTCATGTGGGGACACTGGTCGTCGGTCTTCTCGACCTCGCCGGCGTAGCCCTCCTCCGACTCGGTGGCCTCGAAGGTCTGGTGGTAGCTCTGGCTGACCCGCTCGCCCGCGTACTCGAGGGTGTCGATGCAGTCCAGGTCCCAGCTGGTGTCGTCGAAGAACCAGTACCACTTCTCTTCGAGCAGCAGGTTGCCGTCGGCGTCGGTGTTCCCCTCCGCGACGATGTAGACGATGGTGTCCGCGCCGTCGTTGCAGCCTTCGTGTTGCCAGATTCCCCACTTGTCGTCCGGCACGTTGGGGTGCCTCAGCTCACCGCTGTCCGCGCTGTCGCTGCTGCTGTCGTCGCCCGGGTCGCGGTCCAGGAGCTTGGTACAGGCCAGGGCCAACAGCAGCATCGACGCCTCCACGGCGATGCAGTCTACCTCGGCTCAGGCTCGGGCGGACTCCCGACCAGAGTCGAGGACGTAGAGGCAGCTGCCACGAGCCTTGAGGGGGACCTCCGCGCACCACGCCAGGTTCGGGGTGTCCCGCTGCAAGCCGAGGATCGACAGATCCGCCACGGGCGCTCGGTCGAGGGCCTCGTCGAAGGAGCCCACCATCACCCGACGGCTCACGCTGGTCGGAAGCCGCGCGAGATCACACAGCTCCTCGAGGAATGCCTGGGCGGCAGCACGATCCCCTTCATCGGCGATCACCGTCGCGAGGTTCAGCTCACCGCCCCAGAGCCGCTGCAGGCGGAAGCCCATGAGCAGGATGAGGTTGAGGTTCCCGCTCTCGAAGGCGTGCTCCGCAGTCCAGCCGTCCCGTCCTGGCCTCACCCAGAGGTTCACGTTGCGGCGCTGTCCGAGACCGGCCGTGGGGTGGTTGGCGTAGAGCAGGACGCCGACCTCGCAGTCCTGGGCGAGGGGGATGAGCTCGAGGTGCTCGTCGAAGCGCTGCTGGGAGAGCTGCACCAGGAGCAGGTTGGGCCGGAAGAACGCCCCTTGCAGGGCCATCAGTCCGACACCGATCGCGTGGACGTAGCCGGGCAGCGCGATGGCGCTCCAGCTGCAGTCGATGCCCTGGCGCCTGAACGCGCCGGCGAGCTTGCGAAGGCGTGGTCGCAGGACAGCCCCCTCGAAGCGGGTCGCCAGTCCGAGGAGCTTCACGCTGCCCTCCGGCCGCGTGAGGTCGGTGAGCAGGTCGAACTCGCCGCGCAGCTCCTCGACGTCCTCGACGGGCACCAGCAGCGAGGGCTTCCAGGCCCGCTGGTTGTCCTGATCCTCTTCCGTGACCTTGCTGGCGGCCCACTCGGCGAAGGCCACGAACATGCTGCTGCGCACGTCTTCGTGGGAGTCCTCGAGCCGCCTCGCCCGGAAGCTGAAGTACAGCGCGATGACGACGCCGATGGCGACCAGGCCGAAGGTGGGGTTCACGATGAACATCGAGAACAGGCAGCCCAAGAGGCCCAACAGCGGCACGATCAGTGGCACGCGCAGAGATGGCCGGAAGCTGACCAGGCCAAGGCTCCCCTCGATCAGCACGACCACGTTGATCATGCAGTAGGTGATCAGGAAGAACATCGTGACCATCGGCGCGATGGCGTTGAGATCGCGGAACATCACGCAGGCCAGGGTCAACACCCCGGTCAGGATCAGGGCCTTGCGCGGCTCGCCGTCGGTGGTCTCCGCCAGGTGCTCCGACATGGGCACGATACGGTTCTGGCCCATCGCCATGAGGATGCGCGGTCCGCCGACGAGACCGGCAAGGGCCGAGCTCGCTGTCGCACCGAGCAGGCCCGCCAGCACCAGGGGGGGGAACAGGGAGGTGTCGATGACGTGGTTGTAGTTCTCTACCAGCGTGTCGAGAGAGGCCGAGCGCTCGCACCAGATCGCCACGGCCACGTAGATGACGCTGGAGATGGCGATCGCGGCCAGGGTCCCGCGGGGGATCGCGTGCCTCGGGTCCTTCAGGTCCCCCGACATGTTCGCCCCGGCCAGGATCCCGGTCGTGGCAGGGAAGAAGACGGCGAAGACACCCCAGAAGCCGGTTCCCGAGAACCCGGTGTCCACGTCCCCCGGGAAGTGGCCGAGCCACTGGATGTCGTGGGTGGCCTGCCAGGGCGCCGGGCTCGCGAAGATGGAGACCAGGGACAGGGCGATGACGCCCATGATCAGGTACTGCGCCTTGAAGGCCAGCTCCGCGCTCTTGAAGGCGATGGCGAAGAGCACCGCCAGCACCACCAGGTCGATCAACAGGGCGTCGTGGCTCGGGAAGATCCAGTTCCAGCCCTCGCGGAAGCCGAAGACGTACATCGCGACGCCGAGCGGCCGCGTGAGGTAGAGCGGGATGCCGATGGAGCCGCCCACCTCCAACCCCAGGGACTTGTTGAGGATCGCGTAGGGGCCGCCGTGGCCGATGCGGGTGTTGGTCGCGATCGACGACAGCGACAGGCCGGTGCACAGGGTGATCCCGATGGCCAGCCCGAAGATCGCGAAGGTCCAGGCCAGGCCGCCGTTGCCCACCACCCAGCCCGTCCGCACGTAGAGGATGACGCCGAGGATGGTCAGCAGCGTGGGCGTGAAGACACCCGTGAAGGTCCCGAACCTGGTGGGTGCCTCCGAGCTGTTCATCCGGCTGGGTCGGCCTCGGCGGGCCAGTCGACCGACGTGGCCGGGGAGTAGCCGAGCACCTGGCGTGCCCGGGTCCCGTCCAGCACCGAGCAGTAGTGGAAGCGGCGGCTGTTCATGCCGAAGCTGAAGTCGTGCCCGCGGAGGCGGCGCCGGGCCTTGTACCAGTAGGACGCCACGGCGCCGGGCATGGGCACGCCGACCCGACCCCAGCGCCGCACGGCGGCCGTGAGCGGCAGCGTGTCCACCCCGGGGATGTTGAAGACCCCCTGCACGCCGAAGGCCTTCGTCGCCAGCTCCAGGGCGACCACGCAGTCATCGATCGACAACAGGTTCATCATCGGATCGAAGCCCAACGGCCGCAGGCAGACCGCCGAGTCGAGCCAGTCGAAGATCTGAGAGCCGGTCCCCGGGGCGAGTACCTCGGCGCAGCGCAAGACAGCGATCTCCAGGCTGGAGAGCCCCATGCGGGTGCAGGCCGTCAGGTCCGCTTCGACCCGATCCCGGATCCACTGGGGAGCGTGCCCCTGCATGTTCAGCGGGTGGTTCTCCTGGATGAGGATCGGGAGGTCAGCTTGGACCTGGTATACCTCGGCGTGGCTCCTGAAGACTAGGCGCCGGATGGTCGGGTGGCGCTCGCCGAGGTCGAGCAGGGTGCGCAGGGCGTCGACGTTCTGGGCGTGTACGCGGCCGCCGGTGTGACGGGCGTCCCGGTGCATCGAGGTGTGGACGACGACCTCGACCTCGAGGTCCTTTGCGATGCCGAAGAGCAGCTCGTGGGCCCTGCGGGTGCGCCCCAGGTCGACCTTCTTGTAGACGAGCTTGGGGTGCTCCAGGGGGAGCTCGTCCTCGTTGGCGACCGCGAGCACGTTGTCGATGCCGCTGTCAGCGCAGAGGCTGCGGACCAGGCGCTCGCCGATTGGGGTCGTCGCGCCGGTGACGAGCACGCCTTGGATGTGCACCCTCATGTGAACAGGCGTCCTCCGCGCTGGGCGAGTCCATCGTCGATCAGGGCCTGCACGGCGTCGCCCACCTTCGCAGCGGCCTCGGCCACCGCCTCGGGATCGTCGGCGTCCTGGGGCCGGTAGTCCTTGTCGAGCGGGATCGGCTCACCGTAGAAGATGCGGTAGCGCACCGGCAGCGGAAGCGGCGTCGCGGGGATCGGCATGTACGGGAGGCCCAGGACCTTGCCGAGACCGTCGAGGCGGGCGATCTGGGGCATCTGCTCCTCGGGACCGACAAAGGCCACAGGGATCACCGGCGCACCGTGCCGCATCGCGAGCTCCGCGTGACCGACCCGCCACCTGGCGAGCTTGTAGCGATCCCGGAAGTGCTTGCCGATTCCCGGGGTTCCCTCTGGGAAGATCATCAACAGCTCACCGGCGCCCAACAGCGCCCGGGCGTTTCCGCGGGAGCCCCCGACCATGCCTCCGCGTGAGAAGAAGGTGCCGATGACGGGCAAGGTGGGGACGAAGTGATCGGCGATGGGGCGCGGGATGCGGCCAGCGCTGAGGATGACGTCGCACCACAGCATCATCCCGTCGGTCGGCACCGTGCCGGAGTGGTTCGCGGCGAGGACCCCCGGCCCATCCTTCGGGATGTTCTCCGAGCCGTAGCTCAGGACCCGCCAGTAGCGGTCGTAGAGCGGCTTCGCGATGCACATGCCGAGCTTCACGAAGTCGCGGTGCAGTCCGAAGGGGTCGTAGCCATGGCCCGCGTCCCCGGGCAGGGGGAGTGAGTCGATGTGCTTCAGGGTGTCCTCGTCGAGGCGGGCCTGCGCGATCGCCCGGGCCATCAAAGGAGGAATCGGCATCATCGCCATCTATCACGTAGGCTTCACCGCATGAATCTCCTCATTCCCACGAGCTTGCTGTGGTCCTGCGGTCCGGACGTGAGCATCACGCCAGAGGCCAACGAACCGCCCCAGGCTTCGATCCAGTCCCCGACCAGCGACACCATCTTCGGCGACGGCCAGATCCTCGAGCTCGTCGGCGCGGTGGGCGATCCGAACGGTCTCGACGATCTCGCGACTGTGCTGTGGAACAGCTCTGTCGACGGCGAGCTCGGCAACAGCACGCTGTCCGCTCCCGACAGCGACGGCAGGACCCAGGTCGACGTCGTGCTGACCCCGGGGACCCACGCCATCACCCTGAGCGTCACCGACCAGGCGGGGCTCGAGGCCCAGGACAGCATCACGGTCACCATCACCGGAGACGGCGTGATGACGACCGAGATCGTGTCGCCGGAGCCCTTCTCCGAGTTCCTGTCTGGTTCGACAGTGGCCTTCGAAGGCATCGTGAGCGCAGCCCACGTCGAGGTCGACACCCTCGGCGTGAAGTGGCGCATCGAGCCCAACGAGGGCGGCGAGTCCCTCGTCTTCGCCACGGGCAGCCCCAGCTCGACGGGCTCCGTGAGCGCGGATTGGAGCTCCGAGCCAGGGAACTGGCTGGTCACCCTCGTCGCCGAGGACGAGTGGGAGAACACCAGCGAAGACGAGGTCTACATCGTCGTCGCGGACGTCAACGAGCTCGACCAGGACGGCGACGGCGTGTCTCCGGGAGAGGGGGACTGCGACGACTACGACGCCTCGGTCTTCGAGGGCAACGTCGAGACCTGCGGCGACGGAAAGGACAACGACTGCAGCGGTGTCCTCGACGACAAGGACGTCGACGCCGATGGCCACATCGACGAGGACTGCACGGACTACACGGGCTCGGACCCTGTCGACGACTGCGACGACGACGATCCCGCGGTGAACCCCTCGGCGTCCGATGCGCCCGACATGCTCTACGTCGACGAGGACTGCGACGGCATCGACGGCGCCACGGCGGGTGGGGTCGTCTTCCTCGACCCCTTCGGCGGCGACGATGGGCAGAACGGACTGTCCGAGACCCAGGCGGTGAAGACCCTCGACACGGCGAACTCCCGGGCCCTGTCTGCCGGAGCAGGCTGGATCCTCGTCGCCGACGGCAACGTCGAGCTCAACGGCGCCTTCGCGCAGGGCGTGTCCGTCGCCGGGGGCTACGACGCCGACGACGGGTGGGCTCGCTATGGCGACATCCTGCCGAGCGTCAGCGTCCCGGCGAGCGGCACCAGGCTCTCCGGTTGGTCGGACTCGACCGAGTGGCAGCAGCTCGAACTCAGCGCCGACAATGGAAACGGCGCGGGCGGGAGCTCGTTCGCCGTGGTCATGGAGAACTCGAGCGGGCTCTACCTCAACGCGGTGACCGTCTCCTCTGGCAATGGTCAGGACGGACAGAACGGCTCGGACGGATCCGACGCCAGCAACGCCAGCGACGGGTCCGACGGGTCCGACGGCTGCGAGGACAGCACGGGCTTCTGCGACAGCTGCTCGCAGCCGTCGAAGGGCTCCGGTGGCTCCGGTTGCTCCAGCGGCGGCGACGGGGGGAACACGGCGAAGGGGGGCTCCTCCGGCTCCACCGGCTCCAGCGGTGGTGGTGGCGCTTCGGGGGGTAGCGGCGGCTCCAGCACCAGTAACGGCGGCAGCGGCACCGCGGGCTCGGACGGCTCCGATGGCTCTGACGGCACCGGCGGGTCCTCCCTCGGGAGCTTCTCCAGTGGCGGCTACGCCGTGTCCTCTGGCACCGATGGCTCGAGCGGCAGCTCCGGTGCTGGTGGTGGCGGCGGCGGCGGCGGTGGCGGCGGCACCTCCTGGTGCGACAGCTACGGCGGCGCTGGCGGTGGTGGCGGCGGCGGGGCCTGTGCTGGCGGCGGCGGCGACAAGGGCACTGGCGGCGGCACGAGCGTGGCGATCCTGCTGGTGAACAGCAGCATCACGATCGACTCGTCGACGATCGCCACGGGCAGCGGCGGTGACGGCGGCGACGGCGGCGACGCTGGGAGCGGTGGCGGTGGCGGCGACGCTGGTGACGGCGGTAGCGGCGAGGACGACAGCGGCTCCGGCGGCAACGGCGGAGCAGGCGGCGACGGCGGCGACGGCGGAGCAGGCGGGGGCGGCGGGGGCGGCCCCAGCGTCGGCATCGTCTGTACTAGCAGCTCGTCGATCTCCTTGGACAGCGACACCACCTTCGACATCGGCGACGCCGGCGGCGGAGGGAACTCCGACGGCGACGACGGCGACGACGGCGAGCAGGCTGACACCGACGGCTGCTGAAGCCCACGGTCCGGCTCAACCGTCGGGACCGCCCACGATTCCCTGGCAGGACGGGTCGAAGACCACCTCGGCGACCTCTGCGTTGCGCTCCTCGCAGACCATGTCGGCTTCGAGGTCGCAGGCGTTCTCAGGCTGGGCGCCCATCTCGACGACGTGCCCGTCCGCGCATCGGTAGCTGCAGCACCCACCGGGCTCGGGGACCTCGGCGGGGGTCGAGCAGGCGAGCGTCCAGAGCAGCATCTACCTGGCTCGGTTGAGATTCGCCGCCGTCGTGTAGGCCCGCTTCGCGCCTTCGGTGTCGCCCCGCTGTTCCAGGGCGAGCCCCTCGATGTAGTAGAGGTTCGCGCGGAAGGCCGTGTTGGCCGAGGATCTGCCCTGTCCTCGCCTGGCGTAGCCGAGGGCCGCTCCGGCGTCCCCGCTCGCGAGCGCCGCTTGGGCTGCGCGGAAGGCCATGTCCTGGCCGATGAAGGCGTTGGAGTCGTCAATGAGCGAGGCGTGGTCCCCGCTGGTGACGGCGGCGTCGAAGCGATCGAGCTCGTTGTCGTCCAGTCCCCGCAGGTACCAGCTCGGGCTGTAGTCCGAGGGGACCGCGGAGGCGCGGAGGCCGTCGAGGTCGGTCGGGATCGGCTCCGGCTCGCTTGCCGGCTCGTCGAAGTCGTCGATCGAGGAGGTCTTGCTGGAGCTCGAGGTCGCACCGCGTGTCGAGCGCTCGTCCTTGGTCTTGCGGTCGAAGAAACCGCCGCTGGCGGACTGTTGGGTCAGCTCGTCGACGGAGTCGGCGTCCTCGAAATCGGTGTTCGCCACGACCGCTTGTGGCGCAGCGTTGTGCTCTTGCACTGGCTCGGGACCGTAGCTGGCGCCGCCCTCGGGGGCTGCCTTGAGCTCGGCCTGGGTCTGCTCCTCCGCCTCGAGGTCGACGACGTCGTAGCGGCCGCTGCTCAGGGCGCCTTCGTCCCACTCCGAAGAGGACGAGGTGCGCTGGCGTGCAGCGTTTGGTGCGGCGGGAGGCTCGGCCATCGGGGCGAACTCCTCCAGGACGGCCTCTGCATCTGCGAGGTCCATGTTCGGGTCGGCGCCCTCCTGAGGCCTCTCTGTCGTCATCTCGGCTGGCATCTCCTCGACGGCCAGGTTCTCGAGCTCGTCGCTCTGGGGGAAGACCGTGAACAGCGCCAGGGCTGCCGCCGCGACCACTCCGACTCCACCCCAGATGCGCTGGCGGCGCCGGCGTGCCGTCGCGAGGTCCACGACCTCACCGCGACCGGTCTCCGGGTCCGCTTCCTGGAGGATCTCCCCCTGGTCTTCCGAGATCGGGACCTCCGCGATTCGCGCAGCGGGCCCAGAGTCCGTCTCGGAGATCGGCACCTCTGCGATGCGGGCGAAGGGACCCTCCGACACACCCGCGAGGATGTCGTCGATGCTCACCCTGGGGGCAGGCGCCAGCTCCGGACGCAGGGCGTAGACCGCCTCGATCGCGTCGGCGTCGACTCCGACTGGCGGAGGCGTCCCCGGCGGCTTCTCGAGCCACTCGGCAAGCAACGATGCTTGTTTCTCGGGAGTCATCTTGGGGGGTACTTGGTGCGAAAGGCCTTTGTGGCGCGGTGAAGGATGACGTCGAAGTTGCCGACGGTCACACCCAGGATGGCGGCGCACTCCTCGCGGTCCTTGTCCTCGAGGAGCCGCAGGCGCAGGGCCTGGGCATAGCGTGGGTTGATCAGCTCGAGAGCCTCCTCGACGAGTTCACGGGTCTCTTCGACTTCCTGGCCGCGGTCCGGCGAGGGAGGGGGGACCCCCATGGTGCGGTCGACGTTCTGCTCGACCTGCTCCTGGAGTCGCTCCCGTCGCTTGTGGGCGCGGTGGACGTCGATGGCCCGGTTGATTGCGATGCGACGCATCCAGAAGAAGATGCTGCGGTCCTTTGGGTCGTACTGGTGGATGCGCTCCACGGTGAGGCGGAAGGTGTCCCTCAGGACGTCCTCCGCGAGCTCCGTGATGGGCAAGCGAGGCAGGATCACCTGGCGGAACAGGCGGTCCCCGTACCAGTCGTAGAGCGTCGCCAAGGCCATGCGATCGCCGTCCTTCATGCGGAGGACCACTGCACGCTCGACATCGAGCGGGGCGAGTCCTCGATCCGCATGGGCGGAAGGCTGCAAGTCTCAGCGTCCTCATCGGACCTCCACCACGACAACGGCGGAGGATGGGGGATCCTTACACGTCTCGATCGATCAGGGTGCCCCTGCCCAGGATCCACGCTGGATCGACGTGTCGTTTCAAGGTCTTGAAGGCGGCGTAGGCGTCGGGGCCCACCATCTCGGCGAGGTACTCTCGTTTCAGCTTGCCGACCCCGTGCTCGGCGGAGAGAGTGCCTCCGAGCGACAGCGCCAGTCGGTACAGCGCACGCCAGGTCTCCCAGGCCTGCTCCAACTCCGACACCGAGCGCGGGAGGAGGTTCAGGTGGAGGTGGCTGTCGCCGACGTGGCCGAAGAGAACGTGCGGCAGCTCGACCGCTCCATAGGCGGCCATCATGTCTCGCAGCGCTGCGTCCGGCACCGCGAAGTCGGTGCCCACCTTCGGCATGCCGTTGGCGACGACGACCTCTGCGACTCCGGCGGGCACGGCGTGGCGAAGAGCGCGCAGCCGCTTTCGACCCCTGTCGTCATCGGCGAAGAGCGTGTCGTCGACCAGCGCCCCGGTCTCCTCCAGCAGGGAGAACCAGGCCTCCATCTCCTGGTCGGGGTCATTCGCCTCCTGCTCGCACCAGACGGCGGCGACCGCAGGCGAGGGGATGGCCCCGATACGCCGTCGGATGAGCTCCAGGCTGTTGTCGTCGTACCACTCGATGCAGCGTGGCCTGACCCGGGTCCGCGGCCTGGCCTTCTCGACGAGGTCCAGAGCCCCATCGGCGGAGTCGAAGAAGGCCAGGACGGAGAAGACCCGCTCCGGTCGATCGCACAGGCGTAGCCTCGCCGAAGTCACGACGCAGAGAGTGCCTTCGCTGCCGATGAGGAGATCGAGCAGGTTGTCCGCCGGCGCGTAGCCCACCGCTGTCTTCACCGAGGGTTCGGTCCAGCGCGGCACCGGCCAGTCCGGTGGGATCGGGGTCCGGCGCGAGGCCTTCACGACCTCGCCCGAGGCGAGCACGGCCTCGACCTCCTCGACCCACCGCCGTGTCGGCCCGTAGAGGAAGGAGCGCGCCCCCGAGGCGTTGCACGCGATCGAGCCGCCGAGGGTGCACTCGTGCCGCGAGGTGGGATCAGGAGGGTAGAGCCGGCCCCGTGCCTCGAGGTCGTCCTGGAGCGCGCCGAGCATCACGCCGCCTTCGGCCAGGACGTGCTCCTCGCCGATCTCGATGACGCGGTCCATCCCCTCCATCGACAGCAACCAGCCGCCCTCGGGCACCGGCCCTCCGGTCGTCGAGGTGCGCTGGGCGGTCACCGTGATCGGGATGCACTCTGCCTGGCAGTGCGACAGCACTTCTCGGACCTCGTCCATGCTGCCAGGCCGAACGAGGGCCTCTGCGTGACCCCTGGTGTTGCTGGCGTCGCTGAGGTACCCGGCGATTATCGCCGGATCCCGGATGACGTCCATGGGACTAGAAGCGGCCCGTGACGCCCAGCATGGCGCCGTCGTCTTCGAGGATGATGAACACGCCGGCGCCGCCGGCGATGGCCAGTCCGCCGACACCGAAGAGCGCCGCTGACTGGACCTTCCGAGGTCGGATCTCCTGTTCCCAGAGGCGCTTCGCCTCGGCCTCGTTCTCGGGGTCGATGAAGCCGTCTCCGTCGCCGTCGAGCGCTGAGTAGTGATCGTGGAACTCGAGGCCCTGGAGGCGGATGGCGGTCCCGGCACCCAGCGCGGCCACACCCACGCCGATGAGCGCGCTGCCGCCGGCGATCTTGCCGAGGTTCACGTCCCTGGGCTCTCTCTCGGGCTTGGGCGCGTCGGTGATGGGATCGGTGACGACCAGCTCGGTGGGCGCGTCGGAGGCGCCGGTCAGGTCCAACTCGACGCGAGCGGTCTTTCCCTCTTCGACGACGACGTCGGCCTCGCGCGGGGGGAGGTCGTCCGCCGTGGCGCCGACGAGGTGCTTGCCCTTGGGGACCTCTGGGATGGTCGTCGGCCCGGTGGCGACCTCGCTGCCGTCGAGGAAGACCTTTGCGTCGATCGGCGTCACGATGACGCTGAGGCTGCCAAAGCCCTCGAGGCCGAGCTCGACGTTGACGCTGTAGGCGCCACCCATCTCGACCACGAACTCGCGCTCGTCCGTGAGGTAGCGGTCGGCCTTGGTGACCAGTGTGTGGCGGCCGCAGGACAGCTCGATAGCCGCCGGTGTCTCGATGAGGCTCCCGTCGAGACGGACGGCGGCCTCCGCCGGCGTCGCCGTGATCTGGGCGAAGCCGCCGAGGGGCTTGAGCTCCATGTCCAGCCGGGTCACGCCGTTGGCGCCGACGTCGGCGGAGCGCGTGTCGGAGAGACAGTCACCCTTGACCTGGATCATGTGAGTGCCTGCTGAGACCTGCACGGTCCCCGGGGCGGTCGCGCCGGAGGGCTGGCCGTCCACGAAGATCTCGCCGACCTGGTCCTTTGGCAGGGACACGAAGACGTCGCCGGTGTCCTGGGCGCGCGATTCAGGGCTCGTCAGCAGCAGGAGCGCAAGCGGTGTCATCGCGCATTACTGGCACGCCACGGCGAGATTGACAAGTGCCCCGGCGGCTACACTCCGCGTTTCGCGGCGTTTCGGCTCAGGCCGCGAAGGAGACCGCATGACCCCGTTCAAGATCCGCGACCGGCTCAAGCGCTTGCTCGGGCTGGAGTCCACCGGGAGGTCACCCGACGCCGGGCCTCCCTCGCCCCGCGAGAAGGTGACCCTGATCCTGGTCGATGGAGACGGAAACGAGCAGACCGCGGAGGGTGGCGCGGGGGACACCCTCCTGTTCATCAGCGGCAAGATGAAGAAGCCCATCGGCACCGGCTGCAACGACAGCGGCTGCTCCACCTGTCGCGTCGACGTCCTCGAAGGTGCGGAGAGCCTCGCTCGTCAGGACAGGCGGGAGCGGGGCACCCTCGCGAGGCACGGCCACCCCAAGACGATGCGGCTGGCCTGCCGAGCGGAGCTCCAGAAGGGCACGGTCAAGGTGCGAGCCCACGAGTTCCTCGAGCTCTAGTCCTCGACGAGGTCGATCTGGCCGGCGCAGGGGGAGTCGAAGCTCTCCCAGCGGCCGCTGAGGCTGTCTCCGCGCTGCACCAGCTCGAAGTCCCCGTGGCGCCAGGTCGTGGTGTCGGTCTCGTGGACCACCTCGATGCCGACCTGGCGAAGGCTCAGGACGTCCTCGTCCCAGCGGCCCTCGACCACGTAGTTCGCCCTGTAGACACCCCGACGATCGCCGGTGGAGACGTAGAAGTAGTTTCCTCGTACCGCGCCGTCCTCGTCGGGGGCCTCGAGCACCAGCGTGACGTCACCCGAGATGCAGGTGCTCTCGTCGATCGTGACGGTGCCCTCCCATGTGCGCTCCGGGACGAAGGTCTCGGGAATGGAGTAGGCGGCGAGGAGCGTGGCGAGGAGCATGGACGGACCCTCCGTTGAACTCTCCGACAACGCCTCGACGTCGCGGTTCGTTACAGCGGCAGGTCCGTGTCCGGGAAGAACAGGATCTGGATGCCCTTGATGAGGGCGTAGGCGCCGACGACACCGGTGGCGCTTCCGGCGATGCCCCCGAGGAGCGCGGCTCGGGTCGTGCGTCGCTTGCCGGTCTCCTGGTAGCCGTAGAGGTAGCCGGCCCGGTACTGCTCCTCTCGCTGTTCCCAGGGCCCTGGTTCCGGGATCGGGGGGTTGGACGAGGCCGCGACCGGTGGGACGATGCACCCCGCGACCGCCAGCGGCGATCCGCAGATCCCACAGCTGAAGGTGGCGGTGCCGGCGATGACCAGCCCCGCCGCGCCGCCCAGCACGGCCGGCCTGAGCACGCTGCGCCCCTCCGCGTCCTGGCGCCCATCGACGTAGCCCTGCTCGTACTCTGTGATCGCCCTGGCCGAGCACGTCAGCGTGTAGGGATTGGTCTCCGGGAGTCCCGCGAGGGCTCCGCCGACGAGGAGCAGAAGCATGCAGGGAAGGCTACTCGGTAATCTCGGCCCATCCCAAGTCTGGAGCCCCCGTGGCCTACGAGAAGTTCACCGTCAAGGCCGTAGAGGCCATCGCAGAGGCTCAGCGCATCGCTGGGCGCCTCGGCAATCCGGAGATCAGACCCGCTCACCTCCTCCTGGCTCTTCTGGAGCAGGACAAGGGCGTCGTCCCGAACATCATCTCCCGCGTCGGCGCCGACCCGCGGACAGTGGAACAGGGCGCGGCCCAGATCGTGGACGCCCTGTCGAAGGTCAGCGGCGGCGCGAAGGCCGACATGTCTCGCGAGCTGCAGAAGGCGCTCGAGATCGCCGAGAAGACCTCGCGCCGGTACAAGGACACCCACGTCGCCAGCGAGATGCTCCTGCTGGGCCTCGAGAAGGCCAAGAGCAAGACCAGGCAGCTGCTGCACGATCATGGTCTCAGCGAGGATCGGCTCGTCAGCGCGATCGAGGCGCTTCGCGGCGGCCAGAACGTCGACGGCCGAGAGGCCGAGGGCAACTACGAGGCCCTCGAGAAGTACACGCGCGACCTCACCCAGGACGCTGCCGACGGCAAGATCGATCCCATCATCGGGCGCGACGAGGAGATCCGTCGCACTCTGCAGGTGCTCTCTCGACGGACGAAGAACAACCCGATCCTCATCGGCGAGCCCGGTGTCGGAAAGACGGCGATCGTCGAGGGCATCGCCCAGCGCATCGCCAAGGACGACGTGCCCGAGTCCCTCAAGGACAAGATGGTCCTGTCCCTGGACCTCGCCGCGCTGGTCGCCGGGGCCAAGTTCCAGGGGGAGTTCGAAGAGCGACTCAAGACCGTCCTGAGCGAGATCGAGAACAGCGACGGCGCCGTGATCCTGTTCATCGACGAGGTCCACATGATGGTCGGCGCCGGAAAGGGCGCCGGCGGCATGGACGCCGCCAACATGCTCAAGCCGGCGCTGGCTCGGGGCGAGCTGCGCTGCATCGGCGCCACGACGCTGGACGAGTACCGCAAGCACCTCGAGAAGGACAAGGCCCTGGAGCGGCGCTTCCAGCCGGTGCTCGTCGAGGAACCCAGCGTCCAGTCCACCATCCAGATCCTGCGTGGGATCAAGGACCGCTACGAGGTCCACCACGGCATCAAGATCACAGACGACGCCATCCTCGCCGCGGCCCAGCTGTCCCACCGCTACATCGCCGACCGCCACCTGCCCGACAAGGCCATCGACCTCGTCGACGAGGCAGCCTCGCGGCTGAAGATGGAGATCGAGTCCGTTCCGCAGGAGATCGACATCCTCCAGCGCACCATCACCGGGCGGAAGATCGAGCTCGCGGCGCTCGCGCGCGAGAAGGACAAGGCCGCGGTCGAGCGCGCGAACAAGCTGCGCGAGGAGATCGCCAACCTCGAGGAGGACACCAAGGGCAAGCGCAGCAAGTGGCAGGCGGAGCGGGAGCAGATGGAGCGCATCACCGACAGCCGGGAGAAGCTCGAGCAGCTCCAGCACCGCCTCGACGCAGCGACTCGCGGCGGGGACTTCGAGACCGCCGGCAAGCTCCAGTACGGTGACATCCCCCAAGCCGAGGCGGACATCGAGAAGGCCAGGGGGATCCTCGCCGAGCTGCAGAAGGACGGCGCGGTCCTGCGCGAGCACGTCACGGACGACGACATCGCCTATGTCGTGTCGAAGTGGACCGGTGTCCCCGTCACGAAGCTCCAGCAGTCCGAGCAGGAGAAGCTCCTGCGGATGGAGGACAACCTCCACAAGCGGGTCATCGGCCAGGACGAGGCCATCGTGGCCGTCAGTGACGCAGTGCGCCGAGCGCGCGCGGGGCTGCAGGACCCGGACCGGCCGATCGGCAGCTTCATGTTCCTCGGCCCGACCGGTGTCGGAAAGACCGAGCTCGCGCGGGCGCTCGCCGAGTTCCTCTTCGACGACGACTCGGCGATGGTTCGCATCGACATGTCCGAGTACATGGAGAAGCACTCGGTAGCGCGCTTGATCGGCGCTCCTCCTGGCTACGTCGGCTACGACGAGGGCGGGCAGCTCACCGAGGCGGTGCGACGGCGCCCCTACAGCGTCGTGCTCCTCGACGAGGTCGAGAAGGCCCACGGCGATGTCTTCAACACGCTGCTCCAGGTCCTCGACGATGGACGCCTCACGGACTCGAAGGGGCGCACCGTCGACTTCAAGAACTGCGTCCTCATCATGACGAGCAACGTGGGCTCCCGGCACCTCTTCGAGCACCAGACGGACTACGACACGGCCAAGGCCATGGTGATGAAGGAGCTGCAGGCCCACTTTCGGCCGGAGTTCCTCAACCGCATCGACGACATCGTTGTCTTCGAGGCCCTCCGGCGGGAGCACATCGACAAGATCTTCTGGATCCAGCTCAAGCGCGTCCAGGCCCTGCTGGCCGAGCGGGATCTGAACATCGAGGTGACACCGGCGGCGGCGGCGGCGCTCTCGGAAGCTGGTTTCGACCCGGCATACGGCGCGCGACCGCTCAAACGCGCCATCCAGAACTACATGCTGAACCCGATGAGCAAGGACATCGTCGGCGGCGGTTATGGGCCGAAGGACACGATCGTCGTGGACCTCGTCGAGGACGACACGGCTCCGGATGGCAAGATCACCTTCACGAGGATTCCATCGCCGCCCGAGGAGTGAGCGCGCCCGCCCGGGAGGGCCAGCAGTGATCGAGACCCTGAATGCAGTCCAGTACGCGCAGCGGGTGCGAAAGCGCAGCGTCGGGCCAGTGATCCTGGCAGCGGCCGGGAGCGCAAAGGACGGCGCGGCCCGCATCGTCTCCTACTCGATCGTCGGCCACGGCTTGAAGCTGCTCGACGATCGCCACGTCGAGGCCAAGATCCCCCCCAGATCCGCAAGATCCTCCTCGGCTCGTCCATCGCCACCTGTGACGCGAAGGCCGGGGAGAGCGCCCGCTGGGTCTGGGCGGAGCAAGGCGACAGCATCATGCTCTGGTCCGAGCTGAAGCTGCGCGTCGGCGCTCGGGCTTCGGGGGTCGAGCTTCGAGGCGCCACAGGCACCCGCACCATCCCGCGCGCCTCGATCCTGGGACTGAAGGTCGAGGTGAGCGAGATCTGGGACACGGTCCGCGTCATGGCCACGACCAGACACGGCCCGGTCGGGCTCGTCGCCAAGACCGACCGCTCGGTGCTGCGGGACCCGGACTACGATGAAGACTCTCTCGTTCGCGACACCTACTGGGTCACGAGCTTCGCAGAGGCTGTCGCCGACAAGCTGGGCGTGCCGCTCGAGCTGGCGGAGGAGCTTCGTTAGAAGTCCGGGTCGACCTCGACGAGGTTGCCGATCAGCGTCAGGTTGTCGCCGTTGTCGTACTTGCCCGTGTCGTCGATGAAGCTGAAGTCGCCGATGACGACCACGTCGCCGCCCCAGGCCGGACGCTCTGCCGTTCCGTAGGTGTAGCGGCTGGAGGTGAACAACGGCGTCGTGCCGTTGACCTCCACGATGCAGGGCTCCTGCAGGTAGACATCGCCCACACCCTCAGTGATCTGGGAGCCTGCCGTGGCCGGGATGATCTCGGTGGTCTCGGAGTTGTCACCGACGAGCCGGGCGCTGGCTCCCAGCTGCTCCAGCAGCGGGTTGACCGTGCTCCCCACGCAGTTGCCGACGTCCACCAGCACGATGATCCGGGTGCCAGCCTCCATGGCGTCGGTCAACAGCGCGACGTCGTCCTCCTGCCAGCTGTAGGGCTCACGGGAGCCTGGGTCCATGAGGAACACAGCGCGGAACTTGGAGGGGGTGCCGAGGGTGTCACGAGCCTCGACCGCGAAGCCGTAGTGCTCCCCGATCCAGTCCTCCATGTCGTCGCTGTCGCCGCGCCCGCTCGACTCGCCGGGCTCCCCCCCGTGGCCGTCGTAGAAGAGGACCTTGTTCTGGGTGGGGTAGACGATGTCGTGTTCGACGGGGGTGCTGTCCTCTCCTCCAGACTCGACGGTGCTGTCGTCCTCGCTGCCGATACACGCGCAGAGCCAGATGAACACGGGGCCTCCTCGCCCTCAACCTACCCCGAGCGCAAGACCCGCACGAGCACCTTGCGCAGCTCGTTTGCGTCGATGGGCTTTCCGAGGATGTCGTTCATCCCAGAGGCCAGCGCTGCTGGCCGCTCGTCCGCCACGCTGCTGGCTGTCACGGCGATGATGGGCAGCTCAGCTCCGGCGGCACGCATGGCTCGGGCGGCGTCGTAGCCGTCCATCACCGGCATCTGGCAGTCCATCAGGACGAGGTCGTAGGTGTGGCGGTGGAGGGTCTCGACCGCCTCTGCGCCGTTGTGGGCGTAGCTCACGGTGCAGCCGAGGCGCTCGACCAGGCGCCCGAGGACGATCTGGTTCACCGGGTTGTCCTCGACGACGAGGACGCGTGGACCCTGGGCCGGCATCCTCGCCAGTCGGTCCGGAACTCGGATCGCGGCCCGTCCCATCGGCAGCGTGAACCAGAAGCGCGTCCCTCGGCCGGGCGCGGACGAGGCCTGCAGGTTTCCGCCCATCAGCTCCACGAGCTGCCGGGAGATGGCCAGCCCGAGACCCGTGCCGCCGTAGCGCCGCGTCGTCGAGGGGTCCGCCTGGGAGAATGGCTGGAAGACGCGGGCCATGGCGGCATCAGAGATGCCGATGCCGGTGTCTTCGACCTCGAAGCGCAGCAGCACGCCGTCGTTGCTGTCGCGAAGGAACTCGACGCTGACCTCGACGGAGCCTGTTTCGGTGAACTTCAGCGCGTTGCTGACGAGGTTGGTCAGGACCTGACCGATCCGGATGGCGTCGCCACGCAGCGCGTTCGGGACGGCCTCGTCGATGCGGATGGCGAAGTCGAGACCTCGCTCCTTCGCCGCGAGCTCGAAGGGACCCAGCACGCGGTCGATGACATCTCGCAGGCTCATCGGCACGCGCTCGACCTGCATTCGACCCGCGTCCAGCTTGGCGAAGTCCAGGATGGCGTTGAGCAGCGACAGGAGGCTCTGGCCGGAGTCCCGGACCATCTCCGCGTAGGCCGACTGCTGTTCGTCGAGCTCCGTGTCCAGGAGCAGATCGGCCATGCCGATGACGCCGTTGAGCGGCGTCCGGACCTCGTGGCTCATGTTGGCGAGGAAGGCGCTCTTCAGCTCGCTCTCGCGGCGCGCCTCCTCTCGCTCTCGCTCCAGCTCGTGGGTCTGGGTGCGGCGCTGCGTGACGTCCTCGAACACGATGAGCCATGCCCTGGCGCCGCCCCACTCCACGGGACAGCTTCGTGTGCTGAGGATGCGGGGCTCTGGCCCCCCGACCTCGAGGTCGATGCCGTAGTCCGCGCCGAGATCGAGCGGGAGGGGCAGACCGGAGAGGGCTCCAGCCTCGACCTCGAGGAGCCGCTCCGAGTAGGGGTTGGCGTACTGGACGCCGCCCTCGCACAGGACGGCCACCCCGAGAGGCAGGCGGTCGAGGATCTCCAGGTCGGCGCCTGCTGTCATCTTCGGCGGCACGCCAGATTGTCTCATGGCAGGCAGCGCCGCCGGCTCTGTGCTACCCGAGCGCATGCGCCACGCCGACTACATCGAGGCTGTCGCCGGCTTGCCCGCTCCGGCGCATCTGCGCGCGATGATGGTCTGGCTCGCAGGTCAGGAGCAGCTGGCCATCGTCGAACCGCAGGCCCGGGCCGGGCTGCACCCACTGCTCGTCCCGCTCGCGCGCTCCGACGAGGGCACGATGGCCTTGTTGAGGTGGCCGACCCCACCGAAGGGCCTGCCGATGCCGCTCGTGCTCTGCGGCGAACACATCCGCCTGCTGTCGCTGTCAGTGGACCAGTGGCTCCACCGCCAGCTCGCCAGACGCGACGCCGCGGGGCTGTCCCTCGGTGGCCTCGGGCGGGTCTGCGAGGACCTCTACGTCCAGGGGATGCTCGAGGCCTCCTCGCTCCCCCTGACGGCCTATGTGCTCCTGAAGGTGGGGGGGCAGCCGGATCTGTACGAGGAGCTCGCGGCGGCGCATCTCGACGGGGGCGACGAGCTGGCTGCGCTCGTGACCGCCGACCGCGCGACCACCGCGATCGCCGGTTGGGGGCAGCCGCTGGTCTTCCGCATGCGGCTGCTGGCCCAGCTCGGCCGTGAGGAGGCCGCGAAGGAGGCGGCAAAGGTCGCTCTCTTGGAGCCGGTCTGGACCTTCGGCGGTCCCTTCGCGCCGGTCGCGGAGATGGCGGGCTGGTCTCAGATCTCGAGCGCGCCCTATCGCCGACTCGTGGACGACGCGGAGCTGCCCTTGGACCGGGCGGCGCACCTCATGGACGCCCTCGCGGTGGAACAGGGTGACTGGGACGGAGCCCGCGAGGAGCTCGCCGGGTGCTATCGCCAGGCAGGCCTTGCAGAGCTCGCCGCCTTCGTCAGTTCAGCTTGACCCGGGCCCGAACGGCGCGATGGTCTGCCTCTGGAAGTCGCAGGTAGCGGATTGCGCTGATGTCGACCTCACCAGCCAGGACCTGGTCGAGGCGGAAGAACGGGGCGTTGGGCCAGCCGCCACCGGCGGGCCACGTCGAGCCCCAGATACCGAACCAGCGGGTCTCGTCGACCAGGCCGGTGTCGGTGAGGCTGCGGTGTACGCGGCTGCCGGGCACGTAGTTCATGTCGCCCATCACCAGCACCGGATCCTGGTCGACACAGGGTCCCCAGTCGCCGGCGATGCGGCCTTCGTCCACGTGTTCGACGACCTCTGAGACATACGGACTGATCCCTTCGCTGCAGGTCGGCAACGGCGGCGGCGCGTGCATGCCGACGATGCAGATCGCGGCCTCGACCCGGACCAGGGCGATGGGCATGCCGCAGCCGGGCAGGTCGCCGAACTCCTCTGTGATCTCGCCCTGACAGAAGAGCTCCTTTCTGCAGAAGACCGCGGATCCGTGGGAGTCGCGCGGCAAGTCGCGATCGTAGTTGTCGGCCACCCGCTGCATGCCCGGCACGCGTTCGCCGCGCTTCTCCACGGTCACGACGACGTCGGCGTTCAGCTCGCCCAGGGCATCTTCCAGGGGTCTATCGGCCTCTGAGTAGGCCTGGACGTTGGCGACGACGACGAGCAGCGCTTCCTCGTCATCGGGACCCAGCGGCGGTACGCCGGCCGCCAACAACGCGAAGACGGCCCAGGCGACGTAGACCTTCCGGCGGTCTCTCCATGCCCAGTAGAGTGCCCACGGCACCCATGCCAGCACGAGCCAGCGGGGCAGGGTGAGCAGGACCGAGCGGGCCGCGGACCACCAGAGGGCGTCCTCGGAGAGCAGGGCGGCGATGCCTCCGGAGCAGAGCATCGCCAACAGCGGCAGCGAGAAGCCCGCCCAGAACTTGAGTCGGGCGAGGGACCTCACTCTTGCCAGGCGGGCGGCATGGCGTCGTTGACGATGACCTTGCCGCCCTCGCTGCGGACCAGCCGGGCGACGGTGTCGGTGTCGCTGCCGAAGAGCAGCCGACTCACGAAGGGGCGATCAGCGCGGCAGAGGTAGACCACGTCGAAGTCCACCGCGGCTTCTCCAGCCAGCTCGGCGTAGTCTCCCTGGATCTCCTCTGCGCTGAAGACGACGCCGTCGAGCGTGCTGGCGCCACGCTTCGCGCGCTCGAGGCGACGCATCGCGGTGGCGTGGTGCTGCTTCTCCAGCGACTCCAGGATGTGGTCCTGCGGGCTCATGCCGAGGAAGGCCCGGTCATCGACGCTCGACTTCACGCGGGCGAGTTCCTCTGTCTCTCTGATGTAGAGGATGTGAAGGCCCGCGGAGCCGTCCACGCTCGCGATGCTGGCCGCTTCGGAGAGCGCGCCGTCCAGTGATGCCTTCGCGTAGCGTGTCGTCGACAGGATGAGGAGCACGCGCTTCACGTCAGCACCCCGAGTCCGAGGAGGGGCCAGGCGTACATCACGACGAGCACCAGGACGCCGAGGGACACCAGGGACAGGACCGAGCCGACCACCACCGCACGACGAATCCCGACGTAGCCGGTACCGAAGACCATCGCCATCGCCGGGGTAGAGGTGGGCATCGAGAACGCCAGACCGCAGGCGACCGACATGAGGATGGTGACCGTCCGCCCGTCCAGGCCCAGGTGTGGGGAGATGGCGAGCACCGCCGGGAGAGCCAGGGCGATGACCGCGGCGTTGCTGACGAACTCGGTCATGAGCATGGCCAGACCGGCGATGACCAGGACGGCGACGAAGACCGGTGCCGAGCCCTGGGGCAGGACCGAGTCGACGACCCAGCCCATCGCGCCGCTCTTGTCGACCCCCGCGCCGATGGCGATGGCGCCGCCGTAGAGCAGCACGATGCCCCAGTTCACGTAGCGCTCGGCGATCTTCCACTGGAGCACGCCCAGGGCAAAGAGCGAGGCACCACCGAGCAGGGCGACGGTGCCCAGGCCGTAGGTGGGCCCATAGATCACGAGGCACGGGATCACCAACGCGAGGACGAACAGGGTGCGGATCTCGAGCGAGGACACGGCGCCCATCTCCGCCACCTCGGCGTCCAGCTTTGCCACCGCCGGGGCCAGGGGGACGCCCTCCTCGGGGAAGGCCCGCCGCAGCCACAGGAAGACCAGCGGCAAGAGCGCCGTGCAGATGAGCGCGGTCGCGCTGCTGAACTCCAGGAAGCCGATCGGTGCCGCGTCCTGGTTGTTGTCTGCCATCCAGGTCGAGTAGGTGGAGAGCGCCAGCGAGGCCCTCGCCGACGAGAACAGCGTCAGGTTCGAGCCCACGATCGTCCCCCACGCCATCGACAGCAAGAGTCGGCGAGCCAGCCGGGAGCGGGGTCCGAGGTCAAGCGCCTGGATCAGACCCAGCACGATCGGCAGCATGAGCGCCGCCACCGCGTGGCTGACGACCACGGCGCACAGGCCCCAGCTCAGCAGCAGCACCGCCCCCGCCAACTGGTCCTCTGAGCGGGCCATCCGCCGCATGCACCAGAGTGCGAGGCGCTTCGAGAGCCCGGTTCTCAGCATCGCCGCCGCGACGAGGAAGACGCCCACCACGAAGAACACGGCCTGGTTTCCGAAGAGCGAGAAGGCCTCGGCGGGCTCGAGTACACCGAGCACGGGCAACAGGGCGAGCCCGACGAGCGCGGTCACCGGGAGCGCGACCGGGGTGAGCAGCCACCAGACGACGCAGAGCGCGAGCACGGCGAGTCCCCGCTGGCCTTCGACCGTCAGGCCCTCTGGCGTGGGCGCGACCATGATGGCCGTAGCGAGTATCGGCCCCAGGAACAGGCCGATCCGGGCCGGCCACTTCATTCGGGCAAGAGCCGGTGGGCCACGACGTTGTAGGCGGCGCGGACCTGGGCCAGCGGTCGAGGATCGCCGTCTTGGAAGAGGTCGACGTTGACCACACCGACGCGGTTCCCGAGCCGCACGACCTGGGCCCGCGCGACGAGATCCCGATCGGCCTTCGCCGGGCGGAGGTAGTCGATGCGCAGGTCCAGAGTCGCGCAGCTGTGTGCCGGAGGCAGGCGGGAGAAGACAGCGAGGCCTCCTGCGGCGTCTGCCATCGCGCTCATCACCCCGCCGTGGATGGCGGGCAGGAGGAAGTTGCCGATGTGCTCGGGACGCGCGGGGAGGCGGATCACGCAGGTCCCGTCCGCGACGGCGTCGACCTTCATGCCTAGGGTCTTGTTGAAGGGGATGAGCTCTTCGAACAGCTCTGCCAGGCGCTCGCTCCGCTCCACATCGTCTCCGCGTCGGGAGTGTATTCTGGCTTTTGCGGAAGGCGACGATGTCCCGGTGGCGCACCAAGAGTGATCAGATGGCTCCGGATGTGGCGGAGGCGATCGACGAGCAGCTCCTGGAGATCCGCGAACTCGCCGCGCGCCAGGGGTCGGATCCGCACCTCACCGGCATCCTGCTGGCTTGTTTCGGCCGCCTCGAGAAGACCGCACAGGACAACGGGCTCCCGGACCTCGCCGAGGTCGCCGCGGCGCCCTGCCCCCGATCGTCGTGATGGCCGTGCCTGCGCACGGTGTCCGCATCCGCGAAGAGGCCGACTGCTGCGTGGAGCGCATCGCGGTCGTCAGCGACGTGAGTCAGCTCCGCGAGGCCGTGGCCACCCTCGAGCCCAGCCGCGTCCTGCTCCCCAGTGACGCGCTCCAGGAGGTCGAGGGCTTCGCGGACGACTATCGCCGAAGCGTCTGGCTGTACCAGCCAGGGGCCGCCATCGACACAGAGGCCCGGGGTGGAGCGTTGCGCAATGGCGCGTCCGGCTTCGTGCCCTGGCCGCTCCAGCTCTGCACGGCACTGGCCCGGATGCGCGCCCCGATCGCCGGTGACTGCGACCTGCCCTTCCGGGCGCTGCTACTGGAGGGCGGTCGCGTCGACAAGGTCGCCGACGTCCTGGAAGGCGGCGACGTCGAGGTCTTCCGGGAGAAGAGCTACGACCGCGTGCTCGATGCGCTGGAGCGCGAGGGGAGCGAGATCCTCGTCGTCGACCTCGACAAGCACGGTGGCCGGGGGTTGAACCTCGCGAAGGCGGTCGGAACACACGAGCGTCTACACCCCGTCGAGGTCGTCGGCATCTCCTCGAAGGGCGCGATGGCGGCTCACGCCAACCAGGCTGGCATCCGCCACTTCGTGCGCCTCCCCATCGCCGACGCAGGGCTTCGCGGTCGAGCCCTCGCGGCCCTTCGCGAGGTCCGGTCGGCCTTCGACAACGGCGAGCGCGATCCGCGGACCGGGGCCTACAACCGGGCGGCCTTCCTGGACCGCGCGGACGAGTGCATCGCCCGCTGTCGGCGGACCGAAGAGCCGCTGGTCGCCGCCGTCGTCGACGTGGTCGGGACCACCGGGATCAACGCGACCCACGGCCTCAGCGCTGGCGACCGGGTGCTGCGCCTGGCGGCCGAGGTGCTCGTCGAGGAGCTCCGGCGGACCGACCTGGTCGGGCGCATCGGCGGCGACGCTCTGGGTGTCCTCTTGCCAGGCTGCACCATGCAGAAGGCGTGGACCCTGATCCGGGACGCCCAGGAGAGCTTCACGGCCTGGTTCCGCCCGGGATCGCCCCTGGCCGACACGGAGTTCACCGTGGGTGTCGCCGACGCCGGCGACGGCACGGCCGGCCTGCTCTACCGGGCGGAGCAGGCGATGTTCGACGCCGAGCCCGGGGCCATCAAGGTGGGCTGAGCGTCAGTGCAGGGCGCTGATTCCGACGTTCTCCGGCACCACGATCTCCACCTCAGACCTCGATCACCGGCGACTGGCGCGGCGTGATCACGGTGACCTGGGGGGCAGGGGGTGGGACCTCGAGCACGGTCGGCGGCATGACGATCGTCGCGGGTTCCTGGGCGAAGGCGGCACAGACGAGAAGGAACACTTGGACTCCTGCAGCAAGGATCGGACCTTCAGGCCTTCTCCTTGTTCCTTTTTCGTGAGAGCCCGAACTGGACCAGCGTGCCCAGCGCGGCGATCCCGCCCACGACGAGCAGGTTGTCCTGCATGGCCAGTGCCCACGCGAGCGACAGGGCCCCGAGGCAGGCGGTCAGGGGCTTGAGCAGCGCTCGGAAGGCCCGTGGGAACAGGAAGACACCCACGAGCGCACCGACCAACGCCACCCACCATGGGGTCTCACCGGACATCACGAAGGGCCAGGCCGTGTAGACCGCGCCACCGCTGAGCACCGCGCCGAAGCTCGCCACGGCTGCTCGCTCGACGAAGCGACAGACCAGGGCACCGAAGACCGCGACGGCGACAGCGGCGATGGCCTTGATCGGATCGTTGACGCTGTCGGGCAGCGCCAGGCCGACCACGACCCCCAGGAGCAGCCCAGGTGCCATGACGGCGAGCTTGTAGAACCGAGCCCCCGCCAGGGCAAGCGTCGCGCCCACCAGGCCGGCGACGATTCGAAGGCCCAGGCCTGTCTCCAGATCGTTCATGAAGTCCATACATCACGATACGGAGCGCGGTCTCCGATGATTCCGTCCGCTTCAGCGGATGACGGCACGCATTCCGTCGAGCTCGGCGGCGTGGACCTTCAAGGGCTCGACGATCTCTGCGCCGATCGCCACGATCCTGGCCCGGTCCCGCCCCTCCATCGCGCATCGGAGCAGGCCGAAGCGGAGCTCCAGCTCGACCGACTCCCGGGGTCCGACGAGCTCCCTCAGCGCCGGCTCCAGCTCCGGCTCGAAGCTGCCCTCGTAGACCATCTGCACCGTCTTGGCGGCCTCGGCGTCGTCTCCGGCGTCCCAGGCCACCAGCGCCTCGTCGATGCCGGCTTCGACGGTGAGCGCCCGGGCCTCCCACATGCCGGGGTGGTAGGTGGCGTCAGAGGCCATCACGGCGCAGCCGATGAACAGGAGCATTTGTTGAATCTACCAGATGAACAGTGCTCTTGACGAGTCAACTGATGTTGTTGGCGTGCACCAGGGCCCCGCCGTGTCCTGCGGACATGCTGCTCATCGAGGGTGGCACCTTCGAGCTCGGCGAGGTCAGTCCCGGCAAAGGGCACGAGGGTCTCGTCATCACGAGACGCACCATGGTCATCGAGGACTACTGCATCGCGACCCATCCCTTCCCCGGCGAGGGCCTCGACTGGCCATCTGACGGGTTGAGCCTGTCCCAGCTCCAGACGTGGGAGCCCCTCGTGAACGAGCGGGGCCGTCGGGCCTGCACCGTCGAGGAGCTCGTCCGGGCCGCGGCGGGTCCGATGAACCAGCCGCGCTCATCCACGCGCGAGGACTGCGAGTCCAAGGACCACCAGCCGGGACCAATCGGCAGTCACCCCGCTTGTCGGACCGCAGAGGGCCTCGTCGACTTTGGCGTGCGCAGCTCCTGGGCCCACCTCGCCAGCCTGGATGCGGAGTTCCCGCGCTACGAGCGCTGGGCCAGCTGGGGTCACACCTGGCGCGACGACACCTTCTACCCCACCACGAACTTCGCGATCCACAGCCACGATCCCGCCGAAACCAGCTACCTCGACGATGGCTGGCGAAGCTGCGCGAGTCCGCGCCGGGACAAGGGTCGCTGGGCCGAGTTCAGCCAGGCCTTCCCTGGCTCTTTTGCGGCCTTGCTCGACTAGGGCGCTTCAGGATCCGATGGGGGAGTCATGGCACTGTTCCGCCGCCTGCTGTCGTGGTTGTCCGCCCCCTTCCGGGACGAGCCGGTCCGCCGCAAGCGGATCGCCAGGCGGGCCGACGCCCCCGCTCCAGAAGCCGAGGCTCCAGCGGACCCCACGGCGCCGTGGGAGCGTGGTCGAGCCGCACCGTGCTTGCAGGCCCGCGCGGTGCGCCGCCACGTCATGGACGTGCTCCACCAGATGGAGGTAGAGAGGCCAGGACCTTCGACGACCGGGCGCTCCTGAGGCGGCTCCAAGGGGGGCGCATCCGCCTCCCTCCGATCCGTCGGGGGGCGCGAGGCGACGCGCGGAGTCTGTCCGATGCAACCAGCCCCTAAGTATCGACAGGATATAATTTCAACGTATGATACCTCCTGACACCGGAAACCGGAAACCGGCTATACACTCGTGAGGAGGGGATATGCCCACGAAGTGCAGGTATCCTCCCCCGGCATGTCTGCTCCTGTGGCTCGGCTGCACATCCACAGACCCGCCCCCCCATGACGGAGGGGGCACCACCCAGGCTCCCCAAACCACCACGACAGACTCCGGAACACCGCCAACCGGGAACACCACAGCACCCACGGACTGTGCGCTCATCATTACGGAGCCCGATGAGACGGGGCTGCCCTCCTTTGTCCTGACATGGAGTGGCCCCGAAGACCCGTCTGTCACCTTCACAGCACCCAGCGAGCTCACCGCCACGACCTCGTTCTTCGGATCTACCTCTCCAGCCGTCACCCTAGTGGCCACGTACCAGGTCGACCCAGTCGGAGAGCCCCGGCTCGAACACGTTGTACCGACCGTTCCCGTCGAGCGAAGCGACGAGCAATACCTCCAAGAGTATTTTCGCGAAGATGGCCTTTTGATGGCAACGGTCACTGTTTCGGCCACCTGGAACGGTGGACCACAATGCACAACCGAAACAACCGTTCCCTTTCGCCAGTGGAGTCACGTCGATGAGCATCAACGTGACTGCAACAAAAACTGCGTTCAGCCAAGCGACTTGTTCCTTCCCACAGTGATCGAAACCGACGCCCTCGTTCATGCCGTCACAGAGTCCATGAGCGATGTGGTGACACTCCAAACCTATGATCGCTCCCGCCCAGACAAGGACAACTACGTCCTGGCACAGATCCCTCTGACTGGAACGCCCCTGCAATTCACCCGAATCGGGCCTGGTATTTTCGATGTCTGGGATCCCCAGCACGAGACATCGGGCGGTACCACGCTCAGCTGCAGTGTCTGGCACGATGGCACCGAACTGGCCATCACACAGGCGTTTCCCAATGTAGAACAAGCTGTGAGCATCACCCTCGATGCCACCGAGACCGTCAGCGGCCTCAGCTACACCCAGTCGGACTACAAAGCACTACCCAAAATCGACAGACCTTGGCTTCACCACAACTGCCTGATCGACCCAACCAGCCCCCACGACAGTACAATCGCCACGGTCTTTGGCCTCAACTGGGAACCGGCGGGCAACGGTGACGGCAGCTGGGGAAGCACCTTGGTTCGGTTGACAATCGACCAAGACACCAGCGAGCTGGTTGGAGACCTCGAGCCAGTCTTTTCTCCCTTTGACCTCACGGAAGCCCGCTACAGGTACGGAAACGCGCTCTCGCTGAGCCCTCCAGGATCCGACATGCGCAAGTGGATGAGTCTTTCCTACGCCAACGATCACCGGGAAATGACCGAAAAGGAGCGAGCGTTCTATCTCTCTTTCCCATTGACGGACTCAGGACCCGAAGCACCCCGTTTCCTCTTTGTCAACGACACACACTTCGACGACAGCTCCCTGGTCCAAGGTTGGCAGGAAACATTCCCTGAGCTTGAGTTAATCAGGCTGCCCGACGACCCCCTGACGTCGGAATATCCCATTCATTTTCCCCACGCCGCCGAGTTTTTCCAAGTTGAAGCGTCCAGAGATATAGATGGGCAGACCTGGGCGATCTACCGACTGGTCATGGCCAGCCTCGGAGGCTCCGGCAATGACAAGAGTCCGTCGTCCGACCTCTATCCAGAGGTGTACATGTTCGATCTGTATGTACCGAACAACGACAACCCCGGCACATCCTACGTGGACTTTTTCTGCGGTCTATCCCTGCCCATAGAAACTTGGTCACACTTCGACTTCGTGCTGACCGCCGGTCCCGAAAAAACACAGCGGCCTGAATGGATCGCAGCCTACACCTCCAACCCCCACGGGGAGTGGTTTTGGCTGGATCTCTGGCAAACCGATCCCGATGCCTCCGACCGCTGCAGCATCGTAGGGGCTCAGCGACATCAAACACAGAAAAGTACGGCAGGGACCGCTGTCCCAATCTGGACCACCGAGATCGATCCCACAGGTTTATACGGCCCCCCCATCACCGATGTGCAGATTCACCTGAATGCAGACACATTACTGCCCGGATTGGTTCCCTGAGTATCTCGGGCGGTAAGTAGCGCTGTGCCTGGCCAAAGATAAGACCATCCCTGATGGCCACTCACACTCTGTCACAAAAGCCACGTTCTTCTTCGGCGCCTTCCCACGAGCCACAAACACTTCGACTGTAAAACGGCAACATCGGGTCCCCGCACCGGCCAACCAGGATCTACCTCGTGCCCATCCTTCGCCCACTTCACACAAGTCTTGGCAGAAAACCACCCATGCAACCCACTCTCCTCGGCCACGGTCTTGCCTGCGCTGGCCTCCTCATCGTTAGCTGCGGGACACCCAACGCCAACGAAGCCGACATCTGCTGGATCGGCGAGGCGGTTCCATCTGAGCCCACACCACAGCTACCCGAAGACGCCTGCGACGACCCTCCCTCCGCAATGTCGAGCGTGGCCGAGGCCGTCGCCAGTGCTGCAGCGAAGCAAGCCACAGCCATCGAGGCTGAGCTGTTCGCTCCCGAGCGCATCACCGTCATCACCTGTGGCACAGGCAGCCCCATTCCCTCGGACCGGGCGCAGTCCTGCACAGCGGTCTTCGCCGGTGGCCAAGTTCCTCCTCTTCGACGCGGGCGATGGCGCCCAACGCTCCATGGAGTCCCAACAGCTTCCCATCGCGGACATCGACGCCGTCTTCCTCACCCACTTCCACTCGGACCACATGGCCGATCTGGGTGAAGTGATCAGCCGAAGTTGGATCTTGGGACGCCAGCACCTGCTCCCCATCTACGGCGGACCAGCAGTGGACCGGGTCGTTCAAGGCTACAGGTCGGCCTATAGTCCCGACGTCACCTATCGGAATGCCCACCACGCTAGCGAAGTGTTCCCTGAGCCCTCGCTTCACGCCGAAGCCGTACAGCTCGAACAAGCCCCAGCCACGGGTGTGGTGATCTATGAGCAGGGTGGGGTCAGGGTCTGGGCCTATGGTGTGGACCACTCGCCGGTCTCACCCGCCGTGGGCTACCGAATCGAGTACGGCGGACGCGCCATCGGCATCTCGGGTGACACCGTCGACAGCGATGGCCTGCGCAACCTGGCCTCGAACGCAGACCTCCTGGTCAGCGAGGTGATGGACAAGACCTTGGTCCTGGATACCGCATGCGCCTTGGAGATGACCGAAACGAACTATTGTTCAGGGATATCCGCACATATCACACCGACCTCTTGGAGCTGGCCAACACCGCCGCCGAGGGCGGCATCGACACCCTGATGCTCACCCACATGGTGCCCACCACCGACGCCGCACAAGCTGAGCTTCTCTTCGGTGATCCCATCCGAGACGTTTTCAGCGGCGAGGTTATCGTGGCTTCCGGCGATACCTGGTTTACCCTCGACGTCGACCCACAACAGGAGACTCAGGGGCTCAGCGAGTAGTCAAACCCCGAATCGCTCGACTAGGGCGCTTCAGGATCCGATGGGGGAGTCATGGCACTGTTCCGCCGCCTGCTGTCGTGGTTGTCCGCCCCCTTCCGGGACGAGCCGGTCCGCCGCAAGCGGATCGCCAGGCGGGCCGAGGCCCCCGCTCCAGAAGCCGAGGCTCCAGCGGACCCCACGGCGCCGTGGGAGCGTGGTCGAGACGCACCGTGCTTGCAGGCCCGCGCGGTGCGCCGCCACGTCATGGACGTGCTCCACCAGATGGAGGTAGAGGCCAGGACCTTCGACGACCGGGCGCTCCTGAGGCGGCTCCAAGGGGTCGTCGCCATGGAGAACCTCGGCCTGCCGCCCTTCCCCGGCACGGTGGTGGAGCTCAAGCGCATGCTGGGGAGGGGGGTCGAGGTGCCTTCGTTCCGCCTGGCGAACATCGTCGAGAAGGACCACGCCCTGGTGGAGGAGGTGCTGCGGCAGGCTCGCGGCCCCAGCTGGTCGAGGCCTCCGGAGAGCCTGCACGCCGCCGTCACGCGCATTGGCAACAACGCGCTCTGGCGCATCTCCATGCGCTTCGCGCTCGAGGCCACGGTCTTCTTCGTGCCCGGCTACCAGGAGCAGGTCGAGCGCGTCCGCGTCCACAGCCTCGTGACCGCCGAGGTCGCCGCGTGGATGCTCGGTGACGCAGAGGAGCGAGGCGGCGCCTGGCTCGCGGGGCTCCTGCACGATGTCGGCAAGCTCATCGTGCTGCGCGAGGCCGGGGGCCTCGGTGCCCCCCTGAGCCCGGGACTGCTCGACGAGATCATGGACAAGACCCACGCGTCGATCGGCTTCCTGGTGGCCCGCGCATGGGAGTTCGAGGACCTGGAGTGCGGCGCGATCGCGCTGCATCACGGCGAGCGCCGCAACAGCAGCTCCGAGGCGCGCCTGGGCCACTACCTCCATCTCGCGGACGTCGCGGCCCACGGGGTCGAGGCGCGGCACGCGCGCCAGGCCAGCCCCGCCCGCACCTACATCGTCCACGAGGCCAGGGGCATGGGCTTCGACGGTGACCAGGCCCTGACCGTCGCCGACCGTGCATACACCAGGCTCAGGGCGCTGCGCGCGGCGTAGGCTCCGGGGAATCCGACTACGCTGATGTGAGTGTTCCTCCTCGCGCTCGCCTGCTCGAGATCGCCGCCGCCGTCGGTGTTGGTCATCACCCTCGACACGACCCGCGCCGACCGACTCGGGCCATACGGCCACGCCCTGGCGAACACCCCGACCTACGACCGCCTCGCCGAGGCCGGCACCGTCTTCCAGCGGGCCTACTCCAGCTGCCCGCTGACCATTCCGAGCCACTCGACGATCTTCACCGGGCGCTATCCGCCTTCCCACGGCGTGCGCGACAACGGCGACTTCATCCTCGGCGCCGAACAGCTCACCCTCGCCGAGCGCCTGCAGGAGGCCGGCTACGCGACCGCTGCGTTCACGGCTGCCTTTCCGACACAGGCGCGCTGGGGCTTCGACCAGGGCTTCGAGGTCTACCACGACCCGCTGAAGCGCCGGCCCACCCAGCTCGACTGGCGGGATCGTCGCGAAGCGCGAGAGGTCATCGACGACGCGCTGGCCACCTTGCCGACCCTGGGGGATCGCCCCCTGTTCGTCTGGGTCCATCTCTTCGACGCCCACTGGCCCTACGAGCCTCCCGAGCCCTACCTCTCCGAGCACGCCGGGCGCCCCTACGACGGTGAGATCGCATACGCCGACGCTCAGGTCGGGCGGCTTCTGACCTGGTGGGACCAGCAGAGGCCCGGCGGGCTGGTGATCCTCACCGCGGATCACGGCGAGGGCTTCGGAGACGGAGGGGAGCGCACCCACGGCTTCCTGCTGCACGACGGCACGATCCACGTCCCGCTCATCGTGCGCGGCGAGGGCTTCGAGGCCGGCGCTGTCGAGGACGACGTCGTCGGTCACGCCGACATCGTGCCCACGGTGTTGTCCTACGTGGGTCTGGAGAAGCACGACGGGCTCCAGGGTTGGGAGCTGGGCCTCGGTGGCTCCGACGAGGTCTACAGCGAGGCCCTCACCGGCCAGTTCAACCTGGGGCTGGCGCCTCTGTTCGCAGTCTCCGACGAACAAGGCCGGTACACGGAGGGTGCGTGGGGAGCCTTCTACGAACACCGGGCCTTTGGCGTCTCCACCGTGCCCAGCGAGCACATCGAGGCATCTCCACACCAGGCGGCTCTGGCGGTCTTCCGAGGCAGGCTCGACGAGGTGGTCGCGCCCACCGCCGCCCTCGACGAGCAGGCCTTCGCGCAGCTCGCGGCGCTCGGCTACCTCGGAGGGGACATCAACGCCGTGGCTGGAGAGGTCGATCCACGGGACGTCATCGACCTCGTGCCCCTGACCTGGGAGGCTCGCCAGTGGATGGGCAGAGGTCGCCTCGACGAGGCGGAAGCGGCCATCTCGAGGCTGGAGGAGGGCATGCCCGGAACATACGGTGTCGACCTTCTGCGCGCCCAGCTGCTGCGCTCCCGTGGAGACCTGGGCGAGGCCGCCGAGCACTTCGCCGCGCTGTACCTGCGCAGCCCCTCCAGCACTGTCTCCCTCCAGCTGGCCGCCCTGCATGCGGCCCGGGGGGACTGGCGGGAGGCCGAGTCCTGGTACGCCGAGGCGCTGTCTCTGCAGCCGGCGAGCCCCGAGGCGATGGCGGGCCGAGTCCACTGCGCGCAAGCCCTCGGCGAGCCGGAGCGGGCTCGGGAGCTCGCCAACGAAGCCCTGCGTCTGTACCCCGACCACGCCGAGCTGCGGCTGGTCCTCGCCGAGATCCACCTCGGCGACGGCGACCTCGACGCCGCCGAGCGCGAGGTGGAGTTGGCCATCCAGTACATGGCCCGCTCCCCTTGGGCTCACGCGACCCTCGCCCAGGTGCGCTGGGAGCAAGGTCGGGCGGACCTGGCCATCGAGGCCCTCCAGGAGGCGCTGGCGCTCGACCGGTTCAACGTCCCGGTCAGGGTCCGCCTCGTCGAGTGCCTCCTGGACGTGGGTCGCAACGCAGAGGCGGTCCGAGCGATCACGCCGCTGGCGCGGCTGATGCCGGAGGAGGACGAGGTCCAAGGCCTCGCACGTCGCGCCCAGGCGGCGCTCGATCTGGAGCGGGGCCTCACATCTCCTTGAGCAGTGTTCGGACTCCTGTGGTAGTACGGCTCAGTTCGCCCGATGACGGGATCGAGGTGCGGGACGCACGTTACGATCCAAGCTGGGAGGGTTCATGCGGCGAGAGACTCACACACCGAAGTCCGTCCGCCACCCGGCCGGCAAGGCATCGATAGAGACACTCCTCGGCCTGGCTCGCATCTGGATGGACGCTCGCACGGGCCTCCTGCAGATCGGAGGCGAGACGGCGACCCTCGTTCGTGGCGAGCCCCTCGACATCGACGACCTCCAGCTGATCATCGACGGGCTCTACCGCGGCGGGAAGCCCGCCTTCTCCGAGACCGACCATCCCTCCAGGGGCGTGACGAACCGCCTCGGACTGGAGATCTGGAAGGCGGTGAGCCGGATCGCGCGCAAGACCCAGATGCGCGGGACGGCCAGCTGCACGATCCACCCCGCCGGCCTCTTCCGCCGGCTCTCGGCCTTTCCGATGCAGCCCGAGACGGTGGTCCTGCTCGCTCGGGTCGAGTCCGGGCGGGTCCGCGTCGGCGACACGGTGCGCCTCGACAAGCCGACACGGATGGAGGTGTTGGAAGACCTCGCGCGACTCAAGATGCTGGGTGTGATCCGCCTGGAGAAGGCTGACGAGCGTCTGGCGAACACCCGTCGAGAGGCTCGGCGGAAGCCCAGCTCCGAAGGTGTGGGGGGCGGTCGGTCGGGCGCGCGCAGCGACCCGAGGCTCGGGGGGCGCCTGAGTCGCGAGCTGGAGAGAATCGAGGGACTCGACGACTGGGCTGCGGTGGGATGCAACCCCAGCATGGCTCCGGGGGCGATCGCAGCTCAGTGCCAGCGGATGATCGACCGCTACTCGGCGATCATCAAGGACCGGAGCCAGACGGCGGATTGCCGCGAGCTCGCTCGGGACATCTTCGATCACGTCGTGGCCTCGGCCGACCGCATCCAGGAGGGCAAGGCCCGCCGAGAGGCCCGGGGTGCGAACCCCTCGACCGCCTATGACGACGGCATCAGCCTCGTCGCCCAGGGTCGCTTCGACGAGGCGGTGAAGGCCTTCGGTCTTGCTCAACAGTACGAGCCCTACGCGCCGCGCCACACGGCCTGGCTCGGCTACGCCGTCTTCCACGACCCCACTCGCGATCTCGCCGAGCGCCAGCGCAAGGGCCGGAAGCTGATCGAGAAGGCCCTGCTGATGGGTACCGGCAACGGGGATCCGAACTTCGTCCAGGCAAAGCTGCTCGTCGAGGACAAGGACCTCGTCCGCGCCTGGAACCACGTCGAGGTGTGCCTGCGGGCCAATCCAACCCACAGCGGCGCCACCACTTTGAGGGACTCGATCCAGCGCGAGATCAAACGTGACAACTAAAGAAGTCCAAATTCTCCAGGAATCTGGATAGAATCGTCTCCGTTGGCACCGACACGAGGGCCCATGCGACGCCCGTTCCAGATTGCTCTGTCCGCCTTTGCGCTGACCTTCTTCACCGCCGAAGAGGCTTTGGCTTCCGGGACGATGAACGGCACCTATTGGGAGGTCAACTACGGCTCCTGCGGGACGTGGAACGACGCCTCGGCGGGCGAGGGCTACTACATCCTCGATCCCCACACCGCCTCGCCGGCCTATGGCTGGAACGACGTGAGCTATGCCGCGAACCCCTGGCAGCAGCTCACGATGGAATACGACATCGGCGGCACGGCGTACTTCGTCGAGGCCAACTCGGGCGACGGTGTCTGTGACCTGACGGTCGACGACGAGGACTACGACGCGACCTGGGCCTGGCACCAGATGAGCGACGGCAACCTCGAGATCATGAAGTACGAGCAGCTCCTGGTCTGGGGCTACTCCTACGACTCGAGCACCGGGATCATCTACGAGCACTACAACGGCATCCGGATCTGGTTCGAGATCTGGAACACGGGCGCCACCGACGTCGACGACTTCCGCCTGATGTGGGGCGTCAACCCCGACCTCGACTACGACTCCTACGGCTACAGCAGCACCGCCAACGACAACGCGGACTACGACGGAGACGGCGTCACCGACTGGGCTGGCAGCTGGGGCGCGAGCTGCGGCATCGGCATGGGCATCAGCCCCTGCGAGCCCTCCGTCGCGAGCATCGGCTTCTCCAACTTCGACTCGGACGCGGACGGCAGCTGGACCGACCCCAACGGCACCGACGCCGACCGCACGATGCACTACACCTACGAGGTCGGCACCATCGCCGCTGGCGAGGCGGCGTCCTTCGGCTTCGTCGTTGGTGGCGGCTCCAGCTACGGCCATGCTCAGTACGTCGCGGTCGAGTCTGCTGCGGGCACGATCACCGGTGACGACTTCTGCGGCGAGTGCGACGACGACGGTGACGAGTTCACCGCCGAGTCGTGTGGCGGAAACGACTGCGACGACGAGGACTCCGCCATCAACCCGGCCGAGACAGAGGTCTGGTACGACGGCACCGACGACGACTGCGATGGCAACGACTGTGACTTCGACGGCGACGGCGAGGACTACGACGGCAGCCCCTGCGGTGGCGACGACTGCGACGACACCGACGCCTCGGTGTCTCCCGACGCCACAGAGGTCTGGTACGACGGCGTCGACCAGGACTGCGACGGCGACGACTGCGACGCAGACGGTGACGGCCACGACTACGACGGCAGCCCTTGCGGCGGCGACGACTGTGACGACACCAGCCCGAGCATCAGCCCAGACGCTGTAGAGGCCTGGTACGACGGCATCGACCAGGACTGTGACGGCAACGACTGCGACGCGGACGGCGACGGCTACGACGCCGACAACAGCACCTGCGGCGGTGACGACTGCGACGACACCGACAGCTCTCTGTACCCGGGCCTCGACTCCGACGGTGATGGCCTCGAGGACTGCGACGAGGACGACTACGGCTGCGACCCCTACGACCCGGACACCGACGGCGACGGCGTCGACGACGGGGATGAGGTCGACGACGGCACCGACCCGACCGACGAAGACACAGACGGCGACGGGCTGAACGACGGCGACGAGAAGACCTGCGGCTCCGACCCGCTCGACCGCGACACGGACGACGACGGCCTCAACGACTACCGGGAGTGCGTCGTCTGGGGCACCGACCCCAACGACGAAGACACAGACGGCGACGGGCTCATCGACGGCGACGAGACCGACGTCTACGGCACCGATCCGCTCGACGACGACACGGACGACGACGGCCTGAACGACGGTGACGAGGTCAACGACCACGGCACTGATCCGCTTGACGACGACACGGACGACGACGGCTGCAGCGACGGTGACGAGGTCAACGACTACGGCACCGACCCGCTGGACGCGGACTCCGACGACGACGGCATCGGCGACTGCGACGAGATCGAGGTAGGCAGCGACCCGAACGACAGCGACAGCGACGACGACGGCTGCGACGACTACCGCGAGATCTACGAGCTGGGCACGGATCCCAACGACGAGGACACGGACGACGACAGGCTCGGTGACTGCGACGAGGTGGACGTCTACGGCTGCGACCCAGAGGACACCGACACGGACGACGACGGCATCGAGGACGGCGACGAGGTCGACGACGGGACCGACCCGAGCGACTCCGACAGCGACGACGACGGGCTCGACGATGGCGAGGAGGATGACTACGGCTGCGATCCCAACGACGCCGACAGCGACGACGACGGGCTCGACGATGGGGACGAGGTCTACATCTACGAGTGCGACCCGACGGACGCCGACAGCGACGACGACGGACTCTCCGACGGCGAGGACGTCGAAGCGGACTGTGATCCGAACGACTCCGACACCGACGAGGACGGGATCTCCGACGGCGACGAGGTCGACGGCGGCACCGATCCCGCCGACGCCGACACGGACGACGACGGGCTCTCCGACGGCGAGGAGGCCGACTACGGCTGCGACCCGAACGACTCCGACAGCGACGACGGTGGCGCCGACGACGGCGAAGAGGTCGCCAACGGCACGGACCCGACAGACGGCTCCGACGACTCCGATTGCGATCCCACCGACACTGACGGTGACGGCATCAGCGACATCAACGAGGTCAAGCGCGGCATCGATCCGAACGACTCGGACACCGACGGTGATGGCATCGACGACGGCGACGAGCTCGATCAGGGCACCGACCCGCAGGACTCCGACACCGACGACGACGGGCTCAGCGACGGCGAAGAGGTCAACGACACCGGCACGGACCCGCTGGACTGCGACAGCGACGGCGACGGGCTCACCGACGGTGAGGAGGTCCTCATCCACGGCACCGATCCGAACGACTCGGACAGTGACGACGACGGGCTGAGCGACGGCGAAGAGGTCTACACCTACGGCTGCGATCCGAACGATCCGGACACCGACGGTGACGGGCTCGAGGACGGAGAAGAGGTCGACACCTTCGACACCGACTGCCTCGATCCGGACACTGACGGCGACGGGCTCGAAGACGGCGAGGAGGTCGACACCTACGGCTGCGACCCGAACGACACCGACACCGACAACGGCGGCACGCCGGATGGCACTGAGGTCGGAGAGGGCACCGATCCGCTGGACCCGACCGACGACGAACCGGGCACCGACAGCGACGGTGATGGGCTGACGGACGAAGAGGAAGGTGCGCTCGGCTGCGATCCGAACGACTCGGACACGGACGGGGACGGACTCGACGACGGCACCGAGACCGACATCGGCTGCGACCCCACCGTCTACGACACCGACGGTGACGGCCTCTCCGACGGCGAAGAGGTCGATGTCTACGGCACCGACCCGCTGAATCCGGACAGCGACGGCGACGGGCTCTCCGACGGCGACGAGGTCACCGTCTACGGCACCGATCCGAGTGATCGAGACACGGACGACGACCGGGTGAGCGACGGCGAGGAGGTCCTCGTCTACGGCTGCGACCCGCTGGACACGGACAGCGACGGTGACGGTCTGGACGACGGGGAGGAGGTCTACGAGTACGACTGTGACCCGACCGACGCCGACACCGACGACGGCGGGCGGACCGACGGCGAGGAGGTGCTCTACGACGGCACCGATCCGCTCGATCCCACCGACGACCTGCTCGACTCCGACGGGGACGGTCTCACCGACTACGCAGAGGACAACACCTACGGAACCGACAAGTACGACCCCGACACCGACGACGACGGCCTCTCCGACGGCGAGGAGGTCTACGACTACGGCACCGATCCAAACGACCCGGACACGGACGACGGCGGCGTCGACGATGGCACCGAGGTCAACGACCAGGGCACCGATCCCCACGATCCCAGCGACGACTACCCGGACGGCGAGGACGGTGTCGGGACGGACACCGGCGGTGGCATCGACAGGATGTACAAGGGCGGCGGCGGCTGCGGCTGCGCCTCGAGCACCGGACCGGCTGGTGCCGCGGGGGCGCTCGTGCTCCTGGGCCTCGCCCTGTTGAGGCGCCGGGACTGAACCACCTGTTCCAGTCCGGGCCAACCGGTCTGGAACACCCGGAGACGAGACACCTGATCTCAGCCACTTGGAGCTGGCACGAGGCTTGAACTCCCAAGGACCGACAGGAGGTCCTCATGGTGGTTCCCTTCACCACAAGCTCCAGGCAACCCCGGCCAAGCCCAACAGTCCTCGAATCGTGGAGCGCTTGCGCCGCCGCGAGCTCACCCTCGCGCTCGTCGAGGGCCCGGTGAAGAGCGTGCCTCGTGGCTTCCACGCCGAGGTCGCGGCGGTGGAAGGCTCGGGCCTGTTGCTCGCCGCTCTGCCGCTCTGGCGGTTCGCCGCGACCTTGCACGCCCTCCGCTGCGGGGACGCAGATCCGATCGGCTTGTCCCACGTGCCGGAGTTCATCGAGGCCATCGACGACATCCCGGCGCCGTTCCTGGCCAAGCCCGCTGGCGCTGCCCGCATCCGCGAGGCGGTCGAGGAACTCGTCGATCCTCGACCGGTCGTCCTCGAGGCCGAGAACGGCCTGCGAGCGCTCTACGTCCTACGGGAGCGTCGCGTCGACCTCGTCGTTGCCGACTGGAGATGCCGGTCCTCGACGACGTCGACATGGCCGAGCGCCTGCGAGGAGACTCCCGCTTCGACCGGATCCCGCTGGTCGCGCTCACCGGCCACGACACGGAGGAGCCCCGAGAGGACTGCATCGCCGCGGGTTTCGATCACGTGCTGGTCAAGCCGGTCCGCCGAGACGAGCTCGTCGCCTGCGTGGACGGCCTCCTCATCGCGGGGGCCCAGGCCACCGGCGAGGTCGTCCTGGTAGACCCGGACATCGAAGACCTCGTCCCCGCCTACCTCTCCGAGCGTAGAGAGGAGATCCCGATCCTCCGAGGGGCGGTGGATGACGGCGACGCCGAGCGCTGCCGCCGCATCGGCCACAGCCTCAAGGGAACCGGGGGCGCCTATGGCTTCCAGCGCCTCACCGACCTGGGCGCCCGGCTGGAGGAGGCCGGCCAGCGAGAGGACATGGAGGACTGCGCGGCCTCGGTGGATGCGATCGAGGGCTACCTGGCTACAGTTCGCGTCCGCTACGCCTCCTAGCCCGGCTACGATGCCTCCTTGCCGGAGGCAGACATGTTCGCGCTCCTCGCCTGTGTTGGTGCCATCGATCTCGACACCGGCGGCGACGGCGTGGTCTCCGGTGAGACTGGCGTGGACCGCTTCAGCGTCGAGATCGACGAGGACGTCCTGTCCCGGCTGGGGGACCGCCTCGCGGAGGTCCAGAACGACGACGGGAGCTACGACTGGCAGCGAGCCGAGGACGAGGAGCTCATCCCGGAGCTCACGGGCTACCAGAACGTCACCGGCGTCAGCGCGTGGGGCTTCTACGCCGCCCAGGAGCGCGTGGGGGAGCGTGAGGACTGGCAGGAGGCCACCGCTCGGGCGGCGGACTACTTCGATGGACTGCTCGACGCCGCCATCGCCGATGGCAGCGGACTGTCCTGTCCAAACTACACGGTCCTGGTCTGGGAGCTCGAGTCCAACCCGGATCCCGTGCTCGAGGCTCGCACCATCGCCGGCTTCGAGGCCATGCTCTCTGCCCACGACGACCGCGCCCGGGGCTTCCTGGAGAACCTCGCCGAGCGGCGCTCCGCCATCCCCGGGATCATCCCCTGGGACGACGCCCTGTGCGTCGAGGCGGCCCGCGAGATGAGTGAGCTGTCGCCTGTGTTCGCGGAGGACGCCGCGGACGCCGAGGCCGTACTCGTCGCCGAGCTGGAGGACACCTTCCTGCCCGCTTGGGACGCCGATCCGAGTCTCTTGTGGGGGGACATCTCCATCGGCTGGTCGCTGCGGGTCCTCGCCGAGAGCCAGGACGCCGAGCTCATCGACGGGCTCACCGAGCGGCTCGTCGTGCTCGTCGACGAGGAGGGTCGGATCACCAACGGGTCCGACGACGACGGGCCCCAGCAGGCCACCGCATACGGACTCATGGGCCTCAAAGCCGTCGAACACGACCTCTCCCAGAGGGTGCAGGACTTCGCGGAGAGCGAGGTCGATCCGGACGGCATCGTGCTCGGAGGGGCCGGCGAGACCTACGAAGTCTCCGGCGAACTGCTGCGCGCGCTGGCGGAGTAGCCTAGCGGAGCCCGTAGGCCTTGAGCTTGCGATAGATGGTCTGCGACTCCACCGGAGGCAGCGCGTGGAGGTGCCTGCGCGGGGTCTGGCGGCGCATGCGCGGAGGGAGGCCATCGACGGTGAGGACCTGGCCGTCCGCGGCGACGAGCGCGCGGTGGATGGCGTTCTTCAGCTCCCGAACGTTGCCGGGCCATCCGTAGGCACGCAGCAGCGCTTGCAGCTCCTGGGCGAGCTCCGGAACAGGCCGCTCTGGGGGCGTGAGCGCCTGGGCGAAGGCCTTCGCCAGCTCGATGATGTCCTCGCCGCGCTCCCGCAGCGCGGGGAGCTGCATCTCGTAGACCGCGAGTCGGAAGTAGAGGTCCTGCCTGAAGCTCCCGGCCTCGACCGCCTCGAGCAGATCTATGTGGGTCGCTGCGACCACTCGGACATCGACCTCGAACTCCCGGCTGCCACCGACCCTGGTGATGCGGCGCTCCTGCAGGACACGGAGCAGCTTGGCCTGTAGGCCCGGGCTGAGCTCGCCGACCTCGTCGAGGAAGAGCGTGCCACCATCCGCCTGCTCGAAGCGCCCGATGCGTCGCTCCTCGGCACCGGTGAAGGCGCCCTTCTCGTGCCCGAAGAACTCGGACTCCTGCAGGTTCTCCGGGACCGCTGCGCAGTTCAGCGCCACGAAGGGGGCCCGGCTGCGACCGCTGTGGTCGTGCAGCGCTCGGGCGACGAGCTCCTTGCCGGTTCCGGACTCGCCGAAGACCAGGACGGTGATCTCGCTCTGCGCCAGTCGCGTGATCTCGCGGTAGACGCGCCGCATGGGCTCCGAGTTGCCGATCAGCTCGCCGAAGCCGGTCTCGGAGGCCTCTCGCTCGAGGTCGTGGAGCCGGCATCGCATGCGCCGGTGAGCGACGGCGTTGCGAACCGTCGCCGTCAGCTTCGGGCGGCCCATCGGCTTGGCCAGGTAGTCCCAGCCGCGCGAGGCACTCTCCGCCGGAGCAGGCCTCGATCACCCGGTGCCCGGCCCGCTCGAGCCAACGGGCGGTCAGGCGGCGGTGCGCGTCGTCATCGTCAACGACGAGGATGAGCCCTGGGGCGTCCATGTACAGGTGATCAGCGAGCCGGTCCCTCTTCCTTAGTCCGAAGGGGGGGCCCGAGCTCAGCCCAGGTCGGCCACGTCCGAGTCGCCCATCTCCACGCCGCCGCCCGGGAAGTACTTCTTCCACCGATCCGACACGGTCTTCGCCGTGTCCTCATCGCAGAACAGCTCGTCCGGGTATGTGGGCTTCATGCGGGCGTCGATGAGTACGCACCCTGAATAGACGATGTGATTGCGATGGATCCGACCCCGGGCGTGAATGTCGGCAGCGGGCTCGAAGCGGGTGAACGTGGTCCACAGGAAGCGCTCGGGTGTCCGGGTCGCCCTCTTCGCGTCGTCCACCAACACCACCAGCGGCCAGGCCTGGAGATGATCCAGCAGTTCGTCTGCGATATCAGGCTGTTCCGCATAGCTTGGGCCGTCGACGACGAGGCAGCCACCGCAGAAGACCTCCGCGGTTCGCAGGGGTCGCGGCAGCGCCTCCCGGTAGTCTCGCAACAGCTCCCGGACAGGGTCGCCGAGGCCGACCATCACGCCCTTGCTACCCTGGTTGATCTCTGGCCCGGTGTAGTCCAGCGAGTCCATGGAGAGGTTGGCGAACACATACAGATCTGTCTCGGGGCGGAAGCGCTCCAGGACCGTCTCGAGAGTCTGTGTGAAGTTCTTCAGATCGACGTCCTGATCCGTGATCAGCAGGAACTTCTGGAGGCTGAGCTGACCCTCGCCGAGGATGCGGAAGGCGGAGACGAGGGCCTCGCGCTCGAAGCGCTCGCGGACGACCGCGCCGGCCAGGCTGTGGTAGCCGGTCTCGCCGTAGCTCCAGAGCTGCTTCACGGTCGGCATGACCAGCGGGAACAGGGGAGAGAGCAGCTCCTGGAGGAAGTCCCCGATGTAGAAGTCCTCCTGCCGCGGCTTGCCGACCACGGTCGCGGGGAAGATCGCGTCCTTGCGGCGGGCCAGCGCCGTGCAGTGGAAGACCGGGTAGTCGTGCTGCAGCGAGTAGTAGCCGTAGTGGTCACCGAAGGGGCCCTCCGGACGCCGTTGACCCGCGGCGATGTGGCCGCAGAGAGCGAACTCGGCGTCGGCCACCAACGCGTGCGGGTGTCCGTCCGTCGACGTCCGGCCGAGCTTCTCGCCCAGGAGCAGCGACGCGAGCAGCAGCTCCGGCACGTTCTCGGGCAAAGGCGCGATCGCGCTCAACATGAGGGCCGGGGGGCCACCCAACAACACGGTCGCCGTCAGGTCCTCGCCGCGCTCTTCGGCGACGTGCAGGTGAGCCCCTCCGCCGCGGACGATCTGGATGTGCATGCCGGTGGTCTGCGCGTCGTAGCGCTGCATCCGGTACATGCCGAGGTTGTGCGTGCCGTCGTCCGGGTGCTCCGTGTAGACCAGGGGCAGGGTGATGAAGGCTCCGCCGTCCTCCTGCCAGGTCTGGAGCATCGGCAGCCGGTCGAGGCCAGCCGGTCGGTCCACGACGTCGAGGACCGGCCCCCGGGCCACACTCCGAAGCCCCACTCGGAGGGCATCGGCGACCCAATCCCGTTGTTTCCAGATGGTTCCCAAGGAGGGGGGGAGGAGGTCCTGAGGGATCCTGGCTGTGCGCTCGATGAACTCGACCGGCTTCCTGCCGAATGCGAGCTCCACCCGCCGGGCTGTCCCGAAGAGGTTCGTGACCAGCGGAAAGTGGGCCTCGACGCCCTGGTGATGAGGCTTCGTGAAGATCAACGCGGGCCCGCCGGCGGCGATGACGCGGCGGTGGATCTCGGCGGCTTCGAGGTAGGTGTCGACCGGCACGTCGACCTCGACCACATCGCCGCTGTCGCGCAGCAACTCGAGGAAGACGCGGAGATCTCGTGGCGGCATGCGCCCGCCTAACCGAGTTCCTTTGCAAGCCAGCCAGCTTCGCGGCATCATTGACTCAGAGGTGGTCCACTATGCTCTTGCTCTGCTCGCTCGCTGCTGCTGAAACGGTCGATGGTTGGTCGATGGACGACTTCGGCTCCCCGGGAGACGAGATCGTCGGAAACGACGGCTGGGAAGGGGGATATCGCGACGATCCCTGGTGGGTGACGAGCACCGGGTCAGCCGCCTCGGCGACGGACGATTTCGCCGAGACAGAGGACTACGGGGACGATGCCCCGCAGGACAACTGGATCATCCGTGGTGACGACTTCGAGGATGTCGTGGTCGAGGCCGAGCTCTTCGCCTACGACGATGACGCGGTCGGCATCGTCAGCAACCACGACGGCGATGACTACTACGCCTGCATCTACGTAGAGGACTCGGCGCCGCCGCCCATCTGGGGTGTGGACGAAGGCACGGTCCTCATCATGAAGATCTCCGACGGCGAGGCCGAGCTCCTCGACGCTGGACACGGGGAGCGCGACGACTACGACTTCGAGCTGCGCCTCGAGGTCAACGACGGCGAGCTCAGCTGCTCCCTGAACGGGCGCGAAGAGGCCAGCGCCAGCGACTCGGATCCCCTCGGCGCGGGGCAGGCGGGGCTCTATGCCTACAACTCGGGCTACGGCGAGAGCGGCTACTACAGCGGCTCCACCTGGATCGAGGTGCTCTGGCAGGACGACGACGGCGACGGTGTGGCTGATGATCTCGACAACTGCGAGGACACCGACAACGCCGACCAGGAAGACCTCGACGACGACGGGATCGGTGACGCCTGCGACGACTCGGTCGAGCTCCCCGACACCGGCACGCCTGATGACGACGGCGGCGGAGATCTCGCGACGGGCGGCTGCGGTTGCGGTGCGATTCCGGTGGCCCCGCTCGCGCTGGGGCTGCTCGGTGTGATCCTGATCCGGAGGCGCCTGTGAGCCGATCCGCGGCGCCGCTCTACGCCGTCTCCGTGCTGAGGCGCCTGTGAGCCGATCCGCGGCGCCGCTCTACGCCGTCTCCGTGCTCCTGCGCGACGGCCCGCTGGGGCCGCTGTGGGCAGGGAGGTACCGCGGGAGCGAGTGCCTCTTTCGGGTCTTCCCGCCGTCGATCTCCGGACCCTACTCGGTGGTGCGAGAGGCGGTCCGGAACGCTGCGCGGATCGACCACCCCGGTGTCGCACCCGTGCTCGACTTCGGCATCGCCGGACCCGAGCACGCTCGCGGGAGCGGCGGCCTCATCCCCGAGGGCCAGCTCTACGCGATCACCGCGGCGCCCACGGGCCCGAGCCTCCAGGAGCACGAGGTCCGCTGGCGGGAGCTGCGGGAGGTCGCGCTCGAGCTGCTCGACATCCTGGCCCATCTCCACGCCCGCGGTCTCGTCCACGGTGACTTCGGCGCGGGCGGTGTCGAGCTCTGCGCCCGCGGCGGCGTTCGCCTGAGAGACCCCGGCATTCGACTCGCGGCGATGCGCGAGGGACGGATCAGGAACCTCCGCTCCGAACCGGATCGGCGGCCCCCCGAGATCGTCCTGGGACGCTGGCGCGAGGTCGGTCCGTGGACCGATCTCTACCTCCTCGGGCGCCTCATCCAGAGCGTGCTCGGACCGAAGGCCGTGGCGGAGAACTCGGTGGTGCACACCTGGGTCGATCGACTCCTCGATCGCAGGAATCGCCTGCTCCGTGCGGCTGATGCCCGGCGCGTCCTGTTGTCTTTGGAGGGCCGCAGCGCTGACGTCTACGCTCCGATGCTCTCGACGAAGCGGGACGCCCCCGTGGCCTCCAGCAACGAGCTGGTGGGACGCGACCAGGTCTGTCGCGAGCTCTGGGACCTGCTCGGCCAGGTTCAGAAGAGCCGCCAGGTCCGCCTGGTGCTGCTCCAGGGGCCCTCTGGAGTCGGCAAGACCGCGGTCGTCGACTGGCTCTGTCGTCGGGCCCACGAGACTGGCGTCGCGACGGTCTTGCGCGGCGAGTACGGCCCGTCCCGGTCTCGCCAGGCCGGGCTGGCGGCGATGATCATGGACTACCTCGACGTCCGCGGGCTCGAAGGTGACCAGCTCCAGTGGCGAACGCTGGCCGGCCTCTCGACCATGGGCATCGACTCGGTCTACGAGCAGCGAGGGATCGTCGACCTGATCGTGCGCTGTCGTCGGCGGTCACTGCGCTCTGATGGGAGCCTCCGCGACGCCCTCGTACATCGCTTCCTGGAGGCCTGCTCCGACCCGCCCGGCGGCCCTCGTCGCCCGGTCGTGGTCTGTCTCGAGGACGTCCAGCTGGGCCTGGAGTCCATCGGCTTCGCACGCTCGCTGCTGGACCGCTCGGGAGAGCTGCCTGTCCTCGTGCTGCTGACCGCGCGGCAGGCCGAGGGAGAGGACCAGGCGGAGCTTCGCGCCTTGATGGACTCGGCTGGAACCCGCGGCATGCTCGTGGCGCTCTCCGAGCTCCCGGTCGAGGACCAGGTCCGCCTCGTGCGCGACCGCCTCGGGGTCCCCGAGGAGCTGGCCAAGCGCCTGGCCTTCCGAACCCACGGAAACCCCTTGCACGCGGTCCAGCTCGTCGAAGCATGGCTGGAGCGAGGCCTGGCCAGGAAGGACGCCGACGGGCGTCTGGAGATGCTCTCCGATCGCCGTCTTGAGTTGCCGGACGCCATGGACGCGGTGTGGCTCGACCGTCTCTCCGTGACCATTCCTTCGCGCATCAGCTCCGACTGGCTGTCCATGGAGATCGCCGCGGTGCTCGGTCGGTCGGTCGACATCGCCGAGTGGCGCGAGGTGTGCGGAAAGTGGGGTGTGCGTCCATCAGAGGACCTCATCGCCGTCCTGGCGGATCGCGGGCTCGTCGACCTCGACGGAGCGGCGGCCTTCCGCTTCGCCTACGTCAGCCTGCAGCGCTCGCTCGAGAAGCTGGCTCGACGCGAGGGCCGCCTCGAGGCGCACCATCGCGCTTGTGCCTCCGCGCTGGCTGAGTCCGCGACCGACGCCGAGCGCCTGGGGCTGCACCACCTCGGCTCGGGTGACGTCGAGTTTGCCCTCGAGCCCCTGATCCAGGCGGCGGAGGAGCGCATCCAGCTCGGTGACTTCGAGCACGCCGAGTGGCTCATCGAGATCTGGGAGTCGACGCTCGCCCAGCAGCATTCCTTCTTGGACGACAACCGCCGCACGATCGGCTGGACCCTGCTCGCGAACGTCCGCCGTGGCCAGGGGCGCTGCGCCGACGCCATCGAGATCGCTCGGCGGGCGGAGCAGCGGGCGCGCTGGTGCAACGACTCGATGCTGCTGGGCCGCGCGCTGTTGGAGCTCGGGCTCGCGGCCAGGGAGATCGGAGACCTCGGCCTCGCGCTCACCTGCCTGACCCAGGCCGAGGCGCTCTTCGAGGGCGTCGAGGACGATCGGCTGCTCGCTCGCGCCCGGCTGGTCAGCGCTGGTGTCCTTGGAGATCTCGGCGCCTACGACGACGCCACCACTCGCTACAACCACTGTCGGGCCTTCTGCCAGCGCCACGACGACGGCATCGGCATGGCCGAGAGCATTCGTGGCCTGGGAGACCTCGCGGTCCTTCGTGGGGACCTGGAGCTGGCGACCGTGCTGCTGAACCAGGCTCGCCGGGAGTTCGAGGCCCTGGGCCATCCGTGGGGCGCAGCCTCCTGCTACAACAGCCTCGGCAACCTGTCGCGCGCCTACGGCGATCTCGACGAGGCGGTGCGCTCCTACCGGTCCTGCACTCGCATCTGTCGCTCGAGCGGATCGGCGCTGGGAGCGCACGCCCTGATGAACCGCGGCCTGGTCCTGACGCTGCAGGGCAGGTTCGATGATGCCGCCACGGCCTTGCGCGAAGCGCTGAAGAGCTTCGAGCTCATCGACGCGCGTGGACCCCTCGGGGCCTGCCACCTCTACATGCTGCCATCGATGGTGCGCGCGGCGGACTGGGAGGGCTTCGACACCCACTACGGCCTCGGCGTCGCCCTCCTGATGGAGACCGAGCACATCAGCGCGGACGTGGCCTTCGTCGCCTGGACAAGCGGCGACCTGGCCCTCGCCAAGGGCCAGGACGAACGGGCCCACCAGGTGCTGGAGCTTGCGCTTCGGCAGTACAGGATGCTCGGCAGCATGGAAGAGATCGACGACGTCCGCAGTCGCATCGAGAGCCTTGGTTGGCCAGCGAGGACCGTCATCACCGGCGAGTGAGCGCCCGCGCGACGGCCGTGGGGTCGGTGAGCGCCAGGATCTGTCCCCGGACATGCCTTGGTCTCTGCACGCCGACTGCACGCCGGTTTGTGACTCTCTGTTCGTGCTCCGACAGCTTCCGAGCCTGCTCGCGATTGGCCTCTGGATCTTCCTCCTGGCCTCCACTCCCCGTGCCGAACCGTCTCCCACTGCGGATCCCGTGAGTGTCGCGCTCGTCGTCGACCTCTCTGGCTCCATGGCCCTGGAGGGTCGGATCGACGAGGTCCGTCGCGGTGTGGCCGGGCTGTCGGAGCACCTTCGCCCACGAGACCGCATCGCCCTCGTCGGCTTCAACCACCAGGCGCAGGTGCTGTTGCCGCTGGGCCCACCGGACCCGGTGATCCAGACCTTGCTCGCCGCCGCGGAGCCCGAGGGCGCCACGGACCTGCACGCTGGAGTAATGGCTGGAGCCTCGCAGCTCGCCCGGGCAGAAGGTCGCCGCCGCCTGATCCTCGTTCGAGATGGACCCTCGAACGTCGGAGTCCTCGACCCGGCTGCCCTGGAGCGCACGATCGAGGCGCTGGAAGCAGAGGGCATGGAGGTCGTGGTGCTGAGCCCGGAAGAGCTCGCCGCGGAGTGGGAGTCGGTCGGACCGGGGGTCTGACCTCGTGCCGGATCAGCGCTCGCTGGAGAGGTAGATGTATGCCCGTCCAGCGGTCGCCCAGGTCGTGCCGCTGATGTAGTCGTTCGACCACGACGACTCGCCGAAGACGAAGTCCGTCTCGCCGTCACCGTCGAAGTCCGCCGAGCCGAGCAAGGCGGCGCCGGTGTTGTAGCGGCTCTGGTCGCCCTGCCAGCTCAACAGCGCTGCGTCTTCGAGATCCGCGACCTCGCCGGAGAAGAGGCAGCCACTGACGAGCGTGATCGTGCCAGGCTCATCCGGGTAGCTGCCTACTCCGTTGTCGTAGTAGAAGTAGTAGCCGGGCGCAGACACGAGGAAGTCGTCGCAGCCGTCGCCGTCGACGTCGCCCGTCTCCACCAGGTCGTAGCCCAGGTCGGCGCCGTCCTGGTCGCCGAAGGTCCAGCCATCCGCCAGCGCGGTCGGGTCCAGGCCCGTGCCCAGCAGATCCGCCGCGACCCCGCTGAACATCCAGACCCCGCCGGCGCTCTCGACTCTGCCGTCCTCGGTGTCGCCCAGAGAGGTCACGACGATGTCCCGGTCGCCGTCGCCGTCGAAGTCCTCGTCGATCCTGCCGTCGCAGTCTTCGTCCACACCGTCGCAGTCCTCGTCGGCGCCTGGGAAGACGCTCGGATCCTCGTCGTCACAGTCGTTGTCGGTGGTGTAGCCGTCCTGGTCGGCGTCTTCGGGGCCAGAGGCCTCCGAGTCGTCCAGCGCGGTGGACGTTCGGTAGCGGCCCGGGGTCCTTCAGGCAGGCAACGGTGGCGAGGAGGGCGATCATGTCAGCCTCCGGCGAGACCGGAGTGTACGCTCAGTCCCGGCGTCGTCGCAGCCCCAGCATTCCGAGGAGCACCAGGATGCCGAGCGCTCCGTCGGCGGTGCCTCGCGTGGACGCGCAGCCCTTGTCCGGTGGCTCGACGACGAGGGCCTCGGCCAGGTAGCTGCAGGCGTCGCCGCCGTCATCCGACTCGTCGACGACGTTGTCGCAGTCGTTGTCGATGCCGTCGCAGTCTTCGACCGCGCCCGGGTAGGTCCACGCGTCGTAGTCGTCGCAGTCCCCCTCCGACTCGGTCGCGCCGTCCTGGTCGTCGTCGAAGGCCCAGGTGCCCTCGTCGATGTGCCCGTCGCAGTCGTTGTCGATCTCGTCCGCCACTTCGTCGGCCTCTGGGCCGATGGTGGCGTCCCTGTCCTCGCAGTCGCCCTCGCGATTGCTGTAGCCGTCGCCGTCGTCGTCCGCGCGGTTGCCGCCCTCGTCGACCTCGCCGTCGCAGTCGTTGTCGATGAAGTCGTTCGCGATCTCGTCCGCGTCGGGGCTCACGGTCGCGTCGTCGTCGAAGCAGTCGCCCTCGTTCTCCGAGTAGCCGTCGCCGTCGTCGTCATTGCTGACGAGATCGGCGCCCTCGTCGGTCAGGCCGTCGCAGTCGTCGTCGCGTCCGTTGTTCGACTCCTGGGCGTCCGGGTAGACCGTCGCGAGGTTGTCGTCACAGTCGAGGCCGCAGGCGTAGTAGCCGTCGCCGTCCTTGTCCCAGGACTCGTGCAGCGAGTCCTCGCAGGAGTTGCCGATGACCGTGATGAGCGGCTCCTGGTCCGGGTCGCTGGTCACCAGGGTGATCTCGGCGCGCTCCTTGGAGTCCTTGCCGGGGATGTACCCGATCTCGATCTCCTCTGTGTCGCCAGGGAGGATGTAGACCGGCGAAGGGGTCGAGACGTAGTAGCTGGCGCTGGATCCGCTGGAGAAGTCGAAGCCCGCGACCGTCAGGATCACGGAGCCCGTGTTGACGATCGATGCGGTCTCGAAGAAGGCGCCGCCGACCGCCCGCTGACCGAAGTCGATGAAGGGCGGGTAGTAGGACGAGCTCGGGTAGCGTGCGAGACCTCGCACCTGGAAGACGTGGACGCCCCCGCCGTCGTGGAGTCCGTCGATCGGGTCGATCGGGACCACCCGGTTGTCGTTGGTGTCGACGTAGACGGTGGCGCGGAAGTAGCCCTCCGTCTCGGGTCGGAAGTTGATCTCGATCTCTTCGAAGATCGTGCCGTCGGAGGCGCCGGTCTCGAACTCGAGGTAGTCGTCGGAGCCGTCGTCGTCGAGGTCGGCGTTGGCCCAGCTCGGCAGCAGGACGAAGGCTTCCTCGTCTTGTTGGTTGAGGATCCCGATGTTGTCGACGGTCAGTCGGCCCCGTCCCACCGAGTACAGCGGCACGCGAACGGTGAGGCGTTCACCGACCGTGACACCGCCTGCGTCGGCGAGGGGCTGGACGTAGAGCTCACGGGACTGCTCGTAGACGCCGTAGTCGGGCTGGCAGGCGAGGAGGGAGACGAGCATCATGGCGGAGGGAGCATAGCCTCAAAAGGTGGCGGCTCGTGGTCTCAGCGGTCCCCGTGAAGGTCCTTTGACACGGCGTCGAGTACACCGACGGTCTTGTTGTAGAGGAAGCGGGCCTGTTGGTGGTTGTCACCGATGCAGACGACACCCAACTTGCCGAACTCGGAGAGCGCTCCCATGAGGTGGAAGACCACCCCTCGCTCGCTCGCTCCGTGGAAGTGGAGTCCGTGGTAGACGGCGTACTCGACGAGGTCGTCCGGCGAGAGCCCGCGGTAGAGATCAGAGTGGAGCGTGTCGCTGGCGTAGTAGTACTTCGCGGGCCCTTGGGGCGTGTGGAAGAGCCCGGTGGTGTGGTCGTAGGTTCCGTCGGTCAGGAACTTCAGCGTCAGGAAGGGGTGGGTCGTTCCGCCCTTTCGCAGGTTGACCTCGATGGCGTAGTGGACCCAGCGGTCGTCCTTGTCCTTGACGCTCACGAAGTCCGTCGCGAAGCGTCCGACGACGCCCTTGCCGGCGAGCACCTTGGCGACCCGGAAGCCAGCTTCCTGGATGTCGACCCGGTAGTCCTCGCGCGCTGGGAAGGTGCAGCCCATGAAGACCTGGCCGCTGGGGCCCCCGAGAACCTGGTCGTGGGTCGAGATCGTCATCGCCTCGCCGACGGCGTTCACCCTCGCCTGGCAGGAGGGCGACTCCTTGGGCGAGCCCTCGATGAAGAGCTCGACGATGCCTTGCATCTCTTCGTACTTGGCCTCGAATGACTCCCAGGTCTCCCGTGGTGCTTCGAAGCGAAGCTGCGGCAGGTTCTCGCGAATCCAGGCCTTCCGGTCTCCGCTCTCGGGGCAACCGTCGAAGTAGAAGAGCGCGTTGCCCTCGCCGGAGAAGCCCTCGTTGAGCTTGACCACCGCGCGGCGCATCTCCGGGTGCCGACCCTTCAGCGAATCGAGCGCTTCTGTGATGTCCCCGGCGTCGCGCAGGCGCTCGAAGCCATCCGGAAAGGTCACGCCCGCGTCGCGGAAGAGCTCCCGGCAGCCACTCTTGCTGCCCAGGGACTGCAGCGCCGGGTCGTTGGCGTAGAGAGGAATGCCCAGCGCCACGCTCAGGCTGCGCTCCAAGGGCGAGCTGTTGAAGACCGAGATGTGGGAGCTGTCCAGGTCGCCCACGGCATCTCGGATGCGCTGCTGGAGCATCGGGCGGTCGAGGATCTTGGCCGTCAGCGGGATGGCGGAGGCGTCCAGGCAGGACAGGAGCGTCAGGCGGCGGCGCGCGTGGTTCGTCGGCACGCCGGAGAGCAGGTGGAGGTAGTAGTCGACGACGCTCGGGTTCAGGGGCTGGCTCGTCACGAAGACCAGGCGGGTCCTGGGTCTCCGCAGCAGCATCAGCATGTAGAGCAGGCGTTCTTCGTAGTGGTGGACCCCCGAGATCTTCGCCAGCTCGGACTGCTCCAAAGACAGGCTCGGAACGACTACCACCGTGTGCGGCAGGCGATCGTCGACCGAGACGCTGTGGAACAGACCGGGCAGACGGGCCTTGAGCCCCTCGAAGGCCGCGAGCTCCTCCGGGGAGCCGGGTGCAGGGCGAGGCATGGTGAGAGCTTACTGCAGTTGTCGAAGGTGACCCACGAGCACCTCCTGGTCCATGCCCACGCGCTATTTCGCCCCAGTGCCCAACACGACGGCCAGGGGCGTCTTCAACAGCAGCTTCAGGTCGAGGAAGAGGCTCCAGTTGTCGATGTACTGGAGGTCCAGCTTCATCCAGGTCGAGAAGTCGATGTTGTTGCGGCCGGAGACCTGCCAGATGCAGGTGATCCCTGGCTTCATCGACAGCCGGCGCATCTGCCAGCGCTCGTACTGCTCGACCTCTGAGGGGATCGGAGGCCGAGGGCCGACCAGGCTCATCTCGCCGACGAGCACGTTCCAGAACTGGGGGAGCTCGTCGATCGAGGTCTTGCGGATGATGTGCCCGACCCTCGTGATGCGCGGGTCCTTCGTGATCTTGAAGACCGGCCCGTCCATCTCGTTGTCTGCCTCGAGCGCGGCTCGGAGCTTCTCCGCGTCGGCGACCATCGAGCGGAACTTCCACATCGTGAAGGTGCGGCCATAGAGCCCGCTGCGCTCCTGTCCGAAGAAGACACCGCCAGCGGGATCCTCGAGCTTGATCAGCACGGCGGTGACGAGGAAGACGGGGGCGAGGACAGCCAGCGCGCAGGCGCTGAGCACCACGTCCATGACGCGCTTCACGACGAGGGCTTCTGCGTTCCGAGGGGTGGACGAGAAGGTGAGGACCGAGTTGCCTTCGAGCTCCGCGAGGTCCGCCTGGGCCACGCGCAGGCCGAGGAAGTTCGCGTCCATCGTGAACTCGACCCCGATCTCCTCGCAGACGTCCGCGATGTGGCGGAGGGTGCCGACGTCCGAGGCGTGACCGGTGACGTAGACCTGGTCGACGGGGTTCGACTCGAGGAGCTTCGCGACGTCTCGGATGCGGCCGATCACCTTGTAGCCGAGCCCGGTGACCTCCTCGTCCTCGCTCGTGTCGGGGTGGATCACGCCGAGGACCCGGAGGCCCCAGTCGGGGCGGTTCTCGATGGAGGTGATGAAGGGGAGGGCCTCGCCAGCGCTGCCGACGATGACGACGTTGTGGACGTCGATTCCCTTTCGGAAGCGGGCGCGCAGCCAGGCGATGAGGGCGCGCCGACTCGCGGCGACGACGAAGAGCGAAGCGACCGAGAACCCGATGAAGAGCGTGCGGCTCAGCTGGTGGACGAGCTTGAGTATGAAGAGCGTGCCCAGCGCGATGACCACGCCCGCGGCGACTCCCCGGAGCATGCGGAAGAGCAGCACGTCGCTGCGCACGCGCCGCAGGTTGTCATAGGTGCCGGCCCACTGCAGGCCGATGAGCCAGGCGGGGAGGATGAGGACCAGCATCTCCAGGTGTGCATCGACCGGGAGGGCCTGCAGCGTGTTCTCTGCGCCCTCGAAGAGATCCCAGGGCCAGATCTCGCGCACCAGGACCCGGACCTTCATCACCAGCAGGTAGGTCATCGTGATGAGCACGGCATCGGTCACCCGAGCCGCCATCTTCATCGCCGCGTTCTGCGTCTTCTGCACGCTTACCCCTGGGGCTTGCGGACACGATATCCAGGCCATGGGGCCGGTCGCGAGGGCCGACCAAGATCTTGATATCGCGGAGATAGCGGGCATGCGAGTCGGGAACATCGAGCTGGGCGAAGACCTCGTCCTCATCGCCGGGCCCTGCGTCATCGAATCCCGCGACTCCTGCTTGCGCCTGGCCGAGGGTCTCGCGGAGCTCTGCGCCGAGCTCGACCTGCCGCTGATCTTCAAGGCCAGCTTCGACAAGGCCAACCGGAGCTCCGGCCAGAGCTTCCGTGGACCCGGCCTGGAGGAGGGCCTCCGCATCCTCGAGGAGGTGCCGCTGCCGGTGACCACGGACGTGCACCTGCCGGACCAGGCCGCGGCTGTGGCGGAGGTCGCCGATCTGCTCCAGGTGCCGGCTTTCTTGTGCCGCCAGACGGATTTGCTCGTGGCCTGCGGCCGCACCGGCAAGCCGGTGAACGTGAAGAAGGGCCAGTTCGTCGCGCCCTGGGACATGCGCGGCGCCGTCGAGAAGGTCGGCGGGCCCGTCATGCTCACCGAGCGGGGATCCAGCTTCGGCTACAACCGGCTCGTCACGGACATGACCTCGCTCGTCCACATGCGGGCGCTGGGGGTGCCGGTCTGCATGGACGCGACTCACGCCGTCCAGGAGCCCGGGGCCTTCGGGATCGCCTCCGGGGGGCAGCGCGAGATGGCGCCGGCCATCGCCCGCGCGGCGGTGGCGGTGGGGATCGACGCGCTCTTCCTGGAGGTCCACGAGGACCCTCCCACCGCGCGCTCCGACGCCGCGACCCAGCTCCCATTGTCTGGCCTGCGCGAGGTCCTCGAGCCCATCCTCGCCATCGACAGGGTGCTCCGCCAGGGCTCGGCGCCGGGGTAGGCTGCCGCCATGGTGTTGCTCCTGTTCGCCTGCAAGGCCGACCCGAGCGGGGTCTGGCTGTTCCACCTCGCCGAGACCCCCGACGCAGAGGACTGCGCCACCACCGTCAGCCACGACTTCGTCGGTGCCGGCCTCCCGGGAGAGGACATCGACGAGAGCGAGTGGCAGATCAGCGAGACCGCGACGTGGTCGGAGAGCTCGCTGTTCGGGCTCGTGAGCGCTCTGTCCGAGGGCTACACGCTCCTGCTCGACGGGCGCATCTACACCTCCGCCGATGGCGCCACCTTCACCCACTCGCGCGCCAGCGAGGACGACGAGAGCTGGATCCACCCCAGCGGCTACCAGTGGTCCTCGAGCGCCTCCGCGAGCCTCGAGATGACCGTCACGGCAAACCTCGAGGAGGGCTGGTCGGGCACCTGGTCCAGCGTCGACTCCACCATCGAGGACTACGAGGAGAGCGACGGCTGGAGCGAGGAGATCGGGATCGGGACCACCGGCCAGATCCCCTCCGATGACCACCTCGTCGAAGAGGACGACACGGGGACCGAGGTGCCCGTGTCCAACCTCTTCGAGGAGATCGACTGCGCGGACGACCCCTGCCAGCTGTCGATCTCGACCGACTGCAGCATCGACTGGTCGCTCTCTGCCGAGCTCACATCGCTCACGGCAGAGGACTTCGAGGCGGTCGCTGGCTACGAGACCGACGCAGGCTATTAGGCCGCCGAGGTGCCCGAATGCTGCTCGGCCTGATCTCCGTCGCCAACTCCTCTGCCTACTACGTGTCCGATGTCGGCACCCGCTCGATGGCCCGCGGAGGCGCCTTCATCGCCGGTGCAGACGACACCACGGCGGTCTACTACAACCCCGCAGCCCTGACCCGCATCGACGGCGGGCAGTTCAAGCTCGACTTCGCGGGGGTCCAGCAGTGGATTACCTTCGACCGGGCTGATGTCGGCGACGAGGTCTTCGAGCCCATCGAGAACTGCCTCTGTCCCTACCCCGTCCCCACCATCGGTCTCGCCCAGGGCTTCGCCGGCGGCCGCGGGGCCTTGGCCTTCAGCGTGTACCCGCCCTATGCGCCGCTCATCGAGTACCCGGCGGACGGACCCCAGCGCTACGATCTCGTCGACTCCACCGTCATCGAGATCACCGCCGGCCCGAGCGCCGGCTTCGAGGTCATCCCCGGCCTCAGCATCGGCGCCGGTCTCCAGTACAAGTGGATGCTGGCCGGTCAGGAGCTTGCCATCACCACTCTCGAGGGGGACGACCCGTCCAACGACATCCTCTTCGAGATGGAGGCGCGGGATCCCTTCACCCTCTCCTGGAACGCAGGGGTGTTGTGGGAGGACCCCAAGGACCAGCGCTACGCCATCGGCGCTGCCTTCGTGCCGCCGGTCACCTACGAAGCCCGCGGCTACCTGGCCGCCGACTTCAGCCAGCACGCCTTCTACGAGTCCGGCCAGATCGTCAGCGAGTCGGCCAGGGACGACGACATGCTGCTGACCGTCAAGATGCCCATGCAGATCAAGGCGGGGGTGCTCGTGCGTCCGACCGACGCCCTGGAGATCGAGGCAGCAGGGGTCTACCAGAAGTGGGACGTGGTCGACGAGGTCGTCATCACCGACGTGGACATGGAGATCGACGTCGACATCTTCGGAACCGCCGACACCGTCGAGATCACCGACGACGTCGTGCTCCCGGCCGGCTACCGGAACTCCTGGTCGGCGCGCCTGGGTGCCGAGTGGGACGCCGGCGATCGCCTGAGCCTGCGCGCCGGGGGCATCTTCGAGACCTCGGCCATCCCGCCCGCGACCCAGGGGGTCAACCTCGTCGACGGCAACAAGGTCGGCTACGGCCTGGGCACCACGGTGCACCTCAACCGGCGCTGGGCGGTCGACGCCGCCTGGACCCAGAACTTCCTGCTCCTGGACGAGATCACCGACAGCGAGGTCCGCCAGATCGTGGTGGATCCGATCTCCGGCGACATCAGCGACGGCCGTGTCATCGGCAACGGCACGATGGAGAGCCGCATCGACATCGCCTCGTTGGCGGTGCAGTGTCTCTGGGGCAAGGGCGTGAGGGAGTAGACTCCCGGGGTGACGCCGGACCACCAGGGGCCCTCGCTACGTCCGACGGCCCCATCGGACCTGGGCCCGGACCCGCTCGCCCAGCAGACGGGGAACCCGACGGTCGCAGAGCTTCGCGCGCTCTGGGAGCACCGGGACCTGCTCTTGCAGTTCGCCTTCAACGACCTGAAGCACCGCTACATCGGCAGCTCCATCGGCGTGTTCTGGATGGTGATCAACCCCATCGTGGAGCTCTTGACCTACACCTTCGTCTTCGGCGTCTTGATGAACGTGCGCTACTCCGCGGGCGGCGGCGTCGCGCAGTACTCGCTGTTCCTGTTCTGCGGGATGGTCGCCTGGTTCTCCGTCAGCGAGTCGCTCACGCGCGCGACCACGTCGATCACCGACAACGCACATCTCATCAAGAAGGCCCGCTTTCCTGCGGCGATCCTCCCCGGTCACGTCGTGATGAGCGCGCTCTTCAACCAGGCTGTGCGCACCTTGATCCTGGCGGTCGGCGTCATCTTCCTCGGTCAGGGGCTGTCGGGCTGGTTCCTGCTCGTGCCCGCCTTCATGGTCATCCAGACCTTCTTCGTGCTCGGGCTGGCCTTCTTCCTGGCGACGGCCCAGGTCTACTTCCGCGACACGGCCCACTGGGTCAACGCGGTGCTCCTGGCGTGGATGTTCATGACCCCCATCTTCTACCCGCCGAGCGCCTACCCCGAGCAGTTCAAGATCCTGCTCGTCACGAACCCCCTCGCCCACACCGTGGGCATCTACCAGGAGCTCATCCTGAACCAGCGGCTTCCTCACCAGATCTCGGTGGCGATGGTGCTGCTGTCAGCGATGATCTTCTTCATCGCGGGCGTCAGCTTCTTCGCCCACCACCGGAAGAAGTTCGCGGATCTCGCCTAGGAGAACAATGAGCACGACCTTGGACGAGGCCTTCGCCGAGCTGCGCGAGAGCCGCCTGACCCCCGTCGTCCTCCAGGCCCTGGACTTTGTCGTCCCGGGACAGTGGGAGGACATCTCCACGCTGGATGCCCTGGTCGAGGACGTCGTCGGCGAGCCCGACGTCGCCGTCGCCGCGAAGGCTCGTGAGATCTTCATGGATCCGGAGCGGCCCTACCAGAAGACGCTGAGGATCTACCAGCTCGTAGACCGGGCTGACCAGGTCGCGGCAGGCGCGGTGCTGGCGAACAAGGTCGGCGGGCACATCACCGCCTTGAGCTTCCTGGAGCGCTTCACTCCGAAGCCGGACACGGTCCAGGCCGTCGATGCTGCGCTGAAGCTCGTGGCCGAGATCGTGGCCTTCGGTTTGCTCGAGGGTCGACCGGAGCTCACCCGCGAGGGGCTCTCCGAGCTGGGCGAGGACCTCGCCGAGTATGTCTCCCACGACCGCGTTCGCATCGCCGCCTGGGTCGTGGTGGACGGTGTGCTGCCGCTGGGCCCGAGCTTCGTGAAGGTCATCGGCGACAAGCTCACAGAGCTCGGCGCGGGGGGCCTGGGTGACAGCTCGCTGTTCTCGAAGCTGGGGGACCTCGTGCCCGGCGAGACCGACGAGGACAAGCACGGCTTCATGCTGAAGGCGCTGGCCGCCGCCGAAGCCTGGGTCGCTGGGCTGGTGGCGGAGAAGGGACTGACCGCCGAGGGCGTGAGCGAGAAGCTGATGAGCATCGTGGAGGGCTTCGACGAGGGCACCGACTACCTCGCGGCGGCCATCGACTCGACCACCGCGATCTACCGCCACACGGGCACGTTGACGGTCGCGCGGGCCTGCATCGAGGACGCCCTCGACGAGGTCGACGAGCCGGACGAGGAGCTCGACGCCCCCGACCCGGAGCTCGCGCCTTGGCATCGCCAGCACCGCCCCGCCCGGCGCGGTCCAGGTGGGCCTCGGGGTCCGCGCGGAGGCCCACCTCGGGGTCCGCGGGGAGGTCCACCTCGGGGTCCGCGGGGAGGTCCTGGCCGCGGACGGCGTGGTCCCGGGCGTCGCCGTCGCCGCCGCGGGCCACCCGGGCGCCGGCGGGGCCCCCGCGATCAGTAGACCGGGACGGCCTTGACGGTCGCGATGGTCGTCGGGAGGTCCTCCAGCGACAGGTCCCGGACCCAGGCGGCGTAGCCCTCGCGGTCGGCTACTTCGACGAAGCCCTCGCCGGGGGCGTCCCAGCCGAGGACCACGATGCGGCGGCCTTCCACCGGGATCTCGATCTTCGGGGTGCGCAGGTCCACGACCTTGACGCCGCGGACCAGGTGGCCGCAGACGGCGGCGTCCCAGCGGTCCACCCAGATCACCGTGGTGCGGCCTGGCTTCATCTGGCTCGACACGAGCGCCGAGTAGGCGTCGTTGACGCGGTCCTGTTGGCGCACGCGGGCCAGGCTCGCGGTCGAGAGAAAGGACAGCTCGGAGCGAAGACGCTCCGGCCAGGTCTTCTGGTCGAAGGGCTGCTTCGGCGTCCGGTCGGTCTCGACATCGAGGGGCTGGGCCACGAGGAAGAAGAGGGCGCTGGCCAGGGGGGCGGCGATCTTCAGCGCGCGCGGCACGGAAGCGAAGCAGGCCACCACGGCGACCGCCGGGATGTAGGGCACGAGGTAGCCGGACTTCGCGACATAGACGACCAGGTGGAAGGCAAAGGGCACCCCTGCCCACAGCGCCAGGACCCTCCATCTCGGTACTCGGCGCACGAAGGGCAACAGCAGCAAGGCGCCTCCGAGCCCCTGGAGCGTGTACACGGCGAGGTGGTGCACCTGGTGGAGGCGCCAGAAGTCCGGGTGGCCCTCCCGGATCCAGGTGAACTGGAGGATGACGGAGACGAAGAAGTCGCCGAGGCCCCCGCTGCCGATGGCGGAGGCTCCGACCCAGAGCACAGTAGGGATGGCGGCGCCGAGGAAGGCCTGGTGGAGCCGCCGCCTTCCGACCCCGTAGGTTGCGAGCGGTGCGAGGAACACGAGCAGGCTGGGTCTCAGCGCTCCGGTGATGCCGAGGGCCAGGCCGACGATGTAGGCGGGGCGCGGCCCTTCCTCGTCTCGCGCCACCAGCACCGCCCATGCCGTGCAGGCGGCGCCAGCGGCACCGGCGGCGTAGGCGTTCTCGATGAGTCCGTAGAGCCACAGCACGGGGTTGGCGGCGACCAGGGCAGCGGCGAGAAGGGGGCTCCCGCCGAGGCGCTTCGCGATGGCCCAGGTCGCCAGGACCATCGGGACAGAGGACAGCGCGGCGACGAGACGCAGGTTGAGTCCCGGCCCGAAGGGCAACAAGCGTGCGAGACCCACCACCCCCGCGTAGCCGGGTGGGTGAGGCCGCATCTGGGTCGGATCGAAGTCCTCGACGGCCATGCCGAGCAGCACGGAGTCCACCTCGAAGGGGGACTCGGCGAGGAACAGGAGCCTGGACAGGAGGACCAGCGCGAGCAGCACTGCCAGCCGCCGGTCGATGTTCACAGGCCCTCCGCGATGCTCACTCGAGGCTGAAGCCTTCTGCCATCATGCGCTTTCGCAGCCTCTCCTTCAGCCGCCGCTCGATCTCGTTCACCCGCTGCTTGCTGATTCCGAACCGCTCGCCAAGGCGACTGTAGGACAAGGGGTCCTCTGCGACCGTCCTCAGGCGCCAGATCTCGAGCTCGCGGCCCTCCAGGGTCGATGCGAACTTCTCCATCGCCGCGTGCACACGAACCTCGAGGTCTCGCTCGGCCACCCCCTCCTCTGGGTTGGGCAGACGGTCCTGCGGGATGGTCTCGTGCAAGGGGCGCGTGACGGTGGAGCCGGTCGGGCCGTCCAGGTCGAGCGCCGGGCGATCGAGGTGTGCGGCGACCTCGATGATGTCGGACTCGGCGACCTCGAGCGCTGCGGCGAGTCGGGGGGTCGAGGGGTCGATCCCGAGGGAGATCAGGCGCTCCCGCTCCTTCTGGAGCTGGAAGAAGAGCTTGCGTCCGGCTCGAGTGCTGCTGAAGCGCACCATGCGGTAGTTGTCCAGCAAAAACCGCAGGATCATCGCCCGGATCCAGTAGCGTGCGTAGGTCGAGAAGCGGTTGTGCCGGTAGGGGTCGAAGCGCTCGAGGGCCTCCAGCAGGCCGAGGTTGCCCTCCTGGATGAGGTCGAGCACGTTTGCCCACTGACGGTGGTACTCGAAGGCCATCTTGACGACCAGCCGCAAGTGCGCTGTCACCAGGCGCTGACCAGCCATCCTGTCGTGCTCGTCGTACCAGCGTCGGGCGAGGTCGAGCTCGTCTTCGGCGCTCAGGAAGGGGGCCTCTCGCACCTGCGCCAGGTAGACGGACAGCGCGTCTTCCTCGCCCGAGCGGGCGATCGCCGTCGAGCGGCGGCGAAGCGCGAGGGGCTGCTTTTCGTCCATCGACCCCGGGGCTTAACCGGGTCTCACCAGCTCCCGGCGCAGTCCTTGGATTGCCAGGTGTAGGTCGCGGGCGGCACGGGGTCGTCCTCGTCGTCCGGCCAGAACTCACCCCGCGCGAAGTCGTAGTCACCTCGCCACCCCTCCTCGTCACCCCAGGAGCTCTCCCGGTACCGGTAGACCAGCATCGCGTTCTCCCAGTTCAGCGTCCCGCTGGGGGTGAGGGTGTCGAAGGTCAACAGCATGTCCTCGTCGTCGCTGCCCCAGCTACCACTCTGGATGTCCACCCCGGTCCGGAGCACGGCGTAGCCCTCTTCGTGCTCGGTGTTCTCGATGGCCAGCATCTCGGCCGTCGTCATGCGGGTGCCGACGTAGGAGTAGGTGTCGATGACGTCGTCTTCCCAGTCTCCGCCGTAGAAGTAGAAGATGCGCTCGGTGAGATCGAGGTTGCCGTCGGCGTCGCTCCGGCCCTCGGCCAGCCGGTAGTAGCGGGTCTCCCCGTCCTCGCAGGCCGTGACGTCCCAGTACTCGTAGCCCTCGGGCACGTTGGGGTGGATGCCTGGGTCGGAGTCCTCGACCTGAGCGGAGCCCGAGTCGTCTCCGCCGCCCTGGAACTTGCCGCACGAGAGTAGGAACAGGATCATCTTGTCCTCCGGGCCGTCAGTATTGCCCAACGGTCAGCGGCAGCGAAGCACGCATCCGCCGACGTGGAGGCTGGACCACTTGGCGCGCATGGCCTCATGGACCTCGGGCAGGGGGTAGCTGGCGTCGATGTAGGGAGCGAGGTCGCCGAGCTCGACCTTGTCGAGGATCCATGCAAGTCGAGGGCCTCTGATCGACGGATCCTGGACCGTCGAGATGATCGTCGGGCAGCCCAGCACGTCGAGGCCCTTCATCATCAAGAGGTTCGTGGGCAGCACGTTGGCGTTGGGCGCGCCCCGCTGGCCCTTGCCTCGGGCCACGAAGGGGGTGCTGGCCCAGCCGACGATGAGGAAGCGCGCGCCGAAGCGCACGCAGCGCAGGCTCTCCAGCGAGATCTCCCCGCCGACGCCGTCGTAGACCAGATCCACGCCGCGGGGGCAGATGGCCTTCACCTCTTCCCTGAAGCGCCCGACAGACCGGACGACGTGATCGGCTCCCTGGGCCTTCACCACCGCGAGCTTCTCCGGTGACCGACCGGTGGCGATGACCCTGGCGCCGGCGGCCTTGGCGACGTGCACGGCCGCCAGTCCGGTGGATCCGGAGGCGCCATGGACGAGCACGGTCTCTCCGGGCTGGATGCGGCCGCGGGCGATGAGGCAGTGGTAGGCGGTCTCGTAGTTCCCCAGCAGGCATGCGCCTTGATCGAAGGACAGCTGCTCGGGCAGCGGAAGCAGCGCCTCGGCAGGCGCCAGGGTCCAGGTGGCGAAGCCCCCCCAGCGACGGTGGGCCCCGGACGAGCGAGGCCCGGTCCGGAAGCCGTCCGCGATGACCCGGTCGCCGACGTCGAGGCCGCTGACGCCGGGGCCCAGCTCGGCGACGACCCCCGTGTACTCCAGGCCGGGCGTGTAGGGCGGCGGCGCCATGTGCTGGTACTGGCCACTGGTCATCAGCAGGTCGACCCAGCCGACCGCTGCGCTCCGCACCTCGACGAGCACCTCGCCCTCTCCAGGCTCGGGACGGACCTGGTCGACGAGCACGACGTGGCGCTCCAGGGCGGCCATCGGTGTCTCTCCGTAGGCCTCGACGAGGACCTTCACGCGTCCCTCCGGTAGATGAGCCCTTCGGCTCGGCGGTAGGCCATAGCCGTCGGTGTGACGCCCGCCTCTCGGGCTGCCTCCAGGTTCTGACGAACGCCCTGCCCGCAGACCTGGGCGAGCTGCTCCCGCACACGGTCCATGCTGGCCTCTTGTCGGTGCTCCCATTCCTCTCGCCCGGCCAGCACGCCGGCCCCGTTGTGCACCCAGTCCACCTGGTAGAGGATGCCGCGCTCGGCCAGGCGCTCGGCGAGCTCCAGCTCCCCCTCGCGAGAGCTGGCACGCAGCTGGTTGTTCGCGGCTCCCATCACGATCCGGCAACGCAAGCGGTCGATCTCCTCGGGGCCGAGCACGCTCCCGACGGCGTTCGGAGAGACGATGTCGACCTCGGACGACAGGATCTGCCCGGGCTCCAGGACCTCGGCCGGGGTCTCCACGAAGCTCCGGATGCGCTCTGTGTCGGCATCCGCGACCAGCAGACGGGTGACACCCTCGGCCAGCAGCAGGCGGGCCAGGGGTCCTCCGACGGCGCCCAGTCCCTGCACGGCGACGCTCGCCTCTCGCAGTGGTCGGCCCAGGTGGTGGCGGGCCGCCTCTCGTAGAGCCAGGAGCACCCCCTCGGCGGTGGGACCGCCCGTGGGACCGAGGGCCCCTCCGGGTCCGCCGACGATGTGGCGAGTGAAGTGCTCGCGAAGGACGTCGGCGTGCTCGGGAGAGAAGCCCATGTCCGGTCCGGTGAAGCAGCGGGAGCGCGTGATGCACCAGGCGAGGAAGCCCAGGGTCTCCAGGTCGTCCAGCGGCACTGGCGCCGCGTGCACGCAGATCTTGCTGCCGCCGTAGGGGATGTTCGCGCCCACGTTCTTGAAGCTCATCGCCCGGGCGAGGTTCAGGCCGTCGACGAGCACCTCCTCCTCGGGGTCGGAGGGGTCGTGACGTCGGATCCCGCCAGCCCTCAGGGCGTGACGGCCGTTGTCCAGTCCCATGGCGTTGGAGTGCATGTTGGAGAGCACGCGCGTCTCCCCGTGAAGCCAGCAGTCCACGCCCTGGTGGCGGCCCTGGCGCAACAGCTCGAAGGCTCGCTCGAGAGGCTCGAGGCACCCTCTCTGGCGGTACAGCTCGAGCGTGGCCTCGGCGTCGAGTTGGACACCTCGCGCAGGCAGGGTCTCGTGGTCGAAGTCTCGCCCGTAGCGCGCGAAGCGTCGCCCGGAGTCCCACTGGCGGCCGGCGAGGGCGCAGGTGTCGCCGCTTCGCCAGTCGTGGCGGAGCTGGAGGGTCGTGAGGCCCTCTGCGATCAGCGGGTCGAAGAGGGAGGGAGTGCTGGGATCGAACATGGGGAGGGACCGTAGCGGCCCATCGTCCTCGGGGCGAGCGCCTATCGTGCGGCCAGGAGGTGCGAGATGGCCCTCGTCGCCTTGGCGGTCGCGCTGACCTGCCCCCTCGCTCATGGGCAGGAGAACCTCGACTTCGAGGAGGGAGTGCCCGGCGGTGCGCCGATTGGATGGATGGTCCCCGAGGCGGTCCACGCTGCCGGCTACGAGGCGACGCTCACAGACGCTTCGCCAGCGTCCGGAGTGATGGCGGCCGAGCTCCGATACGTCGGCGAGGGAGACCCCGAGGGCTTCGGCAACCTGATGCAGACCGTCGACGCGGCGCCCTGGCGGGGACATCGCGTGGGGATCAGCGCCAAGATCAGGGTCAAGGGTGGACGCGGGCAGCTCTGGATGCGCGTCGATCTGCCCGACGGCGAGATGGGTTTCTTCGACAACTCCAATGACCGCCCCGTGACCAGCGACGACTGGACCGAGCTGAAGATCGTCGGTGTCGTCGACGAAGACGCAGAGGACATCAACTTCGGGCTCCTCTACATCGGAGACGGGCGCGCCTGGATCGACGGCCTCCAGATCGAGGACCTCGGGCTGGTAGGGGAGACAGAGACCGCCGCGGTCTCTGCCCGCGGGATGGAGAACCTGGTGGCGCTCGCGCGGCTGGCGGGGATCGTGGAGTGTTTCCACCCCACCGATCAGGCGCGGGCGACCGATTGGACTCGCCTTGTCGCCGACGCGGCGCTCACCTCGGAGGCTGCCCTTGACGCCGAGGCGCTGGCGGCGGCGCTCCAGGCGGCCTTTGCCCCGATCGCCCCGACGGTCCAGGTCTGGGCGGGCCCCCCCGAAGAGGCACCCCCGGCGGAGCTTCCCGACGCTCGGCGTGCCATGTGGGTCGAGCACCTCGGGATCGGGAGCAGCTGGCAGGGAGTGGGCCTCCCGTCCAACATCTACGAGTCCGAGGTCCGCAACGGGCGAACGGTCCAAGCCGAGGATCGCCTCGCGGCGACGACGGTCGCCCTGGGCGGCGGGGTCTCGGCGCGGATCCCCCTCGTCCTCCCCGCTGATCGCTCGGGCTCCTTGCCGCGGCTCGAGGCTCCACCGCCCCTCGTCGAGCGGCCCGACTGGTGGGTACCCGAGGTCTCGGATCGCTCCGTTCGCCTTGCCGCGACGATGCGGACCTGGAACGTCTTCCAGCACTTCTACCCCTACTGGGACGTGGTCGATGCCGACTGGCCAGCGGCGCTCCGAGAGGGCCTCGCTGGTGCCGCGGAGGCCCCCGACGCCGAGACATTCCACTGGGTCCTGTCGCAGATGGTCGCTCGGGCCCGCGACGGTCACGGCGCTGTCCACACGGGCGGTGCCAGCCACCAGCTCCCGGTAGAGCTGGCCTGGGTGGAGGGGGAGGTCGTCGTGCTTCGGACCCTGTCCGAGGCCAGCGCGTTGGCGCCCGGTGATGTCCTCTTGGAGATCGACGGTGCTCCGATCGACGCGGCTCTTGCAGAGGCCCTCTCCGGGATCTCTGCGGCCGGCGACGGCTGGCTCTACTTCCGCGCGATGAACGAGCTCGCTGAGCGTGACAGCTCCGCGCCCGTCGAGCTCCGCGTGCGTCGGTTCGGCGAGGGCGAAGAGCTGGTGGTCCAAGCCACCCCCCTCACCGTGAAGGCGGCGGCGGAGGTGCTGGAGACCGAGCTCGGCCCGGTCGACGGAGCCGAGGTCGGGGACGGGATCTACTACTTCGATCTCGACGGCGCCGACATGGAGGAGCTCGAGCCGTTCTTGAAGACCCTCGCCGATGCTCGAGGCGTGATCTTCGATCTCCGTGGCTACCCGGGATCAGCAGGATCGCAGCTCCTCGGCTACCTCTCCGACGATTGGCTGCGGAGCGCGATCTGGAAGTCGCCGATCTACACGCTCCCCGATCAGGAGGCTGTCACCTGGGATCTGTCCGGGCGCTGGAGGCTGAGACCCCGGCGTCCTCGCTTGACCGAGAACGTGGTCTTCATCACCGACGGTCGGGCGATCTCCTACGCGGAGAGCTGCCTGGGCATCATCGAGCACTACGAGCTCGGAGAGATCGTGGGCGCGCCGTCAGCGGGGACCAACGGCAACATCAACCTCTTTCAGCCCCTGCCGGGGGTCAACGTGGTCTGGACCGGTATGCGCGTGGTGAAGCACGACGGCTCCGAGCACCACGGAGTCGGCGTCCTCCCCACGGTCCCCGTCGAGCCGACCCTGGCGGGGGTTGCCCAGGGACGCGACGAGCTCCTGGAGCGGGCGCTGGAGGTCGCGGAGGCCGCCGCGGAGTAGCCGTTCACCAAGAGACCCACCGCCGAAAACGACGATGGGCCCGCTTTCTGGATGGCAGGGGCACTAGGACTTGAACCCAGGACCTGCTGATTTGGAATCAGCTGCTCTACCAACTGAGCTATACCCCTCCAGCTTCGCGAAGCTATCCATGCCCGGGGCGCGAGGCAACCGAGCTCAGGCGAACCAGCCCAGGAGCGTTCCGACGAGGCAGAGCGCCGCGAGCGCCCAGACGTAGAAGGCGAACTTGTCGAAGCCGCCCTCTTTCACGAGCTTCACGAGCAGCACCAGGGCGACGTAGCCGCTGAGCAGCGCCGCCACTGCTCCGACGAGGAGGGGCAGGACCTCGACCTGGTCCCAGGCGGCGTCCCTGGCCTTCAAGACGAAGGCGCCGAGGATGGCCGGGATCGCGAGCAGGAAGCTGAAGCGAGCGGCGTACTCGCGGTTCATGCCGAGGAACAGCGCCACGGCGATGGTGGTGCCGCTGCGGCTGATGCCCGGCGCGATGGCGATGCCCTGGGCGAGACCGATGACCAGCGCGTGCCACCAGAGCATCGAGCTCTGGTCGGTGTCTCTTGTGCGGGCGTAGCGCGTGGCGAAGAGCAGGGCGCCGGTGATGGCGAAGGTGAGCGAGAGCACGGAGGGCCGGTCGAACAGCGCCTCGAGCGGGTCTTTCAGGCCGACGCCGATGAGGCCCGTCGGGATCGTCGCCAGCACCACGAGCAGGATGAGGCGGGTGTTCGGCCTCTCGGACAGGGCTCCGGTCTCGGAGAAGGGGGCCCGCAGCATGTCGAGGATGTTCGCCCGGTAGAAGTAGAGCACCGGCACCAGCGTGCCCAGGTGGACCACCAGGTCGAAGAGCACCTCGTCCCCTGGCGCGGGCAGGAACTCCTGGAACAGGACCAGGTGCCCGGACGAGGAGACCGGGAGGAACTCGGTGAGGCCTTGCAGGACTCCCAGGATCAGCGCGGCGAGCATGGGCCGCGCTTAACGCGACTACTCTTCGGCCGGCTTGAAGGTCTCGAGGTAGGCGATGAGGTTGGCGATGTCAGCGTCGGACAGCTGCGGGAAGGGCGCCATCGGCGTGCCGGGCTTGCCGGTCTTGATGACCTTCTTCAGCTCCCCCTTGTTGGTCCCGTCCCAGAAGGCCTTGGCGGTGAAGTCAGAGGGCTTCGGGTCGAGCGCCATCGCAGCGGGTCCGTTGCCGTCGGCCTTGGCTCCGTGACATGCCATGCAGTTGGCCGTGTAGGTGGCCTTGCCCTTGTCGGCGTCGGCGGCCTCGGCGGTGCCGAGTGCGAGGAGGACGGGGAGGATCATGGAAGGGCTCCGAGTAGCAAAGCTGGGGAGGACAACAGTAGCGCTGGCTTGGACGAGACGCCCGACCGGGCATTCAGATTCCGCCCTCTGGCTCCTCTGGCTTCTGGTCGTCGTCGTCCTTCTTTTTCGGGTCTGGCTTCTCTCCGCCGGTGCTCGGCTGGTCCCGGCCGTCTTCGAGGCGTTCCATGTAGACGAGCACGCGACGGGCGTCGTGCTTGTCGAACTCGGCGCGGAAGGCGGGCATGTCGCCCTGGCCGTCGAGGATCAGCTCGATGAGCGGGTCCTTGTCGGTGTAGTCCAGCTCGCCGCGCAGGTCGGGTACGCCTCCGGTCAGCGCCGCCGCGGCGGGACCGTCCCCTGCCATGGAGTCGCCGTGGCACTGCCAGCAGGATCGATCGTAGACCTGTCGACCCTTCACGTGGTCGGCAGGCCGTTTCCCCGGTTGGGCGGCGATGAGCAACAGCAGCAGCATCGTCTCCGTCTGTTATCGCGCTGGTCACCCAGAGGTCGAGAGCCCCGAGGGCGGACCCTCGGGGCTTCGATGGCGGAGTCGACGGGACTCGAACCCGCGGCCTCCGGCGTGACAGGCCGGCGTTATAACCAACTTAACTACGACTCCAGATCAGCTCGGGCGTCGGCCCCTTTGGGGGGACCACAGTAGGCGGAGCGGGGATTGAACCCGCGACCGGAGCGTGTAAGGCTCCCGCTCTCCCACTGAGCTACCCGCCCAAAGAACGACGCTCCTCGCGAAGCCTCGGGCATTTAATCATGGGCCGTCAGAGTGTCAACACCCCGGAGGCGAGGCCTCCGGGGTGTCGATCCTACAGCGCCTCGGGGGCTACTGGACGGCGTCCTTGAGGGCCTTGCCGCTCTTGAACTTGACGCCCTTGCTGGCGGGGATGTGCAGCGGCTCCTTCGTGCGGGGGTTGCGGCCCGTGCGGGCTGCGCGCTCACTCACGGAGAAGGTGCCGAAGCCGACGAGGGTGACCTTGTCGCCGCCTGCCAGCGCGTTGGAGATGCCCTCGGTCAGAGCGTTGAGGGCCTTCTCTGCCTCCGTCTTCTTGATGCCAGCCGAGGCGGCGATGTGGTTGACGAGGTCGGACTTGGTGGTGGAAGCCATCGTGGCTCCTTTTTTGTGTTTGGTGGGGTGGGTCGGAGCGGCGGAGTGCCGCTCCGGAGGGGTGTGGGTTCGAGTTCGCCTAGCGGACCGCGTCCTTGAGCGCCTTGCCCGGCTTGAAGCGCACGCCCTTGCTGGCGGCGATCTGGATGGGCTGGCGGGTGCGGGGGTCCCGACCGGTGCGGGCCGCGCGCTCGCTCACGGAGAAGGTGCCGAAGCCGACGAGGGTGACCTTGTCCCCGCCTGCCAGGGCTCCCTGGATGCCGCCGATGGCAGCGGCGAGTGCCTTCTCTGCGCTGGACTTCGTGATGCCTGCTGCGTCAGCGATCTGGTTGACGAGCTGTGCCTTTGTAACTGATGCCATGCCTTGATCTCCCTTGAAACTACGGTTTGAGCCAGTCGGCGTGCTTGTCCTACCAATACGATCCCATGGTGTCAACAGGTCTCGGCTACTTTCTCGATCGCCGTCAATCGGCATTGGGGGCCGATCGACGGCCGATCAGGACCCGCTGACCGCCGTCACCGTCCCCTCCGGTGGCCTCGGCTTCCCCTTAAAGGGGCTGGGCCAAGTAGCCGATATTTCAGTTAGAAGCGGGAGTTTCGGCCAGCGTTGGCTGGCGGAAGAGGTCGTCCGGGTTGGCGATGGCGAGGGCCTCCACGAGCACCTCGTCCATGTGGACCACCGTCCGAATGTCCAGCTTCTCCTTGATCAGCCGCGGGATCTCTGCGAGGTCGGGTTCGTTGTCTTTCGGGATGAGGACTCGCCGGATTCCGGCGCGGTGGGCAGCGAGTAGCTTCTCTTTCAGGCCGCCGATGGGGCGGACCTTGCCCCTCAGCGTGATCTCGCCGGTCATCGCGATCTCGCGCTGCACGGCGATTCCGGTCACTGCGCTCACGACCGCAGTCGCGATGGTGATTCCAGCCGAAGGACCGTCGACGCCCCAGAGCTCGGGCACGTGGACGTGGATGTCGAGCTCCTGGTAGAAGTCCGGCTTCAGGCCCAGGTTCGCGGATCGACTCCGGATGTAGGTGATGGCGGCCTGGCAGCTCTCCTGGAAGACGTTGCCGAGCTGCCCCGTCAGGGTCGTCTTGCCGTTTCCGCGAACAGCAGCCGCCTCGATGGGCACCATGACGCCGCCTGCGCTGGTCCAGGCGAGGCCCTGGACGAACCCGATCTCGTCGCGCTCGCTGACCTTGCCGTACCTGTAGCGCGGCACGCCGAGGAGCTTCTCGAGGTTCTTGCTCGTGACCTTCGCGCGGGTGTCGGGGCCCACGCGCACGACGCGTTTGGCGACCTTTCGGCACACGGCGGCGATCTCGCGCTCGAGGTTCCGGACGCCGGCTTCCTTGGTGTACCGGCGCACGATCTGCATGACCGCCTGCTGCGTGATGACGAGGTTCCCGCTGTCGATCCCGTGGTTCTCCAGCTGCTTCGGTATCAAGTAACGTCGCGAGATCGATAGCTTTTCCTGCTCGGTATAGCCGGGAAGTCGGATGATCTCGAGGCGGTCCTGGAGCGGCGCTGGGATCCCGTGGAGGCTGTTCGCAGTGCACACGAACATGACCTTGGACAGATCGTAGTCGAGGTCGAGGTAGTGGTCGTTGAAGGCCTCGTTCTGCTCCGGATCGAGGACCTCGAGCAGCGCGGAGCTGGGGTCGCCTCGGAAATCGGTCGACATCTTGTCGATCTCGTCGAGGAGGAAGACCGGGTTCGACGAGCCGGCCTTGCGAAGGGCCTGGATGACCTTGCCGGGCAGGGCGCCGATGTAGGTGCGGCGATGGCCCCGAATCTCTGCCTCGTCCCGGACCCCGCCGAGCGCCATGCGCACGAAGTTCCGGCTGGTCGAGCGGGCGATGGAGCGCGCGAGCGAGGTCTTCCCGACACCAGGCGGACCAACCAGGCACAGGATCGGGCCCTTCATCCGCTCGACCAACGAAGCGACGGCGAGGTACTCGAGCACGCGCTCCTTGATCTTGCGGAGCCCGTAGTGGTCCTCGTCGAGCACGCGGGCCGCGTGGAGAATGTCGAGGCGGTCTTCCGTGTATTCACGCCAAGGGAGCGAGAGCACGACGTCGATGTAGGTCCGGACCACGTTGGCCTCGGCTGACATCGGGCTCATGAGCTTGAGCTTGCGGAGCTCCTTGCCGAGCTTGGCGAGCGCCTCCGTGGAGAGGTGCTTGGTGCGGATCCGGCTCTCGAGCTCGGAGAGCTCCGACTTGAACTCGTCCTTTTCGCCGAGCTCCTTCTGGATCGCCTGCATCTGCTCGTTGAGGTAGTACTCCTTCTGGCTCTTCTCCATCTGCTTCTTGACCCTGCTCTTGATCTTCTTCTCGACCTGCAGGATCTCGATCTCGCCCTGGAGATGCTCGTAGATGCGCTCGAGCCGCTTGCGCGGGTCGGGGATCTCGAGCAGCTCCTGGCGCTCGGGGAGCTTGAAGTTGAGCTGAGCGACCAGCGTGTCGGCCAACTTGGAGGCGTTCTCTATCTGCTGGACCGTGAGCATCATCTCGGGGGGGATGCCCTGGGCCAGCTTGACGTACTGCTCGAAGGCGGTGCGGACCGAGCGCATCAGCGCTGAGATCTCGACGTCGGTGATCTCCGGCTCTTCGACCGGCGCGAGCTCGACGCGAAAGAAGTCCCCGACGTCGACGTAGCGGACGATCTTGGCGCGCGAGCGTCCTTCGACCAGCACCTTGACCGTGCCGTCCGGCAGCTTCAAGAGCTGGATGATGCTGGCGACGCACCCCACCTCGTAGATGTCGCCGGGCTGTGGGTTGTTCGTCCTGGCCTCTCGCTGGGCGGCGAGAAAAAGCGTCTTGTCGCCAGCCTTCGCGGCGTTCAGCGTGGCGATGGACTTCTCCCGCCCCACGATGAGCGGAACCACCATGTTCGGAAACACGACGAGATCGCGCAGCGGGAGGAGGGGCAGCGTCGTGCCCTGGCCAGCCTGGCGCTTGTCCTTGAAGAACATCCAGAGGCCAGTCTAACTCGCCTCAGGCCCAGTCGGCGTCCCGCTCGTACACGAGCACGGGCGGCTTGTTCCCTGTGACCACGTCGTCGCTGATCACGCACTCCTTGATGTTCGACTTCGAAGGGATGTCGTACATCACGTCGAGCATGATCTCCTCCATGATGGAGCGGAGACCGCGGGCACCGGTCTTGCGCTTGAGCGCCTCCTTGGCGATGGCGCGCAGGGCGTCCTCCGTGAACTTGAGCTCGACGCCCTCCATCTCGAAGAGCTTCTTGTACTGCTTCACCAGCGAGTTGCGCGGCTGGGTCAGGATGAGGACGAGCACGTCCTCGTCGAGTTCCTCCAGGGTCGCGAGCACCGGGACACGGCCGATGAACTCGGGGATCATGCCGAACTTCAAGAGGTCCTCTGTCTCGCACCTCTTGAGGAGTTCGCCCAGGCGGTGCTCCTTCTGCACCTTGACGTTGGCGCCGAAGCCGATGGCCGACTTGTTCACCCGACGCTCGATGATCTTGTCGAGGCCCACGAAGGCGCCACCGCAGACGAAGAGGATGTTGGTCGTGTCGATCTGCAGGAACTCCTGCTGGGGGTGCTTGCGCCCCCCCTTCGGCGGGACGTTCGCGACGGTGCCCTCGATCAGCTTCAGCAGGGCCTGCTGGACTCCCTCGCCCGAGACATCTCGCGTGATGGAGGGGTTCTCGGACTTGCGGCTGACCTTGTCGATCTCATCGATGTAGATGATGCCCTTCGTCGTCCGCTCGACGTTGTACTCGGCGGACTGGAAGAGGCTCAAGATGACGTTCTCGACGTCCTCTCCGACGTAGCCGGCCTCTGTCAGGCTGGTCGCGTCGCAGATGGTGAAGGGCACGTTGAGGAAGCGAGCCAGCGTCTGGGCCAGCAGGGTCTTTCCCGTGCCGGTCGGGCCGATCAGCAGGATGTTGCTCTTCTGGAGCTCGACCTCGTCGTGGCTGCCGCGGGCGTCGATGCGCTTGTAGTGGTTGTGCACGGCGACCGCGAGGATCTTCTTCGCCCGGTCCTGACCGATGATGTACTGGTCGAGGTGGGCCTTGATGTCCTTTGGCTTGGGCACCAGGGCGCGAGACGCGTAGTAGTCCTCGCGCTCGTACTCCTCTGTGATGATCTCGTTGCACAGCTCGACGCACTCGTCGCAGATGTAGACCGAGGGACCGGCGATGAGCTTGCGGACCTCTTTCTGGGACTTGCCGCAGAATGAGCAGCAGAGCTCCTTGCCATCTGAACCACGCCGACGCATCGACTTCTCCTACCGTCTTCGACAACGGTCGCACGAGGCGACCTCTTGAGTCGATCGACCCACGCCGATCAACCTTCGGTCTCCTGCGCGTCCTTGTCGAGGACATCATCGACGATGCCGTAGTCCTTTGCGTCGTGGGCGCCGAGGAAGAAGTCACGGTCGCTGTCGGCCTTGACCTTGTCGAAGTCCTGGCCCGTGTGGTGGGCGAGGATCTCGTTGAGGACCCGCTTCCAGCGGAGGATCTCCTTCGCCGTGATCTCGATGTCCGATGCCTGGCCGCGAGCGCCGCCGAGGGGCTGGTGGATCATCACCCGTGCGTTGGGCAGGATCCGGCGCTTGCCCGGGGTGCCAGCCGCCAGCAGCACCGCGGCCATGGACGCCGCCTGGCCGATGCAGATGGTCGAGACGTTCGCGCGGATGAACTGCATCGTGTCGTAGATGGCCATCCCCGCGGTGACGGCGCCGCCCGGGCTGTTGATGTAGAGGAAGATGTCCTTCTCCGGGTCCTGGCTCTCCATGTAGAGCAGGTGCGCGACGACGGTGTTCGCGACCGCGTCGTCGATGGCCGTGCCGAGGAAGATGATGCGGTCGTCGTAGAGGCGCTCCCAGATGCTGCGGGGGCGGTCGAAGTCGTAGGCCATGAGGCGGAGGGGCTCCGGAGCTGAGGTGCTGAAAAGGGCTAACACCCGTGATCGAAAAGAAAAGGGCGCCGACACAACCTGTCGGCGCCCTTTGTATCGGCTGAAGCCGGAGTTCTGTTTCAGCCTTGGAGCAATTCGACCAGCTCTGCCTTCTTCAGCTTGCTGTAGCCCTTGAGACCACGCTCCTTCGCGAGGGCCTTGAGCGCCGCCGCGGACATGGCGCCGTAGTCCGGAGCCTCGTCGCTGACGCTGGTCTCTGCGGCCGCCACGGGCTCGGTCGCCACGGGCTCGGCCGCCACGGGCTCGGCCGCCACGGGCGGGGTGTCGACGAGCTCGGAGTGCTCCAGCAGCCAGTCCAGCGTCTTCTCCTCGGCGAGGCGCTCGCGGAGATCCTCCACCGCGTTCTCCTTGAGGAAGTAGCCCTTGATGGCCTCGACCCGCTGGCCGCGGAGGTTGGCGATCTCCTCGTACTTGAACTCGAGGTCCGCGTCGGTCACCTCGATGCCCTCCACCGTGCTGACGTGGTCGAGGATCAGGCTCGACCTGGCAGCGAAGCGTGCCCGGCTCCGGTAGTCGGCCATCTCGGCGTCGGTGAACTGGATGCTCTTGGGATCCTCGCCCCGGTAGGCACGCTGGACCTTGATCTCCTGGAGCAGGGCTTTGAGCTGCTGCTCGACGAGCCCAGCCGGTGCGTCGAAGTCGTTGGCGTCGATCAGCGCCTGCAGCAGGTTCGCCCGGGCCTGGTTCTTCGCGTTGTCGTCGATCCGGCTCTGCAGCTGCATGCGGATGGCCTCTCGCATGCCCACAGCGCCGCCCTCGAAGCCCATCTCCTCTGCCAGCTCGTCGGTGAGCTCCGGGGTCGTGTAGGCGTTGATGGCGCCGATCTTGACCTTCACGTCGAGGGTCTTGCCGGCGAGCTCCTCGAGGATGCAGTCGTCGGCAAAGGTGATGCCCTTCAGGGTCTTGGCGCGGCCGCCCTTCTTCAGACCCACCAGGCTCTCTTCGAGGCCCTTGTAGGTGCTGTCGCCAGCGGTGTTGATCATCGCGCCGGGGTGGGCGTGCACGGCTTCCTTGCCGTCCTTGGCCTCCAGCTCCACGAGGACGAGGTCGCCGGCTTCGACCTCTGCCCGGTCGACCTCCGCGAGCACCTTCTGGCCCTGGAGCTTGGAGTCGACGTTGGCATCCACGACCTCGTCCGAGACCGTGCTGGAGGGGTAGTAGACCTCCACACCCTTGTACTGGGTGAGCTCCAGCTCCGGCTTCACCTCGATGGTGATGGAGAACTCGAAGTCGTGGCCGCGGCGGAGGTCTCCCTTGTCGACGGTGGGCTGGCCGAAGAACTCGAGGTCCTTTGCGCCGTCCCGGAAGCTCTGGTTGATGAGGGTGGCTGCGACCTCCTGCTCGATGCTCTTGCCGAAGCGCTGCTCGAGCACCCGACGGGGGGCCTTGCCCGGACGGAAGCCGCGGAGACGGACGCTCTTCGCGAGGTTGCGGTAGGCCTTGTCCAGCTCGCTGGTGACCATGTTTGCGGGGACGGTGAAGCTGAGGCGCTTCTGGATCGGGCTGACGGTTTCGACGTCCATTCTTTCCTCGAGGCCGCGTTTGAGATGTGCGAGAAGGGGGGCTCGAACCCCCACGGGTTGCCCCACTGGCTCCTAAGGCCAGCGCGTCTACCAATTCCGCCATTCTCGCGAAAGGAGGTGTTGGGGACCGGGCCTTCTAACCAGTCAGCGCGAGCTGAGCTTGCCGACGGCTTTTCCGCGGTCGTAGCCCTTCTTCTCCGCCTTCTTCTTCTCTTCCTCGACGCGCTTCTTCGCCCCCCGCTGCCAGCCGATGGTGAGGCCGTCGACCCGGGCTTGCCGGAGCGTCGGCTCCCCCTTCGTCGCGGCCTCGATCAGCGCGTTCACGTTGATCTTCAAGGCGTGGCCTGACTCCGCGGCGCTGTCCCGCGCCTCTCTGTAGGCCTCGAGCAAGGGCACCAGGCCCTCTGCCTCGAGCTCGATCTGTGCCTTGTCGGCGCAGGCGTGGCAGGTCTTGGCCGACTCGTAGCTGCGCTGGCGGATCATCGTCGCGGTGACCGCCGAGCGACCGAAGTGGTCGTTGCAGAAGCCGCCCTCGCAGCCGGGGCACATGTTCTGGCTGGCGAAGATGCCGCGGAGCGACTTGCCGCAGCCGGGGTGGAGGCAGTTCTCGGACGCCTTGCGCTGGTCCGGGCTGAACTCCGGCGGCGTGGTGGCGTCCCACTCCCGGGCCGAGATCCAGAAGCGCGCCTTGTTCAGCAGCTCCTCCCACAGGGGGGCGTCGGCGAATCGGATCGACAGGCTCTCGTCGCCGCCGGTGATGCGCGTGTCCTCGCCCCGGGCCGGGTCACTGCAGGTCTTGGTCGGGACGAAGGTCCTCGACGAGCGGACTCGGAGGACATCGCCCTCGACCACGACTTCGGAGAGTGCGTCGAGAGGGAGGATGCCCATGATCGCGACGTCCTCTGAGTCCTTCAGTCCAACGGCGACCAGGTAGCAGCGGGTCAGGGCCAGGAAGCCGTCGCCGTCCATGAACATCATCTTCTTGTCGTTGAAGATGACCAGGGGATCCGCGAGGTCCGACTGGAGCATGCGGAGTTCCGAGAGCGCCTGGCTCGTCAGGTTCCGGACGCGCTTCTGCCAGGCGTCGTCAGCGAAGGAGAAGAAGGTGCGGTCGGCGGTGTCGCGGGTTGCCTTGTCGAAGGCTTCGCGGATGAGCTTTTCAGGGTCCACAGGCGGCTCCAGGGAGTCTGGGACTATAGACCGTGGAGCCCCACGAGGTGGTCCTCGCGATCGGTCAGCCACTGGCGCAGGTAGTCCTTTTCTTCCTCGTAGGAGGTCCAGTCGCTCCGGTAGGCGCCCCACCAGTGGCTCTTGTGGGCGCTCTCCCACTTAATCCAGTCCCTCTCTGCGCTGGGATCGACCAGCTCCCAGTAGGACTCGACCGTGGACAGCTGCGCCTCGAGGCTCAGTGGACCTTCGCGCAGCTGGACCCAGCGCTCGAGGAGATCGTCGGGGCGTGACTGTTGGATTGCCCAGAACACCCGGTTGGTCGAGGTGTAGGCGTTTTCATTCTGGGCGCTGACCCGGGCCGTGTACCAGTTCTGGCCCCAGCTGTGGTTGAAGTCCCAGGGGACGTAGCGGAAGGTCCAGTCGGCGGGGTCGTTGTAGAGGTAGCTGTTCTTTCCGGCGCTGTCCTCGGAGACCGAGACGTAGACGAGCAGGAACCAGTCCATGAACTCCTCGACGTCGATCCAGCCCTCGGCCTCCGCCATCATCGTGTCGGCGTCGGAGTCTCCGGTGAAGGCGACGAGCTGGCGCAGGTCGTCGAACGCGCTGGGGCCCTCCTTCTGCTCGTAGCCGGCTGCGAGATCGGACTTGTTGCCCCCGTAGGCGCTCACGCGGCTGAAGTTCGCGTCGTGGCTGATGGCCTTGTAGAGGTTGCCGTCCCGGTCGAGCCCGGCGTGGTCCACGAACTCGTCGTCGACCTTGTCGAGGCCCACGTAGAGGCCGTGGTACTCGCCCTCGAGGTAGACCACGGCGAAGAAGGTGCGCGGCGTGAGGCGATGCACGCCCTGGTGTTCGGCCATCGCCAACCAGGTGTCGTAGATGAACTTCTGGCGGACATAGGCGTTGTCGTCGAAGGTCGACAGCAGCACGAGGTGGTTCCGGCTCTTCTCCCAGCCCTCGAGCTGGAACTCCTCGTCGGGGAACTCGAGGGTGTAGCTGGGCTTCGCGAAGCTGGCGCTGGTGGCGCCGCGGATCTTGACCTGGTGCTCCCAGAGGGCGCCCATGTAGGTGAGCGTCGCGTCCTGGTAGCTCTGCGTGATGGCGGTGCCGACGTCGAGGTGGAAGACCGGCAGGCCCCACTCCTCCGTGTACGTGAGCGGGTCGACACCGACGCCGAGGTCGGGGTCGTCTGCAACCCAGATGCGGAAGGCCGTGCCCTCGGGGATGCGTTCGCTGCTCACGTTGGCGCTGAAGACGAGGTCGTAGACCCCGCCGTCCGCCGCGCCCGTGGTCCAGCTCAGCGTGCCGTCGTAGTCGGCCTCGTCAGGTGCCGCGACGAGCTCGATGGCGGCTGTGGTCTCGCTGCAGATGGGCGTCAACGAAACAGTGTCGCCCTCCAGCAGGTTCGCCTCGTACTCCGCCTCGAGCCAACACTCACCGCTGACCCCTGTCGGCTCGGGGAGATCGACCTCGGGGTTCGGCTCTCCAGGGGTCGCCTCCGTCGAGAGGTACCAGCCTGCTGCTGACCGCACCGCCGCGACGTCGGTCACCTGGCGAGGCCACTCCAGCTCTTCGACGAGGCTCCCGTCGGGGTTGATCAGAGCAAGCGAGCCGCCCTCGACCGCCAGCTCCAGGGCGAGGTGGTCTGGTCCGAGGCTGGGGTCGCCGTCGGCCCAGAGGACCAGGTGGTCGCCGGCCGCGACGACGAGGTCTTCGAGGACGTGGAGCTCGTCGCCGCTGTGGACGGACCAGTCATCGAGGAGGACCGGGTCGTCCCCCGGGTTGTGGAGCTCCACCCAGTCGGAGGCCTTGTCTCCTGCGTGGGTCCAGCTCTCGGAGCTGGCCATGAGCTCGGTGATGACGAGGTCGCCGTAGTCACCCGAGATCTCCTCGACGCCCTCCGAGTCGGACACTGGCGTCGGGGCCGGGTCCGCGGTGCAACTGAGGGCAAGCCAGATCACGGTTGGATGATAGCGTCGCGAGGTGCTGTTCATCCTCCTGGCCTGTGACCCCGTCGCGGTCCCGGACGTGCAGCACGAGTCGGCCCTGCCGGAGAGCACCTCTCCCGACGACAGCGTGGCACCCGGACCTGTCGTCTACGTCAACGAGCTCTCCTCCGGAGACGACTGGGTCGAGCTCTACAGCGAGGAGGCGTCTGTCTCGCTGGAGGGTCTCACGCTCAGCGACGACTACCTCGAGCCGGACCGGCAGACGCTCTCGGGCACCCTGGAGGGCTACCTCGTCGTCGATCTGGTCGTGTTCAGGCTGGCCTCGGAGGGCGAGGCGGTCGGCATCTTCGACGGCTCGGAGCCCCTGGACTGGGTCGTGTTCCCGGCGCTGCAGGCGGACGAGGTCTACGCTCGGCTGCCCGACGGGGGAGAAGACTGGACGACGATGGTCCGCGGCACCCCCGGCGAGTCGAACCGATTGGTTGAGATCGAGGAGATCGCTGCGGTGCCCGCGGGGTCCGAGTGGTCCTACCTGGATGGCGGCGAGGACCCCGAGGAGGGCTGGGATCTGCCTGGTTTCGACGCAGAGAGCTGGAGCTCCGGGCCGGCTCCCCTCGGCTACGGGGACTCCCAGACCACGGTCGTGAGCTATGGCGACGACGCCAACGACAAGCACCCGACCACCTGGTTCCGTCACTCCTTCGAGCACACGGGCTCGGCGATCTCGGCCCAGCTGGGGCTCGTCTGTGACGACGGCTGCCTCGTGCGGCTCAACGGTGAGGAGGTCCTTCGGTGGGGTCTCCCGGATGGCGATCTGAGCTCGGACACCTACGCCGACGTCACCGCCAGTGGGTCCGCCGAGACCGAGTGGCACACGCGAACCGTCGACCCGACCCTGTTGATCGAGGGAGAGAACGTGCTCTCTGGAGAGGTCCACCAGGTCCAGGCGAGCAGCTCGGACATCACCTTCGACGCGTCCTTGGACCTGGTCGTGGAGCGCTGAGGGCTAGGCGGCCCGAGTGACCCAGACCTTCAGGAAGTGGCCCCACTTCAGGCTCGACTGCCCCTGGGGCTCGAGCTCCAGCAGCCCCTCCTGGTCTCGAAGGGTGAGGCGGTTTTCCATCTCGACGCTGACGGCCCTGAGCTCCGAGAGCTGGTGCCGCCACACGACCTCACCCTCGACCCGGATCCGCAGCTCTGCGGCGTCGAGCTCGACCTCGCCCGCGTGGAGCCGCTCGGAGCCCCCGCCCCGCGCGAGGCGGTGCAGCGCGCCGGGCCCGCGGAGCACGATCTTGTCCTCTTCGTGACGCGCCGGGTCCATGATCGGTGGGCTTCCGACGTGCTCGATGATGCGGTCGTGGGCCTCGTGGACCCGCAACGGGTGCTCGCCGTGCATGCGGTTTTCGATGTCGAGGCGCCAATGAGCGCCGCAGGCGGCGCAGCGCACGCAGTCCCGGTCCTCTGAGGTGACCGCGAGGCCCTCTGGCTCGAAGCACTGCGGGCAGGCCCAAAGGTAGTCGGGCAGGCCCTCGGCGAGGCGAAAGCCCCAGCAGAAGCCATCGGTCTTCGCGTCGTCGAGGTCGATGCGGATCGCCTCCGAGATCTCCCGGTTGATGTCCTCGACCGTCGCGTCCTCGCCCCAGGTGCGGGGCTCGTCGTAGCTGACCCTGATGGGAATCCAGCGTGGATAGCGTGCCCAGCGCGGCTGGTAGAGGTGGCCGTTGCCGACACGGGCGCAGACCACGCGGGCGTCGAGCCTCTTGACGAGGCGGCCCAGGCCGGGGAGCACCGGCTGGGTGCGACCGTCGAAGGTCCGGGTGCCCTCTGGGAAGAGGACGATGACGTCGCCGGCCGCGTAGCGCTCCGCGAGGGTGCTCATCGAGGCGCGGTCGCTCACGAACTTGGCCTTCGGGAAGCAGCCGCACAGTGGCAGGAGCGAGCCGAGCACGGGGACGCGGAAGAGCGCCACGCTCGCCATGAAGCTGGCGCGGCGACGGATCCAGAAGGCGATCCAGAGCGGATCCGCGGCGGAGGTGTGGTTCGACACGAGCAGCGTCGGGCCGTCCCGCGGGACCCTCCGCGCGTCTCCGCGTCGCCAGCGGAACATCAGGGTCCACGGGGTGGCCATCAGGGCCCACGCGAACCAGTAGAAGACCTGCTGGAAGGGAGAGCCGAGCGGAAACGGCGGGTTGTAGGGGTCTCGGGCCACTGCTTCCTAGGGCTGTGCCAGGTGCTCTCGGACGGCCTCGCCGATCGCTTTCGTGACCAGGACCCGGCCCTGGCTGTTGAGGTGCACGTCGTCCTCGAAGTGGCCGGCGGACAGACCATCGACGGCGCCGACGTTCAGGTAGATGGCGCCTGTCTCGTCGAAGAGGGCGCGCATCTCCTTGCTCTCTGGTGGCGAGCCCTTGCCGACATGGGAGCGCTCCGGCAGCGGCGTGAGCACGACCGGGATCCCGCGGTCTCGGGCCAGCTCCAGGAAGGCCGCGAGGTAGCGCAGATCCGTGTCCGAGTCCCCAGCCTGGCGGCCGCCTGCGCCTCCGCCGGTCTGGTTGGGAGGGGGCTCCTTGCCGACCCCCTCGGGCATCACGGCCCCCGGGGAGAGCACGTAGCCGGGGATCGGGGGCTTGCTGCCGATGCCCTGCCAGAACCGGTTCGCGAGGTAGCCCCGGTAGCGGTAGGCCCTCGAGCTCTTGCGCGCCCACATCTCGGTCTCGCACTCGGGGTCCTTGCATGCCCAGTCGATGAGCTGGGGGATGTCGTCCCAGGCGGCGATCTCCATCACCTGCGACTCGTAGGGTGCCATCAGCTTCGTCAGGTCCCGCTTGCCGTAGGGCACGACGATGGCCTGGACGTTGCTGTCCTCGGGGATGTGGTTCTTGAGCACCAGGTACATCAGCCGCGAGGTCCCCGCGGGGGTCGCCAGGTTGTAGGAGGTCATGCCCAGCTCCTGCTCGAGCAGGTATAGCTGGAGGATCTGCTCCGGCAAGCAGGTGCCGAAGATGACCACCTCGGGCTCGGTGTGGGGGAGGCTGTTGTACTCGATGCTCTTGTCGAGCATCGGCGTCGGCGCCTCGTAGAGCTGGCTGACGCCGAGTTCGAGCGCGACCCCGGTGGCGAGCACCAGGCCCAAGGTGACGAGGACGGGCAGGGGTTTGCTCACGGGGAGATGGTACCGGGTGATGCCCGCCTCGCGTGCTGCGGAGGAGCAAGACGGGAACGAGAATCGACCATCGACCATCGACCATCGACCATCGATCCCCGACTTCCTTGATGTTCCAAAGTCGGCACTTCCTTGTCGATCGTCACAAAGTGTGGCGGATGGGACGGACAAGACAGGCTTCTCGGGCCGAAACGCCACGGTTCGTGGCGCTTCCCGTTCAGAAGGCTCAGCGGGAGAGGCCGGGATCAACGTGCACCAGGCTCCTAGTAGTTCCACTCCTGGTCTTCATCGACCAGGAACAACACGACCTCGTCATCGGCGGTGGAGCTCAGCTCCAAGCGTCGACCGTCCGTTGCCCTTGTGGGTCGGCTCAGAACTGGAAGTAGATGAACTGCTGGCCGTAGGTCGAGCCCAGCACCACGATGGCCGTGAACAGGGCGATGGCGAGCACGGCTTGGACCGGCCTCGGGAGCTTCCACAGGAGCTCGAGGTCGTCGCCGCGGAGGTACATCA
>PVBE010636324.1_pt1 | contig 132142 bp, 104 predicted proteins | sample 1631181 | NCBI WGS metagenome assembly PVBE01 (sample SAMN08397723, study PRJNA350692) | Marine metagenome, whole genome shotgun sequencing project. | isolation source: water | place: Pacific Ocean | collected 2012-04
AACCACCATCCGAGTCCGATGTTGAGCGAGTTTGGTGCTTCGACCACATCGCTCTGGTTTCCCACAATCGAGTAGTCGAGTTTCAGCACCACGTCCGGGTCCGGGTAATACGAGAACCCGACCATCCAGGCGTCGCGGTCGAACTGCGGAAGGGCCTCGAAGCCGCCCGGCATCCGAAATTGCGTGTCGAAGTTCTCGTAGCGCACGAACACCGCCGCCTCACGGGGGGCCGGATTCGGGAGGACGAAATAGGACGCCTCCAGATAGAACCCACGGATCTGACGCGCGATGTTTGGACTGACGCCGATGGTCCGCTGCAGCGTCCGGCTGAGCTCCCCCATCCCGTCGAGCCATGAATGGGCATACTGCGCGCGCGCCTCGAGCTCGCCAGCCCGGTAGCGTGCATCCACCTCCGCCATCGTCACCTGGGTCTCGACCCGGGGAAAGCGGAATCCGGTCTTGCCACGCCAGAAGCTGGCGCCGGTCCAGAGCCCGGGCACGCCCACATACTCGATCCGACCGGTGGTGGCCGCGTTCCGGACGTTCGCCTGTGCCCCCTTCTGCCGTCCGCCACGAAGCCCCTCGTCGGCGCTGAAGCCAGTCGCATCGAGCGGCGCCATCACATAGGCCCGGTACCGGAGACCACGCCCCACCTCACCGTGCACGCCGGCACCCGCCTCGAACCAGGTACTCGGCACGATGACGGAGTCGACGAACGGCCGCTCGACGCCGTGATACACCGGCGGCTCGTGCCGCTCATTGATGATGCCGACCGGCACCAGGAGCATCCCGGCGCGGAAGTTCAGCTCGCGGGTGACGAGAAAGTCGATGTAGGCCTGTTCGAGCTCGAGCTCCCCTGCCTCTTCGAGCCCCTCGACAAAGGCATGCTCCAGCTCGAGCTCGGAGACGAACCGGACCCGGTCCGAGAAGCTGTGCGTGAACAGCAAGACGAACCGATGAAAATCGAGCCTGGCGTCCTGATGCTCGACATTGTTGAAGTGGAAGTCCATGTACCCCGAGATCGCGCTCGGTGACGATGCCGAGGGCGTCTGGGACCGCACCTGGACGACGGAACGCTCGAGTCGAAGGCCTGGAGCCGCTGGCATGCTGGAGTTGGAGCGGTTCGCCGAATCGCCGAGCCGCCAACCTCCAGCCGCCCATTCTGTCAACTCACCAAATATGTCGTGATCGCTCAGAATCGGCGATTCTGGACGCGCCTGGGCGGTGGCGACCGGGGCAACCACTCCGGCCACGAGCACCGCCATCGCGAACCTCCCGACCACGGGCGCGGGTGAGGATCGTGCTTTTCCATACGTAGAAATAAACAGCTTTAGAGATAGCCGCATGAGACTTCTATATATCAAAATATAAAGTTAGCCGTATGTCAATCGTTCGCTCCCGAGACCCCTGGGTCAGGGAGGCCCGATCGCCCGCGGATCAGAATCGGTTATGACAGGCGGCGAGCTGACGAGTGAGGCAAGAGCCTCGCAGTCTCGAGTACAATGGCCGCGAGCCTGAGTTGTGCGATCCGGTAGCCCGTGCCCGACCCCCGTGGAGGGTGCCCTTGGTGTGTTGTCAATTCTCGAGGCTCGGTGGTGCGGTCCTCATCGTGGCGTGCAGCCACACAGGTGGCGAGGCACCGGCTCGTTCGTCAGCTCGCGTAGCTCGCGGCCCGAGAGCGGAACGCGACGGCCGATCCAGGCAGAGACGGTCTCCACGGTCACACCAGTCGCGTCGACGCGGACGCGGACGACAACCGGTGAGGCGCCGTCGACACGAGACGGTCGACCTGTACCTCGATGAACAGCATCCCGCGCTCGACACGTAGCGGATACGGCGGCAGGTTCTGACCGGCGTCAGCCGGCGGCCCGTCGGTCGCCAGACCGGAGGAATCGAACGTGCCGTTGTGGCAGGGGCAGAAATACCGATCGTTCTGCACCTCCCAGTTCACCTGACACCCGAGGTGTGGGCAGGTGCTGGAGAGCGCGATGAAATCCTCGGCGCCGGCGCCGCGGCCTCGCCGCGTGACGTTGACCGTCTCGCCCGCGGGTCCCCGATACTCCCGGCTCTCGCCCACGACCATCTGGTCGGTCTCGACGAGAAACTGCCAGACTCGACCCGTATCTCCGGAGGGAGAGAGAAAGCGACCGGCAATCAGACCGAGTCCGCCGTACCCACCGGCAAGTCCGGCAGCCATGGCGACATGCGACGCTCGCCCGAGAAATCTTCGGCGCTCCATGCACGCAATCTTAATGCAGCACCGCTGTCTCCGGAGGTGGCGGCAACCCGAATGGGCTGAAAGCCCTGGCTACCGAAGGTAGCCGACAACCGGTAGCAAGGTCCTTCAGGGCCGTCAATAGATCCGATGCAACGTCACGAACAGACCGGAGAAGAGCGCCAGGAACAGCGTGGACACAATGACGACCGCATCACGGAGACGGGAGGATTCAACCGTGGCGAGCGCCATGAACAGCGGAAACAGTACCAACGTGTAGCGTCCGATACCCTCGAGCTCGCTGCCGCTCAGCGGCACCAGCAAGCTGACCAGCACATAGGCACCCAGCGCCGGCCCCAGCCGCTTGAAGACCAGCGGCGTCAGGGCGATGCCGACCACACCAACCACACCGTGCACCAGTTGATAGGGCGCCACCGCCGTGCTGGTGAGAAACGCGTAGACGCCGTCGCGAACCAGCGCCTCGATGACGACGGCCACCTGCTCCCACGGCGGATTGCCGACCGTATAGTCCCAGTGCTCCTCGGCATGCATCCAGTAGAGTGGGTCGCCGGTCAGGTCGTAGCAATACAGACAGTAGATCCCCAGTCCGATCGGAACCAGCGTCAGAGCGCACAGGCGTCGCCGCAGGCGTGGCATTTCCGGCCGGTCGAGGACCGCCATAAGAAATAACGGCAGCCCGATCAGAATGCCGTTGGGCCTGGTCAGGGCGGTGAGTCCGCCTCAGATTCCGGCCGACCACCAGCGCCCCCGATAGGCGGCCGCCACCGCCATCACCGACACCAGGAGAAACAGTGACTCGGTGTAGACGCGGGTGAAGAAGAAGGAGAATGGGAAGACCGCCAGATACAGGATGGTCCGCCTCGCCGCCGCGCGGCTCCCAAGCCAGTCCTCGGCGAGCCGATACAACGCGAACATCGCGCCGACCAGCGCGGCGCACGAAATCACGACGCCGGTGACCCAGATCGCCTGGTCGACCCGCTCCTCGAAGGGCCAGGTCACGAGCTGAATCAGCACCGGGTAGAGCGGAAAGAACGGCACGTCGCTTTGCCCGAAGCTGCTCGTATAGTAGCCATTACGCGCCACCGCGTAATACCACCCCGAGTCCCACGCCGCAAAGATCTCGGCGAACTTCTCCGCATCGAAGGGCATGTAGAAGTTGCGCAGCCGATTCGCCGGGAGGATCACGTTGGCCAGGAACGCCACGGCGAGCTCTGGAATCCGTGTGATGGAGAGCACCAGCACAACGTCGACGACCCTGTGGCTGCGCAGCCCCCATCTCTCGGCCGACGCGCCGACCCGGCTCGCGGCGACAGACCAGGGGCCGGCGAGCAGTCCCGGCCCACCGAGCACGACCCGTAGCGGCACCGCCAGCAGTAGCACGAGCAACGGCTCGGCCACGTGGTGATCCGCGATCCAGACACGGTCGAAGCCTCCCACCAGGACGACGCTCACGATCCAGGCCGGCAGCGCCAAAATGAGCAGGTCGAGCGCCGTGGCCAGGCGCCCGTCGGCTACGCGGGTAGGGGTGGGTACAGACGCGCGGTCCGGCATGCGTTAGGAATCATAGCGCGGTGGCGGCGCGGTGTGTCGACGTTGCGCGAGGGCCGACTGCATCTGCCTCAGCCCGTGCATGCGCCTCCCACCGTGGCACTCCAAAGTCACAGGGAACGCGTCATCAATGTCCTGAAAGGCTACGTGTTCCGCCTTCGACAAGACATGTCGGTCGTCCAGGTCCAGCGCCTTCACCTGTCTTCACCTTCCGAGTCCAGTCGCGCTTTGAAGTCTTCCACGAGGCCGACCGGTGTCGGGTCTAGACCGGCCATCAAGCCGACGGAATACGAGCACCAGTCGGCGAACATCAAGGCCGCGAATACCCTGGCAACGTTTGAGTCCCCCGGCATCTCCCACCTGCGAAAACCGACATGATTCAAGCCGTCGCGTTCAAACACACGCTTCATGGCTTCGAACCTCCGCCTGACCATCGGGTGACTCTCTGGATCGTCGAGAAACAGCACCGCGAACTCGCCCAGAGGTGACTTGAACCCGATCATCTCGTTGTGATTCAGCTCCGGGAACGAGTTGAAGAACGCCGGTCTCTTCGAGTTCTCATTGAACTTGATCTTTGCGACCCGTGCCACGGAGAGCTGATGAATCTCGTCCGTGTACACCATGGGAATCCGAGCCCCAAGCCAGCGCGCAGCATCCCAGGCCGCCGGTTGCACATCGACCAGGGCAAGGAAGCGCTTGACGGCTTCGAGGCTCTCCGTCGGTTCCGACATCAGACCCGCCGAGTGAAGAATTCGCGCGAGGTAGGTAACCATGTACCCAATAGCTGATCTCGGCTGAAAGCCACGAGGCTCCTTGTGAATCGGAATCCTGATCAGCGGATGACGACCTTCTGCCAGGTCCGCAAGCTGTCCTCCCGACGTGATGACGACCACGTTCCGACAGACGGTCGGGTGCTCCTTCTGTATCCGATCAAGAGCGGTGAGCACTTCCTCTGTAGTACCAGAAAACGAGCTCACAATGATCAAAGTAGAGTCATCAATGGCCCGCGGAAGGCCATAATTGCGCCATACCTCCACGGGCGCCTCGAGGCGATCTGCGAAGAGATCGTTCACGACATCCGCCGGCAGTGCGGAACCGCCGAGGCCGAACAGCACCACGCGATCGAACTGCCCCCTGGGCAGCTCCGGCATCTCCTCATTGAGAGCAATCTCGATGTGGTCAGGCAGTCTCTCGATCACCCGCCGCATCTCAAAGCCATCATGAATCTCAGCCAGCTGTTCCAGCTCCGCCTTTTGCGTCATCGTGCCCATATCCGTAGTGCAGATCCTGAACAGACTATCGCCTTCGTGATGTAACGGACGTGGAGCTCACCCGCGGCGCCGTCGCACGAGTTCTCGCAGGGTGCGCGGCCGCCATGGTGATGTACTCGCACTCCTTCACTTTGACTGATTCTACATCGTGGTCGTCACGGATCTCCCATGCCGAACCTTTGGTGTACTTGACCTCCAAGAGAACCTCTACGACTTTGTCGCGGGCCAGCTGCCGGTCGAGTTTGAAGAGATCGTCTGGCTACTTGGGATTCGTCAGGAAAGACGCTCTCGGTCCTGCCCGGGTGGGGGAATCGTCTTCGGACGAGCTCCGGCGAATGAAAATGTCGGCGGGGATCCTGGTCAGGCGTGTTCCCGCACGACGATCTCGTTCAACTCGACGCCGAACCCGGGTGCGTCGGGCACGCGGATCTGGCCGTTCTCGAAAAGTTCCGGTGGGTCGATCAGGTCGCCACGCCACGGCACCTCGCCCCACTGGAACTCCAGGATGTCGAAGTTCGACATGGCGGCGCAGAGCTGGACGCTGGCGGCCGTGGCGACCGGCCCGCTCGGGTTGTGCGGCGACACGGCCACGCCATACAGGTCGGCGACGGCGGCGATCCGCCGCGCCTCAGCGAGCCCGCCGCAGTGCTTGACGTCTGGCATCACCACGTCGACGGCGCGCTGCTCACATAGCGGTGCGAACCCCTCCATGCCGAACAGGAACTCGCCACCGGCCATCCGCTGCTCGATGGCGTCGTGGATCGTCTTGGTGTCGTCGACTTGTTGCGGCGGAATCGGCTCCTCGTACCAGGACAGCCGGTGCGGCTCGAGCCGGCGCGCGACGTCGATCGACAACGGCACGTCGAAATTGCTGTGTGCGTCGATCTTGATGGCGACGTCCGGGCCAACGGCCTCACGCATCGCTGCCACACACGCCACGCCGAGATCTGCGGCCGCCGCCACCTCGGTCGCTGGCTGCGTGAGGGCCGGAAACCCATCGAACGGCGCCGCCTTGATGGCATCGAATTCCTCTTCGGCTGCCGCCCGCGCGTTGGCGGCGAACCCGTCGGGCATCCGGTTCGCCGTAGCCCGGTTGATATTGGCGTAGACCGGCAGCGCGTCTCGCAGGCGGCCGCCGAACAGATCGCACACCGGCGCGCCGAGCGCCTTGCCGACCAGATCCCACTGCGCCTGCTCGAGCGCGCTGAACGCGGTGGCCGACACCCGGTCGCCGGACGAGGCGCGGTCCCATCCGCGCTGCCGATACTGTTCGATCTGGAACGGCGACTCGTCGCGGACCAGCTCAAAAAATGGCTCGAGCTCAGGGAATTCGGTGCGTCGGCCGAGCGACGCCTCACCCAGTCCGGTCAGCCCCTGGTTGGTCGACAGCCGCACAAAGAGCCAGGTCGTCCGCATTGTGGCACGCACGACGATCAGCTCCATGCTGCTGATACGAAGCCCGCGGCTCGCGGCGACCCCGCGCTGTAGGATGGCTGCCGTCGCTGGCGCGGACGCGGCCAGCGATGGCGCCACACTGAGCAGCGGGAGTGCCTGAAGAAACATCCGGCGGCTCGGCTTCCACAGGGGTGGAGTGGATGTCTGTATCATGGCGCAACGTCGGAAACAGGACCGATCTTACCAGTCCCCCTTGTGCTACGCTGGTCTGGATGGGACGCCACCGTGTTCGGGTGGGTGTGCTCGCGATGCTGATCCTCTGTGCGGGGGTGATCGGGACCGGCGCAGGTCAGGACGACGCCGAGGCGGAGGCGGTCCGGCTGGCCATTCGGACACTGAGCGAGCACCTCGCCGTTGACGAAGAGACGATCACTCTGGACGAGGTGATGGCCGTCGACTGGCGAGATGCGAGCCTCGGCTGCCCGGAACCGGGCCGATCTGACGCCCAGATCATCATGTCCGGGTTTCGGGTGACCTTAGCCGTGGCGATGGAAAACGAAGAGCGCATCCACCGCGTGCACGTCGCCGGCACGCGCGCGGTCGTCTGCGAGCAGCCGGCCGCATCGCGGAACCAGGGCCCGATTCCTGATCGCGGCCTCCTCCGCTGAACTGCCACCCCCTCCGCAATGTCCTCGAACAATCCGGGCAAGGCTTCAGCCTTGCCGCGCAGGCCTGAAGGCCTGCCCACAAAGCCAGCCAAAGCGAGCGCTGGATTTCGCCAACCATCACATCCGCGACACGCCGTCGGCTACACCCCGCCGCGACGACTGGCGGGTGGTGTCACACCGTTGAGCCTTAGATAGACCGCCATCTGGCCGTAGATGTCCATGGCATGGCTCAGGGTGAAATACGCCATTTTCACGCGGGTGACATTGCCCAGATAGGGGGGGCCGGCAATGGTCTCGAGCAACTGCTCGTCGGAGAGCTCCTCGAGCACGGCAATGCCATAGTCATACCCGTCGGCGAGCGCCGCGAGCACGTCGGCCTTGGCGGTCGCGGTCAGCCCGAACACCGTGAAGTCGGTCGTGTCCACATCCGGGGCCGTGGTGGCGCCACCGAGATGCTGCATGAGAAACACGTTGGCACCGGCGATGTGCAGGATCTGCTCGGCGTAGGTGCGCTGCGCCGGCGTCGGCTTGAAATCGAACGTCGCCTCCGGCATCGCCTCGGCAATGCGCATCATCGTCTGCTTTTGCTGCCGCCAGTCGGTCAGCAGGTCTCCCGACACGGTCGCGGTCTGGGCAACCGGGTGCCCGATGCCGAGCAGCACGAGCCCGGCGGTCACGGTGCAACGGATTATCCGCTTCATCACATCTCCCCCTCGAACCTGCAACGACACTCCTGGAAACATTCCTGACCGACAGCCGACCCTGCGGTCAGAGCCTCTCAAACTTGTGCGAGGGATGGCGGACCGTCAGCACCGGACAGGGCGCCTGCCGGACGACCTGTTCAGCGACGCTGCCCATCAGTAGGTGCTTGACGGCGCCCCGTCCATGCGTCCCCATCACGATCAGGTCGATCTCGTGAGTCCGCGCGTAGCGGATGATCTCGACGAACGGCGTGCCGATTTCGACCGGCGTCCGCAGGCCGAACTCGGCCTGCTCCTGATCCGAACAGTGCCCCTCGAGCTTTGCCGTCGCCACCTCGTTCCATCGTCGCTGGACGTCCTGGTCTGAGAAGCCTCAGAACGCCTCGGTGCCGGGACTGACGTCTGCATCGGACACGACATGCAGCAGATGCAACCCCTTCTCGAATCGCCGCGCGAACTCCTTGGCGTACTCCAGCGCCTGAGCTGACGTCTCACTGAAGTCGATCGGAACGAGGATGGCCTTCGTGGAAGTCATGTGGCGCAGTATAGTGACGGACCCTCGCCAACGCCACGCGCGTGCATGGCCGACTCCCCGGCGGAGTCGAGCACGAGGGTAGCAAGCGGCGGCACGGTGACCTCGAGCGAGTGCGGGTACCCGTGTCGCGGAACCGTATCTGCCTCGACGCCACCCAGATTGCCCTGCCCACTGCCACCATAACAGGTCGCGTCGCTGTTCAGCCGCTCGGCCCACCAGCCGCCGACCGGCACCCCGATGCGATGCCGATGGCAAACGACCGCTCCGAAATTGCACACGAAGAGCAGCGGCCACCGGTGACTCCGGTCGCGTCGTAGAAAGCTGATGATGCCGGCGCTCCGGTCGGTGTGCTCGACCCAGTCAAAACCGTCCGGCTCGGAATCGAGCGCATGGAGACGCGCGTCCGACCGATAGATCTCGTTCAGGTCTCGCACCCAGCGCTGAAGCCCCGCGTGGAGCGGCGCGGTGGTCAGGGACCAGTCGACGCTGCCGTCGTGGTCCCATTCCTTCCGCTGGCCGATCTCGTTGCCCATGAAGAGCAGCTTCTTCCCCGGATGTCCGTACAGATACCCGTAGAGCAGCCGCGTGTTGGCCAACTGATGCCAGTCGTCGCCCGGCATCTTGCCGACGATCGCGCGCTTCTCGTGCACCACCTCGTCGTGCGAGAGCGGCAACACGAAGTGTTCGGAAAAAGCATAGACCAGGCTGAAGGTCAGCTCGTCCATGTGACACGAACGGCGGCCCGGATCCCTCGCCACGAACGAGAGCGTGTCGTGCATCCACCCCATGTTCCACTTGAAGCTGAACCCGAGCCCGCCGGTCTCAATGGGCCGAGACACCCCTGGCCAGGCCGTGGACTCTTCGGCGATTGTCATCACGTCTGGAAAGTCACGGTGAATCGTCTCGTTCAGGGTCCGCAGGAAATCCACGGCATCCGGATTCTCAGATCCGCCGTCCGCATTGGGCACCCATTCTCCGGGGGCCCGCGCATAGTCGAGATACAGCATCGACGCCACGGCGTCCACCCTCAAGCCGTCGATGTGATAGTGGTCGAGCCAGAACCGGGCATTGCTGAGGAGAAAGTTGTGCACCTCGGGACGACCGAGGTCGAAAAGATGCGTGTGCCACTCCGGATGCCGGCCTTGGCGCGGGTCGGCGTGCTCGTACAGCGGCGTCCCGTCGAAGGTGGCCAGCCCATGAGGATCGTCCGGGAAATGCCCCGGCACCCAGTCGAGGATGACCCCGATGCCGGCCTGGTGCAGCGTGTCGACGAGGTGGCGGAAGTCCTCCGGTGTCCCGAACCGGCTCGTCGGCGCGAAGTATCCGGTGGCCTGATACCCCCAGGAGGCGTCCATCGGATGCTCGACAACCGGCAACATCTCGAGATGGGTGAACCCCATCTCGACGAGATAGTCGGTCAGCGTGTCTGCCAGCTCCCTGTAGCTCAGCCAGCGGCCGTCGCCCGGCGCGCGGCGCCACGAGCCGAGGTGCGCCTCATAGATGGAGATGGGCGAGGACTGTTTCTGGCGGTCGGCCCGATTCGTCAGCCACCGATCGTCGCCCCACGCAAAGGCAGACAGATCGCAGACACGCGACGCCGTCCGTGGCGGGACCTCGGCCGCGAAGGCGAACGGGTCCGCCTTGTCGATGTCGGCGTATCCATGGTGCGGTCTAATCCGATACTTGTAGAGTGATCCTGGTTGGGCGCCCGGCACGAAGACCTGCCACACGCCGCTGTCTCGGATCGCGTCCATCGGGTGCGCCTCGGTCTCCCACCCGTTGAAGTCGCCCACCACCGACACGCGCTCGGCGTGGGGCGCAACTACCGCAAACTGCACTCCATGCACGCCGTCGACGCACGCCAGATGGGCGCCCAGCTTCTCATAGGCGCGGACGTGCCGCCCCTCGTGAAGCCGGCGCAGATCGTGATCAGTCAGGACGGCGGCTGTCAGGCCGGGCTCACTCACGACCACGGTGCTATTGCTCGGCGATGGCGTAGAGATACTGGTAGCCGCGCAGATAAATCTCATCGCCGACGATGGCCGGCGACGCGTCGAAACCGTCGTCGAGCGTGTTCGAGGCCAGCACCTCGAATGAGTCCCCGTGTCTGATGACCAGCGTCGTGCCGTCACGACCCGGGATGTAGACGCGACCGGCGACGCCCACCGGCGAGGCGAACACGTTCGGGACCCCCTGCAACCGCTGCCGCTGATAATGCGGCGTGCCCGTCAGCGGGTCGAAGACGGAGAGGATGCCGTCGTTGCTCTTGATGACGTAGAGCGCATCGTCGTAGAGCAGCGGCGACGGCACATACGGGGTGTCGCGGTCGAGCTGCCAGACGATGGCGTCGGTGCCGGCGATGTCACCACTGGCCCCGGCCAGCCGGATCGCCTGTAGGTTGCTGCCGCGATAGCCGCTCAGCACGTAGACGATGCCGTTAGCGTGGACCGACGATGGGATCGCGTTCATCGTCGTGCCGCGGCTCTGCCAGACGACCTCCCCGGTTTCGAGGTCGTAACTGTAGACCCGGTCCATCGCGGGGGTAATGACCTGCGCTCGCCCCTCGTGCTCGACAATGAGCGGCGTCGCCCAGGTGTCGATCTCGTCCCGGTTCGCCCGCCACAGCTCCTCACCGGTCCGCTTGTCGAGCGCCACGATGAACGATTGCCCGCCGATGTGGTCCCAGGTGACCACCAGCGTATTGCCGTGCAGCGCTGGGGTCGTGCCCTCGCCGAACGCGTTCCGCATGACACGGGTACCCAGGTCGACCTCCCACAGTGGGTTGCCGTCCATGTCGTAGGCGTAGAGCCCCCACGACCCGAAGAACGCAAACAGGTGATCGCCGTCGGTCACCGCCGAGCCGGAGGCGTAGGTGCCGTTGGGCTGCTGGTGTCCCTCGTGCGGCACCTCTTCGCGGGCGACCCGCTCCCACGCGATCTCTCCAGTTTCGCGGTCGATCGCCATGACGATGAAACGATGCATCGGGATGGCCCGCCGGCCACGGCGACCGCCCCGCCCACGACCAGCCGGCGCCTGCTGCCCGGCGTCCGCCGTCGCGACCGGCTGTGGTTCGCCGACCGGTACCGCGGTCAGCAGAAAGAGCTTGTCGCCCCAGACGATCGGCGACGCGGAGCCCCGGCCGGGAATCTCCACCTTCCAGCGGATGTTCCGCGTCTCGCTCCACTCGGTGGGCGGGTTGCCGAAGCGCGCGACACCGGTGGCATCCGGCCCGCGCCACTGCCCCCAAAAACGCTCGGCGTCCGACGCCTGGGCCACCGCGGAGCTGGCTCCGGCCAAAGAGAGGAGGACAGATGCCACGCCGATTACCGTTAACCGTCCGATCATCAAACCCCTCCGCTTCGGTAGCGCCTGTACCCATGGGGTACTACGCCGTTGGCTGCGATTCCTTTACCTGTCCCGCACGCCGGGCAGCCAGGATGGCGCCCACCTGAGGCCGGTCGGCTGGACCGCGACCGACATGATGGAACCGCACGATTCCGGCCGGGTCGACCAGCACATTGCCGCCCTGTTGTGCGGTGTCGGCCCGTGGCATCCGTGGAAACCGGCCGCCGAGCGCCTCACGACCATAGGCCAGGATGGTGCCAAGACCCCACAGGTGGCGGAGCCTGGCCTTGTGCATGCCGTAGGCTCGGAAGAGCCGCCGGTCGGCGTCTACCAGCAATGGCCAGAGCAAGCCGGTCTCGTCCAGATACGCGCGGGCCTCGTCCCGTCCTTCGAAGGTAATGACGAGCGGCTGGATCTCGAGCCGATCGAGTTCCTGTCGCGCTTGCTGCAACTGCAACAAGTGTCGGCGGCACGGCAGTCAGAACAGATGCCGGTGGAACATCAGCAGCAGCCACCGGCCGCTGTAGTCTTCGAGCCGATGCTCCCGCCCACGGGCGTCGCACAAGGCAAAGGGCACGGCCGGGCGGCCGACGAGCCCTGACATAATCTGGAACGCTTCGAAGGCTCTACTTGCTGACGAACTTGTGCAGCGCGGGCCTGACGGTGTCGGCGACCCAGATGTCTCCGTTCGGCGCCATCGTCATGTAGTGCGCCTCTCCGAACTCTCCGAGCCCCTTGCCGGGCTGGCCGGTGCGGCCGAGCGCCTTGCCGTTCCCGTCGAGCCTGAGAATCTCTCCTGCGAACCCGCTCGCCAAGTACATCTGCTGGTCTGAGTGAATGTGGAGCCCGCACGGCAGACCCTTGTAGGCCCATTCCTTGATGTATGTGCCTTCGTCGTCGAAGATCTGGACCCGCCGGTTCTGCCGGTCGGCGACGTAGAGGAGTCCCGCTTGATCGACGACGATCGAATGCGGGGTATCGAACTTGCCCGGCGCCGTTCCGGGACCGCCCCACGACGTCATCAGCTTGCCGGTGCGATCGAACTTCAGCAGACGCGGCTCGCCGCGGCCGTGGCCGACCAGGACGAAGATCTCGCCGGCGGCATTGATCGTCAGGTCGGTCGGCTCGTTCAGCAGACCGTCGCTCGCGTCGCCGGCCTGCCCCTGGGTGCCGATGGTCAGCAGGACCTCGCCCTCCAGGTTCATCTTCCGCACCGTGTGGCCATTGACGTCCGTCGTCCAGATGTTGCCGTCCGGGTCGAGACGCATGCCATGCGGCCTGACGTAGTCCCCCTGACCCCACGCCCGGACGAATCGGCCGTCCGCGTCGAACTCCATCAGGGGATGCGGCCCGCGATTGAAGACCACCAGGTGGTTCCGGGAGGTCCAGACGACGCTGGACGGTGCGCCCATCTCCATGTTGTCCGGAATCTGCAGCCCGTGCGGAACGGGCCGGTACCCGAGATCCGGCGCGTCCTCCATCTGCGCCGGATCCGGCGCGTCCAGCACCTGGGCGCCGGCGAAGGTCGTGACCCCCAGCGTGATGGCGACGACGGGTACAAGCGTCCGGGCAACGCGACCTGCGAGTGTCAGCATGGCGACTCCTCGGGAAGTGCTTCCATGAAGCTGGCATTGTACCACTCCGGCTCTAGCAGCCCGCCTTGACAGCCACATCTGTCAGACGTATACCTAGGGTGCACACCGGATTCAGGGGAGAGAAATGCAATGCAGAAGTCTGTGCTGATCGCGTTGGCAGCGGTGTTCATGGTCGCGCTAGCGTTCATGACGACCTCGGCGGTCACCGCCGAGGAGACGATTACCGGAATGCTGGTCGAGGCGGGATGTGCTGCGATGGGCGGTGCCGAGCCGAGCGACGAGCATGTCGCCTGCATGGTGCGCTGCGCGCTGAACGGCGACCCAATCGGCATCATGACCGATGACGGGCTCTACAAGATCACTGGTGATTGGGGTTCCAGCAACGCCGACGCGCTCGCCGAGCTGATGGCCAAGCAAGTCCGTGCGACAGGCGAAACCAGCGAGGAGGGCGGCGAACTGCTGCTCGAGGTCTCGACGCTCGAGCTGGCGAAGTAGGACTGAAGATTGCGGCCCTGAAGGGCCTTGCTACCGGAGGAAGGCAACGACGAAGGTCGAGCGCTTTGCTCGGCCTTTGCCATGTCCCCTGGTCGTCAGGCCACCGAGTCTACGGCGCGCGACGGCGGGCTCCGAGTTCGAGCAAGAGCTTCTCCATCTCGGGCCAGCGCTTTCCGGTGTTGGAGTAGAAGACACCCTCGGCGATCGTCAGGGGCGTCCAGCCTTTCTTATTGGCCGCCTCGAGGTCGGCGCCCTGGGCTACGAGGAACCGCACCAGCGGTTCCGAGCCCCGGATGACCGCACCGTGCAGTGCGGTGTCACCGTTGGCGTCGACGGTGGTGACGACGTCACCCAGCTCGAGCATCAGCTTGACAGCGTCGAGCGCCTCTGCGTTCGTCCCGGGACTCTCGCCTACCGCCCAGATGCCGACCCCGGCCGCGACCATCAACGGCGTCGTACGGTCCTCGTTCGGCAGCAACGGATTTACGCCGAGCCGCACCAACAGCCGCATCAGCTCGACATCGGCCGCCTTGGTCGCAAGCAGAAACGGCGTGGCTCCTACGCGGTTCAACTCGTTGCGATACCCGTAGGGCCCCCCGGAGCCGTCAGCGCCGCCCGGCTCTTTCGTTTCAACAGCATCGAGGTCGGCGCCGTGCGACGCAAGCGCCTCGACAAACGCCAGGTCGGAGATCAACCCAGTCGGTATCGGCGCCGGGTTGTTGAAGCCCAGATTCGGTCGACGCGCCCAGACCAACTGGTGCAGCGCGGTCCACCCCTGCTCATCGGCATTCGGGTCGGCGCCCTGCTCGAGCAGCCAGACTCCGAGGTCGTAATGCGCATTGAGGGTCGCAAGCGCCAGGGCGCTCAGGCCGCTCGGCAGCTGATCGTCGACGTCGGCCCCGGCGGCCACCAGTGCGCGCGCGGTGTCCTGCTGGTTGTGGCGCACCGCGAACAGCAATGGCGTGAACCCACCCCTGGAGCGCGCGTGCACGTCGGCGCCCCCCGCGATCAGCGCCTGCACTGCCGCCGTGTTTCCCTCGACCGTGGCCCACATCAGCGCCGTCTGCGCTCGCCAGTCCTCCTGGGCCTCAACATCGGCGCCGCGTGCGAGCAACACCTCGACAGCGTCCGCCCTTCCGGCGCGGGCAGTTCGCATCAACGGAGACTCGCCCTCCGGCAGGCCGGCATTCGGGTCGGCCCCTGCCTCGAGCAGTAGCTCGAGCATCGGGGCGCTGCCGTTCGTGGCAGCCGTCAGCAGGGCGGTCGCGCCATAGCGGTTCGCGGCCCCGACCCGGGCGCCCGCGCGCAGAAGCAGCTCCGCCGCGACGCGGTCATCCCGATGCGCCGCCCAATGCAGCGCCGTCGAGCCGTCGGCATCCGCCGTGTTCGGGTCTGCCTGCTGGGCGAGCAATGCCTGCAGTTGGGCCAGGTCGCCCTCACGCACCGCGTCGATGAGCGGCACGTCCGCCTGCGCCCAGGCTACGGCGGACAGACTCAGCCAGACGAGCACCGCCCGGATGGCGCAGGACGTCATAGCTCGGCCAGCTCCTTGATCCGGCCGGTGCTGTCCCCAAGGTCCTCCGCCGACAGTCCGGCCTTGTCGAGCATGCTCAGGAGCAGGTTGGTCATCGGGGTGTCCTTCGGATACTGCAGATGCCGGCCACCCTCGAGACGAACCGCGCCGCCACCGACCACGAGCTCCGGGAGGTCGAAATGCGCGTGGTCATTGCTGTCGCCGAGCCCACCACCGTAGAGCACCATCGAGTGGTCCAGCAACGACCCGTCCCCATCCGGCGTCGTCTGGAGGCTCTCCAGGAAATGGGTGAACAGCCCAAGATGATACGTGTTGATGCGTGCCAGCTTGTCCAGCTTCTCCGGGTCGTTACGATGATGGGACAGGCCGTGGTGCGGGTCGGGCACGCCCAGGTGCGGATAGGTCCGTCCACCCAGCTCGCGACCGAGCATGAACGTGAAGACACGTGTGATGTCGGCCTGGTAGGCGAGCGAGAGCAGGTCGAACATCAGCTTGACATGGTCCTCGAAGGTGTCGGGAATGCCGACCGGACGCGCCAGCTCGGGTAGCTCCGCGTCGGCGCTCTGCGCCTCGGCCAGTTGAATCCGGCGCTCCAGAGCGCGTATGGCGTCGAGATACTGGTCGAGCCGAGCGCGATCGCCGACACCGATGTCGCGCTCGAGCGCGGCGAGATCGTCGGTCACCGAATCGAGAATGCTGCGGTCCCGCCGCATTTCGGCCACCCGCTGCTCGGTGGTGCCACCATCACCGAACAACCGCTCGAAGACGACGCGCGGGTTGTTCTCCATCGGCAGCGGCGTCGTCGGCGAGCGCCAGGCGACCGTGTTCAGGTAGACACAGCTGTACCCGTTCTCGCAGTTGCCCACGAGCCCGTCCAGATCGATCGCCAGCTCCAGAGACGGCAGCGGGGTGTCGCGGCCGAGTGCCTGCGCGGCAAGTTGGTCGGCGGTAATCCCCGCCTGGACGTCCGACCCTTCGGTCTGCTTCGGATGCACGCCGTTCAGCCATGTAGCGCTGGCCCGCGAGTGCTCGCCGTTCCCGTCGCCGAGCGGCTCGGCCTGACCGTGCGCCAGCCCGCTCACGACCGTCAACTGGTCGCGGTACGGCGCGAGCGGGCTCAGCGTCGGCGACAACTCGAACTCGGACCCGACCTCGGCCGGTGTCCACTGCTGCATGACGGCGCCGTTTGGGATATAGACGAACCCGAGTCGTCGCACCGGGTTCGCGGCGGCCCTGGCCGTCACCGACAGCGACGACAGCGCCGGCACCATCGCGTCGAGGAACGGCAACGCCACGGTAGCACCCACCCCGCGCAGAAACGTCCGGCGTGGCAGCGACAGCTTCCTGATAATCATTGCTGGGTCCTCCGCAACTGGAACGGCGGGCTCTCGATGATGCCCAGGATGAGCGACGAGAAACGGTATCCGTCTCGGGCCCCCGCGCGGGTGATCGCGCGGATCGCCGGCGCGTCGTAGTACTCGACACCGCGGCCAAGCGCATAGGTCAGCAGCCTCTCCGTCAGCGTGGTGACGAACAGATTCGGGCGGCTCAGCAGCGCCTCCCGCAGCCCCGCCACGCCTTCGAAGGTGGTCCCGTCCGGCAACATGCCCGAAGCGTCGATCGGCGTGTTCGATTCACTCCGGGTGCGGAAGCGCCCCACGGCGTCGAACTGCTCCAGAGCAAATCCGGGCGGGTCCATGACGCGGTGACAGCTGGCGCAGACCGGGTTTCTCCGGTGCTGCTCCATCGCCTCGCGCATCGACATCGTCCCACCGGCCCCGGTCGTCGCCTCGAGTGCCGGTACGTTGGGCGGTGGCTGCGGCGGCGGCGTACCGAGCAGATTCTCGAGCACCCATTTTCCCCGCCGTACCGGCGAAGTCCTTGTCGGATACGCCGTGGCCGCCAAGATGCTTCCGTGACCGAGCAGACCACGTCGCGTGTCGTCGGGCAAGGTGATCCGCCGAAAATGGCTCCCGTAGATGTTGGGGATATCGTAGTGCCGGGCAAGGCGCTCGTTGACGAAGGTGTAGTCGGCTGTCAGGAACTCGAGCACGCCGCGGTCTTCGCGCAGGATCGACTCGAAGAACAGCTCCGTTTCCCGCTGGAACGCCCGCCGCAGCGCCTCTCCGAAGTCCGGGAACCGGTCTTCATCCGGTGTCAATGCCCGTACGTTGCGCAAATAGAGCCACTGCCCGGCGAAGTTGTCGACCAGCGCGTCGGCGCGCGTATCGGCCAGCATCCGTCGGGCCTGGGCCTCGAGCACCTCCGGTTGGTGCAGGGTCCCGCCGACAGCCGCGTCGAGCAGCTGCTCATCCGGAATGCTGCTCCACAGGAAGAACGAGAGCCGCGAAGCCAGCTCGAGATCGTTGATGCGGTAGGGGGCGCCAGGTTCGACATCTGCCGGGTCGCGCTCGACACGAAACAGGAACTCCGGGCTCGCGAGCAGCCGCCTGAGCCCCAGCTCGATGCCGACCTCGAACCCGCCCGCCGCCTGACCTTCGTCGTAGAAGCCGAGCAGCACACCGAGATCGCGCTCGGTCACCGGCCGGCGATAGGCGCGCCGCGCCAACGTCGAGAAGATCTGACGGGCGCACCGCGACTCGTCCTCGGTGTCGCCGCCCGCAGGCTGACACACGAAGATGCGCCGGCGGCTTGGTGTCTCGTCGACCGGCCGCGCACCGCTCGCCTCGAAGGGCCCGGCGATCGTGACGCTACCGACATAGGGCTGATACCGCGTATCGCCACCGGTGATGCTCGTATAGGGCCGGAGAAACGGCCGACGCAGCGTTTCCGCATAAGCTGAGGTCTTCTGGTGAAACGTCACCTGCAGGGTGTGCGGACCGGCCCGCACCGGTGCCCGGACCTCCCACCCCTCGTCGATGACCCGCTGACGCGCGAGATGCTCACGATACTCGGGGCTGCGCCGCTCCGCCCCGTCGGGCGGCGGCTCGCCGACGACGAAGGTCTGGATCGGCTCGCCGTCGAGGCTTACCTCGAGCTGGTGCGGTGTATCGAACGTCTTCAGCGTGCCACTGGCGTCACGGCCCAGCCGCACGCGAAACGTGTACTCGGCGTCCTCGGGAAAGGTGAACTCGAGCCGCGTGCCGCCGCGAGTGCCGAGCGGCAACCCGTCCACGCGCTCATCCTGCGTCAGGTCCGTCGCCAGACGGAACGTCTCGGCCGTCGGCGAGAGCGCGGGGGTACCAACCGCGAGACGGCTGATTGTCTTGGCGGCCGAGAGATACCGTTCGAGCAACGTCGGCGACATACCCAGCACGCCCGCGATGTTGTCGAAACCGTAGCTGCCGTCGTCGGCCGGCAGCAGAGCCGCCACGTCGACCTCCAGCGCGAGCAGGTCGCGGATGACGTTGTGATACTCGCTTCGGTTGAGTCGGTGGAAGGTGTCGGTCCGTCCCGGGTCTGGCCGAGCCGCGGCCGCCCGATCGAGCTCGGTCTCGAGCCATACGGTGAACTCGTTGTAGGTCACGGCGTCAGGCCGCGGTCGAGGCGCCGGCGGCATGGCTCCCGCCCGCAGCTTTCGTACGACCTTTTCCCAGACCTCGGGATGGGCCGCGACGTCGGTTACGTCGACCGTTTCGAGCTCGAGATCGGCAGTCCGGAGACGTTGGTTATGACAGGTAACGCAGTAGCGCTCGAGGAGAGCGCGCTCGGCAGAGATGGCACTGCCCGCCGTCTGCTGCGCCTCCGCGGCCGCCTGCACCGGACCGGACGCGTTCGGCGCAGTCGCCAACGCTCCAACAGCCAGCAGGAAGACCGTGCGCATCCGGCTTCTCGTAGGGTCAGCTCACTTCCAGGGCTAAGCGCCGATCCTACACTAGTTCCGGAACTTTCTCGCGCTTTCGGGCGGTGTCTTCCCCGGTGTCCGGCCTGGGGGCATTGGCGCCGATGTTCCGTTATGATAGGCAGTATCGATTCGCCACCTCGGACCATGCACCGTGCACCATGAAGGGAAGGTCATGAAGACCAGGTCACTCCTTCGCTACGTCGTGTCACTCGCCTTTGCGGCCGTGGCGATCCTTGTAGTCGCTAACGCCGTCGGTGCCCAGCGCGGCAACGTGGACTGGGCGGCGGTCGGGCTCTCTACGCATCATGTCGCCGGCACCGTCCATTATCTGGAGGGGCGTGGCGGTAACATCGGTCTCTCGGTCGGCGACGACGGTGTCATCATGATCGACGACCAGTACGCGCCACTGACCGACCGCATTGTCGAGACGATTCGGGGCCTCTCCACTGCCGAGATCAAGTGGCTCATCAACACGCATGTGCATCCCGACCACACCGGGGGGAACGAGAATTTCGGCAACCGGGGTGTGCCGATCCTGGCGCAGGATCGGGTCCGGCTCCGACTGGCCGCAACGCAGCCGGAAGCCGCGCTGCCGGTGCTGACCTACAGCGAGGACGTCACGATTCACCTGAACGGCGAGGAGGTGCACATCGTTCCGGTGCCGCCCGCGCACACCGACGGCGACAGTATCATCCATTTCAAGGACTCGGACGTCATCCACACGGGAGACATGTTCCGAACCGTGGCGTTTCCGGTGATCGACCGCAACAACGGAGGCACGCTGGCGGGCACGATTGAAGCGCTGGGCATCGTGGCCGGCATGGCGGGAGCAAACACGAAAATCGTGCCAGGCCATGGCGTGGTGTCGACGCGCGATGACGTCATCGAGTTTCGCGACATGGTGATCACCGTCAGCGACCGTGTGCGAGAGCTCGTCGAGCAGGGCCGGAGCTACGATCAGGTCGTCTCCGCCGACCCGACCCGAGAGTTCAGCGGCAAATGGGGCGACCCGCAACGATTCCTGACAGCCGTCTACGCGGAACTTGGCGGCCAATGAGCAAAGTGCCATGAGCGTGGAACACGACAGTCTGCGGGTTGCATGACCTCGTGACTGACTTCAACGTCACTGAGCTCAACGCGGACATCGATTTCAGCCGACTCGCCTACTGGGACGTGGTGATCATTGGCGCCGGTCCGGCGGGCCTGGCGGCCGGCCTGACCACCGCGCACCGCGGTCTGACGACCTTGGTCGTCGAAGCCAAAGATCGGCCGGGCGGACAACCGCAGTTTCTCTACGCCGACAAGCGGATCGTCGACGTACCGGGATTCCCTGACGGCATCACCGGCGAGGAGCTCTCGGCCCGCGTGTTCCGTCAGGCCGAGAACGCCCTCGTGCAGTTCCGCTTCAACGAAGAGCTCGTTACGGTCGAGGACACTGACCAGGTCGAGAAGGAGGATCCGCTGAAGCGGGTGCGCACGAACACCGGCGCGTATCTCTGCCGGAAGGTGATCATCGCCTGCGGGCTGCTCCACTTCCCCCGCAAGCTCGCGGTGCTCGACCAGCTCGAATCGAAGAAGATCCACTACAAGAATCCGAAAATCGGCGACTACGAGGGCAGCCGGGTCATGGTGGTTGGTGGCGGCGACTCGGCGCTTGACGCGGCCATGATGGTGCTCGCCAGGCACGGCCAGGTGGAGATGGTGGTGCGCGAGGACATACCGATCGGCAAGGCGGATACGCGAGCGCACGTCGAGGCTGCGGGCGGCTCGATCCACACCTCGACCGAGGTGGTCGCGGCTGCGTTCACCGACGATGCGATCATGGTGACGCTCTCGAGCGGCACCACGATCAAGTGCGACCTCGCGATCGTCCAGATCGGCTTTCTCTCCGCCAAGGACACGTTTCAGCGGCTCGGCGTTCGGCTCAATCAGGACGGCAGCATCGCGATCGACCCTTATTACGAAACGAGCCGACGGAGCATCTTTGCCGTCGGCGACGTGCACGGCGACATCAAGCTGATTGCCGTGGCCTGGGCCGAGGGCATCCAGGCCGCCATCTATGCCTTCAAGGAGATCACCAGCCCGTACTGGCTGAACGAAAAACGGCTCCGCGACAGCAAGGTCGCTCTGATCGGCGAGAAGATCGCGCAAGCGGCACAACGCACCCCGGCGCCGCGCCGGTGACCAGCCATGGCGCGCACGGCGCGCCCCGCGGTGGCGGCGTGGGGCGATGGGCCCCCACAAGCCACCGCGGGGGGTTCGGGGCACAGCCCCGATTAAGGAAGCCGCGCACGGCGCGCCTCGCGGTGGCGGCGTGGGGCTGGCAGCCCGCGGCAGAAGCCCCGCTGCATTCGAGTGGAGCTGAACCCCGCCTGGACGGCGTTGCTCCTCGGTCGCAGATGACCAATCTGCTCCCTCGTCGCGCCTTGCCAGGCGGGCCCAGCCCCACTCTCGATGCGACGCGGAGTTCTGCGGCGGACCGCTGGGCTCCCCGCGTAGCGCCCGCGGGGGTTCGGGGCGAAGCCCCCTCCTCAACTGAACAAGGCGCGCACGGCGCGCCTCGCGGGTGCGCAGTGGGGCTTCGGGGCCCCCGCGTAGCGCCCGCGGGGGTTCGGGGCAAAGCCCCGTCTAATAAATAATGAACTCGACCAGATTGCCGTCTGGATCGCGGATGTAGTGGCTCGTGCCGCGCGCCGCGCCGCCGTCGCCACCACCGACCCGCTCGACGGGCCCCTCAATGATCTCGGCTCCGACCCGATCCAGCAGGTCCCGCAACGCCTCCACAGTTCCGTCCCAGACGACGCAGAAGTCGCCGCAGGGCGGCTCGGCCGCCGGAGCCCGCAACGTGAAACTCTCGCTCTGCCAGAACGCTGGGCGGTGCAGGTTGATCTTCTGGTCGCCGAGGTGGACCGAACAGATCTGTGGCCCCTCGTTCACCGGAAGGCCGAGGTCCCGATAGAAACGGAGCATGGCGTCGGTGTTGCGCATCGGCAACGAGACATGATCGAACGCCCGGATCGGTCCGCCATTCTGCGCCGACAGCGAGGACCCTCCGGCGGCGACCGCCATGGAGGCGCCGACGCCACCGCCGATCACTCGTTTGATGAACCGCCGGCGTGATCTCGTCCGGCCAACTGCTGGAGTGCGCTCACCCATGTGTCATTCCTCCTACGCCGGTGCGCTGCTGACGGGTCGACGCATCCCGGGTACGCACGAAGGGCCGAGCCTGTGATGGCTCGGCCCTTCAGTCTCTACGTCGTGTGCAAGGATGTGCGTCCTACACACCCATCGGTTCGTCGCGAATCGACCGCTTCACCAGGTTCTTCATCAGGTTCACCTTGAACCCGTTGTGCGTCAGTGGCGAAACGCCCTGGATGGCGATGTTGCCAGCCTGCTCGGCGGTCTGCTCGTTGCGCGCCTGACCGCGGATGGCGTTCTCGACGGCAGTCAACCGAACCGGTGTCGGGGCCACGCCGTTCACGACGACCCGTGCGTCTTCGATTGTGCTGCCATTCTCGCGAATCGCGGCGACCACGTTGACCAGCGGGAAGTCCCACGTGTCACGGTCACGAACCTTCTCGAAGTAGACACGCGCGCCGGCCCACTTCGATGGGACCCGAATCGAGGTCAGCAGATCGCCCGGCTCCAGCACCGTCATCCGCTCGATGTCGATTTCCGGACCGACGAAGTAGTCCTCAGCCGCGACAACGCGCTCCGCGCTGCCACGCCGGACGACCATCTCCGCCTCGAGCGCCACGAACATCGGCGCCGTGTCAGACGGGTTGACCGCCACGCAGCGGCTCGCCCCGAGGATGCAATGCTCCCGGTTCATCGCCGTTGGCGGGCTCGCGTAGCAGATGTTGCCACCCGCGCGGTAGCACGTCCAGCCATCCCGGTAATACCAGCAGCGCGTGTCCTGCGACACGTTGCCGCCGATCGTGCCCTGGTTCCGGATCTGCGGCGATGCCGCCGACTTGGCCGCATAGGCCAGCGCCGGGAACTGCGACCGCACGTCCGGGTTGTTGATGACGTCGGTCAAACGAGCCATCGCACCAATTTCGATCCCGTCGGCTGTCGACCGGATCTCTCTGAGCGACTCTACGCCCCCGAGGTCGACGACCACACGCGGCCGCTTCACCCGGTCTTTGAACCAGTCGAGCGTATCGAGCCCACCGGCATACACCCACGCATCGGACTGGTGCGCCGCCAGCAACGCCAGGGCATCGTCCGCACTGGTTGGCTGGAACAGCTCGAGTTGAGGTATTACGTCGCGAATTACGGCCATGGTTATGCCTCTCCTTCGTCAGTTCCTTAGACGTGAGCGGTCAGCCGATCGTGGCCGGTTGGGGCCTGCTCGAGCTGCGTGAGAATCATGTCGCGTGTAACCGGTGAACGGTAGAAGTCGCCAGTGTTCTCACCGAGCGACTGCATCGCATCTGCGATAGCATTGACGACTGATCCAGACCCGGCGCCCTGTGCCGCCTCGCCGATCCCCTTCGCGCCGAGCGGGTTGTCCGGGTCTGGCTGATCGGCGTTCACCCACTGCATCGGCCGCTCGTGCGGCACGTCGAGGATGCCCGGCGGCCGGTTGTTGTAGAACCGCTTCGCCACCAGTAGCCCCCAGCGTCGGTCGTAGACCCACTTCTGGCTCAGCGCGACGGAGAAGCCCTGAACCCCACCGCCAAGCACCTGCGCCCCGTAGGTCCTGGGGTGCATGATGGTGCCGGCATCCGTCCCGGCCACATAGTCGATGACCTTGATCTCGCCGGTCTCGATGTCGACCTCGACTTCCGCGAACCCGACGGCGAACGACCTCCGCTGACCATTCACGTCGTAGTTGTCCTTCGCGACACCCATCAGCCCCTGCCCGGCCAGCGCGGTGGCTGACGCGACGGTCATGCCGTTGATGTCCTCGGGCAGCTCGTGGCCATCGAACTTGCCACCAAGCTCGATCGCCCGCTGCGCCGCCCTGGCGAAGCTCAGCCCCTGCGAGCGATTGCCTCGACGATAGACACGTTCGCCGCCCACCTCGTAGCTGTCGGGCGACCCACCAAGGTCTTGCGCTGCGATTTCCTTCAGCTTCTGGGTTGCGTCGGCCACGGCGGCCCAGTTGGCACGCGTGTGCGCGAAGGTGGTCGAACTGCCACCCTGCGAACAGCTCCAGGGCAAGTTCCGGCTGGTGTCTCCCCAGGCAACTTCGCACTTCTCCCAGGGCATGTCCATGCCTTCGGCCGCCGCCCGCATCATGTCGAACACCGACCCGGTGCCGAGGTTGCCTACACCGGACTTGATATACATGCGCCCGTCAGGTCTGATGACGAACAGCCCGTCGACGCTGGTCGCGCCGGCCGAGTAGGAGCTCACGGCCATGCCGATGCCGGTCACCTTCGAGCCGTTGCGCTGGCCGCTGCGCTGCTTGCGCTCGGTCCAGTTGAACGCCTCGGCGCCAGCATCGATTGCCTCCTTGACGAACGCGCTGGTCACGTTGCTCCGCTCGCCGGTCCGCCCTGGCGGGCCGTACAGCGCCCGGCCCTCCGGTGCGTTGATCTTGTGCACCTCGACCTGGTCGAGCCCGAGCTGCTTGGCCGCCTTCTGGATAATCGGCTGCAGCATCGTCATCGACTGCACGCCACCCGGCCCACGCTGCGGGCCGCGCGGCGGCGTGTTCGTATAGACGCCGGTCCCGCGCATCCGCATCGCCAGCGCCTGGTAGCAGAGCGAGCAATAGACTCCGACGTTCATGTGTTCGCCGGACCGTCCGTACGGGCCACCATCGCCGATGGCGTGGATGTCCACGGCGGTGATCCGGCCATCATTCCGCATCCCAAGCTTGATCCGCGCCTGTGTCCCCGGACGCGCACGACCGAACGAGGTCTCGTCGCGCCGCGTGACGCGCATCATCACCGGCTTGCCGATCTTCTTCGACAGCAGAATGGGAATCTGCGCCTGGGCGTAACCGACGATCTTGCTGCCGAAACCGCCCCCAGTGTACTCGTTGATGAGCACGACATCGGACGGCTCGACTCCCGCGAGGCGGGCAAAACTCCCGGCACTGGCGGCCGTGCTCTGAAGCGACGGAAAGACGTGGACCTTCCCGCCCTCCCAGTAGGCCATGGTGCTCCGAGTCTCGAGCGGCTGGTGCGACAGCGACTGGAAGTAGGAATGCTCTTCGACGATCACGTCCGCTTCCGCAAATCCCGCCGCGAGGTCACCATACTCCCACTCGGAACCGGCCTCGGCCTCCATCGGGATCTCCCCCGGCGCCAACCCGGCCATGTCGGCCTCGGTCCACTTGATTTCGCCCAGCTCGCGGCCGCGCATCGTGTTGACGGCGATCTCTGTCCCCTCCTCGGTGGTCACCGGGCTCCGCGCGTTGGGCCCGCCCGGACGAAGAGTGTCGAGCGGGTCGAGCACGAACGGCAGCGGCTCGAGGTCGATCTCGATCAGCTCGATCGCCCGGGACGCAGTCTCTTCATCGACCGCCGCCACGGCGAGAATCGGCTCGCCCTCGTAATGCGGCTCGTTGGTCAGGGCAGACTCATTCGGGGCTGTCGTTTCCGGCAGCTCGTCGGCAGTCAGGATGCCTTCGACGCCCGGCAGCGCTTCGGCCGCGCTGGTATCGATCGACCGCACCCGCGCGTGGGGCATCGGGCTGACCAGCAGCTTGACGAAAACCATGCCCTCGGCGCGATGGTCTTCCGCGTACTTGGATCGCCCGGTGACCTTCGCGTGCAGGTCAGGCAGGGTGTAGTTTTGTCCGAGCAGTTTGTAATCAGCCACGTCAGGCCCCCCGCGTGATTTCCGCCGCCCGCATCACGGACGTCAGTATCTTGTCGTAGTCGGCGCACCGACACAGGTTGCCCGAGAGCCACTCGGCCGCATCTTTCCGAGTCGGACTGGAGTTCTCGTTGAGCAACGCGACCGTGTTCATGATGAACCCGGACATGCAGAACGCACACTGGAAGCCCTGCTCTTCGAGGACCGCCTGCTGCATCGGATGCAGCGTGCCGTCCTCTGCCTCGAGCCCCTCGATCGTGGTCAGCTCGCGGCCCCGCACCGAATGCGTCAGCACAGAGCAGGAGTACTGCGCCACGCCATCGATCAGCACCGTGCAGGCGCCGCATTCGGCGCGGTCGCACCCAATCTTGGTGCCCGTCAGCCCAAGCTTGTAGCGCAGCGTCGTGCCAAGGGTCTCCATGGGAGGCACCTCGATGCGCCGACTCCGGCCGTTGATGTTGAGCGTGATGAGCCGCTCAACCGCCCCGGCCGCCGGCGATTGCGCCAGCAGCGCGCCGCCATTCGAGCGGAACAAGTAGCTGGACGAGGACACCGCCGCGCTCGCGGTAATGGCGCCCTTGATGAAATTCCTTCGGGACACGCCCTGCTGGGTCGTCTCCTCTGTCAACTCGATGATCTCCTGACTCATGGGACGATCACCTCCCTAGCTCTTCCGAAGTCCTCAAAGGCCGCATTTCACTGGTCGGCCCGGTATGCCGAATAACCGACGATATCACGTACCCACCGATTTGTCTCCGATCATTTGTGTGATTTCTTGCGCAGCTTCGCGGGTCTCATACGCGGACTGGAACCGCCTAGTCAACGTGGCCAATTACCCCGCATCCGACTGGCGAAACGTCGCCGTTCGGTGGCCGATTCTACATCAATTTCCTCCTCCGTGGCCGCGTATCGACCATCTCCGTCGCGGTGTCGGACGCGCGCATCTGGCTGGTATTGAGCGTACAATTTCTACATGCGCGGTTCGCAGGTCAGCCGGGCTCCCTGCCGTCCGACGAACAGACGTCCGATACATACTCCGGAGGTCTGAATCTGAACATGGTCGCACAGGACAATCGAGTGGCGGATCGGGGAGGGGAGACACCGTGGCTCCCAGGTCAACGCGCAGCGAGGTACCGACTCGCGCTTGTGCTGTTGGTGGTCTATGTCTGCTTGTTCAACGGTCTGACCGCGTTCGGCCTGGTCGGCCCCGACGAGCCTCGATACGCCAGCATCGCCCGAGACATGGCGGCCGGCGGCGACTGGGTCACGCCACGCCTCCATGGAGAGCCCTGGCTCGAAAAACCGATCCTCTACTACTGGGTGGCTGCCGTCGGGTTTCGGCTCTTCAGCGACGGTGAGCTTGCGGCCCGACTCCCGTCTGTGCTGAGCGCCCTGATGACGATGCTCGCGCTCGGTTGGGTCGCCTGGCGATTCTATGGCCAGACCACCGCGGTCCTGTTCGCGCTGATCTTTCCGTCGAGCATTGCGGTTCTCACGTTCGCGCGTGCCGCCACACCGGACATGCTGTTCTCGTCGACACTGGCGCTGGCGCTGGCTGCGGCCGCGCCGCTGGTGCTCTCGAAACAGGTTCGTGCCGTATGGCTCTATCAGGCTGCCTTCGGCGTGGCGCTCGGTCTGGGCGTGCTTGCCAAAGGTCCGGCCGCCGTGGTGCTCGGCGGCGGCGGTGTGGTGCTCGGCGCGCTGCTGACGAGCCGGGGCGCACGCGCGCGATGCCTTGCCGGACCCTGGGCACTCGCCAGTTTTGCTGTGGTCGCTCTCCCGTGGTACGTGCTGTGTTTGATGCGAAACCCGGAATTCTTCCAGGTCTTCTTGGTGTCCCACAACGTCGAGCGATTCCTGACACCGGTCTTCCAACACCAGCAACCGTTCTGGTACTTCGGACCTGTGCTGCTGCTGGGCCTCGCCCCCTGGACGGCGGCCATCGTCGCGACCGTCAGAGAGGCGGCCGTCACGTTGACTCGCCGGCCATGGTCGGGGTCACCGTCGATCTTCTTCGCCAGCTGGGTTATCGTCCCCGTGGCCTTCTTCAGCCTGTCCCAATCGAAGCTACCGGGCTACGTGCTGCCTGCTGTCCCGGCGGCCGCGATGCTGCTGGCGCACGCGCTGGCGGTGACGCTCGGACGCAGCCCGGCACGGGCTCGAGCCCTCGGTCTCGGCACGGCGGCGGCGCTCGGCGTCATGACCCTCATCTTCCTCGTCGCGCCCGGAGTCGGGAGCGCCGGTGTCGAGGCCGGAGCGGTTCGACCGTTGGCCGTCGTGCTCGGCATCGCCGCCGTGGTGGCTGGCTTCGTCGGCAACCGTGGACAGCTCCAGACGACTGTCGCGGTGTCGGCGCTGGGGGTGGCACTCACGCTCTGGCAGCTGAACGCATCGCTCCTGCCTCGGCTCGACCCGCTGATCAGCACTCGCACGGTGGCCCATGATGCCAGGGAGCTGGCCGGTGGCGGGCCGGTCCACGCCTACGGGTTGCACCGCGCCTGGCGCTACGGCCTCGAGTACTACCTGGGGCAGCAGGTCCCCGAGTGGAGCGGCCAGGCGCCCGGAGGGTCAACCGTCATCACCAACGATCGCGGCATGCGGGCGATGCAACTGAATGGCGCCAGTCTCCACGTCATCCGACGGGTCTCAGACGACGCGGTGCTGGTGCAAACCAACCGGGCCGGCGATCGGTTGGCACGACGCCGGTAGTCGGTCCCATCCGAGCACCCGGCGAACTGCGTCCGGAAGTCGGCGGACATGCCGGCATCAGCGACACGTCGCAACTGCTCCACGTCGCGCCGGAGCACGTCCGGATCGACCGCCGTGCGCCGCGTGGCGGCTTCGACGGCAGCGGTGTATCAGGCGACCCGACCTGCGCCTCGGTCGAGCGCGGCCGGCGCGGCATCGAGCTGAAGGTCGAGGCGGCCGTGCGGCAGATCGAATCACTGATTGCGGAACGGTAGACAGCTACCGTTGACTCCGCGCCGACCGCATCGCCGAGTCGACGCCCGCGTCGTCGGTCGGGCGCTGGTCTTTCACACCGTACAGCCGCGGATTGTCGCGGGAGGATTCAATGGCGACGAGCATATCGCGTCTGCTGACCTGCCCGACCACCCGGCCGTCTCCGTCCACCACGGGCAGCTTGCGAAACGACCGGGTCAGAAAGATGTGCGCGATGTCGTACAGGCCGGCTGTTGGCGTGATCGACTCGACCGGAGTGGTCATGTAGTCGCTGACCTTGCCGCGCGGCAGACCGTCGAGCGCCCCGCCCATCAGCACCTTGAGACAGTCCCGTTCGGTCAACATCCCAAGCAGCGAGCCGTCGCCGTCCACGACCGGCGCGCCGGTCAGCTTGCTCTTGAGCAGCCGTGCCAAGGCGTCGTAGATATCGCTGTCCGGAGAAAGGGTGGCCTCGGATCGAGCCATGATATCGGCTGCCGTGAGACTGTCCATAGGTACCTCCGCTGGACGCGCACGAAACCCGGCGACACCGCAGATGCCGCCAGTCAGACCGTCTAGCGCGGCGTGGTCACCGCGCCACCAAAGAACTTACCGTCGACGCACTGATCCGAACGACAGTTGTTCTGAAACGACGACCCAAGCCCGACGAGGAGATCGGCGGTGTCGGGTCTTGGGATGAAGAATCGCGACGGGCCGAACGCCATGTCGGCTGGAGAATTGCCCGCCTTGTTGATGGCATCCACCTTGGCGCCACGCGCCAGCAGAAACTCCACCATCTCCTTGTTGCCAAGCGCCGCCGCACCATGCATCGCAGTATAGCCACTGTCGTCCACCGCGTTGACATCGGCGCCAATCTCCGCCAGGAAATGAACCGCCTTCATCCAGGAATCGGGTGCGTTCTGGCTGAAGTTGCCGCGCCAGCCGATGCCGGCGGCGACCATGAGCGGCGTGGTCCCGTCGAACGTCGACAGGTCGGGGTCGGCGCCGGCCGCCAGGAGCGGCCGCATCGATTCGACGTCACTGGCCTGGGCCGCCCGCCAGAACGGGGTGGCGCCGGCCGGATCGATCCAGAGCCGGTTGTGCGACGTCGGGCTGAACCAGAGGCCGCGCGCGATCCGCGCGTTCGGGTCGGCTCCGGCGTCGAGCAGCGCCTCGAGCAGCTCCACCGCGTTCACCTCTTCTTGGGCCGTAGGCGGATTGGGCGCCCACGACACCGGGGCGAACCGCATGTTGATGGTGGCGTAGAGTGGCGCCAGGCCGTCGATGTTGGCCAGGTTCGGGTCTGCGCCGGCGTCGAGCAGATCTTTCGCCAGCGTGTAGTGCCCGTTGGCGATCGCGATGACCATCGGGCTCGAGCCCTCGCTCCCGGCCACCTGATCTATGTTGGCGCCGCCCTCGAGCAACGCGCGCACCGCCTCCTTGTGGCCGTCCCGCGCCGCGTACAGTAGAGCGGTCATCCCACCCATTGCCGAGTTGGCACCCGGGGCGCGAGGCCGCCTCGTGGGCAGCGGGTTGCCATCGTCGTCGAACCTCGGCTCGATCATCGAGACGACCCAGGACGTCAGCCCGGTATGGGCGCCACGCTCGACGAGCAGCCTGATCACGTCTTTCCGGTTCTCCCACGCGGCAAACATCAGCGGGGTCTGGCCATTCGCGATCTCGCGGGCATTGACGAACGCACCGTGGTCGAGCAAGACCCGGACCGCGTCGACGCTCCCTGATGTAGCGGCCGCCATCAGCGGCGTCGCACCAGTTGAAGTTGGAATGTTGACGTTTGCCTTCGCGGCCACGAGCGCCTCGATCATGACCGCATTGCCGTCGCTCGCCGCCAGCGACAGCGGCGTGATCGCCCCAATGCGCGTCGTCGCGCTGACATCGGCCTTTGCCGCGAGGAGCAGCTGCGCCAGCGTGTCGTCGCCGTGGAACGCCGCCCAGTGCAGCGCGGTCATGCCGTCGCCCTGCGCCGCGTTCACATCCCCGCCATCGGCGAGCAGCGTGCGAACCGCCTCCACGTCGCCATTCATCGCGGCAACGGCCACCGGCGCGTCAGCGGCCCACGCCACCGAGGCCGTCAGCAAGATCGCGACGACAGCAACCATCCGGCTGATGCTGAGCTCGAGACTCATAGTGCGGTTCCTTCGGTGTCACTCAGTAGGAATAACGCATCGACTTCTGCGATCGAACGGAGCCCTTCTGAATGATGGCGAAGCCCTCCAACTTCCTCCTGTCTCCTGCCTCCTGACTCCTGTCTCCTTGGAACATTCATCAGATCGCCACCTCTCCGCTGCTGTCGCCGATGCTGTCGATGTCGACACCCAGCCTGTGCAGCATCGTCAGCAGCAGGTTGGCCATCGGCGTGCCGTCCTCGCACAGCACGTGCCGGTTCCCCTCCAGTTGCCCGTTCGCGTGACCCGCGAGGAACAGCGGCACACGCAGATGGTTGTGGACGCTGCCATCGCCCATCGGACTGCCGTAGAGCACCATCGAATGGTCGAGCAGACTGCCGTCGCCGTCCGGCGTGCTCTTCAACCGGTCAATGAAATAGGCGACCTGCTCGATGTGGAACTCATTGAGCTTGGCGAACTCGGCCAGCTTGTCCGGTTTGTTGCCATGGTGCGACAACGAGTGGAATGGGGTCTCGACCTCGCTCTCGGTGTAGACCCGGGAGCTGACGTCTCGGCCCATTTTGAACGCCGACACGCGCGTGACGTCGGTCGTGAACGCAAGCACCTGCAGATCGAACATCATCCGGACATGGTCGGTCCAGGCGTCCGGCACGCCAATCGGCGCCTCCGGCAGGTCGAAGCCGCGCCGGGTCGCATTCTGCCGTTCGACCATTTGAATCCGGCGCTCGATCTCCCGCACGTCCTGCACGTAGTCGTCGAGGCGGGCGCGGTCGGCGGCGCCCAGATCCCGTTCCAGATCGGCGACCTTCCCCAGAATCGCGTCGAGGATGCTGGCATTGGCGCGGCGCCGGCTCAGCCGCTGCTCGGGCGTCGCGCCGTCACCGAAGAGCCGCTCGAACGCCACGCGCGGATCCCGCTCCATCGGCAGCGGCGTCGTCGGGGACGCCCAGGAGATGGTATTGGCATAGACACAGCTATAGCCGTAGCCACAGGCCCCGGTGAGCGACCCGACGTCCTCGACACAGAGCTGGATGGAGGGCAACGGCGTGTCCTGCCCGAACGCCTGCGCGTAGAGCTGGTCTACCGACGTGCCGTTGTAGATGTCGGCCCCCTCGGTCATCTTCGCGTGCGCCGAGGTGAGGAACGCCGCCGACGAGCGGGTGTGGTCGGCGCCAGCCTCCGCATCGCTCTGAGCCGTGGCCGGCGCGATATCGGTGTGGCTGACGACGGTCACGTAGTCGCGGTGCGGCTCGAGCCCGCGCAGAATTGGGGTCGTCTCGAAATTCCGTCCTACTGTCTTCGGGGACCAGTAGTGCAGCCGGGTACCCTTCCCGGTGCTGCCGGCAGACCCATGCACCATCTCCAGGGCCGCGAAGCGCGTGCGCGGCTGCGCCGCCGATCCACGGATCGGCGTCTGGGCCGGCATCATCGCCTCGAGCCAAGGCAGCGCCAGCGTCACACCGACGCCACGCAATGCCGTTCGTCTCGAGATGTGCTTCCTGGTGATGTACATCCTCTTTGTCTCCCTGCGCCCGGGACACTCTGACAACGACATTTGTGGGGCAAGGCTTCAGCCTTGCCCGGCAGGCCTAAAGGCCTGCGCCACAGAAACTATTGCTGCGCGACGCTCTCGGTCTCGGTCGCGGAGTCCACGCGCCGCATCTGGAACGGTGTGCTCGTTACCACGCCCATCACATACGCTGACAATCGATGGTTCTTCCGTTCCGCGTCAGCGACAATCGTCCGCACAGCCGGCATGTCGTAGGGCTGGAACACCCGCCCGGTGGCATACATCAGCAGATTTCTCGTGAAGTTGGTCAGGAACAGATCCTCGTTGGCCAGAAGGAATCGCCGAAGGTCGACCGGACCGTCCACCGCCGTGCCGTCATAGAGCGTGCCCGACGGGTCGACCGGGAACCCGCTGTCTTTCGTGCGCCAGGAACCCACAGCGTCGAAGTTCTCCAACGAGAAGCCGATCGGGTCGATGACATTGTGACAGGCGGCGCAGAACGCGTTTGCCCGGTGCTCCTCCATCCGCTCGCGGACCGACAGAATCCTGTCCGCGGTCTCGTTCTCCTCGAGCGGGGGCACGTTGGCGGGCGGCTTGGGCGGCGGCGTGCCGAGCAGAACACTCAGAATCCAGGCGCCCCGGATAACGGGCGACGTGCGGTTGGCTACCGAGGTCAGCGTCAGCACGGCGGCCTGCCCCAGCAGCCCACGTCGCTGCTCGTCGGCGATCGTCACGCGGCGAAACCGCGACCCCACGATGTTCGGAATCCCGTAATGCGTCGCCAGCCGCTGGTCGACGAACGTGTAATCGGCCGTCAGTAGATCGAGCAGGGGGCGATCCTCGCGCACGATGCTGTCGAAGAACAGCTCCGTCTCCCGCCGCATCGACCGGTTCAGGTTCTCATCCCAGTCGGGGAACAGAAAGACGTCGGGATGCGCATCACGCAGATTCTGCAAACGGAGCCAGTGGGACGCGAAGTTGGCCGCGAGCGTCTCGGACCGCGGATCGGCGAGCATTCGGCGTACCTGGCGCTCGAGCTCGGCCGGATCGGACAGCCGCCCCTGCTCGGCTGCCGCGAGCAGCGGCTCGTCGGGAATGCTGCTCCAGAGGAAGAACGACAGCCGCGACGCCAGTTCGAGGTCAGTGACCCGATGACTCGCACCGGCATCCAGACCGGCCGGTGTGCGCTCGAAGCGGAAGACGAACTCCGGGTCGGCGAGGATCGCCTGCAGCGCCGTCCGAACACCCGACTCGAAGTCGCCTGCGGCGCGGCCCGTCTCATACAGCGCCAGGATATGCGACAGGTCGCCCTCGGTGATCGGGCGTCGGAACGCTCGCCGCGCCAGCCGCGCGATGATCTCGTTGGCACACGCCCGCTCGTCTTCTTCAGACTCAGTGGCAGTGACAGGCCGACACGAGAAGACGCGCCGTCGCGAGGGACTTTCGCTCACCCCGGTGACGGCGTACGGTCCGTCGATACCAAGATTGCGCAAGTGCGGCAGCCCAGTGAGACCGGGGAAATGCCCGGTCGACAGATCCGCCAGAGCCCGCTCGAACGGCATGACGAAGTCCTGCACCGGACCGGCGGCCCGCTGGATGAACGCGGCCGAGACCGTCTGCGGGCCAGCCGCAATCCGGATCGGCGCGGTGCGCAGGTCTTCGGTCGTCTTCAGCTTCCGGTCGAAGTCGAGCAGCGCCACCCGCTCGCCGTTCACCGCGATCTCGATCTGCTCCCCCTCGGCCGGAATGTTGTCGCCGAAGATCGGGCCGATGCTCGAGTAGTAGAACGACAGCCGGAAGACATACTCTCCATCGGCCGGAAAATTGTGGATGACAACGGTTCCGCCACGCGTGCCAAACGGCGCGCCCGGCACGTGCCGCATCTGCGAGACCGCCTGCGGCACCACATAGGTCTCGACGAGCGGCGTCGCCTCCGGGTCGCCAGTCGCCATCCGGCTGATCTTGCCGGCCGCCGATATGTAGGCCTCGAGCAGAGCGGGCGACACGGTCAGCACATCCGACATGTTGTCGTAGCCCTGGCTCATGTCGTCGGGCGGCAACAACGACTCGGCGTTCACTTCGATCTCGAGCAGGTCGCGCATGGCGTTGGCATATTCGGTGCGATTCAGACGGTGCAACACGGGACGACCCGGATTCGGGTCGGCAGCCGCCGCGCGGTCGATCTCACGCTCGAGTCCGTCAACGAACGCGACCAGCGTGGCCTCGTCCGGCCGGGGGCGACGAGGCGGCGGCATCAGCCCCGCACGCAGCTTCCGGATCACCTTTTCGAGTGTCGGGGCGTGCGCGGCAGGCCGCGCCGGGTCGACGCCCTCCAGCGACAGGTCACCCTGCCGGGCCCGGTTGTTATGACAGGAAACACAGAACTCGTCGAAGAGCGCGCGGGTCGGCACTGATGGCGTGGTCTGGGCCGCGACGACCGGGGCCGAAGCGAACACCAGTGCGGCGATGAGAAGAGACCGGAACTGCATTGGTCGGAGAATCTCCTGCCCGAGGATGGCAGCGTGCAACCAGCGCGCGCACCCCACGCTCACCTTGCTCCACAATGTAGCCGAAATGTCGGAGATCTCGAAGGGATTTCGTGGCATGTCGCAGCGTGGGTGATTCGTGCACATCCGTGTAAGATCTGGCTCTCGGGCGGCGGCCCTGCCGGCGTTTCGACCTGTCATGAAAGGCATCCTCGACCGGCTGATTCTTCAGGCTCTGACGCTCCAACCGAACCACGGACACGCTATCGCCCAGCGGCTGAGGCGCATGACCCGGGGCGGATTCGGGTTCAACCATGGCTCGCTTTACCCGGCGCTTCATCGCCTGGAGGCCAACGGCTGGCTCACGTCCCAGTGGGAGCTGCGCGAGGGAATCAACAAAGCAAAGATCTACACGCTCACACCGTCGGGGCGCCGTCAGCTGAAGACGGAAACGGCCGCATGGAATCGCTACGTCGAGATCGCACGCCAGCTTGCGCGCGAAGTTGCCGAAGCCGGTCAACTCGACACCCTGGCCACGACCGTCGTCGATTGGCTGCGCGAAGCCACCGGCGCACGACCCGTCGCGCTGTTCACGCGTTCTCACACGAACCCCGGTTATGGGATCTCGGCCCTTCGGGATGGCGACGTGGACACGGGCACCCTGCGATTCCCGGCGGAGGGTGCCCTGCTCCACGATCGCAGTATTCCGTTTGAGCCCAACGTGGACGAACTGGCGGCAGGTGAGCGCGATGTGCTCGAGGCGATCGGCACGCGGTTGGTAGTACCGCTACGGGCGAAGGGCGAGAGCGTCGGCTTTCTCAGCTTGGGGGCCAAAAGCTCGGAGGAACCCTACGACGACGACGATCGGGAGTTTCTCGCCATGGTGGCGGACCAGCTCGGTCTTGGCCTGGCAAGCCTTCGCCTGAGCGCTCAGCAGGTGGATCTGGACGACGCCACCGCGATCCAGCGACGCCTGCTGCCTACGACCATTCCGCAGCGACGCGGTGTCGCCATTGCGGCGAGCTGGCAGCCGGCGAAGGCCATCGGCGGGGACTACTATGACGTGTTGGGGCTGAGTGACACCCTGCTCGGGCTGTGCATCGGGGACGTCGTTGGCAAGGGAGTGCCCGCTGCGCTCTTGATGGCCAATCTCCAGGCAGCCGTCAAGGCTGTCGCCACCGCGGCGCTCCCGCCTCGCGACCTCGTGGCGCGGGTCAATCGAATCATCGGCAGCAACATCGGACCAGGCAAGTTCATCACGTTCTTCTATGCTGTGCTCGATGCCGAATCGAAGACGCTGGTGTTTACCAACGCCGGGCACAACCCGCCGCTGCTCACGCGGGCGGACGGCTCGTTCTCGACCTTGGACGACGGCGGGCCGGTCCTCGGTGTGTTCGAAACAATCAGCTACGACCAGGGCTCGGTCGAGCTGAAGACCGGAGACCGACTGACCCTCTTCACCGATGGCGTCACGGAGCTGTGGAACAGCACGGGTGCGGAGTTCGGCGACGACGGGCTGCTCGAGGTCATCCGCACGCACCAGACCCTCGACGCGGCCGCGCTCGAGGATGCGATCACGCAGGCCGTGACGGCGTTCAGCCACGGCGACTTTCAAGACGACGTGACCCTTGTCGTCGTTGCCGTGAACTAGTATCACGAGGTGGAGGTGCTACCGAGAGGCGCCCATCCACCCGCGGATCTTTTCATCCACGTGCGGCGACCCGGACGGCGCTCGAACGGGGTGATCGTGGTGTTGTTCCACGTGCCCTGAAGATCGGGTTGCCCTCGGCGGTGCCTGGCGTCACCCAGTTGTCTGGAGCGACCTCGGTCTGCGCGGCCACGGGTGACACTGCAAGCAGGGCAGCCATCATCGCGACCGGGATGGCAACTGGGATGGCTGCCTGTGTGGCAGCCGCCAGGCGTCGCGTCGTGATTGGCTGTTGGTCCGTCATTTCAGGCCCATCTGCTTTTTGTAGCCCGGCCACTCGGTTCGGAGCTGCAGGAACGCGTCTACGTCGGAGCACAGCAAGAACGGATTCGTGCGCCGTTCGAGACCGACGGTGGAGCTGGGGCGCGCGCCGTAGTCATGACCCGGCCAGACCGTCGTCTCGTCCGGCACGGTGTCGAGCAGGCGTTCGAGGCTCGCCCACTCGGTCCGCGCGTCGTCGTCCGTCTTGGTGCCACCCACCTTACCGACAAACAGCAGGTCCCCGGTGACGAGCAGGTGATGAGATGGTTCGTAGAGCACCAGGTGATCGTCGCAGTGCCCTGGGGTGTGGAAACACTGCAGCCGGAATGCACCCACCGACAGATCCTGCCCGTCGGCCAGTTCGATGTCGGGCTTATCGGGCGCGTCGGGGTGCGCCGCGATCGACGCCCCGGTCAGCTCGACGGCCGCGGGGTTCCCCTCGGTATGGTCCGGGTGCCCGTGGGTGTTGACGATGTGGGTGACCCTCAGTCCCTGATCGGTGGCACGCTGGACCATCGCCTCCGGCGAGTACGACGGATCGATGAGGACACCGTGCCCTGCCTCACGGTCACCGACCAGATATCCGAAGTTGCGGTCGCCTCCAGTCCGAACCTGTTCGAAAATCAACTGCATGATGTGAGTCTGCCCGAGAAGTCAGAAGTCAGGAGGATGCCAGAGGGCTTCGCCGTCTTGAGCATTTGCCGACGTGCGGTGCTACTTCTCAACGCGACGCATCTCCAGCGCGGCGCCGCCCTGATGCAGAGTCAACGTGGTCACGGCACCAGTCTCATCGAAACGAAACGTGATCCGGGCTCCAGTGTCCTCGTAAAAGAACTCGGTTCCCGACTCCGGATAGATCGCGGCCGCGGCCAGCTCCGTCACCTGGGCCATGAGGAGATCGCCGGTCTGTGTGACCGTGATCCCGAAGCCGGGTTGCTCCTCGTAGGCCCCGACGTATCGGGCCAACACATCAACCGGCAGTTCGACACGCGTCGGGGCGGGCGGAATGGCAACATCGGCCAGCTTGACCGCCCGACGACCGAGACCGCCCTGCTCGAACAGCAGGTCGATGACCTCCCCGGTGTCCGGACGGACGCCGAAGATCACCCGCAGGCTGCCGCCGACGATGACGAACTCGTGCCCGACCCGCGGCGTGAGCTGCGCGCGAGGCTGACCGGTCGCCTGCACGTAGATCGCCCCACCCACGCGAGTGACCGAGAGGTGAAACGTGGGAGTGAGCTCGTAACGCCCGACATAACTCTCGAGGACACTGATAGGGTCAGTGGCTGGTGTCTGCGCGCCGGCCGAGACCGGCGACAATACGACGAGCACCAACACGAGCACGCAAACCGGTGTCTTGAACATGAGACGCAGCAATTGAGCATGTTACGGCCTCGGCCCGACAAATGTCTCTATTACCGGTACAAAAGAAGAGCCCCGACCGTGAGACCGGGGCCCCCTTGTGACTTCTGACTTCTGAAACTTACTGCTCTTTCTTCACACTATAGGTGATGCCCGAGTACTGCATTTCGTCCCAGGTCTGCTCGCCCCAGCCTACGGCAATCGTCGGGTCCGGGTTCGACTTGTTTGCCGCCGAGTTGTCATACCAGGCCGACGCCTCGATCCGGGCTCCCTTCGGCACCGTGAGCGGCTCCTCAAACTGGTAGTAGGCCTGCCAATTGAAGTCGTACTTGGGCACCGACAGCACCGTCTCGGTGCGCCCATCCGGGTAGGTCAGTCGATACTCCCAACGCGTGCCGAGCAGGTGGGAGTGCGGGAAGAGCGCGGTGACCTCCACGTCCTGTGTGAACTCGATCAGGGTGTCCACCCGCTCGTCTGTCGCGCCTGCCGGAATCTCGAAATAGGCGTTGAGGAACGCCCCGGACCGCATCTCGCGCGCGGGCGGTGCATCGGCGAAGATCAGTCCCACACGTGACCGGTCGCTGGCCGCCTCTCCGACCGCCGTGTAGTGCAGCTGGAACACGAGCTCCGAACCCTTGGGAATCCGCATCGCGGTGTCCGGCTCGAACACCTGCGGGTTCGTCCCGGGCGCCATGGTGCCGATCAACGTCCGCCGCGGTCCGCCCGGGCCTGCACCCTCTCGGCCACGCTCGCGGGCCCGCGCGGCCGCCGCTTCGGCAGCCGCGCCGATCGGAATCTGCCGGTAAGCGGACGACGGCCTGGCGCCGCTCGGGTCCTGCACGAACGCCAGGATGTGGTGGACCACAGAGCGGGCGCCGGGCCGGACTTCGATCGCCTGCACCCACTTGTCTTCGGTGAACTGGGTCGGTGTGCTGAAGTACTGGTAGTCGACCTCTCCCTCTGCCGGTACGTCGAACGCCGTCGGCATCTCGATGACGACATCCGGTGTGCCTATCTGCCACCCATCGGCGAACACCGGTGCGGGCGGCAGCTGGTCAGCGTCTCCCTCGGGCGCGCCCCCATCGACCCAGCGGGCGATGATGTCCCGCTCGGCCTCGGTCAGACGCCGCTCGTTCGAGAAGCGACCAACTGTCGGGTCGGCGTGCCAGGGCGGCATCTCGCCGCTCAGCACCTTGTTCTTGATCGACCGGCCCCACGGTCGCGTCTCCCGGTAGGAGATGAGCGACATCGGCGCCACCTCACCCGGTCGATGGCACATCACACATGCCTCATACAGAATCGGTGCGACATCCTTGGTGAAGGTGGGCACCGTCTCGGCGCCGTTGGCACCGGCCGCCGACAAACCGGCGACTCCGATGCTACTGATCATGACCGTGACGATGCCGATGACTATGCCGCCAAATGTGTGGTTGTGCCAGGTCCCTCGGTACATTTCTCGATCCTCCCCCTGCGGCGGTCGCCGCGAGATGGACCGGTACGCATGCAAGTTTCCTGCTTGGCACGTTTCGCTCGAAAACTGGGAGAAACGACCGGTCAAGTCGAGTGCGCGCGGGTGAACGGCGGGAAAATTTCAACGGGCAGAGCAAGAATCCCCGCGGGTGGACGGCGACCCGTACGAAGAAAGAGCCTCGGCCGGCAAGACCGAGGCTCCCTTCATACGTCTGACTTCTGAAACCTATTTCTCTGACTTCACGCTGTAGCTGATGCCGGTGTAGTGCATCTCTTCCCAGGTCTGCTCACCCCAGCGCACGGGACTGGCTGGGTCCGGGTTGGCCTTGTTCGCCGCCGAGTTGTCATACCAGGCGGAGGCCTCCAGGCGAGTCCCCTTCGGCGCCGTCAGTGGCTCCTCGAACTGATAGTAGATCTGCCAGTTGAAGTCGTAGCCTGGCACCGACAGCACGGGCTCTCGACGACCGTCAGGATGGACCAGCTCATACTCCCACCGCTTGCCCCGCAGGTGCGTGTGCGGGAACAGCGCGTAGATCTCGGTGTCCTCCGTGAATTCGACCAGCGCGTCGACACGATGGTTGGCCTCGCCGGCGGGAATCTCGAAGTAGGGATTGAGGAACTGGCCGAACCGCACCTCCTGTTCGGGCGGCTCGTCGCTGAACACCATTCCGATACTCGAGCGGTCCGACATCGGTTCGCCGGTCGCCGTGTAGTGAACCTGGAACACCACCTGCGTGCCCTTGGGCACCCGCATCGCGCTGTTCGGCTCGAAGACGATCGGGTTCGTACCGGGCGCCATCGTGCCGATCAGAGTCCCGGGGCCCCGGCCCTCCGGGCGCGCCGGCCGACCACGCTCGCGGGCGCGCGCTTCCCGGGCCCGCACGGCCGCCTCGGCCCGCTCTCCGACCGGAATAAGGTTGAACGCCGGCGGGCGCCGCTCTGTGCCGGGCGCGCGCGCGTAGGCCAGAATGTGGTGCACGGCCGACGGAGCCCCGGCACGCACCTCGACCGCTTGCACCCATTTGTCCTCGGTGAAGTTGGTCGGGGCGCTGAAGTACTGGTAGGCGACCTCGCCTTCAGCGGGCACCTCGAACGCCTCCGGCATCTCGACGATCAGATCCGGCGTGCCGATCTGCCACCCGTCGGCGAATGTAGGCGCCGGGGGCAGCTTGGCCCGATCGCCTTCCGGCGCACCAGCGTCGACCCATTGCACGACCGTGTCACGCTCGGCGTCGGTCAAGCGGCGCTCGTTCAGAAATCGCCCGACCGCCGGGTCGGCGTGCCAGGGCGGCATCTCACCAGACATCACCTTGTTCTTGATCGACCGGCCCCAGGGTCGAGTCTCCTGATAGGTGATCAACGACATCGGCGCCACCTCGCCTGTCCGATGACATGCGACGCAGTTCTCGTACAGAATCGATGCAACATTCTCGGTGAACGTCGGAGCATCCGCCTCGGCGCCGGCCGCAGCCGCGCCCGGGCCGCTGACGCCGGCGGTCGCCACGAACGCCGCGACGCCCGCGATCAGCCAACTGAATCTCGTTACGCGCATGCAGTGAGTCCTCCCCATCCGACGGTAGTCAACACCCCACTATCCCGGAAAACCGGCGACCTCTGGCCTGGCAGCCTAGTATTGCTAACTCGATTTATGTACCGCTGACCTGACAGGGTGGGTTCTAGTCGGCGGTCGAGAAGTCGAGGCCGACGTCGAGCGCCGGTGCGCTGTGGGTAATCCACCCGACGGAAATCACATCCACGCCGGTCGCCGCGACCTCGCGAATGGTCGCCGGCGTGATCCCTCCGGAGGCCTCGGTGGTCGCCCGGCCACCGGCCCTGACCACGGCCTGCTCGAGGTCCGAGATCGACATGTTGTCGAGCAAGACCACATCGGCACCGGCCTGGAGCGCGGCGTCGAGCTGTTCCAATGTGTCCACCTCGACCTCCAGTTTGGCCAGCCGCCCCCGCGCCGCGCGCGCCGCGGCAAGGGCCGGGCCGACGCCGCCCGCGATCACGCGATGGTTGTCCTTGATGAGAACGGCGTCGTAGAGACCGATGCGATGGCTCGAGGCGCCGCCGACCCGGACGGCATACTTCTCGAGCACCCGCAAACCCGGTGTGGTCTTCCGCGTACAGGCGACCTGCGCGTGTCCCACGCCGGCGACGATGCGGACGAGGTCTCGGGTTGCCGTGGCGATGCCGGACAGATGGCCAAGGAGGTTGAGGGCGGTGCGCTCGGCTGACAGGAGCGCGCGTGCCGGGCCCTCAATCTCGGCCAGCACGGTGCCGGCCTCGACGTCGGCGCCGTCGCCGTGCATCACCGTGTGCCGCACGTCTGCGAGCAACCGGAATGCACAGACGGCGCACTCCAGCCCACACACGCGCCCTTCGCGACGGGCCACGACTCGGGCCGCGGCCTGCAGGTCACCCAGGACGATCGCATCGGTCGTGATGTCGCCTGCCGCACCGAGATCCACCGTCAGCTCGCGCCGGACGAGATCTTCGTACTCGATCGACGTGAGCGGCGCCACCGTAGGCGGGTCCGCCTCGGCTGTCATCGCGTGCCGCCGGTCGACGTCTCGTCATGTGAATCGGATACCGGTGGACCGTCGCTGCGATAGTGTGCGCCTCGGCTGTCCTTCCTGGCTGACGCCGCGTGGGTGACTGCCCCGGCGACAGCCAGCAGGTTGTGCGTCTCGGACGAGCCCGGCCCGAGCCGTCGCGCGATCCGAATAAGGCGATTGATCGTCTGCTGGAGTCCGGCCGCGGTACGGACGAGACCGACCCCACTCCACATCAGGTCGCGGATTTCACGTCTGGTCTCGACGTGCGCGTGGGCGTCGATTGCCGACTCGCCGAGGCTGGGGTCGCTCCGGCCAACCAGCGCCTTGACAGGCGGCAGCGTCAACACGCGACGAGTCAGATCGCGACCCACGCGAGCGCCGAACACCATGGCGTCGAGCAGGGAGTTACTGGCCAGTCGATTGGCACCGTGAACCCCGACACAACTGACCTCGCCACACGCCCAGAGACCGGCCAGACTCGTGCGACCGTCGGCGTCCACCGCGATGCCGCCCATGTGATAGTGCGCAGCGGGCGAAACCGGGACCACTTCGCGCCGTGGATCGAAGCCGTGGTCCTGACAGTGCCGGAGGGCGGTCGGGAAGGCCGACTCGATCCGAGCGCCGATCACGTCCCGCGCGTCGAGAAACATCTGCCCTCCCTGCCGCCGCATCTCCCACAACGCGCGGGCCACGACATCCCTCGGCGCCAACTCGGCGTCCGGGTGGAAGTCCGGCATGAAGCGCCGCCCTGTTTCGTCGACCAGGGTCGCCCCGGCACCACGGAGCGCCTCGGTCAGCAGCGGCATCGGGTCGGTCCCGACGTCGAGCGCAGTCGGGTGAAACTGGACGAACTCGAGATCGGCGAGACGCGCCCCCGCACGCGCCGCCATCGCCAGACCATCTCCGGTGTTTTCGGGTGGGTTCGTCGTATGCCGGTAGACCTGACCGATGCCGCCGGTGGCGAGCACCACGGCGCGGGCCAGATGTAGCACGACCGTGCCACTCTCGTGACGCGCCACCGCGCCGACAACGCGTCCCTGCTCCGTGACCAGCTCACAGGCGAAGGTGCGTTCGAAAACCTCGACCGTCGGAGCTGACTCGACCGCCGCGCGCAACGCCCGCACGATCTCGGCACCCGTGGCATCGCCGTTCGCGTGGAGGATCCGCGCGACCCCGTGCGCCGCCTCGCGGCCCAGCGCCAGGTGGCCCACTTCGTCCCGATCGAAGCGGGTACCCAAGGCGAGGAGCGCCGCGATCCGGGCCGGGCCTTCTTCGGTGAGAAGCCGGACACGGTCGGGCACCGCCAGACCGGCCGCCGCGGCAAGCGTGTCTGCCGCATGCGCCGCCGGCGAGTCGCCCGGACCGATCGCTGCGGCGACGCCACCCTGCGCCATCGGACTCGAACCGCCACGGCCAAGCTCAGTCTTGGTGATCAGGCCGACCCGCAGACCCGGCGTCTCGAGCGCGACGGTCAGTCCGCCGACACCGCTCCCGATGACCAGCACGTCATGCGTCTCGACGGTCTGGACCCGGGTCGGGGTGGTGCTGGGGCTCATCCCCCGGCTCCCCTGCCGACCGCGAGCATCCGCTCGACCGCCAGTCGCGCACGCTCTGCCACGTCGGTGTCCACGGTGACCTCGTACTGCATCCGCTCGAGCGATTGGTGGATCTTCGGCAACGTGATCTGTTTCATGTGCGGGCACAGATTGCATGGTCGGATGAATTCGACGTCGGGATGCGCCACGGCAACGTTGTCGCTCATCGAGCACTCGGTGACCATCACGACCCGCTCCGGGCGTGTCGCGCCGACATGGCGAATCAAGCCCGACGTCGAGCCGACGTAGTCTGCCTCGGCCAGCACATCCGGTGGACACTCCGGATGCGCGAAGATCTGGATACCCGGATAGGTCGTGCGATAGTCGCAGAGCTCCGCCGCGCTGAAGCGCTCGTGCACCTCGCAGTGTCCCTGCCACAGGATGATCTCGACAGCGGTGTGCTCAGCGACATACCGTCCGAGAAACTCATCGGGCAGGAAAATGACTCGCTCGGCGCCGAGCGACTCGACGACCTCGACCGCATTGGACGAGGTGCAGCAGATATCGGATTCGGCTTTGATGTCGGCAGACGTGTTGACGTAGGTCACGACCGGCGCCCCCGGATGCTGCTCGCGCAACCGTCGCACGTCGGCAACGGCGATCGACGACGCCAGCGAACACCCCGCATCGAGATCCGGGATCAGGACGGTCTTCTCCGGGCTGAGAATCTTCGCTGTCTCAGCCATGAAGTTCACGCCGCACATCACGATGACATCGGCATCGGCCTCGGCCGCCTGCTGAGCGAGCGCGAGCGAATCGCCCGAGAGATCGGCGACGCCGTGGAAAATCTCCGGGGTCTGGTAGTTGTGGGCCAGCACCACCGCACCGCGGGTCTGCTTCAACCGCTGGATCGCGTCAATATACGGGGCATGAACCGGCCACTCGAGCTCTGGGACGACCGAGCGGACTCGGTCGTACAGACCAGCCGTTGCGGCGGCGACTGCCGGCGTGTACTCGAGTGTCGCTGCGCTGGAATGGGTGGTGGTCATCGTCTGAGTCTCACTTATGCTCACTTTGAGAATTACACTAGATATTCTAGTCCTGAGCAGAAATGGGTGTCAAGCGGTAGGCGGGGTTTCATGTGGAGAAGGCAGGAGGCAGGAGGCAGGAGGCAGGAGGCAGAAGAAAGCATGTTGGAGAAGCCGGCTGACTTCGCCAATCAGATCGTTCGATCTAGTGACCAGCCGGCAAGCCGGGCAGGCCGACGCCGGGCGCCGGGCGCTCGTGCAGCACCTCACGACGAAAACGGAACAACTCGGCCGGTCGACCACCGGTGTCCGGTTCGAGCTCCCCGGTCCCTTCAACCAAGCTGCCCCGCTCGACCAGCCGGCGGAAGTTCTGCTTGTGCAGACGAACGCCCACGAGCGCTTCGACCGTGCGCTGGAGTTGAAGGAGCGTGAAGGTCTCGGGGAGCAACTCGAAGACCAGCGGCCGGTATTTGAGTTTTCCGCGCAACCGTCCGAGGGCCGTGGCCAGGATGCGACGATGGTCCAGCGCAAGCGGCGCACCGAAGCCGGTCTCGGGACGTATGGCATCGACGGCGTGCGCGCCCGGTTCCTTGTCGCGCGCCGACTCGGCGACCAAACCGGCTTCGTAGAGCAACTCGTACCGGTCGAGCACTCGCTCACCGTCCCATTGCGTCGCGCCGGACCCGAACGTGATGTCGGCGCGTCCGCGACGCTCGCGTCGCACGCCGACCTCGGCGGCCGCCTTCACCCACGCGGCCAGCGCCGGACGAATGCGCGCGCGGAGAATCTCCGGCTCACCATCGCGACGGTCCTCCCACGGCAGAAAGCCATAAATGCCCTGCCACGCGGCGGTGTGCCCCTCGGCGACCTGCCGTTCGCGCACCAGCGCCAGGTAGGCCACCGCCAGCAGCAGGGTCCGGCCATCTGCCGCCAGCGCGCGGTCCCGGTCTCCGAAGGTGTAAAGCTGCTCGACATAGGCCAGATCCATCCCGGTCTGCTCGTGCACCCAGACACGCAGCCCCAGCTCGAGGGTGCGGTGGCGATCGGGGTCGAGCGGTCCGAAGGGCAAGGCGGCCAGACGCCGGTCGGCCGCGCCCTCCGACACCGTAAGGATCCGAGGCTCCTCCTCGGTCACCGCCACAATCGCGGCGTGCAACCCGACGGTGACGGCGCGTGGCATCACGGGCAGTTTATAGTCCCAGCTGAGGGTTGGGATTATTCATGTGGTTGACGAGAAATAATAAGGACCACAGAAACAGAACCACGCCCGCGTCCTGTTCGCTCACGGGACGTTCGAGGCGTGTCCTGAAAGGCGACCATGCTCCAACACACCCGTTGTGCGATCACGTCGGCGGCGTTCGTGGTCCTGCTGGCGCCACTGGCGGCATCGGCGCAGCAGGACATCGTCGTGCTGGGCGGCGAGGGACGCCATTGCGGCGAGGACCCGAGCTGCATCAATCGCCTGCATCCCGCCATCCCGACGGCAGCCCGCGCCAGACCGGGCCAGACCATCGTGTTCAAGGCGCGAAACGCCAGCGATTTCAATCTCGACCCGGCGAGCACGTATGACGACCCGAGACAGGGCGACCCGCAGATCGGAACCGTCCACCCGCTCACCGGTCCCGTCCACATCGAGGGAGCCGAGCCGGGCGACGTGCTGGCGGTCACGCTGCTCGACATCGCTCCCGGTCATTTCGGCTACACCTCGGTCAGCCCGATCGGCTTTGTCTCCGACCACGTCACCGGGGCGTTTCGGGCGTTGTGGCGGCTTACCCGCACGGATGCCGTGACCGACGACGTGCCCGGAGTGCGGGTGCCAAACGCGAGCTTTCCAGGCATCGTCACCGTCCTTCCAGGCCGCGAGCAGCTCGACGCGATGCTATCCCGCGAGGCCGAGCTTGTCGCGCTCGGTGGCGCAGGATTCCCGCCTCACGCGCTGCACGCGTCGCCCGCTGCGGTCTGCGGTCCGAACGGGTCCCACGCCGAGGAGTGCCTGCGGACGCTTCCCCCACGTGAGCACGGCGGCAATCTCGACATCCGATATCTGCAGGTTGGTGTAACGCTGTACCTGCCGTGTTACATCGACGGGTGCGGGCTTGCGATCGGCGATCCGCACTTCGCCCAAGGCGACGGGGAGGTCTCGGGCACCGCGATCGAGATGGACGCCGACTTCACGGTAACGACCCGGCTCATCGAAGATGGACCGGCGCTGACCCGGGGACCGCACTTCGAAGGGCCCGTCCGGGTGCTCGACATCCCGTCTCGCCGCTTCTACGCGACGACCGGCTTCCCGCTCAAGGCAGTGGGAGAAGTGCCGCCCGACATGCGCTATCTGGGCGCCACAGAGCGGATTGCCGGCCTGCGGAACCTGTCCAAAGACGTCTCACTGGCGGCCCGCAACGCCCTGATCGAGATGATCGACTACATCACCGCAACCTACAGCCTCACCCCCGAGCAAGCCTACGTCGTGGCCAGCGTCGCCGTCGACCTGCGTATCGGTCAACTGGTCGACGCACCGAACGTCGGCGTGACGGCGCTGTTGCCACTGGACATTTTCACGAACCGCTGAGCAGCCTTCGCCATCTCGGTTGCTCAGCCACTGCCGGGTTCACGTCGGGCAAGCGGCGTATACTGCCGAACGCACGCGTGTCTCCTGCGCGACACCACGGACTGCCATATGACACTCACGACACCGATTGTTCAGCGCTGGATCGAGGACGGGCGTCGCGACCCGGAAGGCTTCTGGGAACGCGCCGCCCGCGAGCTGCCGTGGTTCCGCACCTGGGACCGCGTCTTCGAGCCGGACCCACCGACGTTCCGCTGGTTCGTCGGCGCCCGCACCAACATCTGTCACAACGCGGTCGACCGGCACGTGGCCGACGGACAGGGCGGTCGGGCGGCCCTGGTGTATGTCAACGAACGCAACGAACGCATCGTGCTCACCTATGCGCAGCTCCTGCACGAGGTCACACGTGTGGCGGCTGCGCTGCGCGGGCTCGGCGTGGAGAAAGGAGACCGCGTCACCCTCTCGATGCCGACCTGTCCCGAGGCAGTCGTCCTGATGCTGGCGTGCACGCGCATCGGCGCCCTCCACTCGGTCATCTTCGCCGGCTTTGGCGCACAAGCGCTGACCGACCGCATCACCGCCAGCGGCTCGCGCGTGGTGTTCACCGCAGACGTGACGTACCGCAAGGGCAAGAAATTTCCGCTGAAGCCGATTGTCGACGAGGCGCTCAAGATCCCCGGTCACAAGGTCGAGCGGGTGGTGGTGCTTCAACGCGCCGACCCGACGTCGCCGTTGCAACCCGACCGCGACATGTCCTGGGATACGTTTCTCACCGGATCGCAGGGCCAATCCGGCCACTGGGTGGAGATGGAGGCGAACGAACCGGCGTTCATTCTGGCCACCTCCGGCACGACCGCCAAACCGAAGCTCGCCGTCCACACGCACGGCGGCTATCAGGTGCACATCGTCAGCATGGGCCGATGGTGCTTTGGCATGCGGCCGACCGATGTCTGGTGGTCTACCTCCGACATTGGCTGGATCGTCGGGCACAGCTACATGGTGTATGCCCCGCTGCTGATCGGCTGCACGACGGTCGTCTTCGAGGGGGCGCTCGACTACCCGGAGCCGGAGGCGAACTGGCGAGTCGTGGTCGAAGAGCTGGGCGCGACCGGCATCTTCACCTCGCCTACTGCGATCCGGGCGTTGATGCGCTACGGCGACGGTCCGCTCGGTAGCGTCGACCACTCGCGGGTCGAGCGGATCTTCTCGGCCGGCGAGGTGCTCAACCCACCGGCCTGGGACTGGCTGCAGAACACCATCCTGAAGGGACGTATCCCGGTGATCGACCACATGTGGCAGACCGAGACCAGCGGCCCGGTCTTCGGCAACCCCTACGGCCTCGGCATGCTGCCGATCAAGCCGGGCTCGGCCACCCTGCCGTTACCTGGCATCGAAGCGGCCGTGGTTCAGAGCGATGGCACACCGTGCGAGACCGGCGAGAAGGGCATCATGGTGCTCAATCGCCCGTTTCCAGGGTTGACGGCGGCGCTCTGGGGAGAATCCGAACGCTACGGGCGCGACTACTGGCAGAAGATTCCCGGGGTCTATTTCAGCGGCGACTCCGCCCACATCGACGAAGACGGATATCTGTGGTTCGGCGGCCGGGCCGACGAGATCATCAAGATCGCGGCGCACCGAATCGGGACGATCGAGGTAGAGAGCGCCTGTCTCAAACACGCGGCTGTGGCCGAGTGCGGCGTCGTCGGGCGACCCGACGAGACCCGCGGCGAGGTGATCTCCGCCTTCGTGCTACTCAAGCAGCACGAGACGCCGTCCGACGAGCTGCGTCAGGCGCTGATCGATACGATTCGGCGCGAGCTCGGCCCGATCGCGGTGGTCGGGGAGCTGAACTTCGTGCCGATGCTGCCAAAGACCCGTAGCGGCAAGATCATGCGTCGCGTGCTGAAGGCGGTCACCCTCGACCGCGACCCGGGTGACATCACAACAATCGAGGACGAGGGTTCGGTCGACGAGGCGCGGCACGCCTGGGAACAAATGAAATCCCACCTCACTGACTCGTCCAACTGATTGGCACTGACGGTAGTTTGATGGGAATCATGGCGAAGCCCTCCGGCCTCTCCTGCCTCCTGCCTCCTGCCTCCTGCCTCCTGCCTCCTGACTTCTCGAGAACGCGAGTTCTCATATCGAGGTGAGCTGTGGACACGTTCAACGCGTATCGCATTTTCGACGAGAACAATACGATAGAGGGCCGGCTCGTCGAGGCCACACTCGACGAGCTCAGCCAGGGCGAGGTGGTCATCCGCACGGCGTACTCCAGCGTCAACTACAAGGACGCCCTGGCCGCGACCGGTGCCGGCAAGATCTTGCGCCGGTTCCCGTTGATCGGCGGCATCGACGTCGCGGGGTCGGTGGCGTCCAGCTCGGACGACCGGTATCGAGAAGGGGACCAGGTGCTGGTCACCGGTTACGACCTCGGCGTGGCGAGCGACGGCGGCTTTTCCGAGTACGTCCGGGTGCCGGCCGACTGGGTCGTCCCGATACCGGACGGACTGACACCGTTCGACACCATGGCGATCGGAACCGCGGGGTTCACGGCAGCACTTTCAGTGGTGCAGCTCGAACGAAACGGCCTGACCACGACCGACGGACCGGTCATCGTTACCGGGGCAACGGGAGGTGTCGGCAGCGTCGCGGTCGAGTTGCTCGCGAGGTTGGGGTACGAGGTGACCGCGCTGACCGGCAAGGACGACCAGCACGACTATCTCCAGTCGCTCGGCGCGACGACCGTACTCTCTCGACACGAGCTCGAGCTGGGGACACGGCCGCTCGAGAAGGCGACCTGGGCCGGCGCGGTCGACCCGACCGGCGGCGCTATCCTGGCATGGCTCACACGCACGACGAAATATGGCGGCTCCATCGCCAGCTCCGGTCTGACCGCGGGCGTCAAGATCGAGACGACTGTCTTGCCGTTCATCATGCGCGGCGTCAACCTGCTGGGCATCGACTCGGTGCTGTGTCCGATGGATCGGCGGCGTGAAGTATGGCAGCGGCTGGCCACCGACATGCGGCCGACACATCTGCAGACAATCGCGCGCGAGGTCACGCTGCGCGACCTCCCCGACGCGTTCCAGACGCTGCTGCAAGGCAAGGCGCGAGGGCGGTATGTCGTGAAGATCGGGTAGCAACCTTCCCCCAAGAAGTCGGAAGTCAGCAGGCGGAAGTCAGAAGGACGGTTGAGGGTGGCGCGGCCCGTTCGGACCGCGCCACCACGAGCGAGGGGTCAGATCTCAGCCGCGTTGCCGGCGCTCCTGCCGTCGCTGGCGGCGTTCGTCCACGCGCTGTCGGCGCTGGGCCGAGCGCTGCTGCATCTCGGCCTTGGCCTCCCTCGCGGCCGCCTGCTGCTCGGGAGTCAGCAGCTGCCACACCGCAGCATGGACGTAGGCCCGCTGCACCGCCGCATCCCCCTCGGCCAGACCGAGCTCGGTGGCCACGGCGCGGATGGCGCCCTCATTCACGCTGTCTGCGGTCACCGCATCCTGCAGCGCCTGCCGCACCTCACGCACCCGTTCCTCCGCGGTCCGCGTCGCCTGGCGGTTCTGCTCCATCACGGCCTGAACTTGCTCCTGCTGGGCTTGGGTCAGCCCCAGACGTCCCAGCGGCAACAGCGGCCCGCCCAGCGGTCCGGCCCGCCGACCCATTCGCCCGCGCCGGAGCCCTGGTCCATCCGCCGGCTGTCCCCACGCTGTGTCGGCAACCGCGAACAGGCCGACCATCAGCAACACACCGGCGGGCACCATCCATCTCGTCATCTTGCGCTTCGCACTCGTCATCTCGACCTCCTTGTCGCGTCCTCGAACCGGCGCGGCATCATCCATCCGAACACCGTCCGTCGCTGTTGATGTGGACCGGCAGGCGGTCTCGCTTATTCCCCAGTCGGCGAGCCGTTCATGGCCGCAAAAAGAAACGGGCCGCCCGATCTCGCAGATCAGGTCGGCCCGTCGAATCGGCTCGGACGTTGGTGTCCTACTGCTGCTGCTGTGTGGGTACCGTGCCCGCCTCCTCGTCGATCAGGTAGGACAAGGCGGTGAACATCATCTCCTCGTCGGTCTGCTCACCCCAGCGAACCTCGACGGTCGGGTCGGGGTTGTGCCGGTTCGCCGCCGAGTTGTCGTAGTAGGACACGGCATGAATCTTCGACCCCTTCGGCAGCGAGAGCGGCTCGTCGAAGATGTAGTCGATCTGCCAGTTGAAGTCGTACTCGGGCACCGACAGGATCGTCTCGCGTCTCCCGTCCGGATACACCGCCTCGTAGTCCCAGCGCACGCCGCGCAGATGCGAGTGCGGCAGCAGGTTCAACAGCTTCACATCCTTCGCGAAGGTGAGGTCCGCCTCCACCTTGTAGTTGGACTCGCCGGGCGGAATCGCGAACTGTCCGTGCACGATGGCGCCGGGCCACACCACCTGGTCGGGCTCCTCATCGGTGAACACCAGCCCGATCTGCGACGCGTCGACGACCGGCTCGCCGGTGGGCGTGTAATGCATCTCGAATACCAGGGTGGTGCCGGCTTTGAGCAGCCGTGCCGTGCCCGGCGCGAAGATCGACACGCCGTCGTTGCCGACGGTCGTTCCGCCCAGGGAGTCGCCCTTCGAACGCCCCTCAAGCTGCGCAACACCAGGATTCCACTCGATCTCGTCTCCCGGCAGGATCTCGCGGTCCAGACGGATGCCCGGGTCTACCCGCCGCCTGGCCTCTACCTCTTCGGGGGTCAGCTCGCTGCGGGCCGAGACGATGATGTGATGCACCGCGGCCATGGCGTCCGGCATGACCTGAACCGCCTGCACCCACTTGTCCTCGGTCAGATTGGTGGGCACCTCGAAGTAGGTGTACTCCACCATCCCATCGGCCGGCACCTCGAACGGCGGAATGCTGAAGACGGCGTCCGGCTCGCCGATCGTCCACGCGCTGTCGGCGTAGGCCGGCATCGGCGGCATCGCGGCGCGGTCACCGCGCGGCGCACCCGCGTCGGCCCAGGCGACGATGGTTGCGATCTCGTCGTCGGTCAGGCTCCGATCGTTGGCCCAGGTGCCAACTTGCGGATCCGCATCCCACGGCGGCATGTCCCGGTCAGCCACCTTCTGCTTGATGGCACGCGCCCAGGGCCGGGCGTCTTCATAGGTCAACAGCGACATCGGCCCCACCTGGCCGGGTCGATGACAAGTCGTGCAGCTCTCATAGAATATAGGCGCCACATGTTCCGTGAACGTTACTGAACCGCCTTGTGCCCGTGCCGGAGCCGCGGCCACCGCCAGACCGACCAGCGCCCACACGATGCGCAATCCAATCATCCTCATGATGTCTCCTGACCGAATCGAGGTACACCAGCATGCTGCCGAATTATCGGCAGTACTGACGATCATACGGACCCGGGAGTTCAATTTGGAAGAAATCTTCGGCTGGCGATGACACGACCGCCAGATCGACCAGCGTCATACGTGACGGCACTACACGTCTACACGCCTCAGCGCCGCGGCGGGTCGTTGACCTCGAAGTAGTCGTCGCAGAACAGGTCGACCAGCTGGACCACCACCTGTTCGACCTGTGGCAAGTTCGCCTGGCCAACCGCGCCGAGGCTCGCCATGTCCCACGTATCGACGCGGGCCCGCAGTTGGTTGCCCTCGATCGTCGCCAACTGCTGCACGGAGACCCGGGCGTAATAGGCGTAGAGCCCAGTTGACCCGAGATGTGTCGCGACGTTGATGTAGAGGTCCGCCGCCAGGGGTGAGTTTCCGAGCGGCACGCCTCGCGCCTCCAGCTGTTCCTCAGCCGCGGTCAGCAGGGCGCGGCGCGTCAGACCGTCCGATTCTGCGTCATCGGACAACTCCTCCACGACTACGTTGACCTCGCGGATCTCGGCGAGATTCTCACGCTCGATGTCCTGCTGCGCCGCAACCGGTGGGACCGCCACGACAACCGCCGCCATGACCACCACCAGCCCTCCGCCTATCGCGCGATGACTCGACACGGTACACCTCCAGTCACGGGCACGACGCCGAGAGGCGACGGTAGCCGCTGGCGTCCTGGTTGTCCAGCTTGTCCAGCCTGTCCGGCCGGACCGGCCGGACCGGGCCCGCCGCCCCGCTCAGTCCAGGTGACCGCGCTCGGCGTCTCCCATCTCGACACCGCCGTCTGGAAAATACTCGTGCCATCGGTCGGAGACCTTTCCGGCGATGTCAGGGCGGCAGCTGAGCTCGGACGGGAACGACGGCGAAAGACGCGCGTCGATCACGATCGGCGGCGTGTAGACGAGGTGGTTGCGGACGACGCGGGTCGCCGCCGCGTGGATGTCGGCGGCCGGTTCGAACCGCGTGAAAGTGGTCCACAGGAAGTTCGTGGCGCTCCTGGCGGCGCGGGCCGGCTCGTCGGTCATGACTACCAGCGGCCAGCCGGCAAAGGCTGGGTGAGCAGCGACGCGCGCCGCCGCGTCCGGATCAGTGCCGGATGACGGCCCTCCGACCACGAGGCAGCCACGGCAGAAGACCCGGACCTCGTGGACCCCCTGGGGAAGCTCAGCGGCGATGAACTCGCCCGGCAGGTCCTGGACCGGGTCGCCGAGGCCCAGCCACACCCCCTTCGAACCCCGGTTCACCTCCGGACCGGTGTAGTCGAGCGTATCCATCGCCAAGTTGGAGAACACATATAGATCGGTCTCGGGATTCGTCCGCGCCAGGAGGTGCTCGAGCGTCGCCGGGAAATCCTTCAGGTCAACCGGTTGGTCGGTCACCAGCAGAAACTTCGTCAGCGAGAGCTGCCCCTCGCCCAAGATCCGAAACGCGCTGGCCATCGCCTCACGCGCGTACCGCTGCTTGACCACGGCGGCCGAGAGCGAATGATAGCCGGTCTCGCCATAGGACCAGAGCCGCTCGACGGCCGGCATCACCAGCGGGAAGAGCGGCGACAGCAGCTCCTGAAGAAGGTCGCCGATGAAGAAGTCCTCCTGTCGCGGCTTGCCGACGACGGTCGCCGGGTAGATCGCGTCGTGACGGCGCGCCATCCGGCTGACCTGGAACACCGGGTAGTCATGACGCAGGGAGTAGTAGCCGTAGTGGTCGCCGAACGGCCCTTCCGGCCGCCGCTCCCTTGGCGGAACCGACCCAATGAGCGCGAACTCGGCGCCGGCCACGAGTGGATGTGGCCCCAACCCCTCGACGAGCCGCAACCGCTCCCCGGCGATGAGTGACGCGAGCACGAGCTCCGGCACGTTCTCCGGCAACGGCGCCACGGCCGACAGGATCAACGCCGGTGGTCCGCCCAGGTACACGGTCGCGGGCAAGGCGGCGCCGGTGGCCTCGGCCGCGTGGTAGTGGAAGCCGCCTCCCTTGCCGATTTGCCAGTGCATGCCGGTGGTGCACGCATCGTGAATCTGCAGGCGATACATCCCGAGGTTGTGGCCGGCTCGGTCGGGATGCTCGGTGTAGACGAGGGGCAGGGTGATGAACGGCCCGGCGTCCTCCGGCCAGGTGGTCAGGGCCGGCAGCCGGTCGAGCCGCACCTCGTCGGTCACCACGTCGGTCACCGGTCCGTGACGTCCGCGGCGGAGCCCTACCCGGAACAGCTCGGCGGCCATGTCCCGGGCGCCCCAGAGTGTCGCCGCTGTCGGGGGCAACGCCGTCTCGACCAACTCGACCAGCCGGCGGATCAACCGCTCGGGCCGCTCGCCGAACGCCAGCGCGGCGCGGCGCGTGGTTCCGAACAGGTTGGTGGCAAGTGGAAAGTCGGCGCCGGCGACGTTCGAGAACAGCAGTGCCGGCCCACCGGCGGCGACGACTCGCCGATGGATCTCGGCCGCCTCGAGCGCGGGGTCGACCGGCACGGTGATCTCAACGAGGTCCCGGTCGCGTCTGAGATGGTCGAGGAAGACACGCAGGTCCGGGAAACCGTTCACGCGAAGCTCTGCAGCGCGTCCTGTTCCGACTCGAAGACGTCGAACAGGTCGTCCACGTTCATGATGCGAAGCGGCTCGGCAACATACGGGTGCACATGACACAACGCAACGCGGGCACCCACCCGGGCGGCCGCCCGCTGGCCGGCGACCAGATCGCCCAGCCCATGGCTATCGAGCGACGAGACCTCGGACAGGTCGAGCACGAACTTGGTGCGGCCCTCCTCGGCGAGATGCCGGATCCGATCTGCCAGACCTGTACCGATGTCGCCCAGTCCCCGTACCGAGGCGCCCAGGACGACGACATCGCCGACGAGCCGCTCTGTCTTGCACTGCATCGTCAACCGACCTGGCAGGTGGTCAGCATCGAATGCCTATTCTGCCCCGCTTTCGCGCAGAGTGGTAGTGGCCGGCCAAAATGACCAGCCCGAGGGAACCTGGTCGGGTAATGGCTGGTGCACGGCGGATCGACGATGCTGCCGACACAGACCGCGCGGACTGAAAGGACACTGCACCGGCCGCCGGCAAGCAGGAGCCATGCTCCTGCCTGCCGTCAGCGCGAAACCACGTTCACATTCATCTACGGGGTCAGGATGACGCCGCTGCCGAGACAACGCAGGCTGTTCTGCTGCGCGTTGCTTCGGTAGATCCGATGACAGTTGTCGCACGCTTGCGCGAGGTCGTTCGTCAGTTCGCCAACCGCCTCCTGGTCCTTTTCTAGTGCGGCCAGGTATATATTCCAGCCGACCTCCGTCATCTCGCGCGAATACTTCAGGAAATCCCATCGCTGGACTGGAGCCATCCGCCCGTTCTCGCAGAGGCGCCCTGGCTTGTTGATGAGGCTCGCGCCTTCGGCCAGCACGAGAGCAGCGTTCTCGACCACCTGCCAGCCGGTGTAGATGCCGGAGAACGTGCTGCTGACACTCCCGTCGCTACCGCTGGACTCCGGTGGTGCGTCCGGATCCTGCATCTGCGTATCGAAAATGATGTTCGAGTTGGGAAAATAGATACCGCGCATGATCTGAGCCAGGGTGCCAATAGGCGCCGTCTCCAGTGACGTCTGGGCCGCCGCGCTGCCTGCTGTCAAACCGATCATTGTCGCCACGAGAAACGCTACTCGCATCCTTGTCTCTCCTTACTTACCGATTAGTTTGCGCACTTGGTTGTGCTGGAACATCCAGATGAGTATACCGTTGACTACGCGTCAAAGCCCGGAGGCAGTGCATACTTCGATCCAAGTACCCCTTCCTACGTATTCGCCACTTGGGACCGGTTGCGCCGTTGCGGGCATCGTAACATTGCACGAGACAGAAGCGAAGTGGCAACCACCGTCTTAGCCGCTGAAAAGCGGCGATGCCGAACAGGTGGAGAACAGCCTTCTGCGGTGGAGTGTGGTGCGGTCGGGAAAAATTAGCGGTGTCCCTGAAAAATCACCACCCCGGCGGCGCACTCCGGATCGCGTGAATGATAGGCTTGACGCATGATCGCAACGTCCCGGGAAGCGCGCGGCCGATTGAACCGGCGATGCCGGACGCTGGCGGTGTCGCTGGGCATCTGCCTGGCAGCGGGCGCGGCCCCGGCCCAGACGGCGTCGCCAGCGATGCCCCAAACAGCTTGGGGCGCCCCGGACCTGGGGGGCATCTGGGACTTCCGCACCATGACGCCGCTCGAGCGTCCGCGGGATCTGGCGGATACGGCAGTCTGGACTCCGGAGGAGGCGGCTGCCTACGAGCAGCGGACGCTCGAGCGGCGTGGTCGCAACCCGCTCGCACCAAGCAGTGTCCACGCCGCGTGGTGGCTCGACAACGGGACCACGCTCACCGACGACCGACGGACCTCTCTCATCACCGAGCCGTCTGACGGGCGGGTTCCCGCACTGACGCCGGCGGCCAAACAGCGACAGGACGCGCATGGCGTCCGACGCCCGGTGCGATTGCGTCAGTCGAGAAACTCGCCGGCCGTCGGACCCGAGGACCTCGGCATCGGCGAACGATGCCTGATCGGCTTCAGCTCGGGTCCACCGATCACACCCAGCGCCTACAACAACAACCTGATGGTGTTCCAGACACCGGACCATGTCGCGCTGCTCACCGAGATGGTGCACGAGGTGCGCATCGTACCGCTCGATGGGCGGCCGCATCTCGACGACGGCGTACGACAGTGGTTGGGCGACTCACGCGGTTACTGGGAGGGCGACACACTGGTCGTCGACAGCACCAACTTCACACCGAACGTCGGGAGTTTCAGCACGCTCGGTAACGCCATCGGCTCGGGCGAGACACTTCATCTGATCGAGCGTTTCACCCGTGTCGACGACGAGACGCTGCTCTACGAGTTCACGATCGACGATCTTCACACCTTTTCCGAGCGCTTCAGCGCCGCCCTACCGATGCGCCGCACCGACGCGCCGCTCTACGAGTTTGCCTGTCACGAGGGCAACCGCGGTCTGGAGGGCATCCTGCGCGGCGCCCGCGCGCAGGAGCGACACTAGTCGGTCGGGGCCGCGAGTCGTTCCAGGAATGCGCGAATGCGGGCCGCATTGGCGCCGAGGTCACCGACACCGACACGGGAGACGGAGCGGACGTCGACTACCGACCCGCCGTCGGTCCCGCGTACACGGACCACGACGTCGTCTTTGAAGCCGAACCACCCAGTCGTGTCGGTCGCCTCGACGCGCCCAGCCTCGGCGTCGGCCGCCACCACCTCCCACCCCATCGCCACGGCTACTTCGCGAGCCTGCTCGACGACCTGTGCCAGCGGACGCGAGAGGACCAGCGTCTCGACATCGGGATAGGCCTCGCGCTGGGCGTCCGCCACCGTGGCGCCGCCATGCTCGAGTGAGTTGGACGCCCCGGCGCGCAGCGGCACGACGGCATCGAATCGGGGCGGGGTATCGAGGTCGGTCGTGATGTCGTGGATGGCCGGCGCACGCAGCCCCGGTAACACCAGCAAGATCGGAACGAGTCCGGTCAGGGCCGAGAAGGTGGCCGCCCCCAGCACCCGCCCGCGACCGGCCGGCATGGGACGTCCGCCGACCAGCACCGTCACCGACAGCAGCAGCGCGACGAGGGAAATCAGGATGCCGACCGGTACGGCCAGCAGCGCCGGCCCCAATGGGAGCACGCTCACTCGATGCAGTACCGGCGCGACGACAACCAGGACGCCACCGGCGAGCGCCAACCAAACCGCCCAACCCGCCATACCACCAGATAGTCCCGGCATCGGCGTGCGCACCTCACGCGTTCCTGCCGGTCGGGTTCTCCGGCGTGCCGCACTCCTCGCCGAGAAAACCGTTGCCGCCGCAGTAGCGCGTATCCTGAAGCTGGATCAGGATGCCATCGGGGTCGGTGAAATACAGCTCCGGCGTGCCGCCGGGCGCGCCGCCGCGGTTGGGCATCCGCATCGTTACATACGACTGCAGCGGGCCGGTCGCTCGCCCGGCCTCGCGCATCGGCGTCACCCCGTAGCCCTCGAGCACGTCGAAGATGCGATCGACGTCGAAGTCGTCGACGGTGAAGCAGGCGTGGTGGATGATCGACCCGGCCGGACCGCCCCCTGCGCCCGCCAGCGCCAGGAACTGGTTGCCCGACCCCACGCGCAGCACCGGCATGGCGCCCTGATAGGTGTCAATCTGCATGCCAAAGAGCTCTTGATAGAGCGCGATTGACCGTTGCTGGTCTGTGACGAAGAGCGTGAAGTGGTTGTAGTCGCGCAGGGACAGCAGCCCGCTCGTCGGCGCCGGCTCCGGCGTCGCCAGGCACCGTTCTCCGAGCACACCGGCCCCGCCGCAATAGGTGTCGTCCTGGAGCTGGATGACGATGCCGTCAGGGTCCCCGAAATACAGTTCTGGCGTCCCCTCCGGAGCCCCTCCGAACTCTTCGCCACGCTGCCGGATGCGCACCTCCATCGGGCCGGACGTCCGCGACGACGAGACACCGTGCTCGCCCAGGGTCCGCACGATGAGGTCGGCGTCAAAGTTCGGGGTCGCGAGACACAGGTGATTGATCTCCGGACTGCTGCTCGCGCCGCCGCCTATCGCCATGAACGCGGGACCGTCACCGACACGCAACACCACGGTGTTGGCCTGCCGCGCCGCAATCGGCATACCGAACAGCCCCTGATACCACTCGAGCGACCGCGCCGGATCGGACACGCTGATCGTCATGTGGTTGATCGCCGTCACCGGAATCGGGGGAGCTGTTTGCGCGAACGACCGCGGCGCCACTGCGAGCGCGCCAAGCGCCCAGAGAAAAACACGCCGGGACACGTACCCGTGCTCGTACGCGGTCGTCAACTGGCTGATGTCGGAATGCATGCGATTCGCTCCCCCCGGCTGCGGCCCTGAAGGGCCTTGCTACCGCACCTCGATTAACTCGAGCGCGAGCCCATCGAGGTCCTCGATCAGAATCGCTCGACCGTCGCCGAACGGATACGGTCCCTCGACGATCGAAATCCCGGCCGACTCCAGATGGGCGATCACCGGGTCGAGATCGGGATATGTCAAACCCACGTGATCCATGACCTGCCCCCGCGACGGCGCCAGCGGTTGGTCGCCCCCCTCACCGCACCGACCGTCCCGGCACTGACGCGTGTACCAGGCGAACCCGGCGTTGGCCGTCCGCACCACGCCAATCGGTTGGCGCAACTGCCCGGCCGGCATGAAGGTCGGATAACTCACCGGACCGATCTCGACCGTACACGGCTCGCGCACCGTGCCGCGCACGCCCAGGTGCTCGACATACCAGTTGACCGCACACAGCGGCGCCTCGTGCCAGAAGTGCAAGTGGCCGTAGAACAGGTCGCTGGTCTCGGCGTTTCCGTTGAACTCGAGCAGCACTCCGTCGGGGTCGACGAGATAGCCGAAGTCCTGGCTGTCGGGTCCACGTGCAGGAGGAGATCCCGCGAGCTCCTCGAGCTCCGCGACGGTGAGCAGCCGGTCTCCGTAGGGCGCGAGTCCCGAATGCGGTACGCCGTCATCATCATCGGGACCGGTGTAGACCGGCAGGAACACGAACCGGTCGCCGTCGGGATTCAAAGTGGTGAGCCGCTCGTAGAACGCCAGCCCGTCTGTGCTCGGCCCGGTCGTCCAGAACGGGCTCTGCGGCACCGCATGGCGCCGCTCCGGATCGAAGCCACCAGGCGCCGGCGTGTCGACCTGGTTGTAGAGGTGATAGACACCATCGGCCGCGAACGCGGGGAACCCGGCTATTTCGGTGACCTCACCCGCCGGCCAGACCGTCTTCCACCAATCCAGCGACCTGGCCGGATCGACCGCGTTGAGATGCAGATGATGAAACGAAGGCTCGGTGAGAGCCGCCGCCGGTTCCACCGCCGCTGCAGCGGTCTCGACCGGTGCCTCGACCCCGGCATCTTCTGTCGGAGCGCAGGCACTCAACGGCACGGCGACCGACACCATCGCGCAGAACAGCAGAGCTCGATGCGCACGGTAGCAAGGGCCTTCAGGCCCGCCGGCTCGGCATCGGCGTCGCCAACGCCAGACCGTCGATCGGACGCACATTGTCAGCTACCCGTCCTGAGCGGTCTGAAAAACGCGCGCAGATCCTCGACCAGCAGCTCGGGTTGTTCCATCGCAGCGAAATGTCCACCCTGCGGCATCTCGGTCCAGTGGGTGATGTTGTACGACGCCTCGGCCCACTTCCGCGGAGAGATGAATAGCTCGTAAGGGAAGATCGCCGCGCCGGTCGGCACCTCGACGCGACCCATCGGCCGTGACGTCGGCGCGTTGCGGCTCTCGTAGTAGAGCCGGGCCGACGATGTCGCCGTCTCGGTCACCCAGTAGATCATGATGTTGGTAAGCAGCTCGTCCCGGGTGAAGACCGACTCGGGGTCGCCGTCACAATCGCACCACGCGCGGAACTTCTCGACGATCCAGGCCGCCTGCCCCGCCGGCGAGTCGTTCAGCGCATAGCCCAGCGTCTGCGGCTTCGTCCCCTGAATCTGCGAGTAGCCGCTCTCGGCGGTGTTGTAGAACGACGACCGCGCCTGCGACCGCTCGAGCTCCTCTGGCGGCACGCCCGCGGTTGGGTCGTCGACCCCGCGCGGCGCGCCAGCGACCAGCATGTTGATGTGCAACCCCACCGCCCGATCGGGATGATTGAACGCGTGCCAGCGGCTGACGATGGAGCCCCAGTCGCCGCCCTGGATGCCGTAGCGGTCGTAGCCGAGACGCGCCATCAGCTGTGCCCCGACCTCGGCGATCTGTTCAGGCCCAAAGCCCGGCTCCCGTGGCTTGTCCGAAAAACCATAGCCCGGCATCGATGGCGCGACGACATGGAACGCATCCGAAGCATCTCCGCCATGCGCCACCGGGTCGGTCAGCGGTCCGATGATCTTGGTGAACTCGGCGATCGACCCCGGCCAGCCGTGCGTGATGATAATCGGCAGGGCATCCGGCTCCGGCGAGCGATGATGGATGAAATGAATGTCGAGATCGCCGAGGACCGTCTTGAACTGGTCAAACTCGTTCAGCCGGCGTTCCTGCTCCCGCCAGTCGTACCCATCGCGCCAGTAGGCGATCAGCTCGGTCAGGTAGTCGCGGTCGGTGCCGTAGTCCCAGCCGACCCCGTCGAGCTGGTCAGGCAATCTGGTGTTGGCGAGCCGAGTCCGAAGGTCGTCCAGGACGTCGTCCGGCACCGCGATCTCGAACGGCCGGATCGCTGTCGGATCCACAGGGGCCTCCTCCACCGCGGTGTCCAGCGCCTCAGCCGGTTCGCTCGTCGGCGAGGCGCACCCGGCGGCGCCACCGAGCAGCACGAGCCCGACAAGAGCGACGGACCAGCGAGTCATTTGGTCAGCTCCGGGTTGACGTACCCGGCCGGGAGCGTCTGATCCGGATCGACCCTGATGCTCAGGTACTTCACGCGATCGGGAATGTCACTGAAACCGTGCGGCACACCGGCTGGAATCACGACGACATCACCGACAGAGACTTCACGGCTGACACCAGACTGGAACGTCCCCTGGCCGCTCGGACCGATCAGTTCCTTGACGGCGCCGCTATCGGCCGGGAATTCCCGCATGTTGCTCAGCGGGCCGCCGGTCACGAGCGTTCCGCCACCCTCTAGAATGTAGTACACCTCCGTGACGTCGTGGTGCACGATGGCGCCCACCTCGCCCTCGCTCGCAAGAGCCCCGCGCTCCAGGATACCGACCGCCACGTTCGTGTCCTTGCCGATATCGACCACCTTGATCTGTTTGTCGATGCTCTGGCCCAGTGTCTCGTAGACGGCCTCGATCTCGGTCTTCGTCACATCGGTGGCCGTAGGTTGCGCCGCCGCCGCGATGGGAACGAGGGCAAGCATCGTCGCCAGGCACATCATCCGATTCAGCATCGCTGTCCTTTCAAAGCTCAACGGGGGGCGAGGCCCTGCCGCCTTACGGATCGACGAACACTTGCCCCATCGCCCATGGGTGCTCCTCGCACTCGTAGGTGAATTCGCCCGCGTTCTCGAATCGTATGTAACCGGTCTCGGCCTCTTTCAGTGTCCCGGTGGTCCACGACGCATCTTTCGACGTAATGGTGTGGGTCAACGCCCCGCTGTTGACGAACGAGACGACCGTGCCGGCCGGGATCCGGATTTGCGACGGGTTGAACGCGTGCTCGTCCACCGCATAGCGGAGGCCGACCCCGCGTTCGGCGCTCGTGACCAGGGTCGAAGTCATCACTTCGTTGACGGCACGGCCCGCTCTGCGTGGTCCGGGCTGGGGTGGCCCCTGTTCCTCGGGCACGGTCCCCCCCAGCTTGAAGGCCCACATCTCCGGCCCCATCGCCAGGGTGACGTATTGCTCGCCATTCACTTCATAGGCCGCCGCCGGGCCGCGCGAGCCACGCACGCCGGTCTGGAACTGCCACAGCTGCTCGCCGCTCGCCGCGTCGTAGGCCTGCATGAAACCGTCACCGGAACCACGGAACATCAAACCACCGGCCGTCGTGAGCGGACCACTCGTGCCCAGCGCAAACGGCGCGACCTCGTGCTTCCACGCAATCTTGTTGGTCCGGGTGTCGATGGCGGCGACAATCCCCACCGGGTCCGGCAACTGGGTGTAGGAACGGGCCCCACCGCGGAACCAGGGATCCTCTGTGATCCGACGCGCGCGCCCGATGTGCCCGCGTCCCTGAGCATAGATGTAGCCGGTGTCCGGGCTGAACGACATCGACGTGACGCGCACACCGGGAATCGGCGCGCCCGGTGCGACGACGTTGTCGCGATCGGTGTAGGGCGGCGTGAAGGCACTGCAACTGAGCTGCCACGGCGGGGCAACTCGATCTTGCCAGAAGTCGCAGTCGGGTATCAGGCTCTCCGCACCGAGCGGAAAGGGCTGGGTCGCAGCGGTGTTGTTTCGCGGGTCCTGCGGCACCGGACGTTCCTCAATGGGAAAGACCGGCTCGCCGGTCTCGCGGTCCAGCAGGAAAAGAATGCCGTCTGCCCGTAGCGCCGCAAGGCCTTTGACCGCCTCCCCGTTGACCACGGTGTCGTAGAGCAGGGGAGCAATCGCGATATCGGCATCCCACAAGTCGTGGCGGACCACCTGGTAATGCCACCGGAGGTCCCCGCTTTCCATGTCGAAGGCCAGGATCGACGCCGTGTACAGATTGTCGCCGTTCCTCGCCTCGCCACCGAACATCGGCACTGCGTTGCCAGTGACGTAATAGACGAGCCCCAGCTCCGGGTCGGCGTTGGCGACATGCCACACACCAGCTCCACCCTGCTTCCAGACGTCGCCGTACTGCCCGTCTTGCGGCCAGCTCTCAGAACCCGGGTCGCCCGGTTCCGGAATGGTCCAGAAATCCCATAGCACCTCACCGGTGTCGGCATCGAGTGCGACCACCTTGCCGCGGAATGCCCAGTCGCCGTTGGCAAGCCCGGTGAACACCTTGCCGTCCACGTAGATCGGTGCCCCGGAGACCGCCTGGCCCTTGCGCGGCGGGTCGTAGCCGATCTGCGTGGACCAGAGGAACTCTCCGTCCGCCTGGCTGAAGGCGGCCACTCGCCCGTCCATCAGACCGACGAACACCTTGCCATCGCCGAGCGCCGGTCCGGGCGGCGACGGTATCCCCCGACCCGCGTTCAGGATATCGCCGATGCCGGCGGCTTCGAGATCGGCCGAGGCATCCTGGTCAGGCTGCGCCGTCCAGATCTCCTCGCCGGTCGCCGCGTCGCGCGCGTAGAGCCGAGTGCCGGACCCGATGAACAGGACGCCGTCCTTGATGACCGGGGTCGCGCGGGTGGACGCGCCGCCCTCGAATCGTAGCGACCAGGCGGCCCCAAGATTGGACACGTTGGCCCGATTGATCTGATCCAGGGTCGAATGACGGGAATTGGCCCAGTCCCCACCGATGGTCGGCCAGTCGGTGTGACCGAACTGACTGCCGTCAGCCGCCGATTGTGTCGACGTCCGCGCGACCGCCCATGGCAGCACGCACAGCCCCACGGTGACCGTCACGAGTGTCCAGCGCAATTGAAGACTCAGCACAACGACGTCCTCACGGCCCCTTTGAGAGCGAACAACCAGAAGCCGGCGAAGCCGTCCAGCTTCTCCTGCTTTCTGTCTCCTGACTTCTATGAGCGCAGAGCCCAGCGATACTACCCTATTTGACCGCTGCCCTCACTACTTGGCCAACGGGTCCGGCCGCATCTGGAACTTGACGGCCTTGGGCAGCACCCCGGGGCCACCCTCGCCTCGCCCGCCCTCGATGTGCCAGGTGGCATACGTCGAGAAGCTCGCCCAGTACCCCTTGCCCTTCCAGCCGGCGTCGGGGTCGTCGATGCGGCCATTCCCGGAGCGAGGAAAGAAGCCCATCGGATACGGCACGCGCAACGTCACGTAGCGGCCGAGGCTCGGCGAGAAAACCTCCATCGCGTCGGTGTTTACCGACCCGTAGATCGGAGCGTCGGCCCCGAGGCCCAAGGTGTCATGGAAGTCCATGTGCGCCAGATAGCTCTCGTTGGCGTGGAAAAAGCTATTCCCGTATGTCGGGTCGTTCTTGCGCCGGAACGACCACCCCTCGGGGCAGCTCTGCCCCGTGGCCCGTGGGTCGCTCGTCGTGTCGCATAACGTCCGGTCGAAGCTGGAAAAGTGACCGCTGACCCGCCAGTTCTGCCAGGCGACGCCGTCGTCATCGATCTCGACACCGCCCGACCCGATCACATCGGGATCCAGGCCGGGTGGCGGCTCGTAGTATTCGGCGCTGCAGGTCTCGGGCGGGTTGGACCCCTTCTCGATCCGGACGAGTCGCCGGTCTCCGCGGCCGATCCCGGAGCACCACAGCGCGCCGTCGGCAGGGCTGACGGCAACCGAGTAGCAGCCGAAACTGATGCGGTGGTCAAGCGCCGAGGCTACCGGCGCGTCTGGCTCGGTCCACTCGGTGATCCGACCGTCACCATTGGTGTCGATGACGGCTGGGCACCACCCCTGCGACGCCTCGGCATCGTGCGTCTCGTCCCAGGTGTCCATGTCGATCCACCCAACGGCCCCGTTCTGCCCGAAGTGCAGGACGTTGTCCTCGCTCATCTGGTTGTGGTCGGCGCTGAAGCAGGTGTCGATTTGCTCGAAGACGCCGGTCGCCGGGTCATAGACAGACACCTGCCGGCTCGCCCGCTCCAGCGGGTAATTGGCGCCGAACGGATTCTCGTCCGACGTGCAAAAAGCTGGCTGCTGCGCGGCGTCGCGCACACGTGACGCCATCCACACCCGGCCTCTGGCGTCGACGGCGGAACTGCGCACGTCAGCCCGCCGTGCCCAGACGTCGTCGCCATAGTGCGGCGAGCGTGTCGGGGACGCGTTGAAGCCCCCCACGAACGGGGAAGCCTCCGACGGCACCGTCACCACCGAGGCCCGATGGGTGACCGGGTCCAGGATGGTCAGCGAGTCGGTCATCTCGGCCACTCCGTAGACCGGACCGTTGGCGTTCACCGTACCGTCCCGGATGTCGGCGGCGGCCATGTCGGTGCGACCATCGATCTCGGATCCCCAATCCCAGAGGGTGATGACCAAATTGCGCTCGGCGCCGGCCGGACGGGGAGGCGGGTCCCTCGGCGCCTCGCCGGCGGCCACCCGGTCGGTCCAGTCGGCCAGCGCCTGTCGCATCTCGCCGAGGGCCCTGAACTGACCGGCCATCCCTGGCCCCGAGGGTCCGACCCCGGTACGACGGATCCAGGCGTCGAGCGACGAAGCCGAAGGACCCCGCATCGCCGGCAGCATCTCGCGTGTCGCCTTGTTGCCGACCTGGTGGCAGTCGTAGCACTGCTTCATGGTCAGGGCGAAGTCGAGCTGCGCCTCCGGCTCGGCCGGCGGCGTGATCATGTTCAGCCACCATGCCGCGGGGTACACCTGCGCCGCGGCTCGCGCGTCTGGAGCGAGCGTGGCGTCGAAGCTGACCCGCTGACCTGGTCGGGCCGACTGACGGGGCGAGTCGACCAGACCGTATCCCCGCACGAACAGATCGTAGGTGGCGTTCGGCAGGTCGGGCACGACATATTGGCCCCGGTCATCGGTCACCACGATCCGCGTGAACCCGGTCGGCAGATCAGTAGTCTCGGCTATCACCCAGACACCCGCCTCGGGTCCGTTCGCGCTGGTAACGACACCGCCGATGTCATCCGAGTCAATCGTCACCTCGCCACCCTGGCCGCTCACCCGGACGAGCGAACAAGCCAGCACCACCGCTATCGCCAGAGACCCGATCCGACTCCGTGCATGTGCCGTCATCAGCATGGGCTTCTCCTGTCAACCGCGCGTTCGCGTGTAGGCCCGTACGGAAACGCCGGGGGCGGCCCTACCGAAGCGCAACCGATCTGAGTCGGTACTCGCCGGAGCCCGGCTCCTGCTCGCGGTAGATCTCGTGACACGCCGCACACGCGTCGCCGATCTCGCTCGTCAGGGTGCCGACTGTCGTAGGGTCGACCGCCTCGACCGACAGCGCCGCGTCGAGCGCGTCCATCCGATTCAACGCCGTGCCGAGCAGCGCCAGTGCGTCGCGCCGTCCGTTGTCGCGCCAGAAGGTCACGGTAGTCGCCAGCTGCTCACGCGACCGGATGGCGCGCTCCTTGGCGGTCGCGAAATCGCCACCGGCCAGCGATGCCCTGATGCCTGCCACGTTCGGACCCAGCGTCTTCATCGTGGCGTCGAGGTGGTCCGCGGTGAAGATTGGGTAGGGCTTGTCCTGGGCGATCACCGGGCCCGCCGTGAAGAGGAGCAGGCACAAGGAGACAGGAGGCAGGAGGCCGGAGGCGGAAGGCGAAGCCCACCAGCTTCTCCTGACTCCTGTCTCCTGTCTCCTGCCTCCTATGAGCATTCGCCCCTACACCCCCGTCAGTCGCTCGAGCTTCCCCGTACTGTCGCCCAACGTCTCGACCGGCACCCCAAGCTTCTCGAGAATCGTGACGTGCAGATTGGCGAGCGGTGTGTCCTGCGGATACCGGATGTACCGCCCCCCCGAGATGCCGGCGTTCTTCCCGGCGACCAGGGCGATCGGCAAATCGTCATGGAAGTGCGTGTTGCTGTCACTGATGCCGGTCCCATAGAGAAACAGCGAGGAGTCGAGCATCGACCCATCGCCCTCGGGCAACGCGTCGAGCTTATCCACCAGATACGCAAATTGCTGCACATGGAATTCATTGATCTGGTGCAACCGCTCGAGCTTGGCCGGCTCGTCCTGGTGATGCGACAACGGGTGATGGGAGTCGGACACCCCGATCTCCGGATACGCTCGCCCACTCACCTCACGTGCCAGCATGAACGTGCTGATCCGGGTCAGGTCGGTCTGGTAGGCCAACGCCAGCAGATCCATTTGCAGCCTGGCGTGCTCGGCATAATCGTTCGGCACCCCGACCGGCTGGTCGACGACCGGCAGCTCGCGGGTGTTCTGCTCCTCGGCCATCGCGATCCGCCGCTCGATGTCGCGCACCGACTCGACATACTCGTCGAGCTTCAACCGGTCGCCCGGCCCGATCACCTGCCCGAGCCCGCGCAGCTCGTCGCCCACCAGATCCAGGATGCTGCGGTCTCGCTCGATGCGCGCCAGCCGCGCCGCCGGATCGGTGCTGCCGCTGGTGCCGAACAGCCGTTCGAACACGGCCCGGGGGTCGTTCTCGATCGGGAGCGGGGTCGTCGGCGTGCGCCAGGCGATCGTGTTGGTGTAGGCGCAGCTCGCCCCGCCATCGCAGTTGCCCACCATGGCATTCGACTCGATTCCCAACTCGAGGGAGGCAAGCTGAGTCTCTTTTGACAGCTCGCGCGCAGCAAGCTGGTCCATCGACACCGCGGCCGACACGTCGGCCCCGGTCGTGACCTTGTAGGGCACGCAGGTAAGGAACGTGCCGGCCGACCGCGAGTGGTCGCCGCCGCCCTTCACGAGGTTTGCCGCCTCGTCATCGAGCCCGCCGCATATCAGCACTCGTTCCTTGAATGGCTCCAGCGACCGTAGCGTCGGTGGCATCTGGGCAAGCGAGCCCTCGGTCTTCGGGTACCAGTAGGGCATCGACATGCCGTTGGGCACGTAGAACACCCCGAACCGCCTGACCGGCGCGGCCGCCGACCGGCTTTGCGCCGTCAGCGCCGGCACCATGCCGTCGAGCAGCGGCAGGGCGAGCGTGGCCCCGAGCCCCCGGAGCACGGTGCGACGCGGAAGGTGGGTCTTGGTGATGAACATTGGAGAATCCCCAAGGAGTCAGAAGTCAGGAGTCAGAAGTCAGAAGAAGCGGGAGGGCTTCGCCACCATGATGCTGTACCCCGCCCTTCTCCCTCACAGGCAAGCCAACCAACGTGCTATCGCCGGGCAACGGGTACGCCATCCGCGTCCGGGGCGCGGCGCATCTGAAACGAATCGCTTTCGACGATGCCGAGCACGAGCGACGACCATCGGTAATCGTTCCGCGCGAGGTCTCCGACGATCCGCCGAACCGCCGGCGCATCGAAGAAGTCCACGCCCCGCCCGAGCGCGTAGGTCATCAGCTTCTCAGTGACGGTCCGAACCACCTCGTCACCCGAGTTGAGCAACATCTCACGAAACGCGCGCGGGCTCTCGATGGTCTCCCCTCGCCAGGCGGTCGCGGCGTTGATCGGAACACCGCCGTCGCTCTCGCGCCACCGCCCGATCGCGTCGAAATGCTCGAGTGCGAACCCCAGGGGATCCATCTGGGTGTGACAGGCGGCGCACACCGGGCTGGCGCGATGCTGTTCCATCCGCTCGCGCAGCGACGTCGGCTGCCGCCGGTCGCTTTCGGCCAGCGGCGGCACGTTCGGCGGCGGGGGCGGGGGCGGTGCTCCGAGCAGCGTTTCGAGCACCCACTTACCGCGCAGCACGACCGAGGTCCGGTTGGCATACGAGGTCACCGTCAGCAGACTGGCGTGGCCCAGCAGGCCGTGCCGGCGGTCGTCAGTCCAGTCGTGGCGGCGGAAGTGACTGCCGTAGAGATCATCGATGCCGTAGTGACGCGCGAGCTGTTCGTTCAGGAACGTGTAGTCGGCCCCGAGGAGCTCTGGAATCGGCCGGTCCTCCTGGACCTGGCTCCGGAAGAACAGCTCGGTCTCCTGTACCATCGCCGTCCGCAGCGAATCGTTGAACCCGGCGAACAGCGCGCCGTCCGGGGCCTGCGAATCGATGTTCCGCATCTGGAGCCACTGGCCGACGAAGTCGTCCATGAATCGCGTGGCCCGCCGGTCGGCGAGCATCCGGCGCACCTGCGCGGCCAGCGTGGCCGTCTCGCTCAGCTCGTCGCGCTCGGCGAAAGCGAGGAGCTCGTCGTCCGGGATACTCTTCCAGAGAAAGAATGAGAGCCGTGTGGCCAACTCGAGGTCACTGAGCTGATACACGCCCCCCGGCTGCGTGTCGACCGGATGCTCCTCGACCCGCATCAGGAACCCGGGCATCGCCAGCAGTGCCTCGAGCGCCCGCTCGATGCCGGCCTCGAAGTCGCGGTCCCGCCGCCCCAGACGGTAGATGCCGAGCAGCGGCTCGACGTCGGCGGCGGTGACCGGCCGGCGGTAGGCACGCCTGGCCAGCGCCCCGATGATCGCGCGCGCGCAGGGCTCTTCCTGGTCGGGCGTGGTCGGCCGGCACACGAAGATGCGCTGCCTGCTTGGGGTGTCGTCGCCCGGCACCGTGCCGTCGAACGGCCCCGACACGTAGACCTTGTCGATGCCGGGCAACCCGCTCGCCGCATGCGGCGACGGCGCCGAGTTGGTGAACGCGACCGACACCAGCCGGGTGCCCGCCTCGATTGGCACGCGGATTTCGAGCTTGCGGTCGGCGGTCATCCGGTACTCATGGAGCCGCTGCCCCTCGATGTCATCTTCGGGCACCGCGATGAGCTGCCCAGGATCGGGTCCTGAATACTGCCCCCCTATCGCGAACTGCTCGACGAGCGCGTGGTCGACGCGCAGCTCGATTTGATGCTCGTTCTCGGCGATGCCGTCGATCGTCTCGACCGTCTCGTTTCGCTTGAGCCGGATGGCAAAGACGTAGTCGCCGTCCAGCGGGAAGTGATGCCGCACAGCGAGCCCGCCATGGGTCGCGAATGGCATCTCCTCGCCGGCGCGCAGATCACGTCGCTCGTAGCCCAGCTGGTAGAGCTGCATCACCGGGCGGGTGTCCGGGCTGCCAACGGCGGCTCGGCTGATCTTGGTCGCCGCGGCGATGTAGCGAGACATGAGCCCCGGAGTGATCGAGAGCACCTCGGCGTTGTTGTCGAACCCGAAGCCGGCCATGTCGGACGGCAACAGCTCCTCGCCGTTCACCTCGAGTCCCAGCAGGTCCTCGATGGCATGTACATATTCAGCCCGGTTCAGCCGACGCGAGGCGACCCGACCGGGGTTCGGCCGCGCAATCGCTTCCCGATCGAGCGCCGACTCGAGGGCGGTGAGGAAGATGTCGACGGCGGTCTGATCGGGCCGTGGCCGACCCTGAGGCGGCATCTGCCCCTTGCGCAGCTTGCGGACGACCCGCTCGAGCACGTCGGCGTGGGCCGACACGTCGGCAAGATTCACCTGGTCGAGCCTGAGCCCGGCGGTCTGGAGACGCTCGTTGTGGCAGGTGACGCAGTAGCGGTCGAGCAGCGCTCGGGATGGAGCTTCGCCGGCGGATTGGGCAGCCGTCGCCCGAAGCTGGAATCCTCCCCCGGGCCCGGCGAGAGTGATTCCGGCCACGAAAACCGCGACGAACGTGCTCCGGGTGGGCATGGCCGTCAGTCTCTCTGTCCTCTGTGAAGAGCCCTCAGTATACCCTCGCCCGACGGAATCAGCTCAGAATGCGCAGGTCTGTCAGGGCGACGCGATACTGCCATCGCCTCCTACCGACCCGGAGCTCTCCCGTCGCCGGGTGCGGGGAGCTCGAGCGGTGCATAGTAAGGCTCGTCACCGAGCGCGCCGCGTTTCTCGCGGTACTTCGGCCCCGGCCAACCCCTCGGTGAGACTTCAATCCTGTCGGTGGAAGTTCCAACTGTCGGGAAACAGCGCCTGCGCTCGTTCCCAGTAGGACCGTGCCAGGGCCTCGTCGCCCAAGCCGTAGAAGTGAACGCCCAGCTTGAGGGTCGGCTCGGCCAGTGCCTCGTCAGACGTGCGCCGGCGGATCTTCGCCGGCACCTCCGCTTGCGACCAGACGTAGGGACTGTCGGCCCCGTTCATCACCCAGTCGCGCACGGCCGGCCGGTACTCGTCGGTCCCGATGGTTGTCTGCCCGAGCGCGATCGTCTCGGAATAGGTCCCCTCGTTGATCCGGAGCACGCGCCCCGCTTCGTCCACCCATATGGCCGAGGGCACGTTGACGAGGTTGTAGAGTGAGCTGACCCGGTGATTCGCATCGATGAGCGTGGTGTAGGTCAACTCCGTCTGGTCGTGCCACTCGGCTGTGGCCGCCTCTCCCAAAGCGTCCTGTGCGACGGTGATGATCTCGAAGTTCCGATCGCCGAGCTCCGCATAGACTTCCTGCCACCCGGGCAGGTCATAGCGGCAGCCTCACCACGAGGCCCAGGTGACGATGAGCACCTTCTTGCCGCGAAAGTCCGTCAGCCGCACCACGTCACCCTCCCGGTTCGGGAGTGCGAAGTCCGGTGCCATCGCCGAACGGAGAAATCGGGTTCGCGTGACAGGGATCTCGCCGAAGCTCCAGACCCGGTGGTCGTGGTCCGCCACGTAGGCCTGCTCGAGCTTGCGCGCCAGCTCCGTCACGTTGAACCAGGACTGCCCGGCCCGGGTCACGAACATCTCGCTGTCGCGGTCCTGGAGCACCGGCACGCAGAGCTCATCGAGGCAGGCACCCTCGGGCTTCAACTCGAAATCGTTCACCCGGGGCAAGTCCTCCGGGACAACCCACAGGTCGTTCGGGTCGGCCAGTGTTCGCTCGATTTCGACGACCCGGTCGTCGTAGAGCACCGTCACCGGCTCAGCCGCCACCACTGCTGCCAGTGCCAACACCACCGCCGTCGCGATCGCCATTGCGTCACATCGCATGCGCCTGGTCCCTCCCCGTTGCTTTGTCGTCGCTCCAGAATTGTATCCGTGTGGACGAAACAGGACCACTCTGCATATAGTGGCCCGTGATTCGCCCCTCGTCCTAGGAGTGAGAGAAGTGACAATGCGCACCACCATGGTCACCCTGACATTTCCGGTCATATTTGCCGCCGCCCTTGCCACCGCCAACGGTCAAGACCTGCGGCTGATGACCGCCGTCGCGGACCAAGACACGCGGACAGCGCAGGCGCTCGTCGCCGAGGGCGTCGACGTGAACGCGCCGCGGGCCGACGGGGCCACCGCGTTGCTGTGGGCGGCCCACTGGGACGCGCTCGACACGGTCGAGCTGTTGCTAGACGCGGGCGCTGACGTCAACGCCGCCGATGATCACGGCGTGACGCCACTGGCCCGCGCCGCCGAGAACGCCAGCCTCGCGACGGCCGAGCGGCTGCTGCGCGCAGGCGCCGACGCCAACGCCGCCCAGACGAGCGGGCTGACGCCGCTGATGACGGCCGCGCGCACCGGTAACGTGGACCTCGTACGGGCACTCATCGACGAGGGCGCCGACGTGAACGCCGCCACGACCGAAACTGGCAGCACCGCCCTGATGTGGGCGCTCGCGGCGCCACACCGGGACATCGTGCAGCTGCTGCTCGACCGTGGCGCCGATCCCACGATGTCGACGACCCCTGGCTTCACCCCACTGATGTTCGCCGCACGCAACGGCGACATCGCGATGGCCGAGGCGCTGATAGCCGCCGGTGTGGACGTCAACGCCACCAGCACCGACGGCACGCACGTCCTGCCGTTCGCGGTCATTGCCGGCCGAGCTGGATTCGCCCAATTCCTGCTCGAGCAGGGCGCCGACCCGAACGGCCGGATGGGTGGGGTGACGGCGCTGCATGCCGCCTCCGGCGGCGTGAACACCTGGCTGTCAGACTGGACCCGGCGCCACGGACGGGTGGGGGGCGGGCGGATGCGCGCCGCGGATCGGCTTCCCCTGGTCGAGGCGCTCCTGTCGGGCGGCGCCGACCCGAATGCTCGGATCACAAGCTCGGCGATGCTGATGTCCTACATCGGCTATCCGAAGAAGGGCGCCTTCGAGCCGTTCGCGCCCGGGACCGGCGATCTGCGCGGCGCCACACCGCTGTGGGTCGCGGCGTTCGAGATGAACGGGGCCCCTAGCCTGATCTACAGCGTCATTCCGAGCTTCCAGAGCAGCAGCGTCGATGTGCTCCGAGCACTGATCGACGGCGGCGCCGACCTCACGCTGACGACCGACGACGGCACGACGCCGTTGATGGCGGCTGCCGGCCTCGGCAAAGCCACCTATACCCCACGCGAGCCCCGTGGAGTCCGCTCACCGAGCGCCGAGGCCGCGGTCCGTGTACTGGTAGAAGCGGGGGCCGATGTCGACGCCGTCAACGAGGCGAACTTCACCGCCATACACGGCGCTACGTTTCGCGGATTGAACGAGGTCATCGAGTATCTCGTGGAGAGTGACGCCGACATCGACGCCAAGGACTTCAGGGGACGCACCGCGTATCGCATGGCCGAGGGCGCCAAGCAGTCGTTCCAGTTCCAGAGCTGGCCGGAAACTGCCGAGCTGCTGGAGCGCCTGGGGGCCGACACCCGACTGGGCATCCCAGGAACCGTCCAGGAACGGCTGCGCGACGTGTCGGTTGCATCAGCACAGCAGCCGTGAGCACGCGGCCCGCATCGCCGATTGGACTGTGGATCGGAGCGTGGAAACATCCGTGGGCACAGGGAAGACGACCGTGCCATCGACGGTGAATGGCTCGGCCAATTCAAGGGATCGCTTCCTGCCCATCGTTGCGCTCGCCGTGGCCATTGCCTTGCTCCTGGTAACCGGGTTGGCGACACGCAACACGGTGCGCCAGACTCTCGAATCGTCTGGATCGGTCGAGCAGACCTATGCATTGCTCCGGCAATTCGACGAGATTAGTCTAAATCTCGCCGAGGTCATCAACGCCACACGCGGCTTTCTGTTCACGGGCCTGGAGTTTTTCCTCGATCCGGTGGACCAACGTCGCCAGACACTGGACGCGAATCTCCGGAGTCTGGACGCATCGCTCGCCGAGAAGCCCGCGCAACTGGAGCGGTTGGCCGAGCTTCGTGTGCTACTCGAACGCCGCCTGGCTCTGAACGAGGAATACATTCAAACCCGGCGGGTCAACGACACCCAGACCGCGGCCGACGCCATTCCTCCAGGAGGAGAGCTCCTCGTCCAGCAGATTCGCGATCGGCTCTCGGCAATGGCGGCTTTTGAGCTGGATCTGCTCGCGCAACAACAGGAGACCGCAGCCATCATCAGCACCAGGGCGTTGGACATGATGACGCTGGCCGGCGTCATCAGTCTTCTGATTCTCAGCTTCGCCTTCCTGGCCTTACGCCGGCAGGTCATCCAGCGCGAGCAAGCGGAAGACTCACTGCATGCGGTCGAGGATCAGCTACGCCAATCGCAGAAGATGGAAGCGATCGGCCGCCTGGCGAGCGGCGTGGCCCACGACTTCAACAATCTGCTCACGATCATTCGGGGGCACTGCGGTCGGTTGCTCAGGCAGCATCCCGGCATCAGCACGGTGGAGATGAGCGCCAGGTCAATCATCAAGACTGGAGACCGCGGCGCGGCGCTGACCGGCCAACTACTGGCCTTCAGTCGCAAACAGGTGCTCGAGCCCGACAACGTGGACCTGAACGCCGTGGTGCGAGATCTGCTCGCCATGGTGTCCAGAACCGGCCGTGATGATGTTGAGCTGGTGACAGACCTTGTCGACGATCTACCTGCTGTGCGCGCCAACCGCGGCCAACTCGATCAGGTGGTCCTGAACCTCGTGGTGAACGCGCAGGATGCGATGCCGTCCGGTGGGCAGGTCACGATCGAAACGGGGACCGTGAGGCTGAGTCTCGCCTCAGATTTGACAGGTTCTGGGCTGCCACCAGGTTCCTATGTACGCCTCACCGTGCGCGACTCCGGCGTCGGCATGGACACCGAGACCCAGAGTCACATTTTCGAGCCGTTCTTTACGACGAAAAGAGACAAGGGGACCGGACTGGGATTGGCCACCGTCTACGGTATCTTGCGGCAGAGCGGGGGGCATGTCACTGTCGAGAGCGAGCTCGAGGTCGGAACCAGCATCACCGTGCTGCTGCCACCTGGCGACGGCGTGGAGCCGTCGGCGGCGCCTCAGGCTACGTCTGCACTAGACAAACACACTGACACGGCGCCACCCGGCGTGGAGACCATTCTGGCCGTGGAAGACGATGCCGACCTCCGCGTACTCACCGCCGGCTGGCTTCGCGAGCACGGGTACACGGTGCTCGAGGCCGCTGATGGCACCGAGGCGCTGCGCGTGGCCGCTCAACACCCTCGGCCGGTCGACGCGCTCGTCACCGACGCTGTGATGCCGAAGATGAACGGCCGCGAGCTGTTCGAGCAGATGTCGCAGACAATGTCCGACATCAAGGTGCTGTTCGTGTCTGGGTTCGCCAACGGCGCCATGGTCTGTGAGGGCAAGCTGCCGGGCGACGCTGCCTTTCTGCCAAAACCGTTCAGCCGTCAAAGCCTGATGCGAGAGGTCGGTCGCATGCTCGAGTGACGACACTCGGGGCATCGTCTGTTTTCCCTGGCCTCACATGCCGGATTCCAGTCACCAGAAAGGCTCACGCCATGCGTAATCCCGTCATAGTCATCGCTGCCACGGCGGCTCTGTTGCTCTCGTCGTGTGGTGAGTCACCCGAGCCGGTCGCGCTTCGGTTGGTCGACCTCTTCGAGGCCGCCACGGTCGAGGGCACCGTCGCCATCGACCCGGTCGAGCCGACCGAGTGGCGGTTCGACGGCGAGGGCACGATTCCGCTACCCGACCCGCCCGAAGAGGAAGACGAGGAAGCCGGGAACGAAGACGGAGAGAGCACCCAGGATGAACAAGAGGACCGCCGCGCCACCTTTGGGTGGGCGGCCCTGAACGACATCGACGGGTTCGAGGTGGTCGAGGGACGGCTCGTCGGCACCAGCGGCGAGCTGCCGGTGCTGCACGCAATGCGTCCCGACGCCCTCGTGGTGGACGAAGATGACCTGTTGCAGGCGGTCGAGATCACGATGCAGGTCTCGGCCGGCACCAGGGTCGCCGTCACCTTCAGCGGCGCCCGGCGGCTGAACGAGGAACAGATCCTGCGCACGATCCGGAACGCCCCTGAGCCGCCGCTCTCCGCCGAGCTGGAGCCGGGCGACGAGGTCCACACCTACCGGCTGGAGAACCCCGGACGGTCGTTCTCGGTCGGCGGACTGCGGAACATCCTCGTGCAGCCGACCAACGCGGCCGACGGAGAGTTCGCGATCGAGTCGGTCCGGCTGATCACGCGAAAGGAGCATCTCCGTTCAATCGCGGCCGGTCCAGGGTGGCAGGGGCTCGACGAGATCTATCGCGAGACGATCGTGAGCCGGGCCCCCGAGCGGGTAAAGCTGGACCTGGCGCTGCCGGCGCGGCCCTGGCTGGATCTGGCTGTCGGCACGGTCGAGGACCATCCGGTGACGTTCTCCGTCACGATCGACACCGGGTCGGGCGACACCGAGCTCTGGCGACGCACGGTGACGCTGCCACGTCGATGGGAGAAGCAGCGGATCGACCTCGCGGAGTACGCCGGTCAGCAGGTCACGCTGGCGCTCGCGCTCGACGGGGAAGACGATGGGCTGACCGGCTTCTGGGGCGCCCCGGTGGTGCGCAACAGCGGCGCGCGGGTGCCGCGAGCTGTCGACGCGAACACCGACGCGCGCCTGGCGCTCGCCGATGGCGGATCGAGCACCCCCCAGGGCGTCATCGTGTTCCTGGGCGACACGCTGCGACGTGACCACCTCGACGCATGGGGACACGGGCGGAAGACCGCGCCGACTCTGACGGGGCTGGCAGCCGAGGGCGTGCGGTTCGCCGACGCCATCTCGATGGCCACCTGGACCAAAGTGGCCGTACCGTCGCTACTGAGCTCGGTCTACCCAGCGTCACACGGGATTGTCGGTACGGCCGACCGATTGTCGTCGAGCGCCACCACGATGGCCGAGGCGTTCCGGGACGCCGGCTACGCCACCTTCGCCACCTCGTCGGTGTCGTTCACCGGCAAGATGACCAACGTGCATCAGGGTGTGGAGGTGATGCACGAGCGGGCTTCGATCGACAACGGCAACCTGGGACACAGCAGCGCCAAGACGGCGCGCACCTATGTCGACCGGTTCCTGACCTGGCTCGACGACCATCACGACGTGCCGTTCTTCGCCTTCATCCATGTCTTCGACCCGCACGACCCATTTGAGCCGTATCCGCCCTACGACCTGACGTGGGCCTCGCCCACCGGGAAGGAGGAGCACGAGGCCCGCCTCGAACAAGTAGCGGATTCGCTGGGTGATGACAGACGGATCCGCGACGGCAACCGGTTCGGACCCGAGCGATTCCCCAACAGCGAAGAGCTCGAGGCGGCCGGTGTCGACCCCGACGTCTACGCCGCGCACCAGCTCGACTGGTATGACGGGTCCATTAGGGGGATGGACGCCGAGATCGCCCGGCTGATGGAAGGACTCGAGCAACGTGGCGTCGCCGACGACACGCTGCTCGCGTTCCTCAGCGACCACGGCGAGGAGTTTCTCGACCACGGCTGGGGCTGGCATGGCAACACGGTGTATGGCGAGGCGATCAACGTCCCGCTGATGCTGCACTGGCCTGGCGTGCTCCCCGCCGGGATGGTGGTCGACGCCACGGTCGAGTCGCTCAGCCTGATGCCGACCCTGCTCGAGCTAGCCGGCGTCGCAACGCCGGAAAGGGCGCAGGGGCAGAGTCTGCTGCCGCTGGTCGTCAACCCCGACGACCCGACGTCACTCGGGTGGGTCGACCGGCCGGCGTTCAGCGAGCGCAAGCGGATGGCCAGCCTCCGCGAACGCGCCGACTACGACGTCGACCAGTACTCGGTGGTCTCGGACGGCTGGAAGCTGGTGCGTAGCGTCGACCCGCCGGCATGGATGCCGGAGTTCGAGCTCTACAACCACGACGACGATCCGTTGAACCACGATGAGGTCTCGGCCTCGCACCCCGAAATCGTCGAGCGACTCAAGGAAGCACTGGCGGACCGGCTTCGGTACGCCGAGGCCCGCACATTGCCAACCGACGAGGATGCCGCCGAAGGACTGAGTCCGGTGGAGCTTCAGCGACTGCGCAGTCTCGGATACATCCGCTAGCCGGCCGGCCGGGGGAATTTCAGTGGGTATTCTCGAAACAGCGATCGACCCGTGGGGACGCACGGTGCTCACCCACGTCGCCTGGAACATCCTCTGGGTGTCGTTCTTCGTGTTCGTCACATTTCTGGTGGCGCACGCCTCCTACATCATCCTGTCGGCACACCGGGTCCGTCCCCAGGCGGAAACCGACGTCCTCGAGGCGAAACATGACGACCTGCCAACGCGCATCAAGCGACACTCCTTCATGGCACGGCTGTTTCACTGGATCATGGCTGGCTCGATCTTCACGCTGCTCGGCACGGCGTTCTTCCCAATCATGGGCTGGCAGTTCGACTGGATCGGAATCCACTACACCGCCGGGCTCGTTCTGACCGGTTCGATCATCTATCACATCCTGCACACTACGTTCTTTCTCGACTTCTGGTCGATCTGGGTCGGACCGAAGGACATTCCAGAGTTCAAGGCCGAAATCATGCGGGAGCGGGGTCAGGAGGTTCCGGGCCTGCATTCGGCCAAATACCCAATCGGCAACCGGCTGTATCACCTGGTGCTGACTTTTGTCGGGTGCACCGTCAGCCTGACCGGCGTCACGATGCTGTGGCGGATGGGGACCCCTTTCATCACGCCCAACCCATACCTCCTCGGCGAAGGCACCTGGGGCTGGGTGTATGTGCTGCACGGCATGACGGGTCTGTCGCTCGCCGGCCTGAGCGTGGCCCACATCATTTTCGGCGCGCGTCCGAAGAACTGGTGGCTGACCCGGTCGATGATCTTCGGCTGGGTCACCCGGCGCGAGTATCTCGAGCATCACGAACCAGCCCGGTGGCCGATCGGGGTCCGGGTGCCCAAGGAGACAGGAGTCAGGAGACAGGAGACGGGCGAAGCTTGAGGGCCGCGCCAACTCCCATTGAAGACACGGCGCTAGTGTAGTGCGTCAGCGTTGGCGGCCGACAAGAAAGCGGGCCGCGCCGACGAAACGGCGCCACACGAAGACACAGCTCGTCGAGACCAGGATCAAAGTCGAGGTGGTCAGGGCGTCAATCGTCACGAGCCATCGGCCGAATCCCGGCCAGATCGGCACCGCCGTCACCACGGCGGCCGCCAGCGCTACCCAGTGGGTCGGTGCCAGCACCAACGGCGACGGCATGGCTGCACCGGCAAACCCGGTCATCGTCTGCAGCATGACGATGGCCTTCGCCGGCGACTCGGCCCGAAACACGACCCACAGGCACAGCACCACGAGCAACAGATACGCGTGGCGAAGCGCGTTTGGCAGCCGGGCGAGGCGGGTGCCGAGCCCCACATGCTCGAGCGCTACCACCATCCCGTGCAGCATCCCCCAGACCATCACGTTCAAGCCAGGACCGTACCAAAGCCCGACACACAGGAATAGCGTGACGAGTCGCCGGGCATGCCCTACGCGATCCACGGTGGTAGCCCCGAGCGATAATCCGAGGTAGCCACGGCACCAGTCCATCAACGAGATATTCCAGCGGCGCCAGAACTCGGTGAGAGTCGCTGCGCCGTACGGCCATCGAAAATTTTCGGACAGCCGGAATCCAAACATTCGCCCGAACCCGATCGCCATGTCGGCGTAGCCGGAGAGGGCGAAATAGACTTGCAGGGCAAAGCAAACGGCCCCGAGCCAGGCCTGGAGCAAACCGAGCTCGCCGACCGGCATGGCGAAGACCGCATCGGCCGGCACGGCCAAGACGTCGGCGAGAAACACGACTTTGGAGAGACCGACTAGCCAGCGCCGCACGCCGTAGGCGAAGGCGGCCATCGTCACCCGACGCTGCGCCAACTGCGGGCCCATCTCGCTATACCGCACCAATGGTCCGGCACAGAGCATAGGGAAAAATATGAGGTAGAGCGACGCCCGGATGGGACTGACCTGGTGAGGCGTCTCGCCACGGTAGACGTCGACCAGGTAGGAGATCGCGTGGCACGCGATGAAGGTCAGACCAAACGGCGCCAGCAGCTGGGGCACGGCGAACGACCGCGCGGCCAGACCACCGGAGACCGGCATGGCGTACTTGTAGACGCCCAGCAACACCACGTTGCCGGTCACCGCGAGCGTAAGCAAGGCTTCCGGTAGAGGGGAGGGTCGAGCGACTGATGCGCCGGCCCGACGCGCCCAGCCGATCGCCGCCCCCGCGACATAGTTGCAGACGACGGCTGCGGCAATTACACGTGCGAACGCGCCTGCGCCGTTGACGAGGAACAGGAGGCTACCGCCGAGCAGCACGGTGTTGGCCAGACTGAAACGTCTGGCACCCGACCGCCAACTCCGGGGCGTCATCGCCACGCCGAGGAAAAAGAGCGCGAGCAGCAGCGGAAGAAATCGGAGAAGGAACGCGGAGTCGGTGAACAGCACGAGCGCACGAACATGTTACCCTTCCTCAGCTTCCGAGGAGAACGTCATGATGACTCGCACACTCCCTCTGGCCTTAGCCGCGGTGGGGGCACTTTCCCTGTCGGCCCTGTCACTCGTCGGACCCGGTGTGGGCGCGAGCGCGGCGCAAAACACGTCGGATGCGCGTGAGGCGATGCTCGCCCGCGCGGAGGCTGCCGAGCTCGATACCGAATATGTTCCACCGCCCGGCGACCCGCTGTCGCACCACACATCCGGTTTCGCCAAGACGCTCTGCTCGGCGGTCTTTGTCACTGGACTGGATCCCGAGTTCGCGGCCGAGAACGTCGGGTTCTTCAGCTCGCCCTACGAAGAGCGAGCACACGTGACCGCAGTCGAGGTCGATCGAGACAGCCGGCAGGTGCATCTCACGCTACCCGACGGTGTCGTGCGCACGGCGAAGTTCAACGGCGACCACGGATGCGTGACGCTGCCTGTCGGAGAAGACGACGTGTTCTTCGAACCAGTCGACATCACGAGCACGCTGCCCGACCCGACGACCCAACCGTGGCCGATGGGAGACGTGCTGCCAGAGGGCCCGCTCCCTGAAGGCATCGACGCCAAAAAGGTCGCCCAGGCGGTGGCCGCCGCGTTCGAGCCGGCCGAGGGCATGACCGCGGCGCTCGTCATCACCCACAAGGGCCGCATCATCGGTGAGCGGTACGGCGACGGCATCACGATGCACACTCCGCTCGAGAGCTGGTCGATGGGCAAGAGCCTGACGGCGACCCTGATGGGCGTGTTGATCGAACAGGGGGTCTACGACCTCTGGCAGCCAGCGCCTGTTCCGGAATGGCAGACCCAGGGCGACCCGCGCCAGGCCATCCGGATCGCCGACATCCTGCATATGTCGAGCGGCCTGCGGTTCAGGGGTGTCGCCGATCCCGACCTCGATCCATCACTCGGCTACCCGGATCACCTGTATGTCTACACCGGTAGCGTCAACTCGTTCAAATGGGCGGCGACCCGTCCCCAGCAATGGCCGCCGAATACGATCGGCCGGTATCGCAACTCCGACCCTGTGCTGACCAACTACCTTGTCCGGCTGGGTGTCGAGGGACGGGGCGACGAGTACCTGTCGTTCCCGCAGCGGGAGCTGTTCGACAAGATTGGCATCCGCGGTTTCGTGCTCGAAACCGACCCGTACGGCAACTATCTCCTGCAAGGCTACGAGCTGGCGCCGGCCCGCGACTGGGCCCGTCTCGGCAACCTGTATCTGCAAGATGGGATGTGGATGGGTGAGCGGATCCTGCCGGAGGGCTACGCCGAGTTCGTCAGCACGCTCGCGCCCGCCTGGGAGGCTGACGGCCGCCCGATCTACGGCGGCTTCTTCTGGATCAACGGCACGGGTACGTTCCCGGTGCCGCGCGAGGCCTATTACATGTCTGGCGCCGGCGGGCAGACGACCCTGATCATCCCGTCGCACGGTCTCGTCGTCGTGCGGCAGGGACACTATCGAGGATCGCGCGCTGGCGGGAGGGCTCTGCGAAACGCACTGGCCCTGTTGATGGAGGCCGTTCCGCCAAACGACTAGCCCCAGCAGTGGGTCTTCTTGGTTTCGCTGCTGCCGCGGAGGACCAGATGGACCGAGACCTGAGGTCGCCGAGCCGACGCCGTTTCCTGCGTGGTATCGGGGGACTGGCGGCGGTGGCCGCCGCCGTCGGCGCGCCACGTCAGGGCGACGCCGAACCGACCGGCCCGACCGCTCCAGTAACTGGGAGGAGTCGACAGTCGCCGCCGATCCGGATCCGCGCGGTCGACGCCTACCCCGTCTATATCAATCAGCGCTCTGATGGACTGCTCGATCCGCCTAGCTTCTCCTCGGACGACGATCCCCGCAGGTGGCGATACGGGGGACCGTTCGAACAGCTTCCGTCCGCCATCATCGCCGTCATCAAGACAGACCAGGGCATCACCGGTTTCGGCATGGGTGCCGGCGGCAGCGCGGCGGTAGAGATTATCGACGGGCACCTGAAACATCTGCTGGTCGACGCCAACCCGCTCAACGTCGAGCAGCTCTGGGACCAGATGTACAGCTCGGCGTTGTTTTACGGACGTCGCGGGCTGTTCACGATGGCGCTCAGCGCTGTGGACAACGCGTTGTGGGACATCGCCGGCAAGCACGCCGGTCAACCGGTGTATCAGCTGCTGGGGGGACAAGCGCGCGACCGGATCGCGATCTACCAGAGCGGCGGAAACATTCCCCAGGCGCAGACCGAGGGAATCCGCCATTTCAAGCTCTTTCCGCGTGTCGGTCCCGAGACTCCCGCAGATGCCATGGATCGCACGATTGACCAGATCGTGACCGCGCGCGAGACGATGGGCCCCGAGGGCAACCTGATGATCGACTGCGTGTCGCGCACCGGCACCGTCGAATGGGCGGTCGACTTCGCCGAACGGGTGAGGCCGGCCAACCTCTACTTCATGGAGGAGCTGCTCTCGCCGGACGACGTCTTCGGGTACGCCGAGCTGGTGCGGCGGATCGGTGGCGGCGGACCCGGCTGGACCAAGGTCGCCTGTGGTGAGCACGAGTACACCGAACACGGGTTCGAGGTGCTGACGCGTCTGGGCTCGGCCGAGGTGCTGCAACCGGACATGACCTGGTGCGGCGGCGTCACCGCCGGGCGACGCATTGCGAAACTGGTCGAGGAGGCCGGCCTCGAGATCATTCCGCATCGCGGCGGCAGCCTCTGGGGTCTGCCGATCGCACTGACGTCGCCCAGCTGCACGATGGCCGAAAGCTTCCCCGCCGGGTCGGCGATACTCGACGCCATGACACCACGGTCTGATGGCGGAGACTTTCTGGCACCTGAAGCCGCCGGGTTCGGCACGACACTCACCGAAGCGCTCGTGCTGGATCAGCGGCTGACGGCGTAGGTCGATCTCCAGCTCCCCCTCGGGCCTTTCGTCCCTGACCTGACACATGACGCCCGTCATGGCGATTTCGCGCCGTGTCGATCAGCATGGCAGCGTGGCCAGTGTGTGTCCGCCAATGCCGGGCACAACGACGGCTGTTGCAACCGGATAAACGACGGGGTCTGAGTTTCACTGGTCAGACACGGGAGAACAGTTCATGAGGAACGTTCAGCGCCCGGCCGCACGGACTGCAATGGTCAGCTGGCTGACGATATTGCTGGGAGTCGTGCTATTACAAACGCCCGTTGGCACACATCCGGCGCAGGATCTGAAATTGCCTGCTTCCGGCGCGGTCCCTGGCGGCGGTGACTCGACTCCTGAGCCAAGCGGAACGAGCCGTTCAGCTCCGGCGCCGGTGCCTGTTTCGACCGTCAAGGCCATCGCCAGTCTCAAACAGATCATGGAAGCGATGGTGGTTCCCACCTCCGACCACCTCTTCAACGTCGGCAGACAGGCACCGGAAAACGATGATGACTGGACGGCGCTTCGCAACAGCGCCGTGATTCTTGCCGAATCGGGCAACCTCCTCCTGGTCGGTGACCGGGTCAAGGACGATACGTGGGTGTCCTCGGCCCACGCCCTGATCGAAGCCGGGTCGGTGGCGCTCAAAGCGACCGAGGACCGGAACGTGGACGCGGTGCTGGAAGCGGGGAACCTGCTTCTCGATTCGTGCCAGAGCTGCCACGAGAAACACGCCCGACCCGAGTAGTCGCCAGGACGTCCCGACGCTCGTGGGACCTGTACCCTTACCTGCCTACAACCTCTACCGCGGACCCTCGTCGAACACCACCCGTTCGACGCTCGGGGGAGCGTCGTCGGCAAAGTGCGCGTGCACGACGTAGATATCGTCACCGACGACGGCGGCCGTTGTCGCCTGGGTCTCGTAGGTCGCGACACCAGCGAGTTGCGCCGTGGCCCAGTCGTCCTGACTCGTCAAGGCAACCACCCGGTTGCCGGAATTGCTGACGATGGCGAGGCGACCATCAGGCGTCCATACCATCCCGTCCTGCCCGGGCACCTCCTCTGGCAGGGCCACTTCGATCGCAGTGCCGGGGTCGTCGAGCGGCACCTTCCACAGTGCTGCCCCGCGCGCCACCAGGAGATACCCGGACGGGTGATGGACGATGCCGTTCGGACCCGCGCCGTCGTCCTCGAAGCGATACAGCAGCGACGCCTCGTACTCGGCGCCGACACGGTAGATCACGTTCAACTGCGTGTCGGTCACGTATGCGATGCCATCGTCGGCCACCGCGACGTCGTTCGCGAAGTGCGCCGCGTCGGCAGGCGCATCGACGATGGCCGCCGCGAGATCCACCATGGCGATCCGGTCGCCGGTCGTGAGGTTGTAGACGCCCAGCTTGGCCTGCCCGGTGGTGCTCCCGTCGAACACGGCGCGGTCCGAATTCGCCACCAGCAGTCGGTCTCGCGGCTCATCGACCTCGATGCCGATCGACGAGACCAGATCGGGATCGCTGACCACGGTCGTCACGCGGCCATCGTTGTGGAGCTGCAGGACCGATCCTTCCGAGAGCGACCCCGTCAGGATGCGCCCGTTCGTGGTGTCATACTCGACACCTTCCGGAATGAACCCGCCCCGCTCGGCCACGATCGTATCCGGTGGGAACTCGAATGCGGGCGCCGGCGCTACTGCGTCTGGCGTCGATGCGGACGGCTCCGGTTCGGCCGCACATCCGGCGCACACCGCGGCAGCAAGAACGATCACGACACACTGGATACGCACGGCAACACCCTCCACGACGAGTTGATCAGTATCGGAACAGATAGGACAGCTTGGCAAAGACCGCCCGGTTCGTCCGTCGGAGCCGGGTCGTCGGAAACAGCAGCTCGTCGATGAGGGCACCTTGCTGGTAGCGGTCGTCGTAGCCCAGAAACGCCACGGTCCCGGCGTTGATGCGATAGGTCAGGAGCAGATTGTTGCCGAGGGTCTCCGCCAGCGTGTTGTGCTCGAGAATGTGGCGCAGGAGTAGTCGAGTGGTGAACTGATAGGTCGTACGCGTGCGGAAGATCTTGACGTCGAACACCTTCGACGCGTCCCGTGGGTCGACGAAGCTGCTGAAGATCCCGGTCAGTTCCGCCCGTAGCCGCGACGACGGGCGGGCGCTGATCAGAAAGTTGCCGCTGGTCGAACGACCGAGAAACGGACTGTCGCTGAACAGCACTCCGTCGCCGCGGTTGAAGCCACCCACCACCGAGAGGAGCCGCGCGCTGACGACACCAAAGAACCCGTAGCCGGTCTTTCGAAAGTCGATCTCGTTGAACCGCTCGAGGTCTCGGCTGATCGTGCCGTTGAGTGAGATGTTGTTCTGAAACGACAGGCTCACTTGACCCTGGATCTGTTCGTCCTGCAACACGCCCGCGTGGTCGAAGAGCCGCAGGTATCTGAACGTGGGTCCCCACGTGATCAACGACGATTCCGGCCACCACCGGTACGACACATTGCCGCTGGCCTGGCGATAGTCGATGCGGGGCAGGAACCCGGTCTCGGTCCGAAAGTCCGGGTCGACGCTGCTGAACGAGGCGCCGTATCCAAGATTGCGCCCCTGACGAGTGTAATCCGCTTCCAACACCGGACCGCTCAGCGCACCCTCCTCGGCGTCCTGTGTGGACGAGCCGACCGCGAGGAAGCTGAACCGGTGCGTCCGACCCAGGCGGAAGCGCCCATCGACCCCGGCCACGCGGTTGTACTCCTCCCCGAACTCCCGTGCCGTCGCGATGGCGCCCAGATACGATTCGGCATAGAGGTCATAGCGAGCCCGCCCCACGAACGTTTGCGCGGTCGTGCCGAACCGCGGGTCGTCGAGGTCATCGAGACGCCCGGCCGCTTGGTCGTCGGCGGCGACCACGCCGAGCGTGGTCCTGCCGACCTTCCCGGTCAGCTTGCCGCCAAATCGTGGATCGATGATCGTGCGGGTGTGGAGAAGATTCGTGATCGTCGGGGTCAGAAAGATCTCCTGCCCCTCGAGGAAGAACGGACGCTGCTCTGGAAAGAAGAGTGCGAACCGCTGATTCGTCTCGATCTGTGGCTGGTCGGACTCGATCTGGGAGAAATCGGGGTTGGCGGTGAAGTCGGCGGTCAGATTAGGCGTGATGCCGTACTTCACGCTGACACCAACATCGCCGTCCGGGTCTCGTTCGTCGAAGGCACCGGTCTCGGTATCGAGCGCGCCGAACCTGACCCCTGTCAGCTCCGGCAGGATCTCGAGATTACGGCTTTGCGACAGATTCGAGAGGCCGTCGAGCACGCCGAACTGCGTGAGCTGCCCGACGACCCCGCGCGAGACCGGTGACCAGGCCTGCGCCTCGGACTTGCCGCGAATGACTCGCGTGATCTGAAAGCCCCACCGGCGGTCATCGGTGCCCGAGCTCGCGGGGTATCGCAGGCTCTTGAACGGAATCGACATCTCGGCGGTCCAGCCGTCTGCGACGACCTGTCCAGCCGAGTAGAACAACGTGTTCCACGAATCGTCGCCGCGGATGCCGAACTGCCCGGAACCGCTGAGTCCGCTTCCACCGCCACCGCCGCCCGATCTCGACACGCCGCCGCTCCGTTGCGGTCGAGGCGCCCGGCTGCTCGTCGAGCCACTACGACCGTCGGCATTGACGATCGAGTCGCCCTGCACACCGTAGCCATTGACCTCGAACTGGTAGGCTCGCTGCTGGTCGAGGAACGGATCGAACAGCACCGCCATCCGGTCGTCGCCACGGATCTCGTCGCGGTCGGAGCGATTGGCCCGCATCATGCCCGGATCTGTGTAATGGGCGTAGAACGCCACGTAGATGTTGTCGCTGTCGTGCGCCAGCCACACCTCGGTGTCCTCGGTGCCCGGGGCCCCCTCGACCGGCGCAATCTGGATGAAGCCGCTGAGGCGCGTCCCGGTTTCCCACACCGCATCGTCGAGACGGCCGTCGATGCGTGGGGGTTGGGTGACGCGACCGATGAGTGCTCGGGTTCGCCCGCCAGGCGGCGTGGCTGCAAGACCTCCACGTCCCCCACGCTGAATCGGTGGCGAAACCCGACCATCGGCGTTCCCGGGCCGACGGTCGGCACCCACATCGTCGAGCTCGAGCACGCCGGTGATCTCACCGAGCGCCGGCGCGAGATCCGCCCCACCGGCCCGGACCCGGGCGGCCGGTGTCTCACGGCGCGCGCGGGTGAGCTGGTCGCTGATTGCGGCGACGATCTGGTCCTGCGCGCGAAACAGGTTGGCGAAGGAGCCGTCGACCTTGGCACTGCGATGCACCTCACCGGTGTCGACATCGATGACACGTGTTGTGATGCGAAGCGACTCGCCCACGCGCTGATACGCCCCGGTCACCACCCAGGCGACGCCCAGGCGACGCCAGGCGTCGAGGGCCTCCCAGTCAAACTGGTCAGGTTGGTCAAGCGGGTCGATCCGCCCATCTGATTCGCCGGAGTCAACGACGTCCGCGCTCACGCCGCTTGTCGCATCCCGGTCGATCACCGAGAGACCGAGCCGCGTCAGTTCGGCCGACACCGTCTCGGCGATACCGTCACCAATCCAGTCATCGACAGCGTCTTGGCTCAGGTTGGCAAAGGGCACCACGGCGACCGAGCCCTCTACGCTCGGAGGACTCCGCTCGGAAGAACGCTCCGGGGCCTGGGCACCGGGATAGACCCGGGCACAGAGCCACAGCGCGACACAGAGACAGATGACGACGCGGCGGGTCTGGTAGGTCCGATCGGTATGGACAAGCCGACTCATCGCACGTCGCCACTGATCTGAGGAGGTTGTTTGGTCATGTCGTCGCGGCCGTGCCGGGAGGGAACGGAGGTAGTTGCACGATTCATCTCCGCCGGCGTCAGGAGACCGATCGGCTTGATCTTAACTGGAGAGCGCCTTTCGCGACCGAACGCACGCGCACACGAGCCCGTTGGCATGCCGCCACGCGAACGAGCCTGCGCGCGCGTTCAGTCGTCCCGCCGCCTGGTTAGCGGTCGAGCTCGGCGTAGATTATCTCTGCATTTTGTTCGGCGCTGGTCAGGTTGCCTCGGCTCATCGCGTAGTCTGCGTAGCGCGCCGGCAGATTCAGCGACGCGGCGGCCTCGGCCGCCGACTTGCCTTCCTTCTTCCCACGCTCGACGGCAATCAGGAAATCGCGGTTGAACTCGCCGAACTCGCGGAAGTCGGCCCAGGTCATGACCGGACTGTGTCCCGGTATCACCGTGTCGACGCCCTGAATGGTATCGGCGGCGGCCAGCACGGTCCTCGGGTACGCAACGCCGCTCCCGCCGTTGCCGGTATCGATGTAGGGCGTCCCCTTCCACGCGAAGAGGTCCCCCGTGTGCGCCACCCCGAGCGAGGGGAAGACGACGACGGAATCGCCACTGGTATGACCCTGACCAAAGTAGTAGAGGTCGATTTGGTCGTCGCCCTCGAGCACCGAGAGCCGGTTCTCGTAGGTCCGGCTGGGCAGATACTGACGCCCGCTGTCGGTCTGGAACGGCTCCATCTTCTCCATGTTGGTCTTGGTGTTCATGTGCGCCACCACTTCGACCGGCTGCGAGAAGTCGATGTTGCTCCCGACGTGGTCGCCGTGCGTATGCGTGTTGATGATCATCGTCACCGGCGTGTCGGTCACGGTCTTGACCTTGTCCAGGATGGCATTGCCCCACCCGGGGTTCTTGGTGTCGACCAGCACGACGCCGCCATCGGTGACGAAGGCCGCGGTGTTACCGCCCCCGCCTGTGATGAGGTAGAGGTTGTCCTTCACCTGCTCGATCTCGGCGACGTTTCCCTGTGCACCCATTCCACAGGCTACGACCAGGGCGCCGCCCGCGATCAACAGGCCCAACACGACGATCCGTTTCATGACAGTCTCCCCTCCAGGTTACACGCTACTGCCCAGACGTCGCGGCCGCCTCGGCGACCCGCGCCCCCGCGAGCATGTTCGGCAAACCGTAGTTTCCTTCGTGACACGCGTACTCGAACATCGCATCGCCGCGCTTCATCGGCAAGGCGGCAGTGAAGGGCTGCGTGAATGTCGATGCGTCGTCCACCGTGTATTCGTACAACAACGTGTCGTCACCCACCCGCCGGAAGCGCTCGGTCAGGCGTAGCGTCGCGCCGGTCCCCGCAGCCGTCACCACCGACGGGTTGAAGCTGGCGGTCTTGTCGGTGAAGCTGCGTGTTTCGACCACTAGTGTATCGCCGTCCCAATAGCCGCGCGAATCGCCCATCCACTGGCGGACGTTCTCTGGCAGGTGCATGCGCCTGTCGAGTGGGACGATACGCGCATCATGCACCATCTCGTGCAAGATCGCCACGTGGTCGGGCGTTTGAAAGATCTGGATGTTCTGGTTGTAACCGGCCGGCACGATCGGCGGACCGGAGTTGAAGCCGAGCAGACACCGCTCGGACAGACCTCGATCATGCCAGCTATCGGCGGCGATCCCCGCCGCGCGGACCCGTACGGGGCGCGTACCCGGCAGGTCCTCGCCGAGCGACAGGACGGCCAGCTCGATGCCTGGCTGCAGCTCTGGCAGGCGTCCGGTCGGCGGGTCCACGATGAGCGATGTCCGCTGGTCGTCGACCACCGACGCGCCCTGGTCGACCCAGTAGCTGTTGTAGGCGCCGACGTCGCCGCCGACCGGCAGCGGTTCGTTCCGCACTTCACTTGGCGCGAAAGTCCCAGACTCCTTGCAGGTCGGGCTTGCCATCAGCCGTGCGCGGCGGCTCGAAGCTCTGCGCACCGGCCAACGACACACCCATCACGAGCGGGCCAAGTGCAGCCGCGATGTGTCGAATGTTCATTCGCTCCCCCGTGTCGATCGCTTCAGGCGCCAGATGAGACAGCCGCGCTCACGTCGGTCTGCGGGAAATCGTCTCCTTTGAAGAGAAGCGGTTCGCCCGCATGCCGTGCCAGCGCGTAGGCGCAGCAATCGCCCAGATTCAGCCCGGCCGGATGACGACCCTTGCCGAAGTGATTATAGGCTTCTCGAGCCAATCGCAACTGTGCCTCGGTAAACGACACGACCTCGATGCCAGCGCCGTGAAACAGCAGATCCAGTTCCCGAGACCCTTCCGGCCCCTTGCGCGCCGCCACGGCGGCCGCAGCCTCGAAGGCATTTACGGCTCCTACCAGCCGAACCCCAGCCGCTGCGACAGCGCGCGCGAACTCGTCTCGCTCAGGTTCTCCGAAGAGTATCGCAAGCAGCGCCGACGCATCGATGACCATCAGGAGAAACCGCCGGCCTGGTCGTAGCCCAGGATTTCGTCTGCCGTTCGCGTGTCCAGATCCGGCAATGAGGCACAACGATCGGACACTTCCAGGATGGCGTCCAGCACCGATGGTGCGGACCGGCGTCCCCGCGCACGCTGCATCGCCTCCTCGAGAGCATTCGTCACGGCACGGGTAACGGTTGTCCCGCTCTGTTTTGCCAGAGCCCTTGCCAGGCGCTCTGTTTCAGCGTTCTTGATACTTAATGCCATAGGTATATTCTACCAATATTAGCAGTTTATACCTGATGAGAAGACCTACTTGACGAACTTTTGCACTCGCCCGGCGAGCTGGGCGACGAACACCTCGCCGTCCGGTGTCTCGGTCATGCCGTGCCCACCGTTGCCACCCGGTAATGTCGCGACCGCCTCACCATCGAGATTACGCAATGTGCCGCCGGTCCAGATCTGCTGGTTTTCCTCTCTGGTCGTGGTCATGAACAAGGCGGAGTTACCGCCGATGTCTTGCCACTCTGTAAGAAACTCGCCCTCGCGCGTGAAGACCTGGACCCGCTGGTTGTCACGGTCGGTCACATAGACCCGACCTTCGGCGTCGACCGCCAGGTTGTGCGGCAGTCCGAACTCTCCGGGACCGGTCCCGCGGCTGCCCCACTCGAGCAGATACTGCCCGTCCGCCGTGTACTTCACCACGCGCGCGTTGCCATAGCCGTCGCTGACATACACGTCACCGCCCGGAGAAAAGGCGACATCGGTCGGCAGGTTGAAAGTGCTCTGGCTTACGCCGGAGACGCCTCTCGTGCCGAGCTCCCTCAGCACGCGCCCCTGTGGGTCCATCTTGTAGACGACGTGACCGGGTGCATCGACCACCCAGATGTTGCCGTCCGGGTCGACGCGAATCGCGTGGGCGCCGCACGCATGGCACCCGGCCGGGCCATAGACCGCGGTGTAGCCAGACTGGCCAGGCTGGCGATCGCCGGGCGCGATGCCGCCGACCTTTCCGCTGCTGAACAGGCCGTCGCCCCAGGCCCGGACGAAGCGGCCGCCACTGTCGAACAGCATGATCGGGTTGGCGCCGCGATGCAGCACCAGGATGTAGCCGTTCGCGCTGGTCGCCACTCCCGACACCTGTCCGAAGTTCCAGGCCGCCGGCGTGCCTGCAGCCGAGGTCGCAGGGTCGGGCCAGCCTTCAACTTCGGTGTATTCGACGACTTGCGCGCTCACCAGATGACCACATCCGAGCAGCATGAACACGCCGCCCGCCAAAATTCCGAGCCACCTTGCTCTCATCGCTACCCTCATTGTCTTGGGACGGTCTTACGGCACAGGTCTTCAACTGCAACGCACGGCCAAACCCGTGCACCACGCTGTCCGGGCCGGCCAGATTCATCACCCCACCGCGCCCCAGCGCCCACGATCAGACCATCTGCAGGTCGCCGACATTGACGCGACAGTTCCCGCAGCGAATCACTCCGCTCCTGCCCTTGAAGCGATCTCTTCACGGGGAGCCTTGGCGGTCTCGCGAACGAAAAACGCGTAGAAGCGCGCCGCGCGTTCCAGACCGGGCGCGGAGATCGTCTCCAGCACGTCGCCGCTGGCGTGATACATCGGTCCGGAGTGAATCGCCTGCACACGGGGTGCGCCGAACGACCGATAGCCGCCCAGGTCGCCCGGGACCGCGGCCCTGAACTCCGGGTTGAGGTTGAAGCCGTATCGCGCCATCCCCCGGCGGCCGACGTCGATCAGGAACGGCGATTCGTTATCGATGCCGAAGCTCATCGGTTGCTCGGTCGGGTCGACCGTCCACTCTCCTGGTCGGATGGCACGCTGCGCGACATGCTCCAGATTCAGCACGAGCACCGTCTTCTCGCCCAGCTCGGGATTCATGGCGGTGAAATTCGACGGACCGTTGAGTCCCCGGCTGTGATGCCCCCCGCTGGCGACAAAAACCAACGTGCGATCGAGCTCGCGCCCCGGCTCAGCGAAGTGCCGCGCCATCGCGAGGAGGACCGCAAGGCCGTCGGCGTTGTCGCCGGCCGCATCGAACCAGCCATCGGCATGCGCGTTGACGATGATGGTCTCGTCGGTTCGCCCCTCGACGACGCCGACGACGTTGTGCCCCGTCAGTTCGGTGAGCGTCTCGGTCTCCAGCGTCAGCTCGACCCGCACTGCGTCCGACAAACCGGCCTCCGCCGCGCGGGCCATGGCGGCGACGAGAAAAGCGCCATCGGCGGTACCGATGTTGAAGCAGGGTCCGTCACAGTTGCTGAAGTCGCGAATGTGCATGTTGCCGGTCTGCTCGATGACGTTGAGCACGGCCACGGCGCCGCGGCCCATCAGCTCGCGCGCCCGGGCGACCGTGCGGCGGCGCTCGGAGTAGGCGCCAGATGCCGGCCGGAGCGACTGTACGGCTACCTTTCCCGCGACCTCGACATCCGGCAAGGCGTCGGCGGCGGTGGACCCGACATCGACCAGAGCGGCGGTCAACACACCGCCGGGAATCTCCGACCCGCTCGTCGGGAGGGCCGACTCGAGCACGACGGCCTCGCTACCGGCGCCCACGACCGGGTCGGCGAACAGGCGCACCTGCCACCGGCGCGGCCACCACATCGCCTCGGTTCCGTCATACGCCTGGACCTCGACGTCGCGAAGACCGGCGTCGCGGAACTCCTTGGCCACCCACTCCATCGTCTCGGCGGCCGCGGGTCGGCCGGTGACGCGGCCCCACATCTGATTCCCCGCCGCGCGGTCGGCCCGGGAGAACCCGGTGATCGTGCCTACGTCGTCCAGAATGCGGTCACTCTCGAGCGCGTGGTGGCCCGCCTCGCCCTCCGGGACGGACGCGGAGGGAGCGGACCGGTCCGTGACGTTCAGGACCGGCTGGTGTGGATTGCCCAATCCGGGCGGCAGCTCGAGGTCGAACCAAGGACCACCTCCATGGCCGCTCGGCCCACATCCGACCGAGACGACGCAGACGGCCACGATGAAACCCAGGCCGGCAACAGTCCACTCATCTCGCGGCAGTCGATGCATGGGCTCCTCCTGACGACGTGCGTCTTACAATGCCACAGTTGGGGTGACGTTGCCTTCTGGTTTCAGCCTGCAGGGAGGATGGGAGATGTCGAACGGAGCGCATGTCGATCGCCGGACGTTCTTCAATACGGTCGGGACCATCGGCGCACTGGGCGCGTTCGGCAGGGTTTTGGGCCGGCCGCTCACGGGGCTGGCCGAGGCTGCACAACAAGAGCTCGACTTCGCACAACCCGCGGGTCTGCGACCGGGCGCACAGCTCGACTCGCGGTTTCCGGTGTCATTCTCAGCCCCCCTCAGCGAGGGATTGAGACTCGTCGTCGAATACTTCACGGCGCTCAGTCAACGAGACCTGGATGCACTCGCCCGGACGCTTCACTTTCCGTTCGCCATCTACGAGGACATTGAGCCGATCGTCGTGGAGAGTGCCGCCGCGTTGCGATCCGACCCGCCGCCCTCGATGAACGGGACCGGACGAGGACCCAGCCGGGTCAACCCGGGGTCGTACGACCTGCTCGAAGGCGTGAATGTGCACCTCTACTGCCCCGTTGGAGCCGTGTTCTCACTCTCGTTCACCCGTTACACTGCGGACGGGCACAAGCTGCTCGACTGCGACGGCATCTACTCGGTGACGAACAACGACGGCCGCTGGGCGATCCAGCTAGTGTCGACCATCTTCCACGAGCGCGGATACGAAGGAAGTCGCCATCCGGATGCGGAGATGACCCACAGAGTAGGGAGCCAGGGATACCTGGCTCAGTTCGGCTATCGAAACGAGGACATCTTGAACGATCGGAGCGCCGGCCGGGGCTCCTACGAGCCCGAGCTGCCGGTCGGCACCCGCCGGGCTAGCGTGTCATTCGGCTATGGGCCACGCGACCGTTCTCGCGACGCGCGGAATGGACGACCGATGGCCGGCTGGCGTACCACTGGCGTCGCGAGCCGGCTGAATCTGTCCGAGGTCACATCATCCACCGGGACGGGGACGCTCTCAACGAACCTGGACGAGTTCGCCGAGTTCGCCGGTGGCGCGGTCGGTGATTACGACTACACGCGGATGCGGCCCGACCGGCCGCTGGTGATTCATGCCACGCACGACAAAGCGCACGTGCTGGGCGGCTACTGGCGATACACCGCAGACGGCACGCTGATTTCCGAGACCCGGAGTGTCGGCATCAGGATCTACAGTGGTGGACGCTGGGGCGACGCCGGCGGGCTCGGCCAGGTCACCCATCACGACCGGTCGAGCTCGGTTGGGTAGGGTTGGACCCGATTGGGGTCGTCGTTGGTTCTTTGACAACCCGAAGCGTCGACGGCAACAGCACGCGCCCTTCGTGCTCCGAACCGGTTGTGGGCCCCGGCCGACGATACGGGAACACGGTCGTGTCTAGCGAGCTTCGCGAGGGGGTTCTTCAGCGATAGCGCCGGTCTTCGGGCGGCGGGTAGAGGCGCTGATGGCCTGCCGGTGGCTGTCGAAACTCTGGCGGTGTCGTCGGATTGTCAGCGGTCGGGATCCTGGTCTCGGCCCGCTCCACGAAATTGAACACGACGTGCTTCCCAACCACGCCGTTCTCGAAGGGGCTGTCTGTCACGTCCACCCACAGGCTCTCGAACTGTCCCGACCGCCAGAAGCGTTCCGCATCCGCAAGAATCACCGGCTCGGCTTCGGTGTAGAGCGAATAACGGAGACGCCCTGGAATGCTGAGGTAATGCGTGGTGTCCGACTGCCTGAGGTAGGTCGACGGATCGTGGAACCCGCGATTGCCCTGGGTCGGAAAGCGGAGCTCCAAGTAACGCAGCACCGGGGGTGAACTCGGCGGGGGCTGCACCACCTGCGCGCGCGCCGCCGGGACCGCCGTGACAAAGCCGAGCGCGACGGCCAGCACGAGATCGGGAGAGCTGCTGGGCCTGCGCATCCCGTGCTGCGCTAGCGGGTGGCCGCCGCTGCGGCTCGCTCCTCGGCCCGGGCGCCACTGAGGATCAGCGGCATGCTGTAGTTCCCCTCGTGACAGGCGTTCTCGAAGACCGGGCCCGCCGCCTGCGTGATCGGGAACGTCACCGTCCAGGGCGCGTCGAACGACTCGGAGTCGGTGATGGTGAAGGCGAAATCGATGCCGGTCGGGGTCCGCGTGAATCGCTCGACGACATGCATGTTGGGGCCGCTGCCGCTGAGCGTCCAGGCACCGTTGAGGTTCGTGGTCTCCACCACCAGCGTGTCGCCCTCCCAGTAACCGCGCGACCGTCCCGACCACTGCCGCACCGAGGCGGGTGGCGGCACGGCACCGTCGATCGGGATGATGCGCAGGTCGGACTTCTGCTCGTGCAGGAGGATCAGGTAGTCCTCGGTCTGAAAGAACTGCGCCAAACGGTTCGGGGCCACCGCCAGCAGCGGCACCGTCCGGCCCATGATGCAACGCTCGTAGCGCTCGCGGTCCTCTGGTCCATCGGCCGGACGTGACCGCGACCGCAGTCCCAGCGTGCGGGCGCGATGCCGGGCGGCGTCGGTCATGGTCGGCAGACGGCCATCTGGCGGATCGGTGATCAACGAGGTGCGGTTGTCGGTGAGGCCACCCGGTTCCCACCAGTCGGCGTTCAGCTGCAGATCGCGTTCGCGGCCAATTGCCGCGAGCCGCTCCGGGAGATAGGCGGCCACCTCTTCGGCCGTGAGCGTCGCTTTGTCGGCAAACGCCTCGGGACGCTGGAGCGGCGTCGTGGTGCGGTACTCCCAGTACCCGCTCAGATCGGGCGCACCCCAGGCCGTGCGAGGCAGGTCGTCCGTTTGCCCGACCGACGCGGTGGGCACCAGCAGACAGGTGCCGACGAGGCACGCTGTCAGTGTCACGGCGGGAATAGCTGATGGCGTTCGAGCCGACGCCGACCAACGCATGGCTCCTCCTGCTGTGAAAGAGATTCTGGATGATTATGCCACTAGGCCGCCCTATGGTTCCTCTTATCATTGTCACCATGGCCACCAGGGCCACCCTGCCCACCATGACGCCTCGCTCCGGCCACGTGCCGCGAACGGCAGGACTGTTCCTCCTGCTGGCACTCCTCCCGGTAGCCGCCCTCGCACAGCAGCCGCGCCTCGCCTCGGGCTACTGGACACGAGGGCTGGCGGGCGGCTGGGGGCACTCCTGGTCGCACGGCGTCCCCGGCTACGGCAAGACCGAGAGCGACGTGCGGTTCGTCGCCTTTCATCCCCAGCTCGGACGGTTCGTCACCGACCAGTTGGAGATCTCCGGAGAAGGCACGTTGCTCCTCTACCATCATCCCAAACTCGAACCAGCCGGCGGTCTGGCGCTCGGGGGGCGGTATCACATCTGGAGCGATCGTGGATGGGCCCCGTATGTCGTCGGAGGCGCCGGACTCATCTGGACCACCCTGGACATCGCGGAGCTTGACCGGACCTTCAACTTTCAGCTGCTCTACGGTGTGGGGTTACGGGTGGTGCCACCGCGCGGGCCGGGTCTGATCGTCGAGCTCCGGAACCATCACATCTCGAATGCCGGCACGGCCGGTGAGAACCTCGGCGTCAACGCCGCCACCGCCATCGCTGGAGTGCAGTGGGTGCTACGATAGCAGTCAGACTGCCCCGGCCCCTCGCAGAGCGCCGATCTCGTCATCCGTGTACCCGGCCTCGCGCAGCACCTCGTCGGTGTGCTCACCCAGCAGCGGCGGCGCCGTCTCGATACGTCCCGGCGTGTCGCTCAGCTCGATCGGCATCCCGATCATGCGCACGGTCTCCGCAGTCGGATGTGGACGGTCGACGATCTTGCCGCGTTCCACCAGCTGCGGATGCTCGCAGACCTGGGCGATATTCCGGATGCGGCCGCACGGCACGCCGGCGGCACCGAGCAGGTCGACCCATTCCTGCACGGTCCTCGCGGCGGTCAGCTCGACGATGATCGGCACCAGCACGCCCCGGTGAGCGACCCGGTCGGGAGCAGCCGCGAAGCGGGGATCGTCCCCCAGATCGGGGCGGTCGATCGCGTCGCAGTAACGGCGCCAGAGCGAATCGTTCGCGATTCCGAGGTTCAGCCACCCGTCCTTTGCCTGCAGCGTCTGATAAGGCACCACCGACGCATGGTCGTTGCCGCGTCGCGTCGCACTCTCGCCGGTCGCGAAATAGTTCCCTGCGTTGTACGTGAGCAGCGACGCCATCGCATCGAGCATCGCGATCTTGACGTGCTGTCCACGCCCCGTCGTCTGACGCGCGTAGAGCGCCAGGGTGATGCCCTGCGCCGCCATCACCCCTGCGGTGAGGTCGGCGATGGAGGTGCCAATCCGGGTAGGCGGACCGTCGGCCTCGCCCGTCAGGTCCATCAGGCCGGACTCGCCCTGCACGATCAGGTCGTAGCCGGGCCGGCGCGCATCCGGCCCGCTGTCTCCGAACCCCGAGATCGAGCAGTAGACGAGCCGCGGATGACACGCGGCCACCGTGTCGTAGTCGAGCCCCAGGCGTGCCACGGCGCCGGGCCTGAAGTTCTGAATCAGAATGTCGGCGCCGTCGAGCAGCCGCCAGACAATCGCCCGGCCCGCCTCTGACTTCAGATTGACGGTACAGCTGCGCTTGTTGCGGTTCACCGACAGGAAGTAGGGCGACTCGCCACCGAGGAACGGCGGACCAAAGGCGCGCGACTCGTCGCCGCGTCCCGGTTCCTCGATCTTGACGATGTCGGCGCCCATGTCGCCGAGGCTCATCGTGCAGAACGGGCCGGATACGACCCGGCTGAGATCGATGACACGGATACCGTCGAGGGGACGGGCTTGGGGCGGTGTGGGATCAGACATGCAGCCTGAATCAGTATCACACCACGCCGCTGTGACGGGCGACCGGCAAGCCTGGAGCTCGGGCGGCTACCGTGTCGGATTGGCGACCCCTTCGGGCTCCTCGCCGCGGAACTCCGCTTCGAGCACCCGCGCGCCCTTCATGATGCCTTCGAGCGCGTAGTTCGCCTCGTGGCAGGCGTACTCGAAGACCTTGTTCGGGCTCCGAGGCCAGGCGTACTCGCCCGTGAACGGCGCGGTCCAGACCGTCGCGTCCTCGACCGTGAAGGTGTAGACCAGCTGGTCGGCACTCTCGAGACGGAAGCGCTCGGTGACCGTCATGTTGCCGGTGCCCTGCCGGAACGCCGGACGGTCCACAAAGTTGGTGGTCTCGACAACGAGGGTGTCCCCTTCCCACCACCCGATCGAATCGCCCAGCCACTTCTTGATGTCGGGCGGATCGTGCTCGGCGTTCATCCGGACGATCCTGGCATCGTGCACCATTTCGATGAGGATCATCACCGTGTCCTCGGTCTGCACGATCCGCTTGTGGTTGTTGTAGAGCGCCGGCAGCATCGGTGGACCCGAGGTCGATCCGAAAGTCAGGATGCAGCGCTCGGCATAGGGGCGCTGCTCCATGTTGTCGTACGGACCCGGCGCGTCGTTGCCTGCCTCGAGCCAGTAGGCGGTGCCATCGTTCGCGCGTCGCGCGCCCCGACCGCCAGTGCCCGAGCCGCCGACCCGCGGCGGAAAGCGGCCGTTGGCGGGATCGATCAAAATCGAAGTGCGCCACTGGCCGTCGACCTGGAACGCGCTATCGCCGTTATCGATCCAGAACCCGTTGTAACCGCCAACGTTGCCGGACGCGCCACCCGAGCCGTCACCACCCTGGGGCGGGGCGCCGCGATCGGGGTCGCTTGGCTGTTGCCTCCGCTCGTCCCGCTGTCGTGCACGTTCGGCGACCTCGGCCGCCTCTTCCGCGGTCAGCGCCATCTTCTCGCCCAGCTCCGCCGGCCGCTCCATCGGCGTCAGCGTCGAGACATCGTAGGTACCCGACAGGTCTGGACGACCGCTCGGTGTCCGTGGAATGTCGCCGTTTTGCGCCGCGGCCACCGGCGTCATCGCCAGAGCCACCGTTGCCAGCCCGCCGAGACAGATCGTGATTCTTCTGCGCATGGAATCCTCCTTGAAGTGGCGTGGCAATGGTTCCGCCGTACTTATGACCGGGGCCACTTAGACGTTGGCCAGGGTGCCGGTGCTCAGCAACCCGCTGGCATCGCCCAGCTCCTCGGCACGCACCCCCGCCTTGTCGAGCACGCTGAGCAGCAGATTCGCCATCGGCGTGTCTTCCGGGTAGGCGAGATGACGGCCACCCTGGAGCCGGCCACCGCCGCCGCCGGCCACCAGACATGGCAGGTTGGTGTGTTCGTGCAGGTTCCCGTTCCCGATGCCGCCGCCATAGACAATCATGGAGTGGTCGAGCAGATTGCCGTCGCCGTCCGGCGTGGCGCGGAGCGTCTCGAGGAAGTGCCCGAGTAGCGAGATGTGATAGGTATCGATTTTCGCCTTCCGCGCGATGTAGTCCGGATCGTTCCGGTGGTGCGACACGGTGTGGTGCTGGTCGGGCACGCCGATCTGCGGGAAGGAACGGGGACTGGTCTCGCGCGCCATCATCAGCGTGCCGACCCGAGTGACATCGGCCTGATAGGCGAGCGCCAGCAGGTCGAACATCAGCGTGGCGTATTCTTCGAAATCGTCCGGGATGTCAATGGGCCGCTCGGGCAGGTCGATCTCCGCCTCGTCGCCTCGGGCTTCGGCGCGTCCGATTCGCAGCTCGAGATCGCGGACCGACTCGAGATACTCGCTCAGCTTGTTCCGGTCGCCCGGTCCGAGTGTCCGCTCGAGGCTCAACGCTTCCTCGGTCACCGAATCGAGAATGCTGCCGGAGTGCCGCGCCTGCGCCCGCCGGTCGGCCGAGCTACCGCCGTCGCCGAACAGCCGCTCGAAGACCACCCGGGGATGCGGTTCCATCTCGAGCGGCGTCGTCGGGTCGCGCCACGAAATCGTGTTCGAGTAGAAACAATCGCCCGAGTCACACGAGATCGCGGTCGGGCGCTCGAGCACCAGCTCGAGCGAGGGCAGCGGCGTGGCCTTCCCCAGCTCGCGCGCGGCGATCTGGTCGGCGGTCGTGCCCAGCTTGATGGCGGTCGGGCCGATGCGCCCGCGCCGCTCCCAGGCATGGACACCGCTCAGCCAGACGGCGGTCGCCCGCGGATGGTCGCCGTTGCCATCGCCGAACGAGTCGGCCTGCCGGTGCGCGAGACCGCTCAGCACCAGCAACTGATCACGATATGGCGCGAGCGGACTCAGCGTGGGCGAGAGATCGAACCCCGCACCGGTCGTCGCCGGGACCCACTGCTCCTGGATGACTCCGTTCGGGATGTAGACGAAACCGAGCCGGGTCGCCGGGCTGGCGGCGGTTTGCGCCAGTGCGGTCGCAGCCGGAACCATGGCGTCGAGTAGCGGAAGGGCCACGGTGGCGCCCAGCCCGCGCAGGAAGGTCCGCCGCGGCAACGCCAGCTTGGCAATGATCATGATTCGCTCTTTCTCATCTGGAACGGAGTGCTGTTGACGATGCCAGTGACGATTGTCGAGAAGCGATAGTCGTCGCGCGCCGCTTCGCGCACGATCGCGCGCACCGTCGGCGCGTCGAACGCCTCGACTCCACGCCCGAGCGCGTAAGTCAGCAGCTTGTCGGTGATGGTGATCACGAACTGGTCGGGCGACCGCAGCAGGGCGGCGCGGAGTCCGGCGGGCCCTTCGAACTGTTCACCGTTGGGCAACTGGCCGGTCGCGTCGATCGGCAGGTTCGTCTCGCCCAGGCTCCGCCAGCGCCCGACGGCGTCGAAGTTCTCGAGCGCGAACCCGAGCGGGTCCATCTTCGAGTGGCAGCTCGCACAGACCGGGTTCGCCCGGTGCTGCTCCATTGCCTCGCGCATCGATCGCGGCACGCCGTCTCCAGTGGTCGCCTCGAGCGCCGGCACGTTGGGCGGCGGAGGCGGGGGCGGCGACGACAGCAGATTCTCGAGAATCCACTTGCCGCGGAGCACCGGCGACGTGCGGGTGCCATACGACGTCAGCGTCAGGATGCTCCCCTGTCCCAGGAGGCCGCGTCGCGCCTCGTCCTCCAGCTCGACACGGCGGAAGTGGCTGCCGTAGACATTCGGAATGCCGTAGTGCTTCGCCAGCCGCTCGTTCACGAACGTGTGACTGGCCGTCAGCAGATCGAGCACGCTCCGGTCGTCGCGCAGGATGCTGTCGATGAACAGCTCGGTCTCGCGGCGGAACGCTTGTCGCAGGTTCTCGTCGAAGTCGGGGAAGAATCCGGTATCCGGTTCCTTCAGCTCGATGTCCCGGAGATACAGCCACTGCTCGGCAAAGTTGGTGACGAGCGCCTCTGACCGCGGGTCGGCCAGCATGCGCTGCACCTGCTGGTCGAGCACGCCCGGCGCGCCGAGCTCGCCCCGACTCGCCAGGTCGAGCAGCTCGTCGTCCGGGATGCTGGCCCAAAGAAAGAACGACAGGCGAGAGGCGAGCTCGAGATCGGTCACGCGATAAACGTCGCCGGCGGCGACACCCGCCGGGTCACGTTCGACGCGGAACAGGAACTCCGGGCTCACAAGCACACGCTCGATGGCGCGCTGGACGCCCCGTTCGAACCCGCCCTCGGCTCGGCCCTGCTCGTAGAACGGCAGCAGCCGCTCGAGGTCCTGTCCGGTGACCGGGCGTCGATAGGCGCGCCGTGCGGTCGTCGACAGAATCTCTCGCGCGCACGCTTGCTCGTCACCCACCGCGGCGCCGGTGCCTGGACGGCAGCTGAAGATGTGTCGGCGGCTTGGCGTGTCGCCCGCGCCGTCCGCGCCATAGGGCCCACTGACAATCAGGCTGGCGATGGACGGCTGCCGGCTGCGAGACCTGGCCGACCGCACGAGGCCTCCCGAAACCGCGCCGCTCTTGGGCAGAAACGCCACGGCCACCTCACGCGGACCGGCCCTGAGCGACACACGCACCTGCACGTCGGGGTCGGCATCGAAGGTAAAGACGCCGCTGGCCGGCCGCTCCGGCGGGTTCTCGCCAATGGTGAACAGCCCCACCCGCTCGCCGTCGACGCTGACTTCGACCTCATGGGGCTCACGCGCGGCGCCCGGGAACACAACCGTGATGAGGTACTCGCCGTCGAGCGGCAGGTGGCTCCGCACCCGGGTGCCGCCGCGGGTGCCGAGCGGGAGCCCTTCAACATGCCGGTCCTGGACCAGATCGCGGTCGATCCGGTAGGTGTCGACGATCGGCAACATCGTCGGGTCGCCGACGGCAAGACGACTGATTCTGCGCGCCGCCCCGAGATATCGCTCCATCAGCGTGGGCGAGACAAACAGCAGGTCAGCCAGATTGTCGAATCCGCTGGTGGCATTATCGGCCGGCAGCATCACCTCGATGTCGAGCTCTTTGGGCAGGTCGTCGAGGGCCAGCAGATCGCGCACCGCGTTCTGGTACTCGGTCCGACTCAGCCGGTGCAGCGCCGGACGGCGGCCCGGGTTGGGGTCGGCGGCGGCCGCGCTGTCGAGCGCGGTTTCGAACCAGGACGCGACCGCGTCGTTGGTGGCATCGTCGGGACGGGGACGACCTGTGGGCGGCATGACGCGCAGCCGCAACTTGCGGACCACCGCCTCCCAAGTCTCGGCGTCGGCGCTGACGTCCGACAGGTCCAGGCCATCGAGCGCGAGCTCGGCGGTCTGAAGCCGCTCGTTGTGGCAGGTGACGCAGTATTGGTCGAGCACGGCGCTGACCGTGTCCGGAGTGGCGGCCGTGGCGCCGATTGGCGCCTGTGCCGGCGCAGCCGCAGGGGCGCCGGCAGTGACCACGCCGAACAGCGCGAGCGACACGCAGAGCACCCACTTTTCACGCATGAAGCCTCTCTCTCACTGCTGTGTTCGGATCTTGATGCCGCGTCTGCATCTTGTCAACCCGACATATCGGATCGGGCCATGGGACCTGCGAAAAAATCTGGCCGCGGCGGGAGCCCGCGGGTGTATAAAGTCGTGGTCGAGACCCCCACATCTGTAGTTGCCGGAGAATGCTGATGGCGCCACGTCACGCTATGCAGGCCACCAGACACCGTGTTCTTCCCTGGACCGCCGCCATCACGCTGGCGTGCGCACTTCCTTTTATTTGGACGATGATGGCAGTGGCGGCGCAAGATCGCGGCGGGAGAGTCGCGATCGACGCCGACGACATTGGTGGGGTCGTCACGAGTACGAGCGGACCCGAAGCGGGTGTGTGGGTCATCGCCGAAACAACCGACCTGCCAACGAAATTCGCCCGCGTCGTCGTGACTGATGAGGCGGGCCGCTATCTGCTGCCCGACATGCCCCAAGCCAGATACAACGTCTGGGTGCGCGGCTTCGGGCTGGTCGACTCCCCGAAAGTGGCGGGACAGCTGGGTGGAGTGCTCGATCTCACCGCGGTCACGGCGTCGACACCCCAGGCAGCGGCTCAGTTCTATCCACCGAACTACTGGCTGTCGATCATGGAGCTACCGGACGGCCTCGACCAACAGGCGGCGGCTCGGGCCGGGCGGTGCGGTCTTGCGTGCCACCAAATGGGAGGCAAAGCGACCCGGGAGATCTCACCCGAGACAACCGCCGTTCTCGGACCATTCGAGTCGACGGCCCATGCCTGGCGGGAGCGGGTCAAGGGAGGCCCGACCGGCGCCTTCATGTCTCGGTTCTACGAGCGCTCGGGTGCGTCTGTCTACCCGGCCTGGACCGACAAGATCCTCGCCGGGGCCGTCCCACAGGCGCCTCCACGACCGACGGGCGTCGAGCGCAACCTCGTGGTCAGCCTGTGGGACTGGGGCGCCGTCACGGGGTTTGTCCACGACCAGGCGCCCGCCGACAGGCGCAACCCGGTGGTGCCGCCCGGCACGCTCATTTACGGGCCCAGCCAAAGTCACGACATGTTGGTCTGGTTCAACCCCCAGACCCACGAGGAAGGCGCGATCAAGGTCGCGACGCGGGACACGGATCTACGCGTGGTTCCGCGCGACGGGCTCGGTGGCCCGTTTCCTCAAGACCCGGAGGGGGAGATCCGGCGGCCCTCGCCCTATTGGCCGAACGAAGAGCTCTGGAACGTGGCCTCCGAGCCACGTAGCGGTCAGATGGACCACAAGGGTCGCATCTGGGCCGGGTTCCGGATCCGGCGTGACGAAAAGCAGCCGGCGTTCTGCCGGTCCGGGTCCACGAATCCGTTCGCACGCTACTTCCCACTCGACCCGCAGCCGAATTCGAACATCGGCGGCAAGCAGACCGGCTTCTACGACCCGAAAACCGAGGAATGGACGCTCATCGACGTCTGCTGGTGGTTCGACCACAGCGACTTCGCGACCGACGCCGACCACACGCTGTTTAGCGGCATGAACAACGTGGTCGGGTGGATCAACACTCGGCTCTACGACGAAACGGGTGATGAGCAAGCCTCGCAAGGCTGGTGCCCGGCGGTGCTGGACACCAACGGCGACGGCTCCATCACGGAGTGGACCGAACCGGACGAGCCGTTCGATCCGATGAAGGACATGCGGATCGACTTTACCTGCTATTCGGTGGGGTCGAGCCCGATCGACCACGCCGCCTGGTGCAACGGCGCGGGCCCGCAGATCGTGCGCATCGAGCGGGGGCCGAACCCACCCGAGACCTGCAAGGCCGAGCTGTATGAGGTGCCACGCGACCACCCGGCGACCGGCGCGCGCGGCGTGGAGGTGGACAGCCAGGGCCTGGTCTGGGTCAACTTCACCAACGCCGAGTACATGGGCAGCTTCGACCGCACCAAGTGCTCAGTGCTCAACGGACCGACCGCCACCGGGCAGCATTGCCCGGAGGGCTGGACGTTCTACCGACACCCCACCGCAGCGGTGCCGAACTATGAAGGGACGACGATCGGAACCGATCGAACCTACCTGATCAACGTCGACCAGTTCGACACGTTGGGGCTGGGCGAGAACGTGCCGATCACCTACCCGGAGAACGCGGATGCGCTGATCGCCTGGCTCCGGGATGAGAAAACCTGGGTCACCCTGCGCGTGCCCTACCCGATGGGCGCGATGTTCACCAAGAAGCTGATCGGTCGTATCGACGACCCGTTGGGCGGCTGGAAGGGACGCGGCATGTGGTCGAGCACCGCGCACTACGCAGCGTGGCATATCGAAGGGGGAAAGGGCACACGCGGGAAACTGATCAAATACCAGGTGCGTCCAGACCCGCTAGCGAAGTAACGGGCTGGTAGCGCCTCTGGAGATGCGGGCACCAGAGAAGCTTCGAACTCATGTACACTCGGCGTCACCCTTGTGACACCGAGATCGCGTGTGAAATCGACCTGCACCGAAAACAACTGGACCAAGCACGCCCAAGGATCCCGACGATGCGCGACAGACAATGGCGGCAACGGCGACGTAACCTGGTCGCACCGGTGTGGACCATTGGTCTCCTCACCTGCACCCTGACCTCTTCAGCAGCCGGCCAGCCTACCCCAAGCAACCTGATCGACGCGGTCAGGGGCGCAGCCGACCAGATGTCGGCAGGCGCCGCCGTGGCCCGGCTGCTCGACCAGGGAGTCGATGCCAACATGGCCGAACCTGATGGCACGACCGCGCTGCACTGGGCGGTCCGCGGGGACTACGAGGACGCGGCGCGCCGGCTGATCGACGCAGGGGCCCGAGCCGAGACGACGAACCGGTACGGCATCACACCCCTCGCCCTGGCGGCCACCAATGGCAGCGGCACCATGGTCGAGATGCTGCTCCGAGCCGGCGCGAGCCCCGAGACCACGAACCCGGGTGGAGACACGCCGTTGATGATAGCGGCGCGCACCGGTCGCATCGAGCCGATCGAGCTGCTGCTCGATGCCGGCGCGGCGGTTGACACGACAGAGACCTGGCGCGAACAGACGGCACTGATGTGGGCTGCCGTCGCAGACAACGTCGATGCCGTCAATGCGCTGGTCGGGGCGGGCGCCGACGTCGAGGCGCGCTCGAGAGGACGACTCACCCCGCTGCTGTTCGCCGTGCGTGAAGGACACATCGACGCGACACGCGCGCTGCTGGCAGCCGGCGCCGACATTAATGCCACGGCCCGAGACAACACCACTCCGCTGGTGGCGGCGGTTATCAACGCCCACTACGAGCTGGCCGGACTGTTGCTCGACGCCGGAGCCGACCCGAACCTGCCTGACCCGCGGGAATCCATCCTGCACGCGCTCGCCTGGATGCGCCGACCCGGGTCGGGTCGCCCGCCACTGCCGACCGGCACGCTCGACAGTCTCGATCTGGCCCGCGCTCTGCTCGAGGCGGGCGCGAGCCCGGACGGCCGTGTCGAGTGGCGCGAGGTCCCGTTCGAAGTCGACCTCGGGGTCGTCAGACGTCCACCCAGCCTGTCGGTCGGGCGCGACTTCCTCAGCTTCATTGGCGCGACGCCGTTCTATCTTGCCGCCAAGCACGGCGACGCCGAGCTGATGCGGCTGCTGGTCGAGCACGGCGCCGACCCGCTGACCCCGACCGACCAGGGCATTACGCCGCTGATGGCGGCCGCCGGGGTCGGCTTCTGGGATGGCGAAAGCCCGGGCCCGCTCAACGGCACCTCCGAGAGCGCCCGACTCGAGGCGGTGCGGCTGGCCGTCGAGCTGGGAAGCGACATTCACGCGGTGACCGATTTCGGCGACACGCGGCTCGAGGGCGATGGCGTCACCCTGCTGCTCAGGCACCCGCTGAACCTGCCCGACCTGGACGCACAGCGGGATCGCGGTGACATGCGCTGGAGCGGAAGCACCGCGTTGCACGGCGCCGCGATGATGGGGTCGAACCTCATCGTGCAGTATCTGATTGACCAGGGCGCCGACATCGACGTGGAGAACAGACTCGGGTGGACCCCGTTGATGGTCGCCGAAGGGGTGTTCGTCGCCAACACGGAGAAGGCGTGGCCCGAGACAGTGGCGTTGCTCAGAGACCTGGGCGCGCGCCCGGGGCCGGCTCGGTAAGGACTATCCGAAGGAGACAGGAGGCAGGAAGCAGGAGACAGGAGAAGCCGGAGGGCTTCGCCGCATTCTCCAGCATGCCTGCCGGGGGAGACACATAATGCGGAGAACCTTGGGACTCGCCCTTGCGATCGTGTCGGCGATCATCTGGACCGGCACTCAGACTCGCCATGCGCTCGTCGCGCAGGAGAACACCGGGGTCATCACCGGGACGGTCACCAGCAGCAGCGGCCCCGAAGCCGGTGTCTGGGTGATTGCCGAGACCGATGATCTCGAGACGATCTATCGCAAGATCGTCGTGACCAACGACGACGGGAAGTTCCTGTTGCCTGAGCTCCCCGAAGCCGGGTTCGATGTGTGGGTGCGAGGATACGGCCTCGTCGACTCGTCGCCGGTCTCCGCGCGTCCTGGCGCCGACCTGGCGCTGCAGTCCACCGTGGCGCCGACGCCGCAGGACGCGGCGAAAGTCTATCCTTCGACCTACTGGCTGTCGTTGATCGACCTGCCCGCCGCTCACGAGTTTCCCGGCACCGGCGACAACGGCAACGGCATCAATGAGGCGCTCTCCAGCCAGGACGAGTGGATCAACGTGCTCAAAGGCTGCCAGCGCTGCCACCAGGTGGGTAACGAGCGGACCCGGGTGGTGCCGGACCTCGACCAGTTCGATTCGACGACCGCCGCTTGGGACGACCGGACCCGCCGCGGACAGCGTGGCTCGCTGATGAGCAGCTTCATCACCCAGTGGGGCCGGCCTCGCGGACTCGAGATGGTGGCAGACTGGAGCGACCGGATCGCCGCCGGCGCGGTGCCTCCGGCGCCACCGCGGCCGCAGGGCATCGAACGCAACGTCGTCCTCACGCAGTGGAACTGGGGCAACAACGTCGCCTTTGTCCACGACGAGGTCGCCACCGACAAGCGAAACCCACGCGTGAACGCCAATGGCCCCATTTACGGCGTGGACATTGGCAACGACTTCCTGCTCATCACCGACCCAAACGAGCATCAGTCGACCATGCTGAAGATCCCGCTGCGCGTCGACCGGGACACGGTGCCGTCGATGTTCCAGACCGAGGGGTTCAACGGGTGGCGCGACTTCGGCGAGGAGGCGGTCTGGAACGACCCCGCCAACCCGCACAACCCGATGCTGGACGAGCACGGCCGGGTCTGGCTGACCACGCGAGTACAGGGAACCGACAACCCGGACTGGTGCAAGGCCGGCTCGGACAACGGCTACGCGCAGAACTTCCCGATGAACCGGGCCGGCCGCCACACCGGCTACTTTGATCCGGAAACGCAGAAGTTCGTGTTGATCCACACCTGCTTCGGCACCCACCACCTGCAGTTCGCCGAGGACGAGAGCAACACGCTCTATTTCAGCGGCGACCGTCAGGTGATCGGCTGGCTCGACACGAAGATGTACGACGAGACGGGCGATGAGCGAGCGTCCCAGGGCTGGTGCCCGACGGTCATCGACACCAACGGCGACGGCACGATCACCAAACCGTGGAACGAGCCGGCCCGACGGGGCGAAGAAGCCATCTACGACCCGGCGCTGGACACCCGGGTGCTGGTCGGGGCCTACGCGGTCATCACCAACCCTCTCGATGATGCGGTATGGGCGGTCTCGGACGACTTTCCGGGGAAGCTGATCAGGCTGGATCGTGGCGACAACCCGCCGGAGACCTGCATCACCGAGCTGTATACGGTGCCCGCCGAGCAGGGCTATCGAACCCGGGGGCTCGACGTCGACCGAAATGGAGTGCTCTGGGCGGCGCTTGCCGGAAGCAGCCACTTCGCCAGCTTCGACCGCTCGAAGTGCATGGTGTTCGGCGGTTCGGAGGTCAGGGACGGGCGACAGTGCGACGAGGGCTGGACCCTGTACAAGGCGCCGGGCCCCAACTTCAAGGGCACCAACATCGGCACCGACTTCCACTATTACAACTGGGTTGACCAGTTCAACACGCTGGGTCTGGGCGAGAACATTCCGATCGCCAACGGGTCGAGCTCCGATTCACTGCTGGCGCTGATGCCGGAGACCGGCGAGTGGGTGGTCATGCGGGTGCCGTATCCGATGGGCTTCCACAGCCGCGGCGTGGACGGACGTATCGACGACCCGAACGGCGGCTGGAAGGGGCGCGGACTCTACGCCACCTACGGCGCCGATGCCGCCTGGCACGTCGAGGGTGGACCGGTCGAACCCGGGAATCTGGTGAAGTTTCAGATTCGCCCTGACCCGCTCGCGAATTAGTACTTGGTGGGGGGCTCCGCCCCACACCCCGGCTCGGTCGCTCGCGGGGAACCCAGAGTCCCGCTCAACCTCCGCGAACATACTCTGAAAAGTCGAGCTCCTCCATACACTCGCCAAGTTGGAGCTTGATGGAGCGAAATCGTGCCCAGCGATAGGCCAGCACGATGGTGGTCACCGTGAAGAACGCGCTCGCGTAGAGGATTCCAGACTCCGAGACGACGGCCATGATCCACGTGGGCGCCCAGCTCGCCGGCACCGCAAGCCACGCCGGCGCCCACCTTGCCACCGCCACGGCAATGGCGACCATGAGGAAGACGGGCATGCACCCCCGGGTCAGGGCGGTCCACACGCCAATCGGTTTCCCGGTACGGTACTGGTCGTCCAGGCGCACCAGTCGCTTGTAGCCGAACACTGTCGCCAGCGCGATCACGAAGATCGGGACCAGACGAATCGGCATCTCCCCCGTCCAGGACCAGCGGTCCGGCCAGATGACTGCGTGCATGCCGGCGATGCCTCCGCCAATCGTCGCGACAGCGACGGTCGAGCGATATATGTCGCGACTGGCGGACTTCGCAAGCCCGTCCCGCCGGGCCAGAATCTCGTCGAGGCGACACGCCTCGTAGCCGGCCCGGGACTTCGATTCGGCCTCCTCGGTGTTCGCGAACGCTCTCCACTGTTTCTTGCCCTTGAGCCGCTGGATCTGACGCCACCAAAGAGACAGATCGAGGAGCTTGCGACCGAAAATGGCGGCCAGAGTGAAGACAGCCGTCGAGACGACCACGCTGTGCACTCCCTCCGCCTGGAGAGCGAGTGTGAACGCATAAAAGGTGACTCCGATGACCGCCATGGGGGCGGCCGCATAGATCCACAAGAGGAGCTTCTTGTACTCGGCCACGTCGAACCACTCCGGTGCGCCGCTGGAGGACGGTTCGAGGTCGACCGCCTTCCTGAGAATCCAGGCGAACAGCGCGTCGTCCTGCCAGTACTTGTTGTGCGCGACGCCCGGTACACCATAGCGGTTGAAGACGATGTCCTGGCACGTGCAGAAGACCTCCTTGAACGCGGGCGCCGTCACCGCGACGTCGAGGTTATGCCCGACGGGGTCCTGCTCGTCGCTGTAGTTCCAGTGGTAGATCTTCTTACTGGGCTCCGGCAACCACGCTCGCCGTTGCGTGCCAGTGGAGTCTGGAGGTGACGGGTCGAGCAGCAGGTATCGGTAGTTCTGGGACCACATGATGAGGTACTTGTCGATCGGTGAGCCGAGCGTCACGAACGCATCGACACGCTTTATCCAGTCCGTGTCGAGGAACCGGAGCGCCTTGTTGTCGAAATTCGACTTTTTGATGAGCTCGTGGTCCTCCTTGTCGAGATAGCCCAAGAACGGAAGATTCGGGTAGATGGACGTCGTCTCGCACTGCAGCTCGCGCGTGGTGTGCGCATACAGGAGCGCGTCGGTGCTCATGATCGTCCCGAGGCTGTGCGCAATGACCGTGTAGCGAGCTTCGCGCGAGCTGCCGCGTTCCTTCTCCATCTCGCGGTGCTTGTGCTCGACGTCGGCCATGAGCTCATGGAACCGGCGCACGGCTCGACCGCGACATATGGGATATTCGCCATACTGCTGGACGTCGCCGAGGAACTGGGTGAAGAGAAGGTCCTTCATCTCCTTGAAGCGGAAGTTCATACCGAATCGCACCAGGATGGCCGTGTCGGCGACCACCTCCAGGGTGCGGTGAACCCACGCGGGAACGGACGCCTTCCGCTTGAGGCGGCCGATGAGGCTCTGCGCCCAGCGGTCGACATCTTCGACGACCAGCTCGGCGTTGTCCTTCATCACGTCCGACCAACAGAAATCGACGAAACGAAGGTTTTCTCCGGTGGTCGCCAGCTGACCCAGAAAGGCGGATGGTATCGAGCCGTCGGCCGCCGGTTTCCCGGGAATGCCGTCGAACTCGATCCAGGGAAGGTCCGCCGTCCGCTTCATCGGGTCCATCTGGGTCCCGGTCGAACCCGACGCACGCCCGAGCGACACGACCTCGAGGCCGTCATCGGTAACACCGCGCCGCGCGCGCGCAAACTGGTTGATGACCTTGATCACCGTCTCGTTCTTTCTCTGCTCGCCGATGCCGTGAACGACGATGACGTAACGGACACAGTCTTTCATCTCGGGCGAAACGCTCTCGGACATGTGGCTCTTCAGGGACGGCGGCCGCACTCATCCGGTTTGTCGGGGACAAGGTCTTCGACAAGACGCACCGTCCAGGGTGACCGAACGGGTGACGGCCCGGCACCGATGACTCAATCGCCAGGGTGATGACAGGAAATACTAGCCCAGCTGCCCTGGCTGCGGGGTCACCAAATGGACGGTTTCTTTGGACCCACAAGCGCTGACACGGGCCTGCTGTGGTCTCATCACCTACGCCTGCTCTGGGCGACCGTGATACTCAAACACCTGGTCGAGCGGCACACCGAAGACGGCGGCGATCCGGAATGACACCTCGAGGGATGGCGAGTACTTGCCGAGCTCGATCGCGTTGACGGTCTGGCGCGTGACGCCCACCAGCACCGCCAGCTGCTGCTGGGTCATCTCATCGCGGTCGAACCGGAGGCGACGAATCGTGTTACGAATCGGAGGGCGAGTACCCATGTCAGAACCCGCGGCGGTGATAGACGATGCGCGTGGCGTAGTTGACGACCTCCGCGACGACGAATGCCAGCAGCAGGTGACAGGCCATTGCAAACACGTTGGCCCTGATGTGAATCATCGAGGGCACGTGCCGGAAGAAGAAACCCGACACGAGGAGAATCGAGATCAGGGAAATCCAGGCGCTCTTCTCGCGAAACGACATCTTGGCCCTCCAGATCCTCGAGTCGACAGACTGAGTGGACGGCCATAATGTAAATAATATCTGACTATATATCAATAAGTTTTTACTTTATGTATTTAATTATTGACTCACACAGACTGAAGACCCAGCTCACACGGCGGCCCGTGTCCCTGAGCGAAAGTCGTTCTTGATCGATGGGGGAACGCGCAAGCGCGGCATGAAGAATGGCGCCAGCGCGACGGAGGATGGGCGGGGAGGGATGTGTCACCACGTCCCTCCCTTTCCAATCTGTGCAGGTACTTGAGACTATCTCCCTTCAGCCTGCGCCCGCTCAACCGAGCGTGCGCCGCTGAGGATGTTGGTCATGCCGTAGTTGCCTTCGTGACATGCGTACTCGACGAGCTCGTATTGCTCGTCGTCCTTGTCGAACCTGAACATCCCGGTCCACGGTCTCGTCCAGACCGTCGGGTCGTTCATCGTGAACTGGTATTCCAGCGTGGTCGGTCCGAGCCTGGTGTAGCGCTCGACGAGGGTCAGGTTCTCGCCCGCGCCTCGATAGGGCGCTCGCCCGTTGAACTTCGTCGTCTCGACCACGAGCGTGTCGCCCTCCCACCGACCGTGCGCATCGCCCAACCACGATTGCAGATTTGAGCCCAGCGCCGGGCGAGGTTCCGTCGGGATGACGCGGGTCTCGTGGATCATCTCCTTCTGGATGGCGACAAATCCGGGCCCCTGCACGATCTGCAGGCCGTTGTTGTAGATCGACGGCATCATCAGACCCGGCACTCCCCGCGTGATGCACCGTACGAAGAGGCCGAGATCCTCCGGGCCCTCGGCGAGACGCCGTCCGCCCCCGAACCTGCCACGGGCCGCGTCGGCGCGCGCCTGCGCCTCGGCCGTCAATGGCGGAATCCGGCCGTCGGGAGGGTCGATCACCATCGCCACCTGAGTCGAGGGGGCCGTCTTCACATAGCCGAGCGTCGTGTCACGCCACTCCCGCTCGTAGCCCCAAATGCTGCCCAGCGTCCCGCGCTCGCGGCGCGCCTCCGCCTCCTCCGGAGTCAACGCGTCGACATCATCCGCGTCAAGGGGACGCTCGAGGGGAATGCTGTGCGCGGAGTTGCCGGTCCAGACGCCCTGCATGTCCGGCTCGCCCCACGGGGTTTGGGGCACCGGGTATGGCCCGGCATCGGTCGTCACGGTCTCGGCGACCCGCTCGACGGCCACGCCGGCCCATCCGGTCTCGACCACCGCGAGCCTGACGTTGTCCGGACCGACGAGAAACGCCCGCTTCGCCGAGGTGCGCCCGTTCTCCGGAGTCGCCGGCTCTTGCTGGAACAGAACGCCGTTGCCGCGCATCTCGGGAGCCGCCGCATCGAGATCCGCCACCTCGAAACCGATGTGGTCGATGGCGCGTCCCTGGGTCGTGGCCGGTGTGCCCTCGCCATGTTCGGAGACGAGCAGCCACACATCGTCGAAGAGCAGCCCGTCCAGTTGTCCCTTCAGGCTGGCGGACTCGCCGCCAAAGACATCCTGATACCACGCCAGGGTCGCCGCCGGATCGGCAGCGCTGAGATGGATGTGGTGGAAGCCGAGCGTGTCGGGGTCTTCCACCATCTCGATCCGAGTCCCCCACGGATCGAAAATGAAACCCAGCTTGAACAACCCCGGCACGTCGCGTAGCGTCGCCCCGTCAGGGAACCGCTGCAGCCTGACCCCCGAGCCGCGCACACCAACCGACTCGAGCTCGGCCATCTTGGCGGCCAGATCAGGATAGGAAAAGCCGATGTGATTCACGCCGGTGCCCTGCGTGCTACCCATCGTCGGTTGCACGACGAAAATCAGCTCGACACCGCCGCAGTCGGCCGCGTCGGGACGGTCCGCCACCGGCTCGCAGTCCAGATGCCGGTTGTACCATCGAACCCCCTCCGACGGGCTCGACGCCGTGATGTGGACATGGTGGTATTCGGCCGCCCGGGCAATCGCAGGGATCGCGACGAGCGATGCCAGTGCCACGACGAGCGCGAGAGCGATTCGAGTCCGGTTCATGACGCGTTACCTCCGCTTTCTGGCTGATTCACCCCGATTGAAGCGCTATGCGAGGCTAGCGATCCTTTTCGCCCGGGTCCCTGCCATCGAGCGGAGCGCCCGTGCCGGACGAGCCGGCGAACAACCGTCGTCCATCGGGGAACGTGACGTCGCGGCCGTTGGCCCTGAAGGCGCCATCAAGTGCCTGATAGCCCTCGACGAGCACCTCCGTGCCTGGAACCACCGACTCTCTCGTCCAGCCACGTCGCACCAGCGCGCCTGGAGGCCCTGCCTCGACCATCCAACTCTCCACGGTGCCGTCGTCATTCTCCACATCGAGATGAATCCAAGCGTGGGGGTTGATCCATTCCATGCGAGTGATCTTGCCCTGCAACCTGACCGGGCTGTTGGCATCGAACTCGGCCGAGAACGCATGGTGCGCCTGGACCGACGCGCCCACCATGAGAACACCGAACCCGATTGCGGCCACCATCACGCTTACTCTCTTTTGCATTGCTCCTATCCTCGCTGCTTCCCCTAGCCAAGCTCCGCCTCACACCGACGAGTGTCCCAGACTGCGCTTCGCTAGGCTGCTTTCATCACAGCCCCGCTACGCCGGGGCTGCCCGTACGCCGTCGGTACAACGTTTCCGATACCTACGCCACCGTGCCAATCAGACCCGGCTAGCCTGTCTTGGCTATCTGCTCTCGTCAGCTTCCCGCGACCGCGCGCCACTGAGGATGTTCGTCATCCCGTAGTTCCCCTCGTGACAGGCGTATTCGACCAGCTCGTACTGTGTGTCGTCCCTCACGTAAGTGAACTTGCCTGTCCAGGGACGCGTCCAGACCGTCGGGTCGTCGATCGTGAACTGATACTCCAGGGTGTCGGGGCCGGTGCGCGTGTAGCGCTCGGTCATCGTCAGGGTGTCGCTCGACCCCTGGTACGACACTCTGCCGTTGAAGTTCGTGATGTCGACGACCAAGGTGTCGCCTTCCCAATGGCCACGCGCGTCGCCCCGCCACGACGAGATGTCCGATCCGAGATGCGGCCGCGAGTCGGTCGGAATGACACGAGTTTCGTGCAGCATCTCTACCTGCATGGCTACATGGCCCGGACCCTGCACAATCTGGAAGCCGTTGTTGTAGACCCCGGGCGTCTGGACCAGGCTCCGGGTAATGCAGCGCACCCAGGAGCTGAGGTCTTCGGGACCCTCGGCCAGCGGTCGCCGAGCCGCACGGGCGGCTGCCCGCAGCTCCTTTCCCCGCGGGGTCAAGTCCGGGATCCGGCCATCTGGCGGATCGATGACCATGGCCACTTGCCTGGAGGGGGCGGACTTGACATACCCGAGGGTCGTGTCGCGCCACTCCGACTCGTAGCCCCAGATACTCCCCAGCGTGCCGCGCTCCCGCCGTGCCGCCGCCTGCTCGGGCGACAACACCTCGACGTCGGCGAGGTCCCGGGGCCGCTCGAGCGGAATGCCGTGCGCGGCATCACCGGTCCAGACTCCCTGGAAGTCAGGTGTGCCCCACGGGGTGCGGGACACCGTGTATGGCTGCAGATCCGTGGTGATGTCCGCGGTAGACAGCTCGCTGACCACACCTGCGAACCCGGCCTCGACGACCGCAAGGCTGACGTTGTCGGGACCCGCAATGACCCCGAGCCGTGCACTGGTGCGGCCGCCCTCCGGCACCGCCGGCCCTTCCAGGAACTCGACGCCGTTCCGCCGCATATCCGCGGCGGCGGCATCGAGGTTATCCACAGAGAAGGCGATGTGATCGATCGCGCGCCCGGCGGTCGACGCCGGCGTGCCCGCTTCGTGGCGCATCGCCAACAGCCAGATGTCGCCGAGCAGCACGCCGTCTAGGCGGTCCCGCAACCTGGCACTCTCGCCTCCAAACATCTCCTGATACCACGCCAGTGTCGCTGCCGGATCGGTCGCGCTGAGATGAATGTGATGGAACCCGAGGGTGTCGGCATCTTCCACCATCTCGATTCGCGTCCCCCACGGGTCGAAGACGAAGCCGTACTTGAACAGTCCCGGCGCGTCACGCAGCGTCGAGCCGTCTTCGAAGCGCTGCAGCCTGACGCCCGATCCACGAACACCAACAGCCTCGAGATCGGCCATTTTCGCCGTCAGGTCGGCATAGGAGAAGGAGATGTGGTCGATCCCGGTACGCTGGCTGGTGCCAAGCGACGGACGGGAGTCGAAGACGACCTGCGCGCCGCCACAGTCGACCCCGTCGTCGCGGTCCGCCAGCGGCTGACAGTCCATGTACTGGCTATACCAGTTCACCGCTTCGGTGGCATTCGAGGCGGTGACATGCACGTGGTGGTAGTCGGCCGCAAGGACCATCGCCGGCATCACGATGAGCGACACCGCCGCCACGACGAGACTATGTCCGATTCGTGTCCGGTTCATTACAGCTACCTCAGACTTCCGGCCTGCTCACCGTCAGCGTGTGGGCTCTTTACGCAGATGCCCATAGATCAGATCTTCCGAGAACTCGACACACTTGTATTCCAGCACTTGGGCATTCTCTTCCAGCCGCCGGTAGAGCGGCAGCCGGATCGTCCAAGGCTCAGTGAACACGGTGTCATCCTCGATGGTCGCCTCGTACATGATCGCGTTGGGACCCATCGGGGTGTAGCGTTCGACCACGTGCAGGTTGTAGCTGGCGTAGTTTCCCGCCCGATCGAACCAGGATTCGCCGTTGAACTCGGCGGCGTCGACCACCAGCGTGTCGCCATCCCAGCTACCGTGCGACCGACCCATCCAGGTGTCGATCGGCGCCCGCTCGGGGTTCGCCTTGTCCATATGGACCGTTCGGTTCGCCTCGGCGAACCCGTAGATCATCATGATCTTCTTGTCGCCCTGGATGATCCGGAACGGATACGGCAGGTAGGTCGCGCGCGGCACACCCGGCATGAAGCACTTGATCTCCGGATCGTCGGTCCATCGGTTCTCGAAATTCTGCTGCTTCTGTTCGAGCGCCTCAGGCCGATAGGGAATCTCGTTGCCGACCACCACCCCCTGGCCAGGAGGAATCGAGCCGATGGCGCCCGTGTCGACCGGCCCCGCGCTCGCCGGGTGGTCCTGAAGGTCCCAGTTCGCAGTGCCGATCGCCTGCCACACGCCGTTCAGATCGGGATGACCGTCCCAGTCCCGAGCCACATCCGCAGCTTGCGCCACTGCCGTGTGGGGAACCAGTAAGAGCCCCACAAAGAGCACGCCCACAACCATGAGCAGCCCGTTTGGCCGCGTCTTTATTGCAATCACTGTCTCCTCCGTGGCATCAATGTTTACACAGGTTGGCCTGGACTGCCAATCGGCCGGATGCACGGCGGTCGGACCAACCGACCGGGACGCCCCCCGACCGAGCCAACCGAGGCTCCACGCCATGCAGGATTATCCGCTATCCTCCAGGCTTTGGTAGGATCCGGTACTCCGAAGGGGGGAGACACCGTGCTCAAACATTTCACATCGCAAGACACGATGACGGTCCTGGGCTGCCTGCTAACGACCTTGGCGATCGCGCTCTCGGGAACCAGCACGACCATCCAGGCTCAGGACAGCGAGGCCCCGGATGGAATCGTCAACTATACACGGGTCGACGCGACCGTGGCCTGCGCGGGGGCGACCCCGAAGGAGGCGATGGCCGGCTTGAAGGGGCTCGGGTTCGTCTCGGTCGTCAACTTCCGGACCGCCGCGGAAGAGGGCGCCGACATCGAGGGGAGCCAGGCCGCCGCAGCCGCGGCGGGGCTGAAGTATTTCCACATCCCGTTCCGGAGACCAACGCCGGAGGACGTCGAGACCTTTCTCGAGGTCGTGGCCGACACCGACAACCAGCCGGTCTACATCCACTGCGCGTCGGCGAACCGCGTCGGCGCGATGTGGTATCTCAAGCGGATCAAACAGGACGGATGGGACAACGCGCGCGCGATGACCGAAGCAGAGTCGGTCGGGCTGCGGAGCGAGGCGCTCAAGGAGCTCGTCACCGGCTTCATCGAGCAGGGTCTCTAGCCCGCCCGTTCCTCACCGGTCGTAGTAGACCGCGTCGATCGGGCGCGGCTCGGTCAGGTAGTCCTGGTCCTTGTGCGGATAGGCGGGACGTGGCTGCGAGGTGATGAACGCGGAGATCTGCTGCGCTTCCTCGTCGGTCAGCACCCCGGGATTGAGATACGGCATCATGTAGCGGATGATGCCGGCCAGGGTATAGACGCGGGCCGCGCCGGCGCCGTCGTTCCAGGAACCCGGCCCCCACATGGGGCCGGCCTTCTTGTCTCCGATCTGCACGCCCTGCCCATCCTCGCCGTGACACTGCGTGCAGTGCTCGGTGAACAGCGCCGCCCCCACCTCGGGGTCCAGCTGGTCGAGCGGAATCAGGTTCTCGGTCGGAATCCGGTTCTGCTTGCGCCAGGGCGGATTCTCACCGGCGGCGAACCCGCCTTGGAGCCACTCCAGATACGCGACCAGCGCCAGCACCTCGTCCGACGTCGGCTCGGGGAGCACGCCGGCTCCAGCGTCTGAGCTGCCGCCGGGCAGGCCGGCCGGCGCGTTCTGGCTGCGCATGAAACAGCCGACGATGCGGTCGGCCAGCGTGAAGTCGCGCCCCGCGCGCCGGTTGTACTCCGGAAACATTCCGGCCGACCCGACCAGTGGCAACGCCAGCTCACGCTGCCCGGCATTCAGGTGACAGTTCCCGCAGGACACGCCGCCCGGGGTCAGCTGGGGCGCCTCGCCCGGGGTATCCATGAACAACCGGTAGCCCCACCGCACACGCGCTCCGGCTTCGGTCCCCTCCAGCGTCGAATCGGTGAGCGGGTTGTTCGGAATATCCCACGCCGAGACCATCGAGACGGTCGCCGGGACCAACGGGCCATTGAGCTCGTAGGGTCTCGACGCCGCATCGAAGACCGTCGGCACGATGTCGACATCGGCCGATGCGGCGTCGGTGACGTCAGGCGCCTCATCTGACCGAACCGCAACATCTTCCGGTGCCGAGCAGGCGCCCGCACCGAGCAGCCCGGCGAAGAGGAACACGGCAGGAGTACGGCAGCTCATACGGCGATCACCGGCACCGATACACGAGTGCGGGGCTACTTGTTGATTGGAATCATGATGTGCGCGGCCGGAGTGCCAGCGCGCATCAGCCACGGTAGCCCCTCGCCCCTCAACGAGGAGTCTCGCTGGCCCTCGGTGGATACGCCAATCGACTCGGCGGTGGCGCCAGGCACCGACATCGTCCACAGGTATCTGATGCGATCGTCGTTGCCATACAGGCGATACGACACCGTCCCGAACGGCGCATTCTGTATCGTGCCGGCCTCCAGGGCCGCGGCGACAGCCGCCTGAATCTCCTCGGCGGACTTGCCCTCGGCGCGCAGCTTCGCCTGCAGGTCGCGACGAGGGCCGGTCACCGTGTGCCGGCACCGCGTGAACAGCGTCTCCGGGTTCCGTGGCTGGCACTCGACGTAGTTGGTGCCCTGCCGAAGCACGATTCTTTCGCCGGTCGACGGGTCGTAGGTGTAGACCGTGGCCCCATCCCTCAGATCCTCCGGCAGCGGCAGCACCGCCTGCGCAATGTCGTCCGACGCAACATCGGAGATTGTCGACTCGCTCGGTCGTGGATTGATCGGGATCATCACGTGCGCACCCGGCGTACCGTCTCGCATCAGCCAGGGCAACCCCTGGCCCGCCAGCGAGGCGTCACGCTGGGCCGTCGTGGAGACCCCGATCATCTCGGACGTGGCGCCAGGCAGCGACATCACCCACAGATGCTGGATGCGGTCGGGCTCGTCGTAGAGCCGATAGCGCATCATGCCCTGGGGGGGTGCGGGAAGCGTACCGGCCTCCCGTGCCGCCGCGAGGGCCGCCCCGATCTCCTCACCGGATTGACCCTCTGCGCGCAGCGTTGCCTCGAGGTCCCGGCGGGGGGCCGACGCAGTGCTGTGACACCGCCTGAACCCGGTGTCCGCATTCTTCGGCTGGCACTCGGCAAAGTTGGTTCCCTGCCGCAGCACGTTCCGATTCCCCGTCTCCGGGTCGTAGGTCACCACGGTGGCGCCAGCCCGCAAGTCCTCCGGCAACGGCGTCACCGCCTGCGCGACGAGCTCGTCAACGTCCTGCACGACGAGGTCGTCAGCCGGCTGCGCCGAGGGGGCACAGGCAGCCGGCGCGCATGCGAGCACGACCACGCCAGCCAGATTCATGAGTCTCTTCATGGCACACTCCATTTCACTTCACCCGGCGACGAAGTTCACGCGTCCGATCACATCGAGTACAGCAGGCTGTAGCCATATTCCTGAGAGCGCGTTGCGGCGACGACGCCGGCCGACACGAACCGGCCATTGGGAATCGCATTGGCCACCAGCTCCGGATACACGTCGCCCTGCGACTGTCCTGTGGCTCGGGCCACCTGTCCGGAATAAAAGCGCGTTGCCGCATCACAAATCGCGAATTGCGCCCCTCGCTCGATCTGCGCATCGATGGTGTTTCCCGAATTCGGCAGCTCCCGGCCATACCCGTCGGCGTTATACAGGTTGGCCGACGGAGGCTGGTCGGTCCCGGGATCGGTGAAACTCGCCAGACGGCTGAAGTGTTCGCCGTACTTGGCCCACATGGCGTCGTTATAGCCGAACACCGTGGCGAGATGCCGGAAGCACACCACGATGGCGACGTCGTGCGGGTCAAGCGAATACGCGCTCTGGTTCGCGCGGTAGAGGTTGTTGGCGTAGAGCACGGCATTGCCGGCACCCTGGGCGTCCGCCGAATCGATGAACACGCGGTGTTGGCCCGGCATCTCGTCCAACCACGCATCCAGCTCGTGGCGGGCCGGCCGAAAGCTGCCAGCCGACGTCTGGGCCCGTGCCAGCGCCGGCCGCACTCCGAACGCGGCGGCGATCGCTCCAAATCCGGTCATGAGGCTACGGCGTGTCCACTTGTCGCTTTTCATCGCCTGGTCTCCCTTGTCGTTCCTGACGCCTGATACCTGATATGTGATGCTTCCAAGACTCCCATCATGACGACAGCCCACTCGACCCGACGCGGGAACTGTCACCCAGACACTATAGCCTGTCAGGTCGCTCAGGTCGCTGCAGACACCGCATCTCGACGGGGGGGACGCGCGAGGGCGAGCGCGACCAGGGCCACCACGGCGAGGGCGGCAGCGATGAAGAAGGCGTTCCCGTAGCTCTCGAACCGGTCGTAGACCTGACCCCCGATGAACGGACCCAGGAAGCCGGCAACGCCATACGCCGTGAACAGCAGGCCGTAATTCAGGCCGAGATCCTTCGTGCCAAAGAAGTCTGCCGCCGTGGTGGCGAACACCGAGAGCTGCGTGCCGAAGCACCAGTAGACGGCGAACACGAACACATAGAGCAGGACCGCCTGTTCGCGCAGGAGAAACAGCGCCGGCATGGCAATGGCCGAGACCAGAATCATGATCCGCAAGGTGGCGAGACGACCAACGATGTCCGACATCCACCCAGAGGCAATGCGCCCACTGGTGCTGCCGAGTGCCCCGACGGTAATCGCAAAGGCGGCCGCTGCCCCGACCAGCCCCGCGCTCTGCGCAAACGGCACCAGCTGGCTGATGATCATCAGCCCGGCCGTGGTGCCCAGACAGTAGGCCACCCAGAGGGCGTAGAACGTCGACATCCGCACCATTTCACCGGTCGGAATATCGCGCAGCGTGCGCTCCGCCGGTGCCTCCTGCGGACTCCATCCATCTGGCCGATACCCGGCGGGCGGATTCTTGAGCAGCCAGGTGCCCACCATGCACATCAGGAACAGAATCACCCCGATGATCTGAAACGTCGGCCGCCAGCCAACTCGTGCGATGAGCGCGGTTGCCACGGGTCCGACAATCGCCGACCCACCGCCATAGCCCGCCACCATCAGGCCGACAACGAGGCCGCGCTTGTCGGGAAACCATTTCGACCCAACCGGAATAGGGGTGGCGTACCCGAACCCGTTGCCCAGACCGACGAGGAACCCGAACGCGACATACAAATAGGTCAGAGAGCTCGTGAAGCTGGCGAGAATGAACGCCAATCCTACGAGCGTGCCCCCTATGGCGGCGGGAATTCTCGGACCGCGCCGGTCCTGAATGCGACCGGCGAGCATGAACGAGGTGCCAAACGTGACGATGGCGATCGAGAACACCCAGGACGTCTGCGTGCGAGTCCAGCCGAATTCGGCTTCGAGCGGGCTGACGAACACGCTCCAGGCATAGAGCGACCCGAGGGCGAGATTCATCGACACACCGCCCACGACGGGGAGCCAGCGGTTGGTGGTCTGGGCTTCCGTACTTGACATGTCGGTTGCTCCGCACATGACGTCGCTCGAACGCCAGGGCCAAGTGGGGCGCGCTTCCGCAGGGCAAAGATTACGCTGTTTGGCCGAGAAGGGGCAATGGGGCCATCAACCTGGGGACGCTAGGGGTGTGCTCGGAACTCGGGTGACTCCGACGGTACAATGCCAGCAAGGCGCGACGCAAAGTCGGAAGAAAGGTTCAAGATGCGGCACATGCTCGTTCTGATGATGCTAGCGGCCGGAACGCTCAAGACGCAGGAGCCGGTCGCCACGATGTACGACCATCAGGTGACGCTGGTCGAACACGATGTGCTATCTCTGGCCGAAGCGATGCCGGCCGACAAGTACGGCTTCGCGCCCACGCACGGCAACTTTGCGGGTGTCCGCACATTTGGCGAACAGATCAAGCACCTGGCGACGATGATTTTCATGACGTCGGCCCGCGTGCTGGAAGAGCGATCGCCGTACGGGCCGGGAACGCACAACAATGGCCCCGACGATGTCCGGTCAAAGGCGGAGATCATTGCGTTTCTGACGGACTCGATCGCGTATGCGCGCACAGCGATGGCGTCATTGACCACCGACAACCACCTGACCCCAGTGGCCTCTGCTTTCGGACAACAGCCGCGAGCCGCGGTGGCCGCGGGCGTTGCCTTCCATAGCTTCAATCATTATGGGCAGATGGTGGTCTACGCGCGCATGAACGGGATCGTCCCACCCGCGAGCGTGCCCATGGGCGACGAGCCGGTGCGGTAAAGACGCCGTTCGACGGCAAGATCCCTCGGGGTTCCGATCCGGTCGCCAAGATGGCTCACTAGCCGATCTGGTCTGCACTTTCCCGCCGTTCGATCCGATACACCCGACTGGCGCTCATCGGTTTCATCTCACGCGCGCATTCCTCATCCTTGGGGGTAGAACGGATGCCTGTGCTGGTGCAATCGCGCACGAGGATGGCATGTCACGAGCGGATTCCATTCGAAGGTTTATCGAAGACCTGAAGGATCTGCCGACGCTGCCACCGGTGGCCATGCGTCTCCTCGACATGGCCGCCGATGATGACGTCGGGCTCCGGGACATCGGAAAGGTCATCGAGACGGACCAGGCGCTGAGCGCGAAGGTGCTCCAGATCGCCAACTCCAGCCACATAGGGCTTTCCACGGGTGTTCGCACCGTGGAGCGCGCGACGCTGGTCCTGGGCACGTCGCTGCTCCGCAGCGTCGCGTTGTCCGTTCTGGTCATGGAGGTCTTCAAGAGCCCGAGCGGCGAGAAATTCGTGCTCAGGGACTTCTGGCATCACAACATCGCGTGTGCCATCGCGAGTGAGCTCCTCGCCGTCGCACTGGGCTTCAGCCAGTCGCAGGAGGCCTTCATGGCGGGTCTGTTGCACGACGTCGGCAAGCTGACACTGTCCATGTGGGATCACAGCGAGTATGAAGCCGTTGTCGACCTGGCACACGAACGTCAGATCTCATTGCTCGCGGCAGAAGAGGCATCTCTCGGACTTGGCCACACGACCGCCGGCAGGTTGTTGATGGAACAGTGGCGATTCCCGGAATCACTCACGGCTGTGGCCTGGCTGCATCATCAGCCGGTGTCGGATCTTGGAGACGACCCGCGGCAACGACTGGCGTTTGTCGTCAAGTGCGCAGACACCCTGTGTCATCTCCGCCGGTTTGGCCACAGCGGCAACCCGACGAAAGAGCTCGACCTGCCAGGATTGTCGGCGGCCACGGGACTCTCGTTCTCGTCGCTGGACACGCTCTCGCATGAGGTCGTGCGACGGTTCGAGGAGGTGTCCGGCTGTTTTGACTGGGAAGGGACGACGCCGGAACTCTACCTGGCGGCCGTGACCCGGGCGAACAACGAGCTCGGCCTGCTGCAGCAGGAGCTTCTTCTCCGCGATCGTCGGCGTGGTCGCACCGACCGGTTTCTGGACGCCGCGGCGGAGGTAGCGCGGAAGCTCATGCCACCTATGTCCCGTCGCAAGGGTGTGCGTCTGATCCTGGAGGGCCTGCAGGAGCTGATCCCTTGCAAGATGGTCGCGGCGGTCGCAACCGACACGACCCGCGCCAGCGTGGAAATCTGGCTGGCGCGTGAGGACCAGACCGCTCCCACGGAGCTGGCTCTGCCGCTCCAGGGCGAGGTGACCGAACGGCAACGACGCGACCCGACGGCCTGGCTGAAGCAGGCCATGACCTCTGGGAACGAAGAAATGCAGGCCGTCGGCGAGGTGACCAGCTTGTTGGCCCGACCGACGGCAATCCGCCTGCCGCTGACAGACTCGCAGATCATTTCTGAAGTGCTGTTGGAGCCGATTGAACACGAGACGTGTGATGCTGAAACGCAAAAACTCCTGGGACAGTACGCGCAATGCGCCACGCTCGCCCTGGAGAACCTGGCACTCATCGAGCGACTGGATCAACGCACCGAGGACTTGGCGCAGGCAGCTCGACGGACGGAAACCACACGTCAGCAGCTGTTCAAGAGCGAACAGTTGGCGACAGTCGGCCGGCTGGCTGCCGGAGCGGCACATGAGATCAACAATCCACTCATGACCATCACGGGGCGCGCGCAGCTCTTGCTGCCGACCCTGACCGAGGGCACGTCCAAACGTTCCGTGGAAACCATCATTGCGCAGTGCACTCGAATCTCGAAGATCATCGGAGACCTGATGGGGTTTGCCCGCCCCATGGCACCCAAGATCGAGGCTACCGACGTGGCCGAGGTGATTCGACTTGTTCTGAGCCTGCTGGAAGGACGTCTCCAGTCGTCAGGCATCGAGTTGAATCTCGATCTGCCATCAGACCTTCCGGTCCTCGCCGCAGCCGACCCGAAACAGCTCGAACAGGTATTTCTCAACCTCGTCATCAATGCCATCCATGCCATGGAAAGCGACGGTCAGCTCACGATCCGGGCGCTACGCGAGTCTGGTGGCGAACACGTCGTCGTCGCAGTACGAGACACTGGTCCCGGCATCGCACGCGCCGATCTGCCGGTCATCTTCGACCCCTTCTTCACGACGAAGCCGGAAGGAGAAGGAAGCGGTCTCGGCCTGGCGATCTCCCGCTCGATCATCGATGCGCACGGCGGTCGAATACTGGCGGACAGCGAGCCTGGAAAGGGTGCGGTGTTCACAGTCTATCTCCCCGTGCTCGCCGAGACGGACGAGCCGGTCACGGACAACGGAGAGTCGCCGGAAGATGTGGGCGAGGGCCAGAAGGGTCCTGCCAGAATCCTGGTTGTCGACGACGAGGTCGACCTGCGAGAGATGCTGCAAGATGCGCTGCAGCTCGAGGGATATCAGGTTGACCTGGCGTCGGACGGCAACGAGGGCATCAGGAAGCTGACGTCTGCAGCATACGATGCGCTCGTACTGGACTTGAAGATGCCCCGCACGAGAGGCACGGATGTGCTGAGAATGGTCAAGAAGCGATTCCCCGCGCTCCCGGTCATCATCATCAGCGGCCTGGCCAGAGACACTGACTTTCAGCTCGCCGAGGCTGCCGGAGCCTTCGTCTGCCTCAAGAAACCGTTCTATGTGCAAGAGCTCGTGGCCCACATCCAACGGGCGCTCGGGACGCATCTAGACGGCTGACTCCACCGAGCGACAGACCGTCCGTCCGCCGCGCCCGCGGCCGACCAGCCAGGCTCCCCCACCCGTGCGATAGGTCACAGATCGGCGCCACCGCGCAGTCGACCAGGAATGCCCACCGCGTCCGCGGTGTTCTGGGAGAGGGGGGAGCACACGGGGAGCGAATCATGAAAAGAGCACTGGCGGGTGTAGTCGTCGCAACCGGTCTCGTGGCCACGGCAACGGCCGGACAACCGGGTCTCACAGAGCCGCTTCAGGTGCTGCCGCGGGACGCAATTCCTGCGATCGATGACCCGCGGTTCGAGTCGGTGGCAGAGGCCGACCGGTACCTGGCCGAAGACGAGTTGATGATCGGCCTGGTCGGCGAGACCGAGCAGCGCGCCTACTCCACGTGGCAGCTCGATGCGCACGAAATCGTCAACGACGTCTTCGAGGGACGGCCACTCGCCGTCACCTGGTGACCGCTCTGCGGCACTGGCATCGTGTATGCCAGACAGATCGAGGACCGGACGTTGTCGTTCGGCGTCTCCGGAATGCTGCTGCGTGACAGCCTCGTGATGTACGACCGAGAGACCCAGTCGCTCTGGACTCAGGTAGACGGAATCGGCATCAGGGGCGCGCTCGACGGCCACACGCTCCAGGCGGTGCCGTCGCTCCATACGACCTGGAAAGCCTGGAAGGCGCTGTATCCAGAGAGTCGGGTCTTACGGAAGCGCACGCGGCGTGGTTCGCCGTACGACAGCTACAACAGGAACCCGAACGAGCTCGGCATCCTCGGTCGGCGTAACGTCGACCCGCGGCTGGACGGCAAGACGAGGATCCTTGGGGTCCGCCAGGGCGGCGTCGTGACGGCGTTTCCGATCGACGAAATCCGCGAAGTCCGTCTGGTGACGACGACGGTCGGCGATCTGCCAGTGCTGCTGGCCGCCGCATCGGTCGACACCCCTGTACAGGTCTACGACCGGCGTCTTGACGGAAGTGTGCTCACCTTCGGTTTCACCGACGGCGGCCGGGCACTACGGGACAACGAGACAGCAACGACCTGGCGGCTCTCCGATGGCGTCGCCATCGACGGACCGCTCCAGGGGCGCCGGCTGACCCGGGTCGCCGGACATTCCGCCTTCTGGTTCGGCTGGCAAGGATTCTTTCCGCGCTCGACGGTGTGGCACGCGGATCAGTGACGCCCCTTGGAACGAAGCCGGCGCTCAGGGTGCGTCGTCTGCGCTTGTCACCTCTACCCTGACGTTCTGGTAGGTGAAGTGCGACCCGTCGCTGGCAATCGCACGAAGCACGTAGTCTCCCGGCTCCAGAAAGGTCGCATCGGCCACCCATCTGTTGTCGGGGGGCGTTTCGGGCAGGATGTAAGGTGGCGACCAGGGTGAGTTCGCCCACGCACGCGAGTCCATCCACGCCTTCCGCTGCTCCGGTTCGAAAGCAACGTGACGGGCGGGCCCCCGGTAGACGATCCAGGTGAGTCGCAGGCCGGGAGCGCCGCTGACCACCGACGACCCGACCCCGCTGGTGCTGTACAACTGGTCCAACGTTTCCGGAACCCGGCTGCGTTCCGCCCTGGGCGGGAAGTCGTCGGGGTCTTCGGCAAACGCAACCAGGCTCACCGGCTCGCCAACCTCGACCCGGCGCTGCTTCTCCCCCTCGACGTCGAGCTCGGGCGGCAGATTCGTGCGAAGACGGTCGTCGAGGCTGCCAAAGGCGCCACCCACTTCCGTGGACATTACCTGTGTGTCCATCCGGTAGTCGGGTCTCAGCGACGCGAAGACGCGGTTCCTTCGCCCGTGGGTTGTCAGCGTCCAGACCAGTTCCTGCTCCCCGAAATCCGCCGGCACGCGGATCGTGAACAGAAAGGGGTTCCGTCGCGGGTAGAAATGCGTCGGCTGTCCCTGGTCGACCTCTGAGGCGACAAGCTTGTCCATCTCGAGATCGTCGAGCGCATGTGCCTCGGTGCGCGCAAAGTAGTTGTCGGGACCGAACGGGACGTCGAACTCCTCCTCCCAGTTCGAGTTCATGTAGCCGAACCACAGCGTGAACGACCCATCGTCATTGGGCCACCAGCCCTCGAACGCGGGATGGATGCTCTGGCCCCGCAGATACATGAACCGGGTCTGGGCCTCGGCGCTCTGGAAGCCGAACAGCGCCACGAGCACGAGCGCAAGCAGCAGCCTGCCGCCGGACCGGGCGACGCCGGTGGGGTTGCGCCTCATGGCTGTGCGCCGCCGTCCGTCGTCGTGCTCTCCTCTGGCAGGACCGGCGCCCAGCACAGCGGACACCCGACGTCGTAGTCGTTCCGGCTCGTCATCGCGGCCCGTCGCTCGGCCATCTCGGCCTGGAACTGCTCTTCGGTGAGCTCGACCGAATAGCCGAGGTCGATGAACATGTTGGCCACCGACCGCCTGCCGCCGCCGGCCCAGTTCCGGTTGTCCGCGACGTTCTCGTTGGCCGCCGTCGTGTCGAGGAAACCGATGACGTGCATGATGGTGCCCTTCGGCAGCAGCGGCGCGGCATCGTCGTCGTAGACATACTGCCTGACCCAGTTGTGGTCATAGCCGACGCAGCTGAGCGTGAAGTGGTTGGCGCCCCAGATCGCCTCGATGCACATCCGCGTACCCGGCGCGTGGAGGTGTGGCTCGAAGGCGACGATCTTGGTGTGTTGCTCGAGCACCGAAAACGCGTGGAATTCCTGCCCGGCCTTACCGGGGATGACATCGATGTCAGTGCCGTTCCCGAGACGGACGCGTGCGCGATTACCGTATTCTGGCTCGTACCCCTTGGGGTGGAAGATGAAGCCGAACTCCAGATGCGCCGTGGTCTCCTGGATGCCGTTCGAGTGAATGTGGCTCGCGCCCAGGTGCAGGGCAGAGTTGGCCTGCAAGAGGGTGCCGAATTTCTCCGGGAAGATGTCGGCGTTGCGGCCGACTTCGTGAATGGGCCAGCGCGTCCGGGTGTCACCGACGATGCCAGTGCCCTCCTCGTTCAGGACCCCTGAGGAATAGGTCATGTGGTGAAAGACGTAACGCCCGCCCACCGTGCCGGAGGCGGCGTCGGCAGAGATGTCGTTGAACTCGCGGACCTCCACCGCCTTCACATACCGGTCCTCGGTGAGCCCGGTCGGCACGAGGCCGATGTCGCCCCACCGGTCCGGACCGATCGCCGGGACGACCATTTCCCGCGATCGCAGCACCAGGTCCGGCTCGCCGATTGTCCACTCGTCGGCCTTCGCGAACTCGAGGGGCGGGGGCATGTCCGCCGGGTCGCCCTGCGGAGCCCCGTTGTCCACCCAGGCCTGAAGCGTGGCCAGTTCCTCGTCGCTGAGAGACGGATCGTCCTTGAACTCGAGAATGCCGAGGTCTTTCTCGACATAGAAGGGCGGCATAGCGCCCATGCGATCACGAATGGCGGTTCGCTGCTTGATCGACCGCGCCCAGGGTCTGACCTCCTGGAACGTGGTCAGCGGCATCGGCGCGCCGCCGTCGGCCCGGTGGCACTCCTGACAGCTCCGCTGCAGGATAGGCGCGACGTCCTTGGTGAAGGTAACGGCCGTCGGATCGATGCCGAGCTCCTCCGCGGCATAGAGATGCACCGCCGGGTGGGGATCACTGCCGGCGATCGATTGCGCGGTCGCCGCCACAGTCATCATCATCATCAGGATCGTCACTGCGCCGGCGAACAGTCTGATCTGCATCACGGGTTCCTCACACCACAGGCGAAGAGCCGACTACTTGGAAGTACCTGGGCGCCGCTTGGCAATGGCGGCCGGCCGGGAAACCGGCACGACTTGCGCCTGGGCTGGCCGGGCGTTTTCGACCTGGGAGAGCGCGAGTGGAGAGAACCGATCTGGCAGACATGGGATCGTTGGACCTGGAGCAGTTCAGACCGTATGTGTCGGGATTCTATACGGAGTTCTTCTGGTCCCAGCCCGGTGTCGAGCACTACCGGCTGCTGGTCCACTTTTCCACGTATTTCGACGGCGCTACCTTCATCGATCTCGGCACCTCCCACGGGTGCTCGGCCCTGGCGCTGTCCTACAACCTGGCCAACCGGGTGATTTCCTACGACGTCGAAGATCTGAAAGAGTGCCCGATCGAGCTGCCGAACATCGAGTTCCGCGTGAAGAACGCGCTCGAGGATAGCGCCGAGCTATTGGCCTCCCCCCTCATCTTGCTCGACACCTACCACGATGGAGTGTTCGAACAGGAGGTGTACGACTTCCTGACACAGAATTGCTACAAGGGCCTGCTGTTGCTGGACGACATCTTCGTCAATACGGCCATGCGGGAGTTCTGGGACGGGATCTCACACACGAAGATCGATCTGACGATGTGTGGTCACTGGTCGGGTACCGGACTCGTCGTGTTCGACATGGAGAACGACACGCTGCGTAACAGCTCGATACTTACTCCGGGAGGGGCGTAACGAACCATGGGGCCGGCGGGCCGCAGACCGTTTGTGGCGCACGGCTTCAGCCGTGCGATCGCAGATGAGATGAGAGGGCCAGCCTCCAAACGGGGTATCTTGCGGTCCCCAAATCAACCACGGGCTCAAGGCCCAAAGGAGGCTGGCATGGCGAACGGTATCACGAGCGAAACCGCAGTGACGATCGGTGTGG